>WBZS01000042.1_pt1 | contig 269911 bp, 230 predicted proteins | sample 5204201 | NCBI WGS metagenome assembly WBZS01 (sample SAMN12344357, study PRJNA552823) | activated sludge metagenome | biome: Activated sludge suspended growth; feature: Nitrification reactor; material: Wastewater; isolation source: activated sludge from nitrification reactor of wastewater... | reverse complement strand
ATCGCGACCGCGTTTTCGGCCGTCATGTTGGGCACAAAGGGATATTGGCCGGGCGCGGCGACCTCGCCGAGAATGAAGAACGGGCGGTAGGATTCGATTTCGGCGGCGACATGCGGCTCGCGGATGTAGCCGGCGCGCAGGCGCGTGGCGATGCGGCGGGCGAGTTCGGAGGGCGTCGCCCCGCGCGCGGGCACGGCCCCGATCAGCGGCAGCGTGATCATGCCGCCGGCGTCGACCGTGTAGGAATTGGTCAAGCCGTCCTGGCCGTAGACGAGAATGCGCAGCCGGTCGCCGGCGTCGAGCCGATAGGGCGCGGCGGCCGAGCCCGTCGCCTCGCGCGCGCCTTCCCGCGCGAAAGCCTCGCGCCCGCCATCATAGGCGATGCGGTCGAGATCGCCGCGCGCGACATCGTCCCGCGAATGCATCACGCTCACCGGTTCCCGCGCGCAGCCCCCCGCCGCGACCGCGACGCAGAGCAGGGCGGCCGTCAGGCAAGGCGCTCGGGTCTCCCGCATCGGGCCCATCCCACAATCGGCTATGGAGCCGATTTGCGCCTTTCATGGTTAACAATTCGTATCCAAGCGGGCCGGTCTTGCCAGTCGAGGGCGATCGCCGGGTGGCATTGGAACGCGGGCCGATCTAGCCGGCCCCCAACTTGATGCCCGCCTCGGCGTCCATCTCGGCGCCGGTTCCGATCGGGCAGGCGATGCCGGTGCCGCCGAGGCCGCAATAGCCGCCGGGATTCTTGAAGAGGTACTGCTGATGATAGTCCTCGGCGAAATAGAATTCCGTCGCCGTGACGATCTCGGTGGTGATCGCGCCAAACCCGCGCGCGCCAAGCGCGGCCGCGAAGATCGCGCGCGAGGTCTCGGCCGCGGCGCGCTGGGCGTCGTCGAACACATAGATGCCCGACCGGTACTGCGTGCCGACATCGTTGCCCTGACGCATGCCCTGCGTCGGATCGTGATTTTCCCAGAACGTCTTCAGGAGCGCAGCGTAGCCGATGCGCGCCGGATCGAACACCACCAGCACAACTTCATTGTGACCGGTGCGGCCGGAGCAGACTTCCTCATAGGTCGGATGCGGCGTGAAGCCCCCCGCATAGCCGACGGCGGTGACATGGATGGCCTCGCCCAATTGCCAGAACTTGCGCTCGGCGCCCCAGAAGCAGCCGAGGCCGAACATCGCGCGGGCAAATCCCGCGGGATAAGGCGGCATCAGCCGATGGCCGTTGACGGCGTGACGTTCGGCGGTGGCGATCGGCATGGCGCGTCCTGGCAGCGCTTCATCCGCCGACGGCATGGTGATGGACTTTCCGCGCATGAACATGTCGGTTCTCTCCCGGTGGCGCGGCACTGATACGCAATGAGGGCCTTGCCCGATACGCCCCGTCCGATCAATTTTTCGAAAGCCGCGCGGCCGCCGGCATCCCGCCTCGTCGGCGCCGCGCCATGCGGCGCCGTCCCTCTAATCGCGCGCGTAGCCGATCAGCGGCTTCGACCGGCGGAACAGCAGCAGGATGAGAATGCCCAGAACGCCGAACACCGCCCAGACGGGTTGATCGAGCACGGCCGTATTCAGCGGACCCCACAGCCACGGCGCGGATGCCTCCACGCTCGCCTTGAACGCGACCTGGCTCGCCTGGTTGATGTCGTTCCAGAGATCGCCCGCGCGGGTGAGGCGCGGTGCCTGATCGGCGATGCTGCGCGCCCCGTCATAGACGAGGGCCAGGAACCCGCAGGCCAGGATCACCAATCCGATCAGTCGAAAGAAGCCACGGATCATCAGTTCACCCCCATCGATTTCCGTTATCTCACCATGGGTTATCTCGACGAAATAACAACCCCGCGCGCAGGCATCAACATCGGCGCCCGAAATCGGCGACCCGGCGACCGATCCGATGCCCGGGAAGGCAAGCCGGCCGCCGGATCGGGCCGTTCGGCCCGCCCCGGACACGTTGACGGTTTCCCATGGCCTCATTATAAGGGCGCCGAATGGCGGCGGGGCGTTCCCGCCGTCGTTATTCTTTATTCCTTGGGTGGGAACAGCCCACCGACCGCGCGGTCAATCGCCCGCGGACGGCCAGAAGGCGGAACGCCTTTCCCGCTCAAGGCGCGCGACCGATGGATCGCGACGAGAGATCACGACGCTCGAATTCCGCCGAGATGAATGGACCCATCGAGACCGGAGGGTCCGAAAGGATACGAAACGAATGGCCAATACGACGTCCGCCAAGAAGGCGACCCGCAAGATCGCGCGCCGCACCAAGGTCAACAAGGCGCGCCGGACGCGCATGCGCAATTCCGTTCGCCAGGTCGAGGACGCGATCGCGCGCGGGGACCGCAACGCGGCCGTCGCCGCCATGAAGCTTGCCGAGCCGGAACTGATGCGCGCGGCCCAGCGCGGCGTCGCGCACAAGAATACCGCGAGCCGCAAGGTTTCCCGCCTGACCAAGTCCATCGCCGGGCTTGCGAAATAGCGCGCCGCGATCGGGCGCGACGCTTCGCGTCCCGGCGCCAACCACCGAGATGATTTGACGGAAGGAAGCCCGGCGCGAGCCGGGCTTCCTTCATTCACGCGCGCGAAATTTCGCACTTGCGTCGCCCCGCGAGCCGCGACGCGAGCCGCCAACGCCCGCGCGCGCATCGCTTCATCGCTTCTGTTCTCGCCAAAAATTTCGTCGGCCGCGCGCGCGAGGTTACCCCTCCGCGGCGATCAGGAAATATCACGCGGCGCTAACGACTTAAGACCAATGCGCGCGGAAGTATTTTGAATCCGTCATCGGTCGCGGCGAGCGAAGAAAAAAAATTTATGAAACCGCGCGCGCGAAGATGACGTTGCGATGACGCGGCGCGCTTCGTGATTCACCCGGCAGATTCAAAACCTTGCGCGCGCGTGCGATGCGACCCGGCAAGTGATCGGCGTTTGCTTCGCGACGAGCTTGGCGAAATCAAGTCATCAATTTCGTTGCGATGCGCGCGGGCATGTGTTCTTTTTGCGCATCTCATCGCGCGGCCGTTTTCGAATTCGGGTCCGGCTTCGAACGGCTCGCGGCGAGTGTCTCCAAACAGAGGGCTTGTCGCTCAACACGCGACCGCATCGGGCTGACGCTCATGCTTGCATGAGAAGGGAAGCTTTTTCCCACGACCAACCATCTTCTTCTTGGAAGAAGGTGTGGGTGGGCCGAGGGCGGGACGACCGGCGATGCTCGGTCGCCGCGCGAGGGTGGGAAGCGATGCGTCTTTCTGTCTGGGCACCTGAATCTTGAGTGCCTGAATCTTGAGTGCCTGAATCTCGCGTGTCTAACTCTCAAGGCGTCGGTGTGTTGGTGGGTGACGTCTTGGGAAGGTGCGTTGGGATGGCGGAGGTTGCGTGAGGTGAATTGACCCGGCGATCGGGGCCGAATGGCTCGAGCGGCGCGGGCGCTCCACCTGAAATGGTGAATTTCCCGTGGCGTGCGATGCGCGGGGATGGAAGTGCCGGTGCGTGGGTTGTGTGCGGATGCGTCGTCTCATGGGGCATGGGAGCGACATCCGTTTATGACGCGTGTTTGCATGGCCGGGAGTAATTCGGCCGAGAGCGACGCGGCAAGGACGGGGTTGGTTTGGTGGCGTAGGCGTGTGGCGGCGAACCGGTAATCGAACAGCCGGGCGTTTCGCGGTTTCATTTGACTCGACAATGAAATGAACGAATGGCCGCTCGCGACATCCCGCGAGGGCAGAGGGGTAGCTATGACAAAAACAATCGCTCCAAACCCATTCGGAAATGGCATTCATTCCAGGCGATCGCCGTCGGGCCCTTGCGGATCAAGGATTTCGATCAACACCGCGATCATCGACGCGCCCGGCGTTCGCGCGACACGCGGCGCCTGTTCGTTCTTCACGGGTCGAACACCCTCGCATCCTCGCCGGTAGCTTCCGCGCCCCCGCCGTCGTTTTCGCGGCATTTCACCTGGGACGCCGAACCGGCACCGGGTGAGAGGTCGTCGCGAAATTCGCCGCGGCGGGAACGTGGAGGCGGACGCGCGCCGTCCCATGACGTCGCGTCGGTTCCGGCAAGGCCAGAAATTCACATCGCGTTCGAGAAAACCGCGTCAATGCAATCGCATCAAGCCAACAGCACCACGGCAATGCACCAAGACGAAGAAAGTCATCGCATGTCAGGCAACGAAAACGACCGTTGGAAGCGCGTGAAGGGTCGGCTGCGGGCCGCCGTCGGCGAGGACGTCTATTCGAGTTGGTTCGCCCGCATGGACTATGAGGGCGTCGAGTCGAACACGGTCCGGCTCTCCGTGCCGACGAAATTCCTCAAGACCTGGATTCAGGCCCATTATGCCGACCGCGTGCTCGGCTGCTGGCAGGCCGAGGTGTCCGAGGTCACGCATATCGAATTGACGGTGCGCTCCTCCATTCGCGCCACCCCGATGCGGGATGCCAAGCCGCCCGCCAATGACGATCGCAAGCCGGCCGGCGTCGGCGGACGGACGGACGGGCGCGGCGATGCGCGCAACGGCGCGGCCGTGCTCGCCGCCCATGACGTGCTCGGCGGCTCGCCGCTCGATCCGCGCCTGACCTTCGCCAATTTCGTCGTCGGCCGCTCGAACACGCTCGCCCACGCCGCCGCGCGCCAGATCGCCGATGGCCGGCGCGGCGAGCCGCCGATGTTCAATCCGCTCTACGTCCACGCCGGCGTCGGCCTCGGCAAGACGCACCTGCTGCAGGCGGTCGCCTGGTCCGGCAATTCCGGCGACGAGCGACGGGTGCTTTATCTCACCGCCGAGAAGTTCATGTACGGCTTCGTCGCCGCGCTCAAATCGCAGACCGCGATCGCGTTCAAGGAAGCCCTGCGCGCGATCGACGTTCTCGTCATCGACGATCTCCAGTTCCTGCAGGGCAAGACCACGCAGGCCGAGTTCTGCCACACGCTCAACGCGCTGATCGACGCCGGCCGGCAGGTTGTGATCGCCGCCGACAAGCCGCCGACCGATCTCGACACGCTGGAAGACCGCGTGCGCTCCCGTCTCGCCGGCGGGCTCGTCGTGGAAATGGCCTCGCTCGGCGAGGAGCTGCGCCTCGAAATCCTGAAATCGCGGGTGGCGGCCGCCCGCCTGCATCACGCCGGCTTCGCCGTGCCGCAGCCGGTCCTCGAATATCTGGCGAAATCGATCACCAACAACGGACGCGACCTCGAGGGCGCGGTCAACCGCCTGCTCGCCCATAACAAGCTCACCGGTCAGCCGGTGACGCTGGAACTGGCCGAGCGCGAAGTGCGCGATCTCGTTCGCCGGCAGGAGCCCAAGCGGGTGATGATCGAGGACATCCAGCGCATGGTCGCCCGGCATTACAATGTCAGCCGCTCCGACCTGTTGTCGTCGCGCCGCACCGCCAATGTCGTCAGGCCGCGCCAGATCGCGATGTATCTTGCCAAGCATCTGACGCTTCGCTCGCTGCCGGAGATCGGACGACGCTTCGGCGGCCGCGATCACACCACGGTGCTGCACGCTGTTCGCAAGATCGAGACGCTGGTGGGCGCCAACCTGACGCTCGCCAACGAGGTCGATCTGCTCAAGCGGATGTTGCAGGACTGAGCCCCGGAGGGGCGGACCCCACGCGCTAAAAATGCGTGCGTCCGCCCGCTCCCGCCCTTGCGAAACCGGCCCAATCGCGCCACCCTGCGGACCCCCCCGACCGACGTTCCCCGGGCGCGAGCCGCGAGGCGGAATGGCGGCGGGGCGGCATCGCGCCGCGCGGATTTCGCGCGCGGGATTTCCTAAAGAGGCAAGGCTGGGGATGAAGGTAACCGTCGAGCGCGCGCAGCTTCTCAAGTCGCTGGGTCACGTCCACCGCGTCGTCGAGCGACGCAATACGATCCCGATCCTCGGCAATGTCCTGATCCGGGCGGAGAACGCGCGGCTCGCCCTGCGCGCGACCGATCTCGACCTCGAAATCACCGAAACGCTGGCGGCCGAGGTCGCCCCGGGCGGGGCGACCACCGTGCCCGCGCATATGCTCTACGACATCGTGCGCAAGCTGCCCGAAGGGTCGCAGATCGTGCTCGAGGCCGGCGGCGATCGCGCCGTGCTGGCGATCCGCGCGGGGCGCTCGCGCTTCACGCTGCAGACGCTGCCGGAAAGCGATTTCCCCGATCTCGCCGCCGGCGAACTGACGCATGCCTTCACGCTGGCCGCCGCCGATCTCAAGCGGCTGATCGACAAGACCCAGTTCGCGATCTCGACCGAGGAGACGCGCTACTATCTCAACGGCATCTTCCTGCACGCGGCCGGCACCGCCAAGGCGGCGACGCTGCGCGCGGTCGCGACCGACGGCCATCGCCTGGCCCAAGTGGAAATGGCGCTGCCCAAGGGCGCCTCGGGCATGCCGGGCGTCATCATTCCGCGCAAGACGGTCGGCGAGGTCCAGCGCCTGATCGAGGACACCGAAGCCGCGGTGACAATTGAACTCTCGCAGAGCAAGATCAGGTTCACCATCGGCGACGTGGTGCTCACTTCCAAGCTGATCGACGGCACGTTCCCCGATTATGGCCGCGTCATTCCAGCCAACAACGACAAGGTGCTGGTGGTCGACAAGCAGGAATTCGAGGCCGCCGTCGACCGCGTCTCGACGATTTCGAGCGAGCGCGGGCGGGCGGTCAAGCTCTCGCTGTCGGCGGGCCGGCTCGTGCTTTCGGTCACCAATCCGGATTCGGGCAGCGCCACCGAGGAGCTCGAGGTCGAATACGCGGCCGACCAGCTCGATATCGGCTTCAACTCGCGCTATTTGCTCGACATCGCCGCGCAGATCGACGGCGAGGCGGCGTTGCTCAAGCTCGCCGATCCGGGCTCGCCGACGCTGATCGAGGACCGCGACGTCAAGGGCGCGATCTACGTGCTGATGCCGATGCGGGTGTGACCCCCGCGCGCCTGGCCACTGCGGTCATGGACGAAACCACGCGCGAAAGCCGATCATGATCGCTCCGCGCATCACCCGCCTCTCGCTCAGCCATTTCCGCTCCTACCGCGCGGCCTCGATCGAGGTCGAGGCGCGTTGCGTCGTCCTCGTCGGCGCCAACGGCGCGGGCAAGACCAACTTCCTGGAGGCGATTTCGCTTCTCGCGCCGGGCCGGGGCCTGCGCCGCGCGACGCTGGAGGACGTGGCCGACAATCAGGGCGACGGCTCCTGGGCGGTTTCGGCGGAAGTCGAGGGCGCGCTCGGCCTCGTCACGCTGGGCACCGGCATCGCGCCGCCCGGTCCCGACGGACCGGCGACGTCGCGGACCTGCCGGATCGACCGGGAGCCGGTAGCCTCGGCCGCGGCTTTCGGCGATCATCTGCGGCTCGTCTGGCTGACGCCGGCGATGGACGGGCTGTTCCTGGGACCCGCGTCGGAGCGGCGGCGCTTTCTCGACCGGCTGGTGCTGGCGATCGATGGCGAGCATAACAGCCGCGTCAACGCGCTCGAACGCAGCCTGCGCTCGCGCAACCGCCTGCTCGAAACGCCGCGCCCCGACGCCCATTGGCTCGACGCCGTCGAGCACGAAACGGCCGAGCTCGCCGTCGCCGTGGCCGCGGCCCGCGCCGAAACCGTGCGCCGCCTGAGGGCCGTCATCGACGCGCGGCGCGACAGCGCGTTCCCCTCCGCCCTGATCGCGCTCGACGGCTGGATCGAACGGGCGCTCGCGGACGAGCCGGCGACCGCCGTCGAGGATCGCTATCGCGGCGCGCTGCGCGAGAGCCGCGCGCGCGACGCGGCCGCAGGGCGCACGCTCGACGGCGCGCATCTGACCGATCTTGACGTCGTCTTCGCGCCCAAGGCGATCCCGGCGCGCGAGGCCTCGACCGGCGAGCAGAAGGCGCTGCTGATCGGGCTCGTGCTCGCCCACGCCGCGCTGGTGCGCGACATGACCGCCGTGACGCCGATCCTTCTTCTCGACGAGATCGCGGCCCATCTCGATCCGCACCGGCGGCGCGCTCTGTTCGATGAGCTTTCTTCGCTCGGCGCGCAGGTCTGGATGAGCGGGGCCGACCCGGCCGCGTTCGCCCAAGTCGGGCCGTCGGCCGCTTTTCTCGACGTCGTGCCGGGGCAGGTTTCGGCCCGCCCGGCAAGCGCCTGACGCGGGGCGCGGACGCCCCTCGCGCGCGGCTGCGCGAGCGCCGCGCAAAGGCGCCTTCGACGACCCGTCAAAGGGCTTCCAGATACCGTCGCGGCGCGTCTCTTTCCTGTTTTATTCCAGCTAGTTACCGCCATCGCTTTTGTGCTGTACGGGACCCGCCTTTCATGTCAAAAGGCCATGCATTCTCGCCGCGCGATGAAGGTGATTCGCCCCGCGCGTTCGATGCGATCGCAGAGGTTCCCGGCCATGAACAAACCGGCCCGGCAAGAGGCCGCCGCGAAGACTTCCGGCGCCTCCGACTACGGCGCGGAATCGATCAAGGTCCTCAAGGGGCTCGACGCCGTGCGCAAGCGGCCGGGCATGTATATCGGCGACACCGATGACGGCTCGGGCCTGCATCACATGGTCTACGAGGTCGTCGACAACGCGATCGACGAGGCGCTGGCCGGCTACGCCACCGCCGTCACCGTGACGCTCAATCCCGACGGCTCCTGTACCGTGCGCGACGACGGCCGCGGCATCCCCACCGACATCCACAAGGGCGAAGGCGTCTCCGCGGCCGAGGTCATCATGACCCAGCTTCACGCCGGCGGAAAATTCGACCAGAACTCGTACAAGGTGTCCGGCGGCCTGCACGGCGTCGGCGTCTCCGTCGTCAACGCGCTGTCGAGCTGGCTCAAGCTCACCATCTGGCGCGACGGCAAGGAGCACCAGATGGAGTTCCGCCACGGCGAGCCGGTCGCTCCCCTGGCCCTGATCGGCGACGCCAGCGGCCGGCGCGGAACCGAGGTGACGTTCCTGCCGAGCGCCGACACCTTCACCATGACGGAGTTCGACTTCGCCACGCTCGAACACCGCCTGCGCGAACTCGCCTTCCTCAATTCCGGCGTCACCATCATCCTGTCGGACATGCGCCACGCCGTCGAGAAGCGCGAGGAGATGCGCTACGAGGGCGGCGTCGAGGCCTTCGTGCGCTATCTCGACCGCAACCGGACCGCGCTGGTGCCCTCCCCGATCGTCATCCGCTCCGAGCGCGACGGCACCGGCGTCGAGGCGGCGCTGTGGTGGAACGACGGCTATCATGAATCGGTCCTGTGCTTCACCAACAACATCCCGCAACGTGACGGCGGCACGCATCTGGCCGGCTTTCGCGGCGCGCTGACGCGGCAGGTGACCGGCTATGCCGACACCATGGCGCGCAAGGAAAAGGTCGCGCTCACCGGCGACGACTGCCGCGAGGGGCTGACCGCCGTGCTTTCGGTCAAGGTGCCGGACCCGAAGTTTTCCTCGCAGACCAAGGACAAGCTCGTTTCCTCCGAGGTGCGCCCGGTCGTCGAAAGCGTGATCAACGAGGCGCTCGCGGCTTGGTTCGAGGAACATCCCAGCGAAGCGCGCGTCGTCGTCGGCAAGGTGGTCGAGGCCGCCGCCGCCCGCGAGGCCGCGCGCAAGGCCCGCGAACTCACGCGCCGCAAGGGCGCGCTCGATGTCGCCTCGCTTCCGGGCAAGCTCGCCGATTGCCAGGAGCGCGATCCGGCCAAGTCCGAGATCTTCATCGTCGAGGGCGATTCGGCCGGCGGCTCCGCCAAGCAGGGCCGCAACCGCGAATTCCAGGCCGTCCTGCCGCTGCGGGGCAAGATCCTGAATGTCGAGCGCGCGCGCATCGACAAGATGCTCTCCAGCCAGGAAATCGGCACCCTGATCACGGCGCTCGGCACCGGCATCAGCGAGGAGTTCAACGCCGACAAGCTGCGCTACCACAAGATCATCATCATGACGGACGCCGATGTCGACGGCTCCCACATCCGCACCCTGCTGCTCACCTTCTTCTACCGGCAGATGCGTCCGATCATCGATCGCGGCCATCTCTTCATCGCCCAGCCGCCGCTCTACAAGGTCACGCGCGGCAAGTCCGAGCAATATCTCAAGGACGAGCGGGCGCTCGAGGACTACCTCATCGCCGGCGGGCTCGACGATTGCGTGTTTCATCTGGCCAATGGCGAGACCCGCGCCGGCCATGATCTGCGCGTGCTGGTCGAGAACGCGCGCGCTATTCGTGCCATCCTCCACGGACTGCACGGCCGCTACAACCGCAAGGTCATCGAGCAGGCCGCCATCGCCGGCGTACTGACGCCCGCGATCACCGGCGACACGGATAAGGCCAACGCGGCGGCCGACTACATCGCGGTCCGGCTGGACGCGCTGTCGGAGGAAACCGAGCGCGGCTGGCGTGGACGCTTCATCGAGGGCGAAGGGTTCGTCTTCGAGCGCACCGTGCGCGGCGTCAAGGATGCCGCCGTCATCGACGAGGCGCTGCTCGGCTCGGCCGACGCGCGCCGGCTCGACGAATTCGCCGCCGCCCTGCAGGAGGTCTATCCGCGCCCGGGCAAGCTGCGGCGCAAGGACAGCGAGACCGTCATTCACGGACCGGTCGACCTGTTCGAGGCGGTGACGGAAACCGGACGCAAGGGCGTCGCGCTGCAGCGCTACAAAGGCCTCGGCGAGATGAATCCCGACCAGCTCTGGGAGACGACGCTCGACACCAATGTGCGCTCGCTGCTGCAGGTGAAGGTCAAGGAGGTCGACGAGGCCGACGACATCTTCACCAAGCTGATGGGCGACGTGGTCGAGCCGCGCCGCGAATTCATCCAGGACAACGCGCTGTCGGCGAGCGTGGACGTGTGATGACCCGTCATGCCCGCGCCTGTCGCGGGCATCCACGCGTTGATATCGCTTCACCATCAAGAACATGGATGGCCGGGACAAGCCCGGCCATGACGTGAAGTGAAACGCGGCCTCGAGAGCTGCGCCAGACGGCTTCGATCCAAGCTCATCAGCTCTATTGAGCCGGCCAGCCCGGAGTTGCGATCGGGCCGCCGAGATCGGCCGCGATGAGCCTTTCGCGCGCCCTGAGAAGCCGCTCGATGAGTTTCGGCTCGAAGCGCGCATAGGCCCGCTCGTCCGGCACGCGCTTGACCACCACGCCCAGGAGTTCGGTGATCGCGTTGCCGATCGAGTTCTGCGAGATGGTGACGACGAGCCGGCCCGCTTCCGTGCGATAGATGAGCTGTTTGAAGGCGGGTTGCCAGCGGATGGCGTTGGCGTAGCGCGCGTCGATGATGCAGCGATCGCGGACCTTCTTGGCGGCGCCGAGGAATTCGTTGTTGAACAACAGCACGGCCTCCACCTGCGCGGGGAAATAGACATCCTTCAGCATCGGCGCGTTGCGCGAGGAGACTTGCGAGAAGAACGTGCGGTAGAAGTCGATGAAACCCATCAGGATGAGGTCGTACTCTCGCCAGAACCGGACGCTCTTCAAGGAGTCGACGCCGCCGGCAATCTCCCATGCCGGCAGGCCTTGCGGATAGCCGGTAAGGCCCAGGCGCGCGTCATCGATCGCGAGCGGCTTGAGAAGCTCCAGGCCGAGCGCGCGCTCGAAGAAATCACGATAGGCGTCGCGGACATGCGTCTGGAACAGGCTGTGCTGGCCGCCGTCGGTGAGATTGGGATTGGCGGGATCGGCGAGCGCGGCCGTTCTCAATTCGTCCATTTGGAAGACGATGAAATGGTTGTGCAACATGCGAATGCTGGGAACGCCCGGAGACGTCAACGGCCAGGTCGCGTCGAGGCTTGCCTCGCCGGCTAGAACGAGCGCGCGCTCGGGGTCCGGATATTCTTCCAGCATGAACTCGAGCATGACCTGATTCATGCGGTTCCACACGCGCTTCACCGCGTCCGGCACCTGCGTGCGCCGCACCGGCCGGCCGAGCGGGTCGAGGATCAGTTGCGACGTGTTGTAGATGATCGATGCGTCGAATTCGGAGCTATGGCCGAGCGCCTTGCGGTAGAGCAGCAGGTTCTCGGGATTGCCGAGCAGGCCGTTGTTGTTGGTGAGATCGCTCAGGTTTTCCGCGCTGTTGTAGAATTCGTTGGGCTTCATGCCCTCCGGCACCGCGAGCGGAATCGGACGATATGGGACAACGAGCTCGCGCGGTCCGGCATCCATCGGCCATGTTCCCCGATGCGGTCGCCGCGTTCGGCTACCGTGAAATCACGCGACCCGCTGCGCGATCACCCCACCACCCACATGCCGAGCCACTCGGCGATCATCGCGGGCTTGGGGCTGCCCTCGACCTCGACGGTGATCTCGAAGGTGGCGACATATTCGTTGTTGCCGCGATCGGCGAGGTCCTTGAGGCGGAAATGTCCGCGCACCGATGAGCCTGACTTCACCGGCGCGAGAAAGCGCACTTTGTTGAAGCCGTAATTGATGCCCATCTTGCGGTTGGCGATCGGCGGCACCGCCTCGTGGAACATGACGGCCGACAACGACAGCGTCAGCAGTCCGTGCGCGATGGTGCCGCCGAACGGCGTTTGCGCCGCGCGCGCCGGATCGACATGGATGTATTGGTGATCGCCGGTGGCGTCGGCGAAGGCGTTGATCGTGGCCTGATCGATCCGATGCCATAGCGACACGCCGATTTCCCGGCCCACTTGGGCCATCAGCTCGCCGATGTCGACCGCCTGCGTCATGCGCGCTCCCCGTCCGCTCAATCCCCGCCGATAAGGCCGTTTTCCTGGGCGAGCGCCTTGAGCGAGGCTTCCGGCCGCGCGCCGAGATGCTGGATGACCTCGGCCGCGGCGAGCGCGCCGAGCCGCCCGCATTGCTCATAGACCCCGCCACGGGCGAGCCCGACGAGAAATCCCGCCGCGAACAGGTCGCCCGCCCCCGTCGTGTCGACGACGCGCTCGACGGGAAAGGCCGCGACGTCCTCGCCGCCGCCTTCGGCGACGATGATGCATCCCTTCTCGCTGCGGGTCACGGCGGCGAGCTTGGCGTCCTGCCGCAATTGCGCGAGCGCGGTGTCGAAATCCGCCGTCTGGTAGAGCGCGTGCAGCTCGTGCTCGTTGGCGAAGACCAGATCGACCGTGCGCGTGCGGATCAGATCGAGGAACTCGTCGCGGTAGCGATCGACGCAGAAGGAATCCGACAGCGTCAGCGCGACGAGGCGGCCGGCCTGGTGCGCGATCCCGGCCGCCTTGACGAAGGCCTGCTTGGCATTGCGCGGATCCCAGAGGTAGCCCTCCAGATAGGTGATCGCGGAGGCGGCGACGTCGTCCGCGTCGATATCGTCGGGATGGAGATCCTGCGCCGCGCCGAGGAAGGTGTTCATCGTGCGCTCGCCGTCGGGTGTCACCAGAATGTAGCAGCGCCCGGTCGAGGGACCGCCGGCGGCCGGCGGCGTGTTGAAGTCGACCCCCGCCGCGCCGATGTCGTGGCGGAAGGCGCGGCCGAGCGAATCGTCCTTGACCTTGCCGACGAAGGCGGCGCGCGCGCCGAAGCTGGCCACGCCGACGATGGTGTTGGCGGCCGAGCCGCCGGAAACCTCGACCGCCGGGCCCATCGCGTCGTAGATCGCGGTCGCGCGCGGCTCGTCGATCAGCGCCATGCCGCCCTTGGCCATGCCGTGGGCGATGAGGAAGTCGTCCTCGGCGCGCGCGATGATGTCGACGATGGCGTTGCCGATGCCGAGAACGTCAAATCGTGAATTGGTCATGTCGATCGCCGGATGCGAGTGAAGATCGGAGGGACGGGACGCGCGGGCGCGCGCACTATAGTCCCCGCGCCTCCCAAGGCAACGGCAACCTCGGTCCACACGCCGGGAAATCCGGCGATTCCGGCGCGCTTTCGCGAGCGAAGCGGTGGCCGCGACCTTGAAATGATGGCATAGCGGCGCGAACGGACGGGAACGGACCCGCGATCGATGTCGCTTGCGCGAAAAATCATGGCCGTCGGCGGGGCGACGTTGCTCTCGCGCCTTCTGGGTTTTGCCCGCGACATCGGCGTCGCGGCGCTGCTGGGGGCCGGGGTGCTCGCCGACGCCTATTTCGCCGCTACGCAAATCCCCAATCTCGCCCGCAAGCTGCTCGCCGAAGGCGCCCTGAACGCGGCCTTTGTTCCCGCCTGGCTCCGCCTGCGCCGCGAGGGCGGGGCGGAGGAGGCCGCGCGCTTCGCCGGCGATCTGTTCGGCGTGGTGGCGGCCGGGCTCGGCTTCATCGCCGTGATGGTGATCGTCTTCGCGCCGACGATCATCGCGGCGCTGGCGCCGGGATTTGCCGCGGGCGAGGAACGGTTCGGCCTGGCGGTGGAGTTCCTGCGCCTGTCGGCGCCCTATCTCGCCTGCGCCGGGATCGCGGCGGTCGCGGCCGCCATTCTCAACGGCGAGGGACGCGTCATGGCCGCGTCCTATGGCCTGGTGATCTTCAATTTCGTGCTGGTCGGCGCGATCGCCGTGATCGCGGTCGCGGACTTGCGGGCGAGCGCGACGGCCGCGCGCATCCTCTCGGCGTCGATGGTGGTGGCGGGCCTGGCGCAGATCGCGATCGTTTCGGCCGCGCTGTGGCGCATGGCGAGGCGGCCGCCGCGCATTTCCTTCCGGCCGTCGCCGGAGGTGCTGCGGCTCCTCGTCAAGGCCGGACCCGGGCTGATCGCGGGCGGCATTCCGCAACTCAAGCTGATCGTGGGGGCGCTGGTGGCGTCGAGCTCGCCCGCGGCCGTGTCGTGGCTCTATTACGCCAATCGCCTCTACGAATTGCCGCTTGGCGTGGCCGCGCTCGCGATCTCGACCGTGCTGGTGCCGCTGATCGCGCGCGCCGCGCAATCGGGCGAACGCGACCGCGTCGCCCGGGCGCAATCGCGCGGCATCGAGATCGCGATGGGGCTCGCGCTGCCGTCGGTGATCGCCTTCGTGGTCCTGGCCGAGCCGATCGCGAGCGGATTGTTCCAGCGCGGAGCCTTCGGCGCCGACGACAGCCGGATGGTAGCCGCCGCGCTTGTCGCCATCGCTGCCGGCCTGCCCGGCCATGTGCTCGAAAAACTGCTCGCGGCGATTTCCTTTTCGCATGACGACACAAGCGCGCCGATGCTGACGGCGCTGTGCGGCCTCGGCGCGGCGATCATCGGCGCGGTCGCGCTGTTTCCGCGCTTCGGCCATGTCGGCATCGCCGCGGCGATCGCGTCGTCGGCCTGGGTCGGCGCCTTGCTGCTCGGCGCGGTCGTGTGGCGGCGGGGCTGGCTCGTCATGGAAAAAGGCACCGCGCGGCGCCTCGCCGCCATCCTTCTTTCCGCGCTTGTCATGGGCGTCGTCATCGCCTGCGCCCAATGGCTGATCGGCTGGACCTTGGGCTGGACCTCGGGCTGGACCTTCGGCCCTCAATCCGGCGTGCCGGCGTCGGCGACGGCAAGGCTTGCGATCCTGGCCGGTCTCGTCGCCACGGGACTTGCGACCTATCTGGCCGCGATCCAGCTTCTCGGGCTCGCGCGTGCCGGCGACCTCGTCGCGGCGCTGCGCGAGCGGCAATGAGGCCTTGCGTCGGCGGCTCGGGGCTGGCATGGACCGCCCTCGTCAGCCAATGGGAGCGGTGAATGGCTTTCACGGAGCGGGTTTTTTCAGGGGTACAGCCGACGGGGAATTTGCACCTCGGCAATTACCTCGGCGCCATCCTCAAATTCGTCGAGCTGCAGAACAGCTACGACTGCATCTATTGCGTCGTCGACCTGCACGCGATCACGGTCTGGCAGGACCCGGCCGAGCTTTCCCGCAACATCCGCGAAGTGACGGCCGCCTTCATCGCCTGCGGCATCGATCCGAAAAAGCATATCGTCTTCAACCAGAGCCAGGTCGCCGAGCACGCCGAGCTGGCCTGGATTTTCAACTGCGTCGCGCGGCTGGGTTGGCTCAACCGCATGACCCAGTTCAAGGAGAAGGCGGGCAAGGACCGCGAAAACGCTTCCGTCGGTCTTTACGCCTATCCCAACCTGATGGCCGCCGACATTCTCGTCTATCGCGCGACCCATGTGCCGGTCGGCGAGGACCAGAAGCAGCATCTCGAGCTCACGCGCGACATCGCGCAGAAGTTCAACAACGATTTTTCCGATTCGATCCGCGCCCACGGCTTCGGCGACGCGTTTTTCCCGCTGCCCGAACCGGTGATCACGGGGCCCGCGACGCGCGTGATGAGCCTGCGCGACGGCTCGAAGAAAATGTCGAAATCGGACGCGTCGGACTATTCGCGCATCAACCTGACCGACGACGCCGACGCGATCGCGCAGAAATTCCGCAAGGCCAAGACCGATCCCGAACCGCTTCCGAGCGAGGAGAAGGGGCTGGAATCGCGCCCCGAGGCCGACAATCTGGTCGGCATCCACGCCGCCCTCGCCGGCTCGAACAAGGCCGCCGTCCTGCGTGAATTCGGCGGCGCGCAATTCTCCGTCTTCAAGGCGGCGCTGGTCGAATTGTCGGTCGCCAAGCTCGGACCCATCGGCGCGGAGATGAAGCGCCTGGTTCAGGACACGGCCTATGTCGATTCGGTGCTGGCCGACGGCGCCGCGCGCGCCCGCGCGCTCGCCGAAAAGACGATGGTCGGCGTCAAGGACATCGTCGGCCTGGTCCACGGCTGAGGGCGGCTCCGGCCTCAACCAGGGCGCCCCGCTCGGCGCGGCCGCCCCGCCCCTTCCGGCACGGCTCCCGGACGAGCCCCGGGGGGCGCGCCGGGCGTGTTCAAGCCCGCGCGAGGGCGATTTCACACGCTTGAAAAATGGTCTAAGGACTGACACTTACCTGTCAGGCCCGGCCGGCCTTGAACCGGCGCAGAGCGGAGAATCCTCATGTTCATTCAGACCGAAACGACCCCCAATCCCGCGACATTGAAATTCATCCCCGGCCGCGTCGTGCTCGAGCGCGGCGTGCTCGAATTCCGCACGGCCGAGGAGGCGGCCCAGTCGCCGCTCGCCACGCGCATTTTCGAGATCGACGGCATTTCCGGCGTGATGTTCGGGACCGACTTCATCGCCGTGACCAAGGACGAACTCGACTGGCAGCAGCTCAAGCCCGTTGTGCTCGGCGCGATCATGGAGCACTTCCTTTCGGGCGCCGAAATTCTCGCCGGCGAAGTCGGCGACGACGACGTCAACGACGAATTCTACGAGCCGGCCGACGCCGAGATCGTCGCCACCATCAAGGAGCTCCTGGAAACGCGCGTGCGCCCGGCGGTGGCCACCGACGGCGGCGACATCACCTTCCGCGGCTTCCGCGAAGGCGTCGTCTATCTCAACATGAAGGGCGCCTGTTCGGGTTGCCCGTCCTCGACCGCGACGCTGAAGAACGGAATCCAGAACCTGCTGCGGCATTTCATTCCCGACGTGCAGGAAGTACGCGCGATGTGAGGTCGGCCGGACGCGACGCGGAGATCGCCGCGTCGCCGGCGGGAGATCGTGATGATCGTTCTTGCCGTTGATACGGCGCTGACAAATTGCGCGGTCGCGCTTGTTACGCTCGCTCCGGGCGCGGCCGGCAAGATCGAATCGAACGCGACCGGATCGAACGCGACCGGATCGGGCAAGACCTCGTCGAGCGAGGGCGCGCAAGGCGAGCCGCCTTCGGCGGATGGCGCTTCGGAGACCCACGCGGAGACCGACGCTCGCGTGCTCGCGGCCGAGACCGCGGCGATGACGCGCGGCCATGCCGAGGCGCTCCTGCCGATGGTCGCGCGCGTGATGACCGCGGCGGGCGCGGACTTTTCCGGCATCGACCGCATCGCCGTGACGGTCGGCCCGGGCAGCTTCACCGGGCTGCGGGTCGGCATCTCGGCCGCGCGCGGGCTTGGCCTCGCGAGCGGAAAACCCGTCGTCGGCGTGACGACGCTCGCCGCACTCGCCGCGCCGCTTGCCGCCGAGGAAGGTCTGTTTCCGATCATTTCGGCGATCGACGCGCGGCACGGCCACGTCTATTTCCAGGTCACGGGCGGACGCGGCACCATCCTCATCCGGCCCCGCGCGGGCGCGATCGCCGAGGCGGTCGCCGCGTCGCGGTTCGGCGCCTGCCGGCTCGTCGGCGACGCGGCCGCGCTTCTCGCGGAGAACTGGCCCGCGCGAACCCAGCCGCCCGCTCAGGTCTTGAGCCAGTCCGCGCCGGATATCGAATGGGTCGCGCGCCTCGGCGCCGCCATCGATCCGAAGCGCGCGCCGCCCAAGCCGCTTTACTTGCGCGCGCCCGACGCCAAGCCGCAAGTCACCGAATTTCAGTTGCCGCGATGATCGAACGGATCGCGCGCTGGCTGTTCGGAGCGGAACCCGTGGTGGAGCCGGCCACGATTCGCGACAGCGCCAGCTTTGCTGCGTTGCACAAGAGCGCATTCGCGCGTGGGTGGAGTGAACAGGAGTTTGAATTACTTTTGATCGAGCGCAATGCTCTTGCGCATCGACTACGCATAAGCAAGAAAAACGTGGGGTTTATTGTCGCACGGATTGCGTCCGACGAGAGCGAAATTCTTTCCGTTGTTGTTGACGGCGCCTATCGCGGACGTGGTTACGCGCGGCGGTTGCTGAAGAGCCATCTGGGGCGGCTCGCTGGTCTTGGGGTGCGCAGGGTATTCCTTGAAGTCGAGGAATCGAATGAGGCCGCGCGTCGGCTTTATCGCGGCGCGGGGTTTCGTGAGATCGCGACGCGGGAAGGCTATTACCGCAGGCCTGGGGGGCCGGCCCTCGCCGCCATCGTGATGCGGCGGGATCTGGCGTGAGTGGCGACCGACCATCGTCGCGGCGCGGCGATGCAAGGTCGCGACGGGTACCGATGAAGCTGCGCGGCCGCGAAACGGCGCGAACGTAAAAAACGCGAAAAGAGCGAAAAAGAGCGAAGGAAGCGAAGGAAGCGAAGGAAGCGAAAGAAAAGAAACGCGAGAAGCACAAGAAACGCGGGAGCAAGGCGCGACTAAGCGGCACGCCAGAAACGGGAACCCGAGAGGGGCGACATCGGAGACGAATGAAGGACAAGCCGCCGGGCGAGAAGTTGAGAGTCAGGGGGCCGTGATTTGAAAGGCGCGTGATCTTCGGGAACGGGACGTGTTCTCATCTCGGATCAGGCGAAGGTGGCAAAGCAGTGCGTGACCTTGTCGGCGAGACTCTAGTCTCGTCAGGGTCGGGGACAAAACGTGCGGCGGAGCGCAAGAGCACCGATGAGCGGATGCTTCTCGATCGCTCCGTGGAAAGAGTGGATCTGATCATGGTTGCCATGAAGCCTACTCCGGGATCGAAAAATTCCGATATCGAAATGCGCTGCGCCGCGACGGGCATGCGCATGACCGAACAGCGCCGCGTCATCGCGCGGGTGCTCGCCGATTCCGACGATCACCCCGATGTCGAGGAGCTCTACCGGCGCTGTGTCGCGATCGACGACAAGATCTCGATCTCGACGGTCTATCGCACCGTCAAGCTGCTCGAGGACGCGGGCATCATTGAGCGGCACGATTTCCGCGAGGGCCGCGCGCGCTATGAGCAGATGCGCGAATCCCATCACGATCACCTCATCAATCTGCGCTCGGGCCAGGTGATCGAATTCTCGTCCGAGGAGATCGAGAAGCTCCAGGCCGAGGTCGCGCGCAAGCTCGGCTACAGGGTCGTCGACCACCGGCTCGAGCTTTATTGCGTGCCGCTCGACGACGGCAAGGCGGACGGCAAGTAGGCCGCGTTCTCCGCGCCCCCGCGCCGCCGCCGCGCGCCCCGATCCCGCCCCCTCGCGGTCCGGAACATTTCCCGGCGAGATAATTCCGTCTTGCCGGAAAATGCTCTAGGAAGCGCCTTGCCCCCATGGGACCGGCGTCGCGGACGCCGGCGGGTCGGACAGCGGGTTCGGATCGGCGATGGATCAGCCACGCAAGCTGCATATCAAGTCATACGGCTGCCAGATGAACGTCTATGACGCGCAGCGCATGGCCGATACGCTCGCGCGCGAAGGCTATGCCGAGACGGCCGACCAGAGCGAGGCCGATCTCGTCATCCTCAACACCTGCCATATCCGCGAGAAGGCGTCCGAGAAGGTTTTCTCCGAGCTCGGGCGTCTGCGCCGGGCGAAAGAGGCCGCCGCCCGCGAAGGCCGCGCGCTCAAGATAGCGGTCGCCGGCTGCGTCGCGCAGGCCGAGGGCGGCGAAATCATCCGCCGCGCGCCGGTCGTCGACCTCGTCGTCGGTCCGCAAAGCTATCACCGCCTGCCGGAATTGATCGCGGAGGCGGACGCCGCGGGACACGCGATCGACACCGAATTTCCCATCGACGACAAGTTCGGACATCTCGCCCCGCCGGTGCCGGAATCCATCCGCGCGCGCGGGGTGACCGCGTTCCTCACCATCCAGGAAGGATGCGACAAGTTCTGCACCTTCTGCGTCGTCCCCTATACGCGCGGCGCGGAAATGTCGCGGCCGGTCGCGCGCATCGCCGACGACGCGCGCCGGCTCGCCGAAAGCGGCGTGCGCGAGATCACGCTGATCGGACAGAACGTCAACGCCTTCCATGGCGCGGGACCGGACGGCGAACCGTGGACGCTCGGCCGCCTGCTGCATCACCTCGCCGCCATTCCCGGCATCGCGCGGCTGCGCTACACCACCAGCCACCCGCTCGACGTCGACGACAGTCTTCTTGCCGCCCATCGCGACCTGCCCGCGCTGATGCCCTTCGTGCATCTTCCGGTGCAGTCGGGCTCCGACCGCGTTCTCGCGGCCATGAATCGCAAGCACACGGCCGACGACTACCGCCGCGTCGTGGACCGTTTCCGCGCGATCCGGCCGGAAATCGCCTTTTCTTCGGATTTCATCGTCGGCTTTCCGGGCGAGAGCGAGGAAGATTTCGCCGCGACCCTCGCCCTGATCGGGCAAATCGGCTACGCTGGTGCCTACTCGTTCAAATATTCGGCCCGGCCCGGGACGCCGGCGGCTGAATTGGATTTGGTCGTCCCGGCGGCGGAGATGGATAAGCGTTTGGCCCGACTACAGAAAATCGTGGACACGCAACAATCCAAGTTCAACGCGGCCTGCGTCGGCAAGAAGCTCGACGTCCTGTTCGAGCGCCCTGGGCGCAACCCAGGGCAGATCACCGGGCGCTCCGCCTACCTCCAGCCGGTCCACGTGGACGGGCCGGCGGAATTGATCGGCAAGATCGTTTCCGTCGACATCATGGCCATCGAGGCTTTCAGCCTGTTCGGAACGATCCCCGGCACCCCGCAATCCCGGACCGCCGCCTCGGCGGCAGGAGCGTGACGCCTTGCCCAAGAACGGCCAGGACACTGTTTCGCTTGCACCAGGACAGACCGCCAACCGCGATGTCGACACGCCGTCGGAAGCCCAGATCGTGCTCGCTTTCGACGACAACCGCGCCGCCGCCTCGCTTTTCGGGCAATACGGGCAGAACATCGCCTTGATCGAGCGCCGGCTCGGCGTCATCGCCGATTCGCGCGGCAACCATGTCTCGATCTCCGGCTCGCGCGACGGCTGCGAGGCGGCAAGGCGCGTGCTCGAACATCTCTACGCCCAGATCACCGGCGGGCAGGAACTTGCCGCCGGCGACGTCGAGGGCGCGATCCGCTCGGTCATCGCCCAGGGCTCGCTGTTCGATTTCGATCCCAAGGCGATCCGGCCGGTGTTCGAGGAGATCAACCTGCGCAAGCGGCCGGTGCGCGCGCGCACGGCGGCCCAGGACAACTACATCCGCGCGATGAAGCGCAACGCCATGGTGTTCGGCACGGGTCCGGCCGGCACCGGCAAGACGTGGCTCGCCGTCGCTCACGCGGTCCAGCTTTTCGAGCGCCGTGAGGTCGACCGCATCATCCTGTCGCGCCCCGCGGTCGAGGCCGGCGAGCGGCTCGGCTTCCTGCCGGGCGACGTGCGCGAGAAGGTCGATCCCTATCTGCGCCCGATCTACGACGCGCTCTACGACCTGATGGACGCCCGCATCGTCGAGCGCGCGCTGCAAGCCGGCGAGATCGAGATCGCGCCGCTGGCCTTCATGCGCGGGCGCACGCTGTCGAACGCCGTCGTCATTCTCGACGAGGCGCAGAACACGACGCCGATGCAAATGAAGATGTTTCTCACCCGGCTCGGCGAAAACAGCCGCATGATCGTCACCGGCGATCCGAGTCAGGTCGACCTGCCGAACGGCCAGCGCTCCGGGCTCGCCGAAGCGACCAGGCTGCTCGCCGATGTCGAGGGGATTTCGCTCGTTACCTTTTCCGCCGACGACGTCATCCGCCACGAGCTTGTGGCGCGGATCGTCGCGGCCTATGACAAGGCCACGAAGGAATCTTCTTCTCCCGAGTCTCCCGTCAACCGGATCTGATCGAGTGGCGGCACGCGACGCGATGGCAACGCCCATTTCATTTCCGCTTTCCGAACGGTCCACCGCGCCGGACGCCGGCGCGCCGACGCTCGATGCCGACATTCTCGTCGAGGCCGAGGAATGGCGCGGGCGCGGCGACGGCGAAGCAACCGTTCGCGCGGCGCTGGACGCGGCGGCGACGTATCTTAACTCGCAAGCCTCGCCCGCGTTTTCGTCCGCGTCGCCGCGACCATGGCCCGCGCCATGCCGGGGCAGGGTCGCGCTCGCCGTGGCGCTGGTCGACGACGCGACCATCCGCCGCCTCAACCGCGACTTTCGCGGCATCGACAAACCCACGAACGTGCTCGCCTTTCCCGCCGCGCCGGACCCGGCGGCGGACGCGGCGCACGCGGCGCCGCGCCAGCTCGGCGATATCGCGATCGCTTATGGCGAGACCGCGCGCGAGGCCGAGGAAGCCGGCAAGCCGTTCGGCCACCATCTCAGCCATCTCGCGATCCACGGTTTCCTTCACCTCCTCGGGCACGATCACGACCAGGACGATCGGGCCGACGAAATGGAAAGTCTCGAACGCGCGATCCTGGCCGAACTCGGAATTCCCGACCCCTACGCCGCGCCGGTCGAGGCGCCGACACGATGAGCGACCCGAAATCGCCGCCGGCGAAACCTTCCCGCAATCTCCCCGCGCTCGCGCCGCAGCCGGGCGAGGGCGCGCGCGGGACCGGCGAAACCTGGCTCGCGCGCGCGATGCGCGTCATGTTCGGCTGGCGGCTGGGCTCGATCCGCGACGATCTCGAGGTGGTGCTCGATGAAGGCGTGCCGGGCGAAACCGGCTTCACGCCCGAAGAGCGCACCATGCTGCGCAACATTCTCGGTCTGCGCGGACGGCGCATCGCCGACATCATGGTCCCGCGCGGCGACATCGTCGCGGTTCGCGGCGACATCACGCTCGGCGAATTGATGAAGGTGTTCGAGCGGGGCGGCCACTCCCGTCTCGTCGTTTATAACGAGGCGCTCGACGATCCCGAGGGCATGGTCCACATCCGCGACCTGATCTCCTACATGGCGAGCAGCGCGACGGTGGACGAGGCCGTCAACGCCAAGCGCAAGAAGCCGTTCCCCGCGGGGCTCGACCTGCGCCAGGTCAATCTCGCCACCACGCTCGCCGACGCCCGAATCGCGCGCAAGCTGCTTTACGTGCCGCCGTCAATGCCCGCGCTCGATCTGCTCGCCAAGATGCAGGCCACCCGCATCCATCTCGCGCTCGTGGTCGACGAATATGGCGGCACCGACGGGCTGGTCTCGATCGAGAACCTGGTGGAAGAAATCGTCGGCGAGATCGACGACGAGCACGACAGCGACGAACCGCCCGCCGTCGTGGCGCAGGCCGACGGCTCGTTCATCGCCGACGCGCGCGCCAGCCTCGAGGACGTGACCGCCGTCGTCGGCGAGGATTTCCAGACCGGCGACGCGGCCGAGGACGTCAACACGCTCGGCGGCTATCTGGTCGCGCAGGTCGGCCGCCTGCCGATCCGCGGCGAGATCATTTCCGGACCGGGCCGTTTCGAGATCGAGGTGCTCGACGCCGACCCCCGGCGCGTCAAACGCGTGCGCATCGGACTGCAGAAGAAGCCGCCGGCCGCGCGCATCCGCGAATTGCGCCGTCGCGGGCTGCAGATCGAGGGCACGGCGACGGAACTGGCGTCGCAATCGGCCGCGCGCGCGAGCGCGCCGGAGCCAAGCGAGACGCCGCCGGGCGAAACGCCGCCGCCGCCCAAGGAGAATGGTCCGTGATCGCCACCCGCGCGGCCCACGCGATCGTGCTGTCATGGGGCGCGCGGCGCGCGCTGATCGCTTTTTCCGCCGGCGCCGCCTCGACGCTGGCGCTCGCGCCGTTTCATCTCTGGCCGATCCTGTTCGTGACGCTGCCGGTCGCGGTCCTGCTGATCGACGGGACGGGCGCGGGCCGGTACGGCGGGATCGCGTCGGCAGCGATCGTGGGCTGGTGGTTCGGTTTCGGCTATTTCCTCGCCGGCCTTTACTGGGTCGGCAACGCCTTTCTGGTCGACGCCAAGACCTTCGGCTGGCTGCTGCCCTTCGCGGTGACCAGCCTGCCGGCGGGGCTCGCGCTCTTCTGCGCCCTCGGCTTCGCGCTCGCGCGGCTGATCTGGACCCATGGCGCCGACCGCGTGCTCTCCTTCGCCGTCGGCGTCACGATTTCGGAATGGCTGCGCGGGCATGTGCTCACCGGCTTTCCGTGGAACGCGTTCGGCTACGCGTTGACCGATTCCCTCATGCTCGCTCAAAGCGCGAGCCTCGTCGGTCTGTGGGGGCTGACCTTCATCGCGCTCGCGGTCGGGGCTTCACCGGTCGCGCTGCTGGCCGAGACCGACACGCGCGGCAAATGGCTCTCGCCGGGGATCGCGCTCGGCGTGCTGGCGGCGATGGCCGTCTTCGGCGCCTGGCGGCTGAACGCCACGCCGACGCGCGCGGTGGACAACGTCAAGCTGCGGCTGATGCAGCCGAATCTCCAGCAGGACGAGAAGTTCAATTATTCGGCCAAGCAGGCCACGATGCGGAAATATCTCGATCTGTCCGATCGCGCGACCGGCCCCGGCCGGGGTGGCATTCGCGACACGACAATCCTGATCTGGCCGGAATCGGCGTTTCCCTTCTTCCTGGCCCGCGAGCCGGACGCGATGGCGCAGATCGCCGAGCTTCTGCCGAAGGACGTGATCCTGATCACCGGCGCGGTGCGCCCGCCGGACGGGCCCGCCGGTCGCCCGATACGGCGCGCCTATAATTCAATCTATGTGATCGACCATGACGGCACGATCCTTTCGGTCTACGACAAGAACCATCTCGTGCCGTTCGGCGAATATCTCCCCTTCCAGGACACGCTGGAAAAACTCGGTCTGCAGCAATTAACCAAAGTCAATGGCGGCTACATTCCCGGCACGCGGCGCCGGTCGGTCGCGCTGCCGCGCGCCCCGAAGGTCCTGCCGCTCGTCTGCTACGAAGTCATCTTTCCCGGCGAGGCGAGCACGCGCGGCGACCGGCCGGGCTGGATCGTCAATCTGACCAACGACGCCTGGTTCGGTGCGAGCCCGGGTCCCTACCAGCATTTCGAGCAGGCGCGGATGCGCGCGATCGAGGAAGGGCTACCCATCGTCCGCGTCGCCAATTCGGGCATCTCGGCGGTGATCGACCCGCTCGGCCGAGCCGTCGCCGAACTCGGACTTGGCGTCGAGGGCGTAATCGACAGCGTGCTACCGGAATCCTTGCCCCCGCCGTTTTACATGTATGGTGGTGATGTGCCGGCGGCTCTGGCCGTCGCCGTCTGCGCAATCGCGCTCGTTCGTCGACGGAAATTGCACCGCTGAGTTGAAGTTGCACGTTTGTTACGCAGGCAAGAGACGCTAGAAAATTCGCGATCGGGGGAGTACCAAGGAACCGGCATGGCCTGTGGCGGTAACGTGACACGGGTAATGACGTGATTCGATGTGTTGAGCCGGGAGTCTCGACGGTTTATACTAACCGTAAAATCACAACTTCGGCGTAATAAAAAAAGTCGTTGCATTCATAGCGGGTTTTTTGCCAAGACGTGGCTTGGAATTGTTGTGATATTTTTTGCTGCGCGCATATTCAAGGACTTCAACCTCGTCAAGAATGCCGCCGTTGCGGTGGCGCCTTGTCAAATGAGGAGACGGCGATGTCGACTAAGGCTCCCAACCCTGTTGACAAATATGTCGGCAGTCGCGTGCGGATGCGGCGCATCATGTTGGGCATGAGTCAGGAAAAGCTCGGCGAGATGCTCGGGTTGACCTTCCAGCAAATCCAGAAATACGAGAAGGGCACCAACCGCGTGGGCGCGAGCCGCCTGCAGCAGATCTCCGAGGCGTTGCAGGTGCCTGTCTCCTTCATGTTCGAGGGCGCGCCGGGCGCGAGCGCGTCGGCGGGCGGTTTCGGCGACGCCCCCTCGCCGGAATATGTTTCCGATTTTCTCGCCACCTCCGACGGCCTGGCGCTGACGCGCGCGTTCACCCGCATCAAGGACGCCAAGCTTCGCCGCAGCATCGTCGATCTGGTCGAGCACATCGCCGCGCAATCGAAGTCCGACGACGCCTGAGCGGCCGCCCGCGCCCCGCTTTCCGCGCCAGCGCCTGGATGGCGTCGACGACGCGCCCGCGAGCGGGGAATTTCCCACCAGCGCTGATTGATGATAGGCGGGGCCAGGCAACGCATGAGGCCCGCGCATGATCCCGCGCGACATCGCCGCCGACGAAAGCGCCGAAAGAAGTGACGGCATCGCGGAACGGCCCGCCACAGCCTTTTTCGGGCGGCGCAAGGGCCATCGCCTGCGCGCCCGCCAGGCCGGACTGATCGCCGACCTGCTGCCGCGGCTCGCGCTCGATATCGCAACGCCCGCGCCGTCCGATCCCGCCTCGCTGTTCGCCGTGCCCGTCGACGCCATGCGGCTGGAGATCGGCTTCGGCGGCGGCGAGCATCTCGTCGCCGAGGCGCTCGCCAACCCGCGAACCGGGTTCATCGGCTGCGAACCCTACGTCAACGGCATGGCCAAGATCCTCGCGCTGATCGAGGAAAAGGGCGCCGCGAATATTCGCCTGTTCGCCGGCGACGCGCTGACGCTGCTCGGCTGGCTGCCGCCGCGAACGCTCGCGCGCATCGACCTCATTCATCCCGATCCGTGGCCCAAGCGGCGGCACTGGAAGCGGCGCTTCGTGCAACGGACGACGCTCGCGGCGATGGCGCGCGCGCTTGATGATGGCGGCGAACTGCGTTTCGTCACCGATATCGACGACTACGCCGCCTGGACGCTGGCGCAAATCGCGCGCTCGCCGGATTTTGCCTGGACCGCGGAGCGGGCCGACGACTGGCGGATGCCATGGCCGGGATTCACGGCGACGCGCTATGGCCGCAAGGCCGCGCGGGAGGGACGGCGCGCCGTCCATCTCATCTTTCAGCGCCGCTCGGCGGCCCCCTCGCGGCGCCAGAGCTGAATGACGCGCAGCGCGGCCTCGCACGACAATTGCTCGAACTTGCCGAGCGCGCGCGTCATCTCGCGCGTGGAGAGCTGGTGGCCCTGCTCGGCGCGCAGCTTCAACAGCGCCCGCGTCGTCCCCCATTCGAGTTCCGTCGCCCGCGCCAGCACGAGGATCAGGTCGAGGCTCTCGCCGACCATCAGCCGGTCGACCGTTTCGATCGGCACGCCCGACAGCGCCGCCAGCGTCGCGACCGTCTCCTCGTAGCGAAACTCCTTGGCGAAATCGCGCAATGCCGGCTCGGCGAGCCCGCCCGAGCGATGCAGCGCGATCAGCGCGCGCTGGGCCAGCGTGAAATCGCGCTTGACCGGCTTGCGCGCGATTTCTCCGCGGATCTCGGAGAGGAAATCGCCGATCTCGGTCTGCTTGCCCGGATCGGCGGCCGCGATGATGCGATGGCGCACCATCGTCACCGCGCCCTCGACCAGCGCGCGCAACCGCGCCGGCGTGATGTCGTCGCGCCGGCCGACCATGACGGCGAGAATGCCGTCGGCGTTGGCCTTTTCCAGAAGGCGGGCATAGCCCCGGCTCGACAGGCGCGCGCCATCATTGGCGGCGACGCGCCGGATCACATCGCGTTCGCCGCGACGCAGGATCACATCGGCGAGTGGCTCGGAAAGCGATGCCCGCGCGGCGATCGCCAGAAGATGCGGCTGGCTCTTGGTGCGGGCGATGTCGATGAGGGTCGGCTCCTCCACCAGCGGCGACAGACGCAGCACCGGGCCGGCGACGCGGATTTCCGAATCGCGGGCGAGCCGCCCGATCGTCGAGGGCGGAGCATTGGCAAGCGCGGCCAGACGGTCCGCCAGCATCGCGCGCGTATTGGTGTCGATGGAGGGAACGAGCCCGGTCAGAACCTGGTCGAACAGCTCGACATGGCCGGCCTCGAAGCCGAGCGCGCTCTTGACGAAGAGGTCGCCAAGTTGCGCCACGACATCGGCACGCCGGCGGGCCTGATCAGACCGCGCGAGGGCGTCGAGTTCGGGGATGAGGGCCGAAAGTGCCTTCATGTGCGGGTCTTGGGGCGTTGGCGGCGGGGAACCTGCCGCGTCGCCTAGATCAGGCGAGGCTACATTCGAGGTCTGAATGAAGGGTTAGGAGAAGCGCGGCCGGCCCGCGCCGCCGGGAAAGAAGCCTTTCCGGGTCGCGCCGCGCCGCCCTCACGCGGGCCGCCATCGGGAAACCCCGGACGCCGCGCGCCGTCCGAATTATTCCTTGCTTTATCAAATATTTAGATGAGAATGAAGCTGTCGCGGGCGGAACTTTCGCCTGCCCTCTTGGATCCGTCCCCGAACCCGGCTTGGGCGCGCATTTTGACCCGCCCTGGGCCAAGCCTTGGGCCCCGCCTTGGGCCCCGCCTTGGGAGCACCTTGGACCCGGCGTTGGGCCCTGCCCTTGGAAATGTCCGGCGTGGCTGGAAATGCCCGCGATCGACCGCCCAACGGTTGACGCGAGGGGCCGAGAGGACGGTGACAACCCTTGCCGGAACGAACCGCAACAGGTATATATTCCACGTTCGGTTTTCTCATAACGATCGGTTATCCGATCGGCTGTTGAGAGTGGGCCCGCGAGGACCCGCTCTTTTTTATTTCCCGAAGCCGATCGCGGACGCCGGAGGCTCGGCTCACCGCGCCGGGACGCCGGACCGACGGAAAGTGCCTCGCGCGTCGGATCGAGCGATGACGCCGAGGGAACATGCCGAGGAATTGCATGGGCGCGAAGAAGGATCGCGCCGGAGCGACAAGGAATCGCGTTTGAGCGACAGGATGCCCGACAGCGACATGGTGCCTGATAGCGACATGCGACCACCGGAAACTTCCGCCGGCCCCGCGTCCGCCTCGGACGGGCTGAGCGAACCGCGCCTCGTCGCCGAGACCGGGCTTGCCGCGCGCGTGGCCGCGATCGCCGCGCCGGTGCTGGAAGGCATGGGCTATCGTCTCGTGCGCGTGCGCCTGTCGGGAGATGCCGGCTGCACGGTCCAGGTCATGGCGGAGCGCCCCGACGGCACGCTTGCGATCGACGATTGCGAGGATATTTCCCGCGCGCTGTCGCCGGTGCTCGATGTCGCCGATCCGATCGAGCGCGCCTATCGCCTGGAAATCTCCTCGCCGGGGATCGACCGGCCGCTGGTGCGGCGCTCCGATTTCGAGCGGCATCTCGGGCACCTGCTCAAGATCGAGATGTCCGTCGCGCAAGACGGCCGCAAGCGCTTTCGCGGCGCCATCGCCGGGCTCGAAGGCGACCGGTTGCGCCTGCGCCCGGAGGAGAAGGCCAAGGACGCCGAACCGGCCGACATTCTGCTTTCGCTCGAGGACATCGGCGAGGCGCGTCTGGTGCTCACCGACGCGCTGATCGCCGAATCCCTGCGCAAGGGCAAGACCGCGGAGCGCGAATTGCGCGAACGCTTGAAGCAAGAACGCGCGGGGCGTGCCCGCGAATCAGGTCCCCGCGCGCGCGCGAAAGCGCGCCGCGCCGGACACCACGAAGGAGACTGAGCCATGGCCGCCGTGAGCGCCAACAAACTCGAACTGCTGCAGATCGCCGACGCCGTCGCGCGCGAGAAATCGATCGACCGGTCGATCGTCATCGCCGCGATGGAGGACGCCATCGCCAAGGCGGCGCGCTCGCGCTACGGCAGCGAGACCGACATTCATGCCGAGATCGACGCCAAGAAGGGCGAATTGCGGCTCGCCCGTCACATGCTGGTGGTCGAGCAGGTGGAAAATCCGGCCAATCAGGTCTCGCTCGAGGACGCCCGCCGGCTCAATCCCGGCGCCCAGGTTGGCGACACCATCGCCGACACGCTGCCGCCGCTCGAATACGGCCGCATCGCCGCGCAATCGGCCAAGCAGGTCATCGTGCAGAAGGTGCGCGAGGCCGAGCGCGACCGGCAATATCAGGAATTCAAGGACCGCATAGGCGACATCGTCAACGGCATCGTCAAGCGCGTCGAATACAACAACGTCATCGTCGACCTCGGCCGCGGCGAGGCGATCGTGCGGCGCGACGAGTTGCTGCCGCGCGAGCAGTTCCGCAACGGCGATCGCATCCGCGCCTATATCTTCGACGTTCGCCGCGAGGCGCGCGGCCCGCAGATCTTCCTGTCGCGCACCCATCCCCATTTCATGGCCAAGCTGTTCGCGCAGGAAGTGCCGGAAATCTACGACGGCATCGTCGAAATCAAGGCGGTGGCGCGTGATCCGGGATCGCGCGCCAAGATCGCCGTGGTCTCGCGCGATTCCTCGGTCGATCCGGTCGGCGCCTGCGTCGGCATGCGCGGCTCGCGCGTGCAGGCCGTGGTCAACGAGCTCCAAGGAGAGAAGATCGACATCATTCCCTGGTCGGCCGACATCGCGACCTTCGTCGTCAACGCGCTGGCGCCCGCCGAGGTCGCCAAGGTCGTGCTCGACGAAGACCGCGAGCGCATCGAGGTCGTCGTGCCCGACACGCAATTGTCGCTCGCCATCGGCCGGCGCGGCCAGAACGTGCGGCTGGCCTCGCAGCTCACCGGCTGGGACATCGACATTCTCACCGAGCAGGAAGAATCCGAGCGCCGCCAGGCCGATTTCGAGAACCGGACGCGCATGTTCATGGACGCGCTCGATGTCGACGAGGTCGTCGGACAGTTGCTGGCCTCGGAGGGCTTCACCTCGGTCGAGGAACTGACGCTGGTCGAGCCGAAGGAAATCGCCGGCATCGAGGGCTTCGACGAGGAGACGGCGGCCGAGCTGCGAAACCGCGCCAGCGACTATATCGAACGCGTCGAGGCCGAACTCGACGCGCGCCGCAAGGAACTGGGCGTCGAGGACGCGGTCAAGGAAGTTCCCGGCGTTACCTCGAAGATGCTGGTGGAATTCGGCGAGAACGAAATCAAGACGGTCGAGGATCTGGCCGGCTGCGCGACCGACGACCTCGTCGGCTGGAGCGAGCGCAAGGATGGCGAGAACGTCCGTCACGCCGGAATTCTCGACGGCTTCGAGCTGACCCGCGAGGACGCCGAACACCTGATCATGCAGGCCCGCCTCAAGGCCGGATGGATCACCGAGGCCGACCTCGCCGCCGCCGCCGCGCCGGCGGCCGAGACCGAGGCCGAGACCGTGGCCGACGAAGACGGCGGCGGGCAATAACGGAGAGCGACCCGGGAGCATGCTCGCGATCGCCGACCCTCAAGAACTCGACGCCGGACCGCGCGACCGAACGCGGCCGATGCGTCAATGCGCCGTCTCGCGCCTTGCCAGACCGGCCTCGGAGATGATCCGGTTCGTGATCGGGCCCGACGGCGAGGTCGTCGCCGATGTGAAGCGGAAGCTGCCGGGGCGCGGTCTCTGGATCGAGGCCTCGCGGCGGCGGATCGAGGAGGGAATTCGGCGCAAGGTGTTCGCCCGCGGCTTCAAGCGCGAGGTGAAGGTTCCGCCCGATCTCGCCGCCGAGGTCGACCGGATGCTGGTGGATGCGCTCGGCGACGCGCTGGCGGTCGCGGCCAAGGCCGGCGAGGTCGCCGTCGGCTTCACCAAGGCCGAAAAGGCGCTCGCCGAAGGCGCGGCGGTCGCGCTGATCCATGCCGAAAACGCCGCCCCCGACGGCGTGCGTAAGCTTAACGACGCGGCCCGCCGGGCGGGGCTCGCCCATCCGCCGGTCATTCGCCAACTCTCGGCGGGGAAATTGGATTTGGTACTTGGGCGCGCAAATGTGATACATGCAGCCCTGCTCGCCGGTCCGGCGGGCGCGACGTTTCTTGGGCGATGGAAACGCCTGCTCCAGCTTCGCGAGCTGGACGGCGGGCGGGAATCCGTCGCGCCGGAAGCGCCGGAAAAAGGTCAGGATTAGGATAGCGAATGGTTGAGTCGAAAACCCCTGGTGACAAGACGCTGCACGTCAGCTCGACCAAGACGCTGACGTTGAAGCCACGCGCCGAAACGGGCGTCGTGCGCCAGAGCTTCAGCCATGGCCGGACCAAGCAGGTGGTGGTCGAGAAGGTCAAACGCCGCGCCGCCGCCGACAAGCCGGAAGCCGCCCCCGCGCCCGAGGCGCGCGCGGGTGAAAAAACCGCCACCCGCGCCAAGCCGGCCGCCGCCGACATGGCCGCAAAGCCCGCGCAGCGCACTTCCGGAGTCGTTCTGCGCACGCTGACCGACGAGGAGCGGAGCGCGCGCGCCCACGCGCTCGCCGACGCGCGCGTGCGCGAGGCCGAGGCCCGCAAGGTCGCCGAGGAAGAGGCGCACCGCAAGGCGGAACGCGACGCCGCCGAACTCGTCGAGCGCGAGGCGGCCGAGGCGCGCAAGCGCGACGAGGAAGAGCGCCGCAAGCACGACGAACAGACCAAGAAGAAGGCCGAGCAGGAAGCCAGGAAACGATTCGGCGAGGGTGAGACGGCGCGCCCCGCGGCCAAGCCCGGGGTTGTCGCGCCGTCGCGCGTCGCCACCGTCGAGACCGAGGAAGAAGAAGCCCGTCGGCCCGTCCGGCGTGGCGCCGGCGGCGTCGCGCGCCCGGCCCCCGCGCCGAAGCCCACGCGCACCGGACCGGCCAAGCAGCGCGGCCGGCTGACGCTCGTGACCGCCCTTTCCGGCGACGAGGAGCGCGAGCGTTCGGTCGCCGCGTTCCGCCGCCGCGTTCAGCGCCTCAAGGGCGCCCAGCTCAACGAGCCGAAGGAAAAGCTCATCCGCGAGGTTGTCATTCCCGAGGCGATCACCATCCAGGAACTCGCCAACCGCATGGCCGAGCGCGCGGTCGACGTGATCCGCCTGCTGATGAAGCAGGGGCAGATGGTCAAGATCACCGACGTGATCGACGCCGATACCGCCCAGCTCATCGCCGAGGAAATGGGCCACACCGTCAAGCGCGTCGCCGAATCCGACGTCGAGGAAGGCCTGTTCGCCGAAGCGGACGAGCCGGACGCGCTGCGGCCGCGCCCGCCGGTCGTCACCGTCATGGGCCATGTCGATCACGGCAAGACGTCGCTGCTCGACGCCATCCGCGCCGCCAATGTCGTCTCCGGCGAGGCCGGCGGCATCACGCAGCATATCGGCGCCTATCAGGTCAATTCGCCGCATGGCGGCAAGATCACCTTCATCGACACGCCCGGCCACGCCGCCTTCTCGGCGATGCGCGCGCGCGGCGCCAAGGTCACCGACATCGTCATTCTGGTGGTGGCGGCCGACGACGGCGTGATGCCGCAGACGGTCGAGGCGATCAACCACGCCAAGGCGGCCAAGGTGCCGATGATCGTGGCGATCAACAAGATCGACAAGCCCGACGCCAAGCCGGAGCGCGTGCGTACCGAGCTGCTTCAGCATGAGGTTCAGGTGGAATCGCTCGGCGGCGAGGTCGTCGACGTGGAAGTGTCGGCCAAGCAGAAGCTCAATCTCGAAAAGCTGCTCGAGATGATTTCGCTGCAGTCCGAAATTCTGGAGCTGAAGGCCAATCCCGATCGTCCGGCGGAAGGCACCGTCATCGAGGCCAAGCTCGACCGCGGCCGCGGCCCCGTGGCGACCGTGCTCGTTCAGCGCGGCACGCTCAAGGTCGGCGACATCGTCGTCGCCGGCGCGGAATGGGGGCGCGTGCGCGCGCTGGTGGCCGATACCGGCGCGGCGACCGACGCGGCCGGTCCCTCGGTTCCGGTCGAGGTGCTGGGCTTCAACGGCACGCCCGAAGCCGGCGACCGCCTCGCCGTCGTCGAGAACGAGGCACGCGCCCGCGAGATCACCGATTACCGCTCCCGGCAGAAGCGCGAGAAATCGGCCGTGCGCACCAGCGGCATGCGCGGCTCGCTCGAACAGATGATGACGCAGCTCAAGACCGCGGGCCGCAAGGAATTTCCGCTCATCATCAAGGCCGACGTGCAAGGTTCGCTCGAAGCGATCGTCGGCGCGCTCGACAAGCTCGGCACCGACGAGGTCGGCGCGCGGCTGCTGCACGCCGGCGTCGGCGGCATTTCCGAATCCGACGTGACGCTGGCCGAGGCCTTCAACGCCGCCATCATCGGCTTCAATGTGCGCGCCCATAAGGAGGCCGCGCTCGCCGCCGAGCGCTCCGGCATCGAGATCCGCTACTACAACATCATCTACAACCTCGTCGACGACGTGAAGGCGGCGATGTCGGGCCTGCTCGCGCCGACGTTGCGCGAAACCATGCTCGGCAACGCGCAGATCCTGGAGATCTTCAACATCTCCAAGGTCGGCAAGATCGCCGGCTGCCGCGTCACCGACGGCACCGTGGAACGCGGCGCCAATGTGCGCCTGATCCGCGACAATGTGGTCATTCACGAGGGCAAGCTCGCCCAGCTCAAGCGCTTCAAGGACGACGCCAAGGAAGTGCTCGCCGGGCAGGAATGCGGCATGTCGTTCGAAAACTACCAGGACATGCGCGCGGGCGACGTGATCGAGTGTTACCGCGTGGAGACGATCCAGCGCAGTCTGTGAGTCCGAATCTCGCGAATTGCGTCCCGATCTCCGCTCACGATTTCCGCCAATCACGTTGCGGCTCCGGTTTCGGCCGAGGCCCGTCGTCGCCGCGGAAATGGCCGGGTCGAGCCGGCCATCCGCAACAGGATATCTGGAACACGCCATGCGCCAGAAACACCATCGCGACACCACGCCGGGCGCCTCGCAGCGACAGTTGCGCGTCGGCGAGCTCATTCGCCACGCGCTCGCCGAACTGCTCGCGCGCGGCGCGGTGCACGACCCGGTGATCGAGGGTCATCTCATCACCGTCCCGGAAGTGCGCCTGTCGCCCGATTTGCGGCTCGCGACGATCTACGTCGCGCCGCTCGGCGGCAAGGACGAGGGCGAGGTGCTCGCCGCGCTCGAACGCAACAAGAAGTTCCTGCGCGGCGAGATCGCCCATCGCATCAATCTGAAGTTCGCGCCCGACATCCGATTTCGCATCGACGACCGCTTCGACGAGGCCCAGCGCATCGACGAATTGCTGCGCCGGCCCGAGGTCAGGCGCGATCTGGAGTCCTCTCATGACGACGAATAGTTCATCCCGCGCGGCGAACCCGCCGACCGCCCCCTTTGAGGGGGAGGTCGCCCGCCATGGCGATCGCGAAGGCGTGCGGGAGGGAGCTCGGCCAGACGCGCCGGAGCAAATTTCCACGCCGCTCCCCGTGCCTTCCCCTCACGGAGAAAAGGAACAATCGTCGCAAGGCCGGCGAGGAAAGCAATTCCGCCGCGACAAGCGCGACGTGCATGGCTGGATCGTGCTCGACAAGCCCGTCGGCATGACCTCGACGCACGCGGTCGCGGTGATCAAGCGCCTGTTCTCGGCCAAGCGCGCGGGCCATGCCGGCACGCTCGATCCGCTCGCCTCCGGCGCGCTGCCGGTCGCGCTCGGCGAGGCCACCAAGACGGTTCCCTTCGTCATGGACGGGCGCAAGCGCTACCGCTTCACCGTGCGCTGGGGCGAGGAACGCGACACCGACGACGCGGAGGGGCGCGTGGTGGCGACGCGCGAGGAGCGCCCGACCGGCGAGGCCATCCGCGCCTTGCTGCCCCGCTTCACCGGCCGCATCGAGCAGGAGCCGCCGCGATATTCGGCGCTCAAGATTCAGGGCGAACGCGCCTACGACCTCGCGCGCGAGGGGGAGGCGGTGGAATTGAAGCCGAGGCCGGTCGAGATCCACGAATTTCAACTGGTGGATCAACCGGATAGCGATCACGCGATCTTCGAGGCCGAATGTGGCAAGGGCACTTATGTCCGCGCGCTCGCCCGCGACATGGGCCGGGTGCTCGGCTGCCTCGGCCATGTCAGCGCGCTGCGGCGCGCGCGGGTCGGTCCCTTTGTCGAGGAGGACATGATTCCGCTGGAAGAATTGGAATCCCTGTGTCATAGAGCCGCGTCCGGCGAGGGCAACCTCGCCGACGCGCTACTGCCCGTTGAGACCGCGCTGGACGACATCCCGGCGCTGGCCGTCAGTCGGGCCGAGGCGGCCCGGATCCACAGAGGCCAGGCCGTATTGTTGCGCGGACGGGACGCGCCCAATCTCAGCGGCACGGTCTATGTCACGGTTGCGGGGCGCCTGTTGGCGCTTGCCGAAGTCGAGCATGGCGAAATCGTCCCCAAGCGCGTGTTCAACCTGACCGGTCTCACGTCGAGCCTGGTCCGAAACGAAGGCATTTGACGATGTCGATTACCGCTGAACGCAAGGCGGAGGTCATCAAGACTTTCGCCACCAAGGCCGGCGACACCGGGTCGCCCGAGGTGCAGGTCGCGATCCTGTCGGAACGGATCAACAACCTGACCGGCCATTTCAAGAGCCACGTCAAGGACAACCATTCCCGGCGCGGCCTTCTGAAGCTGGTCTCGCAGCGACGCCAGCTCCTCGACTACCTCATGAAAACGGACGAAGGCCGTTACAAGTCGCTGATCGAGCGGCTCAATATCCGGCGTTGAGGAAGCGCGCGGCGTATTCGCGCGCATGATGAGCGGAGATCCGCCCTCGCGGGTCCCGCATGGCCGCACACGCGCGGGCGCCAAATGGTTTGGCGATCGTCGGGCGGCACGGGCGGGCGTTATCGCGCGCCTCGCCCTCCGATCGCGGGCAATTCGGCCAGCGATCGCCACCGGTCAAGGATCGAAAGCCATGGCAGGATCGCCGGACGCTGTCTTCGGAAGTGAAGATGCCGTCGCCAGCGTCTCGCCGTCTTGCTCATGGCGTTCGCGTCCACCGAAAACCCGCATTCGCGGATGCATGAGAGAAAGACGCTAATGTTCGATATTCATCGTGTCTCACTGGATTGGGGTGGTCGCACCCTCACGCTCGAAACCGGCAAGATCGCGCGCCAGGCCGACGGCGCCGTGCTCGCCACCTACGGCGAAACGGTCGTGTTGGCGACCGTGGTCTCGGCCAAGCAGGCCAAGGAAGGCATCGACTTCCTGCCGCTGACCTGCAACTACCAGGAAAAGTTCTTCGCCGCGGGACGCATTCCCGGCGGTTACTTCAAGCGCGAGGGCCGGCCGACGGAACGCGAGACGCTGATCTCGCGCCTGATCGACCGCCCGGTTCGCCCGCTGTTCGCCGACGGTTATCGCTGCGACACCCAGGTGATCGTCACCTGCATGTCGCATGACCTGGAAAACGACCCCGACATCGTGGCGATGGTGGCGGCCTCGGCCGCGCTGACGCTGTCGGGCGCGCCCTTCATGGGCCCGATCGGCGCGGCGCGCGTCGCCTTCATCAACAACGAATTCGTGCTCAATCCGCAGATCGACGAGATGTCCGAGAGCCAGCTCGACCTCGTCGTCGCCGGCACGAACGACGCCGTCTTGATGGTGGAATCGGAGGCCAAGGAACTCTCCGAGGACGTCATGCTCGCGGCCGTGATGTTCGGCCACAAGCATTTCCAGCCGGTGATCGAGGCCATCGTCCGCCTCGCCGAGAAGGCGGCCAAGGAGCCGCGCGACGTCCGGGCGATCGATAACGCCGAGCTGGAAAAGCTCATTCTCGGTGTCGCCGAGCAGGATCTGCGCAAGGCCTACACGATCGCGCAGAAGCAGGACCGCTACGCCGCGGTCGACGCGGTCAAGGCCAAGGTGATGGCGCATTTCTTCCCCGAGGGCGCCGAGCCGAAATACGACAAGCTGCGGGTCGCCGGCGTGTTCAAGGAACTCGAAGCCAAGATCGTGCGCTGGAACATTCTCGACACCGGCCGCCGCATCGACGGCCGCGACGTGAAGACCGTGCGCCCGATCGTCGCCGAAGTCGGCGTGCTGCCGCGCACCCACGGCTCGGCGCTGTTCACCCGCGGCGAGACGCAGGCCCTTGTCGTCACCACGCTGGGAACCGGCGAGGACGAGCAGTTCATCGATTCGCTGCCCGGTACCTACAAGGAAACCTTCCTGCTGCACTATAACTTCCCGCCCTTCTCCGTCGGCGAGACCGGCCGGCTCGGTTCGCCCGGACGGCGCGAGATCGGCCACGGCAAGCTGGCGTGGCGGGCGATCCATCCGGTGCTGCCGGCTCATCACGAGTTCCCCTACACGCTGCGGGTGGTCTCCGAGATCACCGAATCCAACGGCTCCTCGTCGATGGCGACCGTGTGCGGCTCCTCGCTCGCGTTGATGGACGCCGGCGTGCCGCTCAAGCGCCCGACCGCGGGCATCGCCATGGGCCTGATCCTTGAAGGGACGCGCTACGCCGTGCTCTCCGACATTCTCGGCGACGAGGATCATCTCGGCGACATGGACTTCAAGGTCGCCGGCACCGAGCGCGGCGTCACCTCGCTGCAGATGGACATCAAGATTTCCGGCATCACCGAGGAAATCATGAAGGTCGCGCTCGGCCAGGCCAAGGACGGCCGCCTGCACATCCTCGGCGAAATGGCGAAGGCCATCAACGCGGCGCGCGCCGAGCTCGGCGAACACGCGCCCCGCATCGAGGTGATGCACATTCCGGTCGACAAGATCCGCGAAGTGATCGGCTCGGGCGGCAAGGTGATCCGCGAGATCGTGGAAAAGACCGGCGCCAAGATCAACATCGAGGATGACGGCACGGTCAAGATCGCCTCGGCCAAGGGCGAGCAGATCAAGGCCGCGATCAACTGGATCAAGTCGATCGCCTCCGATCCGGAAGTCGGTCAGGTCTACGAGGGCACCGTCGTCAAGGTGATGGAGTTCGGCGCTTTCGTGAACTTCTTCGGCTCGCGCGACGGCCTCGTTCACATCAGCCAGCTCGCGCCGGCCCGCGTGCAGAAGACCTCCGACGTCGTCAAGGAAGGCGACAAGGTGAAGGTCAAGCTGCTGGGCTTCGACGATCGCGGCAAGGTGCGCCTGTCGATGAAGGTCGTCGACCAGGCGACCGGCGAGGACCTCGAGGCCAAGCAGAAGGCGGAAGCGGCCGCGGCCAAGGACCAGCCGACGGGCGAATGATCCGCGAGCGATCGAGGAATTGAAAAAGGCGGCCCCCGTGGCCGCCTTTTTTATGTCTTGCCGGCCGCGACGGCGCCGGTCTCGGCCGCCATTGCCGCCGGTGGCCGTGCCGGTTTACTTGCCGGCGTCCTTGTCGGCCGCGCGCTTTTCGGCCGCCGTTTCGGCGTCGTCCACGGTCTTGAGCGCTTCCGGATGCGGCATCGAAATGATGTTGTAGCCGGAATCGACATAGTGGATCTCGCCGGTGACGCCCGAGCCGAGATCGGACAACAGATACAGCGCGGCGCCGCCGACCTCGCCGAGCGAGACGGTGCGGCGCAGCGGCGCGTGGCGCTGCTGGAAATTGAACATCAGCCGCGCGTCGGCGATGCCGGCGCCGGCGAGCGTGCGCACGGGGCCGGCGGAAATCGCGTTGACGCGAATGGCGCGCGGGCCGAAATCGGCGGCGAGATAACGCACGCTCGCCTCAAGCGCGGCCTTGGCGACACCCATGACGTTGTAGTTCGGCATCACCCGCGTCGAGCCGCCATAGGTGAGCGTCACCATCGCCCCGCCATGGGGCATCAGCGCGGCCGCGCGCTTGGCGATTTCGGTGAAGGAAAAGCACGAGACCAGCATGGTGCGCAGGAAATTCTCGCGCGTGGTGTCGGCGTAGCGGCCCTTGAGTTCGTTCTTGTCGGAAAAGGCGATGGCGTGGACGACGAAGTCGAGCGATCCCCATTTGGCGCCGAGCGCGGCGATGACCGCGTCGACGCTCGCCAGATCCTCGACGTCGCAGGGCAGCACCAGATCGGAACCGACCGACGCGGCGAGCGGCATCACGCGCTTGCCGAGAGCCTCGCCCTGATAGGTGAAGGCGAGCTTGGCGCCATGATCGGCGAGCATCCTGGCGATGCCCCAGGCGATCGAGTGATCGTTGGCGACGCCCATGACGAGGCCGCGCTTGCCGTTCATCAGCCCTTGCATTCAACGCTCCCGGGAGATCGCGTCAGGCGTCGACGTGCTTCATCACCAGCGTCGCGTTGGTGCCGCCGAAGCCGAAGGAATTGGAAAGCGCGCAGCCGACCTTGACGTTGTCGATGCGCTTGCGCACGATCGGCATGTCGGCGATGTCGGGATCGATGTTCTCGATGTTGGCGCTTTCGCCGATGAAGCCGTTGTTCATCATCAACAGCGAATAGATCGCCTCCTGCACGCCGGTGGCGCCGAGCGAATGGCCGGTCAGCGACTTGGTCGCCGAGATCGGCGGGCTCTTGTCGGCGCCGCCGAACACCTCGCGAATCGCCTCGATTTCCTTGATGTCGCCGACCGGCGTCGAGGTGCCGTGCGGGTTGATGTAATCGACCTTCGGTCCGACGCCGGCGAGCGCCTGGCGCATGCAGCGCACCGCGCCCTCGCCCGAGGGCGCGACCATGTCGTGGCCGTCGGAAGTCGCGCCGTAGCCGGCGATCTCGCCATAGATCTTGGCGCCGCGCGCCTTGGCGCGCTCGTATTCCTCAAGCACCACCACCCCGGCGCCGCCGGCGATGACGAAGCCGTCGCGGTCGCGGTCGAAGGCGCGCGAGGCGGTCGAGGGCCGGTCGTTGAATTTCGTCGACATCGCGCCCATGGCGTCGAACAGCACCGACAGCGTCCAGTCGAGCTCCTCGCAGCCGCCGGCGAAGATCACGTCCTGTTTGCCCCATTGGATCAGCTCATAGGCATTGCCGACGCAATGGGCCGAGGTCGCGCAGGCCGACGAGATCGAGTAGTTCACGCCCTTGATCTTGAACCAGGTGCCGAGCGTGGCGGAGGCCGTCGACGACATCGCCTTCGGCACGGCGAAGGGTCCGACTTTCTTCGACGAGCCGCTTTCGCGCGCCTTGTCGTAGGCGTCGATGATGGCGCGGGTGGACGGTCCGCCCGAGCCCATGATGATGCCGGTGCGCTCGTTGACGATGTCGCCCTGCTCGAGGCCCGCGTCGAGGATCGCCTGATCCATCGCGACATGGTTCCAGGCCGAGCCGCCGCCGTGGAAGCGCATGGCGCGGCGATCCACCACGGAGGCCGCGTCAAGCGTCGGCGCGCCGTGAACCTGGCTGCGAAAGCCGTGCTCGACGAAGGATCGCGAGCCGGTGATGCCGCTGCGCGCCTCGCGCAACGACGCCAACACCTCGTTGGTGTTGTTGCCGATCGGTGAAACGATGCCCATTCCGGTAACGACGACCCGTCGCATGCTCGCCTCGACTACATTGGTTGGATCAACGGGACGGCCCGCGCGGCCGCCGGTGTCAGGCCGCGCCCTGCTGGCTAAGGCCGACGCGCAGGTCGTTTGCCCAATAGATGGTTTCGCCATCGGCTTTCACCCAGCCGTCGGCCAGGCCGAGCGTCAGGCGGCCCTTGACCACGCGTTTGAAGTCCACGCCATATTCGACCAGCTTGACCGCGGGCGTGATCATGCCGCGAAACTTCACCTCGCCGGTCGACAGCGCCATGCCGCGCCCCGGCAATCCGAGCCAGCCGAGAAAGAAGCCGGTCATCTGCCACAGCGCATCAAGACCGAGACAACCCGGCATGATCGGATTTCCCTTGAAGTGGCACGCGAAGAACCAGAGGCTTTCCTTGATTTCGAACGCGGCGCGGACGAACCCCTTGCCATGCTCGCCGCCCGCTTCGGAAATCTCGGTGATGCGGTCGAACATCAGCATGGGCGGCAGCGGCAATTGCGCGTTGCCGGGACCGAACAATTCACCCCGACCGCAGGCCAAAAGATCTTCAAATTCAAAGCTTGAGCGCCGATCTTGCATGCGGCTTCCGTTCCTTTCGGCCATGTCATGAGGGCATGTGGCTGCTTCCTATCACAGCCCCCCAACCGATCAAAGCCGGGATCACCCTGCAATACCCGCGATCATCTCCTCACGATCCTGTTGCGAAATAGTCGCAAACTAATTATGCTCTATTCTTGTAGAGGCGACACCATGTCAGATGATATTTGGTAAGTACTATTTCGCACCGCCGAATTGTGCGTTAAATTTCCAATGTGGGAATGTCGGACGCACGGCGGTCGATGGTGCTAGTTGGAGGGCACAGCGGTGAATGTTCCATTATTGAGGTCCGTCGAAACGACGGAGCGCATGGTGACAGCGCGGCAGACCAACGACCCGCGACGCGAGCGCGATACCAAGGCGACGCTGCGTTCGCTCGGCTTGCGGCCGACGCGTCAGCGCATGGCCCTGGTGGAGCTTCTGTTCGGCAAGGGACGGCGCCACATCACCGCGGAAATGGTCTATGAGGAAGCCGCGGCCGAACGCTGCAACGTCTCGCTCGCCACGATCTACAATACACTCAACCAATTCACCGACGCCGGACTGTTGCGGCAGGTCGCCGTCGATGGTTCGAAGACCTATTTCTGCAACAACACCAGCGAACACCATCATTTCTACTTGGAAGACCGGCACGAATTGGTCGACATCGCCGAGGGCGACGCGACGATCGGCAGCCTGCCGACGCCGCCCGAAGGCTACGAAATCTGCCACGTCGATCTTGTCGTGCGCCTGCGCCGCAAGCGCTGAGACGGCGTCTCCCGGCCTACGTCGATCGCTTAAGACGAGCGCGAGGAAAGCTCGTCCGCGCGGGCCTATTCGATCTTTTCGTTGGGATAGACGCCCCAGAGCCGGGGCTGCTCGATCCATCCGTCAAATCCCGAACCGACCACCCGGCACCATGAGCCGGTGCAGCGCTTGACCGTCGCCAGAACGCCGGCCTCGAGCTTGGCCGCGACAGCGCCGGTTTGGTCGGGACTGTCACGCAGAATCGCGAACTCGTCGTTCGGCTTGAGCGTCACCATCGCCGTGCGCTTGCCGGCGAGCAGCGAGTGATAGACCCAGCCCTCCGCGCCCTCCGAATCGCGCACCTTGCGCCAATTCTCGAATTCCGCGGTAATCTCCACCGGCAGGCCGTTGCGCGTGTAGACCCAGGCCACCTCGTGATCCTTGGTCGGTCCGCCGCGCACATTGACCCGATCGGATTTCAGGCTGACGAAACGGGGAAGGGGCAGGCCGCTGACCGTGCCGGCCGCGTCCTTGGACGCGCGTCCTTCGCCCGCGCCGACGAGCACCGCGCCCACGAGCACGCCCGACGCGACCTTCAAAATTCGTCGAAAATTCGCCATCGCCACGGTCTTTGCTCACGACGCCGGACGGACATGGGGCGGTTCGGAGGCGCGCCTTCCTGGCCGTGCTGGTTCTTGTGTTGGCCCGGCCATCTGATAGAGAGGACCATCAAGGAACCTCGTGGCCGGCAGCGAGGCCTCAGTGTCATCCACTCCGGTTAAGGAGGGCTGAACGAGGCGGGCGGAGCCAATACCGCGTATCCGGAAAGTTCGAGGGGGGAGAATGCCGGGCAAGAAAAAGCCGTTGGTGGTCGTGACGCGCAAGCTGCCGGACAGCATCGAAACGCGTATGCGCGAACTGTTCGACACCCGGCTCAATCTCGACGACCGTCCGCTGTCGGCCGAGGAGCTCGCGGAAGCGGCGTGCTGCGCCGACGTGCTGGTGCCCACGGTCACCGACCGCGTCGACGAGACGCTGCTGCAGCGGCCGGATTGCAAGGTGCGGCTGATCGCGCAGTTCGGCAATGGCGTCGACAATATCGATGTCGCGGCCGCGCACGCGCGCGGCATCACCGTGACCAACACGCCCAAGGTGCTGACCGAGGACACCGCCGACATGACCATGGCGCTGATCCTGGCCGTGCCGCGCCGGCTCGCGGAGGGCGCGAGCATTCTCACCGAGGGTCGGGAATGGACCGGCTGGTCGCCGACCTGGATGCTCGGCCACCGCATCGGCGGCAAGCGTCTCGGCATCATCGGCATGGGCCGCATCGGCCAGGCGGTGGCGCGGCGGGCGCGCGCCTTCGGCCTGCAAATCCACTATCACAACCGCCGCCCGGTCGCGCCCTCGATCGAAGAGGAACTCGGCGCGACCTATTGGGAAAGCCTCGACCAGATGATCGCGCGCATGGACATCATCTCGGTCAACTGCCCGCACACGCCGGCGACCTTCCATCTCATGTCGGCGCGGCGGCTCAAGCTCGTCCGGCGCGACGCCTATATCGTCAACACCGCGCGCGGGGAAATCATCGACGAGGCCACGCTCACGCGCCTGATCGAGGCCGACGAGATCGGCGGGGCGGGCCTCGACGTCTATGAGCACGAGCCGGCCGTCAGCCCGAAGCTGGTCAAGCTTGCCAAGGCGGGCAAGGTCGTGCTGCTGCCGCATATGGGCTCGGCGACCATCGAGGGACGCGTCGAGATGGGCGAGAAGGTCATCATCAACATCAAGACCTTCCTCGACGGGCACAAGCCGCCCGATCGCATCCTGCCGGGAATGCTGTGACCGGCGCGCCAACTCTTCCGGCGCGAATACCGTCGAGATCATTCGGCCAGTCAGCGAAGGCCTTTCCGGCTGCGATGGTTCGGCTTTCCTTCGCCGCGAGAGGGCTCGCGCATGGGTGCCCGTTCGGATCGACGCTATTGCGCCCCATTGGAGTGCGATAGGCTATCCCCTTCCTTCGCGGGTGTTGGTGTTCGCGCGAAATCGAATGGCAGGGCAGTGAGATGAAACCAGCGTGGCTTGTCTCGATGGTTCTCGCTTTCGTCATGACGGCGGTCGCGTTCGAAAGCGGCGCGGCCCCGCGCGCCAAGCGGGCGGCGAAGTCCAGCGCCGCGGCCGAAAGCGCCAAGCCCGCCGAACCATCATCCGAACTGCTCGCGATCCAGTCCGACCTCGCCTGGACCGGCGACTACAACGGCGCCGTCAATGGCGAACCCGGCGAACGCACCACGTCCGCGATCAAGGCCTTCCAGAAGCGCTTCGGCGGGCGCGCGAGCGGAACCCTGAGCGCGCCGGAGCGCGAGGCGCTGGCCGGCGAAGCCAAGAAGCTCAAGGATCACGCCGGCTGGAAGCTGGTCGACGACGCCAACGGCGCTCGCCTCGGCATTCCCTCGAAACTCGCGCCCAACCAGAGCGCGGGCGAGAGCGGCTCGAAATGGTCGTCGGCGCAGGGGCAGATCCAGATCGAGACCTGGAGCGTGAAGGGCGAAGGCGTCACACTCGCCTCGATCGCGGAGCGCGAACGCAAGAGACCGGCGGGACGAAAAGCCGACTACGCCGTCACCAAGCCCGATTTCTTTGTGCTGTCCGGATTGCAGGGCCTCAAGAGGTTCTACGTGCGCGGCCAGTTCAGGAACGGCGAGGTGCGCGGCCTCACGATCCTCTATGACCAGGCGACCGAGGGCATCATGACGCCGGTCGTCGTGGCGATGTCGAGCGCGTTCGCGCCGTTTCCGCGCGCCGAAGGCGCCCCGCTCGCCGGACCGCCGCCGCGCCGCGCGGTCGAATACGCGACCGGGATCGTCGCGGACCTCGACGGCGCGATCCTGACTGACGCGGCCGCGATCGAGGGCTGCGGCGTCGTCGTGGCGCAGGGGCTCGGCTATGGCGAGACGGTCGCGACCGACAAGACCGGGAGCCTCGCATTGGTACGCGTTCTGGGCGCGCGCGGGCTCGCGCCGATGGGGCTCGCGCGGCGCGGCGATCTCAAGGCCGAGCTTTCCGTCGTCGGCATCGCCGACCCACGCGAGCAACATGGCGGCAGGGCCGTCGATCGCGTCACCGTTCGCGCGGCCCAGACCGACAGCGAGCAGCCGGCGCTGACACCCGCCCCCGCGCTCGGCTTTTCGGGCGCTGCCGTCTTCGACAACCAGCGTATGTTCGTCGGCATGGTGACGCTGCGCCCGGTGCAGACCGCCGGCCCGCCGCCCGCCGCCGTCACCGCGCGGATCGTGCCGACCGAGACGGTACGCGCGTTTCTTTCCGAGAACGGCGTGACGGTTACCGCCTCGCCGGCAGATCCGAAGGATTCGGTCGTCCGCCTGATCTGCGTGCGCAAATAATCCGCCCGCGCGTCAGCGCTGGCATTTCGGGCACCAGAATGTCGAGCGGCCGTTCTGGGCAAGGCGATGGATGGTGCCGGCGCAGCCGCGCCGCCGGCAAGGTTCGCCCGCGCGATCATAGACCTTGAAGGCGTGCTGGAAGAGCCCGAGCTCGCCGTCGGTGCGGCGATGATCGCGCAGCGACGAGCCGCCGGCGCGGATCGCCGCGCGTAGCACCGCGCGAATGGCGGCGGCGAGCCGGCGCGCGGTCGCGGTCGGGCCGCCCGATCGCGTCGCAATCGTCCCGGCGGCCTTTTTAGGCGACAGCCCGGCGCGAAAGAGCGCCTCGCAGACATAAATGTTGCCGAGGCCGGCGACGACGCGCTGGTCGAGCAGCGCGGCTTTCAGGCTGGTTTTCTTGCCGGCGCAGGCGGCCGCGAGCGCGGCCGCGGTGAAGGTTCGCGCCAGCGGTTCGGGGCCGAGGCCCTTTAGATGCGGCTCCTGGTCGAGGCGCCCCCCGTCGACGAGCTTCATGAAGCCGAAGCGGCGAGGATCGTTATAGGTCACCGTCTTTCCCGACGACATGCGGAAGACGACATGATCATGCGCGTGAGCCTCCGCGCGTGGATGATGGAAGCGGCCGGGCGCGTTCTGGCGCGTCGGCGAGGCGACGCGAAACGAGCCGGACATGCCCAGATGCATCAACAGCACGTCGCCCGAGGCAAGCCGGGCGAGGAGATATTTCGCCCTTCGATCGAGGCCCGCGACGCGCTGGCCGGTCAATCGCGCGGCGAAATCATGCGGCAACGGAAAGCGCAGATTGGCGCGCCGGACTTCGACCGCGACGAAGCGCGCGCCCGCCATGGCCGGACGAAGGCCCCGGCGCACGGTTTCGACTTCGGGCAATTCGGGCATCGGGCATTCACCTTGGCGCCCGGACGTGATAGCGCCATCGCGCGCGCCGCGCTATGGTCCGCCGTCAATTGGCGCCCTTTCGCCCGCAGGCCCGTTGCCGTCGCGCGAGACGTAACGTCGCGCGAGACGTAACGCCGCGCGAGCGGGTGGCGCCGCGTGGAAGCGGCACGCAAGGGAGCGGCGCCGCGCAAGGAGTAACCATGGCGACCGACCAATCCGACGCGACGACGCATTTCGGCTACAGCGAAATTCCGCTCGCCGACAAGCAGGCGCGCGTGAACGCGGTCTTCCACAGCGTCGCCAATCGCTACGATCTCATGAACGACCTGATGTCCGGCGGCCTGCACCGGGTGTGGAAGGATATCATGATCACGCGGCTCGATCCGCCGCGCGGGGCCGGGCGCTTCGCGCTGCTCGACGTGGCGGGCGGCACCGGCGACATTTCCTTTCGCGCGGCGGACGCCGCCGGCGCGGGCTTTCATGCCACCGTCTGCGACATCAACGGCGACATGCTCGCCGTCGGCCGCGAGCGGGCGCGGGCGCGCGGTCTCGAGACCCGCGTCGACTTCGTCGAAGGCAACGCCGAGGCGCTGCCTTTCGCCGATCGCGCCTTCGACGCCTACACGATCGCCTTCGGCATCCGCAACGTGCCGCGCGTCGATCTCGCGCTGCGCGAGGCCTGGCGCGTGCTCAGGCCGGGCGGGCGGCTGCTCTGCCTCGAATTCTCCTCGGTCGAGGTGCCCGGGCTCGATACGCTCTACGATCTCTACTCGTTCAACGTCATTCCCGCGATCGGGCGCGCGGTGACGGGCGACGCGGACTCCTACCGCTATCTCGTCGAATCGATCCGCCGCTTCCCCAAGCCGAAGGCCTTCGCCGAGATGATCAAGGCGGCGGGTTTCGGCCGCGTTTCGTTCGACATCATGACCGGCGGCGTGGTCGCCTTGCATTCGGGCTGGCGTTTGTGATCTCTACATTGACCCATCTCGGCCGCCTGGCGCGCGCCGGTTTCGTGTTCGCGCGCGAGGGCGTGCTCGGCCTGATCGAGACCGACGGGCTCGACCCGGCCGCGCGGCTGGCGATCGGCGCGGCCCGGCTCATCGAGCGGCCGTCGAAGCAGGGAACGGCCGGACGCCTTCCCGCCGCGCTGACGCGGCTCGGCCCTTCCTACATCAAGCTCGGGCAGTTTCTCGCGACGCGTCCCGATGTGATCGGCGAGGATCTCGCGCGCGATCTGGAATCGCTGCAGGACCGGCTGCCGCCATTTGCGGTGGCCGAGGCCGAGACGGCGATCGCGACGATGCTGGGAAAGCCCGTGGCGCAAGCGTTCCCGCAAGTCTTCGCCCATCTTGGCCCCGCCGTCGCGGCGGCCTCGATCGCCCAGGTCCATCGCGCCGAGATCACGCGCGACGGCGCGCGCGAGACGGTCGCGATCAAGGTGCTGCGGCCGAACGTGCGCAAGCGCTTCGCCGCCGATATCAACGCGATGACTTTCGCGGCCACCCTCGCCGAGCGGCTCATCCCCGCCACGCACCGCCTGCGTCCGGTCGCCGCCGTGCAAGATTTCGCCCGCGTCGTGGTGATGGAGACCGACCTGCGCATGGAGGCGGCCGCGCTTTCCGAGCTCGCCGAGAACACCCGGAACGATCAGGGCCTGCGCGTTCCGAGCGTCGATTGGGAGCACACCGGGCGCGATGTCCTGACGACGGAATGGATCGACGGAATCCCCCTGTCCAATCTCGACGCGATCAAGGCGGCCGGCCACGATCCGCGCGCGCTGTCGGAAGTGGTGATGCGGGCGTTCCTGCGGCTGGCGCTGCGCGACGGATTCTTTCACGCCGACATGCATCCGGGCAATCTGTTCGTCGATCCGGCGGGCAATCTCGTGATGGTCGATTGCGGCATCATGGGCCGCCTCGGCGAAAAGGAGCGCCGCTTCCTCGCCGAAATCCTTTACGGCTTCATCACGCGCGACTACCGCCGAGTCGCGGAAGTGCATTTCGAGGCCGGCTACGTGCCCGCGCATCATTCGGTGGAGAATTTCGCGCAGGCCATCCGCGCCATCGGCGAGCCCATCCACGACCGGCCGGCGCGCGACATCTCGATGGCCAAGCTCCTCTCGCTTCTGTTCGAGATCACCGCGATCTTCGACATGGCCACGCGCATCGAGCTGGTGCTGCTGCAAAAGACGATGATCGTGGTGGAGGGCGTCTCGCGCGCGCTCGATCCGGATTTCGACATGTGGAAGACGTCCGAGCCGGTCGTGCGCGAATGGATCGAACGCAATCTCGGACCGACCGGCGCGCTCGCGCATGCGGTCGCCGGAGCCGGCGAGCTCGGCCGCCTGGTCGCGGGATTTCCGGCGCTCGCCAGTCGCGCCGCCGGCCTTCTGGCGCGGGCCGATGAGCTCACCCGGGACGGGCTCGTGCTGTCGCCGGAAACGATCAGGGCGCTCGGCGAACGCAACGCGCGGGGCGGGCGCTTGCGGACATTGGCGCTGTGGGTGATCGCGCTGTCTCTGGTCGCGCTGGTCCTGATGCTGCGCTGAGCCGGCGGAAAGCCGGAGGAAAGCCTGAGGAACCTCACACCCGTGATTGCATTGATTTCATCTGTTGAAATCTATGCAATCAATTGCTAGAAGGCATCGTAGGCGGGATTTTGGTCCATGGGGGCCAATTGAGAGCCTTTGGGACCATTGGGGGCCTCACGAAGGTCGACCAAGGGGCTTGGAAGGCCCAGTTTTCCCGCCGTCCAAAGAGGCGTGAAGCGCGATGGCGAGCCTGACCGTCCGCAAGCTCGATGAAGTCGTCAAGGACGGCCTGCGCCTGCGCGCGGCGCGCCATGGCCGCTCCGTCGAGGATGAGGTGCGAAGCATTCTGCGCGAGGCGGCCGCCGAGCCCGAACCCGGCCGTGCGCCCGATGAGCGCCCCCAGAACCCCGCGCCCACGGCACGACAGGCGCCCGCCGCCCCTCGCCGCACCGCGCCGATGCCGGGCGGCGGCGGACGTGTCCTTCTGATCATCGGCGCGGGGATCGCCGCCTATAAATCGCTCGACCTGATCCGGCGTCTGCGCGAACGCGGCGCGCATGTGCGCTGCGTCCTGACCCGCGCCGCGCATCATTTCGTGACGCCGCTCAGCGTCGGGGCGCTCGCGGACGAGCCTTGCCACACCGACCTGTTCGATCCGCGAAGCGAGTTCGACGTGGGCCACATTCGCCTCGCGCGCGACTGCGATCTTATCGTCGTCGCGCCGGCGACCGCCGACCTGATGGCCAAGATCGCGAACGGCCATGCCGACGATCTGGCGACCGCCGTTCTGCTCGCCACCGACCGCCCCGTGCTGCTCGCGCCGGCGATGAACCCGATGATGTGGCTGAACGTCGCCACCCGGCGCAACGTCGCGCGCCTCCTCCAGGACGGCCGGCACCTCATCGGTCCGAATCGCGGCGAGATGGCGGAGGCGGGCGAAGCGGGCGTCGGACGCATGGCCGAACCCCTGGAGATCGCCGACGCGGCTCAAGCCCTGCTGCGGCCGAAATCGGCGGGCGTTCTTGCCGGAACGCGTGTGCTGATCACCGCCGGTCCGACGCACGAGCCGATCGATCCGGTGCGCTACATCGCCAACAGATCCTCGGGCAAACAGGGATTCGCCATCGCCGCGGCGGTCGCGGCCGCAGGCGCCGAGGTGACGCTCGTTTCGGGGCCCGTCGGCCTGCCCGATCCGGAGGGCGTGAAGGTGCGGCGGGTGGAGACCGCGGCGGACATGATGGCGTCGGTCGAGGCCGCGTTGCCGGCGGACGTGGCGATCTTCGCCGCCGCCGTCGCCGACTGGCGCGTCGCGGCGGCCGGCGATCAGAAGCTCAAGAAGACGGGCGAGGCGCCGCCCTCCCTTCCGCTCGTCGAGAACCCCGACATCCTGGCGACCGTGTCGCGCATGGAGGAGAGGCGTCCCCCACTCGTGATCGGCTTCGCGGCCGAGACCGAGCACGTCATCGCGCATGCCAAGGCCAAGCTCGCGCGCAAGCGCTGCGACTGGATTCTCGCCAACGACGTGTCGCCCGAATCGGGCGTCATGGGCGGGGACCTCAACACGATTCACCTCATCCGCGACGACGCCGTCGAATCCTGGCCGCGAATGAGCAAGGACGAGGTGGCCGAAACGCTGGTGGCGCGGATCGCCGCATGGCGGGAAAGCAGGACGACATGAACGCCCCGACCGTCGAGATCCTCAGGCTGCCGCATGGCGAGGGATTGCCGACGCCCGCCTATCAGAGCGCCGGCGCCGCGGGGCTCGATCTCCATGCGGCGGTTCACGCGCCCGTTCGCCTAGCGCCCGGCGATCGCGCGCTGATCCCGACGGGCATCGCGATCGCGCTGCCGGCCGGCTACGAGGCTCAGGTCAGGCCGCGCTCCGGCCTCGCCGTCAAGAACGGCGTGACGGTATTGAACAGCCCCGGAACCATCGACTGGGACTATCGCGGCGAGATCGGCGTCGTCTTGATCAATCTTGGCCGGGACGAATTCACCGTCCGCCGGGGTGACCGCATCGCACAATTGGTCGTCGCGACTGTTGTGCGTTGCGAATTGATTGAGGCGTCAACGCTTTCCGTAACTGATCGAAGTCAAGGAGGATTTGGGTCGACTGGGCAATGATAATTGATTGCTGGCTGAGCAGCCTGGCGCCCGGAGAGAACGATTGAGCAATTCAGTGCCCCGCATCGCGGCCATGGCGGTCGACGCCGCCGAGAGTTTGGGTTCGTCGGATGACAACAATTGGTTTGGAAGAATGAATATGATCCCCCAACGTGCCGTTCTGGCGATCGCCGCGGTGACCGAAATCGCGATGAACGCGGCCACGCGGCCGATTTCGGCGAAGTCGCTGGCGGAGCGCTACAAGCTCGCGCCGCGTCATCTTGAGCCGCTGCTCCAGGCGCTCGTCCACGCCAGCATTCTCAAGGGCGTGCGCGGCCCCCATGGCGGTTATCAGATGGCGCAGGATGCCGAGAAGGTAACCGCCGAGCAGGTCATGGGCGCGGCCATGAGCCTCGGCAACGCCGCCCATCCCGCCTTCGAGCCTAGCCCGCTGATCAGCGATATCGTGCTTCCCGCCCTGCAGGATGCACAGGACGCGATGGCGAGCACGCTCAAGACGATCACCATCCAGACGCTGGCGCGTCGCGCGATTCAGCAGGGGCTGCATCTGACCTGAGAACTTCCGGCGGCCGATCCTCGGCGGCGCGCCCGTTTCTCCCGAACCACTTGCCTCGATCATCGCTGTCGCAAGCTGCGGCGCGTCGAGCCGGCCGCCGAATGGCGCGCTTGCGTTCACGGTCTGGACTCTTACCCGCCGAGTCCGGATGGGTTTATTGTTGATCGATTCGCCACGGGCGTCGGCGGCGTTGAACACGCGGCGATCACGACCCTGGTCGATGGCGGCGTCGTCCGGGACGGCGGTGGATTTCAAACTTGTCTATCTCCGCTGGCGGCCAACTTCGGCTGGCCCGCGAAGGGATTCGGCGGATGGGGCGGATCATGCCGGGGGCGTTGGGAAGAAGCCGGCGACGCAACAACGCGACGGGCCGCCACGCATCGCTTCTCGAACGCCGCCGCCGCGACTTCACCACCGAGATTTTCGCGAGCTCCTCCCTTTCAAGCCGACTTGATGGGATCGGACGCGCCGCGATCACCGCCTTTTTCATGACCACCGCGTCGGCGCATGCCGAGGCCGCGCGCGCCGCGCCCGGCGGCGTTCTTTCCGTGCTCGAAACGCTCGATCGCCACGAGGCGGCGGGGCTCGGGCTGATGCTGGCGCTGCTCGGCTTCGGCGTCACCGCGGCGATCGCGCTGCTCCGCGCGCGCGCGCGCGCCGAGAAGAACGAGCGCGCGCTCAGGTCGGAAATCCAGGCGCTGCAGGCCGAGGCCGACCGTTCCCACGCGCTGTTGATGTCCGAGCAACAGGTCGTGATCGCGTGGCGCGCCGGCGACGAGTTGCCCGAAATTCTCGGCGACGTTTCCATCATCGGACAATCCGATACGCCGCGCCGCGTCACCGCCTTCGGAAGCTGGCTGGCGCCGGAACCGGCCTTCGCGCTCGAAAACGCGGTCGAGGCGCTGCGCATGTCGGGCGAGCGCTTCACGCTCAACCTGACCACGCTCGCCGGCCGCGTCATCGAGGCGACGGGCCGACCGATCGGCGGCAAGGCGATCGTGCGCATGCGCGAATTGACCGGCGTGCGGCGCGAACTCGCCGAGCAGATCCATCGCCAGCGCAAGGCGATCGAGGAAGCCGAGATGCTGCACGGCTTTTTCGCGACGCTGCCGTGGCCGGTCTGGATCCGCCACGCCGACGGCAAGCTCGGATTTGCCAACGCCGCCTACGCGCGCGCGACCGAGGCCGCCGAGCCCGACGAGGCGATCGCGCGAGGGCTTGAGCTTCTCGGACGGAACGATCGCGAGACGATATCGGCGACGGTCGCGCGCGGCGAGCCCTTCCACGCGCGGCTCCCGGCCGTGATCAGCGGCAACCGGCGCATTTTCGACGTCAACGCCGCCCCGATCTGCGACGGCACCGCCGCGGTCGCGATCGACGTGACCGAGAACGCCGACCTGCGCGGGGCGGTCAAGCGCATGGCGGAAGCGCATCACCGCACCCTCGACGAGTTGCCGACGGCGGTCGCGATCTTCGACAACGAACGCCGGCTGACCTTCTGCAACCAGTCCTACCGGCACCTCTGGAATCTCGACCCCGCCTTTCTCGACGGCAAGCCCACCGATTCGGCGGTGCTCGACCGGCTGCGCGCCGCGCGCAAGCTTCCCGAGGACGAGGACTTCCGCCTGTGGAAGAACCGCCTGCACGAGGCCTATCGCAGCCTCGAGGCGCGCGAGCACACCTGGCATCTGCCCGACGGGCGCACGCTGCGCGTCGTCACCACGCCGAACACCGAAGGCGGCGTCATCTATCTGATCGACGACGTCACCGAGCGGCTCGATCTCGCGCGCCGCTACGATACCCTCCACAACGTGCAGCGCGAGACCCTCGACAATCTCGCCGAGAGCATCGCGGTGTTCGCCAGCGACGGCAGACTCGGCCTGTTCAATCCGGCCTTCGCCAAGACCTGGCGTCTCTCGCCCGAGCAGCTCGATCAGCATCCGCATATCGAGGCGATCCAGCGCGCCTGTGTGCCGCTCTGCGACGATCCGACGGCGTGGGACGCGATGCGCGCGGCGGTGACGGGGATCGAAAATCGCGATTCGATCGCGCTGCGGATCACGCGCAAGGACGGCACCGTGCTCGACTGCGCGACCACGCCGCTGCCGGACGGCGCGACCCTGATCGCGTTCGAGGACGTGACCGACAGCTTCAACGTCGAGCGCGCGCTGCGCGAGCGCAACGACGCGCTGGAGGCGGCCGACCGGATCAAGGTCAATTTCGTTCACCACGTGTCCTATGAATTGCGCTCGCCGCTGACCACGATCATCGGCTTCGCCCATTTCCTCAACGATCCGGCCACCGGCGCCCTTAACGCCAAGCAGAGCGAATATGTCGGCTACATCACGGCCTCGACCAACGCGCTGCTCGCGATCATCAACGACATTCTCGATCTCGCCAGCATCGACGCCGGCGCGATGACGCTCGACCTCGGCCCGGTCGACGCGCGCGCGACGATCGAGGCGGCCGCGGCCGGCGTCGAGGATCGCCGGGTGCGCAATCACATCGACCTGCGGCTCGACATTCCCGCCGACATCGGAACCTTCGTCGCCGACGAGCGGCGGGTGGTGCAGGTGCTCTATAATCTGCTCGCCAACGCGGCGAGCTTTTCCCCGCCCGGCGGCGCCATCGACGTCAAGGCCAGGCGCACCGATCGCGCCGTGGTCTTTTCCGTCGCCGACGAGGGCCCCGGAATTCCCATGGACGCGCGCGACAAGGTATTCGACCGCTTCGAAAGCCGCGCCAACGGCACCGGCCACCGCGGCCCCGGGCTGGGTTTGACGCTGGTGCGCTCCTTCGTCGAACTGCACGGCGGGCGCGTCGCCATCGAACCGCCCCAAGGCAAGGGCACGATCGTCACCTGCGAATTCCCTCTCGATCAGGGCATCCGGCCGAACGCCGCCGAATGATCCGCCGACGCGACATCGATGCCGGTCACGATGCCAGACACTTTCGCATTCGAAGCGACGCTCGCCGACGAGCACGCGACCGCGCGCTTCATGGCCGATCTCGGGCTCCTGGTCGGCAAGGGCGACGTCATCGCGCTTTCCGGTGATCTCGGCGGCGGCAAGACGGCCGCGGCCCGCGCGCTGATCCGCTTCATGGCGGGAGACGGCGACTTCGAGGTGCCGAGCCCGACCTTCACGCTCGTCCAGAACTACGATCTGGCCTCGGGCCCGATCGTGCACGCCGATTTCTACCGGCTCGGCGCGCCCGCCGATATCGAGGAGCTTGGCCTGCTTCCATGGCCGGACGACGCGTTGGTGTTGATCGAATGGCCGGAGCGCGCCGGGGACTTGCTGCCCGAGGACCGCGTCGACCTCGCGCTGCGCCATGTCGCCGCGCTCGGGCCGACCGCGCGCGTCATCACCGCCACCGGCCGCGGCAAGGGCGCGGCCATCGTCGCCCGGCTCGCCGCCTTGCGCGATTTCATCGGCGCGGCGCGGCTCGCCGACGCCGAGCGCAAGCGCGTCGCCGGGGACGCATCGAGCCGTTCCTATGCGCGGCTGCTGCGCGGAGGGGACAGCGTGATCGTGATGAATTCCCCGCCGCGCCCGGACGGACCGGCGATCCATGACGGGCGCAGCTACAGCGCCGCGGTTCATCTGGCCGAGAATGTGAGGCCCTTCATCGCCATGGCCCACGGCCTGCGCGAGCGCGGCTATTCGGCGCCCGACATCCACCATGCCGACATCGAGCGCGGATTTCTCATCATCGAGGACCTCGGCGGCGAGAGCTTCGTTCACGGCGAGCCGCCGCGACCCGATATCGCGCGCTATGAAATCGCCGTCGACATGCTCGCCTCCCTGCACCAGGAAAGCCTGCCCGACACGCTGCAAGTCACGCCGCATGTGGCCCATGTCATTCCGCCCTACGATCTCGACGCCTTTCTGATCGAGGCAAGCCTTCTGCTCGACTGGTATCTCGTCGATCGCGGCGCGAGCGCGTCCGCAACGGCGCGCGCCGAATTCGCCGCGCTCTGGCGCAAGACGCTCGGTCCCGCGATCGCCGGTCCGCCGACTTGGGTGCTGCGCGACTTCCATTCGCCGAACCTGATCTGGCTCGCCTCCCGTCCCGACACCGCGCGCGTCGGACTGATCGACTTCCAGGACGCGGTGATGGGCCCGCCCGCCTATGACCTGGCCTCGCTGCTGCAGGACGCGCGCGTCGACGTTTCCGAGGAACATGAGATCGGATTGTTCGCCCGCTACGTGCGGGCGCGGCGCGCGGCGCGGGACGATTTCGACGCCGCCGCCTTCGCGGCAAGCTACGCGGCCCTTGCCGGCCAGCGGGCGACGAAGATCCTGGGCATTTTCGCCCGTCTCAACCGGCGTGACGGCAAGCCGCAATATTTGCGGCATCAGCCTCGGGTATGGAACTACCTTCAGCGCGCGCTCGGCCATCCCGCGATGGAGGGGCTGCGGGACTGGTATACGGCCAATGTCCCCGCGCCGAACGCGCCGGCCGCGCCCTGATTGCGGCTTCCGTCCCTATCCCTTCACACCTTGTTAGCCAGGCCATGGTTTCTTAGGCGGGGATTACCCGCACGCCGGCCAGCCGCCGGCGCGGTTCGGCGTCGCGTATGCGTTTCGTGGAGAGCAGCACATGGGAACGGAACGGAGGAAGGGCGACCGCATCGCTTTCGAGCGCGGTTATGCCGCCCACATGATGGGCATCGACGGCACCTGGCGGCGGAGCTGCATCATGGAGGACGTCGCGGAAAACGGCGCGCGCCTGACCGTCGAAGGCAGCGTCGAGGGCCTCAATTTGAAGGAATTCTTCCTGCTGCTTTCCTCGACCGGCCTCGCCTATCGGCGCTGCGAGCTTGCCTGGGTCAATGGCGACCAGATCGGCGTGCGCTTCCTCAAGCAGACCGAAAAGAAGAAGAAGCCGCAGCGGCGCTCGCCCAACGCCATGGTCGTCGAGGTCTAGCGGACCCCTTGGGGCAAGCCTCGCCTCGATACGGCGCGCGGCCACCATGCGGCCTGCTCGCGCGGCTTGATCGCCCACCCGCGCGCCCCGCGCCGTGATACGAGAAGGCATGTCCGTCAAACCCACGACAGCGATGGTGCTTGCCGCCGGTCTCGGCACGCGCATGAGGCCGCTCACCGACCACCGTCCCAAGCCCCTCGTCGAGGTCGCCGGCAAGGCCCTGCTCGATCATGTCCTCGACAAGGTTGCCGCCGAGGGCGTCGCGCGCGCCGTCGTCAACGTGCATTACCTCGCCGATCAAATCGAACGCCATGTCGCGACCCGCGCCCACCCCACGATCGTCATTTCCGACGAACGCGGCATGATCCTGGGCACCGGCGGCGGCGTCGCGCGCGCGCTCGCGCGCATCGGCGCCGAGCCGTTCTTCCATCTCAACGCCGACACGTTGTGGATCGACGGGCCGCGCTCGAACCTGTCGCGGTTGGCCGAGGCCTTCGATCCCGCGCGCATGGACTGCCTGCTGCTGCTCGCGCCGACGGTCGGAAGCATCGGCTATGCCGGCCCCGGCGACTTCGGCATGGATGGCGATGGCCGCCTGACCCGGCGCGAGGCGAGCGGGAGGGCCCCTTACGTCTTCGCCGGCGCCGCGATCCTGGCGCCCGCGCTTTTCGCGAACGCCCCCGAAGGCGAATTCGCGCTGACGGTCCTGTTCGACCGCGCGGCCGCCGCCGGCCGCCTGTTCGGCCTGCCGCTCGACGGCGTGTGGATGCATGTCGGCACCGTGGAAGCCATCTCGCGGGCCGAGGCCGCGATCGCCGAACATCGGCGCTGACCCCGTCCAAATCGGATCAAGACGCGCGCGCGACCCTTGCCCGCGCTGCACCGCGCGCCGTCCCCGTGCCATGATGGTGCCAGGGCGAATCAGGTTGCGGCATGCGCGTCTTCACCATACCGCCGTCACGGCCGTTTCTGCGCGCGCTGATCGACGCGCTGATCGACGGCCGTCTCGTCGAGGGCTTCGAGGCGCGCGGCGATCCCGGCCGCCTCGCCGACGTGTCGCTCTATCTTCCGACTCGCCGCGCCTGCCGGCTCGCGCGCGATACGTTTCTTGAGGCGATCGACGCCGACGCCGTCATTCTGCCGCGCATCGTCGCGCTCGGCGATGTCGACGAGGACGACCTCGTCTTCGCCCAATCCGCCGACGCGGAAGCTTCCCTTGCGATCCCGCCGGCGATCGGGGGAATGGAGCGCCGACTTCTGCTCGCGCGCTTGATCATGCATTGGGCCGAACAGGCCGGCGGCAACGCGCCCGGCGACGAGCCGACCGTGATCGCGGGGCCCGCCTCCGCCCTGCGCCTTGCCGACGATCTCGCCCGGCTGATGGACGACATGACGACACGCGGCGTCGACTGGGACGGGCTCGACGCGCTGGTGCCGGAGGAATTCGACCGCTATTGGCAGCTCACGCTCGCCTTCCTGAAGGTCGCCAGGGTCGCATGGCCCGCGATACTCGCCGAGCGCGGCGCGATCGAGCCGGCCGAACGGCGCGACCGGCTGATCGCGGCGGAAGCCGATCTCCTGCGCGCGCGAAGGGGACCGGTGATCGCCGCCGGTTCCACCGGCTCGATGCCCGCGACCGCGCGGTTCCTCAAGGCCGTCGCGGAGCTTGCCGACGGCGCGGTGGTGCTGCCGGGGCTCGATCTCCTTCTCGACGACGAATCATGGGAGCTGATCGCGGGGGCCGATGCCCGGCCGCGAGGCGCCGCGCGAGGCCGGCCATCGGTTCCGCCCGCGCATGGACATCCGCAATACGCGATGCGCGCGCTCCTTGACCGGTTCGGCGTGACGCGCGCGGACGTCATTTCGCTCGGCGCGGGTGAGACGACCGCGCGCGAGACGCTGATGTCGGAGACGATGCGGCCGGCCTCGGCGACCGCGCTCTGGAGCACGCGGCTCGCGCGCGCGCCCGAACGCGCGGCGATCGCGCGGGCCATGGCGGAGCTCGCGATCGTCGAGGCCGCCAATCCGGAAGAGGAGGCGCTCGCGATCGCGGTGGCGCTGCGCGAGGCGGCCGAGGCGAACAGCTCGGCCGCGTTGGTGACGCCCGACCGCGAGCTCGCGCGCCGGGTTATCGCGGCGCTCGCGCGCTGGAACCTCGAATTCGATGATTCCGGCGGCGATCCCCTCCCCCAGACCCCGGCCGGCGTTTTCGCGCGCCTGGTGGCCGAAGTCGGCCTTGACGGGTTCGCGCCGTTGCCGCTGCTCGCGCTGCTCAAGCATTCGCTGTTCCGCGGAGGTCGCGCGCGGGACGGCCATCGCGACGCCATCGTCGCGCTCGAACTCGCCGCGTTGCGCGGACCGCGCCGGGCCCCGGGCGCGGCGGCGCTTGACGCCGCGCTTGCCGATTTCGCCGAGGATCACGCCAAGCTCTCGCGCGGCGAAGCATCGGCGTTACGCAAGACCGATCCGGCCGCGCGGCTCACCACGACGGCCATCGCCGAGGCGCGCGCGCTTGTCGCCTTGCTCGCCGATATTCTCGCCCCTCTCGCGCGGCGCGTCGCAACGGGCGGCGCGTGCCTCGCCGACATCGCTTTCGATCACCGCGCCGCGATCGAGGCGCTCGCGCGCGAGGACGATCATCGCGTCGCGGCCTATGAGGGCGATGACGGCGCGGCGCTCGGGGGCGCGTTCGAGGAGTTGCTCGAGGCCGGCGACGCGGCGTTGCTCCCGATCGACGCCGACGCCTATGCCGACGCGTTCGAGGCCCTCATCGCCGGGCGTGTGGTGCGGCGGCCGGGCGCGCCGGAGGCGAGACTGCGCATTCTCGGCCCGCTCGAAGCGCGCCTGACGACGCATGATCGCGTCATCATCGGCGGGCTCGTCGAGGGCGGCTGGCCGCCGGAGACCCACACCGACCCCTGGCTCAACCGGCCGATGCGCCAACATCTCGGCCTCGATCTTCCCGAACGTCGCATCGGCCTGTCGGCGCATGATCTCGTCCAGCTCATGGGCGCGCGGCGATGCATCCTCACCCGCGCGGCGCGCAAGGGCACCGCGCCCACGGTCGCCTCGCGATTTCTCCACCGCCTCAAGGCGGTCGGCGGCGAGACGGCGTGGTTGGAGGCACTCGAACGCGGCCGGATCTATCTCGACTGGGCGCGCGCGCTCGACCGGGCGGCCTCCTATGCGCCGGTGGCGCGGCCCGAGCCGAAGCCGCCGCGCGCGGCCCGGCCGACCCGGCTTTCGGTGACCGAGATCGATGCCTGGCTGCGCGATCCCTACACGATCCACGCCCGCCACGTGCTCGGCCTCGTCCCGCTCGCGGCGATCGATCTTCCTCCGGGGCCGGCCGAACGCGGTTCGGCGATCCACGCCGCGATCGGCGATTTCGCCCAAGAACGCGCGCGAAGCAACGCCCTGGACGATGCGCGCGGCGCGAGGGAGCCGTCGTCCACCGACGCGCTCGCCCGCCTCATCGAATTGGGCCGGGCGCGCTTCGCGCCCCTTCTCGCCAATGCCGAGGCGCGCGCGCTGTGGTGGCCGCGCTTCGTCCGCATCGCGACATGGCTCGTCAACGACTGGGAGGCGGCGCGGCGCGGCGACATCGCCGCCATTTTCGCCGAAATCTCCGGGAACCTGTCGTTTCCGCTCGGCGATCGCGCCTTCACGCTCACCGCGCGCGCCGATCGCATCGAGCGGCGGCCCGACGGAAGCTACGTCATTCTCGACTACAAGACCGGATCGGTTCCCACCAGCAAGCAGGTACGCGCGGGCCTGTCGCCGCAGCTCCTTCTCGAAGCCGCCATCCTGCGCGCGGGCGGCTTCGCCGGCATCGACGCGGGCGCGAGCGTCGCCGGCCTCGTCTATGTCCGCCTGTCCGGCAACGAACCGGCCGGCGAGGAAAGACCCGTCGATCTCGCCGAAAAGGACGACGTCCTCACGCCCGACGAAGCCGCCGGCAAGGCGCGCGCCGAGCTCGAGGAACTGGTGCGCCGGTTCGACGCACCCGACACGCCCTACCGTTCGCTCGTCTTGCCGATGTGGCAGGACCGTTACGGCGAATACGACCATCTCGCGCGCGTGAAGGAATGGTCCGACAGCGGCGGGGCGACCGGTGGGGAGGCGCAATCGTGAGCGAGCGCGCCATCCCGGCCAAGGTGCGCGAGGATCAGGCGCGCGCCGCCGATCCCGAGGCTTCCGTCTTCGTCGCCGCCAATGCCGGCTCCGGCAAGACGCATGTCCTCGCCAATCGGGTCATCCGCCTGCTCCTGAACGGCACGCCGCCCGAGCGAATCCTCTGCATCACCTTCACCAAGGCCGCCGCCGCGAACATGGCGCAGCGCGTGTTCGAGCGCCTCGGCGAATGGGTGGGGCTTGCCGACGACGCGCTCGACAAGGCGGTCGTCGAGATCGGCGCGAGGCGCCCGGACCCGGCGACGCGCGCCCAGGCGCGGCGCCTGTTCGCCACCGCGCTGGAAACGCCGGGCGGGCTCAAGATCCAGACCATCCACGCGCTCTGCACGCGGCTGTTGCAGAAGTTTCCGTTCGAGGCGCGCGTCGCCTCGGACTTCACGGTTCTGGAGGAACGCGAACGCGACGAGACGATGGAACGCGCGAGCCTTGCCGTTCTCCTCGACGCCGCGTGGCGGCCGGAGGGCGAATTCGGCCGCGCGCTCGCCGTGGTGATGGCGCACGCCGCCGACGTCACCTTCCGCGACATGCTGGGCGACGTCCTGCGTCAAGTTTCACGCGACGCGCCGGCGCGCGCGGATGATCTTGGCCCCGCGCTCGGGCTCGCGCCGGACGAGACGACCGAGACGATCGCGCGCGAGATCGTCGAGGGGCCGCATCTGCCGCCCACGCGATGGCGCGATATCGCGGCGAGGCTTGCCGGCGGTTCGTCCCGCGACGCCGCGCGGGCAAGAGACTTGACGGATGCCTTAGCCGCCACCGGAGGCGCCCGCGTCGCGCGCTATCTCGATCTGTTCTGGACGACCAGCGGCGGCGCGGCGAAGTTGCGCGACGCGATCGTGACCAAGGCGTTCGCGAAATCCCATCCCGACATCGCCGCCCTGTTCGAGCGCGAACAGCCGCGCGTCGCGGCGCTGACCGAGAAATGGCGGGCCGCCGCCATTCGCGCGCGCACCGACGCGTTGATGACCCTCGCGGGCGAAGTGACGCGGCGCTATCGGCGCGAGAAGCGGCGGCGCGGCCTGCTCGACTTCGACGACCTCATCGACAAGACGCTCGACCTGCTCAACGACACCGACATCGGCTGGGTCCACTACAAGCTCGACCAGGGCATCGATCACGTCCTCATCGACGAGGCCCAGGACACGAGCCCGCGACAATGGCAAATCATCGCGCGGCTGATCTCCGAATTCACCGCCGGCGCCGGCGCGCGCGGACCGCTCAAGCGCACCGTGTTCGCCGTCGGCGACGAGAAGCAGTCGATCTTCTCGTTTCAGGGCGCCGATCCGAGGGAATTCGAGCATTGGCGGCGGCGATTCGCCAAGGCCTTCGCCGAGGCCGACATGAAATTCGACAAGGTCAGGCTGGACCTGTCGTTCCGCTCGGGGCCGACGATTCTCGCCGGCGTCGACGGCGTGTTCCAGCGCGAGGAGATCCACGCGAGCATCGGTTCGGCGGGCGAGGGCCCGCCGGTGCATCAGGCGCTCGCCGACGCCGCGCCCTCCGCGATCGATCTCTGGCAACCGGAATTGCCGGACAAGCGGGACGATCCGGTCGGTTGGCGCGCGCCCTTCGACACCGTCAGCGAAACCAGCGCGCCGGTTCGTCTTGCCCGGCGGATCGCCGCCGAGATCGACCGGCTCGTCGCGGGCGGGGAATGGACCGGCCGTCTCAATGACGAGGACGCGCGGCGGCCGCTGCGTCCGAAGGACATCCTCGTCCTGGTGCGCAAGCGCGGCGTGCTGTTCGACTCCGTCATCCAGGCGCTGAAGCAGCGCAACGTTCCCGTCGCCGGCGCCGACCGGTTGACGCTGACCGACCACATCGCGGTCGCCGATCTGATGGCGCTCGCCGACGCGCTGCTGATGCCGCGGGACGACCTCTCGCTCGCGATCGCGCTCAAGAGCCCGCTGTTCGGCCTTTGCGCGAACGACCCCGGCGAGGCGGATTTGTTCGCGCTGGCGCATGGACGCGCGGCGAGCCTGCGCGCGGCGCTGGAACACAAGGCGCGCGACGACGCCTCGCTCGCGGCGATGCTCGACCGGTTGCGGCGCTACGAGACCAATGCCGCGCGCCTTTCACCCTTCGCCTTCTTCGCCGATGTGCTCGGCGGCGATGGCGGCCGCGCGCGCATCGCGCGCCGTCTCGGCCACGAGGCCAATGACGCGCTCGATGAATTTCTCGAAGCCGCGCTCGCCTATGAGCGCGCCGAGCCCGCGACGCTGCAAGGCTTCCTCGGCTGGCTGCGGGCGGCGGAGACCGAGGTCAAGCGCGATCTCGAAATCTCGCGCGACGAAGTGCGCGTCATGACGGTGCACGGCGCCAAGGGCCTGGAGGCGCCGGTGGTGTTCCTGCCCGATACGATGTCGCCGCCGGCAAGCCGCAAGGGCTTTCGGCTGATCGCCTTGCGCCCGGCGACGGGCGACCACGCCGGCAAGGGACCGCTGGTCTGGACCGGCCGCAAGGAGGACGACTGCGCCGCCGTGGCGGCCGCCCGCGCCGCGGCCGCGAAGGAGGCCGAGGACGAGTCCCGCCGGCTTCTTTACGTTGCGATGACACGCGCGGCCGAACGCCTCATCGTCTGCGGCTATCTCGATCGCAACGTCAAGGAAGTGCGGCCCGACAGTTGGTACGCGCTGATCCGCGACGGGCTCGAGGCGGCCCCGCTCGCGCGCGAGGAACTCGAATCGCCGACGGGCGAGTTCACGCGGTTTCGCAAGCCGGGCGAAGCCTGGGGACTGCCCGGCAAGGCGGTTTCGCCGAAGGCCGCGCCCGCGACGCTGCCCGAGGAACTTCTGCGCCCGGTCGCGCCCACCGCCGCCGCGCACCGCGTGCTGCGCCCCTCCGACATCGCGGACGAGAATGTCGCGACCTCGCGCGCGCGCGGGACGCGGGAGACCCGGCGCGAGGCGCGCCGCCGCGGCATACTCGTCCATCGCCTGTTGCAGTCGCTTCCGGAGATCGCGCCGGCGCGGCGGCGCGAGGCGGCCGAGCGGTTTCTCGTCCGCAATGCCGCCGACTGGAGCGACGAAGCGCGCGCCCGCGTCGGCGATCGCGTCTTGGCGCTGATCGAGGATGCGCGCTTTGCTCGCGTGTTCGGTCCTTCAAGCCGCGCGGAGGTGCCAATCGTGGGAAAGTTGCCCCGCGCGGACGGAAGCTTCGTTTCGGTCGCGGGCCAGATCGATCGTCTCACGGTGACGCCGACGGAGGTCTTCATCGTCGATTTCAAGACCAATCCCTATCACCCCGCCGAACCGCCGCTCGCCTATTCCCGCCAGCTCGCGCTCTATCGCGCCTTGCTTTCCAGCATCTATCGGGAGCGCACCGTCAGGGCCGCCCTTCTCTGGACGGAAGCATCTGAAATGATGGAGGTTTCGGCGCAGGCGCTCGACGCAGAGCTGGCCCGCATTTTGGCCCCATGAGGATCCTTGACCATGGGGGACTCGCTTCCTAGGTTGGAACAAAGTCGCACCATCGATTCCCAGAACGCGAGGAAGACGAAGATCATGTCTGTCAGCAAGGTATCGGACGCAAATTTCGAATCGGAAGTCATCAAGGCATCGGGTCCCGTGGTCGTGGACTTCTGGGCGGAATGGTGCGGGCCCTGCCGCATGATCGCGCCGGCGCTTGACGAGATCGCCACGGCGATGGGCGAAAAGGTCAAGATCGTGAAGCTCAACGTCGACGAGAATCCGCAGACGGCCTCGAAATACGGCATCATGTCGATTCCGACGCTGATGATCTTCAAGGGCGGGCAGATCGCCTCGCGCCAGATCGGCGCGGCGCCGAAGCAGAAGCTGCAACAGTGGATCACCGCCGCCGTGTGAGGCGGCGCGGCAAGCCGGACAACACGGCTTGCCAGCCAAGATCCAGCGAATATGCGACGGCCGGCGCCATGCCGGCCGTTTTGCTTTTCGCCTCACGCCGCGCCAGGATCTTCGCGCGCGGGATCGCGCGTGTCGCGGCGCGCGTCATTGCAGCGTTTCAAGGGCAGCCTATCATGGCCGCGCATCATTGGCCGCGAGCACCGCGCCGGCGAGATAAAGCGATCCGGCGATCAATATTCGCGGCGCGACATCATAGGCAAGCCGCGCCAAATGGCGCAGCGCCTCGCCGACATCCCGCGCCACCGCCACCCGCATGCCGAGACGACGGGCGACCGTCGCAAGATCGTCCGGCGGCAGGCCCTTGTCCTGCTCGGGCACCGGCACCGCGACGACGTGGCGCGTCAATCCGGCGAAATTGGCGAGGAACGCGGCGCTGTCCTTCGTCGCCAGCATGCCGACGATCAGCACCAGCGGACGCGGCACGCGCTCCTCGAGATCGGCGAGAGCGGCGGCCGCCACGCGTCCGCCATCAGCGTTGTGACCGCCGTCGAGCCAGACCTCCGCGCCCTCCGGCGCGAGCGCGGTCAGCGGACCTGATCCCAGGCGCTGCATCCGCGCCGGCCATTCCGCCCGCGTCACGCCGACCTCGAACGCCTCGGTCTGAAGGCCCGCGAGGCCGGAGGCGCGCAGCGCGGCGATCGCCAATCCCGCGTTGTCGAGCTGATGGCGCCCGAACAGCCGCGGCGCGGGCAGATCGAGTAGGCCCTGCTCGTCCTGATAGACCAGCCGCCCGGATTCGGACGCCGCGCTCCAGTCATGACCTTCGGCGAACAGCGGCGCCTTGAGCCGCCCCGCCTGGCGCTCGATGGTCGCCTGGGCCTCCGGCATCTGCCGCGCGCAGACGACGGGCACGCCGGACTTGATGATGCCCGCCTTTTCGGCGGCGATCTTGGCGAGCGTATCGCCGAGATATTCGATGTGATCGAGCCCGATCGGCGTCAGCACGCTCGCCAATGGTCGCTCAATGACGTTGGTCGCGTCGAGCCGGCCGCCGAGACCGACCTCGATGAGCGCGACATCGGCCGGATTGCGCGCGAACAGCCAGAACGCCGCTGCCGTCTCGATCTCGAACACCGTGATCGGCCGATCGCCATTGGCGCGCTCGCAAGCCACCAGCGCTTCCGCGAGTTCCTCGTTGGTCGCGAGCCGGCCGCCGCCCGGCGCTCCGATCCGGAAGCGCTCGTTGACGCGCACGAGATGCGGCGACGTGTAGACGTGAACGCGCAGGCCCGCCGCCTCCAGGATCGCCCGCATGAAGGCGATGGTCGATCCCTTGCCGTTGGTGCCGGCGACGTGAATGGCCGGGGCGATGTTTCGTTCCGGATGATCGAGCGCGTCGAGGATGCGCCACATGCGATCGAGCGTCAGGTCGATCCGCTTGGGATGCAGCGTCAGCAGCCGCGCGAGCAGGTCGTCGAGCGGCGTCGGCTTGCGCGGCGCGGGCAGGTTCACGCGGGCGTAACGGCGGTCGATGGCGCCTCGGCGCCCGGCTCGCGCGACGAGGCCGAGGGCGCGCGCGTGAGCAGCCGGCACAGCCGCGCCAGCGTCGGGCGGATGTCATGGCGATGGATCACCATGTCGACCATGCCGTGCTCCTTGAGATATTCGGCGCGTTGGAAGCCTTCCGGCAATTTCTCGCGGATGGTCTGCTCGATCACGCGCGCGCCGGCGAAGCCGATCAGCGCGCCCGGCTCGGCGATATGCACGTCGCCGAGCATCGCGTAGGAGGCCGTGACGCCGCCGGTGGTGGGATTGGTGAGGACGACGATATAGGGCTTCCTCGCCTCGCGCAGTTCCTGCACCGCGACCGTCGTGCGCGGCAACTGCATCAGCGACAGGATGCCCTCCTGCATGCGCGCGCCGCCCGAGGCGGCGAACAGGATGAACGGCGTCTGCTTCTCGACGGCGAGTTCGAGGCCGGTGATGACCGCCTCGCCCGCGGCCATGCCGAGCGAACCGCCCATGAAATCGAAATCCTGAACCGCGATCACCACCGGCAGATCATCGAGCTTGCCGTAGCCGACCTTGATGGCGTCGTTAAGCCCCGTCTTGGTGCGCGCGTCGCGAATGCGGTCGGCGTATTTGCGCTCGTCGCGGAATTTGAGCGGATCGGGCGTGACCTGCGGCAGCGCGACGTCGAACCATGTTCCGTTGTCGAACACCGACTTCAGGCGCGCGGCCGCGCTCATGCGCATGTGGTAGTTCGAGCCGGGAATGACGAACTGATTGGCCTCGACGTCCTTGTAGAACACGAGCTGCCCGGTGTCGGGACACTTGATCCACAAATTCTCCGGCACCTCGCGGCGCAGAATGTTGCGGATCTTCGGCCGCACCACGTTGGAAATCCAGTTCATCGAATCCGTCCTTCACGCGCCGACGGGGACGCCGGCGATTTCTCGCCCTGTTCTAGAGCATTTTCCGGCGAGACGGAAACGTCTCGTGGGGCGCGGAATCGCTCGAATTGCGAACCTTCGAGCAAATCCCGAGATTCCGGCAACATGGCGGCCGTGGCCGCCAAGGCGGAGATTTGTCGACCGATGCCGGTCAGGCGCCGCGCATGCCGGCGGCAAGGGCGCGCACGAGATCGGCGACGGCCGAAACGGTCGCCGGCGTCGCGCCGCCTTGCGCGTCGAGACTCGCGCGCACCGCCTCGACCAGCGCCGAGCCGACGACGACGCCGTCGGCATGCGCGGCGAACGCGCGCGCCTGTTCCGGCGTCTTCACGCCGAAGCCGACGCTGACGGGAAGGCCGGTGTGGCGCTTGATGCGCGCGACCGCCGCGGCCACCGCGTCGGCGTTTGCGCTCGCGCCGCCGGTGATGCCGGTGACCGAGACGTAATAGACGAAGCCCGAGGTATTGGCGAGCACGGTCGGCAGGCGCTTGTCGTCGGTCGTCGGCGTGGCGAGGCGGATGAAATTCAATCCCGCCTTGAGCGCCGGCAGACACAACTCGTCGTCCTCCTCCGGCGGCAGATCGACCACGATGAGACCGTCGACGCCGGCGGATTTGGCGTCGGCGAGAAACTTGTCGACACCATAGATGTAGATCGGATTGTAGTAGCCCATCAGCACGATCGGCGTCGCGTCGTCTTGCGCGCGAAAGTCGCGCACGACCCGCAAGGTCTTCTTCATGGACGCGCCGGCCTTGAGCGCGCGCAGGCCGGCGGCTTGAATGGCCGGACCGTCGGCCATCGGATCGGTGAACGGCATGCCGATCTCGATCACGTCGGCGCCCGCCTTCGGCAACGCCTTGATGATGTCGAGCGAGGTCGCGACATCCGGATCGCCGCACATCACGAAAGTGACGAGCGCGGCGCGGCCTTCCTGTTTCAGCGCGGCGAAGCGCGTGTCGATGCGGGTGGTCATGGCGCTCGCACGATGTTTAGCACCTCTCCCCGATGGGGAGTGGCCGGCCGCGTCGCGGCCAATTGAAGGGGAGCGGACCGGTTCAAATCCCGTGTCTTCGCCATGATTTCATCGATCACAGCTTGCCTCCCAGATGCTCGGCGACGGAGAAGATGTCCTTGTCGCCGCGGCCGGAGAGGTTGACGACCATCAGGTGGTCCTTCGGCTTCTGCGGCGCGAGGTCCATCACCTTGGCGATCGCGTGCGCGGGCTCGAGCGCGGGAATGATGCCCTCGAGCTGCGACAGGAGCTGAAACGCGGCGAGCGCCTCGCTGTCGGTCGCCGACAGATATTTGACCCGGCCGATCTCGTGCAGCCAGGAATGTTCCGGACCGATGCCGGGATAATCGAGGCCCGCCGATATCGAATGCGCCTCCATGATCTGCCCGTCATCGTCCATCAGCAGATAGGTGCGGTTGCCGTGCAGCACGCCGGGCCGCCCGCCGGCGATCGACGCCGCGTGCAACCCCGTGAGCCCGTGGCCGGCCGCCTCGACGCCGTAGATCTCGACCGACGCGTCGTCGAGGAAGGGATGGAACAGGCCCATCGCGTTCGAGCCGCCGCCGATGCAGGCGACCAGCGAGTCGGGCAGGCGGCCTTCGGCCTGTTGCAGTTGCTCGCGCGTCTCGCGGCCGATGATCGACTGAAAGTCGCGCACCAGCATCGGGTAGGGATGCGGGCCGGCGACCGTGCCGATGCAATAGAACGTGTTGTCAACATTGGTGACCCAGTCGCGCAGCGCGTCGTTCATCGCATCTTTCAGCGTGCGCGCGCCGGACTGAACCGGCACCACCTTGGCCCCGAGCATTTGCATGCGGAACACGTTGGGCTTCTGCCGCTCGACGTCGACGGCGCCCATATAGACCACGCATTCGAGCCCGAAGCGCGCGCACAGCGTCGCGGTGGCGACGCCGTGCTGGCCGGCGCCGGTCTCCGCGATGATGCGCTTCTTGCCCATGCGGCGCGCGAGCATGATCTGCCCGAGCACGTTGTTGACCTTGTGCGAGCCGGTGTGGTTGAGCTCCTCGCGCTTCAAATAGATCTTCGCGCCACCGAGATGGTCGCTCAGGCGCTCGGCGAAATAGAGCGGCGAGGGGCGCCCGACATAGTCCTTGAGATAGCCGTTCATCTCGGACTGGAACGCCGGATCGGCCTTGGCCTCGGCATAGGCCTTTTCGAGCTCGAGGATGAGCGGCATCAGCGTCTCGGCGACGAAGCGTCCGCCGAAAATGCCGAAATGGCCGTGCTCGTCCGGGCCGGTGCGGTAGGAATTTGGCTTCTGCATGCTCATGCGACCGTCACGCCGATTTGGAGAACTCACCTACCGGGACCGATCGGCCGCGCGCGCGGCCTGGATGAAGGCTTGTATCAGGTCGGGATCCTTTTCGCCGGGCGCGCGCTCGACGCCCGAGGAGACGTCGACGCCACCCGCCCGCGTCAGCCGCAGCGCCTCGGCGACATTGCCGGCCTCGAGGCCGCCTGAGAGCATGAAGGGCGGGCCGGGGTCAAGGTTTTCGAGGAGGCGCCAGTCGAACGGCCGGCCGAGACCGCCGGGCCGGGTCGCCGATTTCGGCGCGCGCGCATCGAACAGCAGCCAGTCGGCCACGTCACGATAGTCGCGGACGCGCGCGACATCCTCCGCCGTCTCGATCGCGATGGCCTTGATCACGGGCAGGGCGAATTTCGCCTTGATGGCGCGGATACGCTCCGGGCTTTCGCGGCCGTGCAATTGCAGGAAATCGGCCGCGATCGCGTCGATGGCGGCCGCGAGCCAGGCATCGTCGGCGTCGACCGAAAGCGCGACCTTGCGCGCGCGGGCGCCGACATGGCGGGCAAGGCCCGCGGCGGCGCCGAACTCCAGATGGCGCGGCGAGGGCGGAAAGAACACGAAGCCAACCATGTCCGCGCCGGCGTCGATGGCGACATCGAACGTCGAAGCCGTCGTCAGTCCGCAAATCTTGACCACCAGCGCCATGGGTCCACCGTTCCGCCGTGCCGCGCGAAGGGAGCGTTCTACAACGCGGGCGCGGCCATGTCTTGGTTGGGGTTGCCGCGAAAAGCGGCGGCGCGGGCCGGATCAGGCCGCCGGCGGCAGACGCCGGGGCAATTTCGGAACCGCGAAATCCTCGCCCGCCCCGCCTTCCCGCTCGGCGCGCTCGGCAAGCTCCATGCGCAGCCGGCGCAACTCGGCCTCGTGCTGGCGCGCCGCGCGCCGCCATGGCCGCTGACGCGACCAGGTGGCCATGCCGCCGATGATGACGCCGAGGATCGCGACCAGAATGAGCAGGACGAACAGCGGCAGGCTGAAGCTCAGCGCGGGATCGGCCTTGTTGAACGGATCGAGGGAGACCGAGACCCATTCGCGATTCGCCACGGCGAACACGATCAGGACCACGGCCAGCGGAACGAGAAACAGACCGTTGACGATCTTGCGCAGCATCGCTCGTCCGCTCTCGCGGAGCGTCATTCCGCCGAATCGCGGTTGAGACGCTCACGCATCTCCTTGCCGGTCTTGAAGAACGGCACGCATTTCTGCTCGACCGAAACATGCTCGCCGGTGCGCGGGTTGCGTCCCGTGCGCGCCGGACGATGCTTGACCGAGAACGCGCCAAATCCCCGCAGCTCGACCCTGTCGCCGCGCGCGAGCGCCGCGACGATCTCGTCGAGAATCGCGTTCACGATATTCTCGACGTCACGCTGATAAAGATGAGGATTGTGGACAGCGATACGTTGAACGAGCTCGGATTTGATCATCGAGACAAGCGCCTTACGATCGGGAGACACTGCCGTTTTGTGAGACCGGGACCAATATGTCAATACAATAAACGATTTAGGGACGTTCTGAAAAGAGGCCAATCCGCATTGCGCGTTGCCTTTCGTGTTGTGCGGTGCGCTCGTCCGCGGCACCGACGGGGCCCGCGCCGGCCGCGCATCGCGATCGATTTAAATCCAATTGAAGAGAGTGGGCGCTCAGCTTGCGTACGCGCGCCGGGGCCTCCCCGGCCAGGGCCGGCCGGCGCCTTGACCGCTACCGCGCGGGCGATGCGAACCCGTCGCGGCACGATCGCCTCACGGCGGATAGGCCGGGCGCCACAATGCCAGCAGCCCTTCCAGCGCCAGTTGATCGGCACCCGCCAGCAGAGCGCCCGCCTCGAGGTCGCGCGCGCTTTGCGATAGTCCGATGCCGTCGAGCAGCATGATCGCGCCGAGACGGATGAAGCCAAGGTCGCCGACCCGCGTCGACAGCCGGTAGTCGCGCACGGGCAGATTTTCCTTGATGCCCTTTTCCTTGACCAGCCAGGCCAGCGCGGTCTTTTCATCGCCGATCTGATCGATCAGCTTGAGATCGATCGCCTGCCCGCCGGTGAAGACCCGCCCGTCGGCGACACGTTCGATCAGCTTGTCGTCAAGCTGGCGGCGCGCCTTCACCAGGTCGCGGAACCAGCCGTAGGAATCCAGCACGATCGCCTCCAGCGCGGCGCGCGCCTCCGGGCTGGTCGGCTCGAAGCCGTTGGGCGCGGCCTTCAGCGGCGAGGACTTCACCGCCTCGACCTTGACGCCGACCGTCTTGAGCAGGTCGACGAAATTCGGGAACTGCACCAGCACGCCGATCGAGCCGACCAGCGCGGAGCGCTGCGCCACGATCTGGTCCGAGGCGAGCGCGGCGATGTAGCCACCGGACGCGGCCATGCCCTCGACGACGACGACGAGCGGCTTCTTCGCCTTCAGGCGCAGCAGCGATTCATAAAGCTGCTCGGCCCCGGACGTGGTTCCGCCGGGCGAATTGATGTGAACGATGACGGCGGGCGCCGACGAACTGGCGAGCCGCTCCAGCGCCTCGACGCGCGACTGGTCGCTGCGGATCAGCCCGCTGATGCTCACCCGCGCCACCGCCTCGCCGAGCGCGAACGCGTTCCGGCCCGCCGGCGTCGCCACGATGCCGAGAACAATGGCGCCGGCGATAAGGAGAAGCGCGGCGACCACGCGCCAGAAAGTCAGCTTCCGGCGCAGGCCGCGGCGATCGACAATGACATCGGCTTCAAGCGACATGATCCGCGCTCCCTGATGAACCCGAGCGATGCGGCCGGTTCTGCCGGATCGGGCGATCCGCCGCCGCCATTATGCAACCCCGAATATCGCCAATTCAATGGCCGGCGCGCCGTCGGGATCGGCGGCGGAAGCAAGAAGGCCCCGGCGGCGTCGCCGGAGCCTTCGCAAGGCGGACGCGCGTGGGAGCCCACGCGCGCGTGAAGGCGCCCTTAGTCCTTCTTCTCGCTCGCGCGCTGCTTGAGCGCGGTGCCGAGAATGTCGCCGAGCGTCGCGCCGGAATCGGACGATCCGTACTGCGCGATCGCTTCCTTCTCCTCGGCCACTTCCAGCGCCTTGATCGAGACCTGCACCTTGCGCGCCTTCTTGTCGAACTGAATGACGCGGGCGTCGACCTTCTCGCCGACGGCGAAGCGTTCCGAGCGCTGCTCGGAGCGGTCGCGGGCGAGTTCGGCTCGCTTGATGAAGGTGTTCAGCTCCGTGCCGGTGATCTTGACGTCGATGCCGCCTTCCTTGACCTCGATGACCTCGCAGGTCACCACCGCGCCCTTCTTGACGTCGCCCGGTTCGGCGAAGGGATCGCCCTCGAGCTGCTTGACGCCGAGCGAAATGCGCTCCTTCTCGACATCGACATCGAGCACCACGGCCTTGACCATGTCGCCCTTCTTGTAGTTCTCGATCGCCTGCTCGCCCGACTGCTTCCAGTCGAGATCGGACAGGTGCACCATACCGTCGACGTCGCCGTCGAGACCGAGGAACAGGCCGAATTCGGTCTTGTTCTTGACCTCGCCCTCGACGACCGAGCCGACCGGATGCTTCTCGACGAACAGGTCCCACGGATTGCGCATGGTCTGCTTGAGGCCGAGCGAAATGCGCCGCTTGACCGGGTCGACCTCGAGCACCTGCACCTCGACTTCCTGCGAGGTGGAGACGATCTTGCCGGGATGCATGTTCTTTTTCGTCCACGACATCTCGGAGACGTGGATGAGACCCTCGATGCCCGGCTCCAGCTCGACGAAGGCGCCGTAGTCGGTGATGTTGGTGACGCGACCGTTGAGCCGCGAGGAGACCGGATACTTCGCCTCGATGCCCTGCCACGGATCATCGAGCAGCTGCTTCATGCCGAGCGAGATGCGGTGCGTCTCGTGGTTGATCTTGATGATCTTGACCTTGACGGTCTGGCCGATGGAGAGAACCTCGCTCGGATGATTGACGCGCCGCCAGGCGATGTCGGTGACGTGCAAGAGGCCGTCGATGCCGCCGAGATCGACGAAGGCGCCGTAATCGGTGATGTTCTTGACGACGCCGTCGATGACCTGCCCCTCCTCGAGGTTCTGGACGAGTTCCTGGCGCTGTTCGGCGCGGGTCTCTTCCAGCACGGTGCGGCGGGAGACGACGATGTTGCCGCGCCGGCGATCCATCTTGAGAATCTGGAAGGGCTGCGCGTTGTTCATCAGCGGCGACACGTCGCGAACCGGACGAATGTCGACCTGGCTGCGCGGCAGAAACGCAACCGCGCCGTCGAGATCGACGGTGAAGCCGCCCTTGACCTGATTGAAGATGACGCCGTGAACCTTCTCGCCGTTCTGGAACGCCTTTTCGAGCCGGCCCCAGCTTTCCTCGCGCCGCGCCTTGTCGCGCGAAAGCACCGCCTCGCCGAGCGCGTTCTCGATGCGCTCGAGGAAGACCTCGACGGTGTCGCCCACCTTGATCTCGCTCTGCCGGCCGGGGCCCATGAATTCGCGCAGCGCGACCCGGCCCTCGGTCTTGAGCCCGACATCGATGATGGCCACGTCCTTCTCGATGCCGACGACGGTGCCCTTGATCACCGACCCCTCGGCGAGATTGCCCTGGCCGAATGATTCATCGAGCAGGGCGGCGAAATCCTCGCGGGTGGGACTGGCGGTGGAAACGGTGGAAGCCATGGAATCTCCTCGAAACGACAGGCTCGCGCATTGGGTTGTATAGCGCATGGGGTTGATCGGCGTTCCAGGAGCCAAGGGCCGAAAGTCCGCGAACTTCCGGCGAACCGCGACGACGGCATAGCCGCCACGCGCGGAACCGGCGCATCACCTTGCGCATCTGGAACGAAATTGCTGGTCCGGCGGCGGTCGAAACGGGGAGCGGGCTGATCCTCCAGCGACGGAAACGGCTTAGCCCCGCTTCCGGCCCGCCCCGGCGGCCTCGACGATCTCAATGGCAGCCTGGACGGCGCACTCTATATCCAAGTCCGAGGTATCCAGCAAGTGCGCGTCGGGCGCCGATTTCAGCGGCGCGGCGGCGCGGCCGCGGTCGCGCTCGTCGCGGGCGCGGATGTCGGCGAGCACCGTGGCTTCGTCGGCCGCCTCGCCGCGCGCGCGCAATTCCAGCACCCGGCGGTGGGCGCGCACGTCCGGCCGGGCGGTGACGAAGATCTTCACCTCGGCGTCGGGACAGATGACCGTGCCGATGTCGCGCCCGTCGAGCACCGCGCCGGGGGGCGTGGCGGCGAAGCGGCGCTGAAAATCGAGCAGCGCCTCGCGGACCTTCGGAAAGGCCGACACGATGGAGGCCGCCCGCGCCACTTCCTGGCTCTTGAGGGCGGGATCGGCGAAGCGCGCCGGATCGAGCGCGCGGGCGCGCGACGCCGCCTCGGCCTCGTCGTCGAGCGGGACGCCCGCGTCGAGCACGGCCTTGCCGACCGCGCGATAGATGAGCCCGGTGTCGAGATGGCGCAGGCCGTAATGGGCGGCCACGCGCCGCGCGATCGTGCCCTTGCCCGATGCGGCGGGACCGTCGATGGCGATAATCATGGATGATCTCCCCCGTTGATCGCGGATCGGCCAGGGCGCGCGCATTCAGCCTCGCCCGGGGTGATCGAGTTCGGCCCCCAATCCCCGCATCATCGCCACGAAATCGGGGAAGCTCGTCGCGATGAAGCTTGTGTCGTCGACGCTCACCGGTGCCTCGCTCGCCAAGCCCATCACCAGCGCGGACATCGCGATGCGGTGATCCATATGGGTCTCGACGAGCCCGCCGCCGGCGACGCCGCCCTTGCCGTGGACGATGAGATCATCGCCCGCGATCTCGACATCCACGCCGTTGACGCGCAGCATCGCCGCGGTCGCCTCGAGGCGATCGGATTCCTTGACGCGCAATTCCTTCAAGCCGCGCATCGTTGTCGTGCCGCGCGCGAAGGCGGCCGCCACCGCGAGGACGATGTATTCGTCGATCATCGCGGGCGCGCGCTCGCCCGGCACCTCGACGCCGCGCAGCGACGCCGCGCGCACCCGGATATCGGCCATCGGCTCGCCGACGTGCCGGACATTCTCCTCGAGGATGACAGCGCCCATTTCGCGCAGCGTCGTGAACAGGCCGGTGCGCAGGGGATTGGTCATGACATCGGTGAGCAGGAGATCGGACCCGGGCACGATCAGGCCCGCGACCAGCGGAAACGCGGCCGAAGAGGGATCGGCGGGCACGATCACCGGGGCGCCGCGCAATTCCGGCTGGCCGGTCAGTGAAATCCGGCGGCCATGGGCGCCTTCCGCCTCGGTGCGAATGTCGGCGCCGAAATGGCGCAGCATCAGCTCGGTGTGATCGCGGCTCGCCTCGCTTTCGATCACGGTCGTCACGCCGGGCGCGTTGAGCCCGGCAAGCAGCACCGCCGATTTGATCTGCGCGGAGGCGACCGGCGTGCGATAGACGATCGGCAGTGGATCGCGCGCGCCTTCGAGCGTCAGGGGCAGCCGCCCGCCTTCGGCGCTCGCCCGCACGCGGGCGCCCATCAGTTCGAGCGGATCGAGGATGCGGCGCATCGGCCGCTTGCGGAGCGAGGCATCGCCGTCGAAGGTCGCGACGATGGGGCAACCCGCGACCGCGCCCATGACGAGTCGGCAGCCGGTGCCGGAATTACCGAAATCAAGCGTGGTCACGGGTTCGGCGAAGCCTCCGACGCCCACCCCTTCGACGGTCCAGGCGCCGTCATCGCGCTTCGTCACGCGCGCGCCGAGAGCCCGCATTGCCCCGGCGGTGTTGAGCACGTCCTCGCTTTCGAGCAGGCCCGCGATGGTTGTCGTGCCGACCGCCATCGCGCCCAGGATCAGCGCGCGGTGGGAGATCGATTTGTCGCCGGGAACTCGCGCCGTTCCGGCCAGGGCGCGGCTCTTGCTCGCGGCGAGCGGTATCTGAGGCATTCGGTCGGTCACGGCGGCGATCTCTGGGTGCCGGCGCCTCCTATCACGGCGCGAGCCCGCCCGTCACCGGGGAAGCTTCGGATCACGCCAAACCGGGTATTGACAGCGGCGCGGCAACCGACCAAGTGAAACCTCGCTTTTCCCAGATTTCGCGGACGACCCCCTCTAGGAATCCAGATCGTGGCAAAACCAGAGCTTGGAACAAAACGCTTGTGCGCTGGCTGCGGCGCGAAATTCTACGACCTGAGCAAGACTCCCATCGTGTGCCCGAAATGCGGCACCGTCTACGAGATCGCCCCGGCGACCCGGCCGCGCGGCGGGGACGTCGCGCGCGCGGGTGTGGCCGATGAAGCCGCCACGCCGCCGGCCGAGGCCGAATTCGTCTCCCTCGAGGAGGCCGACGCCGAGAAGAAGACCGGCAAGGTCGCCGCCGTGTTGCCCGAATCGGAGGACGACATCGAGATCGAGGATGAGCTGGATGACGGCGACGACGATTCCACCTTCATCGCCGTCGAGGAGGAAAGCGAGGACGACGTCACCGACATCATCGGCGATGTGGCGAACGACGAGGAGACTTGAGGTCGATCCTGAAGTGTGATTTCACGGGGATCGACCGCGCGGGCGACCAAGCCGCGCGCGAACTGCCGGGGCCATAGCTCAGTTGGGAGAGCGCTTGAATGGCATTCAAGAGGTCAGGGGTTCGACTCCCCTTGGCTCCACCAATTTCCGCCGATTTCTGATTTTCGCCGATCGCTAATTTTCGTCGACCTTTGGCTTTCGCCGACGCGACACCGGAAACACAAGAGCACGAAACGCACGGCGCGCATTTGCCCCGGCGAGAGGGAACCGTCTCGCCGACAGGCAATGCTCCAGATCCAGCCTTGAACAAATTCAGGCCGCGAAAGCGGTTTCCGCTTTCGCGGCATTTGCCATCGGCGCGTCGGCGAAGGTCATCGCGTGGCTTCACACGCGCGCCCGCGGCCGTCATGCGGTCGGCCGCGAGCCGACATCGCTCAGCTCCGATCCCGCGCGACCCGTCTCAGCTTCGCGAGCAGGTCGAGACGCCGATCAAGCGATAGGCGGGGCAGAAGCCGACCACGGCCGTGAGCAGCGGAACCAGGCCCACGAGGCCCCACCATGTTCGCGGGCCGATGAAGACGAGCGAGAGCAGCGCAAGGCCCACGACGATGCGCAGGATGCGATCGATATTGCCGACATTGGTCATCGTGAAAAATCTCCCAGGGGGTGATGCCGGTTCCAGGGCGCCAATATTCGTGACGCCAGCCGTTCCGGCACCGGGGATTGCGATGGCCGCGACGCTAGCCGATCGGCGGGGGGCGCGTCTGTGACCTAGTCACCGACGCCCGCCGCGCGGCGTTCGAGGGCGGCAAGATCGACGAGCTCGATCGTCCCGCGCGTGGCGGCGATCCATCCGCGCCGCTGAAATTCCTGAAGCTGTCGGCTCACCACTTCGCGCGCCGTCCCCAGCTCCGCGGCCAATTGCTGATGCGTCAGCATCACGCGCCTGTCGGCCGCGCCGAGGCTGATCAGCCGTTGCGCCAGACGCACGTCGAGGCGCGCGAAGGCGATTTCCTCGATCACGCGAAGCAGGTCGACGAGGCGCGAGGAGAAGGCGGAAAACACGAAGCGGCGGAAGTCGGCCGATTCGGCGACCAGGCGATCGAACGTCGCGCGCGGAATGGCGATGGCGAGGCAATCGGTCTCGGCCACCGCCTCGGCCTGGTAGGATTCCTCGCTCAACAGGCAGATCGTGGTGAGCGCGCAGCTCTCCCCCGGCGCGACGCGGTAGAGCACGATCTCGCGCCCGTTCTCGGAGACCTGCTGGACGCGGACCGATCCCTCGATCAGCAGGAGATAGCCCTCCGGCGTCTGCCCGAAACCGAAGACCTGCGCGCCCTTGGGCAGGCGAAGCGCGCGGCTCTCCGCGACCAGGCGTCGCCGGGTTTCCTGATCAAGCCGGCGCAAGGAGGGGAAGTGATCCCACCAATTCTCGCTGTTGAGCACGACCGCCGCGCCTCCCGTCGTTGCGACCCGAGCAAGCCTTGTACGCCCGCCGCCGCTGCCGGTGCCAGCCGAATTCCCGCGCGCGGGGCCCCGCCGCCCGGCAGGCTTGAGATTGGCCCTGAAGTGTGATTTCACGGGCCGGCGCGGCGCACCGACCCGCGCGGGAACCGGCCGGGGCCATAGCTCAGTTGGGAGAGCGCTTGAATGGCATTCAAGAGGTCAGGGGTTCGACTCCCCTTGGCTCCACCATTCCCGGTTCGGCGATCCTTGGAAAGCCGCCATTTTCTCGCCTCGATGCCCGGCGCGGCTAGCCGCGCGCGATGACCGAGCCCGCTCCCGATTTCGGCGGCGCGCTCGCGGGGTTGCGGGTGATCGACCTCACGCGCGTGCTCGGCGGACCGTTCTGCACGCAGATCCTCGCCGACCATGGCGCCGACGTCGTCAAGGTCGAGCCGCCCACCGGCGACGAAGTGCGCGAATGGGGTCCGCCCTTCCACGACGGCGACGCGAGCTATTTCATCGGCGTCAACCGCAACAAGCGCTCGCTCGGGCTCGATCTTTCCGCCGCGCGTGGGCGCGAGGTGCTGATGGCGCTGCTGCGCGAGGCCGACGTGCTGGTGGAGAATTTCAAGCCGGGTACGCTCGAGCGCTGGGGCATCGGCGCCGACAGTCTCGCGGCGCGCTTTCCCCGTCTCATTCACTGCCGCATCAGCGGCTTCGGCGCCGACGGTCCGCGCGGCGGGATGCCGGGTTACGACGCGATCATCCAGGCGATGACCGGCATGATGGCCGTCAACGGCACGCGCGAATCGGGTCCCTTGCGTATCGCGATCCCGGTCGTCGACATCGCCACCGGGCTCTACGCGGCGATCGGCATTCTCATGGCGGCGCTGGCGCGCCAGACCACCGGCCGGGGCCGCTTCGTCGAAACGACGCTGCTCGAAACCGGGCTCGCGATCATGCATCCCCACGCGGCCAATTTTTTTCTTTCCGGCAAGCGGCCCGCGCCCAACAGCAACGGCCACCCCAATATTTCGCCCTACCAGACCTATCGCACGCGCGACGGGGAAATCTTCATCGGCGCCGGCAACGACAGGGCGTTCCAGCGCCTTTGCGCCGAGCTCGGCAAGCCCGAACTCGCGAGCGATCCGCGTTTCACGCGCAACCGCGACCGGCTCGCCAATCGCGACGCGCTCCGCGTCGAACTCGAGGCCCTGCTCGCGGGGTACGACAGCGGGCCGCTGTGCGATCACCTGCTCGGAATCGGCCTGCCCGCCGGGCCCATCAATGCGATCGACCAGGCGCTCGAAGACGGGCATGTCGCCCATCGCGGCGCGCTCGTGAGCGCCGAATGGTACAAGGGGATCGCCTCCCCCATTCGCTTCGACGACGACCGCGCGACGCTTCGCCGTCTTCCGCCGCATCTGAGCGCGCATGGCGCGGAAATCCTTGCCGAGGCGGGCTTCGGCGAAGCAGAGATCGCCGACCTGATCGCCTCCGGCGTCGTCGTTCCGCCGCCGACCGAGCCGGAATCCTGACGGCGCGGCGGGACGGGCGGCCGCTCCCACGCCACGCGCGCCAACGGCCTGTCATCCTTGCGTTTCCGCCCTTGAAGCGCGCCCCGCCCCTCGCCATATTCGATTGGACGGACGAACCAAATTCATCCGCCGGGGGATGGGCGCCGCCTTAGGGCTTATCCCGCAAATCAGTCCGGGTGGGTCGACCCGCCCGTTTCGACAAAGTCGCTTTGAGAGGGCTTTGCAATCATGTCGCGTGTGCCATCGCTATCGAGTCCCTTCCTCCTCGGCTTCGATGAGATCGAGCGTGCGCTTGATCGCGTGACCAAGGGATCGGACGGCTATCCGCCCTACAACATCGAGCGGCTCGTCCGCGACTGCGACCAACCCGAACGGTTGCGGATCACTTTGGCTGTCGCCGGTTTCACCCGCGATCAGATGGAAGTGACGGTGGAGGAGAACCAGCTCGTCATCCGCGGCCGGCAGCAGGACGACAAGTCCCGCGAATATCTGCATCGCGGCATCGCCGCGCGGCACTTTCAGCGGACATTTGTCCTCGCCGACGGTATGCAGGTATTGGGAGCGGATCTCAGAAACGGGCTTCTGTCGATCGACCTCGCCCGGCCCGAGCCGGAGCGCGTCGTTAAGACGATCGCCATTAATGAGCAAGAATAATAGCGCGGTGGCTGAACGGAGAGCGTCCTTGGCGCAAGTCTCCGCGGGCAATGCAACGGACTCGACCGGATTCCGGTGATCTACAAAGGAGTCGAGGGCCATGAAAGCAGTGAACGAAATCAACTGTGAACCGCGCGTCTCGCTTGAGGCGCTGGCCGCGCTGGGCGGCGGACGGATCGCCTATGTCAAGCAGATCCGCTCGGAAGACGTGCCGCACCTGTTTCCGCAGGCGCCGCATCTGGCGCCGGGGCTGAAGCTTTTCGTGCTGCACGGCGCCGACGGAACGCCGATCATGCTGACCGACAGCCGCGAGGCCGCCATTTCAACCGCGTGGAGCCAAGAGCTCGAAACCGTCAGCGTGCACTGACGCCGTCACGACTTGCGTGAGCTCATGAGCTTCATGATCCGGGGATGGTGACGGCCCGCGCGCGAGAACGGGGTCGCGCGGGAAATCTCAAGCAGCGGAAGCCGGCGGCAATGCGAGCACCGCGTAGAGCGCCTGCGCGTCGCGCGAGGCGCGCAGCTTCGCGGCGATATCGATGTCGCGCAAGAGCCGCGCCACGCGGGCGAGCGCCTTGAGGTGATCGGCGCCCGCGCCTTCCGGGGCGAGCAACAGAAACACCAGGTCGACGGGCTGACCGTCCATCGCCTCGAATTCGACCGGCCGTTCGAGCCGCGCGAACAGACCGAATATCCGTTCGAGCTTGGGCAGTTTGCCGTGAGGAATGGCGACGCCATAGCCGACGGCGGTCGTGCCGAGCTTCTCGCGTTGAAGCAGGACTTCGAAGATCGTGCGCTCGGAGATGCCGGTCAGCTCCGCGGCGCGCGCGGCGAGCTCCTGCAAGACCTGCTTCTTGCTATTCGTTTTCAGCGCCGGAAGGATTGCCTCGGGCGCAACGAAATCCGTAATGGTCATGGATCGTCCCGAGGATGCCGTGGTTTTTCGTGGCGGGTCCGTTGCGCGCGGGTCGGCGCGGCTGGTGTCGTTTCGCTGGAACAGGAAAGGGCCCGGCCCGGCCGCGAATTAAGGCTTTGAGTTCCTGTACAATTTAGCGACCGCGACAGATCCGGTCGCCAGATGATGCGTTCCGTCGCCACATCAAGGCGGCGGACCATAGGGAGCCGCCGCCGCCGCGTCAATGCCCGATCCTCAGCTCGCGGGGGGGTCGATCCAGCCGATATTGCCGTCCGGCCGGCGATAAATGACGTTGATACGCCCGTTGCCGCCGTGACGAAAGACCATGACCGGCGCGCCGGTCAGGTCGAGCTGCATGACGGCCTCGCTGACCGAACATTGCCTCAGCGCGGTGGTGGATTCGGCGATGATGACCGGATTGAACGCCGTCACTTCCGCGTCGTCCTCGGCCGCCGGCGCCTCGATCACATAGGACGGCGCGCTGATGCCATTGACCTCGCCGGCCTCCGCGCGGCGATGCTGGCGATCCTTGAGGCGGCTCTTGTAGCGGCGCAGACGCTTCTCCAGCATCGCCAACGCCAGATCGGCGCTCGCATAGGCGTCCGCCGCGCTCGCTTCCGCTTCGAGCGTCATGCCCGAATCCAGATGCAGCGCGCAATCGGTATAAAAGCCCTGGCGATGCTTGCTGATGGTGACGTGGCCGGAATAATGGCCATCGAAATATCGGGTCAGCACCTCCTCGACACGTTCGGAAACGCGTCCGCGCAGGGCCTCGCCGATGCTGATGCTCTTTCCCGAAACCCGTATCGTCATGTCACTCCCCTCGCACGCCTTTCCGATTTCCACGTTTGCCGATTTCGTTCGATTATAGCGTGTCGGTCAATCGCCGGCAAAAACCGGCGCGCGGTCGTGTGGACTATTCCCGCGCGCGCCGCCGCGCCACGCATCATGGCGCATCGCGTCATGACGCATCGCATCATCGCGCCGCGATAGACCGGCCGCGCGACACTCATAAATTCAAATGTGGGCCGATCCGGTGCTTTTCAAGCATGCGTCGTCGCGCCGTGCGCGACCGCGTCCTGCTTTTCGCGTCGTCGTTGCACGGAGGACGGAATTCGCAACGCCTCCCTGTATTTCGCCACGGTGCGGCGCGCGATTTCAATTCCCTCGGCGCGGAGCTTTTCCACGATCGTGTCGTCGGAAAGAATCGCGGTCGAGCTTTCGCCGTCGATCATCTGGCGAATGCGATGGCGCACCGATTCGGCCGAATGCGCCTCCCCGCCGTCGGACGACGCGATCGCGGCGGTGAAGAAATACTTCAATTCGAAAATGCCGCGATTGGTCGCCATGTATTTCTTCGAGGTGACGCGCGACACCGTCGATTCGTGCATCTGGATCGCCTCGGCCACCGCCTTGAGATTGAGCGGACGGAGATGGGCGACGCCGTGGGTAAAGAAGCCGTCCTGCTGGCGCACGATCTCGCTCGCCACTTTCAGGATGGTGCGCGCGCGCTGATCGAGCGCGCGCACGAGCCATGTGGCGTTCTGCAAGCATTCGCTGAAATAGGACTTGTCTTCGGCCTTGCGCACCGACTTCGAGAGCTTGGTGTAGTAGCTCTGGTTGACGAGAACCTTCGGCAGCGTGCTGGTGTTGAGCTCGACGAGCCAACCGCCGTCGGGACCCGGCCGCACGAACACGTCCGGCACCACCAGCTCGATCGGCGCCGATCCGAACCGCAGCCCGGGCTTGGGATCGAGCCGGCGCAATTCGGCGATCATGTCGACGAGATCTTCCTCGTCGACGCCGCAGATCTTGCGCAGCGCGCCCATGTCGCGGCGCGCCAACAAATCGAGATGAGCGACCAGCGCCCGCATCGCCGGATCGTAGTGATCGCGTTCGCGCAACTGGATCGCCAGGCATTCGCCGAGGTTCCGGGCGCAGACGCCGGAAGGATCGAAGGTCTGGAGAATCGACAACGTCGCGGCGACGTCGGCCTCGCTCGCGCCGAGCCGTTCGGCGGCCTGGCCGAGATCGGCGGGCAGGTAGCCGGCCTCGTCGACGAGATCGATGAGATATTGCCCGATCATGCGCTGGGCGGGATCGCCGATTGAGGCGCCGAGCTGCTGGGCGAGATGATCGCGCAATGTCGATTCGGCGGCGACGAAGGCCTCGAGATTATAGTCGTCGTCGGCGATGACCCCCGCGCCGCTGCCCCATTCATTATAGGCGATCGGCTCGTGCTCGGGCCCGCTCGGGCGCGCGTCGGCGGCGTCCTCGGGAAAGACATTGTCGATGCCCGAGCCGAGGCTTTCCTCAAGCTCGACGCGGTTGGGGCTGAGATTGTCGCTGAGAAGGCGATCGCTCGCGCCGGCCTCGGCCGCGCCATTGGCCGCGCCCCGGTCCTCGCCGCCCGCTTCCGCGCCCGTCCAATCGTCCGCCGTCTCGTCGGGCGAAGCCTGCGCCTGGTCCTCGCGTCCGCCGCCCTCGTCGGCCTCGGCGCGATCAAGGAGGGGATTGCGTTCGAGCTCGCCCTCGACATAGGCGGCCAGGTCGAGGTTGGAGAGCTGCAGCAGCTTGATCGCCTGCATCAACTGCGGCGTCATGACGAGCGACAGGCTCTGCCGGAATTCCAGGCGCTGATTTATCGCCATCTAAGCAAGAACCATTCCTGACAATTGGTCCAATTCTTGCTTACGCTTTTTTGCCGCGAATGTACACGGCCTTGAGGCCGCACCTCTCGCAGGCCAGCCCCCCAGACTGGCATTGGAACATGGTTACCGGGCCGGCGGTCTCGGGGCCGGCTCATGCCGGCCTACATGCGGAATTCCTCGCCGAGATAGAGCCTGCGGACTTCCGGATTGGCGACGATTTCCTCGGGGCTTCCTTCCATCAGCACTTCGCCGGCGTAGATGATGTAGGCGCGGTCGGTGAGCCCCAGCGTCTCGCGCACATTGTGGTCGGTGATGAGGACGCCGATGCCGCGGTTGGTCAGATGGCGCACCAGCTTCTGGATGTCGCCGACGGCGATCGGGTCGATGCCGGCGAAGGGTTCGTCGAGCAGCATGTAGCTCGGCCGCGTCGCCAGCGCCCGCGCGATCTCCACGCGCCGGCGCTCGCCGCCCGACAGCGCGATCGACGGCGTCTTGCGCAGCCGCGTGATATGAAACTCCTCGAGCAACGCGTCGAGATCGGCTTCGCGGCGGCGGCGGTCCGGCTCGACGACTTCGAGCACCGCGCGGATATTGTCCTCCACGTTCAGTCCGCGAAAGATCGAGGCTTCCTGCGGCAGATAGCCGATGCCAAGCCGCGCGCGCTGATACATCGGTAGCGCCGTGATGTCGTGCCCGCCAAGTTCGATCAGCCCGCGGTCGGCCTTGATCAAACCGGTGATCATGTAGAACACGGTGGTCTTGCCGGCGCCGTTGGGACCGAGCAGGCCGACGGCCTCTCCCTTGCGCACATAAAGGCTCGCGCCGCGCACGACTTGCCGGTTGCCGTAGCGCTTCTCAAGGTCGAAGACGGCCAGATAATCGGTTTTCGGCGCGAGACGCTCGCCCCCATGCGCGGCCTCGGCGGGCGCCTTGCCGTTGCCGCCGCGCTTGGGCGACGGCACGCGCCGCCAGAACGCCGGAATCTGTCCACCGAGCGACGGCAGGTCGATCGGCGCGCGGCCAAATCCACGCCCGCCGCCGCGACGCTTGCGGAAGTTCCTCAGGAAATCGACCATGCGCCTCCGGTATCCCCCGCGCTGGCGATACATGCTTGATCGTAGCGATTCGAATCGCCGCTTCGACAATGAATGAGCCGCCACGCGCTGCCTAGTAGCCCAATCCGGTCAAAGGGTGTCGGCTCGCCGATCAGATCGTGCACCTGTTCAAGATGTTAGCATCGCGGCAAAAGTGGCGAGGCTTCTGGCTATCGCGTGTGGGTGGTTTCGACAATATCGCGCGGGCGCGGCGCGCGACCCCCGCCGGCGCAAGCGAGGCGCCGGGAGCCGACCGCCTGTCCATAACCAATTGAAAAAATATCGGAATAACGCTCGGCCGGCATTTCTCATACGCGGAAGGCCACGCAGCCTAATTGAGCCTGAGCGGCTGGCCGGAATTTCGCGGGGGTACCGGCTGCGGCTGGGACTGCGGCAGGGCCGCCGGCGTCCCTGAGGTGGCGGACGGCATTTTCGGGAGCCCCTGATCGATCGCCGAGCCATTGCCTCCGGTCTGGAAAAGGCCCTGCACGCGCCCGCCGCCGGACTTGCCCGATTCCACGCGCGCGGCCCCGCTCGTCAGATCGACGACCAGCCGGTCCCCGCGCAGCACGTTCCTGCCCTGGGTCATCACCACGCCGCCTTGCAGCGTGACGGTGTTGGCCTTCATGTCGAAGATGCCGCTTTCGCCGGTGACGGTCTGATCCTTCTGAGTGACGACGACGCCGCCGCGCGCTTCCAGCCGGCGGATCTGCTGAGCCCCGTCCGGCCCGGGTGTCGCCGCCTTCATCGCGCTGACGGAGCCGCCGCCGCGTTCGTAGAAAACGACCAGCGTCTTGCATTTGAGCTCGGTGTCGCCCTGCCGCACCCGGACATTGCCCGAGAAGGTGGCGGCGCGATCCTTGTCGCGAACCTCGAGGCTCGCCGCGTCGATCTGGACCGGCTTGCCGCGATTTTGCGAGAACCCCTGCAACGCGTTGGGCACGCCCGACGCCGAGCTTTGGGCGCGCGCCGGACCGGCCGCGGCCGCCGCCAGCAGCATCGCGCCAAACGCCAAGACCACGATGCGCGCTCCCGCCCCGCTCATTGCTTTTCGTCCTCGTCGGCCGGCGCCTGGGAGCCCTGTTTGCTTTCGTTTTGCGGCAGCATCAGCTCCATGGAAACGCCCCCATCGAAACGCACGACATCGCCGCCCTCGCTGATCGCGAGATTTCGCGCGTCCAGCGTTCCATTGAGAAGCTTGAGCGACACCGGCTTGCTGGAGACCACCGAGGCGGCGTGAATGTCCACGATCGCCTCCTGCAGATGACCCTCATAGCCGGTCGACGAGCGCAGGATGATGCCCTCGTCGAGTTTGAGCATCTCGGTCTTGGTGTCGAACACGCCCTTGCGCGCGTCGAGCTGAACCGTCGACTTGTCCTCCAGCTCGACCTTGGCGTGCAAGTCGTTGAGCTCGACCACGTTGGGATTGGTGAGGTCCTGCGCGGCCGCCCGCGCCGACAATTCATAGGCCCGCTTGTCCGGCGTGAAGCCCGACAGGCGCGGCGATTCCATCGTGATGGTCGTGCCCGAAACGACCAGATTGCCGATATTGAGCGGCAGCTTGACGATCATGCGCCAGGGATTGAAGACCGACAGCAGCGCCGTCACGCCAAGCGCGACGACGACGACGGCGGGAATGGCGACGCGCAGAAAACGAACGCGCCGGCTGTGGCGCGCGGCCGTCGCGAAGCGCGCCTCGATCCCGGATCGCGATTGAACCTGCAGTCTCGACACGCGTTCACTCCGGGATGGGCCGGCCCTTTTCGCCGCCCGAGGGGACCGCGACCGCAGGACCGTCTCCGGCTCGCGGCGATCTCGTAAGGCCAGGGCCGATGAGGCCGGGCAAGATGGTCCCCTACGCGAATATCCTCTCGGCGGATTTGAGCCGCGCGAGTATGACGAGATAGCGGCGGAAACCGGCCGGACGGGGCCGATTTTCACGAATGGGCGAAAATATCCTCCTGCGCCCAGCCGGCAAGATCAAGGCGGACGCGGGTGGGCAGAAAGCCAAAGCACGCCGCCGCCAGGTCTTCGCGCCCTTCCCGGGCGAGCATGGCGTCGAGCCGGTCCTTGAGCGCATGGAGATGAAGCACGTCGGAGGCGGCATAGGCTACCTGAGGCTCGGTGAGCGATTCGGCGCCCCAATCGGTCAATTGCTGCTGCTTGGACAGATCGAGCCCGAGAAGGTCGCGGGCGAGATCCTTGAGCCCGTGGCGGTCGGTATAGGTGCGGCACAGGCGCGAGGCGATCTTGGTGCAATAGACCGGCGCCGGCATGATGCCGAGGGTCTTGTAGAGGATGCCGAGATCGAACCGCGCATAATGGAAGATCTTGAGCACCTTCGGATCGCCCAGCAGCGCCATGAGATTGGGCGCGTCGATCTGGCCCGGCGGAATTTGCACCACGTCCGCCGAACCATCGCCGCCGGATAGTTGGACGACGCAAAGCCGGTCGCGATGAGGGTCGAGCCCCATGGTCTCGGTGTCGATCGCGATCGCGCCTTGGTAGCGGGCGATGTCGGGAAGGTCTCCCCGGTGAAGACGGATCGTCATGCGGCGGCTCTCTTCAAGATGCACGTGTTTCGAATCAAGGGTCTAGAGCATCTCACGGCGAGACCGAATCGTCTCGCCGAAATGAAATGCCCCAGACTCAAGGCCTTGAGCAAATCCCATTCGCAAAAGCGGTTCCCACTCCGGCGGGATTTGCGCTTGCCTCGAGCATGATGCCGAAAAGCGCGAAGCGGCTTTCGGACGACATCATGCTCTAACTCATTGGAATCGATCACGTTCATGATTTTGGATCGATTCGATCCAAAATTGTCATGGTTGAGCGGGCGCGGCGGGACAGAAGACCTCCCTTGCCGGCCGATTTTCGCTCGCTTGCATCATGCCGCCATGGCGGGAGGCGTACGGCGCCGGATCGGCGCACCGGACGGCCTTCAAGAGCGGCGTCGGCGACCAACCAGGCCGTCATTTCAGCGCTCATCGACCAGCCGACAATCAGGTGGCGGTTCACCTGCTTGCGCGGCGTCTTGACGAAGTCACCGGTCGGCCGCATCGTCCGTCAAGCTGCGATTGGCAAAGAGACATTCGATCGGCCAAGGGGCCGACCGCGGTTCGTGTACGGAAATGTCCGTGACGGCGTCCAGCATCGCTCCAAATGAGGGCTTCGCAAGTCTGACGTTCTCGTCTTCCAGCGCCCTCAATTCGCCTGACGTCGGTAATTTTTCACAAGCGACCGCGGGTTCACAATCACGTCGTTCAATCGCGATTCCTCGCATGCATTTGGTGTTACGACCCGATTTTTCCGATGAACCATCGATGACCCCCGCCCGCCATGCACCACGCGAGGAGGCCGAGACGGGCGACTTCGCCCTATCGAGTCACATCGCAGGGAGACCCAATTCGCTCTTCGTCCATCGTCTCCAGCAATCTCGAAAGCATCCTCCTGGATCCGCGCCGGGACGGGCTCCGCTCCTCGTCGATCGGATTTTCAGTTCATGAGAGGTCCGGGACCACTCCTCTTCGTTTCGACCAGTCCGGGCTACGGTGGAGCGGAACGGAGCATGGAGATCATCTTGCGGCACCTGCCGCCGAACGTCCGCGTCGGCGTGATGGCTGAATCCGCCCTTCACGTCGCCGAGATCGCCCCCTCGCGGCGCCCGCTCACGGAGCTCGTCGTCGTCGACACGTGGGAAGACGCGCCGTTCGATCATGCGGTGCGCCAGTTCATCCGCCTCTTCATGCGGCTCGCGCCGTCCGCCGTGGTGGCGAACACCTGGATCGCCGCGCGCATTCTCGCCGCCGCGTGCCGTTGGCTTCCGCCCCTTGCCGAACGCAGCTTCCTCTATATCCGCGACTTCCTGTGGCCCGACACGGAGCGATTGCTCCCCGGCCTGACCGGCGCGACGGTGCTGGTGCCGAACGTCGTCGTGCTGGAAAGGCAGGGCTATCTCGACCGCATCGTTGCGCCGGCCGGCCCGCTGCGGGCCGTGGTGGTGCCCGACATGGTGGAACTTCCGCCGGATGCGCCGAGCGAGCCCGCGCCGGACGCCCCGCTCCTGCATCTCGCCACCGTCAATCACTGGAAGGGGCACCGCCATCTCATCAACGCCATGGCTTTGCTGCGAGACGCCGGCGTCGACTGGCATGCGCGTTCCCACGGCTACCGTCCGATCGCCGAATTGTTGCGGACGCTGCAAGCGCAAATCGCGGACTTGAACCTGTCCGACCGCATTGTTCTCCACGATTACGTCGCCGATCCGGGCCCGTTGTACAAGGACTGCTCGTGCGTCGCCGTCGCATCCGTTTCGCATTCGGGGGGGCCCGAGACGTTCGGCAGGACCGTCATCGAAGCCTGGGCCCACGGCCGCGCGGTCGTCGCCTTCGCGGCCGGCGGGCCGGCCAAGCTCATCAACCACATGGTCGACGGAATCCTGGTTCCGGAGGGCGACGAGCAGGCTCTGGCCGAAGCTCTCGCGCTCGTGCGGCGGGATGACGACCTGCGGCGACGGCTCGGCCGGAACGGGTATGCCAGGGCGCGGGCGGAGTTTGCGGCCGAGCGGGTCGTCGACGTTCTGCTCGAGGTCCTGTCCGCGCGCTTGCGGGAGCAGTCGACTTCCCGATACCCAGGGCAGGACCCGGACTACAGTCGCGCGGCTCCGCCCGACCTCGACACCCGCGGCCGGCTGCGCGCTTGGATCGGAATCGGCAGCACCTTCACACCCAGGGCGATCCGTCGGCGCCTCAAACCGGCGTGGTTTCCTCGGCGTCAGTAACACGAAAGGGCGTGGCGCGGCGTGCGCCGGAATCTGCCACCGACCATCCCGAGGACTCTCAGGTGCCGTTTGTGGCGCGTGAGCCGCGCGAAGACCGCTCTTGGCAGCGTCCGGCGGCCGCCATCAATCGATTCAAGTGACGGAAATGCGGCGGTAGCGCCCGGCGAACAGCGCCAGGCCAGCGACCGCCTTTGCCGGCCGATTCTCACCCGCTTGCGTCATGCCGCCACGGCGGCAGGCGACCGGCGCCGGATCGGCGCACTTCGAAAATCGCGAACTTTCTTCGTTCGAAAGTCGGGTTGGTGCCCAGGAAAGGACTCGAACCTTCACGGCTTGCACCACTGGTACCTGAAACCAGCGCGTCTACCAATTCCGCCACCTGGGCCCAGGCGCGATCACTAAGGATCGCGGCCCGGCTTGTCAATTTCGGATCGGGCCGCGACCGGGCAAGCATCTGGGCAATTGCCGAACTACCCCCGGGGGAGCGTCTTGGCGTGCCGGGAGCCAGGTCGTGCCGGGCCGTGCGCGAGGCTGAAAATCCCACCAAAGCCGCCTGTACAGCGCGGGCCCGTTCGAGTATTCGCGGGGGGTCGGATAAGGCGCGATTCCGCCAAGGGGAGTGAACCCATGCCAACCAACAGCGAAACGCTCGTCACCGTTTTCGGCGGTTCTGGTTTCGTGGGACGTCACGTGATCCGGGCGCTGGCGCGGCGCGATTTCCGCATCCGCGCGGCCATGCGCCGGCCCGATCTCGCCGGCCATCTCCAGCCGCTCGGCCGCGTCGGCCAGATCCAGCCGATGCAGGCCAATCTGCGCTACGGCGACTCCATCGAGGCCGCGATTCGCGGCGCGCAGGTCGTCGTCAATCTCGTCGGCATTCTCGCCGAATCCGGCAAGCAGACATTCGCCGAGGTCCAGGCCGCCGGAGCCGGTGCCATCGCCGCGGCGGCGGCCGCGGCCGGCGCGCGCGTGGTGCATGTGTCGGCGATCGGCGCGGACGAGAATTCCAAATCCGTCTACGCGCGCTCCAAGGCGCTCGGCGAGAAGGCGGTGCTGGCGGCCGCGCCGGGCGCGACGATCCTACGCCCCTCGATCGTCTTCGGTCCGGAGGATCAGTTCTTCAATCGCTTCGCGCTGCTCGCCCAGCTTTCCCCGGTGCTGCCGCTGATCGGCGGCGGCAAGACGCGCTTCCAGCCGGTCTTCGTCGGCGACGTGGCGAGGGCGGTGGCCGAGGCGGTCGAGGGCAAATCCGCGCCCGGCACGACTTACGAACTCGGCGGCCCCGAAATCGTGACCTTCCGCGAGGTTCTCGAATTCATCCTGCGCGTGATCGAGCGCGAGCGGCTGCTGGTGCCGCTGCCGTTCTTCGCGGCGAAGTTCCAGTCCTATTTCCTGCGCTACGCGCCGGGCGCCTTCAAGCTCACGCCCGACCAGGTCGAACTACTCAAGCGCGACAATGTGGTTTCCGACGAGGCCAAGGCCGCGCGGCGCACATTCGAGGCCTTTGCCATCGCGCCCTCGACGATGGAAGCGATCGTGCCGTCCTATCTCTGGCGCTTCCGCAAGACCGGACAGTTCAAGCGCCGGACGGCCTGAACGCGAATCTTCCCGCCGCTCGTCACTTGCCGAGCGCGAGGCCGATCAGCCCCAGCGTGCCGACGATCACGCGCCACCAGGCGAACAGCGCGAAGCCGTGCCGCGTGACGTAGTCGAGGAACGTCCTGACGACGAGCCACGCCGCCACGAACGACACCGCGAAGCCGACGGCGACGATGAGCGTGTTGGAGCCGTTCATCTGCCCGTAATTCTTGTACAGGTCATAGCTGAACGCGCCGGCCATGGTCGGGATGGCGAGGAAGAACGAGAATTCCGCCGCCGCGCGCTTGTCCGATCCGAGCAGCATCGCCGAGACGATCGTCGCGCCCGAGCGCGACACGCCGGGAATCATCGCCAGGCATTGCGCCACGCCGATCGTGAGATACATCGGCAACGAAAACGCGGTGGCGTCGTGATAGCGCGGGCGTAATTCGATCTGGTCGACCCAAAGCAGGATCGCGCCGCCCACGATCAGCGTGAAGCAGACGACCCAGGGATTGAACAGCACGCCCTTGATGAAGCCGTGGGCAAGCGCGCCGATGATCGCGGCGGGAAGGAAGGCGATCAGGACGCCGAGAACGAATCGCCGCGCCGCCGGATCGGAGAACATGCCGACCGCGATCCGCCACAATCGCATGAAATAGACCGACAGAATCGCCAGAATCGCGCCGAGCTGGATCAACACCACGAATGTCTTGCCGAAGGCGTCGTCGTCGAACCCGAAGAAGCGTTCGAGCAACAGGAGATGCCCGGTGGAGGAGACGGGGAGAAACTCGGTCAGGCCCTCGACGATGCCGAGAACCGCAGCCTTGAAAAGATCAAGCAGCATCGGGTTTGATCCGAATCGCGGGGGGTCAACCGGCCAGGCCGTTCTTGTCGCCTATCCGCGCGGCCGCCGCAATAGCGCCCCCCGGGGGCGAGCCCTGTTGCCTCGCGTCGGCGAAGGCGGCTAGTTTGATCGCGTTTCGCGCCGGTTCGGCCGCCGCGTTGGGGGATGCCAGTCCAACATGATGACCCTGTTTCATCATCCCTTCTGCCCGAATTCGCGAACCGTTCGGCTCGCGCTCGCCGAATTCGGAATCGAGGCCAGGCTGATCGAGGAGAGAGGCTGGGAGCGTCGGCGCGAATTCCTCGCGCTCAACCCGGCTGGCACCACGCCGGTGCTGGTCGAGGACGGCGCGCCGGCGATGCCGGGACCGACTGTGATCTGCGAATATCTCGACGAGCGCTTCGGCTCGGACATCGCCGACCGCCGGCTTCTGCCCTTCGCCATCAACGAGCGTATCGAGGTGCGCCGGCTGATGGGGTGGTTCGGCGAGAAGTTCTTCGCCGAGGCGAGCGGGCCGCTGGTGCAAGAGCGCGTCTACAAGCGCTACATGACGGCCGGCGAGGGCGGCGGCTCGCCGCACGCCGAAACGATCCGCGCCGCGCGGACCAATGTGCGCTATCATCTTGCCTATATCGGTTGGCTGGCGGGCACGCGCGATTGGCTCGCCGGCGAGAGCCTGACCTACGCCGATCTGGCGGCGGCGGCGCATCTTTCGGCGATCGACTATCTGGGCGACGTGCCATGGAGCGAGAACGACGCGGCAAAGGCGTGGTACGCGCGGGTGAAGTCGCGCCCGTCGTTTCGCACGCTGCTCGTCGACACGCTGCCGGGAATGCCGCCGCCGCGTCATTACGCCGACCTCGACTTCTGAGCGATCCGGCCGAAATCGCCGCCGCGATCAAGTCGCGCGCCGCGGCGCTCGGCTTTGACGCCTGCGGCATCGCCCCGCCCGATCCGGACCCCGAACGCGGCCCGCGCCTGTCGTCGTTTCTCGCGGCGGGCTGGCACGGCACCATGGACTGGCTCGCGCGCGATCCCGGCAAGCGCGCCGACCCGCGCGCGCTCTGGCCGGACGCCCGCGCCATCGTCATGCTCGGCCTCAATTACGGCCCCGACGGCGATCCGCTCGCGCGGCCCGGCGGGCGCGGCCACGCCAACATTTCCGTCTACGCGCGCGGCGACGACTACCACGAGCTCGTCAAGGCAAGGCTGAAGGAACTCGCGCGCTGGCTCGTCGCCACGGCCGGCGGCGAGGTCAAGGTATTCGTCGACACCGCGCCGGTGATGGAAAAGCCGCTGGCGCGGGCTGCGGGGCTCGGCTGGCAGGGCAAGCACACCAATCTCGTCTCGCGCGACCATGGCGCGTGGCTGTTTCTCGGCGCGATCTTCACCACGCTCGCGCTGCCCGCCGGTCGCGCCGGCCTGGACCTGTGCGGCTCGTGCCGGGCCTGCCTCGACGCCTGCCCGACCGGCGCGTTTCCCGCGCCCTACCGGCTCGATGCGCGGCGCTGCATCTCCTATCTGACGATCGAGCATCGCGGGCCGATACCGCGCGAGTTCCGCCGCGCCATCGGCGACCGCGTCTTCGGCTGCGACGATTGCCTGGCGGCGTGCCCCTGGAACAAATTCGCGCGAGTCGGCCGCGAGGCGCGGCTTGCCGCGCGCCAGACGCTACGCGCGCCGTCCCTGCGCGATCTTCTCAGACTTGATGAGGCGGCGTTCCGCGCGCTGTTTCGCAATTCGCCGGTCAAGCGCACCGGGCGCGACCGCATGGTGCGCAACGCGCTGATCGCCGCCGGCAATAGCGGCGATGTTTCGCTTCTTGGCGAGTGCGCGCGTCTTCTCGCCGATCCGTCGGCGCTGGCGCGTGGCGCGGCGATCTGGGCCGCCCGCGAGCTGGCCTCGGCGGATGAATTCGCCGCGCTGGCCGATGCCCACGCGCCCGCCGAGATCGACCCCGACGCGCGCGCGGAATGGCGTATCGCCCTGGCGGGCGATCCGGACGCGGCCGGAACTAGCTGAACGCCTTGATCGCGGCGATGAGCCGGTCGATATCTCGCGGCCGCGACAGGCGATGGTCGCCATCCTGGATCAACGTGAGCATGACCTCGTCGGCCGGCAGGCGCGCGGCGAGCGCGACCGCGTGGCGCCAGGGCACGTCGGGATCCTGAACGCCCTGAAGAATGCGCACGGGACAGCCGGCCCTGATCGATCCGCCGAGGACAAGGTGATCGCGCCCCTCCTCGATCAATCGCATGGTGATGGGATAGGGCGTCTCGTCATAGGCCGAGGGACGCAGCCACGCGCCGTCGCGCGCGAGCGTCTCCTTCACGTCGTCCGGCATGCGCTTCCAGATCAGTTCCTCGGTGAAGTCGGCGGCGGGCGCGATCAGGACGAGACCTTGCAGCCTCGCCGCGCCGTCGGCCGCCTCGCGCCGGGCGAGCGCGCGCGCGAGCAACAGGGCGATCCAGCCGCCCATCGACGAGCCGACCACGATTTGCGGTCCTCGACAGAAGCGGTCGAATACCGCGAGGCTTTCCTCGAACCAGCGACCGATGGTTCCGTCCGTGAACGCGCCGCCCGATTCGCCGTGGCCGGAATAGTCGAAGCGCAGACAGGCCCGCGCCTCGCGCGCGGCAAAGGCGTCGAGCGCGGCCGCCTTGGTGCCCTTCATGTCGGACTTGAACCCGCCGAGCCAGAAGATGCCCGGCCCCCCGCCCGGCCGCGCGCGCACCGCGACCGAACGGCGGGATTCGCCTTCGCCGATGTCGACGAATTCCGGTTCGGGCGTTTCGGGAAAGTCCATGCGGCCGCCTCGCGGGTTGGGCGCCGGTGTTTGGCGCGGCCGGCCGCGCGGGTCAACCGCCTTGCGAAGGCCCGGCGCGCGATCAGCGGACGCGCCAACCGGTTCTCGCGATCGGGCGCGCTCCAATTATTTGAATTGGCCCATGTTCTTTTCCGAAAGCCGGCGTCCGCCTCGCGACGGTCACGCACCTCCCGGCGACGCTCCTTCGCGCCGAAGGATGGATGTCCGGGATCGGGCATATTGGCGCCTCACGCGCCGGTTTGCCGTTGCCGGATGGTTGGCGGAGCCTTAATGGCTGCCGGCGCGCTGGAAGGGGCCCGGCGCCACGCCTTGGACCATCCTCTCGGACGGATTGGGACCGGGAGAGAGCCGGCGGCGGAGGCGCCGAAAACGGCCTATAAGCTTGCTCAAATGCGCTGAATCCTTCACACTGGCATCCATTGCAACAACCAAGGAGACCGAACCATTCGCCGCCCGATGAAATCCGCGACGCCCGTTCAGAAGGACGGGCCGCGCGTGAATGACGAAATTCGCCTGCGCGAAATCCAGCTCATCGATCAGGATGGCTCCAATCACGGGGTCATCGATACGCAGACCGCCATGAAGATGGCCTCCGACGCGGGCCTCGACCTGGTCGAAATCGCGCCCAATTCCGTTCCCCCCGTCTGCAAAATTCTCGATTACGGCAAATACAAATTTCAGGCGCAGAAGAAGGCCGCCGAGGCGCGCAAGAAGCAGAAGATCGTCGAGATCAAGGAGATCAAGCTCCGGCCGATGATCGACGATCACGATTACGACGTGAAAATGCGGGCGATGCTGCGCTTCTTCGAGGAGGGCGACAAGGTCAAGGTCACCCTGCGCTTCCGAGGCCGCGAAATGGCCCACCAGGAACTCGGCACGCAATTGCTCGAACGGGTCAAGGGCGACATCAGCAAGATCGCGAAGGTCGAGCAGGAAGCCAAGTTCGAAGGCCGCCAGGTCGTGATGGTGCTGGCGCCGCGTTGATCGCGCGGCGCCCTTCGTCGCCTTCCATTTCGCCGGACAGACCCATTCGCCAGACGGAAACGGCCCACCCCCGGCGCGCCACCACGGCTCGGGACAACCCCGCGCGCGGGCATGCCGCGCCGGTGTCGCGGGGGCAAGAAGCCGACCGAAATCAGTCGGAAATGTGATGATGGCGTGCGGCCAATATGCGCGCCGCCCCGTGTTCCGCACAAAAAGCGAAAAGCGCGCGATACGCGCGATCGATCACGCGCGTCACGGGATGGAACGCTTGGTGCAACACGCGATGGAACGATCGCAACGCGCCGTCATCCGGCGCGCCATTGAAGCGCGAGACTATCGCCGCTCCGCTTCCCAGCGACCGCCGCACGCCGCGGTCGTCGACTTGCCGCTCCACGAACCCGCGCCCGCGTTGCCGCGCAGCCTGCCGCTGCCGTTCGCGCTCTGCGCGCCGCGCCGCACCGAGACGGAGACCGCGCCGGAGCCGGCGACATTGCCCGACACCGTGAAGTCGCCGGTGCCGGCATAGCTCAGCCGTCCGCCGTCGATGCGCACCTCGTAACGATAGGCCGGATCGCAATCGCCCGTCTGGGTGACGATGAGCACGCTCCAATTGCCGTCGAAGGACGCGGCCCGCGCGCCGGAAAGCGTTCCGCCAAGCAGGCCCGCCACGACGAGCGCCCCGCCCACCAGCCGAAGCGCGCGCGCGGCGCGCCCCACATTTCCCCTGCCCATCGATGCTCCCTTCCGAATCGCATTGCCGTTGACCCGCGCTGATATAGGCGCCCCCGTCACGGCGCGCCACGCCGCGCGCGGCCCGGTTGCCAATTTCGCCCGCCTCTGCCATAAGCCGGACCTTCATCGCCCGGCTTATCCAAGGGCTGCCGTGGCGATGGACGGCGCGGCGGTTTCGGCATGGAAATTCGCAAGCGCTATCAATGCTCTAGCGAGCATACGGGCCGGCTTTCAGCGCGTGGATTTCCCGCCGCCGGCCTCCCAGAGGAGAGCCAAATGCCCAAATTGAAGACCAAATCCGGGGCCAAGAAACGCTTCAAGGTCACCGGCACCGGCAAGGTGATGCACGCCCAGAGCGGCAAGCGCCACGGCATGATCAAGCGGACGACGAAGCAGATTCGTCAGCTGCGCGGCACGCGCGTCATGTTCAAGACCGACGGCGACAACATCAAGAAGTACTTCTTGCCCAACGACTGATCGTCCTTCCGCCGCGCCTGGCGCGGCGTCCGGCGATTGTCCAACCGAATTCAACGTTGAAGGAGATCGGTCATGTCTCGCGTCAAACGCGGTGTGACGGCTCATGCCAAGCACAAGAAAGTCTACAAGGCCGCCAAGGGCTATCGCGGGCGGCGCAAGAACACCATCCGCGTCGCCAAGCAGGCGGTGGAGAAGGCGGGCCAATACGCCTTCCGCGATCGCAAGCGCAAGAAGCGGACCTATCGCGCGCTGTGGATCCAGCGGCTGAACGCGGCCGTACGGCCCTTCGGGCTCACCTACAGCCGATTTATCGACGGCCTCGGCAAGGCCGGGGTCATGGTGGATCGCAAGGTGCTCTCCGACCTCGCTATCAGCGAGCCGGCGGCGTTCCAGACGATCGTCGACAAGGTCAAGACCGCGCTCGCGGCCTGACCGGGTCGGGGCCGCGCCGCGGCCCGCCATCGCACCCAAGCTTTGTACGGGGCTTTTTGGTCATGCCCGGCCTTGCGCCGGGCATCTCGCTAAGGAGGGCAGGTATCGCCCGCCTGAACGGGATGGCCGGAACAAGTCCGGCCATGACGGGTCATTCGTAAATCCGAACCTGGCGGACCAATCCATGTCTCACTCCGATACCGACACGCTCCAATCCGAACTTCTCGCCCAGATCGCCGCCGCCGGCGACGAGGCGACGCTGGAGGCGGTGCGCGTCGCCGCGCTCGGCAAGAAGGGTTCGATTTCGGCGCTGCTGGCGACGCTCGGCAAGCTCTCGCCGGACGAGCGCAAGCTTCGCGGCGCCGCGATCAACGCGGTCAAGGACGAAGTGAGCGCGGCGCTCGCCGCGCGCAAGGAGACGCTCAAATCCGCCGCGCTCGACGCGCGGCTGGCGAGCGAAACCTTGGATGTGACGCTTCCCGTCCGCGACGGCGGCGCGGAGACCGGCCGCATTCATCCGCTGTCCCAGGTCATCGACGAGCTCACCGCGATCTTCGCCGACATGGGCTTCGCCATCGCCGAAGGCCCGGACATCGAGACCGACGACTACAATTTCACCAAGCTCAACTTCCCCGAGGGCCACCCCGCGCGCGAGATGCACGACACCTTCTTCTTCAACCCGAAGGAGGACGGTTCGCGCCTGCTGCTGCGCACGCATACCTCGCCGGTGCAGGTGCGCACCATGTTGTCGCAACAGCCGCCGATCCGCGTGATCTGTCCCGGTCGCACCTACCGCTGCGACTCGGACCAGACGCACACGCCGATGTTCCATCAGGTCGAGGGCCTCGTCATCGACAAGGGCTCGCACCTCGGCCATCTGAAATGGATTCTGGCGGAATTCTGCAAGGCCTTCTTCGAGGTCGACCACGTCAATATGCGCTTCCGCCCCTCATTCTTTCCCTTCACCGAGCCTTCGCTCGAGGTCGACATTCAGTGCCGGCGGGGGAAGGACGAAATCCGTTTCGGCGAGGGCGAGGACTGGCTGGAGATTCTCGGCTGCGGCATGGTGCATCCCAACGTGCTGAGGAATTGCGGCATCGACCCGGACGTCTATCAGGGCTTCGCCTGGGGCCTCGGCATTGATCGCATCGCGATGCTGAAATACGGCCTGCCGGACCTGCGCGCCTTCTTCGACGCCGATGTGCGTTGGCTCAACCACTACGGCTTCCGCCCGCTCGACTTCCCGACGCTCGCGGGAGGGCTGTCGGTATGAAGTTCACTTTCGCCAGGCTGAAGAATCAATTGGATGCGGACGCGCCGCGCGCACGGCCCGTTCCCTCCCCCCTTGTGGGGGAGGGCTAGGGAGGGGGTCGATGCCGCACGCCGCCGCTAAGCCGACATGGTCCGTCCCGCGCAAAGCACGCTCACGAGCGCGAATGCTGCGCCGTGCTTCGACCGACGCGGAGCGCGTCCTCTGGTCGGCGCTGCGCGCGCACCGCTTGCAGGGTGCGCATTTTCGCCGGCAGGCGCCGATCGGCCCCTACATTGTTGATTTCATTTGCCCTAGTGCGAAATTCATCGTCGAGATCGATGGCGGCCAGCATTATTCCGACGAAGGCGAGCGAAACGACACGCGGCGGTCCGCCTATCTTGCATCAAGAGGTTTCCGCACCGTTCGATTCAGCAATTTGGATGTGATGTCGAACCGCGCCGGCGTCCTTGAGACGATCGCCGCGCAAGTCTCAAGCGCGCGTTTGTCGATACCCATTCCCCCTCCCCAACCCTCCCCCGCAAGCGGGGGAGGGAGCATGCCGGAACAGTGACATGAAATTCACCCTCTCCTGGCTGAAAGAGCACCTCGACACCGACGAGACGCTTGCCGCGATCGCCGACAAGCTCACCATGATCGGGCTCGAGGTCGAGCATCTCGAAGACAAGGCGAAAGTGCTCGCGCCCTTCACCATCGCGCGCGTGATTTCCGCCGAACAGCATCCCAACGCCGACCGCCTGCGCGTGTGCATGGTCGATACCGGCGCCAAGGACGCGGAGGGCAACGTCGCGCCGGTGCAGGTCGTCTGCGGCGCGCCGAACGCGCGCACCGGCATGAAGAGCGTGTTCTCCGCCCCCGGCACCTACATTCCCGGCAAGGACATCACCCTCGGCGTCGGCACCATTCGCGGCGTCGAGAGCCGCGGCATGCTGTGCTCGGCGGCGGAACTGCAAATCTCCGACGATCACGAGGGTATTCTCGATTTGCCGGCCGACGCGCCGGTCGGGGAAAACTACGCCGCCTGGGCAAGGCTCGGCGATCCCGTGTTCGAGATCAACCTGACGCCGAACCGCGCCGACTGCACCGGCGTGCACGGCATCGCGCGCGATCTGGCGAGCGCCGACATGGGCAAGCTCAAGGACGCCGCCATCAAGCCGGTGAAGGGCGAATTCCCCTGCCCCGTGAAGGTGGCCGTCGAAGCGCCCGATCTGTGCCCCGGCTTCGCCTTGCGGCTCGTGCGCGGCGTGACGAACGGACCGTCACCGGAATGGATGCAGAAGCGCCTGACCGCGATCGGGCTGCGGCCCATCAACGCGCTGGTCGATGTCACCAATTACATGACCTACGATCGCGGCCGGCCGCTGCACGTGTTCGACGCGGCCAAGGTCAAGGGCCACCTTGTCGTCCGGCGCGGGCGCGAGGGCGAGGGCCTGCTCGCGCTCGACGGCAGGACCTACGCGCTCGACGATTCGAATTGCGTGATCGCCGACGACGCCGGCGTGGAATCGCTGGCCGGCATCATGGGCGGCGAGCTTTCGGGCTGCTCGGAGACGACCACCGACGTGCTGATCGAATCGGCGCTGTGGAACGAATTCAACATCGCCCAGACCGGCCGCAGGCTCGGCATCAATTCCGACGCGCGCTACCGCTTCGAGCGCGGCGTCGATCCGGCCTTCATGGTGCCGGGACTTGAGCTCGCCACCAGACTGGTGATGGACATGTGCGGCGGCACGCCGTCGGAAATCATCGTCGCCGGCGCCCGCCACGGCGAGGACCGCGTCATCGAATTCCCGGTCGACGAGGTCAAGCGCATCGCCGGCATCGACGTTCCCTTCGTCGAGATGCGGCGCGTGCTCGGCCATCTCGGCTTCATGGTCGCGGGCAAGGAGCCGGTCGTGAAGGTCGCGGTGCCGTCATGGCGCGCCGACGTGCACGGCAAAGCCGACCTCGTCGAGGAGATCGTGCGCATCGTCGGCGTCGACCGGGTGCCGCTCGCCGCCTTCGATCGCGGCGAGGCGCCGCGCAAGCCGGTCCTGACCCCGATGCAGAACCGCACGCGGCGGGCACGGCGCGCCGCGGCCGCGCGCGGCATGATGGAGGCCGTCACCTGGTCGTTCATCTCCAAGCCGCATGCCGAATTGTTCGGCGGCGGCGCGGCGGCGCTCGCGCTCGCCAATCCGATCGCGTCGGATCTCTCCGACATGCGGCCGAGCCTCGTTCCCGGCCTGATCGCGGCGGCCCAGCGCAATGCCGATCGCGGCATCGGCGATGTCGCGCTGTTCGAGGTCGGGCAGATCTTCAAGGGCGACCGCCCGCAAGACCAGGTGATCGCGGCGAGCGGTATCCGCCGCGGGCTCGCCTGCGCCGGCGGCCTCGGCCGGCACTGGACGTCGAGCGCGGCCGCGAGCCTCTACGACGCCAAGGCCGACGCGCTCGGCGTTCTGATCGCGGCCGGCGCCCTTCCGCAGGCGATGCAGACGGTGCCGGGCGGGCCGTCCTGGCTTCACCCGGGACGCTCGGGCACGATCCAGATCGGCCCGCAAAACGTGCTTGGCCATTTCGGCGAGATGCATCCGCGCGTGCTGGAAGCGCTCGGCGCCGATGGGCCGATCGTCGCCTTCGAGGTCGTGCTCGACGCCATTCCGGCGGCCAAGCCCAAGCCCACGCGCGCCAAACCGCTGCTCGATCTGTCGCCGTTCCAGCCGGTCACGCGCGACTTCGCCTTCATCGTCGACCGCAAGGTGAAGGCCGGCGATCTCGTGCGCATCGCGCAAGGGATCGACAAGAAGCTCATCACCAATGTCGGCGTGTTCGACCTCTACGAGGGCAAGGGCATCGACGACGGCAAGAAGTCGCTCGCCATCGCGGTGACGCTGCAGCCGCGCGACAAGACGCTGACCGACCAGGACATCGAAGCGGTGGCGGCAAGGATCGTGGCCGAGGTGGCCAAGAAACTCGGCGGCGTGCTGCGCGGCTGAACCGCGACGATTGTCCGCGCGCGGTCACGGCCGCGAAACGACGCCGCGATCGCCGGACCGCGCTATTTGCGCCGGCGCTTCGCGGGCGCGGCGGGGGCCTCCTCTTTCACCGCGCCGAGGCGTTTGAGCACCGCGTCGGCCGCGCTTTCGCCCGATTGCCAGGCTCCCGCGACCGTTCCCCATGACGTTTCGTGCGCGGCCTCGCCAGCGAACTGGACCGCGCCCACGGGCTCGCTCAGGATCTTTCGCGACGGCTGCGCGCCGGGCGCGGCGACCGACGCGCCGCCCCGCACGTAAGGCGCGCCGTCCCACCGCGTCGCGCTCGATCGCGTCACGGCCTTGCCGACTTCGCCGCCGAACATGCGCGTCAGCCATTCGATCGCGAACGCCGTCATCGCCGCCTCGCCGCTGGCCGACAGATCGCGCCCGAACCCGCCCGCGATCTCGACGACGCAAAGCGAGGAGCCGCCGACATTGCCGAACAGCACGCCGGTCTCCGCGCCGGTCGACTTCTCGACGATGAAATCGTCGTTCTGCAGCCCGAGCGGATTGCCGGAGAGTTCGAGCGCGATGCGCTCGCGGCTCCCCAGGCCGAGCTTGTTGATCGCCTCGAGATGGCGGCGCGGCAGATCGGGGCTGAACTTCAGCGCGCCCGACGCGAGCACATTGGTCGAGGCGGTCACGATCACGGCCTTGCCGTCGATGCGGCCGGCCGGCGTTTCCACCTGCGCGGCGCGGTTCGTCCACGCCACGCGGCTTACCGGCGTCGCCAAGACGATCGGCAGTCCGGCGGCCAGACGCGCGAGCAGCGCGCCGACGCCCTGGCGACAGAACGCGATCTGCGCGCGGCGCGCCGCGCGCGCGAAGTCGACCGCCGACATTTCCTTCAGGTCCTTGCCGCTCAGAAATGGCCCGAGCATGAACTCGGCCGTCGGTCCCCATTCGCCGAGATCGCGCGGCAGCGCGCCGGCGCAGGCGACATCGGCCTTGCCGCGCGCCGCGTCGTCGATCGCGTTCGTCGCGCGCACGATGGTGGCGAGATAATCCTCCATCTCGCCGGCGCGCGCGAAGCGGCGGCCGACGCGTATCTTCTGGCCATGCGGCGCGAGATAGACGTCGAAGCCCGCCGGTCGCGCCAACTTCGCCAGCGGATTTGATTCGGGATCATGCAGCGCGTGCGCGCCGCGATCGAAGGGCGAGGCGAAGGTCGAGGTATCGGTGACGCAGCGCCCGCCGATGGTCGCGGCCGCCTCCACGATCAGGACCTTGCGATTGGCCGCGACGATCCGGCGCGCCGCCGCGATGCCGGCGACGCCCGCGCCGACGACGATCACGTCCGCTTCGCGCTGCGGCGCGGCGGCGAACGCCGGCGTCACCGCGACCGCGAGCGAGGAAGACAGGAACTTTCGGCGGCTCAACTTCATTACATGGTTTCCGAATGTTTGCCGCGACCGTGAACACGTGGCGAACCCTGCGCGCGCGGCGCCGCCGCTATGGCGATCGTGGTAAATCTTTCATGATTTGTCGCTTGGTTCAAATGAACTAAATTGCAATCGGTATCTGCGACGCTGAAGGGGAAAGGGCATGCGGGAGAACGCCGAGCCGCGAGAGGAAACGGTCATGGGGATGCTGCTCGACGGCATCGGACGCCTGATCGCGCGACATTTGCAGAAGCGCTCGGCGGGCTACGAACCCTATACGCCGAGCGATCCCTCCGCGCTGAGCAGGATTCTTCGTCCCGGCGACGTGCTCCTGGTCGAGGGCGACAATCGCATTTCCGGCATCATCAAATATCTGACCCAATCGACGTGGTCGCATTCGGCGCTTTACGTCGGCCCGGTCAACGGCGCGGCGGAGGAAAACGGCGAACCGCACGTCCTGATCGAGGCCAATGTCGGCGAGGGCGTCATCTCCGCGCCGCTGTCGAAATATCATCCATATCACACCCGCATCTGCCGGCCGGTCGGCCTGACCAACGATGATCGCGACGCGGTTTGCGCCTATGCGGTCGAGCGCATCGGCCTCGGCTACGACACCAAGAATATCATCGACCTGATGCGCTACCTCGTTCCGCTGCCGGTGCCGCAGCGCTGGCGACGGCGCATGATCGCGCTCGGCTCAGGCGATCCGACGCGCGTGATCTGCTCGGCGCTGATCGCGGAGGCGTTCCAATCAGTGCGCTATCCCATCCTGCCGAAGGTGACGACGCTGGAAAGCCGCGCGGCGCGGCGCGAGATCCTGCACATCCGCCATTCGACGCTTTATGCCCCGCGCGATTTCGACATCTCGCCCTATTTCGAGGTGGTCAAGCCGACGATCGTCATGGGCTTCGACTACAAGCGGCTGCATTGGGCCGATGTCCCCGCGCCGGTGAAGGACATGGGCGAAAAGGCGCCGCCCCCGCTCCTCCCCGCCGGAGCGAAGGCGGAAGCAGAGGCGCCGATCGGCCGAATTGCAGCCGGCGCTCCGGCGGCCATGGCGCGGGAATCCGAGCGGATTTATTGACGCCGGCCATCTTGCCGAAATCCCGGGATTTCCCTACCTGAACGGCGACGCCTGTTGGAGACCGCCATGTTCGACGCCGCCGTCAAGGCCCTGTCGCAGATCCTTTCCCCGTCGATGCGCGCCATCCTGTTCAAGGCGATGGGCCTGGCGCTCGCCCTCATCGTCGTGGTGGCGGTCGTCCTGCATCGCGTGCTGAGCTGGTTCGCGACCTCGGGCGAGGCCTCGCTCGAGGCCTGGCTCGGGCCGGCGTTTCACACCCCGCTCACCGCGGTCGCGTGGATCGTCTCGATCGCGGCGGGACTTGGCATCGTGTTCGGCTCGATCATGCTGATGCCGTCGGTGACGGCGCTGGTGGCGAGCATCTTCGTCGACGACGTCGCCGAGGAGGTCGAGCGCGCGCATTATCCCGCCGAGCAACCCGGCCACGCGCTGCCGCTGCCGCGCGCGCTGATGGAAGGCGGCCGCACCGCGCTGCTCACGGCGGGCGTCTACCTGCTGGCGCTGCCCTTCATTCTGGTCGCGGGCGCGGGCTTCATCATTTTCTTCCTCGCCACGGCCTATCTGCTCGGGCGGGAATATTTCGAGCTCGCCGCCATGCGCTTCCGTCCGGTGGCGGAAGCCAAGTCGATGCGGCGGCAAAACGCGGCGCGGGTCTTTTCCGCCGGCCTTGTCATCGCGGCGTTCGTCTCGATTCCGATCGTCAATCTCGCCACGCCCCTTTTCGCCATGGCCTTCATGGTCCACATGCACAAGCAATTGTCCGGTCCGCGACCCGAGCTGCTGCCGCCGGAGAAGTCGATCGCGCCGCGCTAGCGCGTCCGGCCGCGTGGGGCGCGAATGCCCTAGAGGGATTTTTCCGGCCAGCGACAAAGGTCCGCGATCAGGCACTGGCCGCATTTCGGCGCGCGGGCGACGCAGACATAACGTCCGTGCAGGATCAGCCAGTGATGCGCGTGGCGCTTGAACTCGTCCGGAATGACGCGCTCCAGCGCGGTTTCGACATCGCGCGGCGTCTTGCCGGGCGCGAGCCCGGTGCGATTGGCGACGCGGAAAAGATGCGTGTCGACGGCGATGGTCGGTTCGCCGAAGGCGATGTTGAGCACCACATTGGCGGTCTTGCGGCCGACGCCGGGCAAGGCCTCGAGCGCGTCGCGGTCGCGCGGCACCTCGCCGCCGTGGCGCTCGAGCAATAGCGCCGACAGCGCGATGACGTTCTTGGCCTTGGCGCGGAAAAGCCCGATCGTCTTGATGTAGTCGCGAAGCCTCTCTTCTCCGAGCGCGACCATCTCCCGCGGCGTGCGAATGTCGGCGAACAGCCGGCGCGTGGCCTTGTTCACGCCGGTGTCGGTCGCCTGCGCCGACAGGACGACCGCGACGAGAAGCGTATAGGGATTGATGTATTCGAGCTCGCCGCGCGGCTCGGGATTGGCTTCGCGCAAGCGCGTGAAGGCAAGGCGCGCGTCGGCCGCGTTCCAAACCGCGCTCACCGCGCGCGCCGGCTTCGACGTCGCCGGACGCGCGCGCGCCTTCGCGGCGCGCGAGGTAGACATGGCGGATTTCCTGGGCCCCATCGCGTTCGTATAACGAGGCGCGAGCACGAATGGCAACCCGGTCCCCGCGCGCGGCGCGGTCGTCGGCGCATTTCCCTACGGAACTGGGTCGTTACGCGGGACATGGACGCGCGCCGGATTGAACCTCGAGCCAATCCTCGGCGCGAAAAACGGATTCCATTGTCGCCGGAATCGCTCCCACGGCGCTTTTTGCGAACGGCTTATGACGGCGGCCACAGCGTGGAAGCGGCGGGAAGCCGCGGGCGACACGGCTTCGCAAAGCTCATAACCATCTCGAATCAAACATCTTTTTCGCCATGACGCCCGATCCGGCGTCGCCGCGTCGCGGCCCGCTTCGCCGCTTTCGCCGGGAATCGGGTGGCGAGAGGCGCCCCGCCCGACTAGAAAACCCTCATGACGAACGCCGCCCACGTCACCCCGCTCACGCCAACCGCCCCGTCCGATTCTTCAGGCGCGCTCACCGCCGCCGCGCGGGACTATGACGTGGTGCGCCGGGCGATCGCCTGCATGCGCGAGACCTGGCGCAGCCAGCCCGACATCGCCGACATCGCGGACGCGGCCGGCGTGACGCCCGACGAATTGCATCAGCTCTTCCGCCGCTGGGCGGGGCTGACGCCCAAGACCTTCATCCAGGCGCTGACACTCGATCACGCCCGGCGCCTGCTGCGGCAATCGGCGAGCGTGCTCGATGCCGCGCTTGATTCCGGCCTATCGGGGCCGGCGCGGCTGCACGATCTGTTCGTGACGCATGAGGCGATGTCGCCAGGGGAATGGAAGGCGGGTGGGCGCGGACTGAAATTGAGCTTCGGCATTCATCCCTCGCCCTTTGGCGCGGCGATCGTGATCGCGAGCGCGCGCGGTCTTGTCGGGCTCGCCTTCGCCGATCCGGGCGAGGAGAAGGCCGCGCTCGCCGACATGCGGCGGCGCTGGCCGAACGCCGATTACGTCGAGGACATGGCGGCGACCGCGCCGATCGCGCGGCGCGTCTTCGACGAACGGCTCTGGCGCGCCGACGAGCCGCTGCGCGTGATCATGATCGGGACCGATTTCGAGGTCCGCGTCTGGGAGACGCTGATGCGCATCCCGATGGGCCGCACCGCGAGCTATTCCGATGTCGCGACGAAAATCTGTTCGGCGAAAGCCTCGCGCGCCGTCGGCGCCGCGGTCGGCAAGAACCCGATCGCCTTCGTCATTCCCTGCCACCGGGTGGTGGGCAAGTCGGGCAATCCAACCGGCTATCATTGGGGACTGACGCGCAAGCGCGCCATGCTCGGCTGGGAAGCCGGTCACCTCGGCGATCCGGCTTCGTAGGCGCGCCCGCGCGAACCTTCCGCCGGCCGCGCGATGCGCGGGTCGCCCGTCAGGTCAGATCGAGCTTGCTTTCGGTCGTCGCGTCGGCCTTGAGGCGGTAGATGATCGGCGCGCCGGTCGCGAGCTCCCGCTTGACGATGCCTTCGGGCGAAAGCCCCTCCAGCACCATGACGAGCGCGCGCAGCGAATTGCCGTGCGCGGCCACGATGGTGCGCTCGCCCCGCAGCACGCAAGGCAGGATTTCCCGCACGAAATAGGGCAGCGCGCGGGCGACCGTATCCTTCAGGCTTTCCCCGCCGGGCGGGGCCACGTCATAGGAACGGCGCCAGACATGAACCTGCTCCTCGCCCCATTTCTTGCGCGCGTCGTCCTTGTTCATGCCGACGAGATCGCCGTAGTCGCGTTCGTTGAGCGCCTGGTCGCGCTTGATGGGAATGCCGGTCTGACCCATTTCGCCGAGCACGAGGTCGAGCGTGCGCTGCGCGCGCTTCAAGGCCGAGGTGAACGCGACGTCGAAGACGAGCCCTTGCGCCTTGAGCTTGCGCCCGGCCTCGCGCGCTTCGTTGACGCCCTTCTCGGTCAGATCGACGTCCTTCCAGCCGGTGAAGAGGTTTTTCAGGTTCCATTCGCTCTGGCCGTGGCGCACGAGCACGAGGAGACGGTCGGTCATTGGTTTCAATTCCACTGGACGCGATCAGGATTGGGTAAGGCCGAGCACGTCGGCCATCGAATAGAGTCCGGGGGCGCGGCCGCGCGCCCAGAGCGCGGCCTTCACCGCGCCGCGCGCGAAGATCATGCGGTCCTCGGCCTTGTGCGTGAGCTCGATGCGCTCGTGGGGACCGGCGAAGATCACGCTGTGATCCCCCACCACCGTGCCGCCGCGCAGCGCCGCGAAACCGATGTCGCCCGCCTTGCGCGGACCGGTATGGCCGTCGCGCGCGCGCGCCGAATGCGCGGCAAGATCGACGCCGCGCCCCTGCGCGGCCGCCTCGCCGAACAACAGCGCCGTGCCCGACGGCGCGTCGATCTTGCGGTTGTGGTGCATCTCGACGATTTCGATGTCGAAATCGCTGTCGAGCGCCTTGGCCACGCGCCGCACCAGCGCGGCAAGCAGATTGACGCCGAGGCTCATATTGCCCGACTTGACGATGACGCCGCGCGCGGCCGCCCGGCCGATCGCGCCCTCGTCGGCGGCCGACAGGCCGGTCGTGCCGATGACGTGGACGAGGCCATGGGCGGCGGAAATTTCGACATTGGCGAGCGTTGCCGCCGGTATGGTGAAATCGATGATGCCGTCGGCCTCGCGCGCTTGCCGTGCAAGATCGCTTCCCACCGCGATGCCGTTCGCGCCGAGACCGGCAAGAACACCCGAATCCTGGCCGACGAAGGGCGAAGCCGGCGCCTCGATCGCCGCCACGAGCCTGGCGCCCGGCGTTTCGGAAAGGGCGCGCACGAGCGTTCGGCCCATGCGGCCGCCGGCGCCCGTCACGATCAACCGCATATCGGCCATGTCGCCCTCAACCGCTTGTCTCGCCGCGCGGTATAGCGGGCGGACGGCGCGTCAGCAACCCGACCCCGACGGGGAAATCAGCCGCCGGCCGCAGCCTCGATCTCGCCCACGACGGCTTCGGCCGCCTGCATCGGATCGGCGGCTTCCAGGATCGGACGCCCGACGACGAGATAGTCGGCCCCCGCGGCGATCGCGCGCGCCGGGGTCATGAAGCGCTTCTGGTCGCCCGCCGCCGCGCCCGCCGGCCGGATGCCGGGCGTCACCAGCACCATTTTCGGGCCGATGCCGGCGCGTAGGCCAGCGGCCTCTTCGGCGGAGCAGACCAGCCCGTCCACGCCGATATCGCGGGCCTGCCGCGCCCGCAAACCGACGAGCTCGGTCACGCTCTTGGCATAGCCCGCCTCGGCAAGATCGGCGTCGTCATAGGAGGTGAGCACCGTGACGGCGAGAATTCTCAAGGACGAGCCGGCGCGCGCCGACACCGCCGCCCGCATCGTCTGCGGATAGGCATGCACGGTGACGAAGCTCGCGTTCATCTCCGCGACGCTGGCCACGCCCCGCGCCACCGTGTTGCCGATGTCGTGCATCTTCAGGTCGGCGAAGACCTGCTTGCCCGCGCGCGAGAGGGCGCGGATCAACGACAGCCCCCCCGCGAACGCCAGTTGATAGCCGACCTTGTAGAAGGTCACGCTCTCGCCCAGGCGCTCGACCATCGCCTCGGCCTCGCGCACCGAGGAAATATCGAGCGCGACGATCAGGCGATCGCGGGCCGGAATTGCGGATGGATTCATGGACGATTTTCCCTATTGCCTCACATCACGCGCCGAACCGCGTCGACGAGCCCGCGCAACGTCAACCGAAGCGCTTCCGCCTCGCCATCGTCCTTGAGCCGATCGACCTCGTCGAACGCCCTGTCGGCATGCGCGATCGTGACCTGCGGCGCGATGACGGTCGCGCCGCAGCCCAGTTCGAGAACCTGGCGCAGCGCCATCAATCCCCGCAATCCGCCGAATTTGCCCGGCGACGCGGCGCCGAGCGCGAAGACGCGGTCGTGGAACGGGCCGAGCGGGTCGTCGCCGCGCTCGCGCACGCGGCTCACCCAATCGATCGCGTTCTTGAGAAGCGGCGATACGGAAGCGTTGTATTCGGGGCTGGCGATGAAGACGCCGTGATGCGCGCGCAGTTGCCGCTTGAGATTGAGGGCGTGCGGGGAAAATCCCGACCGCGCCTCGTCCTCGGCGTCGTAGAGCGGCAACGGGTAATCGGCGAGCGACAGATGCGTCGCGTCGATATTGGCGAGCGCCAGTTCGCGCAGCGCGGCGCCGGCGAGCCGCGCGTTCAGCGAACCCGGACGCAACGATCCGGCAATGACCAGAATCTTCGGCATGGTCATCGGCTGGCCGACCTCGGCGACATCGTGAAAGGGGCGACGCGCGGAACCCAAGCCCGCAATAGCATGTTCGCGGTCGGCTCACGCTGAAAAACGCGGCGGTCAGCGCTTGCGATAGACCCACACCCGCGCGGGCGGGATGTTCATCCAAATGCGCTCGGAAGCCTCGGCCGAAATACCGGGCAGCGATTTGGGGATGGGCGGCACCACCGCATAGGTGAACTGGATGAACGGCGCGCCCGGCTCGGTCACCGCGAAGACATCGCGGATGAGGCGCAACCGCGTCCGCATCGGCTTGGTCACCAGCGGCAGCCCGGAGACGACGGCGGCGACCGGTTCCTTGAGATGATGCCAGAGCGATTCCTGCAAGGCGTAGGCGTCGCCCTGCACGACCGTCGCCTTCGGATAGCGCTCGCGCAGGAGCGCGCAGAAACCCGGGCTGTATTCGAGAAGGACCAGACGCTTCTGGTCGACCCCGCGCTCGATCAGCGCGTTGGTGATGGGGCCGGTGCCGGGCCCGAGTTCGACCACCGGACCGGTGCCGGAGATGTCGACATATTGGGCCATCGTGCGCGCCAGCACGCGGCCGGACGGCATGACCGCGCCCACCGCCAGCGGCTTTTCGATCCACGAACGGAGGAAACGCACCTCGTCGTCAAGACGCAGGGGCTTTCGACGCAACAGGGGGGACGACTGCGATGGCATGGTCTTCACGAAAAAGCGTACTACCCCATCATAAATTCTTCATAAGGGGTACAGAGCCGCCGCCGGGCGGTCAAGCGCTTCCCTCACGCATGCGAGGGCCCGCTGCCAAAGAAATCCTTGACGCGGGCGAAAAATCCCTGGGCCTCGGGCTGGGTCTCGCCGGACGACAGTTTTTCAAATTCCGCCAGCAATTCCTTTTGTTTGCGGGTCAAATTCTGCGGCGTTTCCACCGCGAATTGGACATACATGTCGCCCGACTGTTTCGACCGCAAGACGGGCATGCCCTTATGGGCGACGCGGACACGCCGGCCGGACTGGGTGCCCGCGGGCACTTTGACCGAGGTCTTGCCGCCCTCGATGGTGGGCACTTCGAATTCGCCGCCGAGCGCGGCGGTGACCATGGAAATCGGCACCCGGCAGTGCAGATCCGCGCCGTCGCGCTGGAAGAAGGCATGCGGGGCCAGCGACAGGAAGATGTAGAGATCGCCCGCCGGGCCGCCGCGCATGCCGGCCTCGCCCTCGCCGGCGAGACGGATGCGGGTGCCGTCCTCCACGCCCTTGGGGATGTTGACCGAGAGCGTGCGCTCCCTGGTCACCCGGCCGGTGCCCGAGCACGGCATGCAGGGATCGTCGATGACCTGTCCGCGACCTTGGCAGCCGGGGCAGGTGCGCTCCAGCGTGAAAAATCCTTGGGCATGGCGCACGCGGCCGGCGCCCCCGCACATCGGGCAGGTCTTCGGCTTCGAGCCGCCCTTGGCGCCCGTGCCCGAACAGGCTTCGCAGGCGACCGCCGTCGGAATCTGGATTTGCGCCGTCTTGCCGGCGAAGGCCTCCTCGAGCGTGATCTCCATATTGTAGCGCAGATCAGCGCCGCGCTCCCGGCCGGGACCGCGGCCGCGGCGGCCGGCCATGCCGAAGAGGTCGTCGAAAATGTCGGCGAAGGAAGAGGCGAAGTCGGCGCCGAAGCCCGCGCCCCCTGAGCCCATGCCCTGTTCGAAGGCCGCATGCCCGTAGCGGTCATAGGCCGCGCGCTTGTCCGGATCCTTGAGGATCTCGTAGGCCTCGTTGAGCTCCTTGAACTGGTGCTCGCTCGCCTTGTCGCCCTGATTGCGGTCGGGATGAAGCTTCATCGCCTTCTTGCGATAGGCGGTCTTGAGCTCGACCTCGGTGCAGGTGCGCGTGACTTCCAGGATTTCGTAATAGTCGCGCTTCGACATCAGGCCCGCCCCCATTCACGCGGCGCGGCCCCGTTCCGGGCGCGCACGCGCGCCCCGCGCGAGCGGGCGCGGACGGCGGTGAGAGGAAGCATGATCGCTGAAAGAAGCATGGCGATGCGGATCGTTCCCTCACCCGGCCTCGCGCCGCGTCACTGGATCACGATGATATTGGATCGCATCGATCCAGAATCATGAACGCGATCGATTCCGAAAAGTTAGAGCATGACGGCGTCCGAAAACCGCTTCGCGCTTTTCGGCATCATGCCCCGGCCGCCCTCTCCCCGCCCGGAGAGAGGGCCATGGCCCGCCGGCGCCGGTTAGCCCTGCTTCTTGTTCTTGTCGTCGTTGACCTCGGTGAACTCCGCGTCGACGACGTCGTCTTTCTTGGCCGAGGCATCGCCAGCATCCGCCTCCGCCTGGCTCGCCTTGTACATGGCTTCGCCGAGCTTCATCGAGGCTTGCGCGAGCGTATTGGTCTTGGCGCGGATCGCATCCGCGTCGTCGCCCTTGAGCGCCTCTTTCAGATCGCCGAGCGCGTCCTCGATCAGACGGCGATCGGCGTCGCCGATTTTCGAACCATGCTCGGCGAGCGCCTTCTCGGTCGAATGCACCAGCGCGTCGGCGTGGTTCTTGGCCTCCACCGCCTCCTTGCGCTTCTTGTCCTCGGCGGCGTGGCTTTCGGCGTCCTTGATCATCTTCTCGATGTCGGTTTCCGACAGGCCGCCAGAGGCCTGGATGCGGATCTGCTGCTCCTTGCCGGTGGCCTTGTCCTTGGCCGACACATTGACGATGCCGTTGGCGTCGATGTCGAAGGTGACCTCGATCTGCGGCATGCCGCGCGGGGCCGGCGGAATGCCCATCAGATCGAACTGACCGAGCATCTTGTTGTCGGCCGCCATCTCGCGCTCGCCCTGGAAGACGCGGATCGTGACCGCCTGCTGATTGTCCTCGGCGGTCGAGAACACCTGGCTCTTCTTGGTCGGGATCGTGGTGTTGCGGTCGATGATGCGGGTGAAGACGCCGCCGAGCGTTTCGATGCCGAGCGACAGGGGCGTCACGTCGAGGAGCAGTACGTCCTTGACGTCGCCCTGCAACACGCCGGCCTGCACCGCGGCGCCGATGGCGACCACTTCATCCGGGTTGACGCCCTTATGCGGCTCCTTGCCGAACAACTGCTTCACCACTTCCTGCACCTTCGGCATGCGCGACATGCCGCCGACGAGAACGACTTCGTTGATCTCGCCCGCCGAGATGCCGGCGTCCTTGAGCGCCTGGCGGCACGGCTCGACCGTCTTCTGCACCAGATCGTCGACAAGCGCCTCGAACTTGGCGCGCGTCAGCTTCATCGTCAGATGCTTCGGCCCGGAAGCGTCGGCGGTGATGAAGGGCAGGTTGATTTCGGTCTGCGTCGTCGAGGACAGCTCGATCTTGGCTTTTTCGGCGGCCTCCTTGAGGCGCTGCAGCGCGAGCTTGTCGCGGCGCAGGTCGATACCCTGCTCCTTCTGGAATTCGTCGGCGAGATAGCCGACCAGGCGCATGTCGAAATCCTCGCCGCCGAGGAAGGTGTCGCCATTGGTCGACTTGACCTCGAACACGCCGTCGCCGATTTCGAGAATGGAGATGTCGAAGGTGCCGCCGCCGAGGTCGTAGACCGCGATGGTGCCGGTCTTGGCCTTGTCCAGGCCATAGGCGAGCGCGGCCGCCGTCGGCTCGTTGATGATGCGCAGCACTTCAAGGCCCGCGATCTTGCCGGCGTCCTTGGTCGCCTGGCGCTGGGCGTCGTTGAAATAAGCGGGCACGGTGATAACGGCCTGCGTCACGGGCTGGCCGAGATGGGCCTCGGCCGTCTCCTTCATCTTCTGCAGGATGAAGGCGGAAATCTGGGAGGGCGAATAGGTCTTGCCGTCCGCCTCGAGCCAGGCGTCGCCATTGCCGGCGCGCACGATCTTGTAGGGGACGAGCTTCTTGTCCTTCTCCACCATCGGGTCGTCATAGCGCCGTCCGATCAGGCGCTTGACCGCGAAGAAGGTCTTTTCCGGATTGGTCACCGCCTGACGCTTGGCCGGCTGGCCGGTGAGCCGCTCGCCGTCATCGGCGAAAGCGACGATCGACGGCGTCGTGCGCATGCCTTCCGCGTTCTCGATCACCTTCGGCGTTTTTCCGTCCATCACGGCGACGCACGAATTCGTGGTGCCGAGATCGATTCCAATGACCTTTCCCATGATCGTCCACCTTTTCTCCGTGGCAGGCTGGTCGGACCTTGAAGCGTCCGTGCGGATGGCGCGGCCGATCGACCGCCGCCTTTTCGCTTTCCAGCCCCCAAATCATCCGCGCTTCGCGTCGCGAGGCGGTCGGGGGAGATATAAGGGGGCAAGCGCGCGCCGCAAGTCATTTGCGGTCATAATCACGGGCGAAAATTCCTTGGCCCTGTCGCCCCGGCGCGGAAACGGTTAATGGAAGGCGGGGCGCCGGCGGCAGGGTCGCGCGCCCGGGGCCGCCGGACCGCCGACGCGCCAATTCCAGGTGCCGCGATGTCCCGGTGCCGCCATTTTCCGGTACCAAGGAACATCGGCATGAATCCTCGCCCAACCATTCTCGCGATCCTCGTCGCGGTGCTGTTGACGGCCGCGCCGGCCGCGGCCGATCCGGCATTTCCACAGGGGTCGCGCATCGGGCTTGAACCGGCGCCGGGTCTTGCCTTCGCGAAGGGCTTTCAGGGGTTCGAAGATTCCACCGGCCGGGCCAAGGTCATCGTGGTGCAACTGCCGCCGGCTGCTTTCGGCGCGCTTGAAACCGCCGCGAAGGCCCGGATGAACGAGGTCGGCAAAGCCGGCGCCGGCAAAGCATCCGCCAAGACCGCGAATAGGACCAAGGGCAAGGCCGGAAAAAGCGAGACGCCGAACGCGCCGGAGGCGGTGACCACGCCCGCGGGCAAGGCCTATTTCAATCGGGAGCCGGCCGAGAGCACCGATCGCGGCAAGCGCTGGGCGCTCGTCGCCGACGCCGGGGAATTCACCGCCTATGTCATGGCCGAAATCGCGCCGGACGCGGAGAAGGATTTCCCCGAAGACGTCATCCGCAAAATGCTGACTTCGGTCTCGATCCGCGCCACGGTTCCGGTGGCCGAGCAGCTCGACCTGCTGCCGTTCCGACTCGGCGAACTTGCCGGGTTCAAGAACATCAAGAGCGTCATTCCGGGCTCGACGGTGGTCCTGTCCGACGGCGAGGACAATACCCCGGTCGAGGAGACGACCTATATGGTGATCTCGGTCGCCGCCGGAAACGCGCCGCCGCCCGAGGGCCGCGCCCGTTTCGCCGAACACCTGCTGACGACCATTCCCGGCCTGCGCAACACACAAATCACCACCTCCGAGCCGATCCGCATCGGCGGGGCTCCCGGCATCGAAACACGGATCGAAGCCGTCAGCGGCAAGGCGGACAAGGAGGTCGCGCTCATCCAATGGGTGCGTTTCGGCTCCGGCGCCTATTTGCGGATCGTCGCGGGCGCCGCGAAAGAACACTGGGCCGAGGCCTTTCCCCGCTTCCGCGCCGTGCGCGACCGCATCGAACCGCGCTGACGCGGCGGGCCGCGCGTTAGAGCATGATGCCGAAAAGCATGAAACGGTTTTCGGAAAACATCATGCGTAAACTCATTCGAATCGATCACCTTCATGATTTGGATCGTTTCGATCCAAAATCATCGCGATCTAATCGACGCGGGTGAAGTGGCGCTTGCTCAAATCGAGACCGGTCAGACGGCCGAGCTGGATGCCGAGGTAGTTGCGCAGCGCGCGACCTTTGAGCGGCGTGCGCGCGACCGGCGTGAAGTTCCGCTCGGACCGCGTCGCGATCCATTCCTTCATCACGGCGGGATGAGTGCCTTCGAACCGCTTCAGAAGCCGGATGTCGGGACAATAGATGGCTTCCGCCCGGATCTCGTCGATCGCCGCGGGCGCGTTATGGTCGATCTCCATGAGTTCCTTGCGCCGGACGGCATGAATCGCGGACGCGCGGCAGTGCCCGTAATGAAAGTAGCGCGCGCCGGCGGATGCCGCGCGCGGATAGCGGCCACGCTTCTTGTGGTCGAACACCAGAAAGTAAAGCGAATCCGTGGTCATCGCGCGCAGATCGTTGCGGATGACGCGCGCTTCCTGCTTGTACCAGACGTGGCCTTGCGCAAGCCATTCGGCGCTGCCGTAGAAGTGGAGAAAGTCGACATAGAGCGCCTCCACGCGCGGATCGGGCAGATGCCGCGCCATGCTTTCGCGAAGCGCGGGCAGGTCGTCCTCATGCAGGACCTCGTCGGCCTCGATATAGATCGCCCAGTCGCCCGTGCAGTTGAACTCGGCGATCATCTTCTGTTGCGCCAGCAGGAAGCCGAGCGCGGGAGCTTTCTCGTTCCATTCGGTGTCGATGATGCGAATCCGGGGATCGCCGATCGCGGCGATGTTTTCGCGCGTGCCGTCGTCGCAGCGGCCAACGACGACCACGAACTCGTCGACCAGCGGCAGCGCCGAGCGGATGCTCTCGACGACGGGATACCCATAGCGATGGGCATTGCGAACGAAGGTGAAGCCGCTGACGCGCATGAACGGGGTCCGCGAGCCCGAAAAACGACCGCGCCATGACGGCGGGTCCCGCGCCGGGGACCAAACCACGGGGCGGGCGGGCGCGTCAAATCGATCGCGCTAACCAGGGTCGAATGCCCCGGTCGCGAGCATGCGCCGCAAGCGATCGGGCGTTTCCTCGTCGGCGATCAGCGCCTCGAACGCCGCGCGGTGATCGCGCACATATTGGGGAAAGCTCGCGTCGATGGCGCGAAGACTGAGCGCCCGCTGCCCGTCGGGCATGACGGCGCGGCCATCGGCGATCTGGCGGGCGATTTCAGCAAGGCTCGCATAGGGCAAGGACGACAATTCACTGCCGAGGAAATCGCGCGCCTTGCGCATCACCGTCGCGGGGCCGCCGAGATAGCTGAAATGCCAGCCCGCGTCGGCCACGAGCACGCGCCGCATGGGTCTTCCCATCCGCCGCCACGTGTCGAAGCCGCGCGCGAGATCCCGCGGCCACCGCTCGCTCGGGCCGCGAACGCCGCGCAGCGCTCTAAATGAACGCAGATACTCGTGGCGCACCGCCCGTGGGCTCGAGCGCAGCCATGGCACCGCGCATTCCCAATTGAGGAAATAGTTGAAATGACGCAGTGAAAAACAGCCGATCTCGGCGCGCCGCGTCTCGCGCGCGGCGAACGCGCGCAACGCGGACGCCCGCACGATCTCGTCGACATCGCAGAGCAGGATCAGGTCGTCGGGCTCCGCGTCGGCGAGCCCCCTGGCCAGCGCCTCGCGCTGATGCCATTGCCGGGCCCAGCCGGGCTTCATGCCGGGGGGAAAATCGTCGACGACGATGTAGTCGATGCGATCGAGAAACGGCGCGAACCGATCGCGGTTAGCCGGAAAATTGAGCTTCTTCGGCTCGCCCGAGAAGCTCGTGGTGGCCTCCGCGATGACGAAGCGGTCGACGCAATCGGAAAGCTCGCGCAGGTGGATGTCGAGGAGATCGAGTTCGTCGTGGAAGGGAAAGCAGTCGAATATCCGCGCCATGGCTAGCTTTCCGCCGCCGCCGGTCCGCGCGCCGGGCGCGGCCGGAACAAGGCGCCGCGCGCGCGGCGCGCCTCACATGGTCTCGGTGCCGGAATCGGCCTGCTCGCCCGGTTTCGGCGCGGCCTTGGCGACCGCCACCAGCGCCGGCCGCAATACCCGTTCGCCGATCATGAATCCGGCCTGGATCACCTGCGCCACCGTTCCCGGCGCGACGGTTCCGTCCGGCACTTCGTACATGGCCTGATGCAGATTGGGATTGAACTTCTCGCCCTTGGGATCGAAGCGGCGCACGCCGTTCTTTTCGAGCGACTTGAGAAGCGCGCGCTCGGTGAGCTCGACGCCGTCGACGAGCGTCTTCAGGCCGCTGTCGCCCTCGCCCGCCGCCGCGGGCACGGCCTCCAGCGCGCGGCGGATGTTGTCGGCGATATCGAGCATGTCGCGCGCGAAAGCCGCGACGCCATAGGTTCGCGCGTCGGCGACCTCGCGCTCGGTGCGCTTGCGCAGGTTTTCCATTTCGGCCAGCGTGCGCAGCAGCCGATCCTTCATCTCGGTCGCTTCGAGCTGGGCGGCGGCGATCAAATCGCGCGGATCGATCGCAACCGGCTCCTCGGTCCCGGTCGCATCGCTCTCGGTGGGAGCGCTGCCGGCTTCAGTCTGACGCGTCTCCGTCATCAGGCGCAATCCATTTCATATTCGTTCGGGATGCCCGGCATATCGGGCCTTGGCGGCGAAAAATCAAGAATTATGGATCGCCCGGTCATAGCGTTCTTGCGCGCGCTCAACCTCGTCGATATGCGCCTCGGCCCACACGCGCAGCCCGTCGACGGTGGTCGCGAGCGTGTGACCGAGCGGGGTGATTGCGTATTCGACCGTCACCGGGACGGTGGCGAAGACGCGGCGGCTGACCAGCCCATCGCGCTCCAGGCGTTTCAGCGTCTGCGACAACATCTTCTGCGACACGCCCTCGATGCGTCGGCGCAGCTGATTGAACCGCACCGGCTCGTCGGCGACCAGGCTGAGCACGAGAACCGCCCATTTGTCGGCGATACGATCCAGTACCTTTCGGGTCGGGCAGTCGGATGCAAAGGCATTCGGGGCTTGCATGGGGTTTCGCCGCAGTGACCTGATGAGCTTTCGGTGCCTTCTTTACACCAGATAGCAAATTTGTACGGTTGGTAACTATTGTATACCACAAACCCGCTGCACGCCAGCCGAGGAGACCCGATGCACACCGCCCTGATCGGCGCGACCGGCAATGCCGGCTCGCGAATTCTGTCCGAACTGTCCCGGCGCGGCCACACCGTGACCGCGATCGTCCGCAACGCCAGCAAGGTTCCGTCGCTGCCGGGCGTTACCGCCAAGACGGGCGACGTATTCGATGTGGGGGGCCTTGCGGCGCTCCTTGCGGGCCATGATGCCGTGGTCAGCTCGGTTCATTTCACCGCCAGCGATCCAGAAAAGCTGATCGATGCCGTGCGCCGCGCCGGCGTGCGCCGTTATCTCGTTGTCGGCGGTGCTGGCAGCCTGGAAGTCGCGCCGGGCAAAAGGCTGGTCGACACCCCGGAATTTCCGGCGATCTACAAGGCCGAGGCGATGGCGGGCGCCGCATTCCTCGACCGCCTGCGCAAGGAAACGCAGATCGACTGGACCTTTCTGTCGCCGTCCGCGATGTTCGTTCCGGGCGAGCGCACCGGCAAATTCCGCCTCGGCGCCGACCAGCTGCTTGTCAACGACAAGGGCAGCAGCATCTCGTTCGAGGATTATGCGATCGCGATGGTCGACGAACTGGAAAAGCCGGCGCATTCGCGCCGGCGCTTCACCGTCGGCTATTGACAGCACGGCCGGCGGGCGGCCCTGGGGCGACGGCTCAGCCGCCGCCGATCAGCTTGGTCATGATCTTGGCGGTGTAATCGACCATCGGAATGACCCGCGCGTAATTGAGCCGCGTCGGCCCGATGACGCCGAGCACGCCGACGATATGCCCCGATCCGTCCGTATAGGGCGCGACGATAGTCGAGGAGCCGGACAGCGAAAACAGCTTGCTTTCCGATCCGATGAAAATGCGCACGCCGTCGCCGTTTTCGGCCCGGCCGAGCAGATCGATCACGCCGCGTTTGGTTTCCAGATCGTCGAACAGCGAGCGCACGCGTTCGAGATCCTTGAGCGCGTGGAGATCCTCGAGCAGGTTCGCGTGTCCGCGCACGATGAGGCGTCGATCCTCGCGCTCGCCGCCCGACCAGCTCGCCAGCCCGGTGGCGATCACCCGTTGCGTCAACGCGTCGAGCTCGGCGCGGTTGGCCGCGATCGCGGCCTCGATCTCGGCGCGCACTTCCGCGAGCGTCTTGCCGCGCACCCGCGCGTTGAGGAAGTTGGTGGCCTCCGCCATGATCGAGATCGGCACGCCCGGCGGCAGCGCGACGACCCGGTTCTCGACCTGACCGTCCTCGCCGACCATGATCACCAGCGCGCGGTTGGGATCGAGGCTGACGAACTCGATGTGCTTGAGGCAAACATTGGTCTTGGGCGTGAGCACGACGGCGGCCGCGCGCGTCAGGCCCGATAGGCGCGTGAGCGTGTCGTTGAGCGCGGCCTCGACCGATTGCGGCCGGTTGGCGGCGATCAGCTGCGCCTCGATCGAGCGGCGCTCCTGCTCGGTGAGGTCACCGACCTGCATGACCGAATCGACGAAAAAGCGCAGGCCGAGTTCGGTCGGCAGCCGGCCGGCCGAGGTGTGGGGCGCGTAGATCAGCCCGAGTTGCTCGAGATCGGACATCACGTTGCGCACCGAGGCCGGCGACAGCGGCATCGTGATCAGGCGCGAGATGTTGCGCGAGCCGACCGGCTCGCCGGTCGTCAGATAGGTTTCGACGATCTGGCGGAAGATTTCGCGCGAACGCTCGTTGAGCTGCGCCAGGCCCGACGCGGGCTCGCTTGTTCCGAACGAAAACTCGTCTTTCCGCGTCATCGGACCGCTCCCGAATTCGACAGAATTGGCCCAGCGACCGCCCGGTTTCAAGATGGTCGATGGCGGGGCAAGCGCCGCGCGCGCCCCGACGCGCTTGCCGGGCGTGCCCCGGACCCCTAAAAGCACCGTATCAGAACGTACCGATGGAGGATTACCGATGCGGCCGAGCCGCCGTGCGCCCGACGAATTGCGTCCCGTCTCGCTGGAGCGCGGGGTGGTCAAATATGCCGAGGGCTCTTGCCTGGTGAAATTCGGCGACACGCATGTGCTCGTCACGGCCACGCTCGAGGAGCGGCTGCCGCCCTGGCTCAAGGGACAGGGACGCGGCTGGGTCACGGCCGAATATGGCATGCTTCCGCGCGCCACGCTCGAACGCACGCGCCGGGAAGCCTCCACCGGCAAGCAGAACGGGCGTACCGTCGAAATCCAGCGCCTGATCGGCCGATCGCTGCGCTCCACCGTCAATCTGGAAGCGCTCGGCGAACGCCAGATCACCGTCGACTGCGACGTGCTGCAGGCCGATGGCGGCACGCGCACCGCCGCGATCACCGGAGCATGGGTGGCGCTCGCCGACTGCATCAACTGGATGAAGGCGCGCAACATGGCGCGCGGCGAAATCCTGCGCGATCACGTCGCGGCGATTTCCTGCGGCATCTGCAACGGCGCCCCGGTGCTCGATCTCGACTACGCCGAGGATTCGGACGCCGAGACCGACGCCAATTTCGTCATGACCGGCGACGGCCGTCTTATCGAGGTGCAGGGAACCGCCGAGCGCACGCCGTTTTCCGAGGAGGAATTCCTCGCGCTGCTCGCGCTCGCGCGCAGGGGCGTCGCCCGCCTTGTCGATCTGCAGAAAATGGCCGTGATGTAGGCGGCGCCTCGGCCAACGCGATTCCCCTTACGACAACGGCGAAGTCTCTCGGACGGTAGCGATGCATCGGCAGATCGGCGGCACCCTCGTCATCGCCACCCACAATCCCGGCAAGCTCCGCGAAATGCGCGAATTGCTGACCCCTCATGGCGTGCGCGTTACCTCCGCCGGCGAACTCGGCCTCGCCGAGCCGGAGGAGACCGGCGAGAGCTTTCGCGCCAACGCGCGCATCAAGGCGGAGGCCGCGGCGCGCGCCTCGGGTCTTCCCGCGCTGTCGGATGATTCCGGCCTCGTGGTCGAGGCGCTTTCAGGCCAGCCGGGCATCCAGTCGGCGCGCTGGGCGGGACCGGAGAAGGATTTCGCCGCCGCGATGGCGCGCATCGAACGCCTGCTCCAGGAGCGCGGCGCGACCGAACCGGCGCGACGACGCGCGCATTTCGTTTCCGCGTTGTGCGTCGCCTGGCCCGACGGCCATGTCGAGGAAGTCGAGGGCCGCGTCGACGGAACGCTCGTCTGGCCGCCGCGCGGGAGCCGGGGATTTGGCTACGATCCGGTCTTTCTGCCGGACGGCCATGAGCGTACCTTCGGCGAGATGGACAGCGAGGAAAAGCACGGACTGCCGCCGCGCGGCCTCGGCCTTTCCCATCGCGCCCGCGCCTTCCTGACGCTGTCGCGACATTGTCTCGGCGCGCCGCTTTCGGGGACCAATTCTCGTGACACGCAACAAAAGCGCGGGGACTGAGACGGACGCCTTCGGCCTTTATGTGCATTGGCCGTTCTGTCTGTCGAAATGTCCCTATTGCGACTTCAACAGTCACGTCCGCAAGGAAACGATCGACGAGGATCGCATCGCGCGGGCGATCGCGCGCGAGATCGAGACGATCGCGGCGCGTCTTCCCGGCCGGACGGTGAACACCATTTTTTTCGGCGGCGGCACGCCCTCGCTGATGCGGCCGGACGCGGTCGCGGCCATCCTCGAGGCGGCCGGTCGAAACTGGAAGCTCGCACCGGACGCCGAGATCACGCTCGAAGCCAACCCGGGCGCCGCCGACGCCTCCCGCTTTCGCGGCTATCGCGCCGCCGGCGTCAACCGCCTCTCGCTCGGCATTCAGTCGTTCAGCGACGCCTCGCTCCGCTTGCTCGGGCGCATCCACGACGCGGCGGAAGCGCGCGCCGCGCTCGCGCTCGCCCGCGCCACGTTCGATCACGTCTCGTTCGATCTCATCTACGCGCTGCCGGGCCAAACGCTCGCGGCCTGGAAGGACGAGCTTGGCCGCGCGCTCGCCGAGGCGGGCGAGCATCTCTCGCTCTATCAGCTCACCGTCGAGCCGCAAACGCCGTTCGCGGCGCTGCGCCAAGTCGGCCGGCTGACGACGCCGGACGAGGCCTCCGCGCGCGATCTCTACGACCTCACGCGCGATCTTTGCGCGGACGCGGGCCTGCCGGCCTATGAGATCTCGAACCACGCGCGGCCGGGCGCGGAGTGCCGGCACAATCTCGTCTATTGGCGCGGCCGCGAATATGCCGGCGTCGGTCCCGGCGCGCACGGCCGCCTCGACATCGGCGGCGATCGCCACGCGACCACGACCGAAAAACGTCCCGAACCTTGGCTGATGCGCGTGGAGGCCTTCGGCCAGGGCATCGTCACCGACGAGATCCTCAACCGGGAAGAGCGCGGCGACGAATTCCTGCTGATGGGACTACGTCTCGTGGAAGGCATCGACCCGGCGCGCTACGCCGCGCTCGCCGGTCGCCCGCTCGACCCGGACCGCATCCGCCGCCTGAGCGAGGAAGGCGCGATCGCGATCGATCCAGACGGACGCCTGCGCGTCACCCAAGCCGGTTTTCCCCTGCTCGACGCGGTGGTCGCCGATCTCGCGGCCTGACGCGCCTTCGCGGCGCGCCGGAAGGATCGGACGCGGGCGCTCCGCTCAGGTACCCGAGCCGGTAAAGCTCTTGGGCGCGGCCGAAATCACCTGTCCGCCGGACGCGCCGACCCGCATCACCGCGAGGCCGCGCTCGTTGGTGCCGTCGGAGCGGAAACGGAACAGGCCGTCGATGCCGGCAAATCCCGACGGATTGGTCAGGCTCTCGGACGCGAGCCGCTGTCCGCCTTGGGCCTTGACCAGCGCGGCGATGAGCGCGACGGCGTCATAGGCAAGCGTCGCCGTGCGCACGGGCGCCTGGCCGAAACGCGCGCGATAACGCCCCGAAAAGGCGCGGAAGCCGGCCGGGTCGGGGGCGGCGAACGCCCCGCCATGCAGCGCGGCCGTCGCGAAGACGCGGGGGTTATCCCATAGACCCGTCCCCAGAAGCTGCACGCCCTTGAGATTGGCCCCACTCGCGGTCAGCGCCTCGACCACCGAGGGCAGGACATCGCCGTCGTCGGCGAGAAACAGCGCGTCGGCGCCGGAAAGCGCCTGCGCCACGGAACGCGCCGGCACCTGCATCTGCGACCTGTCGGAACCGTATTTCTCCGCGACCACGACGCGGCCGCCGCGCCGCGCCACCGCCTGCTTGAAGGCGGCCTCGGCCACGCCGCCATAGGCGTTTTCGGGAAGGAACGCGGCGAAGGATCGTTTTCCAGCGCCGGCGGCATAATCCACGATCCGGTGTACGTCGGATTCGGGAAGGAACGAGAGAAGGTGGACGCCGCGACCCGCCACCGCGCTGTCGGTCGAGAACGCGATGATCGGAATGCCGCGGTTTCGCGCCAATTGCGCCGCAGCCGGTACCGAAAGCGCGAACAGCGGACCGAGAATGACCTCGACGCCTTCTTCGATCGCCTGTTGGGCGGCCTGCTGCGCGCCGGGCGCGGTACCGCCATCATCCTTGACGAGCAACTGGATGTTCGGATTCTGAAATTCCTCGAGCGCCATCTCGGCCGCGTTCTTCATCGACTGCGCGGCAAGTCCGGCATTGCCCGACGCCGACAAAGGCAAAATGAGCCCGACCTTGACCTGGCCAGTGCCGATCGCGGAGGGCTGCTGAGGCGGACCGGACGGCGTCTGCTGGCCCGAAAAGATGTCCGGCGAAAATCCCGTCGCGCATCCGGCGAGAACCGGCGCGCCGCCGATCATGACCAGCACCGCGCGCCGCGTCGGCCAAATGGGCGAAACGAGCAGATCGATCGGTCCTCGCATCGCCCCTGTCCTTTTCGCGATGGTCACGGCCACGCCACGCGAGCGTGCTTGAATGCGGATTTGGGCATATTGTCGACCATTGGTTAACCAATTCAAAAGGTTTTCGGGTCGGTGCCCGCCATGGCCACAACCGCTAGCGCGATTCGGCGCAGGGTACCGCGACGTCATCTGCCGCGGTGGCGCATGACGGGACCCCGCCGAGAGGCTAGATTGCGCCGATGCGTCGCCGTGCACCGTCCTCCGCCGAGCCATCCGAAGCCACGGAGCGGCAACGCGCCTATGTCATCGGAGCGGCCGAATTCACGGCGCCGCGCGCGCCCGCCGGTCTTCACATCGTGGCGACGCCCATCGGCAATCTCGGCGATATCACGCTGCGCGCGCTGGAGACGCTCGCCGGCGTCGACCTGATCGCTTGCGAGGACACCCGCATCACCACGCGTCTCCTGCAACGCCACGCCATCAAGACGCGGCTTGCCTCCTATCACGAGCACAACGCGGCGCGCGCCCGGCCGGCGCTGCTTGCCCGGCTCGCGGAAGGCGCGTCGGTGGCGCTCGTTTCCGACGCCGGCACGCCCCTGATTTCCGATCCCGGATTCAAGCTCGTGCGCGAGGCGGTCGCGGCCGGCCACCACGTTCACGCGGTACCGGGCCCCTCCTCGGTCCTGACCGCGCTCGGCGTCGCGGCGCTGCCGACCGATCGCTTTTTCTTCGAAGGCTTCCCGCCGGCGAAGCAGGGCGCGCGCCGCGCGCGGATCGCCGAACTCGGCCGGATCGACGCGACGCTCGTCCTGTTCGAGACTGGCGCGCGCATCGCCGCCGCGCTCGCCGACCTTGCCGATCTCCTTCCGGGCCGGGAGGCCGCGATCTGCCGCGAGCTCACCAAACTTCATGAAGAGGTTCGCCGCGGCGAACTCTCGTCATTGGCAAGCGAGGCCGACGCGCTGGAAAAGCGCGGCGAATTCGTGATCGTCATCGGCCCGCCGCGAGACGGCGCGGCCGCGCCGAGCGGCGAGGAGCTCGATCGCCTCCTGCGCGCGGAACTCAAGCAGCGAAGTCTCAAGGACGCCGTCACCCATGTCGTCGCCACCTCCGGCGCGCCGCGCCGCGCGGTCTATGCCCGCGCGCTCGAATTGATGAAGCGGACTGGTGAAGAGAGCTAGGCCGCCATCGCCGCCGCCCTCCCCCGACCGGATCGAGGCGCAGAAGACGGGCATTTCGGCCGAAAGCAAGGCCGCCGCCTACCTGATCGTGCGCGGCTATCGCATCCTGGCGCGGCGCGTTCGCACGCCCGTCGGCGAAATCGACATCGTCGCGCGCCGGCGCGGCACGCTTGTCTTCGTCGAGGTCAAGGCGCGCGAGAGGCTCGACGACGCGGCCTATGCGGTAACCCCGCGTCAGCGCCGGCGCATCGTCGCGGCCGCCGAGGCCTGGCTCGCGAGCCACGACGAATACGCCCGTCACGAAATTCGTTTCGACGCGATCCTGATCGCGCCGGGGTGCCTGCCACGCCATCTCACGGCGGCATTTGACGCCGACGGATAATTGCGGAAACTATCGCCGACTCGATTTTTCTTGGCGCGGTTCGTCTCGATCGTCCCGAACGAACCGCCGGAACCGGTTCCATGAATCTCAAGATCGCCGTCCAGATGGACCCTATCGACCGCATCAATATCGGCGGCGATTCGACCTTCGCGCTCCTGCTGGAAGCCCAGCGGCGCGGCCACGATATTTTCTATTACACGCCGGACCGGCTCGCGCTGCGCGGCGACAGATTGTTCGCCGCGGTCCAGACGCTTGAAGTGCGCGACCGGCAGGGCGACCACTTCACGCTCGGCGCGCCGGCCGCGCGCGAGCTCGCTGGCTTCGACGTGATCCTGCTGCGCCAGGACCCGCCCTTCGATCTCGCCTACATCACCACCACGCATCTGCTCGAACGCGTGCATCCCGGCACGCTCGTCGTCAACGATCCGGCGCATGTGCGCAACGCGCCGGAGAAGCTGTTCGTGATGGAATTCGCCGACCTGATGCCGCCGACGCTGGTCACGCGCGACCTCGACGCGATCAAGGCGTTTCGCGCCGAGCATGGCGACGTGGTGATGAAGCCGCTTTACGGCCATGGCGGCGCGGCGGTGTTTCGCGTCGCGCGCGAGGACCTCAATTTCGGTTCGCTCCACGATTTGTTCGCGACGACGTTTCGCGAGCCCTGGGTGGTGCAGCGATTCATTCCGGAGGTGAGGAACGGCGACAAGCGCATCGTCCTGGTCGACGGGGAGTTCGCCGGCGCGCTCAACCGCATTCCGGCCGCCGACGATCTGCGTTCCAATCTCGTGCGCGGCGGCTCGGCCGCGGCAACCGATCTGACCGCGCGCGAACGCGAAATCTGCGCCCGCCTCGGCCCCGCGCTGCGCGAGCGCGGCCTTATCTTCGCGGGCATCGACGTGATCGACGGGTACCTCACCGAAATCAACGTGACCTCGCCGACTGGCCTGCGCGCGATCCAGCGCCTCGGCGGGCCCGACATCGCCGCGCTGATCTGGGACCGGATCGAAGCGATGCGGGCGTAGCCGGACGGCACTCCCACCAGCCGCGGCCTCAATATGTTCCTGAAATGTTCTTGCGCGGACGCGCAACCTGCGCTAGCCTAGGTTGCATTGGGGGACACATGGTTCAGCGGGTCACAACGGTCGCGTTCGAGGGGATCGAAGCCCGCGCGGTAGACGTTCAGGTCCAAGTCGCGCCGGGGCTGCCCGCCTTCACGATCGTCGGCCTGCCCGACAAGGCCGTTTCCGAGGCCCGCGAAAGGGTCCGCGCGGCCCTGATCGCCTCGGGCCTTGCCCTGCCGGCCCGCCGCATCACCGTCAATCTCGCCCCCGCCGATCTGCCCAAGGAAGGCAGCCATTACGATCTGCCCATCGCGCTCGGCCTGATGGCGGCGATCGGAGCCATTCCGTCCGACGCGCTCGAGGGCAAGACCGTGCTCGGCGAGCTCGGCCTCGACGGCTCGATCGCGCCCGTGGCGGGCGTGCTGCCGGCCGCGATCAGCGCCAATTCCCGCGACGAGGGCCTGATCTGCCCGGCCGCCTGCGGCTCGGAGGCGGCCTGGGCGAGCCCCGACATCGACATCCTCAGCGCCGGCTCCCTTCTCCAGATCGCCAACCATTTCAAGGGTACGCAGGTGCTTTCGCGGCCCGAGCCGCGCATCCGCGAGAGCGACGGCGACCTGCTCGATCTGCGCGACATCAAGGGCCAGGAAAGCGCCAAGCGCGCGCTCGAAATCGCGGCCGCCGGCGGACACCATCTTCTCATGATCGGGCCGCCGGGGGCGGGCAAATCCATGCTCGCCGCGCGCCTGCCCTCCATCCTGCCGCCGCTCGCACCGGCTGAATTGCTGCAAGTCTCGATGATCGCCTCGGTCGCCGGCGAAATCGACGACGGCGCGCTGACCAACAGGCGCCCGTTCCGCGCGCCGCATCACTCCGCCAGCATGGCCGCGCTCACCGGCGGCGGGCTGCGCGCCAAGCCGGGCGAGATTTCGCTCGCCCATAACGGCGTGCTGTTCCTCGACGAGTTTCCCGAATTCGATCCGCGCGTGCTCGATTCTCTGCGCCAGCCGCTCGAGACCGGCGAGATCGCGATCTCGCGCGCCAATCACCGCGTCACCTATCCGGCCCGTTTCATGCTGGTGGCGGCGATGAATCCCTGCCGTTGCGGCCACGCCGACGAACCCGGTTATGCCTGCAAGCGCGGCCCGATCGGAAAATGCGTCGCCGACTATCAGGGGCGCATCTCCGGTCCGCTGATCGATCGCATCGACATCCGCATCGAGGTTCCCGCCGTCACCGCCGCCGACATGATCCTGCCGCCGCCGACGGAAGGATCGGCCGAGGTCGCGCTTCGCGTGGCGCGCGCCCGCGCCCGGCAGACCGATCGCTACCGCGCGCTCGGCCTTGCCCAGGTGCGTTGCAATGCCGAGGCGCCCGCCGCCGCGATCGAGGAAATCGCCCGGCCGGACAAGACCGGGCACGCGCTTTTGCGCGAGGCGATCGAGGTGATGCGCCTATCGGCGCGGGGCTATCACCGCGTTTTGCGCGTGGCGCGCACGATTGCCGATCTCGACAATGCCGAGGCCATCGGCCGCGTTCATCTCGCCGAGGCACTGTCCTACCGGGCGCTCGCCGAGGAAACCCGTCGCGCCGCATGACGGCGCGCTCGGCGCGCGAAGACACCATGCCTCGGACGCAAGGCATCGGTTAGACGACGCAGGGCCGCCGGCGATCCCGCGCGCGGTCCCGCGACGCGCGCCGACTCGACGCGCGGCCGATATTCCGCGCGCCGCTCACATTCTGCCTGCTCACGTCTCGTCCGCCCACATCCTGCCCGTCCCTTTCTTGCCCGCCCAGCTTGCCAGCGCGCGCGTCAACCCGGCGGTAACCCTTCTTCTTTACGCTTTGCCCACCATGAGGGCGCGTTGAAGCAATTCCCGCGAAGGTGCGGACCACTTTCGCGGTCGGGTCTTGCTCAAGGCCTGGAAGCTGGAGCGGTTCGTTTCGACGAGATGACTCCATCTCGCCGAGAAATGCTCTTGGCGCCCGTATCGAACGGTGAAGCCATGTTGCGTAAGCGTATCCTCGTCATCGCCATTCCCGTCATCGCGATCGCGGCCTGGTCCCAGGTCGCCGCCATCGAGGCCAGCGCCCCATGCGTTGCTTCGGTCACCGGCACCGTCCGGCCGGCCTCCGCGTTGGCATGGAGTTCCGATTACAGAATCGCCTTCACCGAGGACGCGAGCGCGGCCGCGATCCGCGTCAAATTCGTCGATGACGCGGTCTCGGCCGATTTCCTCCTCGCCGACGACGCAGCCGAGGCCGAGGCGAGCGCCTGCGGTCCGGCCGAAACCGCACGTTCGGTGAAGATCGTGGAGACGCCCGAGCCCGGCGACCCGGTGATCTTCCTCACCGAAAGCGAGGACGCCGATCTGCGCATCTACGCCGACTCGCGCCGGATCCCGCCGAGGCTGGCGGCCGCGATGTTCGTGGCGGCCTCGCGCGACCGCGTGCGCCTCGCCGCCGCGCCGAGCCGGCCGCGTTAACGCGGCCTCAACCCTGTTCGCCGGGGCGGGCGCGACCGCGACCAAGGCGAAATCTCTTCTCAACCGCCATTTGCCACATTCGCCCACGCGATTTGCGCGCGACCCCGGGAGCCACGTCGATGTCTCGTCTCATTCGCACGCGCGTTCGGGCGCACCGGTTCGCTCGGCGGCACCCGCGCTTGCTGGCTCTGGCGCGCGCGAGCTCGATCTTTGCCGCCGCCTTCGGCGCCGCGCTCGGCTTTCTCAGCGGCGCGGGCACCGAGATCACCGGCTACGATCCGCACAGCTTCGCCGTCGGCATCAGCTTCCTGTTCGCGCTCGCCTGCATGGCGATCGCGATGCTCGCCATGCGCGTCCGCAAGCTCAACGCGGCGTTCCGCCGCCTCGCGCGCCGGAACGAGGCGCTCGCCGACCGCAATTGGGAGCTCACCGAGGCCGAGGAGCGCGCCCGCTCCATCATCGAATCGCAGGGCGACCTGATCGTTCGCCGCGACGCCGAGGGCCGCATCACCTTCGTCAACGACGCCTATTGCGAACTGACGCGCATGCCGCGCCACCTCCTGCTCGGCACCGATTTCGTTCCTCCCGCGCGCGCGGTGGGAGACGTCGGCGTCCTGATCGACGGCACCCGCGTGCATGACGAGGAGATCGCCGGCCCGCTCGGACCGCGCTGGATCGCCTGGCGCGAAAGCTGGGTCCGCGTCGACGCCGACCTTCCGGCCGAACTGCAATGCGTCGGCCGCGACGTGACCGACCGCACCGAAGGCGAACGGGCGCTCGCCGAGGCGCGCGACCAGGCCAACGCCGCCAACCGCGCCAAGTCGCGCTTCCTCGCCATGGTCTCGCACGAAATCCGCACGCCGCTGAACGGCATTCTCGGCATGGCGAGCCTTCTGCTCGACACGCGGCTTTCGCCCGAACAGACGACCTACGCCAAGGCGGTGATGAGTTCCGGCGACGCGCTGCTGGCGCTGATCGAGGAAATTCTCGATTTCTCAAAGATCGAGGCCGGCAAGCTCGACCTCGAGGCGCGGCCTTTCGCGCTCGCGCCGATGGTGGAGGAGATCACCGAGCTGCTCGCCCCGCGCGCGCAGGCCAAGAACCTCGAAATCGCCTGCCATATCGACGAGCGCGTGCCCGCGCGGGTGATCGGCGACGCGGCGCGGCTGCGCCAGATCCTGCTCAACCTCGCCGGCAACGCGGTCAAGTTCACCGAGACCGGCGGCGTCGCCATCTTGGTCGAACCCGGCATCTGGCCGAACGAAGTCGCCTTCCTCGTTCGCGACACCGGCATCGGCATCGCGCCGGAATTCCACGAACGGATTTTCGCCGAATTCGAGCAGGCCGATGTCGGCACCGCGCGCCATCACGCCGGCACGGGACTCGGGCTGAGCATCAGCAAACGCATCGTCGAGCGCATGGGCGGACGCATTTCGGTCGAAAGCGCGGAAGGCGCCGGCGCGACGTTCCAGGTCAGCCTGCCGCTGCCCGCCACCGAAAGCGGAGGCGAGGAGCCGACAATGGAGGCGCCCGATCTCACCGGCCAGTCGATCATGATCGTGGCGCCGCGCACGGTCGCCGCCGCGTTGATCGCGCGCCGCCTCGAACGCTGGGGCGCGAGCACCTGCACGGTCACCGACGCCGATGTCGCCGCCGCGCTCATTCCCGAGCGGAGCTGGCTCGCCGTTCTCATCGATCTCGATATCGGCGCGGAGGCGAGCGAGGGATTGGCGATGCTTGCCCGCCGCCATGCCGCGCGCCGGCTCATCCTGCTGACGCCCGCGAACCGCCACGAGGCCCGCGACCTCAAGGAGAAGGGTTTCACCGGCTATCTCATCAAGCCGTTGCGGGCGGCCTCGCTCGCCGCGCGTCTGGCCGCGCCGGTCGAGACTTTTTCCGCCGACGAATCCGCGCCTGAAAGCAATCCGGGCGCTTCCGCCGCGCCGGCGGCGACCGGCCTGTCGGTCCTGGTCGCCGAGGACAACGAGATCAACGCCCTGTTCGTGCGCGCGCTGCTGACGCGGCTCGGCCATCGCCCGGTCGTGACCACCAGCGGGGAGGCCGCGCTTGAGAGCTGGCTTGCCGCGCGCGCGGCCGGCGCTCCTTACGATCTCGTCCTCATGGACGTGCAAATGCCCGGCCTCGACGGCATCGAGACCACGCGGCGCATCCGCGCGATCGAAAAGGAAAGCGCGGGCGCGCGCGCGCCGATCCTCGCGCTGACCGCCAACACGTTCAGCGAGGATCGCGAGGCCTGCATCGCCGCCGGCATGGATGATTTTCTGACCAAGCCGCTCGACCGCGAGCGCCTGGAAGAGGCGCTGGCGCGCCAGGCGGCCGCCGCGCATCTGGCGGCGTGATCGCCGTTTCCTACAGCCGCCGCAACGCCACCGATTGCACGACGTGATCGGGACCCTTCGCGAGGATCAGCGTCGCGCGCGGCCTGGTCGGCTGCACGTTCTCGCGCAGATTGGGAAGATTGATCCGGTTCCAGATCGACAACGCCGTCTCGGTCGCCTGCGTATCGGAGAGCGTCGAATAGCGGTTGAAATAGGAACGCGGATCGGCGAACGCGGTCTTGCGCAGGGCGAGGAACCGGTCGACATACCATTGCCGTAGCACCGCCTCGTCGGCGTCGAGATAGACCGAGAAATCGAAGAAGTCCGAAACGAACGGAACCGCCTTGCCATCCTTTGGCAGCCGGCCGGTCTGCAGCACGTTCAGACCCTCGACGATGAGAATGTCGGGACGATCGATCTCGACGAACTGGTCGGGGACGATGTCGTAGGTCAGGTGCGAATAGATCGGCGCGCGCACCCGGCGCCTGCCGGCCTTGATGTCGGAAAGAAACCGCAGCAGCGCGGGCAGATCGTAGCTTTCGGGAAACCCCTTCTTCTCCATCAGCTCTTCACGCGACAGCACCGCGTTCGGAAACAGGAAGCCGTCGGTCGTGACCAGATCGACCTTGGGCACGTTCGACCAGCGGCCGAGCAGCGCCCGCAGCACGCGCGCGGTGGTCGACTTGCCCACCGCCACCGAGCCGGCGACGCCGATGATGTAGGGCACCTTGACGTCGACGGTGCCGAGAAAGCGCTGACCGGCGCGGAACAGCTTCTGCGTCGCGCCGACATAAAGCGACAGCAGCCGCGACAACGGCAGATAGATTTCCTCCACCTCCCTGATGTCGAGCCGGTCGTGCATCGAATGCAGCGCCTCGACTTCCGCCGCCGCCAACGTCATCGGCGTGTCGTCGCGCAACGCCGCCCATTCAGCGCGGGTGAAGCGACGGTGCGGCGTAACTTGATCGTCGACCCGTGTGTCCATGATCAGGCCTTGTCGAGGAACTTTCTGGCGAATGCCCGCATGATCAACGACCGCGCGCGGCCTTTTCGTCGAGGCCCGACACGCCCGCCCGCGCGGCGAGAACAGCCTCGACCGTTTCAAGCGAGATCCCGCGCGCGTGCAGCAAGACGAGCAGATGGTAGAGAAGATCGGCGCTTTCCGCGGCGAGCTGGGCGCCGTCGCCCTCGACGGCGGCGATTACCGTTTCAATCGCCTCCTCGCCGAGCTTGCGCGCGCAATGGGCCGGGCCCCGGTCGAGGAGCTGGCGCGTATAGGAGCCCTCGCCGCCGGCATTGGCGCGCGCCTTGATCGTCGCCGCGAGATCGTGAAGGACGGAACCAGTCATGACGCGATTCCTATCATTTCCTCGGGGCCGCGGGGAGCGCAATCTGGGCTCGAAACCGGCACGGCGCCACCCTCACGGATCGAGCCGCATCGGCAAGCCCGCGCGCGCCATGTGTTCCTTGGCCGCGCGGATGCTGTGTTCGCCGAAATGAAAGATCGAGGCGGCCAGGACCGCCGTGGCGTGGCCGTCGCGCACGCCCTCGACCAGATGATCGAGCGTGCCGACGCCGCCGGAGGCGATCACCGGCACCGGCACCGCGTCGGCGATGGCGCGCGTCAGGGCGATGTCGAAGCCCTGCCGGGTGCCGTCGCGGTCCATCGAGGTGAGCAGGATTTCGCCGGCGCCGAGCGAGACGACTTCGCGCGCGTAGTCGACGGCGTCGATGCCGGTCGGCTTGCGCCCGCCATGGGTGAAGATTTCCCAGCGCTCGCCGCCGGCCGGCCGCGCCACGCGCTTGGCGTCGATCGCCACGACGATGCACTGGTCGCCGAATTTCTCGGCCGCTTCCTTGACGAATTCGCGCCGGTGCACGGCGGCCGTGTTGATCGAGACCTTGTCGGCGCCCGATTGCAACAGCGTGCGGATGTCGTCGATGGTGCGCACGCCGCCGCCGACCGTCAGCGGCATGAAGCAGGCTTCCGCCGTGCGCCTGACCACGTCGAGGATGATGCCGCGGTTCTCGTGGCTGGCGGTGATGTCGAGAAAGGTCAATTCGTCGGCGCCGGCCGCGTCATAGGCGATGGCCGCCTCGACCGGATCGCCGGCGTCGCGCAGATTGACGAAATTGATGCCCTTGACGACGCGGCCGTCCTTCACATCGAGGCAGGGGATGACGCGAACCTTGAACATGATATGCCGCCTCAAGCCGCCGCGCGCGCGGCGCGGATGAGCCGCAACGCCTCGGCCGGATCCACCCGTCCGTCGTAGAGCGCGCGCCCGGCGATGGCGCCTTCGAGTTTTCGCGCGCGCGGCGTCAGCAACGCCTTGATGTCGTCGATCGAGGCAAGCCCGCCCGAGGCGATCACCGGAATCGAGATCGCCTCGGCGAGCGCGATGGTGGCGTCGAGATCGAGGCCCTGGAGCATGCCGTCGCGGGCAATGTCGGTGTAGATGATGGCCGCGACGCCGGCGTCCTCGAAGCGGCGCGCGATTTCGAGCGCCGTCACCGTGGAGGTCTCCGCCCAACCTTCGACGGCGACCAGGCCGTCGCGCGCGTCGAGGCCGACAGCGACACGGCCGGCAAACGCGCGCGCCGCCTCGCGCACCAATCCGGGATCGCGCACCGCCGCGGTGCCGATGATGACCCGGGCGATGCCCTTGGCAAGCCACGCTTCGATCGTGGCGAGATCGCGGATGCCGCCGCCGAGCTGCGCCGGCATCTTCACCTCGGCGAGCACGCGCTCGACCGCGTTCGCGTTCATCGGCTTGCCGGCGAAGGCGCCGTCGAGGTCCACCATATGGAGATATTCGAAGCCCTGGGCCTCGAACGCGGCCGCCTGCGCGGCCGGATCGGTGTTGAACACGGTCGCGCGCGCCATGTCGCCCTGCCGCAGGCGCACGCATTGTCCATTCTTGAGATCGATGGCGGGAAACAGAATCACGGCGACCACTTCAGGAAATTGGCGATCAGGGAAAGCCCGAAGCGCTGGCTCTTTTCGGGATGGAACTGCGTGCCGATGGCGGTGTCGCGCGCGACGATCGCCGTGACCGCGCCGCCATATTGGGCGCGCGCGACGACATCGGCCTCGTTCCTGGCTTGGAGGTGATAGGAGTGCACGAAATAGGCGTGACGCCCGGCCGGCCCGAGCGGCAGGCCGGCGAGCACCGGATGTTCTGTCACGACGTCGAGCGTGTTCCAGCCCATATGCGGAATTTTCAGGTTCTCGTCGTCGGGCGCGATCTTGACGACCTCGCCCGCGATCCAGCCGAGCCCATCGGTCACGGCATATTCGCGCCCGCGCTCGGCCATCAATTGCATGCCGACGCAGATGCCGAAAAACGGCCGCGCCTTGACGCGCACCACCTCGTTGAGCGCCTCGATCATGCCGTCGAGCATGTCGAGCCCCTTGCGGCAATCGGCGAAGGCGCCGACGCCGGGCAGCACGACGCGGTCGGCGCGAAAGGCGACTTCCGGATCGCGCGTCACCGCGACGGGCTCGGGATGGCCGATCTCGCGCGCGGCGCGCTCGAAGGCCTTGGCCGCCGAATGCAGATTGCCCGAACCGTAATCGATGATCGCGACCGTCACCGCCGCGCCTCCGGCTCGGGAAAGAGACCGATGACGCCGAGGCCGGCCCCGTTCGCCGGAACGTGATCGGGCGCGGCCGCGCGCGCGCCGCCCGTTCCTTTCACCCAGGAATCGAAGAAACGCCGCTCGGCCGCCTCGAGATCGGGGGCGTTGACGACGCCGAGCTCGCGCCAGCCGCGACGCGCGAGGGCGCGGCGGCGCAACGTGCCGCCTTCAAGCGCGACGAGCAGGGAAAGGCCGAGGAAGGCAACGGCCGGCGGCCAGCCGGAGATGCCCGTCGCCGCGATCGCGACGGACAGGATCAGCGCGCCAGCGACATAGCCCCCAAGCGCGAGCCAAAGGCGATGCGCGGCGAGCCAGAAGGGCGCGAAAAACAGCGCCCAGCCATGAAAGCCGTCGCGCACGAAGACGAAGCTATCCGCGCGACGGGCGCTGGTCTCGCGGATCGAGCTATTCGTCGGGGCGCTTGAAATGGCGCCCGTGATGGCGGGCGCGTGAACGGTGTAGACAGGCATGGATACTCAAACTCCGCCATCGGCGCGACGGGCGCGAAGGCCCTCCGCGTCAGCCGCCCAATTGCCCCTTGGTGGAAGGCACCTCTCCGGCCGCGCGCGGATCGACGGCGACCGCGGCCCGCAGCGCGCGCGCCAGACCTTTGAAGCAGGATTCGGAGATATGGTGGTTGTTGGTGCCGTACAGCGTCTCCACATGCAGCGTCACCCCGGCATTGAGGGTGAAGGCGTGGAACCACTCGCGCACGAGGTCGGTGTCGAACTCGCCGATCTTGTCGCGCGAGAACTCCGCCTTGAACACCAGCACCGGCCGCCCTGAAATATCGATCGCCACGCGCGTCAGCGTCTCGTCCATCGGCAGATGCAGGCTCGCATAGCGGGTGATTCCGGCCATGTCGCCGAGCGCCTGCTTGACCGCCTGGCCGAGGGCGATGCCGACATCCTCCGTGGTGTGATGATAGTCGACATGCAGGTCGCCCACGGCCCTGATCCGCATGTCGATGCGCGAATGGCGCGCGAGCAGGTCGAGCATGTGGTCGAGGAAACCGATTCCGGTCGCGATTTCGCGCGCGCCGGTGCCGTCGAGATCGATCGTCACCTCGATCTCGGTTTCCTTGGTCTTGCGCCTGATGGTCGCCTTGCGCATGGTGCCGGTTCCTGGGTCCGTCGGTTTTCGGACATGCCGGTTCTTCGGACGAGAACCTCGCGGTCGCGAAAATCGCGCCCTTTTAACAGGCCGGCCGGGCTTTCGCCACTGGCGCATCGGGATATGGTCAAGGGACTGGCTCGGGCATTTCCAGCCCATTTCGATTGAACGGCGACCCGGCGATGCATGGAGGATTTCACGGCGAGACGAAATCGTCTCGCCGAAATGAAATGCTCCAAATTCAAGGCCTTGAGCAAATCCCATTCGCAAAAGTGGTTTCCACTTTTGCGGGATTTGCTCTAGATCAGGTCGATCACGAGCAACTGGACCAAATTCATGAGTTCGCGCCCGGAACAGCCGCAATGGCACGGCACCACGATCCTGACCGTCCGTAAGGGCGGCAAGGTGGTCATCGGCGGGGACGGCCAGGTCTCGATCGGCCAGACCGTCATCAAGTCGAATGCCCGCAAGGTCCGTCAGCTCGGCAAGGGCGGCGTCATCGGCGGCTTCGCCGGGGCGACGGCGGATGCCTTCACCCTGTTCGAGCGGCTGGAGGCCAAGCTCGAGCAATATCCGGGCCAGCTCACCCGCGCCGCCGTCGAGCTCGCCAAGGACTGGCGCACCGACCGCTATCTGCGCCGGCTCGAGGCGATGATGATCGTCGCCGACCTGCAGGTCTCGCTGGTCCTCACCGGAACGGGCGACGTGCTCGAGCCGGAGGGCGGCGTCATGGCGATCGGCTCGGGCGGCAATTACGCGCTCGCCGCCGCGCGGGCGCTTGTCGATACCGACAAGGACGCGGAGGCGATCGTGCGCCGCGCGCTCGACATCGCCGCCGATATCTGCGTCTTCACCAATCGCAATGTGACGTTGGAAGTCCTTTCCGACGATGACCGTGGACCGCGATGACCGACTTTTCTCCCCGCGAAATCGTCTCCGAACTCGACCGCTACATCGTCGGCCAGCACGAGGCCAAGCGCGCGGTCGCGATCGCGCTGCGCAACCGATGGCGCCGGCTTCAGCTCGACGAGCGGATGCGCGAGGAGGTGCTGCCGAAGAACATCCTGATGATCGGGCCGACCGGAGTGGGCAAGACCGAGATCGCGCGGCGCCTGGCGCGGCTCGCGGGCGCGCCGTTCATCAAGATCGAGGCGACGAAATTCACCGAGGTCGGCTATGTCGGACGCGACGTCGAGCAGATCGTGCGCGATCTCGTCGAGGTCGCGATCGGCCAGATCCGCGACAAGAAGCGCAAGGAAGTCAACGCCCGCGCCCAGCTCGCGGCCGAGGAACGCGTGTTGACCGCGCTGGTCGGCGCCAATGCGAGCCCGACGACGCGCGAGACCTTTCGCCGCCGCCTGCGGGCGGGCGAGCTCAACGACAAGGAAATCGAGATCGAGGTGCAATCTTCTTCCGGCATGCCGATGTTCGAGATCCCCGGCATGCCCGGCGCGCAGATGGGCGCGGTCTCGCTCGGCGACATCTTCTCCAAGTTCGGCGGGCGCACCAAGACGCGCCGCACCACCGTCGCCGATTCTCATGAATTCCTGATCAACGAGGAATCCGACAAGCTGCTCGACGACGACCAGCTCGTGCAGGAAGCGATCGGCGCGGTGGAAAACAACGGCATCGTCTTTCTCGACGAGATCGACAAGATCTGCGCGGCCGAGAGCCGCCATGGCGCCGACGTGTCGCGCGAGGGCGTCCAGCGCGACCTGTTGCCGCTGATCGAGGGCACCAACGTTTCGACCAAGCACGGCACGGTGAAGACGGACCACATTCTGTTCATCGCCTCCGGCGCCTTTCACATCGCCAAGCCGTCGGATCTGCTGCCCGAGCTGCAGGGCCGCCTGCCGATCCGCGTCGAGCTGAAGGCGCTGACCGGCGAGGATTTCCGCCGCATCCTCACCGAGCCGGAGGCGTCCCTGATCAAGCAATATGTGGCGCTGATGGGAACCGAGGGCGTGAGCCTCGATTTCCGTCCGGACGGAATCGATGCCATCGCCGCGATCGCGGTGGCGGTGAACGCGGCGGTGGAGAATATCGGCGCGCGGCGGCTGCAGACCGTGATGGAGCGCGTGCTCGACGAAATTTCGTTCGCCGCGGGCGACGCCAGCGGCAAGGCGGTCGAGATCGACGCGGCCTATGTCAACACCCGCGTCGGCGATCTCGCCAAGAACGCGGACCTGAGTCGTTTCATTCTCTGATCGCTTTTTCCGGTCATTCCCCGCCGCGCGAGCGCCTTACCCGCACGTAAAGCGCGCCGTCGCCGCCATGGCCGACATGAGCGCGGTCGAAGCCGACGACCATGGCGCGAAATTCCGCCGAGGCGAGCCAGTGCGGAACCTGCCGCCACAGCACGCCGCGTTCGGTTTCCGGCGCCGCGCGCGCGCCCTTGCCGGTGATGACGAGGACGACCCCGCCGCCGTCGCCGAAGACACGATGAATGAAGCGATGCAGCGCGCGATGGGCCTGGCTCTGCGTCATGCCATGCAGGTCGATCGAGGCGCCGATGGCGTCGCGGCCGCGCGCGATCTTGGCCTTGTCCCTCCGGCTCAATGGCGCGGGCTCGCGCGCCGGCACGGGGGGCGACGGCTTTCGCGTGGCGGCGGCGGCGCTTGGCGGCGCGTCGGCCTTTTTTCCGTGAGAGAGCGCGCGCCCAGGGCGATCGGCCTCACGCGGCGGCGGCCGCGCATCCCGCGTCGAGGCGGGCTCGTCCGCACCATGATGGCCGCGTGTTGCCTTGCCCTTGAGTGGATGGGCCGACTTCGCGACGCTTTCCCACAGGCGTCGTTCGTCCTCGGTCAGCGCGCGACGACGGCGCGAGGGCGCTGGCGGCGGCTTTTTCATTTGGAGCGGCTCTTGCCTTGGCTCTCGGCCGCCGCGAGCAGCTTGGCGATCCTGGCCGAGGGTCGCGCGACGGGAAGCGGCGCCCGCGCCGCGGCGGCCGATGGGTCGAGCGCGGTCGGCAGCAGCAGCACAAAACGCGCGGGATGGCGCAGCCGGCCGGAAATCCTTCCCGCCTCCGCGCCCGCCCCGAAATAGATGTCGGCGCGCGCCGGCCCCACGATCGCCGATCCCGTATCCTGCGCGATCATCAGCCGCTGAAAGGTCGAATTCGGTTGAGCGCTCTCGATCGGCAAGCGGCCGTCGACGAAAAACGGCGTGCCGTAGACATGGAGCGCCTTGTCGATCGCGATCGAGCGTCCGGCCTTGAGCGCGACCCCTTGCGCGCCGCGCGGCTCGTCTTGATCGGACAGCGCGACCTCCCGGAAAAACACATAGGACTTGTTCTGCCGGCGGAGCTCGGTCTCCTTGTCGGGATTTTCGGCGAGCCATTGTCGGATGCGCTGCATCGACATTTCCTCGCGCGGGATGATCCCCCGGTCGATCAGCACGCGGCCGACGGGCGTATAGGGATGGCCGTTATGGGCGTCGTAATTGATGCGCAGCGTCGTGCCGTCCTCGAGGCGGACGCGCGCGGAGCCCTGGATCTGCATGAACAGCAGATCGGTCTGGCTCTTGACCCAGCAGATCTCAAGCTTGCGCCCGGCGAGCGCGCCTTCCTCGATCTCGCCGCGCTCGTAATAGGGAACGAGTTTGCGCCGCCCAATCTTGCGAAAGACCTGGCCGCGATTGGGCAGATTCTCCGAGGATTGGCGGAAGCCCCGCACGAACAGGTTCGAGGGCTTGCGATAGACCGGCACGCTGAAGACATCACTCCGCGCGCGCGAGCCGTCCACGATCGGCTCGAAATAGCCGGTGACGAAGCCCTCCGCCTCGCCGAGTTTCGACAGCCGCAACGGCACGAAGTGGCGCTCGAAAAAGCGGCGGGCATCGTCGGCGTCGCCGACATGGGCGGCGCGCGCGGCAAGACATGGCGCGCGCAGCGAATCCTTCAGCGGCTTATCGGCGTTGGCGCTTTTTCCCTGCGCGACCACCGCCCGGCAGCTCGTCCGGAACGCGCGGAAGGCCTCGAGCTGGTCGTCGTTCGCCCAGCCATCGACGGCGCGCCACTCGAGCGGCTGGTATTGCGCGTTCGGAAATTCGAAGACCGCGAAATCGCGTCCACGCGCCCCGGCCGGATTTGGCGCGAACAAATCAAGCGCGATGACGACGCCGGCGGCGATGGCCGAGGCGCGCCGACATCGATCGCCGGGGCGCTTGCCGGAATTATTGGCCGGATTCGGTCGCGACCAGCTTCCAGTTCGGATCGCGCGAGGAGACATCTCGGGCAAATGTCCAAACATCGGTCACATCCGTTACCTGGTCCGCGTTGCCGTCGACCGCGTTGCCGGATTTGTCGCGCGTGACGGAGACGATCTGCGAGACGAAGCGCAGCGTGAGCTGCGCCATGCGGCCCCTCATCTCCGCGCTTTCGGCGACGGCCTTGTCGATCGAGACGAAGCGCGTCTCCATCGTCTCGCCGCGCGATTCCCGCTCGCGCAGGGCTTCGTCGAAACCCTCATACACTTCCGTCGACAACAGGTCTTTCAAGGTGCGCCGGTCGCCATGGGCGAAGGCGAGCACGATCATCTCATAGGCGCCGCGCGCGCCGGCGATGAAATGCCGCATGTCAAATCCGGGCGACTGCGCGGCGATGGCGTCGAGGCCCTTGGCCAGCGGCGAATCGGCGTCGGCTATTCCCTTCCAGCGATCGAGCGCCGCGGCTCCATCCGCGGGCGAAGCGGACGCGGGCGGCTCGTCCCGGCCCGGCAGCGGCACCACATTGCCCTTGCCGAGGACGTTGGCATCCTTCGACGGCGCGACATCGTAGGGCGAGCGCTCGTCGCCCGTGCGCTGGCCGAGCACGCTGCGCAGCCGCAGGAAGATGAACACGGCAAGCGCCAGAAAGATGATGGTGTAGATGTCAAACACTGTTGGCTCGTCCTCTGGCTCGATCGACCGGCGCCGCGGTCGGCCCGTTCGTCGCATTCCGGGACTCAACGAAATGGTTCGAGGCGGTTTTTCGGCCGCTCACCTCACCGTCGCGCCCCTCGATGGAATTCGACTTCTTATCATTTAGGCGCATGACCGGCTCCCGCCAAGGGCGAGCATCTGGCAATCCGGCCAGGCGAGGTGTCTTGCAACGCCTGAATATCCGTCAGTTTCCACCGGAATCGCGGTGAATTCTAGACGATCCGTCGCACCCGGCCAACCGCCGCGACGCCTCGCAGGCCGGGCCGGAGAGGCGACCTTGTCGCCCATTTGCCCCTGTGATAGCCAGTCGCCCACCGAAATGGGCCCGTTTTTCAGGCCGGAGGAGGGTATTATGACGAATGGCAATGGTGCGCCTTCCGAGGCCGACGCGCTGCCCCAGCTTAACGTGCTCGCGCAATACACCAAGGATTTCTCGTTCGAGAACCCGAACGCGCCGAAATCGCTCGCGCCCAGCCAGAAGCAGCCGACGATCAACATCCAGATCAACGTCAACGCCAACCCGATTTCGCCGGACGAATACGAGGTCGCGCTCAAGATCGAGGGCAAGGCCGAGCAGACATCGACGCTGCTGTTCAATTTCGAGCTGGTCTATGCCGGCGTCTTCCGCATCGTCAACGTGCCGCAGGAAAACCTGCATCCGCTGGTGATGATCGAGTGCCCGCGCCTGCTCTTCCCCTTCGCCCGCGAGATCATCGCCTCGGCCGTGCGCGACGGCGGCTTTCCCCCGCTGCTGCTCGATCCGGTCGATTTCGTCGGCCTCTACCGCCAGAACATGGCGCGCGCGCAACAGAGCGCGTCCCCGCCGCCGAAGTCGGACGATTAGAAATCGAACAATTGGGCGCGCGTCGCTACCGCGACCGATCGCCGGAGACGAATTCGCTCCACAGCGGCGCATCGCCCAATGTCGCGACGAATTGGGCATGCGCGGCGCGATCTTCATCGCTCACGCGCGCGCTCAGCGGAACGGGTCGCTCCGGGCGCGGGCCGCCTGGGGTGATCGCCGCCGTTCGCTCGCGCGCCTCGTTCAGGACAAGCCGCGCCTGCCGGGCATCGATCAGCTCGATATAGACCTCGGCGAGAAGTTCGGCGTCCAGCAGGGCCCCGTGCTTGGTGCGCCGCGAATTATCGATGCCGTAGCGCGCGCAGAGATCGTCGAGACGGTTGGGCCCGCCGGGATTTTTTCGCCGCGCCAGAAGCAGCGTGTCGACCAGGCGTTCCCGCCCGACCGGCGCGCGCGCGACCCGATCAAGCTCCGCGTTAATGAAGCCGATATCGAACGACGCGTTGTGAATGATCAGCGGCGCGTCACCGATGAATTCGAGAAATTCGTCCGCGATGTCGACGAAGAGCTCTTTGTCGGACAGGAACTGCGTCGACAGGCCGTGGATCGCGAAGGCCTCCGCCGGCATCTCGCGCTCGGGATTGAGATAGCGGTGGAAGGTCTGACCGCTCGGAATGCGGTTGACGAGTTCGACGCAACCGATTTCGACAAGGCGGTGCCCCTGCAGGGGATCGAGCCCCGTCGTTTCGGTATCGAGCACGATTTCCCGCATGGGTCGGTCCTTGCCGCATTTCTCGCCGAAACGGCCGGGCGAATTCGCGTGGCGCGCCGAATCACCCGCCCCGTTTGGGCATCTTAGCGACCTCGGCCAGTATTTCCCGGATTCTCACGCGCACCGGCTCGATGCCACGCGAGGAATCCACGATGAAATCCGCCCTCGCGCGTTTTTCCTCGTCCGGCATCTGACGCGACAGAAGAGCATCGAGCTTGTCCGGCGTCATGCCCTCGCGGGCGAGAAGCCGCTCGCGCTGCATGGCGGCGGGCGCGGAGACCACCACCACCGCGTCGACGCGCCGGTCGCCTCCGGTCTCGAACAATAGCGGGATATCGAGCACCACGATGCGCGCTCCCGATTTTTCCGCGCGCGAAAGGAACGCAAGTTCAGCCTCGCGCACCAGCGGATGGACGATCGCCTCCAGTCGCGCCATGGCTTGCGGATCGTTGAGGACGCGCGCGCCGAGCCTGCCGCGATCGACGCGGCCCTCGACAACCGTGCCGGGAAAGGCGGCCTCGATCGCGGGTACCGCATCCTTCTCGTAAAGCGCGTGAACGGCGGCGTCGGCATCATGGACCGGCACGCCGAGCTCGGCGAAGAGGCTGGCGGTCGTCGATTTGCCCATGCCGATCGACCCGGTCAGCCCCAGCACTTTCATCGCGCTCCGCTCCATTGGCTCACCCCGCCAGAACGCCGCGCGCCCGCAGAAAATCGAACAGCGGCACCAGCGGAAGCCCCAGAATGGTGAAATGGTCGCCCTCGATCCTTTCGAACAGATGCACGCCGAGACCTTCGAGTTGATAGGCGCCGACGCTCGCCATCACGCTTTCGCCGGCGCCCGCGAGATAGGTCTCGATGAAGTCTTCGCTCAACCAACGCATGGTCAGGCGCGCGGTCTCTACATGATCGAACAGGACTTCCCCGTCGAGCGCGACCGCGACGCCCGAATGCAGGTCGTGGATCGCGCCCCGTAGCGCGCGCAGCGTCGCGGCCGCGTCCGCGAGGTCGGCGGGCTTGGAGAAGCGGCGTTGACCGAGCGCGAGCGTCTGATCGGCGCCGATCACATGGTGGCCGGGCAAACGCAGCGAGACCGCGCGCGCCTTGGCGCGCGCGAGCACGCGCGCGACCTCGCGCGGATCGGTAATGCCCGCTTGTGCCTCGACCGCGCGTTCGTCGAGATCGGCGGGCTCGGTCAGGAACGACAGGCCGGCGTTGCGAAGCAGGTATTGCCGCGAGGGACTGGCCGAGGCCAGAACGAGCGGCCGCGCGTCTCGCCAGAACCCCGCGTCTCGTCCCAAGCTCATGAGGGAACCCAGGCCCGCTGGCGGTCGGCATAGAGCTTCATGATCGCGGCCGCCGTCTCTTCGATCGACCGTCGCGTCACGTCGATCAGCGCCCAGTTGTAGCGCGCGCACAACCGGCGCGAGAGCGCGATTTCATCGGCGACCGCGTTGCGATTGACATAGCTGTCATCCTCGATATTGCCGCGCAGGCCAAGGAGGCGGTTCTGTCGGACCTGGATGATTCGTTCCGGTGTCGCGAACAGCCCGACCACCAGCGGTTTCTTCAACGTCTCGAGCTGCGGCGGGATTGGAATTCCCGGCACCAGCGGGATATTGGCGGTGCGCACGCCGCGATTGGCGAGATAGATCGAGGTCGGCGTCTTCGACGTGCGCGACACGCCCACCAGCACGACGTCGGCGTTTTCGAGATCGTCGACATGCTGCCCATCATCATGCAGCATGGTGTAATTGAGCGCGTCCATCCGCTTGAAATAATCGGAATTCAGCATGTGCTGGGCGCCAACGCGCGGGGTCGATTCCGCGCCGAGATAGGCCTGGAACAGTTGCAGCACGGGCCCAATGATCGAAAGGCTGGGGATGTTGATTTCCTGGCACTTGCCCTCGAGCCGCGTCACCAGGTCGCGCTCGAGCAGCGTGAATAGCACGATCCCGGGCTCGTCCTCGATCTCGGCGAGGACGCGGTCGAGTTGCTTCTGGCTGCGCACCAGCGGATAGACATGCTCGACCGCGGTCACATTGGTGTATTGCGCCGCGACCGCGCGCGCGACGGTCGTCAGCGTTTCGCCGGTGGAATCGGAGACGAGGTGAAGGTGAAAGTAGCTGGCGGTTTCGGACGGCATTGGCGGTTGGTCGACCTGTGAATCGATGGGGAAGATCCGTGCCTCCCGCGCACCCGCGGTCAGGAGGCCGGGAAAGACTTCAGGCTTGTCCACATTTGCCTTTTTCGGGAGACTTTTTTCGCGTGCCGCGATGATACTGGGAAGATGTGAATTTGTCTCTTGATATCAATGCCAGCCGGGAGCAAAAAAGCGAGCTTTTCCAGTGGCATTGACCAGTTCGGGAAAAAGCTCCAGGAAGAAGGGACAAGCCGTCCCCGCCGGAAAAACCAGTGGCAAGCGTTGGACGAAAACTTATGAGTCCAGTCTCCAGCCCAATAAACAACAACAGATTCAAATTAGATCTTTTTGGTGAGGGGGTCCTTGGGGGCGATGTCCGCGAATAAGCCAGTGCTCGACGTCCTGAACGGCAAGGCGCTTCCATCTCCTCCGGTATGGATGATGCGTCAGGCCGGACGCTATCTGTCGGAATATCGCGAGGTCAGGACCAAGGCCGGCTCCTTTCTCGATCTTTGCTTCAATCCGACATTGGCGGCGGAGGTCACGCTGCAACCGATCCGGCGGTTTGGTTTCGACGCAGCGATTCTTTTTTCGGATATTCTGGTCATTCCCCATGCGTTAGGCCAAACGGTGACGTTCAGCGTTGGCGAGGGACCACAGCTTAACCCGCTTGAAGACGCGGACGCGATCGAGCGATTGCGCGGGCAAGCCGACGCGACAATTCTGGCGCCGGTCTACGAGACGATCCGGCTGGTGCGCCGCGATCTTCCGGCGAATGTGACGTTTCTCGGGTTTTGCGGCGCGCCGTGGACCGTCGCGACCTATATGATCGCGGGACGGGGAACGCCGGATCAGGCTCCCGCGCGGATGTTCGCCTATCGCGAACCCGCCGCGTTCAGCCAGTTGATCGACATTCTCGTCGAGAATTCGATTTCCTATCTCACCCGGCAATTCGAGGCTGGCGTCGACGCGGTGCAACTGTTCGATACTTGGGCCGGCGTGCTGCCGCCGGAAGAGTTCATGCGCTGGTGCGTCGAGCCCTGCGAGCGAATCGTTTCCGGATTGCGGCGCCAAATTCCCGGCGCGCGGGTGATTGGCTTTCCGCGCGGGGCGGGCGCGCTGCTGCCGCGTTACTTGGAACGCGTCGCGGTCGATGGCGTCAGTATCGACTGGACGGCGGACCGGACATCGATCGCGCGGCAGGTCGGCCAGTCGGTCGCGATCCAGGGAAATCTCGATCCGCTCGCGCTGCTTGCAGGTGGGGAAGCGCTTTCGCGCGCGGTCGACGCGATATTGCGAGACTTCGCCGGGAGCCGGTTCATCTTCAATCTCGGGCACGGCATTTTGCCGGAAACGCCGGTCGCGCATGTTGAGGACATGCTTTCCCGGGTTCGGGGCGCGGCGAAGCGGACGACGAAATGACCGCCGAGACCAGAAAAGTGACGATCCGGGCGGCGACCGCGCTGCTGATCACGGCCGCGCTCGCGGGCGTCCTGATCTTCTGGCGGAGCGATGGCATCTACCTCTGGATCAAGGCGATCCACATCATCGCGGTGATCTCATGGATGGCCGGGATGCTCTATCTGCCCCGCCTGTTCGTTTACCATTGCGAGGCGGAGGTGGGCTCGAAGCAGTCCGAAACGTTCAAGGTGATGGAACGTCGGCTGCTGCGTTTCATCATCAACCCCGCGATGGTGGTCAGCTGGGTGTTGGGCCTTTGGCTCGGTTGGCACGGCCATTTCCTGACGGAGGCCTGGTTTTTGCTGAAACTTGCCCTCGTGATCGGGCTTTCGGCCGTACATGGGCTGTTGGCGCGCTGGGTGAGGGATTTCGCGGCCGACCGCAACGCGCATCCGCCGAAATTCTACCGGATCATCAATGAGGTCCCGACCCTGTTGATGATCGTCATTGTCATCTTGGTGACGGTCAAGCCGATTTAGCGAATTGATCCGTACCGGGCATCTTGCGTATTGGGCTTCGGTTTTCTATATTGCGGCTATCCCGCCGAACGCAGGCGGATGCGGTCACGCTCCGGTTCTCCGACAATCACTGAGCGGTTCCGTGTCGGGTTTACTGCCGTCGCTGGCACAATTTCGGCAATTTCTCACCTGCGAAATCTAGCGTGACGTGCATCGATCGCCCGGGGCGACGGTTCGCCGATTGATCTCCAATTTATCCCTCCAACGACTCCCTCGACAGGACTACCCCCATGCGGGAAATGAAATTACAGGATCTCAAGGTCAAGACTCCGGCCGAATTAGTCTCGTTTGCCGAGGAATTGGGTGTCGAGAACGCCAGCACGATGCGCAAGCAGGAGCTGATGTTCGCCATTCTCAAGCAGCTCGCCATTCAGGAAACCGACATCATCGGCGAGGGCGTGGTCGAAGTATTGCCCGACGGCTTTGGATTTTTACGTTCGCCCGATGCGAATTATCTGCCCGGGCCCGACGACATCTACGTCTCGCCCTCGCAGATCCGCCGCTTCGGCCTGCGCACCGGCGACACCATCGACGGCCACATCCGCAGCCCGAAGGACGGCGAGCGCTACTTCGCGCTGCTCAAGGTCAACACCATCAATTTCGAGGATCCGGACAAGGCGCGCCACAAGGTCAATTTCGACAATCTGACGCCGCTTTATCCCGACGAGCGGTTGAAGATGGAGCACGAGGATCCGACCAAGAAGGATCTCTCCGCGCGCGTTATCGACATCGTCTCGCCGATCGGCAAGGGACAGCGCGCGCTCGTCGTCGCGCCGCCGCGCACCGGCAAGACCGTGCTGTTGCAGAACATCGCCCACGCCATCGCGGCCAATCATCCCGAATGCTACCTGATCGTGCTGCTGATCGATGAGCGGCCGGAGGAAGTCACCGACATGCAGCGCTCGGTGAAGGGCGAGGTGATTTCGTCGACCTTCGACGAGCCGGCCGTTCGCCACGTGCAGGTCGCCGAAATGGTCATCGAAAAGGCCAAGCGCCTGGTCGAGCACGGCCGCGACGTGGTGATTCTGCTTGATTCGATCACGCGTCTGGGGCGCGCCTACAACACGGTCGTTCCCTCGTCGGGCAAGGTGCTGACCGGCGGCGTCGACGCCAACGCGCTGCAGCGGCCGAAGCGCTTCTTCGGCGCGGCGCGCAACATCGAGGAAGGCGGGTCGCTGACCATCATCGCCACCGCGCTGATCGAAACCGGCAGCCGCATGGACGAAGTCATCTTCGAGGAGTTCAAGGGCACCGGCAACTCGGAAATCATTCTCGACCGCAAGGTCGCCGACAAGCGCACCTTCCCGGCGATCGACATCACGCGCTCGGGCACGCGCAAGGAAGAGCTGCTGGTTCCGGCCGGCGACCTGAAGAAGATGTATGTGCTGCGGCGCATCCTCAATCCGATGGGCACGATGGACGCGATCGACTTCCTGCTCGACAAGCTGCGCAACACCAAGAACAACGCCGAGTTCTTCGAGTCGATGAATACGTAAGGCATTGGGCGAGCCCGCGACCAACGCCTTCGGCCAGCCGGTCGGCGAGGCCCTGCCGGGTTGGAGCGCGCGGTCGTTTCCCCCCTCCGCGCCTCTGGTCGGCCGCGGCTGTCGGCTGGAGCCGCTGGCGATCGAGCATGCGCGCGAGCTCCTTGAGGCTGATCGGTCGACGGCCGATGACGCGGCGTGGACCTATATTGCCGAGGAACCAATCCGCGATTTGGCCGATTATGAATCGTGGGTGGTAAAGAGCATCGCGCGAAGCGATTTGCGGTTCTTCGCCATTGTCGACGCGGAGCGTGGCGCCGCGACGGGGCGCGCGGCATTCATGCGGATCGATCCCGTCAACGGGACGATCGAAATCGGCCACATCAAGTTCTCACCTCCATTGCAACGAACCGCCGCGGCGACCGAAGCGATGTTTCTGATGATGCGTCGTGCGTTCGATGAACTCGGCTACCGCCGGCTCGAATGGAAATGCGATTCCCTGAACGCGCCCTCGCGCGCCGCGGCGGAGCGGCTCGGGTTTCGCTTCGAGGGCATCTTCCGGCAGGCCGTGGTGGTGAAAGGCCGCAATCGGGATACGGCTTGGTACTCGATCATCGACAAGGAATGGCCGCCATTGCGCGAGGCGTTCGAAGCCTGGCTGGCGCCGAGGAATTTCACGGCCGATGGCCGCCAGGTTCGGCGGCTCGGCGAGCTGATCGCGGCGTATCGGCGCCCCTGACGTGTCAGGACACCAAGACGCCGCGGCGAAGGTCGTCGGGGTCGGTGACGGGTAGCGAGCAGGTCTGATTACGGCAGACGAAGGCCGCCGACCGATCGACCGCGGCAAGGGGCGCGGCCGCCGGATGATCGGGTGAAAGCGCGTCGGCTTTGACAACCCGCGCGACGACACGCGTCGCGAACGGCAGCTTCAGCGCCGCCTTAGACAGCGCTCCAGCCGCGTCGTCGTTTCCGACGACGACGATTTCGTTCATCGCCTCGCGCAGATCCAGCGCGTTGAGGAGCGAGAGGTGGCCGAAGGCTTCCTTCGTGGAACGCGGCAAGGTCGCCTGAAGCAGGCGGTCGGCCGCCTCGCGCCAGGAATCGTCGCCACCAAGCACGGCTAGACGCAAGAGATTCTCGGCGATCAGGCCATGGTGATTGGGAACGGCGTCGTCATGTGTGGCGCGGGGGCGCAGGATGAGGGCGTCGGCGTCTTGCGCGCTGAGGTAATAGCCGCCGCCGGCTTCATCGCGGTGGTGGCGATCGAGCGACCGCTGCCAGCGCACGGCCGCCTCGAGATAGTCCCGGTTTGATGTGATTTCGAAAAGGGCGATCGCGGCGCGGATCATGGCCGCATGGTCGGAGGCGAGTCCCGGAAACAGAAGCCGGCCCTCGCGCCAGGAATGGCCGAGACGGTCGCCGCGCGTCATGGCGCGCTGGATGAAGGCGAAGGCCCGTTCGCCGAGCGCGCGCCAGTCTGGTCGGTCGAAGACGACGCTTGCATGCGCGAGCGCGGCGATCATCAGACCATTCCAGTCGGCGAGCACCTTGTCATCGAGACCGGGCCTCGCGCGGGCCTCGCGCGCCTGGAATAGCTTGGCGCGAAGGTCGGCGAGGCGTGAGGCCTCCTCGGCCGTCGGCTCCCGGCCGGCAAGGCGGTTGAGGATGTTGTGGCCCTCGAAATTGCCTTGCGCGGTCACGTCGTAGATCTCGGCGAACAACGCCGCGTCGTCGGTTCCGAGCACGCGCGCGATTTCCTCGCGCGACCAGACATAGAAGCGCCCCTCCTCCCCTTCCGAATCGGCGTCGAGCGAGGAGGCGAAGCCGCCTTCGGCCGTCGTCATCTCGCGCGCGAGCCAGGAAACGGTTTCGGCGGCGCGCGCGGCGAACAGCGCATCGGGTCGGCGCGCCTGTTCGAGGGCGATGAGATCGAGGATCTGGGCGTTGTCGTAGAGCATCTTCTCGAAATGCGGCACCAGCCATTTCTCGTCGACCGAATAGCGGGCATAGCCGCCGCCGAGGTGATCGTGGATGCCGCCCTGGCTCATGCGCGTGAGCGTGAGCGACACGGCGTCGAAAAACCGCGGTTCGCCAACGCGTGCGCCGGCCCGCCACAGGAATTCGAGCATCGTGCATTGGGGAAACTTCGGCGCGACGCGCAGTCCGCCATGCACGGGATCGATGGCGCCGAGAATCTTGCCCGCTTCCTCGTCGAGCTCGCGATAGCCGATCGGCGCGCTCTCATCGCGCGCGCGGCGCTGGTCGAGATGCTGAAGAATGGCGGTGCAATTATGCGCGATCTTGTCGGGATGCTCGCGATAGGTTCGCGCGATCTCGCGCAAGACATCGGTGAAGGCGGGCCGGCCGAAACGCGATTCCTTGGGAAAATAGGTGCCGCCCCAGAACGGTTCGCCGCTGGAGCTCAGGAACATCGTCAACGGCCAGCCGCCCTGCTCGCCGAGCAGATGCAGCGCGTTCATATAGATGAGATCGATGTCGGGGCGCTCCTCGCGATCGACCTTGATGTTGATGAAGAGCTCGTTCATCACGCGCGCGGTCGCTTCGTCCTCGAAGCTTTCATGCGCCATGACGTGGCACCAGTGGCAGGCGGCATAGCCGACCGAGAGCAGAATGGGCTTATTAAGCCGCCGCGCCTCGGCGAGAGCCTCCGTGCCCCACGGCCACCAGTCGACCGGGTTCGACGCGTGCTGCAACAAATAGGGGCTGGTTTCCCCGGCAAGGCGATTGGGCGGCCTCTCGCCATGCGCTGAAGATGACATGGCCGGAACAATGGCCTATGGCGGCGGGAGCGATCAAGGAGGATTGGCTCCATCCGCGATCACAAGGATGCAAGCGGGCGAGGCACGACTTGTTGGAATGTGGCGCCGTCTGATAAATGATTGAAAAGACAACTATATTCGCGCTTTCGTCGGGCCGGCCACCGGCCGCGATCGCGCTCGTGCGCGTTTCGGGCCCGCGCGCCGGAGAGGCGCTGCGAAAAATCGCGGGCGTGCTGCCGCCGCCGCGCCGCGCGCGCCTTGCCGAACTCAAGACCGCCTCGGGCGAGGTGATCGACAGGGCGCTGGTGCTCTGGTTTCCCGCGCCCAAAAGCGAAACGGGGGAAGACGTCGCCGAGTTCCACATCCATGGCGGGCGCGCGGTGCTTTCGCTTCTCATCAACGCGCTTGAGGCGGTCGACGGATTGCGCGCGGCCGAGCGCGGCGAGTTCACGCGGCGTGCGCTCGAGAACGGCAAGATCGATCTCGTCGCGGCCGAGGGCCTGAGCGATCTGATCGACGCGGAGACCGAGGCGCAGCGGCGCCAGGCGCAACGTCAACTTCATGGTTTGCTCGGACCGGCGGCGGAAGATTGGCGCGCGCGCGCGATCGCCATCGTGGCCGCGATCGAGGCGGGTCTTGATTTCTCCGACGAAGGCGATGTTGAAGAAACCGTTGCGGCACAGGCAATTCCGGCGATCGTGACGCTGCGCGAGGATATCGATCGCGTGCTCGCCGCGTCTCGTCATGGAGAGCGTCTGCGCGATGGGCTCGTCGTCGCGATCGCAGGCCCGCCGAATGTCGGCAAGTCGACGCTGCTCAATCGGCTGGCGCGACGGGAGGCGGCGATCGTCTCGCCGCACGCGGGCACGACGCGCGACGTGATCGAGGTCCATCTTGATCTCGCGGGCTATCCGGTGACGCTGCTCGACACCGCTGGGATTCATGCGTCCGACGATCCCGTCGAACGCGAGGGCGTGCGGCGCGCGCTGCAACGCGCCTCGGAAGCCGACCTCGTGCTGTGGCTGCGCGATGCCGCCGGTGGGAACGGCCTTGAAGGCGAAGAGCCGGGCGCGACGGCGCGCGCGGGGCGAGGCGTGCCGACCTGGATCGTCTGGAACAAGATCGACATGGCGCACGCCGACGCCAGCCTGGTGGGGGATGAAGGTCCGCCGGGGGAATTCCGCCAATTCCGGATTTCGGCCCGCGACGGGACGGGATTGATCTTGCTGATCGAGCAATTGACCGCGTTCGCGGATGGTTATTTCGGCTGCGGCGAAAGCGCCATGATCAGCCGCGCCCGCCATCGCGGGGTTCTGGAGGAGGCCTCGGCGGCGCTGGGTAGGTCTATACAAGCCTTTGAACTTGGAGAGGAAATAGCCGCCGAGGAACTGCGAATGGCGATTCGTTCCTTGGGCCGGCTGCTTGGTAAGGTCGATGTTGAGGATGTTCTCGATGCGATTTTCGCGGAATTCTGCATCGGGAAATAGTCGCTCGGGCGGCTTCGGCCGCTGCCTATGAAAGCCGAGTTTGACGGCTGCGGTTGTTGTTTCACGTGAAACAGTCTGCCGGCCCGGGAACTGTTTCACGTGAAACGGTTTGGTGCCGCTCGGCAATCCCTGGACCTCCCGGCGCGGGCTGGCTAGAAGCAGGCAATCTCTCAAGGCGCGCGATGACAACAACTTACGACGTGATCGTGATCGGGGGCGGGCATGCGGGCTGCGAAGCGGCCTCGGCCGCCGCCCGGATCGGCGCGAAGACCGCCCTGGTCACCCATTCCTTCGCGACGGTCGGGGCGATGTCCTGCAATCCGGCGATCGGTGGGCTTGGCAAGGGTCATCTCGTCCGCGAGGTTGACGCGCTGGACGGGCTGATGGCGCGCGTGGCCGATCAGGCCGGCATTCAGTTCCGCGTTCTCAACCGGCGAAAGGGACCGGCGGTCAGAGGGCCGCGCGCCCAAGCCGACCGCAAGCTCTATTCTCGCGCGATGCAGGCCGCGATCCGCGACTGTCCTGGCCTCGACGTCATCGAAGATGAAGCGGCCGAATTCGTCAGCGACGGGAAGCGGATGCAAGGAGTGAGGCTTGCCGGCGGCGCCAGCCTGACGGCGGGGGCGGTGGTCGTGACGACGGGCACCTTCCTGCGCGGCCTCATCCATCTCGGCGAGCGGTCATGGCCGGCCGGCCGCATCGGCGAGGAGCCGGCGATGCGGCTTTCGGAGAGTTTCGAGCGGCTAGGCTTTCCGCTCGGCCGGCTGAAGACCGGGACTCCGCCGCGGCTCGACGGACGGACGATCGACTGGGGCGCGGTCGACATGCAGCCCGGCGACGACCCACCGGAGCCTTTTTCGGCGCTCACCCGAGAGATCAGCACCCCCCAGATCGAATGCGGGATCACGCGGACGAACGAGGCGACCCACGCCGTCATCCGCGCCAATGTTCATCGTTCCCCGATGTATTCCGGTCAGATTCAGAGTCGGGGGCCGCGCTATTGTCCCTCGATCGAGGACAAGATCGTGCGTTTCGGCGATCGGGAAGGGCATCAGATCTTTCTTGAGCCCGAAGGGCTCGACGATTTCACCGTCTATCCGAACGGCATCTCGACCTCGTTGCCGGAAGACGTGCAGGCCGCTCTCGTCGCGACGATTCCGGGGCTCGCGCGCGCGCGCATCATCCGGCCCGGCTACGCGATCGAATACGACCATGTCGATCCCCGCGAGCTCAAGCCGACGCTGGAAACGAAGCGGGTTTCGGGGCTCTTCCTCGCCGGCCAGATCAACGGCACCACGGGTTACGAGGAGGCAGCCGCGCAAGGCATCGTGGCCGGAATCAACGCGGCGCGCCTTGCGGGAGGCGCGCCGGGCGCCGTCTTCGACCGGGCGGACGGCTATCTAGGCGTGATGATCGACGATCTCGTCACACGCGGCATCAGCGAGCCCTATCGCATGTTCACCTCGCGGGCGGAGTACCGGCTTTTCCTGCGGGCCGATAACGCCGATCAGCGCCTGACGCCGAAGGGTATCGCATTGGGATGCGTCTTGCCGGTTCGCGCGGCGGCCTTCGGCTCGAAGATCGCGGCGCTCGAAAAGGCGCGCTCGCTCGCGCGCTCGCTTTCGATCACCCCCACACGGGCGGCCGAGTTCGGGCTGGCGCTTAATCGCGACGGCCAGCGCCGCAGCGCCTTCGAGCTGCTTTCCTATCCGGGGATCACCTTGGGCGAGGTCGTTTCCATCTGGCCGGAGCTTTCGGCGCTTGATGGCGAAATCGCCCGCCAGCTCGAAACGGACGCGAAGTACCACGTCTACCTCGATCGACAAGAGGCCGATGTGGCGGCCTTCCGTCGGGACGAACGAATGCTCCTCGGCGAGGAGATCGATTACGCGGCCGTGCCTGGCCTTTCGAACGAGGTCCGCTATCGTCTCGACAAGACGCGGCCCGCGACCATCGGTCAGGCCGCCCGCATGGATGGGATCACGCCGGCGGCGCTGTCGGTACTTGTGGCGTTTCTGCGCCGGAGGGACCGCCGCGTCGCGGCGGAATGACCGATGGGCCCTGATCCCAAGCGCGATCCGAAGCCTGATCCGAAGGTCGACGCCGACCGGGCCCGCGCGCTCGCCGTCTGTCCTGTTTCACGTGAAACGGAGGAACGACTCGCGCGCTTCGTCGCGCTCCTTCGCGATTGGCAGGCTAGGACCAACCTGATCGCCCGTTCGACGCTGACGGAAGTCTGGTCACGTCACATCGCCGATTCATTGCAGCTTCTGGATGTCGTGCCCGAGGCGCGGCGCTGGGTCGACCTTGGAAGCGGCGGCGGCTTTCCCGGCATTCCGCTTGCCTGCGCGCTGGCTGAGCTTGCCGGCGGTCACGTCCATCTTGTCGAACGGAACGCGAAAAAGGCCGCCTTCCTTCGCGAGGCCGTCCGCGTCACGTCGATCCCGGCGAGCGTGCACCTGTCGAATATCGAGGATTTTGTGGAAAGATTCGATGGCGCTGTCGATTGCGTGACCGCCCGCGCCCTCGCACCCCTTAATGTCCTGATCGGCTTAGTCAAACCCCTTGTCGATCGCGGAGCCAAGGCTGTGCTTCCCAAGGGACAAGATATTGAAGAAGAATTGACTGAAGCTACTAAATATTGGAGAATTTCGTATCGAGTTCTTCCGAGCCGGACCGATCGCCGTGGCAGGATCGTCGTCCTCGACCATGTCGCGCGGAATACCGGAACGGGCTCTGGAAGTCGGCCGCAAGAGTGCCCCCAATGATCGAAAATGGCGATATAAATCAAATGTTTAGTCAAGATACCGGGATACGGCCGCGTGTCATCGCGCTGGCCAATCAGAAGGGCGGCGTCGGCAAGACGACGACGGCCATCAATCTCGGCACCGCGCTTGCCGCGATCGGCGAGCGTGTGCTGATCGTCGATCTCGATCCGCAGGGCAACGCCTCGACCGGGCTCGGGATCGATCGCCGCAGCCGGAATTGTTCGACCTATGACGTGCTGATCGGCGAGGCGAAGCTGCGCGACGCGATCCTTCCGACCGCCGTGCCGCGGCTCTGCATCGCCTCCTCGACGATGGATCTTTCCGGGCTCGAGCTCGAACTCGGCCACACCCGCGATCGCGCCTTCCGCCTGCGCGACGCGCTCGCAGGCTTGAACGCGCCGGCGCCGGCCGAGACGAACTACACCTATGTGCTGATCGATTGTCCGCCGTCGCTCAATCTTCTCACCGTCAACGCGATGGCCGCCGCCGACGCCATTCTGGTGCCGCTGCAATGCGAGTTCTTCGCGCTCGAAGGCCTGTCGCAACTCCTCAAGACCGTCGAGCAGGTCCGCGCCACGCTCAATCCCAATCTCAGCATTCACGGCATCGTGCTGACGATGTTCGACTCCCGCAACAACCTCTCCAATCAGGTCGTCGCCGACGTGCGCCAGTTCATGGGCGAGAAGGTCTACGACACGATGATCCCGCGCAATGTCCGCATTTCCGAGGCGCCGTCCTACGGCAAGCCGGTGCTGGTCTACGATCTCAAATGCGTCGGCAGCGAAGCCTATCTCAAGCTCGCCACCGAGATCATCCGGCGCGAGCGGGAGTTGCGCGTGCACTAGATCGCGACGGCCTTGGATCGAAACGAGCCAAGATCATGGACGTGATCATTTCCGGCAAGTTGGAGCATGATGTTGTCCGAAAACCGCTTCGCAACTTTCGGCATCATGCTTTAGAGCGCGGCTTTTCGCGGCGAGTGGCGCGGCTTGATGGGCGAGGCACGCGCGGACGAGGGGAGCATCCATGATTGACGAATCGCGCTCGCGTCTCGGGCGTGGCTTGGCGAGCCTTATCGGCGATGTCGGCGACGAGGCGGCCAAGATCGAGCGGCCGCGCGCGCAGCGCCGCGTGCCGGTCGAATTCCTGCGTCCCAATCCGCGCAATCCCCGTCGGCAATTCTCCGAGGACGAGCTCGACGCGCTGGCGGCCTCGATTCGCGAGCGCGGCATCATCCAGCCGATCGTGGTGCGGTCCGTGCGCGGGGCTCCCGACGCGTTCGAAATCGTCGCCGGCGAGCGGCGCTGGCGCGCGGCGCAGCGCGCCGGGCTGCATGAGGTGCCGATCGTCGCGATCGAGGTCACCGACACCGAGGCGCTCGAAATCGCCATCATCGAGAACGTTCAGCGCGCGGACCTGAACGCGATCGAGGAGGCGCGCGGCTATCACGCGCTCGCCGACGAATTCAAGCGAAGCCCGGATGAGATCGCCAAGATTGTCGGCAAGAGTCGCAGCCATGTCGCCAACACGATGCGGCTGACGAAACTGCCCGAGCCGGTGCAGGCGTTCATCATCTCCGGCGCGCTTTCGGCCGGCCACGCGCGGGCGCTGATCGGCGTGCCCGATCCGCTCGATCTGGCGCGGCGCATCGTCGATGAAGGGCTCAACGTGCGTCAGGCCGAGGAGCTCGCCCACGGTGAGGGCGTGCCCAAGCGGGCGACGCAAAAGCCCCGCGCGGCGAAGGCTGGCGGCGCCAAGAGCGCCGACACGCTCGCGCTGGAAAAGCGCGTTAGCGACGCGCTCGGCCTCGCGGTGAGCATCGATCATCGCGACCCGGGCGGGACGGTGCATGTGCGCTACCGCGATCTCGACCAGCTTGACGAAATCGTGCGCCGCCTCGAAGCGCGGTCATAGCCGGCCGAAGCCACCGCCGGAATTATCGCCGGCGACGTGAAGAAGCCCCTTGAAGATCGAACGTTCGGCGCGGCGCGTCAGTGCGGCGCGTTCGACGCGGCCACCCGCGCGCGCGCCGAGGTCGAGATCGACAGCAGCGCCCGCTCGGCAATGACGCGCGCGAGCGTGGCGCGCCGGCGTACGTCGAGCGCCGCCTCGCCGAGCTGAAGAATGACGCGCAGGAGCCGCGCGGCGTTCCAGCTTCGCAACGCGGCGTCGATCGCGTTTTCGCGGCTGAAATGCAGCCGAGGAAACTGGCCTTCCCGCGCCTCGGCCATCGCCGAACCGCCCTCGATCGCGAGCCGCGCCTTGTGCAACTGGCTCGCCTGGCGCTGCGCCGCCGCCACGATGACCGCCGGAGCGACGCCTGCCGCCATGGCCTTGGCATAGGCCGTTTCCATCTCGCCATGCCGGCCGGCGAAGGCCGCGTCGATGATCGCGTCGATGGCAAGCGCCGACGCGTCGGCCACCACGGCCAGCACATGGTCGAGCGTTACCTCGCGCGCGCCATGGGCATAGAGGGCGAGCTTGCGGATTTCGTTGCGCGAGGTCTGCCGATCGCCGCCCAGAAGGGCGACGAGCCCCGCGCGCGCCTCCGCCGCGATGCGCAGATTGGCGGCGCGCAGTTCCTCCTCGATCAGGCGGACGAGGTCGCGCTCGGCGTCGGCGTAGCAGGGAATGGCGACGGCCGCGCGCGCCTTCTCGCAGATCGTCCGCAGGGGCGCGCCCTTGCGCAATTCGCCCGCCTCGATCACGACGACGCAGCCGACCGGCGGGTTCGCGGCGAGCGCCTCGACCGCGCCGGCGAAAGCGCGCGTGCCCGCCTTGACGCGAATCGCCCGGCGGCCTCCGAACAAGGGGATCGTCATCGCCTCGTCGATCAGGCGCGAGGGCTCGGAGGCGAGCTCGTCGCCGTCGAGACGCACCAAAGCGAACGGATCGCCGGGATCGGCGACGATCTGGGCGATCAATACGTCGCCGCGTTCGCTCACGAGGCCGGCATCGGGACCATAGAGAAGCACGATCGGATACGCCGGATCGGGGCGGGCAAGGAAACCGTCGATTTCACGCGCGCGTAGTGCCACCACGGTCGTCGGCTCCCCGCGGCTCGGTTTCGGACGGCGAGCCTCAGCCGCCGGAAACGAAATAAGAGGCGAGCCGCTGGTTGATGCTTTCGGCGATCACCTTGGCGGCGCGGTCCTCGGCGTCGCGCATGCCGCGGGCGCGGGCGAAGCGCTGTTCCTGGCCGGGAATGTTGTAGGACACGCGGGCGAAAGAGGTGCCGGTGAGCACGACCTTGTCGGTCGCGATGTCGCGCAGCTCATAGGTCGCGTCGATGCCGTAGTCCTCGGTCTCCGCGCGGGATGTCGTCACGTCGACGATGACGGCGGAGCGGCGGGTGACGAGCCGGATCGCGAGGCGATGATTGGGCGGCGACGTCGCGCCGCTGCCGTTCAGCCCGAACAGAAGCGCGTTGCGGACCTCGACGCCGAGACGGGCCTCCCGCGAACCGTTGGGGGCGTTGATCTGCATCACCTCGACCGCGCGGAGCTTGTCGCCGAGCCCGGTTCCGCCGACAACGCTGTGCTCGCCATACATCGGCTGGAAGCATCCGGCCGTCAGCGCCGCGAGCGCGGCGACGGCCGCCAGCCGCAGCCAGCCGCCAAAGGCCGAACCCCAACCGCCGCGAGTGCTAGCCGACGACATTCACGATCCTTTGCGGGACGACGATAATCTTGCGCACGGGGCGTCCATCGAGGGCACGTTGTACAGCATCGAGGGCCAAAACGGCAGCCTCAATTTCCGGATTTCCGGCATCCCGGGGAACTGAAATATCCGCCTTTTTCTTGCCGTTGACCTGGACCGGCAGACTGATCATGGCCTCGACCAGGAGTTCCGGGTCGACCTTCGGCCAGGGGATCTGGGAAACGAGGCCCTCGCGCCCGAGCGCGGCCCAGCACTCCTCGGCAAGATGGGGCATCATCGGGGCGACCATCCGCACCAGCATCTCATAGGCCTCGCGCAGCGCCGCAAGCGCGTCCCCGTCGTGCAGCCGGGCGGGATCGGTGACGGCTGCAAGCGCCGCCGCGAATTCATAAATCTGGGCGACCGCCGTGTTGAAATTGAGACGCTCGATGAAGTCCTCCACCCGCTTGAGCCGCCGGTGGGCGACCTGCCGGATGGCGAGCGCACCGCCCTCCTCGGCCTGCTTGCCGAAACTGACCGGCCCCTTCTCGATCTCGACGAAGCGGTTGACGAGCCGCCACAGCCGCTGGACGAAACGCCAGGCGCCCTGCACGCCCTCTTCCGTCCAGATCACGTCCCGGTCGGGCGGGGAATCCGACAGCATGAACCAGCGCGCGGTGTCGGCGCCATAGCCGGCGATGATGTCGTCGGGGTCGACCGTGTTGCGCTTCGACTTCGACATCTTCTCGATCGAGCCGATCTCGATGGCCTCGCCGGTCGCGGCGAGAAGGGCGCGGCGCTTGTCGCCCTCGGCCTCGATCTTCACTTCGGCCGGAGAGGCATAGGTGCCGTCGGCCTTGCGATAGGTCTCGTGCACCACCATGCCCTGCGTGAACAGGCCCGCGAACGGTTCGTCGAGATCGACATGGCCCGTCGCCTTCATCGCGCGGGTGAAGAAGCGCGAATAGAGCAGATGCAGAATCGCGTGCTCGATGCCGCCGATATATTGATCGACCGGCAACCAATGATTGGCGATCTTCGGATCGGTCGGCGCGTCCGCGTTCCACGGGTCGGTGAAGCGGGCGAAATACCATGACGAGTCGACGAACGTGTCCATCGTGTCGGTTTCGCGCCGCGCGGGCTTGCCGCATTGGGGACACGGCACGTGCCGCCATGTCGGATGGCGGTCGAGCGGATTGCCCGGCCGGTCGAATTCGATGTCGTCGGGAAGTTCCACAGGAAGGTCCTTGATCGGCACCGGCACGACGCCGCAGACCTCGCAATGAATGACCGGGATCGGGCAGCCCCAATAACGCTGGCGCGAGATCCCCCAGTCCCGCAGGCGGTAATTGATCTGGCGCGCACCCACGGGGCGGTTACCGAGGGTCGCGCGCTCGAGCCTGGTGGCGACCTCGTTCTTCGCCGCCTCGATCGTCATGCCGTCGAGGAAGCGCGAATTGATCATGCGCCCGTCGCCGTCATAGGCGGTGTCGGTGATGATGAATCCCGCCGGGTCCTGGCCTTCGGGACAGACGACGGGAACGTTGCCGAGCCCGTATTTGTTGACGAAGTCGAGATCGCGCTGGTCGTGCGCGGGGCAGCCGAAGATCGCGCCGGTGCCGTATTCCATCAATATGAAATTGGCGACGTAGACGGGCAGCTTCCAACTTGCGTCGAACGGATGAACGGCGCGGATGCCGGTGTCGAAGCCCTGCTTCTCGGCCGTGTCGATCTCGGCCTGCGCGGTGCCACGCCGTTTGCACTCGGCGATGAATTCGGCCAGCGCGGGATTGTTCCTCGCCGCCGCGGCCGCGAGCGGGTGATCGGGCGACAGCGCCATGAATTTCGCGCCGAACAGCGTGTCCGGGCGCGTGGTGAAGATCTCAAGCTCGCTTTCCCCGCCCGGCGAAGTCGCCGGATCGAGCGCGAAGCGCACCAACAGGCCCTCGGAGCGGCCGATCCAGTTGCGCTGCATGAGGCGCACCTTGTCCGGCCAGCGATCGAGCGTATCGAGCGCGGCCAACAGGTCGTCGGAAAAAGAGCTGATCTTGAAGAACCATTGCGTCAGCTCGCGCTGTTCGACCAGCGCGCCGGAACGCCAGCCGCGCCCGTCGATCACCTGCTCGTTGGCGAGCACGGTCTGGTCGACCGGATCCCAGTTGACCTTCGATTGCTTGCGCTCGACCAGCCCCGCTTCAAGGAAGTCGATGAACATGCGCTGCTGGTGCTTGTAGTAGCTCGCGTCGCAGGTCGCGACCTCGCGCTTCCAGTCGAGCGACAGGCCCATCGACTGGAGCTGCTTTTTCATCGCGGCGATGTTGTCGTAGGTCCAGGTCTTGGGGTGGACCTTGTTGGCCATCGCGGCGTTTTCCGCCGGCATGCCGAAGGCGTCCCAGCCCATCGGGTGGAGCACGTTGAAGCCCTTGGCGCGCTTGTAGCGCGCGACCACGTCGCCCATCGTGTAGTTGCGCACATGGCCCATATGGATGCGCCCGGAAGGGTACGGGAACATCTCCAGCACGTAGTATTTCGGGCGGGGGTCGGCGTTGTCGGTCGAGAAGATGCCGCGCGCGTCCCAGACGTGTTGCCAGCGCGGTTCCGCCTCGCGGGGGTTGTAACGTTCGTTGCTCATGGAATCGGGATGTCCGCCAGCGTGAAATCGGCCGGACTAGGCCATGAAAGCCCCCGCAGGGTCAACGGCTTGTGGGGTTGGGCGGCGGCGCCTCGGGGCCAAAAAGCGCTTCGCGCCATGGGGGTCCCTCGGCGCCATGCGCGAGGGAAGCGCCCTCAGACGAAGTCGGCCGCGTCCGGCGTGGGGTTCACCTCGGCCGCGCCAACCGGCTGAACGATGCCGTGGCCGACCACCTGGTTGCGCCCGCGATTCTTGGCCGCGTAAAGGCCGGTATCGGCGGCTTCGATGAGGTCATGGACCTGCAAGCCCGGCTCGGGGACGACGGCGGCCACGCCGATGCTGACCGTGACGCAGCCGAACAGGCTGGCGCGGTGAGGCATGGCGAGCGCGGCGACCGCGGCGCGCAACCGTTCGGCGGTGCCGATCGCGCGTTCGAGGTTGGCGCCGGGAAGCAGCAGCAGGAACTCCTCGCCGCCATAGCGCGCCGCGAATCCCGAGGTCTCGTCGGCGAATTTCGCGAGCAGACCGCCAAGCCGGCTCAGGCAGGCGTCGCCCTCGGGGTGTCCATAGGTGTCGTTGAATTGCTTGAAGTGATCGACGTCGATCATGAGGATCGCGAGCGGCTGGAGGGTCTGCGTCGCGCGCATCCATTCGAAGTCCACCCGGCTTTCGAAGCCGCGTCGGTTGGCGAGGCCCGAGACCGAATCGAGCGTCGCCAGAACCGTGAGGCGGCTGTTGGAGGCGCGCAGCTCGCCCTCGCGCGCGCCTAGCTGAGCGGCCATGGTGTCGAACGACTTCGCCAGCGCGTCGAATTCGATCGGAAGGCCTTTTTGTTTGACCCGCGCCGTGAGATCGCCGCGACCAAATCGCTGGGCGACGTTCGCCAGGACGCGAATGGGGCTGATGACGAGCCGCTCGCTGACGACCCAGGCGCCGAACAAAACGATCAGGCTGAAAAACGCGAATTCGAGATAGGAAGTCCAGATTTCGCGGCTGATGGGGCCGATCACTTCGGCCTCGCTGACGCCGACGACAAGGCGCGCGGTGGTTCCGGGCACCCGCGCATGGGCATAGAGCATCTTGCCCGGGCCGCCGCGACGCGCGGGAGTCGTGACGAAGCCGGCTTCGGCGGTTCCGCCGACCCCGGCCGCCACCGCGTCGGCCGCCAAGGCGTCGGCATTGACGTCCTGGGCCGTCTTGCGCGCGAGCACCGCGCCGCTTTCGTTCAGAAGAAGCAGGTTCGGCCGCAACCGCGTCTTGCCGGAGGCGAGCACGCGATCGAGCCAGTCGAGCCCGACGGACGCCAGAATGACATGATCGACCGTCGGGCTTACCGACGCCACCGGAAGGGCGACGATGATGGAGGGACGCGCCAGCGCGCGCGCGATAATGTAATCGCTGGCGACAAGCTGTTTGGTCTCCATCGCCTTGCGGAAATAGGGGCGATCGGAAATGTCGATCCCGCTGGCGGCCGGCAGCGTCGAGCAGATGATGCGTCCGTTCGCGTCGGCGATCGAGGTGCTCGCCACCTGCGCCGGATCGAGCCGGAAGCCGGAATTGATCAGCGCGCAGGGGTTCTCGCGGCTCGCGGTCGCGGCGTGGAAATAGGCCGAGGCCGTGAGCAGCGCCTCGACCGAGCGCAGCATCGCGCGCTGGGATTCGATGCCGTTATGCACGACCTCCATCAGATCGGTGGAGGCGGCGGCGATACGATGAGCACGCGTGGTTTCAAGACCGCGCACGCGCTCGAACATCGCCGGCGCGAGGAGAATGACCGCAAGCAGCGCGAGACGGGCGCGAATGCCGAAAATGGCCTTAAATCCCGGCCACTTTCTATAGACGCTTGACGTAATGCGCGACATCGCCGATCCCCTGCCCCGCCGGGGAACCTACCGGTCAACGCGTCAAGGCCCGTTTTGCGGAATTGCTAAAATTTGAGCGGTAGGCGCGATTTGGCCGATCGACCGCCAACGAAATTCGGAAAACCGCGTCTTGACGCGGCGATGGCCCGGGCGCGTGGTCGGTTCGGGCAAGGCATGTGGAACGGATATCGCGATGACGGATACGATTGATTCACCATCGGGGCTCGCGGCGGTCGAGGCCGAGGTCGCGCGAGCCTGTGCCGACGCGGAGCGCCCGCGCGCCTCGGTCACGCTGATCGCGGTGTCGAAAACATTCGAGCGTCCCGCCATCGAACCGGTGCTGCGCGCGGGTCATCGCGTGTTCGGCGAAAACCGCGTCCAGGAAGCCAAGGCCAAGTGGCCCGCGCTGAAGAACGATTATGCCGGCGTCGCGCTTCATCTGATCGGGCCCTTGCAATCCAACAAGGCCAAGGACGCCGTCGCCTTGTTCGACGCCATCCATTCGCTCGACCGGCCGAGCATCTGCGCGGCGCTCGCCAAGGAGATAGCCGCGCAAGGCCGGCATCCGACGCTGTTCGTGCAGGTCAATACCGGCGCCGAACCGCAGAAGGCCGGCGTGTTGCCAGAGGCCGCCGATGGTTTCATCGCCGATTGCCGCGGGACCCATGGATTGGAAATCGCGGGGCTCATGTGCATTCCTCCCGCGAACGAGCCGCCAGCGGCGCATTTCGCGCTGTGCGCGAAGATCGCGCGCCGCAACGGGCTCGCGCTATTGTCGATGGGCATGAGCGCGGATTTTCCGGTCGCGATCCGGCTCGGCGCTACGCATGTCCGCGTCGGCTCGGCGATCTTCGGCCACCGGGGATGACCGCGCGCCCGGCGCGGACCTATCCGATTTCGATCCGCGTGCGGGGACCGAGCCGGGCGAGCAGCCAAAGCATGTCGCCGCGGGCAAGGCCCACGCATCCGGCGGTCGGAGCGAATTTCTCGCGCGCGAGGTGAATGAAGACGGCGCTGCCCCGCCCCGCCACGCGCGGGCGGGAATTGTGGTCGATCTCGACGATGAAATCGTAGAGGTGATCGGCGCGCGCGAGGCGGTCGCCCTGCGCGCCGGGGGCGAGGCGCATCGGCTGGTTGTAATGGCGGCTCGCCGGATCCTCGCACCACGCATCGGCCGGCTTGATGATCCGCGCCGGCAACGCGCAACGCGGCTTCGGATGCCGGTCCGCGCGCCACCAGAGCTTGAGCGGGCGGAACCGGCCGCGCGGGGTCCCGCCATCGCCCTCGCGCTTGTTGGCGAGAATTCCGCCGCGTCCGAGCGCGACCGGCAGGGCGCGCTGATGGAAAATCAGCCAGCCCTTGCTTCTCTTGCCCGCGGCCTTGCGGATCCGCACGATGGCGCGGTCATCCATGCGGTGATCTCGCATGTCCAGGATCGGACCAATTCGGCCGGTAAGTATCTGAAAACATGGGATTACTGTCTTCGGCGGCGAACTCTTGCTTGCGCTTTTGGCCGGTCGTGATCTATTTCGCGGAACATCGCAAGATCCCCAGGATGGAATTGAATGGCCAATGTCCGCAAGATCCTGATCGTCGATGACGATCCGGACCTGCTCGATGCAATGACCGAACAGCTTGCCCTGCATGACGAATTCGAGGTCATCAAGGCGGAATCCGGAGCAAAGGGCATCCAGTCGGCGCGCGCGACCTCGCCCGATCTGGTGATCATGGATGTCGGCCTGCCCGATACCGACGGACGGGAGGCGGTACGGATGCTGCGCAAGAGCGGATTTCGCGCGCCCATCATCATGCTCACCGGCCACGACACCGATTCCGACACCATCTTGGGCCTCGAATCGGGCGCCAATGACTACGTGCAGAAGCCGGTCCGCTTCGCCGTGCTGCTTGCCCGCATCCGCGCGCAATTGCGTCAGCACGAGGCGAGCGAGGACGCCGTCTTTTCAATCGGGCCCTACAGCTTCCGTCCGGGCGCCAAGCTCCTGATGGGAGCCAATGCCAAGAAGGTCCGCCTGACCGAGAAGGAAACCGCTATCCTGCGCTTTCTCTACCGCGCCGGACAGGTTCCGATGTCGCGCGAAACGTTGCTGCAGGAAGTCTGGGGCTATAATTCCGGCGTGACCACGCATACGCTGGAAACGCATATCTACAGGCTGCGCCAGAAGATCGAGAAGGACGCGGCCAACCCCGCCATTCTCGTCACCGAGGCCGGCGGCTACAAGCTGGTGCCATGATCTCGCCCGCAAGATCCCTTCAGGCTCGTCCCAGATGTCGATCGCCAAGGAGCTGATGGCCCTCGAGGCCGTGCCGTTCTTGCGTCTTTTGGGGACGGAGGCGCTGCGCGTGCTCGCGATTGGCTCGGAGGTCAAGGAGGTTCGCGACGGCGAGATTTTGTTCAGCAAGGGCGATCCGGCCGATTGCGGCTATGTCGTCGTCGAGGGCTCGTTTCGCGTATCCAACGAGAACGGGCCCGACGTCATCGCCCGGCCCGACTCCCTGCTCGGCGAGCTCACGCTGATCGTCGACATGCCGCGCGCAGGCACGGCGGTGGCGCAGGAAGATTCAGTCGTCGTCCGCATCTCGCGCAGCCTGTTTCAGAAGGTGCTCGAAAGCTTCCCCGACGCCGCGCAACGCCTGCGCGACGATCTGGCGGCGCGCACGACGCGGGCGACGAGCGAGATCGTCGCGGTCGGCTCGCGAATCGCCGGGCTCGGCGAGAGCTGAAATTCAATACAACGAGCGCGGCCTAGCGCGGCCCTCAGACCTCGAGCGTCGCCGTGACCGGTACGTGGTCGGACGGGCGCTCCCAGCCGCGCGCGTCGCGGGCGATGGTAAATTGCGAAACGCGATCGGACAGCGCCGGCGCCACCCAGATGTGATCGAGCCGCCGGCCGCGATCGGCCGCGCGCCAGTCGGCGGCGCGGTAGCTCCACCACGAATAGAGCTTCTCGCTTTCGGGAACGAACCGGCGCGCGATGTCGGTCCAGTTGCCGCGATCCCTGATCGCGACGAGCTTCTCGCATTCGATCGGCGTGTGCGAAACGACGTTGAGAAGCTGCCTATGCGACCAGACATCATGCTCGTGCGGCGCGACGTTGAGATCGCCGACCAGCACGTGGCGATCGGCGCCCACCGGATGCAGCGCGTCGAGCTCGCGCATCTCGTCGAGGAAGGAAAGCTTGTGCGCGAATTTGGGATTGATCTTGGGATCGGGAATGTCGCCGCCGGCGGGGACATAGAAATTATGCAGCGTCAGCGGCGCCTTCAGCCCCGCGCGCTCGCCGAAAACCGCCGCGATATGGCGCGAATCCGGCTTGCCGCCGAGCGTCAAACTCGCGGTCGTCTCAAGGGGAACGCGCGAGACGATGGCGACGCCGTGATAGCCCTTCTGCCCGTTGAGCGCGACGTGTTCGTAGCCGAGACGCTTGAACCGCTTGAGCGGAAACTTGTCGTCCGGGCATTTCGTTTCCTGCAGGCACAGGACGTCCGGGCGCTTGGCCTTGATGAATTTGGCGACGAGGTCGATGCGCAGACGCACCGAGTTGATGTTCCAGGTGGTGAGGGTCAGGCGCATGAATCGAAAAACGCGTCTCGGCGCGACCAGTTGCTCCCGCCCGACTTCGCGCGAGACGGCCGCGGCACGCTTCAATCTTTCATTGATAGCGCGTGTAATCAATCTTGAACAAGGCCGGATCGATCTTTCGCGACGGATCGAGATTGTACACGGCGACCGTCGTGTCGTAGCCCTGCGGATCGGTCACGGTCCATTGCTTGAGCTGGAAGTCCTTGGCGCCGACCATCATCATCAGCCGGCTGGTCCCCACCATCGCCTGCTTTTCCTCGATGGTGATCGTGACATAGGTGTCGTCCGAGGAGATGTTGACGACGTTGGTATCCTTCAACAGGTCGATGCGATCGTTGAGGAGATAGCGCAGCGGCGTCTGCGATAGCGGATAGACATCCTGCGTCGCGAGCTTGCGGTCGCGCACGATGACCGAGGTACCGTCGGCGACGACATCGATCGGCGAAGGCGGAAGATATTCGAACCGCACCTTGCCGGGCTTCTGGATGTAGAAATCGCCGGTGGTGCGGCTGCCGTCGGGGCCGACCTGGATGAAATTGCCGGCGAGCGTCTGCATCGAGGACAGATAACCGCTCACCTTGCCGGCGAGCGCGCGCTGCTCGCCATCGAAGGCGGTCGTGCCGCCCGCCGGGGCGGCGGGCTTGCGGCCGGGCAGGATCGGAACGGGCGGCGCCACGGGGCTCGCCGCGAATCCCGATCCGCTGGAAATCGGAGCCGGAGGCGTCGGCCGTTCGCTCGCCGCGTCGTTGGCGCGGGCCTTGGGAGCCGGCTTCGGAATCGGGACGGGTTCGGCGAAGATGACGCTCGGGCAGGCCGCGGCGAGCGCGAATGCGAGCAGCACGCTCGCCAGCGTCGGCCGCGCGTATCGAAAATCGGTCAGCGTGTTTCGGATCATCGCTTTCGAGGTCATCGCTTTCGTGATCGCCATCTTCGAGATCGTCTTGTTCGGGATCGTCATTTTCCAGATTGCCGGCGCCGAAATGCCGGCTTCGAAATTCATTTTCCGGGCGCCTCGGCGGAGCGGGCTGATCGCCCGTGTCGCGGGTGAGGCTTGGCCCCTCGAAGGATCACTAGGCCCGGGCCATGGCGAATTTGCGGTGTCGAATCGGTGTTCCGACGGGACCTAACTAAACCGATCGGCGTGGCGACAAAAGGACCGAAATCAAGGAATCTTCCCTGGCTTTTCCCGTTTCCGTGAGGCGCGTTCGTCCCCGCCGGGCGCGCGACCAGCGCGCTAATCCTCGCCGATCAAGATCTCGCGCTTGCCGGCGTGGTTGGCCTGGCCGACGATCCCCTCCTCTTCCATGCGCTCCATGATCGTCGCGGCGCGATTATAGCCGATCTGCAGCCGTCGCTGGATGTAGCTCGTCGATGCCTTGCGGTCGCGTTTGACGATCTGCACCGCCTGAGAGTAGAGATCGTCGCCCCCGCCCATGCCGGTTGCGTCGAACAGCGCCTCGTCGCCATCCTCCTCCTCGTCCGCGGTGACGGCCTCGAGATATTGCGGAACGCCCTGCGCCTTGAGGTGGCGCACGACCTTCTCGACCTCCTCGTCGGAGACGAAAGGTCCGTGCACGCGGCTGATGCGTCCGCCGCCGGCCATGTAGAGCATGTCGCCCTGCCCCAGCAATTGCTCGGCGCCCTGCTCGCCCAGGATCGTGCGGCTGTCGATCTTCGAGGTGACCTGGAACGAAATGCGGGTGGGGAAATTCGCCTTGATTGTGCCGGTGATGACGTCGACCGACGGCCGCTGCGTCGCCAGTACGACATGCAGGCCGGCGGCGCGCGCCATCTGCGCCAGGCGCTGCACCGCGCCCTCGATGTCCTTGCCCGCGACCATCATCAGGTCCGCCATCTCGTCGACGATGACGACGATATAGGGCAGCGGTTCGAGATCGAGCCGCTCTTCCTCGTAGATCGCCTTGCCCGTGTCCTTGTCGAAGCCGGTATGGACGGTGCGGGTGAGCTCCTCGCCGCGCGCCTTGGCCTCGGCGAGGCGCGCGTTGTAGCCGTCGATGTTGCGCACGCCGAGCTTGGCCATGTTCTTGTAGCGCTCTTCCATCTCGCGCACCGCCCATTTGAGCGCGACGACGGCCTTCTTCGGATCGGTGACGACCGGCGTGAGAAGATGGGGAATGCCGTCATAGACCGAGAGTTCCAGCATCTTCGGATCGACCATGATCAGCCGGCACTGCTCCGGCTTGAGCCGGTAGACGAGGCTCAGGATCATGGTGTTGATGGCGACCGACTTGCCCGAGCCGGTGGTGCCGGCGATCAGCAGATGCGGCATGCGCGCCAGATCGACGATGACATGGTCGCCGCCGATCGTCTTGCCGAGGCAGAGCGGCAGCTTGGCGACGGATTCGTTGAAGTCCTTGGCCGCCAGCAATTCGCGCAGGTAAACCTTCTCGCGATGCGGATTGGGCAGTTCGATGCCGATGGCGTTGCGCCCGGCCACGACCGCGACGCGCGCCGAGATCGCGCTCATCGAGCGCGCGATGTCGTCGGCGAGTCCGATCACGCGCGAGGATTTGATGCCGGGCGCGGGCTCGAGTTCGTAGAGCGTGACGACGGGGCCGGGATGGGCATTGGTGATTTCCCCCCGCACGCCGAAATCCTGCAACACGCCTTCCAGTATCCGCGCGTTTTCCGCGATCGCGTCCGCGCTCGGGGTGAAGCGATCCGACGCGCGCGGCGCGGCGAGGACGGAAAGCGGCGGCAGGACGAATTTTCCCGACGCCTTGACGGGCCTTGGCGCGCGCTTGCGCGGGGCCTTGGCGGCCGGCTCCTCCGCGTCGAGGTCCTCCTCATCGGCGTCGGGCGAATGAACCGCCGGCGCGGCCGCGGTTTCCCGCGCACCCGCGCGCATGCTCGGTTCCATCCGGTCGAAACGGCCCGCCGGCGCCTCCTCGTCGCTGGCGACGAGCCAGCGATAGGCGCGGCCGAAGATCCGGTTCGCGCGCGCCTTGATGGTGAGCATTTCGTGGATGAGCCAGCCGAGCGTGATCCACCGGCTCGACCGTTCGTCATCACCGTCCGGCTCGGCGGTCTCCTCGAGATCGGCAACTTCAGGCTCGTCGACGAGAGCGTCGGAAGCGCGGGGTCCCGCGCGCGTCGCCACGAGGAAGGACGCGGCCATCGTAAGGCCAAGAAGGACGCCGATGCCAAGGCGCGACAACAGCCCCAGGGGGCCGAGAATCATGGCCGGCACGCGCAGGAGCGCGTCGCCGACGACCCCGCCGAGACCCGTCGGCAATGGCCATGACGGCGTCGGCGTCCAGCAGCTCGCGAAACCGGATGCGGCCACGATCGCCACCACCCAGCATCCGACGCGAACCGCTTGGCGATCGAACAGGCGATGCGCGATCAGGCGCAAACCCCAGATCGCGATCGGCAGGACGACCAGAACCGATCCGATTCCGAATATCTGCATCAGCAGGTCGGCGATGATCGCGCCGGGATAGCCGAGCAGGTTGCGGGTCGGATGCGATGTCGCATGGCTGAGACTCGGATCCTGGACGGACCACGTCGCCAGCGCCGTGATGACCGCGACCGACGCGGCGATCAGCCCGAGCCCGACAAGCTCCCTCGCCCGCCGCCGCATCATTTCGCGGATCGGATCGGGCAGATGGCCGATGATCGGAAGGCTGTGCTCAATCGCTGGCATTGTCGCTCCGCGTTTCACGGTGACCTCAAAATGCTGACGATGCGGTTAAGGGCCTCGGCGGTGGTCTCGACATCCCGCACCAGCGCGACGCGCAAGAAATTTTCGCCCGGATTGGACCCGTCGGCCTGGGTGTGGGCGAGATAGCCGCCCGGAATGACGCGCACGCCGCCCTCTTTCCACAGCCGCAGCGTGGCCGCCTCGTCACCGCCGTCGCCGGATACGTCGAGCCAGAGGCAGAAACCGCCGGCCGGCCGCCGGTAACCGAAACGGGCGCCGAGAACGGCGTCGGCGAGTTCGAATTTCGCGCGGTAGAGCGCGCGGCTTTGTTCCACATGCGCCTCGTCGCCATAGGCGGCGATCGCGACATGCTGCGAAGGCACCGACACCTGCGGCGCGGCGATGTTGCGCAGCTCGTGAAAGGCGGACAGGAAGCGCCGGTCGCCCGCGACGAATCCGACGCGCAGGCCAGGCAGGTTCGAGCGCTTGGACAGCGACTGAAAGACGAGGACGTTGGTGAAATCGCCGTCGGCGAGCGCAAGGCAGCTTCCCGGCGCCTCGCCTGTGTAAATTTCCGAATAGCATTCGTCGCTGAAGATGAGGAAGTCGTGACGCGCGGCAAGCGCGACGAGCCTGGCGAAATAGTCGGCGCCGGCGACGGAGCCTTGCGGGTTCGCCGGAGAGGCGATGTAGAAGGCGACCGCGCGGGCGAGCACGCTTGGCTCGATCGCGTCGAGATCGGGAAGAAACCCGGTCGCGCGCGTGGCAGGAAGGTAGATGGGCTCGCAGCCCGCCGCGAGCGCGCCGGCGGCGTAGGCGGGGTAATAGGGATTGGGCAGAAGGATCGCCGGCGCGTCGGTCTTGCCGGCGGCGAAACGTCTGGCCGCGATCGCCGCCAGAAACAGACCCTCGCGGCTTCCATTGAGGACGAGGATCTCGCTTTCCGGGTCGGGCACGCGGGGAAGGCGGAAGCGCCGCGCCAGCCAGCCGGCCGCGGTCTCGCGGAACGGGGCGATACCCTTGGAGAGCGGATAGCGGCTGAAATCGGCGAGATGCGCGGCAAGAACCTGCCCGACAAAGTCGGGCAGCCCATGCCCCGGCTCGCCGACGGAAAGATTGATGATCGAGGCCCCGGGCGGAGCGTCACCGAGAAGCTCGGTCAGGCGCGCGAAAGGCGACCGGTCGCCGGCTCCGAGCCCGGGCGATAGGGCGCTGCGGATGGGACCGGTCTCGGGCATCTCAAGCTACCGCGCAATTCGACGACCGGCGGAAACGGGCGCCTCCGCTCGGCTTTGGTCCACCATAGGAGAGGCGAGGTTAAGACCCGATTAACCATCACGCGCCGGCGAGTGGATCGGGGCGTTCGCAAGGCGCGCGTCCGAACGAGCGAAGCGATGGCGGAAGGCGCCCTTTCGGCCGGGGATTTGCGCTAACACCTTGAATCCACGCCATTTCATTTCGCCGAGAAGATTGCGTCTTCCCCAGAAAGGTTCGTGCGCGCCTTGATCGGTGAGCGACCGCGAACGAGCCGGATGAGCCTTAAAAAAGTGAAGGGCCTCCGCTTGCGCGAAGGCCCTTCGACGGTCAGGCCACTGCCGGGTTTGTGCCCCGACCGTTGTCGAGGAGCGAGCTACATGTTGTAGGCGCGCTCGGTGTGGTCGGTGAGGTCGAGACCCTCGCGCTCCTTGTCCGTGGTCGGACGCAGACCGACGACGACGTCGACGACCTTGAGGATGATGGCGGTACCGATGCCGGACCACACCAGCGTGGTCAGCACGGCCTTGGTCTGCGCGGTGACCTGCGTCACGAAGTCGTAGTCGGCGATCTTGCCGGCCACGTAGTCCATGATGCCGGTGCCGCCGAGCGCGGGATTCACCAGGATGCCGGTGCCGATCGCGCCGATGATGCCGCCGATGCAGTGGACGCCGAACACGTCGAGGGCGTCGTCGTAGCCAAGCGCGTTCTTCACCACCGTGACGAAGAACAGGCAGACCACGCCGGCGAGCAGTCCGAGCACGAGCGCGCCCATCGGTCCGGCGAAACCGGCCGCCGGCGTCACCGCGACGAGGCCCGCGATCGCGCCGGAGAGCGCGCCGAGGACGGAGGGGTGACCCTTGACGATCCATTCGGCGAACATCCACGACATGGCCGCCGCCGCGGTCGCGACGAACGAGTTGGTCATGGCCAAGGCCGCGCCACCCGTGGCCTCGAGGTTGGAGCCGGCGTTGAAGCCGAACCAGCCGACCCACAGCAGCGAGGCGCCCACCATGGTCAAGGTCAGCGAGTGCGGAGCCATCAGGTCCTTGCCGTAGCCGACGCGCTTGCCCACGAGCAGGGCGGCGACGAGACCGGCGATGCCCGCGTTGATGTGCACCACGGTGCCGCCGGCGAAGTCGATCGCGCCCCACAGGAAGATCTGGCCCGCGTCGGCCATGACTTCATCAAGCTTGGCCTGCGCGGCGGCCTTGGCGGCGTCGTCGGTCGCGGCCGCGAGCGCCTTGGCGGCGTCAACGATCGCGTCGGGGCCGGCCCAGTACCAGACCATATGCGCGATCGGCAGATAGATCAGCACCAGCCACAACGGGATGAACAGCGCGACGGCGGCGAAACGCATGCGCTCGGCGAACGCGCCGACGATCAGCGCGGGCGTGATCGCGGCGAAGGTCATCTGGAAGCAGATGTAGATGAGTTCGGTGATGCTCGCGCCGGCGGTGAAGGTCGCCGCCATCGAATCCGGCGTCACGCCGGAAAGGAAGGCCTTGGAGAATCCGCCGATAAAGGCCGAGCCGCCGGTGAAGGCGAGGCTGTAGCCGAACAGCACCCAGATCAGCGTGGCGATGCAGACCGTGTAGAACACGTGCATCAGGACCGAGAGCATGTTCTTGCCGCGGACGAGGCCGCCATAGAACAAGGCCAGGCCCGGGATGGTCATCAACAGAACGAGGACCGTCGACGTCAGCATCCAGGCGTTGTCGCCCTTGTTGACGGTCGGTTCCGCGAAAGCCGCGGTGGCGGTGAAAAGTCCCGATGCGAGGGCCACAATTCCCGCGCTGTAGTGACGCTTGAACGTCATTGGTCTTACTCCTGATTGGATTGGTGTGAGCGCGAGGTCACAGCGCGGCATCGTCGGCCTCGCCGGTGCGGATACGGACCGCCTGTTCGAGGCTGATCACGAAGATCTTGCCGTCGCCGATCTGTCCGGTCTTGGCCGCGTTGCTGATGGCCTGGATGGTCATGTTGACTTGCGACGTCGGAACGGCGACCTCGATCTTGATCTTGGGCAGGAAACTCACCGCGTATTCGGCGCCGCGATAGATTTCCGTGTGGCCTTTCTGGCGGCCGTATCCCTTGACCTCGGTCACCGTGAGACCGTGGACGCCGATTCCGGTCAGGGCGTCGCGGACCTCGTCGAGTTTGAATGGCTTGATGATCGCCATAACGATTTTCATGGGCTCAATCCCCGCTTGGGCCCGGCACCCGCCGGGCTGTCTGAGCTGAATCTCACCACGCGAAGAACGCCCCCCGCGGGCACAGCTGGTTAACGAGAATCAAACGCCGTGCCAGTCTCGGCGGCCAAGCAACCAATTGTTAAATTTTGGGTTTTTCTCCCACCCCAGGAGCGGCGAGACAGTGCCGACAAAAAGACGCCCAAAGCCTGGCCAAAACAGCCTAAGAATTAGGCACGCCGATTCGGCATCCAGTCGCGATGCTTTTGCATTAAGCAAAAGGGGTCGGGAAACCCCGACCCCTTGCCCGAATTCGACGTGATCCGCGTGGTCGCCGCCTTATTGCAGCGCCTCGCCATGCTGGGTGATGTCCAGCCCTTCGAGTTCCTGATCGGGCGTCACGCGCAGCGGCACGAACAGGCCTGTCAGTTTGAGCAGGACGAAGGTTGCGACGGCCGCCCAGATCAGCGTCACCGCCGCCCCGTAGAATTGAATCAGCACCTGCCGGAAATTGCCTTCGAGGGCGCCGGCCGTATCCCCGATCGCGCCGACCGCAAGGACGCCGGCAAGCATGATGCCGGTGAATCCGCCGACGCCATGGACGCCGAACACGTCGAGCGAATCATCGTAGCGCAAGCGCTGCTTGAGGATGGTCGAGGCCCAGAAACAGACCGCGCCGGCGATGACGCCGATCAGCAGACCGTGCCAGGGCGCGACGAAGCCGGACGCCGGCGTGATGGTGCCAAGGCCGGCGACGGCGCCCGAAATCATTCCGAGCACGGAGGGCTTGCCGCGCATGGCCCATTCGATCGCGGTCCAGGTCAGCGCGCCCGCGCAGGCGGCAAGATGCGTCGACGTGATCGCCATGACCGCGCGCGAATTCGCCGCCAGCGCCGATCCGCCGTTGAAGCCGAACCAGCCGACCCAGAGAAGCCCGGTGCCCATCACCGCGAGCGACAGATCGAACGGCGACAGGTTGTCGGCGCCGTAGCCGCGCCGCCGGCCGAGAACGAGCGCCGCGACCAGGCCGCCGGTGCCGGCGCTCATGTGGACAACGGTTCCGCCGGCGAAGTCGAGGACGCCGGCCGCGCCCAGAAATCCGCCGCCCCAGACCCAATGCGCGAGCGGGACATAGACCACGATGAACCAGCCCGCCGAAAACAACAGATAGGCCGAAAAGCGCATGCGGTCGGCGACCGAACCGGCCACCAGCGCCACCGTGATGATCGCGAACGTCATCTGGTAGAGCATGAACAGCCCTTCCGGAATCGTCTTAGCCGCCGGATTGATGCTGTCGAGCCCCATGCCCATCAGGAAGACGCGATCGAGCGAGCCGATCAGCGCGCCGTCGCCGACGAAGGCGAGCGAATAGCCGAACGCGACCCAGAGCACGGAGATCAACGCCACCGCCGCGAGGCTTTGCGCCATGGTCGCGAGCACGTTCTTCTTGCGCACCATGCCGGCGTAGAACAGCGCGAGCCCCGGGATCGTCATCATCAGCACGAGCGCGGTCGCCACGATCATCCAGGCGGTGTCGGCCGCGTCGATCTTGGCCTGCTGCGCGGCCGCCGGCGCGACGGACGCCGCCCACATCATCCCTATCGCCGCCGAAAAAAGCGTCGCGCGCGTCGCGCGCCCATGAGTCGTTATCGCCATTGCCCCGTCCCTCAAGAAATCAACAAACGCCCGCCGGAAATCCCGCGCGCGATCACAGCGCGTCGACGTCGGTCTCGCCGGTTCTGATACGGATGGCGGATTCGATCGGCGTGACGAAGATTTTGCCGTCGCCGATCTGCCCGGTGCGCGCCGCGGCGGAGATGGTGGCGACCGTCTTGTCGACGAGTTCGGAGGAGACCGCGACCTCGATGCGCAGCTTCGGCAGGAAGCTGACGATGTATTCAGCGCCGCGATAGATTTCGGTGTGGCCTTTCTGCCGGCCGTAGCCCTTGACCTCGGTGACGGTCATGCCGTGCACGCCGAGATCGGTCAGCGCTTGGCGGACTTCGTCGAGCTTGAAGGGTTTGATGATGGCGACAACGAGTTTCATGGGTTGTTTCCGTCGATGATCTGGGACGCCGGGCGTCGGACGACGCGAATCGCCGCGCCGCTTTCCGAAAGGACGACCGGCATCGCGCCTGATGCGCATTGATGCCGAACGCCCGCGCACAACGCCGCGAAGGTGAGCAGCCGCTGCGAGATAAGGCTGCTACTAGCCTATTTTTCGATCACAAGGCAAGAAAGCGGTCGGCGGTCGGATGAAAAGATCGCCGTCCATGCTGCCTCTTTATTGTGCAGCACGCGATCTTTCCGCGGCGCAACCTCCGTCCGTCATTCCGATCGCAAGCGGATCACGCCTTCCTGCGCGACCGACGCCACCAGCGTTCCGTCGCGCTTGAAGATCTGGCCGCGCGCGAAACCGCGCGCGCCGCAGGCGTTCGGACTATCCTGGCTGTAGAGCAGCCATTCGTCGGCGCGAAACGGTCGGTGAAACCACATGGCGTGGTCGAGGCTCGCCGGCATCACGCGGCGGTCGAACAGCGTGCGGCCGTACCTGGCCATCACCGCGTCGAGCAGCGACATGTCGGAGGCATAGGCCAGCGCGCAACGATGGATCATCGGGTCGTCGGGAAGCGCGCCGCTTGTCTTGATCCAGATGTTGACGCGGCCGTCGGGATATTTGCGGCCGAAATAGCGGTCGAACTCGACCGGGCGCAGATCGAGCGGCCGCTCCGTCTCGAAATAGCGCCGCACCGCCTCCGGCATCATGTCGAGCACGGCGCCCTTGAGGATGCCGTCGCCGGGAAGCTTTTCCGGCCCCGGCACGTCGGGCATGTCGGCCTGATGGTCGAAGCCTTGTTCCTCGCGCTGGAACGAAACCATCATCGAAAAGATCGCGTCGCCGTGCTGAATCGCGGTCACGCGCCGCGTGGTGAAGCTCTTGCCGTCGCGCGGCCTGTCGACCTCGTAGATGATCGGCACCTTGGGGTCGCCCGGCAGGATGAAATAGGCGTGCAGCGAATGCGGCGCGCGATCCTCCACCGTGCGGCAGGCCGCCACCAGCGCCTGGCCGATGACCTGGCCGCCGAAAACGCGCTGCCAGCCCGTTTGCGGGCTGTGACCGCGAAAGAGATTCACCTCGATGGATTCAAGATCAAGAATGGAGACAAGATCATTGATGACATTGGACATCGGCAAATCCGAGAATGAAAATGGGGCGTTTAGCCCGCGATCAATGAGCCCGGCGACCGGCCCGAAGTCAAGGTTTCAGGTCCGCCCCTGGGCTGCTAGACTTGTTTCCTGAACTTAGTTCCAAAACTGGTTCCAAAACTTGGTCACAAGAGTTGGTCTCTAGACTCGGCTTCCGGCCGTGGTTGACGAATGAGGGGAGGGCGCGGGTCCTCGCCTCGACGCAACCGGATAAGGAAATTGCGAATGTCGCCGACCGATAAGTCTTCCACCAGCGCGGTCTCGGCCCACCAGGGGGTCGTCATCGCCGGCGGCGCCTTCGCCGGGCTCGCGCTCGCTCTGGCGCTTCGCCAGAGCCTCGGGGCCGATTTTCCCGTCACGGTCGCCGATCCCGCGCTTGGGCGGCGGCCGAGCAAGGATCCGCGCGCCTCCGCGATCGTCGCGGCCGGGCGGCGGCTGTTGACGACACTGGGCGTCTGGGACGCGATCAGCGGGCAGGCCCAGCCCATCCTCGACATGGTCGTTACCGACAGCAAGCTCGACGACGCCATGCGTCCGGCGTTTCTCACCTTCGGCGGCGATGTCGAGCCGGGCGAGCCGTTCGCGCATATGGTGGAAAATCGTCTGTTGATCGACGCGCTCCACGAGCGCGCGTTGGCCGCCGGCGTCGAATTGCGCCCGAACGCGGTGACCGGTTACGAGGCGCGCGCCGACGCCGTGACGGTGACTTTCGCCGATGGCGCGACGCGCGAGGCGAGCCTGCTGGTGGCCGCCGATGGCGCGCGCTCGGCCTTGCGCGAGCAGGCGGGCATCGCCACGCACGGATGGGACTATGATCAGTCCGGCATCGTCGTCACCGTCGCGCATGAGCGCGATCATCACGGCCGCGCGATCGAGCATTTCCTGCCCGCCGGGCCATTCGCGATCCTGCCGCTCAAGGGCAAGCGCGCCTCCCTCGTCTGGACCGAGAGCCGCGCGGAGGCCGACCGCATCGTCGCCATGCCCGACGCGGAATTCGATCGCGAGCTGGAGCGACGCTTCGGCCTTGAGCTCGGCGACGTCCACGCCGTCGGCGCGCGCAAGGCGTTTCCGCTCGGCTATTTCGTCGCGCGGACCTTCGTCGCCGATCGCCTCGCGCTCGTGGGCGACGCCGCCCATCTCATTCATCCGATCGCCGGACAGGGCCTCAATCTCGGCCTGAAGGATGTCGCCGCGCTCGCCGAGGTCGTCGTCGAGGCGGCGCGCCTGGGCATCGATCCGGGGCAGGCCGACGTGCTCGAACGCTACCAGCGCTGGCGGCGTTTCGACACGGTCGCCATGGGCGTGGCGACCAACGGCCTGAATTTCCTATTCTCCAATGAGTTCGCGCCGCTTCGCGCCATGCGCGATTTCGGTCTCGGGCTGGTCGACCGCGTCCCGCCCCTCAAGAGCGCCTTCATCCGTCAGGCGGCGGGGCTTGCCGGCGAGGTGCCGCGCCTGCTGCGCGGCGAGGCGCTCTAGCGGCGCCTCTCGGGCACGCCGCGCGCGCGGCGCGTTCTAGTCGAGCCGCCGCGCTTCGTCCGGCAGCATGATCGGGATGCCGTCGCGGATCGGATAGGCGAGCTTGGCCTTGCGTGAAATCAGCTCCTGACGCGCCGCGTCATAGTCGAGCGGCTCCTTGGTGCGGGGACACACCAGCATTTCGAGCAATTTGGGGTCGATGCCGCTCGCGGGACGATCGGAGGATTGCTGCGAGGAATTCATCACGGGTCTCATCAATTCGATATGTGTTTGGTCGAAGTCATGCGTCGGCGCGCGGGGAGGGCCGGCGCGAGGCTCACCCCTATCACGGTTTTCGGGAATGGGACACCGCGGCACGAACTCTCCGCGCTTGCCGCACTTTCCGTCTCCGTCCCTCTTGCCGCAACCTATTGCAGCGACGTCTCGCCGCCGGTCGCCGATTTCCTGGCGAGCTCCATCTGCGTCACGGCGATGAGGATTTCCGCGCGCGTCTTGAGATCAGGCGCTTCCAACAGCGCCTGTTTTTCCGGCGGCCCGAACGGTGACATCATCGCCAGCGCGTTGACCAGCGCCTCGTTCGGCGCCTTTTCGATGCCGTTCCAGTCGGCGCGAAGATTGTTGGCGTCGAGAAATTTCGTCAGCGTTTCGAGCAGCGCCTTGCGGTCGACGGCGTCCTCGCCCTTGCGCGCGGTGAAATCGTCGATGAAAGGCCAGTAGTCGACCCGGCATTGCCGGTACATCATTGGCGCGGCGAGTTCCTCGACGATGCGGAAGCGCACGATGCCGGTCAGCTCGATGAGATAGCGGCCGTCACCCGTTTCGGCGAATTGGGTGATGCGTCCGACGCAGCCGATCCTGAACAATCGCGGCCCGGCGCCGTCGTCGGGATATCCCGCCTCCGGCTGAACCATGCCGATCAGCCGGTGGCCGTCGCGCAGCGCGTCATCGACCAGCGCGAGATAGCGCGGCTCGAAAATGTTGAGCGGCATCTGGCCGCGCGGCAACAGCAGCGCTCCGGGAAGCGGAAAAACGGGCAGCACCGCGGGAAGGTCGTGCGGGCTCTTGTAAACCGCGTTCATCGGCATGGCGGATCTCCGGATCAGACGTCTCGCGTCACGCGAACAGCACCGACGACAGCCGCTTGCGTCCCTCGACGGTCGCCTCGTCGGTCGGGCCCCAGGCCTCGAAAAACTGGACAAGCTGTTTGCGGGCGCCGTCGTCGTTCCATTTGCGGTCGCGTTTCACGATTTCAAGGAGGTGGGTCACGGCTTCAAGCCGGCGGCTCTTGCCGTTGAGCGCGACGGCGAGATCGAAGCGGGCCTGATGATCGAGCGCGTTGGCCGCCAGCCTCTGCTCGAGGTCCGCGATCGGGCCGAGCGATTTGGCCTGCTCGGCGAGATCGAGCACGGCCTGCGCGGCTTTCACCGCCGAATCCTGCCGCTTGGCTTCCGGGACCATCGCCAGCGTCTGCTTGGCCTGCTCCAGCGCGCCGCTTTCGACGTAACATCGCGCCAGTCCGGCGATGGCGGTGACGTTGGTCGAGTCGGCGCCGAGGATCTGGGCAAAAAGCGAGGCGGCGCCCGCGGCGTCTCCCTCCACCAACGCGGCCTCGGCGGCGGTGAGTATTTCGGCGCTTTCATCCGGCGCGCCCCCCTCGGTCAGGCGGTTGACGAAAGCGGTCACCTGGCTTTCGGGCTGCGCGCCCATGAACGCATCCGTGGGCTGGCCGTTGACGAAGGCCACGACCGCGGGAATGGATTGAATGCCCATCTGACCCGGGATCGCCGGATGCTCGTCGATATTCATCTTGACGAGCTTGACCTTGCCCCGGGCGGCGCGGACGACCTTCTCGAGAATGGGCGTCAATTGCCGGCAGGGTCCGCACCATGGCGCCCAGAAGTCGATCAGAACGGGTTGGCGCTTCGACTCCTCGATGACGTCTTTCACGAAAGACTGGGTCGTCGTTTCCTTGATCAGCTCGTCAGCGCCCTGAGGCCCGCCATTAGGTGACATCGTTGCTTTCCCCGCCCTTGAGTTCGTCTCGGTCCACTATCACGGTTCATGCATAAATGGCCGTTGCCGCCCGTATTTCAATCTCCCAATGGGGTCCGGGGAATGGCGAGAATGCGCGGCGCGTGCCCCTGCGCGGACAGGAACGCCACGAGATCGCCGGTCGCGATCGAGGTGGTCATGGTGTTGTCAAGCGGATGGAAGCTGAGCGTTTCGTGCGCCATCAACGTCTCGTCGAGGACGACGCCGACGCGGCCCTCCCGGTCGTTGATGATCGCGAATGGCGTGACCGAGCCTGGTTCCACGCCGAGAAGGGCCATCAGCGTTTCGGGCTTGCCGAAGGAAAGGCGCTGGCAGCCAAGGACAAGATGCAGGGTCTTGAGATTGATCGAGGCTTCCTCGTCGGCGACGAGAAGTACCATCGCGCCCTTTTTGTCCTTGAGGAACAGGTTCTTGGTGTGCCCGCCCGGAATTTCGCCCCGATGCCGGCGCGCCTCCTCGACGCTGAAGACGCGCGCGTGAGTGACCGTGCGGTGCGCGATTTTCAGGTCGTCGAGCGCCGCGAAAAGATCGTCCGGCGACGCCGGCCATCGATCGCTATGTCTTGGCGCGTGCAGCTCGTCCATGCCGAATACCCGGCCGTTTCCCGTTTCGGTCTAGATAATTGAAAGCGTGCGCTGGTGCCAGTTCGGCAGTCAGGTGGAAGCGTGCGTCGCATCATTGGCCGATAGCCGAAGGGCGATGCGACGCATGGCCTGTTGCATTGCCCGGCTTCATTTGGCATAGGTTCAGCCACGCGGCGTCTGCCGCGAAAATCCGGATGCGGGTGTAGCTCAGGGGTAGAGCACAACCTTGCCAAGGTTGGGGTCGAGGGTTCGAATCCCTTCGCCCGCTCCAGATTATCTCAATCACAACAAATATTTATACTGGATCGGCGCACCCTGACCGCGCCGCGTGGCGCGGCTCGTTCCGCGACGCCGGCAAATTCCGTCGCCGCTTCAATAGCCGGCGGCCAACGCGCCGCGCGTTCGCGGGTCGGCCGCGCCGTGAAGTCCGTCGGCGAGGACATGGATGGAATTGGCCGAAGTCTGGCCGACCGGCGCATCGATCGCATGTCCGAGTTCGCGCAGGCCTTCGGCGATGTCGGGGGGAAACTCCTCCTCGATCCTGACCTCGTCGGGCATCCATTGGTGATGCAGGCGGGGGGCGGCGACCGCGTCGGCGATCGAAAGCCCGCGGTCCACCACATTGACGATGACCTGGAGCACGGCGGAGATGATGCGGCTGCCGCCGGGCGAGCCGGTGACCAGCACCACCTTGCCGTCCATGAGCAGGATCGTCGGGCTCATCGACGACAACGGCCGCTTGTTCGCGCCCGGCAGATTGGCGGCAAAGCCGACCAGGCCGAAGGCATTGGCCGCGCCATGGGCGGACGTGAAATCGTCGAGCTCGTTGTTGAGCAGGACCCCGGTTCCTTCCGCGACCATGCCGAGGCCATAGCCGAAATTGAGCGTGTAGGTGTTGGCGACGGCATTGCCATCGGCGTCGACGACGGAAAAATGCGTGGTGTTGTCGCCCTCGCGCGGCACGGCGATAAGCGGGACGATGTCGGCGGCGCGGCGCGCCTTGGCCGGATCGATCGCGGCGCGCAGCTTCGCGGCGTAGTCCTTCGAGAGCAGCCGCGTCATCGGCGTGTCGATGAAGGCCGGATCGCCGAGATAGAAGGCGCGATCGGCATAGGCATGCTTCATGGCCTCCACGAGCAGATGGTGGGCCTTGGCCGTTCGCGCGCCGACGCGCTCGGTGGGGAAGCCTTCGAGGATGTTCAGCGCTTCGATCAGCACGATCCCGCCGGACGATGGCGGCGGCATCGCGACGATGTCGTGGCCGCGATAGCTGCCGCGCACGGGCGCACGGATGATCGGCCGGTAGTTTTTCAGATCATCGCGCGTCATGATCCCGCCGGCGGCGCGGATCGCATCGATCAGACGGTCCGCGACGGCGCCGTCATAAAATCCGCTCGCGCCTTCCCGCGCGACCGCCTCCAGCGTCACGGCAAGGTCGGTCTGCGTAAGCGTCTCGCCCGCTCCCCGCGCGCCGCCATCCTCGCGCAGGAAGAGTTTCGCCGATGCCGGCCAGCGCGCGAGACGCTCGCGCACGCGCGGCAGCGAATCGGCGGTGTCGTCGTCGATGGCGATGCCCTCGCGCGCGAAGGCGATCGCCGGCGCGATCAGTTCGGCGAGCGAAAAGCGCCCCGATCCGAACTCGCGGTGGGCAAGGACAAGTCCGGCGACCGTGCCGGGGACGCCGATAGCGAGCACCGAATCGCGCGACTTGCGCGGATCAGGCCTTCCGTCGGGACCGAGAAACATGTCGCGGGTGGCCGCCGCCGGCGCGGTCTCGCGGTAGTCGATGGCGATGTTCTCGCCGCGCCCGGCAAGATGAATGAGCATGAACCCGCCGCCACCGAGATTGCCGGCGCGCGGATAGGTCACCGCCAGCGCGAACCCCGTGGCAACCGCCGCGTCGACCGCGTTGCCGCCCCGGGCAAGGATTTCCGCGCCCACGCGCGCGCCGCGCTTTTCCTGGGCGACCACCACGGCATTGCGGAAGACGGCGCTCGCGCCGGCGGCGGGCGTGGCGGCATCGCCGGTCGCGCGCAAATCCCGCGCGCCCGCGCCCGACATCGCCGCGCCGAGCAACAGCGCCGCGATCAACGAGGTGCGGAAAAAGTCTCTCGCGGACATCGTGTGAGGTTCTCCCGGTCGCGTGGCGTTTGAGCCGGACCCCGGCGAGGGCCCGGTCGTTGGCAAGATATTGGGCCCGGTCTTGGCTCCTGATCTTGGCTCCTGATCTTGGCCCCGGTCTCGGGCGCGGCCTTGGGCGCTGGGTCCGCCGCGCCCGCCAAGTCTTTCGCGGGCGCCGCAACCCGGCCGGCCGATCGTATCGAACGAGACAACAATGTCCAAATCATGCGATGATTCGCGCCCATCTCGCGTCGCCATGCATGAGGCCGATCATGACCGACGAAACCGCCGTGCTCGATGAGGATATCTATGGCGAGGCGCTCATCCGCGAAACCGCGGCGATGGTGGGCGAGGGGGCCGATGGCGCGCCGCGCGAGCTCGCCGGACAGCTTTTCGGCGATGTCATCGTCGAGGACCTGGTGCCTTACTCCCCGGCGGCGCTGTCGCAACTGACGCGGAGGGCGTGGGAATTTCTCAAGTCGCGGACGCCCGGCGCGCCGAAGCTGCGGCTGGAGGATGTCGCGGGCGCGCGGGCGCATGACGGGCTCGCCGGCGTCTCGGTGCTCGAGATCATCAATGACGACATGCCGTTTCTCGTCGATTCGGTGCTGGCGCAGCTCACCGAGCTTGGATTGTCGGTCGCGCTCGTCGCCCATCCGGTGCTCGCGGTGGCGCGCGACGACGCGGGCGGAATGACCGCCTTCGGCTTGGCGGCGAAGGGCGCGCGCGAAAGCTTCATCCATATTCATCTCGAACGCATCGTCGACGCCTCGCGCCGCCGCGACATCATTCAGGAGATCGAGCGCACGCTTTCCGACGTGCGCGTGTGCGTCCATGACTGGCGGTCGATGCTCGCGCGCGCGCGCGAGGTCGTCGCCGAGATGAAGGAAAACCCGCCACCGCTGCCGGTCGCCGAGATCGCCGAGGCGATCCAGTTCGTCGAATGGCTGCTCGCCGACAATTTCACCTTTCTCGGCGTGCGCGATTACGCCTTCTCGGAAGCGAGCAGGGATCTCGAGCCGCGGTTCGAGACCGGCCTCGGCCTGCTGCGCGCGCGCGATGCGCGCGTGTTGCGCCGGGGCGCGACGCTCGTCACCGTCACGCCGGCGATCCGCCGCTTTCTCGAGGAGCCGCGTCCGCTCATCATCACCAAGGCGGCGCTGATGTCGCGCGTGCACCGGCGCGTCGCCACCGACTATATCGGCATCAAGCGCTTCGACGCCGACGGACGCCTGAGCGGCGAATTCCGCATCGTCGGCCTGTTCACCTCCACCGCCTACACGCAGTCGACGCGGTCGATCCCCTACCTGCGGCGCAAGATCGCCGGCGTCATCGCCCGCGCCGGCTTCGATCCGCGCGGCCATCGCGGCAAGGCGCTCGCCAACGTGCTGGAGAATTATCCGCGCGACGAATTGTTCCAGATCGACGACGACACGCTGTTCCGTTTCGCCACCGCGATCATGCAGCTCGACGGCCGGCCGCGCGTGCGCGTGCTCGCGCGCGTCGACGAGTTCCAGCGCTTCGTTTCGGCGATGGTGTTCGTTCCGCGCGACCGCTACGCCAGCGCCACGCGCGTGGCGATCGGCGATTATCTCGCCGAGGCCTTTCGCGGCCGGGTCGGCTCCTACGCGCCGTTCTTTCCCGAGGGCCCGAACGTCCGCGTGCATTACGTCATCGCCTGCGGCGAGGAGGGGATTCCCGATATCGACCGGTCGCTGCTCGAAAGCGCCATCGAGACGATCATCAAGAGTTGGGCCGACGGATTTTCCGAGGCGCTGCACGCCAGCGTCGACGCCGATCGCGCGCGGGCGCTGCTTGCCCGTTATCGCGACGCGTTTCCGGCCGGCTACCGGGATTCGGTTTCGGCGGCCGAGGCGGTCGCCGATCTATCCAATCTCGACGCCCTGTCTGCGGACAAGCCGCTGGCGGCGAAATTCCGCCTCGCCGGCGCCGCGAGCGACGGCGTCGGGCTCAAGGTCTGGAATTCGGGGCGGCCGATTCCGCTCACCGAACGCGTGCCCGTTCTCGAGAACATGGGCTTTCGCGTCGTCGACGAGCGAACCTACGAGCTCCGTCTCGCCGATCCCGACGCCAGGACGGTGTGGCTGCACGACATGACGCTCGAACGCGCGTCCGCCGGCGCGCTCGACATCGAATCGCTCAAGACCGCGCTGGAATCCTGTTTCCTGGCGGTGATGTCGGGCAAGGCCGAGAACGACGGCTACAACGCGCTCGTGCTCGCCGAGGGCATCGCCTGGCGCGATGTCGCGTTGGCGCGCGCGATCTCGCGCTATCTGCGCCAGGCGCGCGTGCCGTTCTCGCAGGACTACATGTGGGCGACGCTGCGCCGTCATCATGGGCTCGCCCGGCGGATCATCGCGCTGTTTCACGTCCGCTTCGATCCCCGGCTCGACCAGGCGACGCGCGCGGCGCGCGAGCGGGAAATCGTGGCCGAGCTCGACGCCGCGCTCAAGGGCGTCGACAGCCTCGACGAGGATCGCATTCTGCGCCGCTTCATCAACGCGGTGCGGTCGGGCTTGCGCACCAACTTCTTCCAGCTCGGCGACGACGGCCGCCCGCGCGAGGAGATCGCGATCAAATTCGACAGCCGGGCGATCGACGAATTGCCGGCGCCGCGGCCGATGTACGAAATCTTCGTCTATTCCCCGCGCGTGGAAGGCGTGCATCTGCGCTTCGGCAAGGTCGCGCGCGGCGGCATTCGCTGGTCGGACCGGCCGCAGGATTTCCGCACCGAGATTCTCGGGCTGGTGAAGGCGCAGCAGGTCAAGAACGCGGTGATCGTGCCGGTCGGGGCCAAGGGCGGCTTCGTGCCGAAACGGCTGCCGAGCGGGGGCACGCGCGACGCGGTCATGGAGGAGGGCATCGCCGCCTATCGCCTCTTCATCCAGTCGCTGCTCGACATCACCGACAATGTCGATCCCTCCGGCGTCGCGCCGCCGAAGGATGTCGCGCGTCACGACGGCGACGATCCCTATCTCGTCGTCGCCGCCGACAAGGGAACGGCGACGTTTTCCGACATCGCCAACGGCATCGCGCGCGGACGCGGCTTCTGGCTCGACGACGCGTTCGCCTCCGGCGGATCGGCCGGCTACGATCATAAGAAGATGGGCATCACCGCGCGCGGCGCGTGGGAGTCGGTCAAACGGCATTTTCGCGAGATGGACATCGACATCTCGGCGGCGCCGTTCACGGTGGCGGCGGTCGGCGACATGTCGGGCGACGTGTTCGGCAACGCCATGCTGCGCGAGCGCACCATCCGCCTGGTCGCGGCCTTCGATCACCGCGATGTCTTCATCGATCCCGATCCGGACCCGGCGGCGAGTTTTTCCGAGCGCGAGCGGCTGTTCAATCTGCCGCGATCGAGCTGGCAGGACTACGACAAGACGCTCATCTCCAAGGGCGGCGGGGTCTTTCCGCGAAGCCTGAAGGAAATCCGTCCCTCGCCCGAGGCGCGAAGCCTGCTCGGCCTGCCCGAGGTCTGCACGCCCGGGGCCATGATCCAGGCGATCCTGCGCGCGGATGTCGATCTGCTCTTCTTCGGCGGCATCGGCACCTATGCGCGCGCGACGAGCGAGACCGACGCGGCCGTCGGCGACCGCGCCAACGATTCCATCCGCGTCGCCGGCGGCGAGCTTCGCTGCAAGGTGATCGGGGAGGGCGCCAATCTCGGCATGACGCAGCTCGGCCGCATCGAGGCGGCGCAGCGCGGCGCACGGCTCAACACCGACGCGATCGACAATTCCGCGGGCGTCAACACCTCCGACGTCGAGGTCAATATCAAGATCGCTGCCGCGATACCAATGGCCGACGGACGGCTGACCCGCGCGGCGCGCGATCATCTGCTCGCGGACATGACCGACGAGGTCGCCCATCTGGTGTTGCGCAACAATTATCTGCAGACGCTGGCGATGTCGTTGACGCAGCGGCGCGGAATCGAGGATCTCGGTTTCCAGGCGCGTTTCATGCAGAAGCTCGAGGCGCGCGGCCAGCTCGACCGCGCCATCGAATTCCTGCCCGACGACGCGGAAATCAGCGAGCGCCGCCGGCGGTCGCGGCCGTTGACGCGTCCGGAATTGTCGGTGCTGCTCGCCTACGCCAAGCTTTCGCTCTACGGCGAATTGCTCGAATCGGGCATTCCCGACGATCCCTATCTCGGCCGCGAAATGCTGCGCTATTTTCCGGCGGCGCTGGCCGACGCGTTTCCCGACGCGCTGCGAAATCACCGGCTGCGCCGCGAGATCATCGCCACGCAGCTCGCCAACGCGATGATCAATCTCGGCGGGCCGACGCTGATCGCGCGTATCGGCGATCAGACCGGCCGGCCGGCGGCGGCGATCGCGGCGGCGTTCGCCGCGGTGCGCGACAGTTACGGGCTGACGCCCTTCAACGCCGACATCGACGCGCTCGACAACAAGGTCGCCGGCGCGCTGCAGCTTTCGCTCTACGGCGCCGTGCAGGACCTGATGCTCGACCGGATGGTCTGGTTCCTGCGCAATGTCGATTTCGGACGCGGCATCGCCGAGGTGGTCGGGCACTACCGCGACGGCATCGCCGCGGTCGACGCGGTGCTCAACGATGTGCTCGACGCCGACGCGGCCAAGGCGCGCGACGGCCGGCTGAACGAATTGACGGCGGCAGGCGTGCCGCGCGAGCTGGCCTGGCGGCTGGCGAGCCTGCCCGCCTTGATGCTCGCGCCGGATGTCGTGCTGATCGCGACCAAGGCCGGCCGTCCGGTCGCCGAGATCGCCGCGATCTATTTCGCGGTCGGCTCGCGCTTCGCCATCGGCACGATCGTGGAGGCCGCGCGCGGCATCGCGACGGTCGATTACTATGACGGGCTCGCGCTCGATCGCGCGCTCGATGTCATCGGGGACGCGGAACGGCGCATCTCGCTCGCGATCGCGGCCGGCGGCGGTCACGGCCTGGCGGCGGTCGACGCGTGGATCGCGGCCAAGGCCGAACGGGTCGAGCGCGTGCGCGCGAGCATTCGCGAGATCGCCGCCACGGGGCTGACGCTGTCCAAGCTCACGGTCGCCGCGAGCCTTCTCGGCGATCTGGCGGAGACTTGAGGGGTGCGACCGGTGGACGCCGACACCGTGCCGGCGACGGACGCGACGCGGAAATTTCCGCCCCGCTCGGCGGTTTTCGCCTGGATCTTCTTCGACTGGGCGGCGCAGCCCTTCTTCACGCTGATCACGACCTTCGTCTACGCGCCCTATTTCGCGACCCATATCGCGCCCGATCCGGCCACCGGGCAATCGCTCTGGGGGTTCGCGACGGCGGCGGCGGGGCTGATGATCGCGATCATGTCGCCGGTGCTCGGCGCGATCGCCGACGCGGCCGGTCGGCGCAAGCCCTGGATCGCGGCGTTCGGCGCGATGCTGGTCGTCGGCACGGCGGCGCTGTGGATCGGCGCGCCGGGCGACGGCGCCGTGATCGTCCCGGTGCTTCTCGCCTTCGCGGTCGCCACCATCGGCGCGGAATTCGCGACGGTGTTCAACAACGCCATGATGCCGACGCTGGTGCCGCGCGAGCGCATCGGGCGGTTGTCCGGCGCGGGATGGGCGACCGGCTATATCGGCGGCATGGTGAGCCTGATCGTCACGCTCGGCTTTCTTGCCGCCGATCCCAAGACCGGCCGCACGCTTCTCGGATTCGCGCCGCTGTTCGGGCTCGACGCGGCCGCCCATGAGGGCGACCGCGTTTCGGGTCCCCTGTCGGCGCTGTGGTTCATCGTCTTCGTCGCGCCGATGTTCATGCTGACGCCCGATCTCGCCGCCAAGCGGGCGATCGGTCCGGCGATCCGGCACGGCCTGGCGACGCTCGGCCAGACCCTGCGCGCGCTGCCCGGCGACCGCGACGTCAGCCGGTTTCTCGCCGCCAACATGATCTATACCGACGGTCTGATCGCGCTGTTCGCGTTCGGCGGCATCTATGCCGCCGGCACCTTCGGCTGGGCCACGCTCGAAATCGGAATCTTCGGCATTCTGCTCACGATCACCGGCACCATCGGCGCGCTCATCGGCGGGCGTCTTGACGACCGTTTCGGCCCGAAGCCCGTCATCGTGGCGAGCCTGACAACGCTCATCGCCACCGCCGTCGGAATTCTCTCGATCGACCGGGAGACGATCGGCTTCATCATCGCGGTGGCGCCGGCCGAAGCGGGCGCCGGTCTCTACGCCTCGACCGGAGAGCGCGTCTATGTCGCGCTCGGACTGCTGATCGGGCTCGCCGCCGGGCCGCTCCAGGCCGCGTCGCGGTCGCTGCTGATCCGCCTCGCGCCGGGCGATCGCATCACCCAATATTTCGGGCTGTTCGCGCTCTCCGGCAAGGTGACCTCGTTCATGGGGCCGCTCGCGGTCGGCGTGGTGACCGGCCTCACCGCGAGCCAGAAGTCCGGCATGGCCGTGCTGGTCGCCTTTTTCGTCGTCGGGCTTGCGCTGCTTTGGCGGGTGCGCGCGACGGGACGCTAGAGCAAATCCGGCGAAAGTGGAAACCGGTTCCGCGATGAGGAATTGTTCAAGGCTATAGATCTGGAAAATTTCGGCGCGAGGATTCCCACTCGCGGGAAAATGCGCTGGTGGACGCGCCGACGGCGTCCTGGTCCGCTAATGCCGGAGTTAATGCCGGAAATGGCGGATGCCGGTGAACACCATGGCGATGCCGTGTTCGTCGGCGGCCTTGATCACCTCGGCGTCGCGCATCGAGCCGCCCGGCTGGATCACGGCGGTCGCGCCGGCCTCGACCGCGACGAGCAATCCGTCGGGGAAGGGAAAGAACGCGTCGGAGGCCACCACCGATCCCTTGATGTCGAGGCCGGCATGTTCGGCCTTGATCGCGGCGATGCGGCAGGAATTGACGCGGCTCATCTGCCCCGCGCCGACGCCGATGGTGGCGCGGTCGCGCGCGTAGACGATCGCGTTCGATTTGACGAATTTGGCGACCTTCCAGGCGAACAGCAGATCGTCCATCTCCCGCGCGTCGGGCGCGCGCTTGGTCACGACCTTCAGTTGGTCGAACAGTTTCAGGTCGGCGTCCTGGACGAGCAGCCCACCGGTCACCTTCTTGTAGTCGAGGCGCGGGCGCGGCGTCGCCGGCCACTGGCCGCAGGCAAGCAGGCGCACGTTCTTCTTGCGCGCAACCGCGGCCTCCGCCTCCCTCGACACCGAAGGCGCGATGATCACCTCGACGAATTGCCGCTCGACGATCGCCTCGGCGCTGGCGGCGTCGAGCTCGCGGTTGAACGCGATGATGCCGCCGAAGGCCGATTCCGGATCGGTCTTGTAGGCGCGGTCATAGGCCGCCAGCAGCGTCTCCGCCTCCGCGACGCCGCAGGGATTGGCATGCTTGACGATGACGCAGGCCGGGCGATCGGCGAACTCCTTGACGCATTCGAGCGCGGCGTCGGTGTCGCCGATATTGTTGTAGGAGAGTTCCTTGCCGAGAAGCTGGCGCGCGGACGCGACCGAGCCCGGTTCGGGATCGCGGCCGACATAGAACGCCGCCCCCTGGTGCGGGTTCTCGCCATAGCGCATCGGAATGGCCTTGTTGAACTGCGCGGTGAAGGTGCGGGGAAAGCCTTCGGCCTTGCCGTCGGGATGGTCGAGCACGGCTCCGAACCAGTTCGAGATCGCGCCATCATAGCGCGCGGTATGCGCATAGGCGCGCGCGGCGAGCCGCTTGCGCAAGCCGAGCGTGGTGGCGCCGTCATTGGCTTTCAATTCGTCGAGGACCGCGGCGTAATCCTCCGGCTCGACCACGACCGTGACGTCGCCGTGATTCTTGGCGGCCGCGCGGATCATCGCCGGTCCGCCGATGTCGATATTCTCCACGCATTCCTCGTAGCCGGCGCCCTTGGCGACCGTCGCCTCGAATGGATAGAGGTTGACGACGAGGAGGTCGATCGGCGCGATGCCATGCGCCGCCATCGCCGCGGAGTGCTCGGGATTGTCGCGGATGGCGAGCAGGCCGCCATGCACGTTCGGATGCAGCGTCTTGACGCGCCCATCCATCATCTCCGGAAAGCCGGTCATCTCGGAAACGTCGCGTACCTTCAACCCGGCGGCGGCGATCGCCTTCGCCGTGCCGCCGGTCGACACCAGTTCGATGCCGCGCGCGGCGAGCGCCCGGGCGAATTCGACGAGGCCCGCTTTGTCCGAAACCGAAACGAGAGCGCGGGAAACGCGGCGAAGATCATGGGGCATGGCTGCGATCCAATGGGCGGCGAGTTGCCGCCGCATAGCCTATTCGGGGCGAAAACGAAACCGGTGGACTCGATTTGGCCACAGCCCGGTGGCGTTTGGAGCATTGTCCGCGTGCCTTTCCGACGACGCGCGCCGACCATCCTTCCCTACAAGGGAAGCTCGGGTTGGCGGAGCGCCTTGTGCCGCGCCGCGGTCGCCGAGGGCGTCGTCATCGACCGGGTCAGCATCCAGCGCACGCTCGGGGCCGTGCGTCCGTGCTGGCGCAGGACGATCTGGACGGATTTTCTCGGTCCGTCGCTGCCGGCCAGATAGACGCTTTCGGCGAGTTCGATCCTGTCGTCGGGCGCCTCGAACGTCCATGCCTCGCGGTTCGGCAATATCAGAAGCGCGCCGCGTCCCTCGCCGAGCCGGCTCACCTTGATCGCGGGGTGGAGATGAAAGCGGACCGCGTAGTCGTCGATATCCGTATGCGCCAGCGCGCCGCCGCGATGGATGAGCGTGTCCTCGCCGGACAGGCGCGCGCCGTCATTGGCGAGCATCAGCGCGCGGCGATGGACGATGTCGAAGTGCCGCGCGTAGCCGTCATGCATCGCGGTCAGGAACACGCCTTCGGCGAGATTTTCCCGGCGCACCTCGACATTGGTCGGTCCGGAGATGATCGGCGCGCCGTGCAGAAGGCGCGACATCGCGCCGCGTCCGATGAATTCGCAGGACGAGGTCTCGTGAAAGCAGAGCGTGGAATGCGCGCTCGTCGCGCGGGCGAATTCGTGCCAGCCGTCGCGGCCCGCCGGCGGCACGCCGCAATTGACGATGATACGGTGGATTCCCGACGACATCTCGAAGGAGAGGCAGCCGGCATGGGCGTCGTGACTTAGCGCGGGCGGCGGCGGCAGGCCGGCATCGACGAGCACCGTCACGCCGCCGGCGTCGAGCCGCTGATAGCCCGAATGCGGCATGTTGGCCATCGGCGCGCCGCGATCGTCGTCATAGGCGAGCACGGTCGCGACCTGATCGGTCGGCGTCGCGCTCATGCCGTTGAACAGCGCCAGTTGCCCGTCGCCGTGACGGAAGGATCGCAGCATCAGCATCATGCGGTCGATGGCGTTGAGAAGCGCGGCGGGCGGAACGACGTTGCGGGCGGCGAAAGTTTGCCTGAGCGGGAGCAGGTCGAGCAGCAATTCGATCGTCGCGGCCGGATTGCGCGAGACATGGCCGCCATCGGCGAGAATCTGTCGTTGCAGTTCGTCGGCGAGGCGGCGCGTGGCCTGCGGAATGGCCCGGGCCAGTTGGGCGAGGCACAGCGAGGCATAGGAAAGCGCGATCGCGGCCTGAAGACGCGCCAGTCCGTCCGGCACGTTGACGAGGGTCGCGCGCAGATAGCGGATCTCGCGCGTCAGTCCGCGCAGAAAACGGCGATAAAAACGCCCGTCGGCGTTCTGGAGCAGGAGTGGGGCCTGCGACAGGAACGACATGATGCGGCGCGCCTGGATCTCGGGACGCCAGGGCGGGGCGTGCATGCGCCCGCGCTGGCCCATCCATTCATCGACCAGCGAACGCGCGTTCGCCTTGGTGATCGCGGATTCAGCGGCGCGCAAATGACGCAGCCAGCCGAAGCCGGTCAGCGCCGTTAGCCATTCCTCCGACGGCGGATCGATATCGAAAGGCGAGCGGCCGTGACAGGTCACGATCTTGCCGGCGAAGACGAAGCGGCCGGCATAGATTTCCGCCGCGCGCGTGGCGTCGGCCGTGCGCAGCTCCTGCGGCGCGATCAGCAGGCGATCGGTTCGCCCGGGCAGGACGTGCCATGCGCCATAGGAAACCTGGCTCGCGCGCGCGAGCATGCCGCGGGCAAGGCGCTGCGACAGAAGGATCGCGATGCGTGCGTTCTGGGAAAATGATCCGCGCGCCATGACCTTTTCGGAATTCCTCGTATCGCCGCGTCCATGTTCGCGCGAAAGAGCGCCGCCGCACAAAAGAACATAAGGCGGGTCAATATCTTAGACACGATCTACCTTGGGCGGATATCCGGCGCGCCGGACGGGTCCAAGCCAAGATTCGGATCCGTGAGTCGCCTCTAATCTAGAGCATCGGGCAAGCCGGCGACAGCCGCGCGAGCGCCCGGCCTGGGGAGAGGGCCGAAAGGATCACGGGACCGCGACCCTCCCCGGCCCACCCGGATCAGGACGAGATCGGATTTGAGCGGGAGGTGTCATGAACGCGCTTGATTCCAACAGGTTAGGGCATGGTGTCGCACGGACCGAAGTCGCGCGGCGGCGAAAACCGCGTCGGGGTTTTCCGGCACCGCGCCTCACGATTCGGTCCGGCGAAGCCTTACCGCATAGAAGCCGTCGAGCCCGGCGAGATTCGGATCCGTATGCGGCAGATGGCACGGCAGCGTCCGCAAGTCGCCCGCCGGCGTGATGAAATCCGCGATGCCGCCGACTTCGGCCGCGGTCACGGGCTCGCGCCGGGCGCGACTTTCCGCGGCCATGAAATCGGCGATCATCAGTTCCCCTTCCTCCGGCTCGAGCGAACAGGTGCAATAGACGACCAAGCCGCCGGGCTTGACGAGATCGAACGCCTTGGCGAGCAGCGCGCGCTGAATGGCGACAAGCGCGGCAAGGTCGCCCTCCTGCTTCAGCCAGGCGATGTCGGGGTGGCGGCGCAGCGTGCCGGTCGCCATGCAGGGCGCGTCGAGAAGAACGCCGTCGAAGGGTCCGCCGCTCCATTGCGTGACATCGGCGACGATGGTCTCGGCGGCAAGTCCGAGGCGGGAGAGATTATCGCGGAGCCTGGCGAGTCGATTGGCGGAGCGGTCGATGGCGGTCACGCGCGCGCCGGCGTGGGCGAGTTGCGCGGTCTTGCCACCGGGCGCGGCGCACAGATCGGCGATGGCGCGGCCGGAAACGTCGCCGAACAGGCGCGCCGGCAGCGCCGCTGCCGCGTCCTGCACCCACCATTCGCCTTCCGCGAAGCCGGGCAGCAGCGTCACCGGCCCGCGCAGCGGCAGGCGCACCGTCTCGGTCGCCAGCGTTTCGCCGTGAAGGCGCGCCGCCCAGGCCCGCGGATTTGATTTCACCGTCAGATCGAGCGGCGGTTCGTGGCCGATCGCCTCGGCGATGGCGCGGGCGCGCGCCTGGCCATAGGTCGCGATCCAGCGCCGCATCAGCCATTGCGGTATGTCGAGTCCGCGCTCGGCCGCGTCGCGCAGGATTTTCGATCCCTCGCGCACGCATCGCCGCAGCACCGCGTTGACAAGACCGGAATAGCGCGCCGCGCGCCGGTCCGCCTGGGCCAGCCGCACCGCGAGATCGACGGCGGCATGGTCGGGTACGTCGAGCCAGAAAATCTGCGCCGCGCCGATCAGCATCGCCGTCTCGGCGCGCGGCGCGTCCTGCGGCAGGCCGCGATCGAGCAGTTGCGACAGGAGATGGCGCAACGAGCCGAGCCGTCGCAGCACGGTCGCGACGATGCGCCGCATCAGCGCGCGATCGCGGTCGCTCAACAGATTGATGCCGGGCAGCGCGCCGGCGCCGTCCAGCAATTCGTCGAGCGGACGACGGCGGTAGAGAACGTTGTAGAGAACGTCCGACGCGACGCGTCGCGGCGCCAGTCCCGGCGCCTCCGCGTGATGTGCTGATCGAGATGATGTCATTGTTCGCGGCGGCCGCGCCAACGGGTTCTATCGCGCATGAATCGCTATCGCATCTCGACGGTGCCGGCACAACCGTCTTGCCTCGCGGGAATTCGCCGGCTCCAAGGGTTCGTCACGCGGGTCATGCCGAATTGTCAGTCGCGGTTTTGGATTCGCGCCGTTGGCGAAGTCCGGCGCGCCGCGATTGCACGCCGCGACCAAGAATAGGTAGACTGACATTGCCCGGCCGACATCGCGCCGTGATCAACACGCGGCCCGCTGGCGATCCGGATTTTCGCGCCAACGTCGCGGCGGAGACTTCATGGACAAGCCGCCAACAGCCAACACCGAGGATCGAACGGCCGCGTCGCCAAATCGCAAGCCGCTGACGCCAGCCGCGCGACGGGCGCTTGCCGAAGCCGAGGAGCGCGCGCGGCGCGCCAAGGCCAATCCGCCGCGTCCGCGCGAGATCGACGGGCGGAAGGGCCCGGAGCCCACCCGCTTCGGCGACTGGGAACGCAACGGCATCATCTCGGATTTCTAGGCGTCACGAAGCGGCTTGCGCGCGGCGCGAATCGGGTTCATTCTAGGACAATGTTCCCATCTGTTCACACTCCGTCCCGGATGCGATCGGGGCTCGGGTCCCTCGCGCCGTGGATTTTCGTCCTTGGCGTGACGCTTGGCGTTCTGCTCGCCGGGCGCGGCTGGATCGGGGGCGATCTGTTCGGCGGGCGGCATCCTGCCGAGGACCGCGCCGAGACCGATCCGGCCTGGCGGCATCTCGTCACCGACGGCGCGCGCCACCGAATCCAGGTCCTGCGCGTCGTGGACGGCGACACTTTCGTCGGACGCGTGCAAATCTGGCCCGAAATCGAATTGACGACCCGCGTTCGGCTTCGCGGGATCGATGCCCCCGAATTGGAAGCCTCATGCGTGCAGGAGCGACAGCAGGCGGAGGCCGCGCGCGAGGCGCTCCGCAAGCTGCTCGGCGACGGCGCCATCACCATCTTCAACATCGGTCCCGACAAATATGCCGGGCGGGTCGTCGCCGATGTCGCGTCCGCGCGCGTGACCAACATCTCGGCGGCGTTGCTCGAAGGCGGATTCGCGCGCCGCTATGAAGGCGGCCGCCGCGAAGGCTGGTGCGTGAACGGACGTGCGCCGGGCTGACCGGCGAAACACCGAACCCGCGATTCCTTGCAAGCTATTATGAATAAATGTGATTCCGCAGCGCAGTTGCGGCACGGTCGCAAATTTTGTGTTTGCGGCGCAACAGCTTGTCCGAAAGCGGTGCCAATTCCCGAAAGCGAGCAACGTTTCGCGTGCGGACAAAAAGGAATACGATATTTGACATGTGTCATTCACTCGAATGCCACCCGCACGGCAGTGACAGCCGGTGCAATACCCTCAAGGGAATTGGGACAAATGAAAATTTGGGGACTTTTTGGGGCCATCGCGGTTTCAACCGCGCTCATCACCGCGCCGGCTTCGGCCGCGGACATTTCGGCCAAGGCGCCGGTCTATTCGAAGGCGCCGATCGCCTACGACAATTGGAGCCCGTGGATGATCCGCGTGCGCGCGCTCGGCGTGCTGCCGCGCGACGGTGGGACGGTTGACGGCGCGCCGGCGCTCGGCCTCGCCTACAGCGACGCGATCGTGCCGGAACTCGACATCACCTATTTCTTCACCAAGAACATCGCGGCCGAACTCATCCTCGGCGTGACCAAGCACGACATCTTCCTCAATCCGGGCGCGACGCGCATTGGCAGCACCTGGCTGCTGCCGCCGACCGTCACGCTGCAGTACCACTTCACCGACTTCGGCGCGTTCAAGCCCTATGTCGGCGTCGGCGTGAACTACACCATTCCGTTCAGCACGACGGTCGCCGGTCCGGCGACGGCTCTGAGCATTTCCAACGGCTGGGGCGTCGCGGCGCAGGTCGGCTTCGACTACATGTTCAACAAGAACTGGGGCTTCAACGTCGACGTGAAGAAGCTCTGGCTTGATCCGACCTACAGCGCCAACATCGGCGGCGCCGTGACCGGCCACACGCACCTTGATCCGTGGCTGGTGGGCGTCGGTCTCACCTATCGCTTCGGCGGTCCGATCATCGCGAAGTATTGAGGCTCTCCAAGCTTCGCGCAAGGAAATCGGGCGCTTCGGCGCCCGGTTTTCGTTTGGGCGCGGCGGTCGGTTCAGAGTCGCGCCGGCGATCGTGAAAAACCCCGACTGGCGAAGCCGCCGGCCGGGGTTTCATTTTCTTGGATGTCGGTTCGCGCGTTTTCGTTTCCGGCGCGCGGGATGCGGGTCCCGCGCGTGCGCGCCAAATTAGCGCGTCACCACCACCGTGGTGCCGAAAGAGACGCGATCGAACAGATCGCTGATGTCCTGATTGTACATGCGGATGCAGCCATACGACACGTAGCCGCCTACCGAGCCCGGTTGATTGGTGCCGTGGATCGCGTATTGCCCGCCCGACAGCGTCATCGCGGCGACGCCCATCGGATTGCGCGGTGAGCCGCCGGGAATGACATCGGGAAGTCGCGGCTTGTCGCGTTTGACTTCATCGGGTGGCGACCAGGCCGGATAGCGGTGTTTGCCGTCGATGAAGGACGTGCCGGACCATTGCTTGCCGGCGCGGCCGACGCCGACGGGATAGCGCAGCGCCCTGCCGTCGCCCATGACGAGATAGAGGCGACGCTCGGACGTTCTCACCACGATCGTTCCGCTCGAATGATTGCCCGAGTAACGCACCAGCTCAGGCCGCGCCTGCGCGGGCGTCGTGGCCGTGGGGCCGAGTCCGAACATCGTGGTCGCCGCCAACGCGGTCGCCAGGGCAAGCGGTCGCACCATTCAATCCTCCAGTCCAAATCAGCCGACGCGAGAAGCCGCGCCATGCGCGAGGGCCGCGCCTTTGGCGCGATCGCGTCCGCGCGCGCATCGCCCGAGCCGCGCTCGAATTCGCGACAGCGCCCACCGCGACGCCAAGAAGTCGCGCAATCAGCAGGAGATTGAAGTAGAAAATTTGAGGCAAAGTAAATGATGCAAATGCAACAGTTCCGCGAAAACACCGGGCTCCGCGAAATTCTCCGTGTTTTCAAGCGGCTGGCAGCGGTGAGCGCAGGCCCTGCGAGACCGCTTCCGCGTGGCCGCGCGGGCAAGGTCCTCAGCGCGCCAATCGCCCCGGCTGTTTGACCTGAATTCCCGCGTGAGTGCCGTTGGACCTTGCCGACACGAAAAAGGGCGCGACCTTCGCCGCGCCCTTTCCAATCATTCCGAAGCGGAGGACGTCGCCGCCGCTATTTGCGGTTCTGGCGGTTCTTGACCAGATCGTCGACCACCATCGGGTCGGCGAGCGTCGAGGTGTCGCCCAGCGCGCCGTACTCGTCCTCCGCGATCTTGCGCAGGATACGCCGCATGATCTTGCCGGACCGCGTCTTCGGCAGACCCGGCGCGAACTGGATGAGGTCGGGCGAGGCGATCGGGCCGATTTCCTTGCGCACCCAATTGACCAGCTCCTTGCGCAATTCCTCGCTCGGATCGATCCCCGTCATCAGCGTGACATAGGCGTAGATGCCCTGGCCCTTGATGTCGTGCGGATAGCCGACGACGGCGGCTTCCGAGACTTTCGGGTGCGCCACCAGCGCGCTCTCGACTTCCGCCGTGCCCATGCGGTGGCCGGACACATTGATGACGTCATCGACGCGGCCCGTGATCCAGTAGAAGCCGTCGGCGTCGCGGCGGCAGCCGTCGCCGGTGAAGTACTTGCCGAGATAGGTCGAGAAATAGGTCTGCACGAAGCGCTCGTGGTCGCCATAGACCGTGCGCATTTGGCCCGGCCATGAATCGGCGATGCACAGATTGCCCTCGCACGCGCCCTCCAGCACCGCGCCGTTGGCGTCGACGATCTCGGGCACCACGCCGAAGAACGGCCGCGTCGCCGAGCCCGGCTTGAGCTTGGTCGCGCCGGGCAGCGGCGTGATCAGGATGCCGCCGGTCTCGGTCTGCCACCAGGTGTCGACGATCGGGCAGCGGTGGTCGCCGACGACGCGGTGGTACCATTCCCACGCTTCCGGGTTGATCGGCTCGCCGACCGAGCCGAGCAGGCGCAGCGATTTGCGGCTCGTCTTCTTCACCGGGTCCTCGCCCTTCTGCATCAGCGCGCGGATCGCGGTCGGCGCGGTGTAGAAGGTGTTGACCTTGTGCTTGTCGATGACTTCCCAGAAGCGCGAATCGCTCGGATAGTTCGGCACGCCCTCGAACATCAGCGTGGTCGCGCCGTTGGCGAGCGGACCGTAGACGATGTAGGAGTGACCGGTGACCCAGCCGACGTCGGCGGTGCACCAGTAGATGTCGCCGTCGTGATAGTCGAAGACGTATTGGTGCGTCATCGCCGCGTAGACGAGATAGCCGCCGGTGGTATGCAGCACGCCCTTCGGCTTGCCGGTCGAGCCCGAGGTGTAAAGGATGAACAGCGGATCCTCCGCGTTCATCGGTTCGCACGGACATTCCGCCGCGACGGTCTTGGCGATGTCGTCGTAATAGACGTCGCGGCCCGCCTTCATGTCGACGGGCGAGCCAGTGCGGCGCACGACAAGGATCGTCTCCACGCCTCCGGCCTTGTCGGCGGCGACATCGGCGTTGATCTTGAGCGGCACCTTGCGCCCGCCGCGCAGGCCCTCATCGGCGGTGATGATGACCTTGCTCGTCGCGTCCTCGACGCGCCCGGCCAGGCTGTCGGGCGAGAAGCCGCCGAACACGACCGAATGCATGGCTCCGATGCGCGCGCACGCAAGCATCGCGTAGGCCGCCTCGGGAATCATCGGCAGGTAGATGGTGACCCGATCGCCCTTCTTGACGCCGCGCGCCTTGAGCACATTGGCGAAGCGCTGCACCTCGGCGTGCAGCTCCTTGTAGGTGATCTTCTTGTCCTCGGCCGGGTTGTCGCCTTCCCAGATGATCGCGACCTGATCGCCGCGCTTGGCGACGTGGCGGTCGACGCAGTTCTGCGCGACGTTGATAACGCCGTCCTCGAACCATTTGATCGAGACATTGTGGGGATCGAACGAGGTGTTCTTGACCTTGGTGAACGGCTTGATCCAGTCGACGCGCTTGGCGGCCTCGCCCCAGAAGCCGCTCGGATCCTTGAGCGCGCGCGCGTACATCTCCTTGTATTTCGCGTCGTCGATAAAGGCGCGGCTCGACCATTCCGCGGGCACGTCGTAAATCTTGTCCAACATTCGCATTCTCCTCGGCGCAAACTCATCCGAATTCCGCTCGGCCGGACCATTTCGACGGCCCGCGCGGTCATTTCGGGAAATAACGATCGGAATTCCCCCGCCCCCATGAAGAGGGTCGAGCGGCTCGCCTCCCTTGCCCGCCGGCGGCAAGGCCCCGAGGGGCCTCGGTGCCCCGCGCGCCTTCCGGCTTGTTGTTGAGGCCATTATGCGCCGGGGCCGCGACGCCCGACAAGTCGCCGTGGCGTCACACTTTGGTCGGGGCGGCGGGCGGGCGGAACACCCGGCCGTCGCGCAAGACGAGCGGGGTCGCCTTCAGCCGTTCGCCGACGCAGGGGCCCGACACGCAGACACCGTCGCTCAGGCGAAATCGCGCGCCATGGGTCGAGCAGACGAGATGGCGCGATTCCGCATCGATCACGCCGCCGAGGGGGTTTTCGAGCGGCGTTCCCTTGTGCGGGCAGGCGTTGATGAAGCCCGCGACGCCCTCTTTCGACCGCGCGACCAGGAGCGACCCCGTCGCGCCGTCGATCACCCGGGCGCCGGGATCGGGCACCTCGTCGAGGTCGCAGAGAAAATCGTCCGCCTCCCGCGTCAACCGCTGTAGGCTCCGATGATGGCGCCCATGATGATGAGAACGAACAGCCAATGGCCGCCGTCGATCAGGAGGAGGCGCCGGTCGTGGCGCGCGAAGGCGTTGTTGACGATCATGGTGGTGATGACGAATCCCGTCCACACCAGCACGCCGGAGATGATGCCGCCGCGTATCGTGGCGTGAGCCGACCCGAGATGGGCGATCAGTCCGGCGAGAAAGAACGCCATCAGGATGTCGGCGGCCACCGACAGGATCATCGGCAGGACCGGCATCTTGCCGTCGGGTCGCAGCTCTTGCGGCGTCTTGCCGAGCGCGGCCATCCACTGTTTGCCGAGGACGCCATACCAGATCGCGCCGAACAGCCAGCCGGCGATCGCCGCGACGAGAATGGCGATGGTATTCATGCCGGCATAAGACATTCTGGCCTCCTTGGCGCGCGCCCGCGCGTGGTGACGGTCCGCGACCTTGCCGCCGGACGCGGCGATCTTCGAACGGCATCGCTTCGCGAAATCTACCGGGGCGGGCGCGCCTCCCGCAATCGCCGCCGCGCGCACGATCCGGTGATCGTCGCCCCGGTGATCGTCGCCGCGAAAAAAGGATTCTTCCGTTCAGCGTCCGCCCATCGTTTCGATCAACGCCCATTCGGCGGCGGTGACCGGTTGGACCGAGAGCCGCGACTGTTTCAGAAGGGCCATGTTTTCCAGGCGTTTCTCGCCCTTGATGGCGGCGAGCGAGACGGGCCGCGGCAGCGCCTTGAGCGCCTTGATGTCGACGCAGACGAATTTTCCCGTCGCGTCGGTCGGATCGGGATAGGCCTCGCGGATGATCTCGGCGACGCCGACGATCTCCTTGCCTTCGTTCGAGTGATAGAAAAACGCGCGATCGCCGCGTTTCATCTTCGTCATGTTGAGCTTGGCGGCGTGGTTGCGCACGCCGGTCCAGGCTTCGCCCGAGGCGCCCTTGGCCACCTGCCGGTCCCACGACCAGGTCGAGGGCTCCGATTTCATGAGCCAATAGGCCACGCTCATCCCTCCGCCTTGAACGGCCGCGTCATCAGCGCCTCGATGGCGCCGTCGATGGTGAGTTGGCCGGAAAGAATCGCGGCGACGGCTTGGGCGACGGGCATGTCGATCGCGCGCGCGTTCGCCATCTCGATCAGCACCGAGGCGGTGAAGGCGCCTTCGCTCAATTTGCCCTCCGCGGCGCGCGGATCGTCGCGGCCGAGCGCGAGCCCGAGCGAGAAATTGCGCGATTGGGGGCTCGCGCAGGTTAAAATGAGGTCGCCGAGCCCGGAAAGTCCGACCAGCGTTTCGGTGCGCGCGTCATAAGCGCGGCCGAAGCGCACCAGCTCGGCAAATCCGCGCGTGGTAAGCGCGGCGAGCGCCGATGCGCCGAGCTTGCGGCCGGCGACGATGCCGGCGGCGATGGCGAGCACGTTCTTGGCCGAGCCGCCGATTTCGACGCCGCGAATGTCGGTCGTGTGATAGGGGCGAAAGCTCGTCGAGCCGAGCGCGCGGGCGAGCGCGGCGGCGACCGCCTCCTCGCGCGCCGCGAGCGTCACCGCCGTCGGCAGGCCGGCGGCCACGTCGGTGGCGAAACTCGGCCCCGACAGGATCGCCGGCACGGCGTCCGGCAGCGCTTCGCCGATCACCTCGGTCATGAATTTGCGTGTGCCGCGCTCGATGCCCTTGGCGCAGGCGATGACGGGCGTGCCCTTTTTAAGGTGCGGGGCGAGCGCGGCGGCGGCCAGGCGCGCCGCCTGCGCCGGCGTGACCAGCAGCACAGCATCGGCGCGCGCGACCGCGCCCAGATCGGCGGAAATCGCGACCGCGTCGTCGATGCGAATGCCTGGCAGGCGCGGATTTTCCCGCGTCCGCGTCATTTGCGCGGCCGTCTCCGCCTCGCGCGCGAGCAGCGTCACGTCCCGGCCGGCATGCACCGCCGCGTTGGCGAGCGCCGTACCCCATGCGCCGGCGCCGAAAACGGCAATGCGGTGGTGGTCCCTCATCGGCATGCGTCCGTCAGAATCTTGCTCTGGTGTTGGCGTAGCGGGCTTGCGGAGGCGTCTCGTCGAGCGGCCAGCGCGCGCGCGGGGCGACGTCGAGTGTATCGGTCAGGCCAAGTGCGAGACGTTCGGCGCCCGCCCAGGCGATCATGGCGCCATTGTCGGTGCACAATCGCGGCGGCGGCAGGACGAGCGCGGTGCGCGCCGCGGCGGCGACCTCGGCAAGGCGGTCGCGCAAGGCGCCGTTGGCGGCGACGCCCCCGGCCGCGACCAGCGCCGTCGGCGGACCGTACCGTTCGTGGAAAAGCCGGAGCCCTCTGCCGAGCCGGTCGGCGACCGAATCGATCACGGCGGCCTGAAATCCCGCGCACAGATCGTTGATGTCGCGCGCGTCGAGCGGCCGGATGCGCGCCGCCTCCTGGCGCACCGCGGTTTTCAGACCCGAAAGCGAGAAATTGGCGTCGGCGCGGCCGATCATCGGACGGGGAAAGTCGAAGCGCCCCGCATTGCCCGCGCGCGCGGCCTCCTCGACCCGAGGTCCGCCCGGATAGGCAAGACCCAGCATCTTGGCGATCTTGTCGAACGCTTCCCCGATCGCGTCGTCGAGCGTGGTGCCGAGGCGGACATAATCGCCGACACCTAGTACCGCGACGATCTGTGTATGGCCGCCGGAGGCCAGGAACAGGCAATAGGGAAATTCGAGTTTCGATGTCAGGCGCGGCGTCAGCGCGTGGGCTTCGAGATGATTGACCGCGATTAGCGGGATCCCGCCGACGAGCGCGATCGCCTTTGCCGTCGTCAGGCCGACGATGACGCCGCCGATAAGGCCCGGCCCGGCCGAGGCCGCGACCGCGTCAATCTCGCCGAATCCGACTTTGGCCTCATCCATCGCGGCGCGGATGATGCCGTCGAGCAGCTCGACATGGGCGCGTGCGGCGATTTCCGGCACGACCCCGCCGAACAGCGCGTGCTCGTCGATCTGCGAGCGCACGACATCGGACAGCACCCGGCCCTCGCCGCCCGCCGCCCGTTCGACGACGGCCGCGGCCGTCTCGTCGCATGTCGTCTCGATGCCCAGCACCCGCATCCCGCGCAAAGCCCTTGCGTTTGCCGCCAAACCCGGCTTTTTCCAGACCCGGATCGTTCCCTCAACGAGCGCGGGTCCCCGGACCGGCGTAGCATCGCAAGGACTTGGCGTGCAATCCTCCGAACCCGCCTCCAGCGCCAGCGTGACGCGCATCGGCACCCGCGGCAGCCCGCTGGCGCTCGCCCAGGCCAATGAGGTGCGCGACCGGCTGGCGAGCGCGCACCGGATCGATCCCGCGCGCATCGCGATCAAGATCATCAAGACGACGGGCGACGCCATTCTCGACCGCCCGCTGTCCGAAGCCGGCGGCAAAGGCCTGTTCACCAAGGAAATCGAGCAGGCGCTGATCGATAACGAGATCGATCTGGCGGTGCATTCGGCCAAGGACGTGCCGACGTTCCTGCCGGACGAGCTCTGGCTGTCGGCATGGCTGCCGCGCGAGGACGTGCGCGACGCCTTCATCAGCCCGCGGGCCAAGACGCTCGCCGCCCTTCCTTCCGGAGCCGTGGTGGGGACGGCCTCGCTCAGGCGCCAGGCGATGGTGCTGCGGCTGCGCCCCGATCTGAAGGTCGTGAATTTTCGCGGCAACGTGCAGACGCGCCTGCGCAAGCTGGAAGAAGGAGCGGCGGACGCGACCCTGCTGGCGCTGGCCGGCCTGCGCCGGCTCGGCCTTGAGCAGGCGGCGACGTCGATTCTCAATACCGACGATTTTCTGCCGGCGGTCGGGCAGGGCGCGATCGCGATCGAATCGCGCCGCGACGACGACCGCACCAGCGCGTTGGTCGCGGCCATTGGCGATCCCAACACCGAAACCGCGCTCGCGGCCGAGCGCGCCTTTCTCGCGCTGCTCGACGGATCATGCCGCACGCCGATCGGCGGGCATTGCGTGGTGACGGGCGAGCACGTCCGGTTTCGCGGGCGGATCGTCTCGCCGGACGGCCGCGCCTGCCACGAGACATCGCGCGAAGGCGCGCGGGCCGATGCCGCGGCGCTCGGGGCCGACGCCGCGCGCGAATTGCGCCGCCGCGCGGGCGAGAATTTCTTCACCCATTTTCGCGGAGCGTGAGGCGTGGCCATCCTGCTCACGCGGCCCGCGCCCGACAACCAGAAGACGGCGGCGGCGTTGCGGGCGGCGGGTTACGAGGTTCTCCTCGCGCCGATGCTGCGCTTCGAACCCGTGCCATTCGATATCGACGAAGACGAGGCGTTCGCCGGCATCGTTCTGACCAGCGCGAACGCGGCGCGCGCGGCGGAGGCGAGCAAGCTCGCCGCGCGGCTGAGGAAGCTGCCGGTCTTCGCCGTCGGCGACCACACCGCGGCCGTCGCGCGCGCGGCGGGATTTTCCGACGTGCTGTCCGCGGGCGCCGACGGCGCCACCTTGCGCGAATTGATCGTCGAGCGGGTCGCGGCGCGGTCCGGCAAGTCGGCGCGCGGTGCGCTGCTCTACCTCGCCGGCGAAAATCTCAGCCGCGATCTCGGCCGCGAGCTCGCGTTGCATGGCCTGACGCTCGTCACCAAGACCGCCTACCGCATGGCCGCGGTCCATTCGCTGCCGCCGGACGTGGGCGAGGCCTTCGCCAGGGGCGGCATCGAGGCGGTGATGCATTTTTCCGCGCGCAGCGCGCGGGCTTTCGTCGACGCGGCGCGCGATCGCGGGCTTGAGGTCGGCGCGCTCGCGCTGGCGCAATTCTGCATTTCGGCCCATGTCGCCTCGGTGTTGCGGGACGCGGGCGCGGCGAAGATCGTTGCGGCCGAGCATCCAGATGAAAGCCATCTGATCGACGCGCTGCGACGAGCCGTGCGGCCGACCAAAACCGCGTGAGCCCGAATGCCGGCGGGGCGGATATCCGAACAAGGAATGATTCGCGGAATTCGTCTCGGAAAGCCGATCCCAGGCCACGCGAGGCAAAAATCTCCAAGGATCCTTGCGCGAAACGACAAGGATCGACGCGTGGACGTCGCGGGCGAATCGATTCCACTTCGCCGCGTCATGCAGTAGGATCGCGACGGGATCGCACGGATCGGACGGGCCCGATCCACGCAGTGGAGGCATTCCTTGGCCGACAACGACTCCGTGGCTGAAAACATGTCCGCGTCCAATTCTCAGGCGTCGGATGTCGATTCCGCGGGCGCGCAGGCGAGCCGCCGCGAACCGCCGACGATCGACCTCGACGCATCGGACGTTTCCGGGGACACCAACAAGGCGCGGCGCGGCAAGTTTGGCGGGCTTCTCGCGGGCGTTGGGCCGTGGCTCCGATCCGGCGCGGAATATGCCAAGCCGGCGGCTGCCGGCGCGATCGCCGCGCTCATCGTCAGCGGCGCCATCTGGCTCGTCGACGCACGGCCGCGACAGGCGGCACCCGCTCCGCCGGCGGCCGAATCGACCGCCGACATCGCCGCGCGCCTTGCCCGCATCGAGACGCGCATCGAAAATCCGCCCCCGTCCGCGCCCGCCGCGCCCAATCCGGAATTGGTCGCGCGCCTCAGCGCGTCCGAACAGACGCTGCAGGCGATGCGCGAGGCGGTCACGACGACGCGTCATCAACTCGATGGCGTCGCAAGCGCGCTCGCCGAATTGAAGGTCAAGGCAGGCGAAACGGCGCCGGCTTCCTCGCCGGTCGATCTTTCGCCGATGGTCGCGCGCATCGAGGCTCTCGACCAGGCGCTCGCGGGCATGAAGCAGCAATTGACCGAGCGCGCCGCCGCGCCCGCGCCCGAGCGGCCCCTGCGCCGTGTCGTCGCCGCCTCCCTGCTTGATGTCGCCGTGCGCCAGGGACTGGGATTTGCCTCCGAGCTTGCCGCGGCGAAAAGCCTTGCCGACAGGCCGGAGGCTCTCGCGCCGCTCGATGCCTTCGCCGCGCGGGGCGTGCCGTCCGACGCGGTCAAATGCCGGGAATTGCTCGGGATCATTCCGAAACTGCGGCCCGGCCCGGAACCCGTCGCGCCCGACGCCAGCACCACCGATCGCTTCTGGGCGAATGCCGCGCGCCTCGTGCGCGTGCGTCCGGTGGGCGAGACCGCGCTAGATGACGCCGCCTCGCTCGCCAACCAGATCGAAGCCGTCGCGCGCCGCGGCGACCTCGCCGAGGCGGTCCGTCTCATCGGCAAGCTGCCCGAGGTCGCGCGCGCCGAAACATCCGGCTTTCTCGACGGCGTCAAGGCGCGCGACGCGGCGCTGACCGCGTCGCGGCAATTCGCCACCGACGCGCTGGCCGCGCTCGACAAACCCACGCGATAAGGCCCGCCATGTTTCGTATCGTCTTGTTTCTCGCGCTCATCTGCCTCGCGGCCGCGGGCGCCGCGTGGATCGCCGATCAGCCGGGCGACGTGACGCTCGTCTGGAGCAATTGGCGCGTTGACACCTCGCTCAGCGTCTTTGCGTTCGCGATCGGTCTCCTCGTGCTAGTGGCGATGCTGGTCGTGTGGCTGGTGCGCATGCTGTGGCGGATTCCCTCGCGCGTGACCAATGTCCGGCGGCGGCGGCGATCGACGCGGGCGCGTACCGCGATCACTCAAGGGCTGCTCGCGATCGGGGCGGGCGATCTGCGCGCGGCACGGCGGAGCGACCGGCTCGCGCGCAAGATCGCGCGGCAAGATCCGCTCGCGCTGCTCCTGCACGCGCAGACGGCGCAGCTCGCCGGCGACGGGGCAACCGCGCGGGAGACGTTCAAGACCATGGCCGAGCGCGCCGAGACGCGGCTCATCGGCCTGCGCGGATTGTTCATCGAGGCGCAGCGGCGCGACGACGCGCCCGCCGCCGTCCGTCTCGCCGAGGAGGCGCTGCGGCTGGCGCCGTCGTCGGGCTGGGCTTCGCACGCCGTTCTCGGATTTCGTTGCGCGGGTGGCGATTGGGCGGGCGCGCTCGCGACCCTCGCCAATCATCGCGCCGCCGGTCTGATCGAGAAAGCTGATTTCGACCGCCAACGCGCGGTGCTCCTGACGGCGCAGGCGCTCGAACTCGAACGCGCCGATCGCGACGCCGCGCAAAAGATCGCGCGCGAGGCGCTCGCGCTTGCCCCGGCGCTGGTGCCGGCCGCAGTGCTAGCGGCGAAGCTTTTCAGCGAGGCCCAGCAGGTCCGCAAGGCGATGCGGGTGATCGAGATCGCCTGGCGCGCCAATCCGCATCCCGATCTCGCCGACGGCTACGCCCATGTCCGGCTCGGCGACTCGGCGGTCGAACGCCTCGCGCGGATCGAGGCGCTCGCGGCGAAGGCCCCGGGCCACGTGGAAAGCGCGCTCGCGGTGGCGCGCGCGGCGATCGACGCGCATGAATTTTCGAGAGCGCGTGAAGTGCTCCAGCCGTTGCTCGAAGCGCCGACGCAGCGCGTGGCCATGCTGATGGCCGAGATCGAGCGGGCCGAGCATGGCGACAGCGGCCGCGCCCGCTACTGGACGCAGCGCGCCGTTCGCGCCGCGCACGATCCGGCCTGGACCGCCGACGGCTATGTGTCGGAGACGTGGCGTCCGGTCTCGCCGGTGACCGGTCGCATCGACGCGTTTCAGTGGGTCGTGCCGGTCGCCGCCCTGCCGACGCTCAACGCGCCGGTCGTCGAGGCCCTGCCCGAGCCCGAAACCGAGCCGGAAGCCGAGACTGAAGCCAAGGTCGAAGCCAAGGTCGAAACCAAGACCGAAGCAAAGACCGAAGCCGCGCCCGCCGCCGTGGACCCGTCCGAGGAGGCTCCGGAGGCCGAAGCGAGCGACGAGGCGACGCCCGTCCTTCCGCCGCCGACCGCGAGCGAAGCCCGGCCCGAGCCGGCCAAGCCCATGTTCCGCCCGCGCAACGATCTTCAGCCGAGCGCGGCGCCGGTCATCCCCATCCTGCGCGCGCCGGACGACCCCGGCGTTTCGGACGAAGACGAGGACAGGGAGGCCGACACGATCGAAGAAAGACGCCGGGCCGGCGGATTTCGCGGATTGCTGTCGCGCTGGGGTGGCTAGCGCTTTCCCGGCGAGACGGATGCGTCTCGCCCGAAATGAATGTTCCAGATTGATGGGCTTGAGCAAATCCCGGTCGCAAGGGTGCGATCGTCGTCAGCCGGATTTGTCTTGGACCAGCTTCGCGCGGCGCCATAGGCCACGTATCGATCAGGCGATCCCACCCGCCCGAAACGCACGACCCGGGCATCGGCGCTCCCCGCAAGACCGATTCCATTTCAAGGAGTTAGCCGTTCCCGCACGCCTCCGCCCGCGATCGCCGAGCGCGCCCGGCGCGCGGCCGATCCGCTTGCCAATCCCGGGATTGCCCGATAACAGGAACAACGAATTTCGCCGCAATAGCTCAGCCGGTAGAGCACATCATTCGTAATGATGGGGTCGGGGGTTCGAATCCCTCTTGCGGCACCATTCTCACAAATGTCCGGCCCGTGGACGGGTCGTCCGGCCCGAATGGACGCGGGTGTCCTCAACAGCGCCCCGCCGCGCGATTTTCGGCTACGATCGTCCGGTCACGGACCGTCGCCCAAGAATCCAAGGGCCCAAGGGCCCAAGGACCGAAGAATCCGGGGACCCAGAAACCCAAAAACCAATAACACGACGCATGGCGGTCCGGCGCGTGACATGAAATGTTCGTCGGTCAGGCCGGCGGGCCTCGGGGAGAGACAATGGCGGAACGCTCGTTCAAGGAAGAAGTCAAGCTCCTGCGCCTCGGCGACGGCGAGGAATTCCGCGGCGAGGGAATTCTCGCGATCACCAAGGCTCTCCTGCAATCGGGAGTGGCCTATGTCGGCGGCTATCAGGGCGCGCCGATCTCGCATCTGATGGATGTGCTGGCGGACGCGAGCGACATTCTCTCGGAGCTTGGCGTTCATTTCGAGGCGAACGCCAATGAGGCAAGCGCGGCGGCGATGCTGGGGGCTTCGGTTCACTATCCGCTGCGCGGCGCGGTCGCGTTCAAGTCCGTGGTCGGTACCAATGTCGCTTCCGATGCGCTGTCGAACCTCGCCTCCTCCGGCGTCGAAGGCGGCGCGCTGATCATCGTCGGCGAGGATTACGGCGAAGGCTCCTCCATCATGCAGGAGCGCAGCCACGCCTTCGCGATGAAAAGCCAGATCTGGCTGCTCGATCCGCGCCCGCATCTGCCCAAGATCGTCGAATGCGTGGAGAAGGGCTTCGCTCTGTCGGAAGTCTCGAACACGCCGGTGATGCTGGAAGTGCGCATCCGCGCCTGTCATGTGCATGGACGCTTCGCGACCAGGAACAACGTCGCGCCGAGTTTCGATCTCAAGCGCGCCGCCGCCCAGCCCCGCCGCGACGCCAATCGCGTCGTGCTGCCGCCGGCGAGCTACGCGCATGAGCGCGACAAGATCGCCAAGCGCTGGCCCGCCGCCGTGCGCTTCATCAAGGAGGCCGGGCTCAACGAGTCTTTCGCCGGCGACCTCGGCGATATCGGCATCGTCATGCAGGGCGGAATGTACAACACCGTCATCCGCGCGCTCGAAATGTCCGGCCTGGCGGATGCCTTTGGCGGCACGCGCGTCCCGCTCCACGTGCTCAACGTGACCTATCCCTTGATCGACGACGACATCGCCGAATTCGCCCGGGACAAGAAGGCGATCTTGATCGTGGAGGAGGGCCAGCCCGAATTCATCGAGCAGGCCGTCAACACGATCCTGCGCCGGGCGGGCCTCGCCGCCGCCATCCACGGCAAGGACATGTTGCCGATGGCCGGTGAATACACCGGAGCGGCCATGCTCGGCGGCGTCGGCGCCTTCATCGCGCGCTATTATCCGGACCTAGCCGCGCCGGCGGCGCGGTCGCCGGCCGAGAAGGAACGGATGGCGTCGGCGCTCGCCGCGATCGACGGCCAGATCCATGGGCGGCCGCCCTCGTTCTGCACCGGCTGCCCGGAGCGCCCGGTGTTCTCCGCGCTCAAGCTCCTGGAGCGGGAACTCGGGACCCATCACGTGGCGACCGACATCGGCTGCCATCTCTTTTCCGTGCTGCCGCCCTTCAACATCGGCGCGGCGTCGATGGGCTACGGCCTCGGCGGCGCGTCCGCGGCCGCCTGGAACGGACAGGACGGGTTGAAGCCCGACAAGCGGGTCATTTCAGTCATGGGCGACGGCGGCTTCTGGCACAACGGGCTCGCCTCCTCGATCGGCAACGCCGTGTTCAACAAATCGGATAACGTCTTTCTCATTCTCGACAACGGCTACACCGCGGCGACCGGCGGACAGGACATCGCCTCCTCGCATCATCCCAATCCCGCGCGCTCGACCGGCAACGCGATCATGAACGCGGTTCGCGGCATCGGCGTGCCATGGGCGCGTATCGTCGACCGGACTTATGACATCAAGCAGATGGCGGGCGCCCTGCGCGCCGCGCTCACCACGCCGAAATCGGGACCGAAAGTCGTCGTCGCGCGGTCCGAATGCATGCTCAACCGGCAACGGCGCGAGCGTCCCGCGCGCGACCGGGCGATCAAGCAGGGACGCCGCGTGGTGGTGCGGCGCTTCGACATCGACGCGGACATCTGCACCGGCGACCGCTCCTGCATCCGCTTGTCAGGCTGTCCATCGCTGACCATCGTGCCCAATCCCGACACGCTTCGCGGCGGCCTGGTGACGGCGGTGACCAGTTCCTGCGTCGGCTGCGGTCTTTGCGGCGAGCTCGCGCATGCCGATGTTCTATGCCCGTCGTTCCACCGCGTTTCCGTCATCCACAATCCGAATGTCTGGGATCGCCTCAAGCATCGTGTTCGAACGGCGGTCATCGAACGCATGGGCAAATTCGTCGAACGCCGGCTCGCGGCCTCGTAATGATGATCGCTTCACCCAGCCAGCCGGCTCCCAGAGCCATCCGGGTCGCGGTTCTCGCTCTTGGCGGGGAGGGCGGCGGCATTCTCGCGGACTGGATCGTCGGCCTCGGCGAAAGCCAGGGCTATTACGTGCAACTGACGTCGATCCCGGGCGTGGCGCAGCGGACCGGCGCGACGATCTATTACCTCGAACTGTTTCCCGAGGCGTCGTGCCGCGCCGGCGCCGAGCCCGTGATGGCGCTGATGCCGGTTCCCGGCGATGTCGATGTGGTGATCGCCTCGGAGCTGATGGAGGCGGGGCGGGCCGTGCAGCGCGGCATCGTCACGCCCGACCGCACGACGCTGATCGCCTCGACCGGGCGCGTCTACGCCATCAGCGAACGCGGCGCGACCAATGATGGTCGCGTCGACGCCGACGCCTTGATGCGCGGATGCCGGAGCGCGGCCAAGCGCCTGATTGCGGTGGACATGGGCAAGATCGCGGAAGCTTCGGGCAGCGTCATTTCCGCCGCCATGTTCGGCGCGCTCGCGGCGTCGCGGGCGTTGCCCTTCGATCGCGCCGCGTTCGAGCAAACGATCGAAAGCCGCGGCGTCGGCGTCGCGGCCTCGAAGCGGGCCTTCGCGATGGCCCATGCCGCCGCGCTCGGCGACGGCGAAACACCGGAGAGCGGAAAGGATGCGCCCGCCGGACGGGCCGCGCCTCCGCCCGCGCTCGGCGAGGCCATCGCGCGCGCTTTTGGCGAGGACGTGGCGTCCGGCGAATGCCGCGACGTGATCGCGGAGGGTTGCGCGCGCGTGGCTGAATTCCAGGACGCGGCCTATGCCGACCTCTATTTGCAGCGGCTCGCGCCCGTCGTCGCGCGCGACCGGCGCGCGGGCGACGGCGAGTTCCGGCTGACGCGGTCGGTCGCGCGCCAGCTTGCGCTCGGCATGTCGTTTCTCGACCCGATTCGCGTCGCCGAACTCAAGCTCCGCGCCGATCGCGCGGCGCGAATCGCGCGACAAGCCGGATCGGGCGACGGGCGGATCGTCACGGTCGAGGAGTTCCTGCATCCCCGGCTTGAGGAGATCGTCGAAACCGTTCCCGCTCCGCTCGGGCGTTTCATCGGCCGCAACGCCGTCGCGCGGCGGATCGTCACGGCGCTCACCTCGTCGGGCCGCGTCGTCAAGACCCATTCGATCCTGGGCTACGCGCTGCTCGCCGCGATCGCGTGCCTTAAGCCGCGTCGGCGCGCCTCGTCGCGCTACGATGCCGAGCAGCAGCATCTCAATTCGTGGCTCGCGGAAATCATGCGCCTCGCCGACACCGACGCCAATTCGGCGATCGAGCTCGCCGAATGCCTCGGCCTCGTCCGCGGCTATGGCGCCACGCACGCGCGCGGGATGGCGAATTTCAAGGCCATCCTCGATGTCGCGCGCGAGCTTTCGCCCGGCGCCGAGACGGCGGCGAAGCTTCGCGCCCTGCGCGAGGCGGCGCTCGCCGACGAGACCGGCGCGGCGCTCGCGGCCGCCTTGGCGCGACAGGGAGCGGGTTGAGGCGTGACCACCTTGCAAGGACATTCGCCGCGCGAAAGAATGCGCGCCGACGACAACCAAATGGCCGCGCGTCGATGCCGGATGATTCCGCGATGCTGAGTTCGGAGGAGGTGGAGCGCTACGCGCGCCACATCGTGCTGCGCGATGTCGGCGGCGCCGGTCAGGCCGCGCTCAAGGGCGCGCGCGTTCTCGTCGTCGGCGCGGGCGGATTGGGCGCGCCGGTGCTGATGTATCTCGCCGCCGCCGGCGTCGGCACGCTCGGGGTGGTCGACGACGATCATGTGTCGCTGTCCAATCTGCAACGCCAGATCATCCACGCCACGCCCGATATCGGCCGGCCCAAGGTCGAAAGCGCGGCGGCCAGGATCGGCGCGCTCAATCCGAACGTCGCCGTGCGCGCGCATGCGTGCCGGCTCGTGGCCGGCAATATTCTGGAGTTGCTCGAGGGCTACGACATCATCGTCGATGGGTCCGATAACTTCTCGACGCGCTATCTCGTTTCCGACGCCTGCTATCTCGCGCGCAAGCCGCTCGTCACCGGCGCGCTCGGCACCTTCGATGGGACGCTGACGACGATCCGCGCCCATGAGAGCGCGGCCGACGGCCGGCTCAACCCGACCTATCGCTGCCTGTTTCCGCAAGCGCCGCCGCCGGGCGCGGTGCCGGCTTGCGCCGAGGCCGGCGTCATCGGCGCGCTCGCCGGCGTCGTCGGCTCGCTCATGGCGCTGGAGGTCATTCGCGAGATCGTGGGCTTCGGAGACAATCTGGTCGGGCGGCTTCTGGTCATCGACGCGCGCGGCATGCGTTTCGACATGCTGCGCTACGCCCGCGATCCGCGAAACCCGCTCAACGGCGATCATCCGACGATCGCGGACCTGTCGGCGCATGCGTGAGCCACCGCGCGCGCCATCAGCCGCGATAGTGGAATATTCGCCGGTCGGGACGCGCCCGCGACAAGGAGAGCCTCATGATTCTCGAATTGGTGCTGTTTCGCCAGCCGCCGGATCTCGATCGCGAAAGCGAATACGCCGCCGCGCGGCACATCGCGCGGGAGAAGTGGCTCGGCGATCCCGACCTCATCGCCAAGCATTTCATTCGCGACGCGGACGGCACCGGCGGGGCGGTCTATATCTGGCCGGACCGCGCCGCGGCCGAACGCGCGCATGACGCGGCATGGCGCGCGGCCGCGAAGGCGCGTCTCGGCAACGAGCCGGTCATCCGCGTCTTCGAACTGATGATGACGGCCGACCCGAGGGCCGGGACGATCACCGACTATTTCACGTCGTGATCGGCCGCGCGGGGCGCGCCCGGCGCCCGGGTTTCGCCCATGATGGCGGGCATTCGCGTGTTGGCGCGCGCGGCCTCGTCTTGATTGAATCGCGCCGCCGCGCGATGATCACGCGCGCCGCGGGGGACGCCCTCGGCGATATCCGCCATTTTCAGCGCGAAGATCATTGAACACATGCTTGATAGATTCTTGAGCTTCATCACAGAAACCGTCACCGGCCGCCACGCCGGCATGGCGTTCGACGAAAGTGATTATCGCCTCGCCGCGGCCGCGCTTCTCATTCACATCATCTCGCTCGACGGCGAACCGTCGGAGGATGAGCTGCGCAAGCTGCGATCGCTGCTCGCCCACCGGTTCGACCTCGACGAGGCCGGCGCGCGGCGCCTGATCGAGGCGGCGTCGGCGGCCGAGGACGAGTCCGTCGATCTTTATCGCTTCACCAGCCGCATCAATCGCGACGTCGATGCCGCCGGTCGCGCCAGGATCGTGGAGATGATGTGGGAGATGGTGTTCGCCGACGACCGCGTCAGCGAGATGGAGGAAAGCGTGGTGTGGCGGGCGGCCGACCTGCTCGGGGTTTCCTCGCGCGAGCGCATCGAGCTCAAGCGGCGGGTCGCCGCCGACCTCGGCCGCCGCGCGGAGAACGGCGAGGAGAATGGCGGTTGAGCGAGACGGGCCGCGTCACGCTGATAACGGGAGCCTCGGCGGGCATCGGCGCCGAGCTCGCGCGGGTGTTCGCCGCACGCGGCCATCGCACCGCCCTGGTCGCGCGGCGAGTCGATCGGCTCGAGGCGCTCGCGGGGGAAATCGGGGCCACCGGCCCGCGACCCATCGTGATCGCCCGCGATCTGCGCGACCGCGACGCCGGCGACGCGATCGGGGCGGCGCTGGCGCGCGAAGGCGTCGAGCCGGACCATGTCGTCAACAATGCCGGCTACGGCCTTCTCGGCGCCGCGACCGACCGGCCGCTTGCCGCGCAGCTTGAGATGATCGACGTGAACGTCAGGGCGCTGACCGAACTGTCCTTGCGGTTCGCCGAAAGCCTCGCGCGTCATCGCGGCGGAATTCTCAATGTCGCCTCGCTCGCGGGCTTTCTTCCCGGGCCGAACATGGCGGTCTATTACGCGACCAAGGCGTTCGTGGTTTCGTTTTCCGAGGCGCTGCACCATGAGCTTGGCCCGCGCGGCATCCGCGTGACCGCGCTCTGTCCGGGCCCGGTGCCGACCGAGTTTCAGGATCGCGCCGGCATCCGCCGCGACGCCTCCCCGCTGATCGCCAGATGTTCGGCGCGCGCGGTCGCCGAGGCCGGCTATCGCGGCGTGATGAAAGGACGCCGCCTGATCATTCCCGGCAGGGGCCTCGCGGCGATTCCCATGCTGGTCAGGCTGTTTCCGCGCGGCGCGGTGCTGGCGGCGATCGGCAGGGCGCAGGCGCGCCGCGACTGAAGCCGGGGAGCGGCCGGCCGCCGCGCAAGGCCGGCGTCGCGCCGCTTTCGAGATATGCTCAAGTTATCTTGAGCTCGCGCCGGGCTGGCGCAAATCCCGCGCAAGAGGAGACCACTCTCGCGGCGGGGATTTGCTCATGGCTTTGAATCTGGGCCATTTCATTTCGGCGAGACGATTTCGCCCCGCCTGGAAATGCTCTAATTTCCCGCCGTGCAGCGATTCTCGATCCCGTCCACCTCATCTCTGCGGCCGGTCCTGGTCATTCTCCATCAGGAGAGCTCGACGCCGGGACGTATCGGCAATGCGCTTCGCGAAATCGGCCACACCCTCGACATCCGTCGCCCGCGCTTTGGCGACGAACTGCCGACGACGCTCGACGATCACGCCGGCGCCGTCATTTTCGGCGGGCCGCAGAGCGCCAACGATCCGGACGAATTCCTGAAGGCGGAGATCGACTGGATCGCGCTGCCATTGCGGGAGCGCCGGCCGCTGCTCGGCATCTGTCTCGGCGCGCAGATGATGGCGCGGCATCTGGGATCGAGCGTGGCGGCGCATCGCGATGGGCGGGTCGAGATCGGCTATTACCGCGTCCGCCCGACCCCGGCCGGCCGATCCTGCTGCGCCGAATGGCCCGACTATGTCTACCACTGGCATCGCGAGGGTTTCGACCTGCCGGCGGGATGCGAGCTTCTGGCCGAAGGCGACACCTTTCCGGTGCAGGCGTTTCGCCTCGGTCGCGCCTATGGCGTCCAGTTCCATCCCGACGTGACAAACGCCATGATGCATCGCTGGACGACGCGCGGGCACGAGCGACTGAACCTTCCCGGCGCGCGCCCGGCGACCGAGCATTTCGCCATGCGCGCGGTCTACGACCAGAGCGAGCGGGCCTGGCTCGCCGCGTTTCTTTCCGCCTGGCTGGAGGCGCCTTGCGCGCGGGAGCCGCCGGGAGCCGCCGGTGACGACGGGAAACGGTTGGCGGGGGACGGTGTTCCACCCTGACCGCGCACCGCGCGCGCGATCCAACAACGTTGCTGGATGCGCGTTGTCGCGCCGCGACCGCGGCCGACCAATTGGATCTCCAATCCGGCGCGCTTCGCGACGGCTCCTCATTGCCGCGGGTCGGCGCGCGCGGGCCCGTCGTCGATGCGCGACGCGGCCAGAACCTCTTCCGCGGTTCCGGACGGCGGATAGATTCTCCGTGTGTTGATCTCGGTCTTGATGGCCTTGGCGTGCGAACCGACCAATTTGGGGATCCGTTCCCACCCCTCGGAAAAGACCGCTCCGCTGCGTCCGAGGTCTACGCAGGTCACGTAGCGCGGCTGCCGGTATTCGATCAAAGGAATGCCGAGCAACGACCTCGCGGCATTTTCGCCGGCGAATTTGCCCAGCGTCAACGCGTGTTGGCACGACATGAGGGTTTCTCGGCCGGGCTCGGGGATCGCGCGACATGCATCGCCCGCGACGAACACGCCGGGAGCCTCCGTCGCCCTCAGGTAAGCATCAACAACGACCCTGCCGAAGCGATCCTTCTTGCCGGCGACGAGGCCGGCCAGTGGCGCGGCCATCAATCCCGTGCACAGCACGACGATATCGCAATCGATGTGGCGACCGTCGGCGAATGCGACGTGGGACGCCGACAACTCCGCGATATCGGATCCGAGGCGCAGGTCGACACGGGCCTCCGCCAACGCGCGTTCGATCACCGCGCGCGGTCCCTCGCCCAACTCGGCGCCGACGTGCCGCGCCCGATCGATCAGCGTGATCCGGGCGCGTTCCGCGACCTCGCCGGCGCCGTGGGCCGCGATCCTGTCGCGTAGCTCCAGCGCCAACTCCACTCCGGTGGAGCCGGCGCCGACGACAACGACGCGCGGCACCGCCGCGGTCGCCACCGCCGCGAGCCGCCGGTCGAAGGCGATCGCGCTCGTCCAGTCGTCGATCGAATGGCAGGCCCGCGCTCCCGCGCTCGCCGGCCGTCGCATGAGACTTCCCGACGCGAGGATGAGCCGATCGAAGGAGAGCGACGTACCGTCGGCAAGTCCGACGCTTCGCTCCCGCACCGCGACGCACTCGCCGGCGACGAATTGGGCGCCCGCCTTGCCGAGCGGCTCCAGAAGGTCGGCGCGCAGCGACTCGGGGTCGCGCTCGTAAAGGCGCGGCCGAACCGTCAGCCACGGCTCGCGTGAAAGTAGCGAAACGGAGATCTCCCGGTCGCCGACGCGTCGCGCGGCCAGCGCCGCGTGGAGACCAGCGAAGCCGCCGCCGATGACGAGGATTGAACGCAAATCCGCTTCCTTCTATAAATAGCAGGATACTGATAAGATATAAGGTAGCTGATAAGATGACAAGCGGGGAACGCCGTGGACGATTGCCGAGGGCCGGAGAAGGAAAGCGTGGCCGAGACGGCTACACCGCCTACCTCGTCCGGCAGGCCAACGCGGCGATTCGTCGCGCGCTTGATCGCGCGCTTGACGATCTTGCGATCACCTCGCCGCAGTTTTCCGTTCTCATCGTCATCGGGGCCTACGAACCGCTGTCGAGCGCCGAGCTGGCGCGCCTCGCTTTGCTGACGCCGCAGACGATCAATGACATCGTTCGTCAGCTCGAGCAGCGGGGCGCGATTAAGCGCAGCCCTCATGCGGTGCATGGCCGAATCCTGAACGTCACGTTGACGGCGGAGGGTCGCCGGCTTCTCGGTCGATGCCGCGCGCGGGCCGATACCGTGAACCGTCACTTGGACGCGGGATTTGAGACGGAGGCGGAGCGCGCCGCGGTGCGTCGCTGGCTCAGCCACGTCGCGACGGCCTTCGCGGGGAACGGCACGCCGCGAGGCGAGAAGCGGAGAACCGAGAGGAGCAAGTGATGGATCCCGTGATCCGGCGTCTTCAAGCCGGGGATGAACGCGGCTGGCGCGAATTGTGGGGCGGCTACCAGGCATTCTATCGCGCCGCGATTCCGGCCGAGGTCACGGCGTTGACGTTCGGCCGTCTGCTCGACCACGGCGGACCGTTCATCGGCCTCGTCGCCGAAGATGGCGAGCGCCTTCAGGGCCTGGCGCATGCGGTCGTCACCTGGTCGACCTGGAGTGCGTCTCCCTCGGTCTACCTCAATGATTTGTTCGTCGCGGCCGGGGCCAAGCGGTCGGGCGTCGGGCGCAAACTCGTCGAGGCCGTCTACGCGGAAGCCGACAGGCTCGGTGCCTCCCAAACATGGTGGCTCACCCACGAGACCAATTCGCGCGCCTGTGTTCTGTACGACAAGATCGCTCACCGCACCGGCCACATTCATTATGCGCGCGATCGCAAGGGCCCACGGCCCGGTGGCGAGAACGATCCTTGATTTTGGGCCATGACGACGACGGGCGCGCGCTGTCGGCTTCCACGGCGCGGCGGCCATGACGCGTTGCCGCGCCGGACGCGCGCGGGTCTCTGGCTTGCGTCACCACAATCTTGCTGCGTCGCACGCTGTCGCGCCTGGATTGTGGGGCAGATAGAACGACGCCGGTCGCCGGCGTCGGAAAATAGCGTAAAAACAACCGCTTATGGAGCTATTTGGTGGAGCCGAGGGGGATCGAACCCCTGACCTCCTCATTGCGAACGAGGCGCTCTCCCAGCTGAGCTACGGCCCCCCGCGACACGAAAGCGCGCGAAGCGCCCCGGTCGGCAAGGCCGTCATTTACGAGGTCACCGGAGGGCAAGTCAAGAACGACCGGTTTCGCCGGTCGCGGCCAAATCGCCCCTTCCCGGCCTTCTTGCGGTGCCTCGGCCGGGGCGGCTCGCCCCCGCCGCGACCCCCCGCGCCAAACCGCGCCGGAATGGCGCGTTCGAATTATGCGTCAGGCTTGTTCGTCAGGCTTGTGTGTCAGACTTGCGCTTCGGAAATTCCGTCCGAACGCGCGCTTGGAAAAAGCTGCCCCAAAGCCGCCCCAAGGCAGGTTGAGCCGCCACGTTGACGCGAATATGACGCCGGCGTCCTCTTTCGCGCCCCAAGTCGACTTGTTTGCACCGCCGCGAACCGATAGTTTCGGCGCCGGCCCGGATGACGACGCCGGACCCCGAACCGCCGACCCGGCGATCCGCGAACGCTCCGAGCCAATTTCCATGCGCGCCATTCTCGACATCATCCTGATTGTTCTGGATCTCTACATCTGGCTCCTGATCGCGTCGGCGATCTTGTCGTGGCTCATCGCTTTCAACGTGGTCAACACGCGCAATCCGGTGGTGGGCGCCATCGGCGAATTCCTTTACCGCATCACCGAGCCGCTTCTGCGCCCGATCAGGAACTATCTGCCCAATCTCGGCGGGCTCGACATTTCGCCGATCATTCTGATCCTGATCATCATGCTAATCGAGCGCGTGATCCGCTATTATATCTATCCCAACGTTTTCTGACGCGTGGACAGCGAGCCCTGGCGCGCGACCACGGACGGTCTCGTCGTGACCGTCCGCGTGACGCCGCGCGGCGGCCGCGATTCCATCGACGGCATCGGCGTGCTTGCCGATGGGCTGGTCGTCCTGAAAATCCGCGTTCGCGTCGCGCCCGAGGAGGGCGCGGCCAACCGGGCGGTGGAGACGCTTGTCGCCAAGGCGGCCGGTGTTCCCGCGCGCGCGGCGCGGGTGGAATCGGGCGCGACGGCCAGACTCAAGCGGATCGCGATCGAAGGCGAGACAACGAAACTGATCGAGAGATTGCGCGCTGCGATCGGTTGATCGCGTCGTCGTCAATACACCGGGGTCAACAGCTCCAGGCGAAGGCGACCTTGTCGAGGTTCTTCGCGCCGAAACGTTCCGAGGAACGCGCGACCATGCGCCCGCCGAGCGTCTTGTAGAATTCGAGCGCGGCATCATTGTCGGAGAGCGCCCACACCACCATGCTGCGCAATCCGCTCTGGACCAGGTCGCGCCGCGCCGCGGCGAACAGGCGGCGGCCGAAGCCGAGCCCCTGGAATTCCGGTCGCAGATAGATCTCGTAGATCTCGCCCTCGTAATGTAGGCTGCGAGCGCGGTTGCGGCCGTAATTGGCGTAGCCGGCGATATGATCGCCGAACACCAGCACGCTGATGCGGCTGCCCTTGCGGATCGCGCTTTCCCACCAGCGCGGGCCGCGCCGGTTGATCAGCCGCTCGAGCTCCGCGCCGGGAATGATTCCCTGATAGGCCGAGCGCCACGCGTCATCATGCGTCTCCGCGATGACGCGCGCGTCGCAGGGTCGTGCTTGCCGCACTTCGATGAGGACCGTACTCATGATCCAATCAAAGCAAGCGAGGCGAAGGGCATCAAGGCCTATGTTTAATAATCCGTTAATGTGTGGATTCCATACATCATCTGTTCCGAAATCGGACAGATCGGGCGTCAAGCGGCGGAACGCGCGCGCGTGAACGCGCATGGGCGATCCGAGCGACGGCAATTCCCGCAAGAGTGGAATACCTTCCGCGCGCGCCTGGCCGGATGGGTCATGGTTGCTGTCCTTGCCGTCGGGATGGCGCCTGGCGCCGCGCGCGCCGAGGCGTTCGGTCCCGTCGGCGCGGAAGGCGCGCCGTTGCGGCGGCAAGCATGGCTGATGCCGTCGCCCGATCCGGCGACCGCCGCGCATGCGATCGTGTTTCGCCCGCCCGGCGCGGGTCCGTTCCCGCTCGCCGTGATCGCGCACGCGTCGTTGCAGAACCCGATCGCGCGCGCGCAAATGCCGCCGATGGAATATCGCCCGCTTGCCGCGTTTCTGGTCGCGCGCGGTTTCGTGGTCGTCGTTCCGCAGCGCCCCGGACATGGCGCGACCGGTGGGCCTTATCTGGAGGATCAGGGTGGCTGCGCGGATGCCGATTACGCGCGCGCGGGAAACGCGACGGCGGATTCGATTTCGCGCGCGCTCGATTTCATGCGGTCGCGGCCGTTCGTGAGAAAGGACGGCGCGCTTGTCATCGGCCATTCCGCCGGCGGGTGGGGCGCGCTCGCGCTGGCCGCGCGCAACGCCGATGGCTTGGCGCGGATCGTCGTGCATTCGCCGGGTCGCGGCGGACACGCCGACAATTTGCCGGGCAGGGTCTGCGCGCCGGAGCAATTGGTCGCGACCGCCGCTCTGTTCGGTCGCGGCGCGCGCGCGCGCGTGACGTGGCTCGTGAGCGCGAACGACAGCTATTTTCCGCCCGCGCTGGCGCGCCGAATGGCCGACGCGTTTCGCGCCGCCGGCGGCCGCGTCGATTTGCGCGTGCTCGCCGCCTGGGGAGAGGAAGGCCACCTGATCGCCGAAGCCGAGGACGGCGAACGCGTATGGGGCAAGGAGTTGGACGAAGTCATCGCTTCGATGCGTCCGGGACGGCGATAATCGACCCCGGACGCAATCGCGCGGACCGCGACCAACCGTGATTTCCGTCGGCCAGTTCCCTCGCGCGGGTGCGGGAGCGTTGGCCTTGAAGTTGAAAATCGGCTAATGGGAGAATTTCACCGGCAGGCTATCTTGCCGGATATTTTTGAAGAGAATTTGAAATGAGCGCGTCCGCCTCGCCGCCGCCCGTCAATCGCGATCCGCTGGCGTCCCCGATCCTGGTGACGGGCGGGGCCGGATTCATCGGCAGCAATTTCGTCCTGCGCTGGCTCGCGCGCGAACGCGCGCCGATCGTCAATCTCGACAAGCTCACTTATGCCGGCAATCTCGGCAATCTCGCCTCGGTCGCGCAAGATCCGAGGCACGCGTTCGTGCGGGGCGACATTTGTGATCAGGGTCTGGTCCTCGAATTGCTGCGCCGTCATCGCATCGGCGCGATCGTGCACTTCGCCGCCGAATCCCACGTCGATCGTTCGCTGCTTGGACCGGAGGATTTCGTCCAGACCAATGTCGTCGGCGCGTTCCGCGTGCTCGAGGCCGCGCGCGCGCATTGGTCGGAATTGGCTGGCGACGCCAAGGCCGCATTCCGTGTTCTGCATGTGTCGACCGACGAGGTCTACGGCTCGCTCGGCCCCGACGACCGGCCTTTTTCCGAGACAAGCGCCTACCACCCGAACAGCCCCTATGCCGCGTCCAAGGCCGCGTCCGACCATTTCGCGCGCGCCTATTTTCAAAGCTACGGGTTGCCGGTCGTGACCACCAATTGCTCGAACAATTTCGGTCCCTATCAGTTTCCGGAAAAGCTCATTCCGCTGTGCATTCACCAGGCCCTTCGCGGCGAAGCGCTCCCGATCTACGGCGACGGCCGGCAGGTGCGCGACTGGCTCTATGTGGAGGATCATTGCGCCGCCATCGGCGACGTTCTGGCGCGCGGCCGACCGGGCGAGGTCTACAATATCGGCGGCGGCAATGAACGAACCAACATCGATGTCGTGCGCGCATTGTGCGAGCTGCTCGACGCCGAGCGCCCGCGCCAGGACGGCAAGTCCTATTCCGAACAGATCGCCTTCGTCGCCGATCGCCCCGGGCACGACCGGCGTTATGCGATCGACGCGGGCAAGATGGCGTCGGAGCTCGGCTGGCGTCCGAGGGAGACATTCGAGACGGGGCTGAAGAAAACCGTGCGCTGGTATCTCGACAACGCGGCATGGGTCGGAGAGGTGACGAGCGGGGACTATCGCGCCTGGTTCGATCGCTGTTACGCGCGATGAGAATTCTTCTATTCGGTGGTGATGGACAGGTCGGGACCGAACTGCGCCGCGCGCTCGCGCCGATCGGCGACATCGTAGCGCCGCCGCGCGAGGCCGTCGATCTCGCGCGCCCGGCCGAGATTGGCGACGCGATCGCGACGATCTTGCCCGATATCATCGTCAACGCCGCCGCCTACACCGCCGTCGATCGCGCCGAGGACGAGCCGGAGGCCGCGCACGCCGTCAACGCCCGCGCGGTCGCGACCATGGCGGGCGAGGCCGCGTGCCGTCGCCTCTGGCTCGTGCATTACTCGACCGACTATGTCTTCGATGGCCGCAAGACGGCGGCCTATCTGGAAAGCGATATCGCCAATCCGCTCAACGTCTATGGCCAGAGCAAGCTCGCCGGCGAACGCGCGATCGCCGATAGCGGCGCGCGCCATGTCATTTTGCGCGCGAGCTGGGTCTACAGCGCGCATGGAACCAATTTCGTCGGAACGATTCTAAAATTGGCGCGCGAGCGCGACGCCTTGCGCGTCGTCGCCGATCAACACGGCGCGCCGACCAGCGCCGGGCGGATCGCCGACGCGACGGCGGTCATCGCCGCGCGGCTGCTCGGCGACCGGGACGACGTTGACAAATTGTCGGGCATTTATCATCTAGCTTGCGCGGGGGAGACGAATTGGCACGCATTCGCGCGCGCGGCGATTTCTCAAGCCGTGTTTGAGGGCGCGGTTCTGCGCGCTTCCCCGGAGCGCGTCACGGCCATCACGGCCGCCGACCATGCGACCAGGGCGACACGACCGATGAATTCGCTGCTCGATACCGGCAAGCTCCGCCGCGCCTTCGCGGTTTCATTGCCCGACTGGCGCGAGGATCTGCCACGGGTCGTCCGCGACATCCTCACGCGGGAGCGATCATGAGCGGCCGCAAGGGCATCATTCTCGCGGGCGGGACCGGCACGCGGCTTTATCCGGTCACGCTGCCGGTGTCGAAGCAATTGCTGCCGGTCTACGACAAGCCGATGATCTATTATCCGCTCAGCGTCCTCATGCTCAGCGGCATCCGCGACATTCTCGTCATCTCGACGCCGCGGGACACGCCTCGTTTCGAGCAATTGCTGGGCGACGGTGGGCGCTGGGGCCTGCGGATCGGTTACGCCGTCCAGCCGGCCCCCGAGGGATTGGCGCAGGCGTTCCTGATCGGCGAAGCGTTTCTCTCCGGCGCTCCGGCCGCGCTGGTGCTCGGCGACAACATCTTCCACGGTCACGATCTCCACCACCTGTTCGAACGCGCCGACGCGCGCGCGGAGGGCGCGACGATCTTCGCCTATCACGTCAGCGATCCGGAACGTTACGGCGTCGTCGAATTCGGCGCCGACGGCGCGCCCCTCACGATCATCGAAAAGCCGCGCGCGCCGAAATCGAATTTCGCGGTCACCGGGCTCTATTTCTACGACGGCGAGGTCGTCGAGATCGCCAAGTCGATCAAGCCCTCGCCGCGCGGCGAGCTGGAAATCACCGATCTCAACCGCGCCTATCTCGCGCGTGGCCGGCTGCGCGTGGAGATCATGGGGCGTGGCTGCGCCTGGCTCGATACCGGGACGCATGAGACGCTGCTCGAAGCCAGCCAGTTCGTCGCCACCATCGAGCGCCGCCAAGGCTTGAAGATCGCCTGTCCCGAGGAAATCGCCTTTCGCAAGGGCTTCATCGACGCGGCCGAGCTTGAAGCGCTGGCGCGGCCGCTGTCGGGCAACGCCTACGGCCGATATCTTTACCGCGTCCTCGCCGAGGGGCGACAGCGGTGAAGGTCGTCGCCACCGCGATCGCCGACGTGCTCATCATCGAGCCATCCGTCCACACGGACGAGCGCGGGCTCTTTTTCGAAAGCTTCAACCGCGCGCGATTCGCCGAGGCGATCGGCCGTGATGTCGAATTCGTTCAGGACAATCACAGCCATGGGCCGAGATACGTCCTGCGCGGTTTGCACTACCAGGTCCGGCGGCCGCAGGGAAAACTGGTGCGCGTCGTGGTTGGCGAGGTGTTCGACGTTGCCGTCGATATTCGCCGCTCTTCCCCCACATTCGGCGCATGGGTCGGCGTGACGCTGTCGGCCGAGAACAGACGCCAGCTCTGGATCCCGGAAGGATTCGCGCACGGCTTCGTCGTGCTGTCGCAAGGCGCCGACTTCCTCTACAAGACGACGGATTATTGGGCGCCCGGATGCGAGCGCGCGATCGCCTGGAACGATCCGCGGATCGGGATCGACTGGCCGATCGACCGCGCGCCGATATTGGCGGCGAAAGACCGGGACGCGCCGACGCTCGACCGGGCCGAATGTTTCGCCTGAGGCGGCAAGATCCGCGCGGCAACAAGCCAGCGTGGACGCGCGGCGCGCCGTCACCCCGTTCGGACCGGGATCGCAAAGAAAACGGCCCGGTCGGGTGTGACCGGGCCGCCTCTATGATCGCCGCAATCGCGGGTGATCAGCCCGCCGCCGCGACGGCGCGCTTCGCCATCGTCACCATGAGCCCGGCGCGGTAGGCGGCCGTGCCATGGACGTCCGCGATCAGGCCGTTCGGCGAGATCGTCACGCCGTCGAGCGCCTTCTCCGACCAGTTCGCGCTCAGGGCCTTCTCGACCTCGGCAAGGCGCATCACGCCGCTCTGCGAGGCACCCGTCGCCGCCGCGCGCACCGCGCCCGATTTCGTCTTGGCGACGAAAACGCCGGTCAGCGCGTAACGCGAGGCCGGGTTCGGGAACTTGGCGTAGCCGGCCTTGGTCGGAATCGGGAACGAGATCGCCGTGATCACCTCGCCTTCCTCCAACGCGGTGGTGAAAAGGCCCTTGAAGAAATCATCGGCCGCGATCGAGCGCTTGTTCGTCTTCATCGTCGCGCCGAGAGCGAGCACGCCGGCGGGATAGTCCGCCGAGGGATCGTTGTTGACGACCGAGCCGCCGATCGTGCCGCGATGGCGCACCTGCGGATCGCCGATGCCGCCGGCGAGCACCGCGAGCGCGGGCAGCGCCTTGTTCACCGCGGCGCTGGTGGCGACATCGTAATGCGTCGTCGCCGCCTTGATGGTGACGGCGTCGGCCGACACCTCGATGCCGACGAGCGTTGGAATGCGCGCCAGATCGATGACGTCGGAGGGCGAGGCCAGGCGCTGCTTCATGGTCGGGATCAGCGTGTGGCCGCCGGCGAGATAGCGCGCGTCGGAAGCCTTCTTGAACAGCGCCACGGCTTCCTCGACGCTGGCGGGACGATGATAGGTCGTTTCATACATGGTCGTTTCTCCCCTTGCGCCCGCTCATGCCTTGCCGTGGATGGCCGCCCACACCCGCGCGGGCGTCGCCGGCATTTCCAGCCTGTTGTCGCCGATCGCGTCGGTGATGGCGTTGATCGTGGCCGCCGACGAGCCGATCGTGCCGGCCTCGCCGCAGCCCTTCACGCCGACCGGATTGCCCGGGCAGATCGTCGTGGTGTGATGCAGGTCGAAGGAGGGCAGGTCGTCGGCGCGCGGCATGGTGTAGTCCATGTAGGACGCCGTCACGAGCTGGCCGTCATCGTCATAGACCGCGCCTTCCAGCACCGCCTGGCCGATGCCCTGCGCCAGTCCGCCATGGACCTGGCCCTCGACGATCATCGGGTTGATGAGCCGGCCGAAATCGTCGGCGGCGACGAAATTGACGAAGGTCGTCTTGCCGGTGGCGGGATCGACCTCGACTTCGGCGATATAGGCGCCGGCCGGGAAGGTGAAGTTCGACGGATCGTAGAAGGCGCTCTCCTTCAGTCCGGGCTCCATGCCCTCGGGAAGATTGTGCGCGGTGTAGGCGGCGAGCGCGATCATCGGGAAGGCGATCTTCTTGTCGGTGCCGGCGACCTTGAACTCGCCGTTCTCGATCACGATGTCGCTTTCGGAAGCCTCGAGTTGATGCGCGGCGATCTTGCGCGCCTTGGCTTCCATCTTCTCCATCGCCTTGACGATGGCGGAGATGCCGACGGCGGCCGAGCGCGAGCCGTAGGTGCCCATGCCGAACTGCACCTTGTCGGTGTCGCCGTGGACGATCGAGACCTGCGCGATGGGGATGCCGAGACGCTCGGCGATCACCTGCGCGAATGTCGTCTCGTGTCCCTGGCCATGGCTGTGCGATCCGGTCAGCACCTCGATGGTGCCGACGGGATTGACGCGGATTTCCGCCGATTCCCACAGGCCGACGCCGGCGCCGAGGCTGCCGACCGCCTTCGACGGCGCGATGCCGCAGGCCTCGATGTAACAGGAAATGCCGAGTCCGCGCAGCTTGCCGCGCTTCTTCGCCTCGGCCTTGCGTGCGGGGAAGCCGGCATAGTCGACCGCCTTCAGCGCCGCGTCGAGCGAGGCGTGGAAGTCGCCGGTGTCGTAATTCATGATCACCGGCGTCTGGTAGGGGAACGTGGTGATGAAATTCTTGCGCCGCAGTTCGGCCGGATCGACCTTGAGCGTGCGCGCCGCGGTTTCGACCAGCCGCTCGAGCAGGTAATTGGCCTCCGGCCGGCCCGCGCCGCGATAGGCGTCGACCGGCGTGGTGTTGGTATAGACGCCCTTGACCTCGGCGTGGATGGCCGGGATGACGTATTGGCCCGACAGCAGCGTGGCGTAGAGATAGGTCGGCACCGAGGAGGAGAACAGCGACATATAGGCGCCGAAATTGGCGAGCGTCGACACGCGCAACCCCAGCATCTTGTGATTGGCGTCGAACGCCATCTCCGCCTTGGAGACGTGATCGCGCCCATGCGCGTCGGTCAGGAACGACTCGGTGCGGTCCGCCGTCCATTTCACCGGGCGCTGGACGCGCTTGGAGGCCCACAGCGCCACCATCTCTTCCGGGTAGATGTAGATCTTGGAACCGAAGCCGCCGCCGACATCCGGCGCGATCACGCGCAGCTTGTGCTCGGGCGCGATGTTGTAGAAGGCCGACAGCACCAGGCGCGCGACGTGCGGATTCTGCGAGGTGGTGTGGAGCGTGAAGTGATCCTCGGCCACGTCGTAATCGGCCACCGCCGAGCGCGGCTCCATCGCGTTGGGAACGAGGCGGTTGTTGGTCAGCTCGATGCCCACCACATGCGCGGCCTTGGCGAAGGCGGCGTCGGTGGCCGCCTTGTCGCCGATCGCCCAGTCATAGACGACGTTGCCGGGAGCCTCGGGATGAAGTTGCGGCGCGCTCTTGGCGAGCGCGGCCTGAACCGTGGCAACGGCCGGCAGCTCCTTGTATTCGACGACGACCGCCTCGGCGCCGTCGCGCGCCTGGTTCTTGGTCTCGGCGATGACGACGGCGACCGCCTGACCGACGAAGCGCACCGTTTCCGGCGCCATCGCGGGCCACGCGCCCATGTTCATGGGCGAGCCGTCCTTGGAATGGATCATCCAGCCGCAAATGAGGTTGCCGACCTTGTCGTCGACGAGTTGCTGTCCGGTCAGCACCGCGACGACGCCGGGCTTCTTGAGCGCGGCGGCGGTGTCGATGCGGACGACCTTGGCATGCGCGTGGGGGCTGCGCACGAAATGCGCGTGGGTCATGCCATGCAGGCGAATGTCGTCGGTGTAACGGCCCTTGCCGGTGATGAAGCGCTTGTCTTCCTTGCGGACGACGCTCGCGCCGATGCCTTCAACGCCCATTGTTCCGTCTCCTCGGGGTGGCCGCCGGCTTCGCGTCGTGAACGGATCACGCGGGTCGCGGCCGTTATGAGTTCAAGATCGTAAGCGGCAATTCGCCGTCGGCGAAAGTCGGATCGCGGTCACTCGGCCGCCTGCGTCACTTTCATCCGTCCGGCCGCGTCGAGCACGGATTTGACGATGTTGTGGTAGCCGGTGCAGCGGCAGATGTTGCCGTCGAGCTCGTGGCGGACGGTTTCCTCGTCGAGCTTGCCGCCATGGCGCTGAATGATGTCGACGCTCGACATGATCATGCCGGGCGTGCAGAAGCCGCATTGCAGGCCGTGATTGTCGCGGAACGCCGCCTGGACGGGGTGAAGTTCGTCGCCCTTGGCGAGCCCCTCGATGGTCGTGACCGACGATCCCGACGCCTGAGCGGCGAGCACGGTGCAGGATTTCACGGCGCGCCCGTCGATATGCACGACGCAGGAACCGCATTGGCTGGTATCGCAGCCGACATGCGTTCCGGTCAGCCCCAGATGATCTCGCAAAAGATGAACAAGCAGCGTCCGGTCCTCGACCGTCGCCGAGATTGCCTTGCCATTCACAGTCAAGTGAACTGTCGGCATCAACTTCCTCCCAATGTCTTGATTTTATGCGGCCAAGCTAAGCGGATTTCGTCCGCCATTTCAATGGTCGCGTCATCGAGCATGGATCAGCAATAAGTGATTCTCGTGACGGCCGTCGCCCGCGGACGGCAAAACGTCGCGGGGAAGCATTGCGCCGCGCGTGATCGCGCAGGTTCCGATCGGTTCGCGAGCATTCAGCGGGTTTCGCAGATATCCTCGCGCGTGATCGCGCGCGACATGCGCGGCGAAGATGCTGCACCGCCATATGACAAGTCCGCGCAATGACCTCCGCGCCCTGGGGCCGAGAAAAAAGTGGACCACCCGCGCCGGATTGTGCGCTTGCGTCACGGGTCGCGGTTGGGCAAGAAGCGCCTCAAGGCGAACGTCGCGACGGCGGGAATTTGGCTGAGTTGGGTTCAGGTCGAGGGGTCATGCGCATTGTTGGACTTGCCGGCTGGAGCGGCGCGGGAAAGACGACGCTGCTTGTTCGGGTCATTCCAGTTCTGGTCGCGCGGGGGCTCAGGGTCTCCACGATCAAGCACGCCCATCACCGTTTCGACATCGACCATCCAGGCAAGGATTCGCATCGGCATCGCACGGCCGGCGCCACCGAGGTGCTGATCTGTTCGGGCGAACGCTGGGCCTTGATGCACGAAATGCGCGGCGCGGCGGAGCCGACATTGCGCGAGCTCATAAGCAAGCTCAGCGCCGTCGATCTCGTCATCGTCGAGGGCTATAAGCGCGACCGCCATCCCAAGCTCGAAGTGCACCGGCCCGCCGTCGGCAAGCCGGTCATCCAGCCGGAGGACCCGGACATCTTCGCGATCGCTTCCGACGAGGCGCTGACCGGGGCGCGCGTTCCCGTCATCGATCTTGCCGACGCCGAGGGGATCGCCAATGCCTTGGCGGCGCATGCGGTCGATATCGCGACCGTGGACGCGTGAAGGCGGAGGCGGGTGGTGGCGCAACTCTCCGACGATTGCTTCGCGTTCGGAGGCGAGCTGCTTCGCGTCGATGAGGCCGAACAATTAATCGCCGCGCGCGTGAGCCCTCTTTCGCGGACCGAGACGGTGGCGCTTGACGACGCGCGAGGCCGTGGCCTTGCCGCCGATCTGATCGCGCCGGTGCCGCTGCCGACCTTCGACAATTCCGCGGTCGATGGATTTGCCGTCCGCCACGGCGATCTTCGCGCCGACGCGCCGACGCGGCTCGCCATCGGGGAAACCGTCTATGCGGGATCGTCGCCGACGTCCGCCGTCGGGGCCGGCATCGCTATCCGCATCTTCACCGGCGCGCCGATGCCCACGGGCGCCGACACGGTCTTCATGCAGGAGGATTGTCGGATCGAGGACGACGCGGTCGTTCTTCCCGAGGGGCTGGCGCGCGGTGCGAATGTGCGTCTTGCCGGCGAGGACATCGAGAAAGGCGCGGTTGCACTCGCGGCCGGCCGCGTCATCGGGGTGCGCGAGGCCGCGCTTGCCGCAGCTCTCGGCATGCCGCGACTTACCGTCAGGCGGCGGGCGCGGGTGGCGCTGTTCTCGACCGGCGACGAACTCGTCGAACCCGGCGAACCGCTCGGATCGGCGCGGACATACGATGCCAACCGGGCGATGCTCGCGATGCTCTTGCGCGCCCATGGCGCCGAGGTGACCGATCTCGGCATTCTCGCCGACGAGCCCGAGGGCCTCGCGCGGTCGCTGCGGCGGGCGGCGGACGGCCATGATCTCATTTTGACCTCGGGCGGCGTTTCGGCCGGAGACGCCGATTTCGTGCGCGCGGCCGTGGAGCGCGTCGGCCGGCTTTTCTTCTGGCGTTTGGCGATCAAGCCGGGCCGGCCGGTCGCGCTCGGGGTGATCGGCGCGGGCGAGGAGAACGCGGCGTTCGTGGGCCTGCCGGGCAATCCCGTCGCTGTGTTCGTCACCTTCGCCCATGTGGTGCGGCCGCTGCTTCTGCGGCTCGCGGGCGCGACGCCGATGCCGCTCGCGACCTATCCGGTGCGCGCGGCCTTCGCCTACAAGAAAAAAGCGGGGCGGCGCGAATATGTCCGTGTCGCGCTACGCGAGGGCGACGACGGTATTCCCGAGGCGACGAAGCATCCCAAGGACGGCGCCGGCATCATCACCTCGCTCACCCGGACCGATGGTCTTGCCGTCCTGCCGGAAGAGATGACGCGTGTCGAACCGGGAACCATGCTGCGATTTACGCCCCATTCCGCCATGACCGGCTTCGGGTAGGGCGTTTCGGGCGAGCGCGCCGCGTCATAGCCCGAGCCGCGCCGCCAGCGCGTCGGCCTCGGCCGCGTCGGCCGGCGTATTGACGTTGAAGAACGGATCGAACGGGGTCGCCGGCCATTCGGCGACGGCAACGCCGTGGCGTGCCGTCCAGGCGTCGATCTTGCGCTCGCCTTCGGCGGTGATCGCGTGCCGCAGATCCCCGCGCAGCGAGACGGCCCACAGCGCGATGGGCGGATGGCGCCAGCCGCCGGACGCCGCGCAGGCAAGTGGCGCGCCGCTTTCCGCGCGCGCCTGACGCAGCCGCCGCACCAGATCGCCCGGCGGAAACGGACAATCGGCCGGCACGCTGACGACGGTTTCGATGTCCGGCCTGTTGGCCGCAGCCCAGTCGAGCCCGGCGAGAATGCCGGCGAGCGGTCCGGCGAAGCCGGCGATGCCGTCGCCGATCACCGTAAGCCCGAGATCGGCGAAGCGCGCGGGATCGCCATTGGCGTTGAGCACCAGCGCGGCGCATTGCGGTTTCAGGCAATCGATCACCCGCTCCAGAATGGTGCGCCCGCCGACCCGCAGCATCGCCTTGTCGCCGCCGCCCATGCGACGCGCCTGACCACCGGCCAGGATCAATCCGAGCACGGCATCAGTCATCGGCGGCCGCCTTGCGCCGGTGGCGCGTGTGCTCGTGCTCGACCTCCGCGAGCGGCTGGTCGAACACGATGCGATCCTCGCCCGCCAGGGCGATGAAACGCTGGCCGCGGGCGCGGCCGATCAAGGTGAGGTTGGCCTTGCGCGCGAGCTCGACGCCCCATGCCGTGAACCCCGAGCGCGAAACCAGGATCGGAATTCCCATGCGCCAGGTCTTGATCACCATTTCGGACGTCAAACGGCCGGTGGTGTAGAATATCTTGTCGTCGCCGGAGACGCCGTGACGGAACATCCAGCCGGCGATCTTGTCGGCGGCGTTGTGGCGGCCGACGTCTTCCATGTAGACGAGGACGCGGTCCCGGCGCGCCAGCACGCAGCCGTGAATGGCGCCGGCCTCGAGATAAAGCGACGGCGTGGTGTTGATCGCCTTGGTGAGCGCGTAGAGCCACGACGTGCGCAGCACCGCCTGCGGCAATCGGATTCCGTCGAGTGCCTCCATCAGGTCGCCGAAGGCGGTGCCCTGGGCGCAGCCCGAGGTCTGCACCTTCTTCTTGAGTTTTTCCTCGTAGTCGGTCTTGCGCGTGGTGCGCACCACGACGACGGAAAGCTCCGCGTCGTAATCCACGCCGGTCACGATGTCGTCGCGCCGCAGCATGTTCTGGTTGAGGAGATAGCCGATCGCGAGATATTCCGGATAATCGTTGATGGTCATCGCGGTCACGATCTCCTGCGCGTTGAGGAAGATCGTCAGCGGCCGTTCGACGGTGACCGTCGCCGTTACGGGAGCGCCGGTATGATCGAGGCCGGCGACGCGCTCGGTCAGTCGCGTGTCATGCGGATCGGGAAGGAGAGGGCGTTCGGTTTCGTTCAATGCGTCCGTCCTTGGTGGCTATCCTTGGCGAGGGTTCGCTCGGGCGACTGTCATGGGCGCGCGTGGCCGAAAATCGTGGAACGCTTGACGGACGACATCATGCTCACTTGCGCGGGTTGCTCGATCCTTGCACGAATCGCGCGCGTCGATGAACCCGAAACGGATCGAGCCGGCGGCGGCAATCCCCGTTCGGGCTACCCGCGCCAGCCGGGCGGCCTCCACCACATCGGATCGCATGAGAGAACGCGAATTCCTTCGTTGTTCGCGGCGAACACGGTCCGCGCGCTTATCCGCCTCCGCGTATTTCGGCCGAATAGAGGGGTGAATTCGGAGCGGGGAGAAACGGGCGCCATATCTTGAATTATCATAGCATATTCAATGCCTTGCACAGAATCAATCCATTTCGGAAACTGAAAGAAACAGATAGACCGCAAGCAGAATGCAGCGAGACCTGACCCGGCATGCGGGCACGGAACCACGTTCGTCGTCGCGGCCGCCGTGCTTGCGTTCCCGACGGAAGTCTATTTGTGGCCACTCTGCCGATCACATGACCTCCCGGTGCATGTCGGTCGAAAGTGTTTCTGAGCCAAATTCGCGCGCCGAATGCCAGCGCAAGGATGAACCCGCGCTCAATCCGGCGGGTGCTCGGAACCGCCGCGTCTGAACGGTTGTCGGTGCCGCACCGCGCCGAAAACGAGATTGAGCAAAGCACGGCCACTTCTTGTGCGCCGCACAAGCGGCGGCGCGGCGCGAGCCGCTTCTAGCCGCCCCGCGCGGTCGTCTCACATTTCGGCATTCACCATCATCGAAAGCCATCGAGGGAAGGTGAGACGCGAGGTTCCTCCGCGCGCCGAATTTTGCTAAGTTCGCCAATGAAATAGCGCTCAAATACCACTCCGCGCCGGTCTCAAATTTCTTGAAGTTCCATGCCGTTGGCGCGTCGCGCGGGCGGCGCGTTCGGGTCCAATCACGCACATCGATCATGCCCATATCAGCGGATGCCAGCCAATCGCCCCTGACCGCCGCGCTTTCCGCGACACGTCGTGTCTTCGTCGGCATCGGGTTGATAACCGCCGTCTTGAACGTGCTGATGCTGACCGGCTCGTTCTTCATGCTCGAAATCTACGATCGCGTGATTCCGAGTCAGAGCGTGCCGACCCTGATCGGCCTCTGCATTCTTGCCGCGGCGCTCTTTCTGTTTCAGGGGCTGCTCGATTTCCTGCGCTCGCGCATTCTCGTTCGGGTCGGCTGGAAGCTCGATGAGATGCTCGACCATCGTGTTTATGACACGCTGATCCGAATCCCGCTCAGAGCCGGCGCCCGCGGCGAGAACCTGCAGCCGCTGCGCGATATCGACCAGATCAAGGCGTTTCTGACCAGCCAGGGACCGACGGCGCTGTTCGACCTGCCGTGGATGCCGCTTTATCTCGGCATCTGCTTCATGTTCCATTTTTGGCTCGGCATGACCGCGTTTATCGGCGGTTGCATCCTGATCGTGCTGACGTGGCTCAGCGATCGGTTGACCCGCGCGCGCATCGAATCCGCTTCGCAACTCGGTTGGCGACGGCAGGCATTGGCCGACGCCAGCCGCCGTAACGCCGAGGTGCTGCATGCGATGGGCATGAGCGCGGAATTCGCGCGGCGCTGGAAGGCTGTCGCCGGCGATCATGGCAAGGGCCTGCGCGCCATCGCCGATATCACCGGTGGAATGGGCGCGCTTTCGAAGACGCTTCGCATCGCGTTGCAATCGGCGGTGCTCGCGGTCGGCGCCTATCTCGTGATCAGTCAGCAGGCGTCCGCCGGCATCATCATCGCAAGCTCGATCCTGACCGCCCGCGCGCTCGCGCCTGTCGAGCAAGCCATCGCGAATTGGCGTGGTTTCGTATTGGCCCGGCAAAGCTGGTCGCGCCTGACAAAACTCTTCGCGCAGTTTCCCGAGCGGCCGGACGCGCTCGAATTGCCGCGACCGAAATCGACGCTCGCGGTCGAAGGCGTCATCGGCGTGCCGCCGGGCGAGCAGAACGTGGTCCTGCAGGACGTCACGTTCCGTCTTTCCGGCGGTCAGGGCCTCGGCATTGTCGGACCGAGCGCTTCCGGCAAGTCATCGCTGGTGCGCCTCATCGTCGGCGTGTGGCAGCCCGCGCGCGGCACGGTGCGGCTCGACGGCGCGACGCTCATGCAAATGTCGCCGGCGATCCTCGGCCGCGATATCGGCTACCTGCCGCAGGATGTCGAATTGTTCGATGGCACCGTGGCCGAAAACATCGCGCGATTTCAAGCCGAACCGAACCCCGACAATGTGATCGAGGCGGCGAAAGCCGCCGGAATTCATGACCTCATCCTGCGTCTGCCCCGCGGCTATGAAACTCCGGTCGGCGACAATGGCCGTCTGCTATCGGCGGGCCAGCAGCAGCGCGTCGCGCTGGCGCGCGCGCTCTATCGCGATCCCTTCCTGGTCGTCCTCGATGAACCGAATTCCAACCTCGATCAGGAAGGCGAGGAGGCGCTGACAAAAGCAATTCTCGGCGTGCGGGCGCGTGGGGGCATCGTCATCGTGGTCGCCCATCGCGCCTCGGCGCTTGGCGGTCTGGACCAGCTTCTGGTCATCGCCGGCGGGCGCATGCAGGCGCTCGGCCCGAAGGACGATGTCATGCAGAAGATCCAGCAGGCACAGCGGTCGACGCCCGCCGTGGCGCCGGCATTCGCCGTGACGCCGCAGGTGCAACGATGAACGCGAACGCGACGCGTGAGCCCGCGGGATCGCCGCGTGCAATCGGCGCGCGCGCGCTCGACCGCCTGATCGAAGCCTTGTTCGGCCGGCGCGACTCCGCCGCCGACCGCTCCCTGGCGCGGCAGTTGATGATCGCGGCGATCACCATCGCGATGCTGGTCGGCGTGGTCGGAGGCTGGGCGGCGACGACGGAGATTGTCGGCGCGGTGATCGCGCCGGGGCAGTTGGTTGTCGAAACCAACGTCAAGAAAGTCCAGCATCCGACCGGCGGGATCGTCGGCGAGCTGTTCGTCCGCGATGGCCAGCGCGTCAAGGCCGGCGACGTGGTGATGCGACTGGACGACACGCAGACGCGCGCCAATCTGTCGATCGTGATCAAGGCGCTCGATGAACTCGCCGCGCGCGAGGCGCGTTTCGAGGCCGAGCGCGACGAGGCGGGCACGATTCGCTTTCCCGATACGCTCACCAGCCGCGATGGCGACGCGGATGTCGCGCGCCTGATCGGCGGCGAGATCAGGCTGTTTGAAAGCCGCCGCGCGCTGCGCGACGGTCAGACCGCGCAATTGCACCAGCAGATCGAGCAGCTCAAGGAGCAGATCAGCGGTCAGATCGCGCAAGCGACGGCCAAGGATACCGAAATCTCCTGGAACCAGAAGGAACTGCAGGGCATCCGCGAACTCTGGGAAAAGAAGCTCATACAATTCAACCGTGTCACCGCCAGCGAACGTGATGGCGCGCGTCTTTTCGGCGAGCGCGGACTACTGACGGCGCAAATCGCCGAGGCGCGCGGGCGCATCGCCGAAACCGAGATCAAGATTCTTCAGATCAATCAGGAGATGCGCAAGGAAGTCGGACGCGAGCTGACGGATATCCGCGCCAAGCGCTCCGAGCTTGTCGAAAAGCGGGTGGCCGCGGAAGATTCCCTCAAGCGCATTGAACTGCGCGCGCCGATCGACGGCACCGTCTATCAGCTCGCCGTCCATACGGTGGGCGGCGTGGTCTCTTCGGGCGAGCCGGTCATGCTGATCGTTCCGACGGCGGACGCGCTGATTGTTGAAGTGAAGATTTCGCCCCAGGAGATCGATCAGGTGCGGATGGGTCAGAAGACCTTGGTCCGTTTCTCGTCGACCAATCAGCGCTCTACGCCGGAGCTAAACGGTACGATCAGCGTCGTTTCGCCGGACGTGACGATCGATCAAAAGACCGCCGTGAGCTATTATGTCGGACGCATCGCGTTGTCGGACGCCGAACTCACGCGCCTTGGTGAATTTCAGCCGATACCGGGAATGCCCGTGGTCGCGTTTATCCAGACCGCGCCGCGAACCGTGTTGGCTTATCTGGTTCGCCCGATCGCGGACCAGATTTATCGCGCCTTTCGCGAGCGCTAGCGCCGGGCCCAGGAAAATCGGGTGGTGCCGGCGCGATTTTCCTGAAAGGCGCGCGGCGCGCCGGCCGCGGTTGTTCACTTCCGCCAAGAACGGCGCGCGGGCCTCGGTCGCCGCCGGGCCAACCCCGCACGCACTGGAGGGTGCTTTCTCAACTCGACGTGATCGGAGCGTGATCGAAACCGACCGCTGCTTTCCAAACGCGCGGATCCTGACATAAGTTCCTATCATCGATCTTGATGCAACAAATCCGCGCGAGACGGATGATGCGAGGGGGATCGCGCGAAGGGGACTTTGCAAAGGGGGCTGTGCGAAGGGGAATGGAACAGGAAACGAACGACATCACCGCGACGATTGGCATTATCTACGACGCGATCCTGCAGCCCGAGCGCTGGCCGCATGTGCTGGCGCGCGTTTGTTCGACGATCGAGGCCAAGGCGGCCTCGATCAACGTCATCGATCCGATCGACGGCCGCGCGTCGATGTTCGTCGAGCATGGAACGTCGCCGGAATGGACCGCGCTGCTGCTGCAACGCTATGCCGGCATGAGCCCGATCGGAGCCGCCGTGCTGATGGCCGAACTCGACCAGCCGGTCGGCGCCTTCGATTTCATCGACGAGCAGGAGTACCTCGAAAGCCGCTTCTACCGCGAATGGTGCGCGCCGCAGGGCTATTACGATCTTCTCGGCGCCGTCATCGCCAAGCGCCCGCGCGAGGTCGGCTCGATCTCCGCGGCGCGCACGCGTGAGAAGGGAAATTTCGGCGAGAGCGAACGGATCTTCATCGGCCAGATCGCCCCGCACGTCCGCCGCGCGGTCACCATTTCCGGCTTGCTCGAGCGGCGCAGCCTCGATCGCGACGCGCTCGCCTCGGTCATCGACCAGCTCACCGTCGCCGTCATCATGGTCGACCGCACCGGCAGAATTCAGCGAACCAACCCAGCGGGCGATGGCCTTTGCGCGGACGGCACCGTCGCGACGGCGCGCGGCGGCAAGCTGTCGTTCGCGTCGTCCGAGGCGGCGCAGGCTTTTCAGGCCGCGCTGACGGCCGATCCGCGGGTGCCGCAGATGTTCCCGGTCGTCGATGGCCAAGGTAAGCGTCATATCGCGGCGATCATGCGGGCCGAGCCCAAGTCCGATGTTTTCGCCGTGATGATCAACGCGCAGGATTCCGATTTGCCCGCGTTCGGCAAACATCTCGCCCAGCTTTTTGGGCTCACACCGCGCGAGGTTTCGGTGCTGATCCTGCTCCTGCAGCAGAAGACGATCGATGAAGCCGCCGCCACGCTCGGCATTTCCGACGCCACGGCGCGCACGCATCTGAAGAATCTGATGACCAAGACCGGAAGCAACCGGCAGGCCGAATTGATCCAGACGGTCATGAAGGCGATGCCGCCGCTGCGCATCGGGTAGCGGCGGCGAGGGCGATCCGAAAGGATGTGACGACCCTCCGGCGGGCGGACGCGCGCGGTTTTCCGGCGGGTTACATCAATGCGATCGCCAAAGAGCGCCCACCGGCTCCGGATAATTCTCCCGCGCGCGCTCGGCTTTGCGTGACAACAGCCAGTTGAGACGCCGCTCTAGATGATATGCAGCCCACTCGAATTGATCGCCGCGACATTGTCGAGAACCGCGAGATAATTGGCGGACAGATTGCCGCCCGTCCCGGCCACGAGATAGAGCTGGCCGGCATTTTGCCCTTCATTGTCGTAGACAAAGAACGGATCCGTTCCGATGTGGTCCAATACATCCTGGCTGAAGACGTAATCCGTCGTCACCAGATCGAGCTGTTGGCCGGGAACGAGGTCGAAGTAGCTCAGCGCGCCGCTGTCGAGATCGATGTGATCGATTCCGGGCGCGAAGTCCGTGATGTGGATGCCGAAACTCGCGCTCTGGAAGACGAAATGGTCGGAGCCGTCACCACCGGTGAGCACCGAGCCCCAGGCAAAGCCGGTCAGCGTATCGTCGCCCGCGCCACCGATCAGCAGACCGGTCGCGGGACTGGATCCGGTCCCCAAATGCTGCGCGGCGTCGAGGGTGGAGCCGTTCACGGCATCGTCTGTGGCGAAACGGATCGTGCCCTCGGACCATGATTGAAACCCGTCTTCGGAAATTTGATAGGTGAGCGTTCCCTCGCCGGGCGAGGAGCCGGGAACGAATGCGAGGTCGTTCGCATTGAGACCGGAATAATCTCCGAGTTGAAGCGCGAAACCTCCGAAGAGCGTGTTGGTGAGCAACTCGCCGCCGTTGCCGGTAATCGATGTAACCCGGAACGAGAGCGCCGACAGATCAGTGTCGGGATCGGACAATTGGATCGAGAACGGCACCGCGGCGTGCCCGACCGGAGCCATGACGGTATAGTAGCCAAGGAAACTCTGCCAGTCGGCGACCCCGGTGACATCGATGTCGATGTAGGCGGGCGTCGATTGGGTTCCGTCCGTCACGTCGAATTCGAGGCGATAGGTGCCGTGCTCGCCGTCCGCGAGCGCGCCATGGGTGAGGTCGTCGGCATTCAACGAATAATAGCCGTTCGGATGAGCCTGGTCGGGCGCCTGGAACGACACATAAAGGTAACTGGTCACGTTGCCTTCGACGACGCGGAACGAATACGGCACGATCGACAGCGGATCGCCTTCCAAATCGGTCGCGTTCACCGCCGCCAGAAGATCGGGAAGCTCGACAAATTCATGCTCGTTCGCGGCGATTGTCGAGCCGGGCGAAACGATCGGCGGCGCGTTTTCGTGGATGTCGATATGCAGGTTCGCCGACGTGATGTCCTCGCCGTCGCCGACCCAATAGACGAAATCCTCGGCGTAGCCCCACGCCGGTGCGTTCAAGAGATCGGCGATGTATGTCCACGAGCCATCGGCGTTGACCGTCAGCGAGCCGAAGTTTCCCTGAACGGCGCTGCCGGCCGTACCAACGTTGCCGGGATTGTTGGAGTTATAGAACTGCGTGATACCGAGCGCGTCGCCTTCCGGGTCCGTGTCGTTGACGAGCAAATTGCCGGTCGCCACGCCGCCGGCGGCCAGGCTGGTCACTCCGGCGTCGTCATGGGCGACGGGGACGTCATTGACGCCGATGATCCGCACCGTGATGTCCGCGCTCTGCGGCCGATACTGGCCGGCGACATCGGGCACCGTCTCATAGGTGAAGGTGCGATAGAGAATCTCGCCCGATCGAAGCGCGATCACGGTCGGATCGGCGGCATTGACGTCATAGCCGACGACGCCGCTCGTCGAATCGACCGTCAGCGTCCCGATCGTTCCATCGGCGATGGTCGGATTGCCGTTCGTGTCGACGGCGATGCCGGTGGCGAGCGGCGTGATGGTGGTGATCAACAACGGCTGCGGCCAGTCATTGTTGAAAGCGGCGACCTCCCCGTATACCCAATTGACGAGATCGATCTCAATATCATCGGACGCCGATTGCGGCACCACGATCGGGTCGGCAGCGCTCCCCACCAGGAATGTCACCGTCGTGGCGGCGAGCTGGCCGCTCTGGTCCATCGCCTCATAGGTGAAGGTCACGGAGATCGGCGGAATGTCGCCATTGAGCGCGGCGATCACCTCCGGCTTGTTCAGATCGGGCAGCAATCTGATCAATCCCTGCTGGCCGAAGCCATCATCGAACTGAATCTGGACGCTGCCGATATCGACGCTCGTCCACCAAAAACCGGTGCCGATGTAATCCGGATCGTTCAACAGATCGTGGCCGTCGAAGGTGGCAAGCGAAAGCAGCGCCCCTTCGGGGTCCGAATCATTGGTCAGAATGTTTCCAACCGCCTCGTGGTAATAGCCGTTGAAGTTCGCGACCAGTACATCGCCATTGGCATGCGGCGCGATATCGGCGTCGCCCTTCACTGCGGTGACGACGAGATCCGCGGACGCGGAGAAAACACCGTCGCTCGCGACATAGCTAAATGTATCGGTCAGGCTCTCGCCATTCGCGAGCAGGCGGAACATCGGATCAAGCGGATTGACCGTGTAGAAATAGGTGCCGTCGCTGTTGAGCTTGAGCACGCCATGCTCGCCGGCGAACGCCGATCCCACGGTCCCGACATGCGCGCCCCGCGATAGGCCGGAGACGACCAGGGCATTGCCGTCGGCGTCGACATCATTGTCCAGGACATTCCCGATGGCCGCGCGATAGGAGGCATTGGCGCCGGCGGGCGCTTCGATCAGCGCCGTGTCGGACTCCGGCCGCGGGATCGCGCCGGTCATTCCGTCGTTTCTGACGGTGACCTGAATGGATGCCGTCGAGATCAATCCGAATTCATCGGCGATGCCGTAGGCGATGGTGTACGTGCCGGGGCTGCCGAAACTCTCGAACAAGAAATCACCCTGCGCGGTCAGGCCGAGGTGATAATCGGAATTCCAGAGGTCGGCGCTGATCGTGGAATTGGGGATGAATTCGATCGAATCGAGCGATTGGATCCGTAGCGCGCTTCCTTCGGGATCGGAATCGTTGACCAGCAGATTGCCGGTGATCGTTCCGTCAGGATGCTCATTGAGGTTGAGATTGAAGCCGTCGATGTTGGCATGCGGCGCGAGATTGCGCGACCCGGATATATCGACGACGAGATCGGTGGTGCTGGTCGCAATCCCGTCGGTCACGCCGTAGGTGAACGTCTCGAACACCAGATCGTCCGGTTCGAGCGCTCGCACCTGCGCGTTCGCGGGATCGAGCTGATAGGAATAGGCGCCGTCGGCGTGGATCACCAGCGCGCCAAAGGCGCCCTCGATCGTCGCGACGCCGTTGACCAGACTGATCGTGTTGCCGTCGAAAATGACCGAGACGACATTGAGCGGCGCGCCTTCCGGGTCGCTGTCGTTTGTCAGCACATTGCCGGATCGCGTCGGATAGGCCCGTGTGACCACCGCGCCATCCGCCACGGCGACCGGCGGCGCGTTGCCGGTGATGATCACGTTGATGGTCGCCGCTGAATCGAGACCCCCGACATCGGCGATGTGATAGGTGAAATTATCGGTCAGCGTGTCGTCGGCGCCGAGGTCCAAGACGGCCTGATTGTCCTGATCGACGAAATAGGTGAACGAGCCGTCGGCTTGAACCACGATGTGGCCATAGGCGCCGAATAGCTGTTCGCCCGGTAACGCCGAAACCACGCCATGCGCGATCGAGGTCACCGCCGGCGAACCCGAGGCCGTCAGGATGACGTCATCGGTATCATTGGCGAGGACGTTGCCATGCGTCTGGCCGATCGTCGTGGACGCGATAATCGAATCATCGACCGCCAGAGGCGCGAGGTTGCCGTCGAGCGTGATACGGATCTCCGCCGTGTCGGTCAGCCCGCCGGGATCGCCGAGCTGGTAGGTAAAGACGTCCGTCACGGTGCCGTTGACGACGCCGCTCGCATGATAGGAATAGCCGCCAAAGGCGTTGATATGGAGCGTTCCATAAGCGCCGACGACTTCGGCGGACGTCGCGGACGGATTGGGTTGTTGGACGGCGGTGAAGACGCCGCCCGCGCCTTCGTCGCCGGCGCGCGCGCCGAAAACGCGCAGATCGGTATTGATCGATTGACCGTCGGAATCGTTGGCGATCGCCGAACCGACGGCGTCCGTCTCCAGGTGCAGATCGACGCTCACAAGATCGTTTGCCGCGGTCGGAGCCGTATTGAGTCGCGCGACGTCGAATATGGCGGTCGCGATCGCGGAATTGAGCGCGCCATCGTTGATGCGATAGCTGAAGCTGTCCTGCCCGTAATAGCCGCTGTCCGGCGCATAGGTGAACGTACCGTCGAGATTTTGCGTCAGCGCGCCGTGAGCCGGCTGCGCGACGACGATCGCCGCGAGTTGCGCGTGCGGCGTATCGCTGTCGGTGTCGTTGGTACGGACGTCGAAAGTCAGCGCGCCGTCCTGCTCAAGCGAGTAGGACTCGCCCAGCGCGACCGGCGCGTCATTGACGCCGGTGATTTCGATGATCGCGCTGGCGCCGCTCACGGTAACATGGCCGTCATGAACGTCGTAGGTGACGACGTAGCTCCGCGCCACCCCGGTCGGGATCGAGTCGAACGCGGCATCATTGGAATCGACCACGAAGCCGTGCGATTGCGCGTCGTAGGTGATACCCGTCGGCAGGGCCGACATGTTGACTGCGGTCAGATGATCGCCCAGATCGACATCGGTCACGTTGGCGAACGCATTCAGCGCCGCGAAACCGGAATTCTCGACCACGCCGCTCAGCGTGGCGGCGCCATGGATGACCGGATCGTCATTGACGCCGACAACATTGATATTGATCGCGGCATAGGTGCCCGGGCTCTGGATCCCGTCGCCGACCAGATAGATCAATCGCGCCGTGGTGATCTGATTTTCGGCGAGCGCGTCGTGGATCGCCGAGGTCGCCGCGAAGGAGGCTTGCGGGTTGAAAGACCAGCCAGGGGTCGTGTTGTTCCACGAAAAGCCGACGTCGGCCTGTTCGATATAGTAGAGCCGCGGCGCGGCGCCGTCGTCCGGATCGGAGACATTGGCGAGCATGGCGAGTTGGTCGAGGCTCTCGCCCTCGAGAATTGTCGCGACGATCGCGCCGGATACCTGCACGCCATCATTCGTGCCCGCGACCGTGAAGCGCGCCACGGCGCCGGTCACGGTGATGCCGCCCGAGGTGACGTCATAGCTCACGTCGAAGGTGACCTGCTGGCCGGCCGGCAAATGGTTGAACAGGGCGTGGGCCGTCGGGTCCCGTGGATCGAAGGTGAAGCCGTGGGTCGGCGCGTCATAGGAGACGCCGGCCGGCAGGGCGCTCGCGAACGTCACCTCATAGGGATCATTATCGTCGATGCCGTTCAGCCCGGCGAAAGCGTCGATCGTCACGGACGCGCCGTCTTCATTCGCGACCGGCGCGCGCGCGATGTCGACAACAACCGGAACGTCGTCCGCGCCATCGATCGTGAAAACAACCCGTGCGGGAACCCGCGCGGTGCCGTCGCTGACGAAATAGTCGACCGTCACCGTCTCGCTCTGGCCAACGCCGAGATGATCATAGGCCGGATGTGTCGGGTCGAGGACGAACCGCTTGCCGTCGCCGTCATAGCCGACGCCTGGCGGCAGTGAGCCGGGCGGAATGATGACGAACAGGAGGCCGCCGTCGTCGACATCGGACGCATTGATCAGCGCGTTTGGCGAATTCACCGGCGTGCCATTGTCGATGGCGTGCTCGGCGACCGTGATCGTGCCGGTCACGACGGGCGCGTCGTTCGTCCCATGGACAATGAACTTCACCTGCGCTGGGGTCGCCAGGAATCCATCGAAGACCTGATAATTGACCACGACCTCCAGCGGCGCGGTGCCGAATCCGAGATGGTCGTAGGCCGGATCGCTGCGATCGAAGGCGAAGCTGTGCGTCCCGGCGTCGTATGTCACGCCCGCCGGCAGGTTCGCGGGAACATCGATCACCGAAAGCGTGACGTTGGGCTCGGTGGTCGACGCGTTCGCCAGCGCGTCGACGACATAGAGGCCGGTTGTCTGGTGCGCTAGCTGGAGCGCCCAGCCGAGCTCGTTGGTGGTGAAGGCCTGATAGGCGGGGCTATAGGTATTGCCGGGCACGTTCGTATAGTAACCGAACGGCAGATGGCCCACCGAGGCGAGCGAATTGACCAGAATCGTGCCGGCGCCATAGGAATAGGAGAAGGCGACAACCTGCTCCGGATTTTCCGTCGTCAGGTGAACGAGGGCGCCCGCCGGAAGCGTCGAACGCAGGAATCCGAGACGTGGCGAGATCTGGTCAAGACTCGCGTCGTCCAGCGCGCCGCCAAGTCCGCTCGCGAGCGGCGTGCCCAATTCGAATCCGACATCGGTCACGTCGGCCGTCGTCCAGAAGCCAAGGCCGTCAAGGCCCGGCAACACGGATGGATCAAGCCGCAATTGAAGGCTGGGGTCGTTGAAGACGAGCGACATGCCGTGGGCGACGGCGTCGAAGATCGCGACCTGGTTGTCGAGGAAGTTATGAGCCTCGGTCGCCGACGCGGCCGGGCTGACGAGCCAGGCTTGAACCGAGAGCACGGCGCGATCGGAGAGATTGGCCGAAGTGAGATCGTAGGAGAATTGCGGAATGCCGCCGGCGGCCGTCGCCAGGAACGATTCCATGCCCAGAACGCCAAGCTCGGTCGCGGGATGCGCGGTCGTCGAGAGAATGTTGTCCCCGCGCGCGCCCGAGCCTTCCCAGAGGTCCGCGATGATCGGCGCCGACACCACCGGCGCGCCGCTGACGCCATGAATCGTGAAGCTGACCGTCTGTTGCGTTCCGTCCGCCGACGTTACACGGAACTGGTCGACATGCGTTTGATCCTGTCCGAGAAAACGCACGTCGTCGTTGGCGACCGTGTAGGCATAATGTCCGACGGAATCGATGGAGAGTTGCCCAAGCGGGCTTCCGACGGCGACGACGCTGGTTTGAAAATAGGCCTCGCTCGTTTCGACGTCGAAGATCGGAATGATCCCGGTCGCGGTGAGCATGCCGTTCACAGCGTCGCCTTCGGTCACGTCGGGATCGGTCGGCTGCAGGATCAAAGCTGGATCGTTGACGGCGTCCAGCGTCAACGGCAACGTCACCGAAGTGGAACCGCCCGCGCCGTCGGTCACCTGATAGCCGATGGACACCAACCCGTTGTAGTTGGGCGCGGGCGTGAAATGCCAGATGCCCGCGCCGGCGGGCGTGATGGCGCCATGATTGGCCGTGAGGTTGGCGACCGACAGCGTGTCGCCGTCGCCATCCGACCAGCCCTGAAGGAGGTCGGAGGCGTGAAGAACGTAAACGGTATCCTCGGTGCCATGTGGCAGTGTCGCGGGCGTGCCCAGAACCGGCGCGACATTGAAGGTGATTGAAAATTGATTCGAAGCGCGAGTGCCGCCGGCGCCATCGTCGACGGTGACCATCAGATCGACCGACATATGCGTCGTTTGCGGATCCGCCGTGAAGGCATGTGACTCGGGATCGAAATGCAGCCATGCCGGCAACGGTGCGCCATTGGCAAGCGTCGCCGTCCAGGTCAGCGGGTCGCCGTCGGCATCGCTGAACGCATTGGCGGGAATGACGTAATTCAGCGGCGCATTCAGCGCCAGGCGCAAATCATCGATCGGATGGTCGAGGCGTGGCGCGTCGTTGACGGGCGTCACATTCAGCGTGAAGTCCCGCAAGATGGGATCAATGTCGGTGCCGCCGCCCGCCGTGCCGCCGTCGTCAACGATTTGAAATTGGAAGGATGCGGTTCCATTGAAGTTGGGATCCGGACGAAACACGTCGCCCGGCACGATCAAGCTGCCGGGAGTCTTGAGTTGCGAGAGCGAACCGTAGATCTGGCCGCCAACCGGGTTCGACGCGAGGATCGCGCCGTATAGTCCGTCCGGCGGCATGTCGTTTGGATCGGTGAACGCGAAATCGGCGGCGGTAAATGTGTGGGTATGATCCTCGGCGATCGTGACGGCGCGATCGACGCCGGCCGGCGCGTCGTTCACCGGAACAACCGTCAGCGCCGCCTCGGTCCGATCGAATTCCTGCCCCTCGTCGTCGCGCACGATATAGCTGAAGAACAGCATCCCGTTGAAATTGGACGGCGGCGTGAAAGTCCACGTCTCGGGATCGACCGGCGTGAGGACGTCGGCGACCACCGCCAGGTTCTCGTTGATGACCTTGAGGTCGCGCACGGTGAGCGATCCGCCGTCGGGGTCGACCCAGTCGCGCAGCAGATCGGCGGCGTGGACCGTGAGCGGCTGATCCTCGAACGTGGAAAAAGCCAGCGCCGCGTTGCCGAGATATTCCGGCGCCGAGCGGAAATGTACGAAGACCGTCGTCGAGGTGGAGAATTCGCCATCGCTCGCGGTAACGACGAAGCCGACATCGAACGACGCCGACTGGCCGGTGCCGCTCAGCGTGCGCGTGAGCGGATCGAACTGGAAGCCCGCCGGCGGCGTGTCGCCGGGATAAGCCGCCACGGAATAGGTCAGGCTTGGACTATCGACATCGGCGAAGGTGTCGGCCGGAATCGTGAAGCTCCAGGGCGCATTGAGCGCGAACGCCTGGTTCGCGATCGGATGGGCCACATAAGGCGCGTCATTCGCCGGATCGATGCTGATCGCCATCGAACGGCGGATGGGGTCGGTGTCGATCCCGCCATTTCCGGTGCCGCCGTCATCGACGACATGAAATCCGAACGTGGTGATCGGCGTGCCGCTGGCATCGGCCGGTGGAATATATCTCAAATGGCCGGCGTCGATCTCGGCGGCCTGAATGAGCTCGTTGAGAGCGACCGGCCTCCAATAGGTGCCAACGACAACGTCGTTGCCGCCATAGATGTAGTCGAGCCGTTCGAGCGCGCCGATCGACGGCATGACATCGACCTTGACGCCGAAAAATGTATTGGTCGGATTGCCATCGTTGGGATCGGTGAAAGCGAAATCGGCGGTTGCGAAGACGAGCGGCGTATCCTCGGTGCCAACACGCGCGCCATCCGCGCCGACGGGGGCGTCATTGATCGAGCTGACGACAAAATCGAGCGAAGCCGGCACGCGGCCGCCGTGACCATCGACCACATCGAAGGTCAGGACGACGGAGCCGTGATAATTCGCCGCCGGATCGAAGCGCCAGGTAATGTCGTCAAGCCGCGTGATGGTACCGTGCGTCGCAACCAGATTCTCGACACCCAGCGTGTCGCCGTCCGGATCAGTCCAGCCGTCGATGAGTTCACTCAGATGTATCGTATAGGAAACATCCTCGTTGCCGCCGGGCAGGCTCGTCGACGGCGGCCGCACATAGGAGATTTCGACCGCGCCGCTGAAGTTGGACGGCGGAGTGATGACGAAATTGTAGGTCGACATATCAAAGTAATAGGAATAGCCACCGCCGCCGAACGATAGCGACGGCACCCCATGACCCGGCTGCCAGCCCGGTATGAGTTGCACGATTGGCAACTCGTAGGTCGAACCGTTGGAAATGACGGCTTGGTAGGTTGTCGGCGTTCCGGTCAGCGCGGGTTCCGCGTTGATATAGAGCGAAAAGGTGGATTCGGCGGTCAACCCACCTGGATCGCGCGCCGTGATCTTGATGTCGAGCGAGCCGTTGACGCCGTATGTATCGCCTGAAAGCTCCCATTGGCCGGTGCCGGCGTTAAAGCCGAAATGGAGCCAGTCGGGCAGCGCCGTGCCGTTGCCCCGCGTCGCCGTCAACGTCAGCGACGCGTCGTCGACGTCGGTGAACGTGTCCGCCGGTACCGCGAATTCCCAGATCGGATTGCTTCCGACCGCCTGATCCGGAATCGGATTCGCGACGATCGGTGCATCGTTCACCGGAGTAATCGCGAGGAGAAACGTGTCGGCGACGAAGGCGCCGCCGGGATCGGTCGCGGTGACGCGCGCCTGCAGCGCGCCGTTGAAGTCCCGTGGCGGAATGCCGGAGAAGGTGCGGCTTGCCGCGTCGAAAGCGAGCCACTCCGGCAGCGGGTCACCATTCGCGAGCGAGGCGACAAGCGTCAGCATCGCATCGTCGACATCGGAAAAGGTCGTGCTGGGCAGCGTATAATTGAAAAGGGCATCTTCCGGCGATGACCGATCGGGAATCGGCGCGGCCACCACCGGCGCGTCGTTGCCGCCGGTGATGGCGATGCGCAGCGTCGCGGTCGCGGTCGCGCCGGCGGCATCGCGTATCGTGTAGCCGAAACTGTCGGTGGCGGCGGCATCTTGCGCCAGCGCCTGGGTATCGGCGTCGCCGTCGTCGAGCGTGTAGGTGTAGGCCCCGTCGGCGCCGAGCACCAGCGTGCCATAGGTGCCGGTGAAGGTCCCCGGCGTGGCGACGGTCAGGGTATCGCCGGCGTCCACGTCGCTGTCATTGGCCAGCACATTGCCGACGGCGATGGCGTCGCCCACGGCCACGCCCGCTTCGATCACCGGATCGGACGGATTGGCATCATCCAGCGCCACCGGCGCGTCGTTGCCGCCGGTGATGGCGATGCGCAGCGTCGCGGTCGCGGTCGCGCCGGCGGCATCGCGTATCGTGTAGCCGAAACTGTCGGTGGCGGCGGCATCTTGCGCCAGCGCCTGGGTATCGGCGTCGCCGTCGTCGAGCGTGTAGGTGTAGGCCCCGTCGGCGCCGAGCACCAGCGTGCCATAGGTGCCGGTGAAGGTCCCCGGCGTGGCGACGGTCAGGGTATCGCCGGCGTCCACGTCGCTGTCATTGGCCAGCACATTGCCGACGGCGATGGCGTCGCCCACGGCCACGCCCGCTTCGATCACCGGATCGGACGGATTGGCGTCATCCAGCGCCACCGGCGCGTCGTTGACCGGCGTGATGTTCAGGGTGAAGTCATCGGAGGTCGACAGGGCGCTGGCGTCGGTCGCGGTGACGCGCACCTGCAGCGTGCCGTTGAAGTCCCGTGGCGGAATTCCGGAGAAGGTGCGGCTTGTCGCGTCGAAGGTGAGCCAGGCCGGCAGCGGATCGCCATTTACGAGAACGGCGGCAAGCGTCAGCGTCGCATCGTCGACATCGCTGAAGGTTCCGGCCGGCAACGTGAAACTGAAGGCGGCGTCTTCCGGCGATGCCTGGTCGGAAATCGGCGCGGCCACCACCGGCGCGTCGTTGACCGGCGTGATGTTCAGGGTGAAGTCATCGGAGGTCGACAGGGCGCTGGCGTCGGTCGCGGTGACGCGCACCTGCAGCGTGCCGTTGAAGTCCCGTGGCGGAATTCCGGAGAAGGTGCGGCTTGCCGCGTCGAAGGCGAGCCACGCCGGCAGCGGATCGTCATTCGCGAGCGAGGCGGCAAGCGTCAGCGTCGCATCGTCGACATCGCTGAAGGTTCCGGCCGGCAACATGAAACTGAAGGCGGCGTCTTCCGGCGATGACCGATCGGGAATCGGCGCGGCCACCACCGGCGCGTCGTTGACCGGCGTGATGGTGATCGTCGCCGTCGCCGGCGTCGCATCTTGCGCTCCCGAATTGTCGATCGACGCATAGTGCAGGAAAGCGGTGCCGCTGAAGTCTCGCGCCGGCACAAAATAGACGTTCGCCGCATTCGCGGTCGCCGCGATGGTGGACGGCGAGGCAATTTCGATCGTCAGCGCCGCGTCGGCATAGAGCCGCCCGTTGGTGGGCAAGTCGAGCAGGTTGAACGCGGCGATGAAGCCGTCCGCGTCGGAGCCGGACAATTGAATCGCGATCGCCGACGAGTCTTCCGCGCCCGTCGCCATCGCGACATTGGTCTCCGGCATGATGTTGACGCCGCCGTCGTCGGCGCCGACGAGCGTGATCGTCACCATTTGCGTGACGACCGCGCCGCTCGAATCGCGAATGGAAACGAGATATTGCTGGACGCGGGTCTCGCCCGCGGCAAGGAAGTCGATGGCGCTATCGTCGATCGAGAATTGCCAGATCAACCGGTCGCGGCCCGACCCGTGATCGTGATGATCATGTCCGTAGCCGTGACCGCGTCCATGGTCATGATGACCGTTTCCCGGCCCGTGGCCGCCGCCATCGCCATCGTCATCGTCGGCGAGAGTGAGGCTGAAGGCGCCGAGATAGCCCGCGCCTTGCGGCGTGAAGGACGCGGTATGATGATCGCCGCGATCGGCGTCCGCGAATTCAATTTCGCCGGTTAACAGGCGCGGCGTGGCGTTTTCGCCCGGCGCGCCGTCGGCGATCTCCGTGACGGTACCGGACACGATTCCGCCGGTGATGATGGGGGCGTCATTTGTTCCGGTCACCGTTACCGTGACCTCCGCCGTGTCGAAATCGCCGTCGGCGTCGGTGAGTTTGTAGGTGAACGTCACCGTCGTCATCTGGCCGGCGGCAAGCCAATCGAAATCCGTTCCGGTATCGAACACGAAGGTGCCGTCGGAATTGAAAGTCAGGCGTCCCTTGTCGGGGCCGTCGATAACACGCGCATCGCGCGCCAGGTCGTCGGCGCGGTCGTTAGCCAGCACGTTTCCGGACACCGAGCCGTTCTCGGTGCTCGCGAACCTGTCGTCGCGGGCGTTGACGCCGTCGTCGCGCGCGCTCAGTTCGCGTCCGTCGACGAAGATCTGGATCGCCTCGAAATTCCGAATGTCGAGATCAAAGGCGCGGAATTCGAACGTTCCGTTGTTGCCGCGGCCTCCGGCCCAGTTCAGAAATCGCGCGATATCGTTCTGTAGCGCCTGATTGAACCACTCGGCCGCGGACAATCTCAGGATGAGCGTATCCTGGCCGGCGCCCCCATTGAGCCGGTCGTGATCACCGGCATTCAATGTCGCATCATAGATCGCGCTATCGTCGCCATTGCCGCCGGTCCAATTGTCGTCATTTGACGTCGTCACGAATGTCTGCGGAGGTGGCGGCCGGTTCATGAAGTCCTCCCGAGGGGGGCTCGGCATTGAAACCAACAAGCTTGGCGCGGGTGCGGAAGCGAGCGTGGATCGTCGGCCGCCTTTGGACGAAAATTTTCCGTTAACGAACTGTGAATACTATTGAGTCCGCCGCGGCAGCGTCCTCACCTGTTTAGGGGAGGATTTCCGTATTGCGGTGCAATCGGTTATCGCGCCGGCTTTGGCTAGGCGTGGGCCAGGAAATCTCGGCCCATCCGGCGCTCGGCTTTCAGATGGCCGACGAACGAGACGACGGCGTGCGGCCGTGCGTGGCCCGGAAAGGCGCCCACCCGCCGCGCTCGCGAACCAGATCGATGGAATGCCGCCAGTCATCGCCTCGATCGGCGATGACGACCGAGGCAGGCGGCCGCGTGCCGAGTAGAGCGGGCGCCGCGACCTTGTCCGATGGCTTGCCTTCGGTCGCGCCGTGTGTCCACCGCGACCCGCTTGAGATCGTTGGCGCGTGGCGCGCCAGCCTCAGAGGCGACGCCGGCGGCGGCGCGACATGTAGGCAAGCAGTTCGCCGACGATTCCGCGGCGGAATAGAAGAACCGCGACGACGAACACCAAGCCCTGGATGATCAGCACCCACTCGCCGAAGCTGGCGAAGTAGTTCTGCATCGTCACGATGATCGCGGCGCCGACAATCGGCCCGAACACCGTTCCCATGCCGCCCACCAGCGTCATCAGCACCACTTCGCCCGACATCTGCCATTGGACATCGGTGAGCGAAGCGAGCTGGAAGACGATCGCCTTGGTGGCGCCCGCGCAGCCCGCCAATGCCGCCGAAAGAACGAAAGCGAGAAGCTTGAAGCGGTCGGTCGCATAACCGAGCGAGATCGCGCGCGGTTCGTTTTCCCGGATCGCCTTCAAGACCTGGCCGAAGGGCGAATGGATGGCGCGATAGATAATGAGAAAGCCGCCGGCGAAAATGGCGAGGACGACGTAATATAGGGAGAGGTCGTCGCGAATGTCGACGAGGCCGAACAACGGACGGCGCGGAACGGCCTGGATGCCGTCTTCGCCGTGGGTGAATTTCGCCTGCAGGCAGAAGAAGAACACCATCTGCGCGAGCGCGAGCGTCACCATCGAGAAATAGATGCCCTGGCGGCGGATGGCGATAATGCCGACGCCGAGCCCTAGCAACGCGGCGACCGCGGTGGCGGACAGGATCGCAAGCTCCGGGGTCAGCGGCGGCAACGGGATCGTGACCCACGACCACGAGCCCAGCCAATACGGCAGACGGATCTCGCCGATCTTGATCAAATGCGCGGAGACATAGGCGGCGAAGCCGAAGAACATCGCATGACCGAAGGAGAGCAGCCCGGTGTAGCCGATCAGCAAATTGAAGGCGATTGCGAACAGCGCGAAGCACAGCACGTTCATCAGGAATACGGGGTAGATCGCGAGCGGCGCCACAAGCGCGACCGCGAGCAGTCCGGCGAACACCATCATGTCGCTGTTGGCGCCGCGCCTTGCGCGTGGGGTGGTGGTCATCGCGGCGCTCCGAACAGGCCTTGCGGCCGCACCATGAGCACGATGGCCATGATGACGAAGATCACGGTGTTGGAGGCCTCCGGGTAGAAGACCTTGGTGAGCCCCTCGATCAGTCCGAGGCCGAAGCCGGTGATGATCGAGCCCATGATCGATCCCATCCCGCCGATCACGACGACGGCGAACACGACGATGATCAGGTTCGATCCCATGGTCGGGTTGACGGTATAGATCGGCGCCGCGAGCACCCCGGCGAGAGCGGCGAGCGCAACGCCGCCGCCATAGGTGAGGGTGATCATGCGCGGCACATCGATGCCGAACGCCTGGACGAGTTCGGGGCGCTCGGTGGCGGCGCGCAGATAGCTTCCGAGTTTCGTCCGCTCGATCAACCACCACGTCGTGAGGCACACGAACAGCGAGAAGATAACAACCCAGCCGCGGTACCACGGCAAGAACATGAATCCGAGATTCTGGCCGCCCGGGATCGGATTGGCAAAGGCCAGTCCAGAAGCGCCGAACCGTTGCCTGAACAGTCCCTCGATAATCAGCCCGAGGCCGAAGGTCAGCAGCAGGCCGTAGAGATGGTCGAGATGATAAAGACGCGAAATCAATAGCCGCTCGATCACGATGCCGATGGCTCCGACAATCAGCGGGGCGAGGATGAGCGCCCCCCAATAAGGGATGCCAAAAAACTTCAGCAGCATCCACGCGGCGAAGGCGCCCATCATGTATTGGGCGCCGTGGGTGAAATTGATGACGTTCATCAGGCCAAAAATGACCGCGAGCCCGAGCGACAACAGCGCGTAGAACGCGCCATTGATCAGCCCGAGCAGGAGTTGGCCCAGCAACGCCTGAGGCGGCACGCCCAGAAGCTCAAACATCCGCCCTATCCTCCGCCGATCCGATCCTCGCGCGCGCCGCGGCGGACCGGGTCGGGCTCAATCAGATCAAATCCCCAGAAACCGTTCGAGCTTCGCCTTGTTCTCGGCGAGATGTTCATTCGCGATAAGGTCCACGACCCGTCCGTGCTCGACCACATAGTGGCGATCGGCGACCGTCGAGGCGAAATGGAAGTTCTGCTCGACCAGAAGCACCGTGAAACCCTTGTCCTTCAGCGCGCGAATGATCTCGCCGATCTGTTGCACGATGACCGGTGCGAGACCTTCGGTCGGTTCGTCGAGCAGCAGCAACTCGGCGCCGGTGCGCAGAATGCGCGCGATCGCGAGCATCTGCTGCTCGCCGCCCGACAGCTTCGTGCCCTGGCTTGCCTCGCGTTCCTTGAGGCGGGGAAACAGCGCGAATACCTCCTCGGGCGACAGCCCGCCCGGCTTCACCACCGGCGGCAGCAACAGATTCTCGCGCACGCTCAGGCTGGAGAAGATGCCGCGCTCCTCGGGGCAGTAGGCGACGCCGAGCCTGGCGATGTGGTTCGACGCCAGAGCGATCGTCTCGCGGCGATCGTAGATGACGGAGCCGCGGCGCGAACGCACAATGCCCATGATGGCGCGCATCGTCGTGGTTTTTCCCGCGCCGTTGCGCCCGAGAAGCGTCACCACCTCGCCCTTCGAAACGGCGAACGTCATTCCATGCAGGATGTGACTCTCGCCGTACCAGGCGTTGAGCCCGTCGACCGCCAGCAGGGCGCCGCTCGCGTCAGGCATGCGCCGCCTCCACACCGCCGCGCGGCGGCGTCCCCGAGCCCATATAGGCCTCGATCACCCGCGGATCTCCCGAAACTTCGGAATAGGAGCCTTCGGCCAGGATCTCGCCACGCGCCAGCACGGTGATCGTGTCGGAAAGATCGGCGACGACCGAGAGATTATGTTCGACCATCAGCACGGTACGGCTTTTTGCCACGCGTCGGATGAGCGCCGAGATGCGGCTGATGTCTTCGTGGCCCATGCCGGCCATCGGCTCGTCGAGCAGCAGCATTTCCGGATCGAGCGCGAGCGTGGTCGCGATCTCGAGGGCGCGCTTGTGGCCGTAAGGGAGTTCGACCGCGTCGATCTCGGCGAAGTCGGCGAGCCCGACATCGTCGAGCAACGCGCGCGCCCGATCATGCAAAACGTCGAGCGAGCGCTCGGAGCGCCAGAAGTGGAACGCGGTGCCGAGCGGACGTTGTAACGAAACCAGCACGTTTTCCAGGACGGTCATGTGCGGGAAGGTCGCGGAAATCTGGAACGAGCGAACCAATCCCAGGCGCGCGACTTCCGCCGGCTGCAACTGGGTGATGTCCTTGCCCTTGAAGCGAATGGTGCCCGCGGTCGGCGGGAGAAACTTGGTGATCAGATTGAAGCACGTGGTCTTGCCGGCGCCGTTCGGTCCGATCAACGCATGAATGGTGCCGGTCTTCACTTGCAGGTTGACGTCGTTGACGGCCCTAAGCCCCCCGAATTCCTTGGTGAGACCGCTGGTTTCGAGGATGATTTCGGCCGCCTTGGTGGTGTCCGCGTCGGCGACGGCCGCCGCCGGCTTGCCGTCTTGCGGTGAACGGCGTTCCGACACGGGTCCGGATGATTTGCTTCGCGAACGCACGAATTCCACGATGCCGGAGAAGTCCGCGCCGCCACGACCGGTCTCCGCGAATGCCGTGTAAAGCCGCGCGGCCTCCGCGCCCAACTGCGTCGCGGTTCCGGTGGAGTCGGCGGCATCCCGCGCCAGCCTGAGATCCTTGAGCATCAGCGCCGCGGCGAAACCGGCCTTGTATTCATGATTGGCCGGCGAGGTCGGTACCGGCCCGGGAACCGGACAGTAAGTTGTCAGCGACCAGCACTGACCGGACGAGGTCGAAGCCACGTCGAACAGTGCTTGATGCGACAGACCGAGCTTTTCGCCGAGCACGAAGGCTTCCGACACCGCGATCATCGAGATGCCGAGAATCATGTTGTTGCAGATCTTGGCGGCCTGGCCATTTCCACCCGTGCCGCAATGGACGACCTTGCGTCCCATCGCCTCCAGCATTGGCCGGGCTCGGCCGACGGCGTCCTCATCCCCACCGCACATGAAGGTCAGAGTGCCCGCGATGGCGCCGCCGGTGCCGCCCGATACGGGCGCATCGACGGAAAGACACCCACGCGCGCGGGCGAGATCATGCGCCTGGCGCGCGCTGGCGACGTCGATGGTCGAACAATCGATCAGCAGAGTGCCGGGCTCGGCATGCGGCAGAAAGTTTCTCCATACGTTCAGCACATGCGCGCCGGCCGGCAGCATGGTGACAACGGCCTCGGCCTTCTCAACCACCGCGGCGACGGACGCGGCGGGGACGATGCCGGCGCGTGTCGCGGCATCGACATTTTCGGGAGCCAGATCGTAACCGTGGACTTCGTAGCCAGCCTTGACCAAGTTGGTGGCCATCGGCGCGCCCATATTGCCCAGCCCTACAAAACCGATTTTGCGCATTGCCTCGCCAGGGCTCCCTCTGTTTTCAACTCGCCTCGCGTCGGGGCCGTCAGCGGAGGTGCCGGCGCCCGACCCCAAGCAATCGGGCGCCGTCGCTGGGCGCTCAGTTCGCGAGCTTGCAGCCGGACTCGGCGACCGTGAAGAAGGCGGTGTCGCCTGGGATGGTGCCGAGCTGCTTGTAGTAGTCCCACGGAGCCTTGGATTCGGCCGGCGACTTCACCTGGAAAAGGTACATATCGTGGACGAAGCGGCCGTTCTCGAGCACCTTGCCGACCGCGAAATCGTCGTTCACGGGCGTTTCGCGAATCTTGCGCGCCACCGCGTCGGCATCCTTGGTGCCAGCCGCCTTAACCGCCTTCAGATATGTCTTGACCGTGGAATAGGTGCCGGCCTGGATCATGTTCGGCATGCGGCCGGTTCGATCAAAGAAGCGCTTGGCGAAGGCACGGCTGCGGTCGTCGCGGTCCCAGTAGAAGGCCTCGGTCAAGACCGAGCCCTGCGCCGAATTGAGTCCAAGTCCGTGCACTTCCGCGAGCGTCAACAACAACGCGGCGAGCTGTTGTCCGCCGGCGACGATGCCGAACTCGTTGGCCGACTTGATCGCATTGGTCGTATCAAGTCCGGCATTGGCGAGGCCAACGACCTTGGCGCCGGATGCTTGCGCTTGCAGAAAGAAGGAGGAGAAGTCCACGGTGTTGAGCGGATGGCGCACCGCGCCCAACACCTTGCCGCCGGATAGCTTCACGATATCGGCGGTGTCCTTTTCGAGCTGGTGGCCGAACGCATAATCGGCCGTGAGGAAGTACCAGGTTCCGCCACCTTCCTTCACCAATTGGCCGCCAGTGCCGACCGCCAAGGCGCGGGTATCGAATGCCCAATGGAAGCCATAGGGCGAGCAACTGTCGCCGGTGAGCCGCGCGGTGGCGGCGCCGACGACCATGTCGATCTTCTTTTTCTCCTTGGCGATCGCCTGCACGGCCAGCGCCACCGACGAGGTGGTGAGTTCGGTGATCATATCGACGCCGTCGACATCGTACCATTGGCGGGCGATCGCGGCCCCGATATCGGCCTTGTTTTGGTGGTCGGCGGAGACCAATTCGACCTTGATGCCGCCGAGTTCGTCTTTCATGTCCTCGATCGCCATCCTCGCCGCTTCAACCGACCATTTTCCCCCGAAGTCCGAGTAGGTGCCGGATTGGTCATTGAGCACGCCGATCTTCAAGCCGAGCGGCGACTGAGCGGCGGCCGCGGTTGAGATCGCGACGGCGACGCCGGCAACCGTCAATTTCAAGGATACGCTAAGCATCTGTTCCTCCCTAAACTCGTTCTGAATGCTTTCTTGCTTGTCGCGCCGATGTTGGGCGGGCCCCATTCGTCTCGCGGGGTTCAGCTCATTGTCGGAATGACGAATTCCGCGCCTTCCTTGACGCCGGAAGGCCAACGCGACGTCACGGTCTTCGTTTTCGTGTAGAAACGGAACGCATCGGTGCCGTGCTGATTGAGATCGCCGAATCCCGACCGCTTCCAGCCGCCGAATGTGTAGTAGGCGATTGGCACCGGGATCGGCACGTTGACGCCGACCATGCCGACCTGAACCTTCGCGGCGAAATCGCGCGCCGCGTCGCCGTCGCGGGTGAAGATGGCGACGCCGTTGCCGTATTCATGCTCGGACGGCAGACGCACGGCCTCCTCGTAGGTGCGCGCGCGAACGATCGAAAGCACCGGTCCAAAGATCTCTTCCTTGTAGATCCGCATCGCCGGCGTCACGTGATCGAACAGACAAGGGCCGAGAAAAAAGCCGTTCTCGTAGCCCTGCATCTTGAACCCGCGTCCATCCACGACGAGCTTGGCGCCTTCCGCCAGCCCGATGTCGACATATTCCTTCACGCGCTCGAGATGAGCTTTCGTGACGAGCGGGCCGTAATCGGCGGAACGATCGATCGAGGGGCCGACTTTCAAGCTTTCGACCCGCGGCGTTAGCTTGGCGAGCAACTGTTCGGCCGTGGTCTCGCCGACTGGAACGGCGACCGTGATCGCCATGCAGCGCTCGCCGGCCGAGCCGTAACCGGCTCCGATCAACGCGTCGACGGCCTGGTCCATGTCGGCGTCGGGCATCACGATCATATGGTTCTTGGCGCCGCCGAAACATTGCACGCGTTTGCCGGCGGCGCAGCCGCGCGTATAGATATATTCGGCGATCGGTGTCGAGCCGACAAAGCCGATCGCCTTGACATCGACATCGTCGAGCAGCGCGTCGACGGCTTCCTTGTCCCCATTGACGACATTGAAAATGCCGGGTGGCAGGCCGGCCTCCACGAAAAGCTCGGCAAGCCTGAGCGGCACGCCGGGGTCCCGCTCGGACGGCTTGAGCACAAACGCGTTGCCGGCGGCGATCGCCGGTCCGGCCTTCCACAACGGAATCATGGCGGGGAAATTGAACGGCGTGATCCCCGCCACCACCCCGAGCGGCTGACGCATCGAATAGACATCGGTGCCCGATCCGGCCGCGGTCGTGTATTCGCCCTTGAGCAGATGCGGCGCGCCGACGCAAAACTCGATCACTTCCAGTCCGCGCTGGATATCGCCCTGCGCGTCGGCGATCGTTTTTCCATGTTCGCGGGCCAGCAACTCGGCCAGCGCATCCATTTCCCGGTTCGCCAAGTCGAGGAACCGCATGAGGACGCGGGCGCGTCGCTGCGGATTCGTTTCGGCCCAAGCGGGCTGAGCGGCGGCGGAGTTCTCGATCGCGGCGCGGACCTCGCCGCGCGACGCGAGTGCCACTCTGGCACGCACCTCGCCGGTCATTGGCTCGTAACAGTCGGAGAAGCGAGAAGACTTGCCAACGACGCGCTGGCCGGCGACAAAATGGCCATAGGCGATCACGTAACGACCTCCCGAACTTCATGGTTTCTGATTGGGCAAAAAGGTAACGACGTGCCGGGAGGAGGTCGATAAGATATGTCGCGCTTCCATTGTGCGGAAATACACATGCGGCGGGTTGGATGATGAACCGCTTCGATTGGGGTGATCTTCGGTTCTTCCTCGCGATCGCGCGGACCGGACGGCTGACGGCCGCCGCGAAGCAACTTCGCGTCGACCACGCGACTGTGAGCCGTCGAATCCAGGCCCTGGAGAGTGCGCTTAAGGTCAAGCTGCTCGAACATCACCCGCACGGCTACCGGCTGACCGAGCCCGGCGAACGGCTGCTGGCGGCGGCGGAGGAAATGGAGACCACCGCGATCGGCGTCGAAAGCGCGATCTCAGGTACCGACTCGGCTTTGACGGGAACCGTGCGGATTGGCGCGCCCGATGGCTTCGGCACCTATTTCCTCGCGAGATGTCTTGGCCGACTGCTCGAGCGACAGCCTCACGTCACGGTGCAGCTCGTGCCGCTGCCGCGAATCTTCTCGCTCGCCAAGCGCGAGGCCGACATCGTGATAGCGATCGATCGGCCCGACACCTCGCGCCTCAACGTCCAGCTTCTCGGCGAGTATACGCTCGGCCTTTATGCGAGCAGGGATTACGTGGCCAGCCATCCACCGATCACCGATGTCTCCGATCTCCGCAATCATCGGTTTGTCACCTACGTGCCCGATCTGCTGTTCTCCGACGCGCTGGACTATCTGGGGGAGTTCAACATTCCCGACTCTCCGCGGTTTGAGTGCGCCAGCGTGATCGGTCAAATGGAGGCCGTCAAAGCGGGCATCGGCATCGGCGCCTTGCATGATTTCGCGGCGCGGGCCGATCCGGCGCTCCAGCAGGTCCTTCCGGACAAGGTCAGGCGGACCTATTGGATTGTGACTCATAGTGACGACCGAAGTGTTGCCCGCGTGAACTATCTACGCGATTTCATCATCGGCGCCGTCGCCGCCGAGCAGTTCGCTTTTCCATGACCGATGGGTGGTGACGGCGACGGGTTTCCTGAAAAAAGCGGCGCGCGAACGACCGGAGCAATTCGCGCCAGGCGGACCGACCGATCCCGTTCACCGGAGAGAACTTCAAGATCCGCCTCGGCGGCGCGGTGATTGGCGATCGCCGCGCGAAAGACGGCTCCGCCGCCGAGGATCGCGCTAGGCGGCGCCGCTACGCCGCTCCCTAGAAGATCGACGACGATGCGTCCGGTCAATTCGTCACTGTCGAGCTTTGCTGGTGCGAAGCATGCGGTGTCGAGCCGGACCAGCGCGCGAAATTTAGAGGCCGTCGTCGGCTGAAGCCGCGCTTCGGCAATTGACGAAGTCGCGGGGTGCGCGCGACGCGCGCCGTGACCGCCGCTTCGGCGCGTTGGGTTCGAAGGTCGCGGCATTGCGCAATTCGATCCTGGTCGGGAATTTCGGCCGGTCGTTCTCGAAAAGCGGGAAGCAGCCTCGCGGCACGGCGCTGTCGCTCATCGGCGATCTTCTTGGACGGCGACCGCCCGCGGCTCGTCATCATGGATGGACGCCCAGGATCGGCGATTGAACATGCCGGATCGGTTTCGCAAACATGACACAGGGCCCGCCTCCAACGACGGGCCTGCGTGAGATTTCCACGACGGCGCCGCGCGTGCTTTGGGAGGGTCGCGGACGCGAATTGGGAGGCCTGCTATCGGACCAGCGCTGGCTGTTTAGGTCGACTTCCAATTGCGCGGCGCCGATCCGCGCGGGTGATGTTGCCACTCCCCAAGAATTGGGCGCGCTTGCCTCACAGGAATCAGTCGCACCGCGAGAGCCGCGCTCTTGCGATAATTCCCACTCTACGCATTTCGGTTTTGACGCCTCCGTATTTAAAGTATCAAATACCCCTTGGGGAATCCCGGGATACGTTTTCGCGGCGGCATCCAAGCGGTTCGCGTTGATTTTTGATCGAGCAAGCTCGTTGATGCCATTTGACGAGTTCGAAAAGGTATTGGCTTTGGCGGGGCGTGGGGAATGAAACAGGAAACGAATCGAAACGACGCCGCGGATGGCAGGGGCGACGAGGAGAAGCGCGGCCGCATGCCATGGATCTATACGCAAGAAATCCCGCAAGGGGCCAATGAGATCGAGGTCGCCAGCTTCCGCCAAATACTCATTTGGCCGTTGACCCTGCGCATGCCGAGTTCGCGCGGCAAGAGGGATACGGACGGCATGACGAATGCAAGTGAGGTGCTCCGCGAAATTCGCGCGTTGCTGAGAAAGTCGAAATGGGAACCTGTCGATGACCTTCTTGATCATCTGCCGATCCCCGCTGGCGCCACCCCGGGCGATCGGGCGATGCACGACGCCCAAGGGTACGCCGAATTCGTCTACTTTCATGATTTCGTCCAAGGATTGATTTTTGGCCGCGCCGAGAGTGCCGGCCCGCCTCCGCTGGAAAACGTCACGCTCTTTAGGCGCGCCGATATCCGCAAGGTCGAATTCGAGGTGAGCAATCGACGCTTCCTGGCCGATGTGGAACGTTGCAATCTCTATCTGTTCAATTCCGGCGCGGCCGTGTTGGCTTTGGAGTGGAATTTTGACGACAAGCCAAAGGTGGCCGACCTTCGGTCGAACGCCGAGGCCAACGAACCACGACGCATGACTCTCGCCGATGTTCAGACCTTCACCGACCACGCGCGTCGCTCTTACGCGCCCTATTTCTCCGTTTCCGAGAAGCGCTGCACCACGCCGGAGGTGACGCCGGCCAAGGTTCCTGGGAAAGTCCGATGGCTCGACGACAAGAAAAATCCGATCAGCTTCGATCTCTATGGCGCGACCATCTCGGAGTTCAGTCCAGGTTCCTTTCGGGATGACTTCGCGGTTGTTCATGAGCATCGTGTCGCACCCGTCGCCCCGCATTGGCGCGTCCTACTCGATCCGCTCGTTTTCGCCGGATATGCGAAGGCCGATGCTCCCGCGTGGCGTCAAGTCGTGGACGAGCGCATTCCGGTGATGAGCTATGTATCGCTGACCGGGGCGGCCAAAGAACGCTATCGATGCGACGACGACAATAAGGAGCGCCAACGAAAGGATCTGCGGATCGTGAAACGCGGCGACTGGATCCGGCTCTGCTACGCCGACGAGCAGGGCGACAATGAATTGCCCTATTCTCCATCCTTTCTCCGGAACTTCGAGGGCGATGCTTGTTACGATCGCTTTTTCCCGTCGCGAACGACGGATTCGTCCGCGCGTTTTCTCATCGCTGGCTTCCATTTCGCGGTCGTCGGGGCCGGCTGGTTCTTCGATACGCTCCTGGTGCATCATTTTCGCCGCCACTATTTTCAGATGGGGCTGATGTTGCACATGGAATTCGCCGGCCTTCTCGCCACTTCGAGCCGCATCACGGAGGCCGTCCGAGACTACAACAAGGATGCCGGCAAGCCCGGCGAACGGGATGCCGATGGAGCATTTGGCGAGACGATCATCGCGATCGAGCGCGACTTCCTGAAATTCATGCACCTGTTTCACTTCACCGGCCTATCGAATCAGATTCAGGCGAATGAGCTGTTCCTGAAATGGCGGCGTGCGCTCGGCATAGACCAAATGTTCGCCGACGTGAGGGACGAGATCGAGGCGGCGACCAAATTCGTCCTCGCGCTTGAACAACGCGAGGAAACGAAACAGCAGGGCCGGCAATCCCTGGCGACCTCGCGTTTGACGAGCGTCGCGACGATCGGCGCCGTATTGGGACTTGCCTTCTCTTTTCTCGGCATGAACTTGCTGATCGACAAAGGCCTGCTCGGCCTCGAGGGGTCCTGCACCGATACCTGGCGACAATTGGCCAAGCATGTGGCCTGGGTAACCGGGGTCGTCGCGTCATTCGCATGGGGTGGCTTTTGGGTGGCGCGCCGGTTGCGTGAAGGGGAACGCAAGAATGCGGAACGGGTCGATGCGCCGAGTCCAGCGCGTGACACGACGGGTGCGCCGGGAAAGGACGTCGACGGCGCGACGGGAATGTTGCATATTATTGCCACGGCAACGTCGATCGTCTTCGCGGTCGCGCTGCTTCTGAGTATCTTCGCCAGCCCATGAAATCCGCTTATCGCTTCTTTCTTGGTGGTCATGACCTCGAAATGGTCACGATCCGAGATCTCCTGGTCGGAGCGGGCCACGGCGACCGCGTCGAGGACAAGAGGCTTGCCTGGGGCGTCAAGGCGAGCGCCTACCGCGATGAAATCGGCGCCAGCCTCGCGCGCGGCGAGACGCCCGTCCTGATCGAACTCCCGGACGATCTCGATCGCGGTATCGACCGCGCGGCGCTGCTGCTCGTCGATCATCACGGCGCGCGCGCGGGGGCCGATGCGCCATCCGCGCTGCGCCAGATCTTCGCTCTCCTGGGCGGCGGGACGTGGACGCGGCGGCTCGCGCTGGTCGAGGCGAACGATGTCGGTCACGCGGAGGGAATGCGTGGGCTCGGCGCCTCGCCCGACGAAATTCGCAAGATCCGCGACGCCGACCGGAACGCCCAAGGCGTAAGCGCCGAGGTCGAGACCGAATCGCGGCGCGCGTTGGCGGCGTCGCGAAGGCACGGCGGCCTGACCATCGTCGAGACCACCGCTCCCACGGCAAGCGCCATTTGCGATTTTCTCTTGCCTGAATATGGCGGTGCGGGCGCGGGAAACCTTCTCGTCGTCATGCCCGGCAAGGTTGCTTTTTTCGGCGAAGGCCGCGTCGTGCGGGCGTTGGCGGCGGTGCCGGACAGTTGGCACGGCGGCGCGCTCCCGAAGACCGGTTATTGGGGAGCCCCGCGTGAGGCGCTTGGCTCCGTCGACGAGCTCATCGCGAGGATTTCCGGCTTGCTCGGAGCCGCGTGAGCGCGCGCCGCCGCCCGCCTTCACAATAGCCAGAATTCACTCTTCTCGGGGATCGGCGCGCCACCGGCCGCGCGCGACCGCTCGCGCGCCTCTTCGGTCAGGCAATACATGCGCACCGAATCGCCCGCGACCCGTTCGCCGCTCAGTCGCGCCAGCAGCCGTTCGGCTCGCTCCAGCGTGCAGCGCACTTCGAAGACGGACCGCTGCACGCGCGTGCCTTTGTCCTCGAGAATTTCCGCCATCCTCCGGCGGACCTTGTTCGAGGCCACGTCATAGCAGAAAACGAATAGATGCTCGCGCGCCATCGCGACCGCCCTAATAATCGACCACATAGGGACGATGGATTCCGCGGCCCTCGACATGCGCGGCATAACCGTCGGCCTGTTCGCGCATCAGGCGACGCCAGGTCACCCGTTTGCCGCTTCTCGGGCTGGTGATCAGCCCCTCGCAGCGTTCTTCATAACCACGCACCAGCGCGTCGGACCCCGCGCGCGAGATCCGCGTGCCGCCGTCCTCCAACTTCGAGAACATCTCGACGCGCAGCGCCCCCTTGTTCACCATCGAGAGGACCAGGCTTTCGACCAGCCCAGCCCGGAACTCCTCCATCAGGTCGAAAACGCAGGCGTCGCGAAAATCGGCCGTGCCGTGCAGAATTCCGAAGCCCGGGTGCAGGCCGGCGGCGGTGACGACCGCGCCGATGTCGCGCGCCAGCAGCCACGAGGCGAAATCGAGGGCGACGTTGATGGGATCGGCTCCGGCGCGCCGCTTGCGTCCCGCGAAGGTGAAGCCGCCAAGCAGCAGGCGCCCCCAGCCCTTCCAGAAAGCCTTGGTGCCGGCGCCCTCGAATCCCATCGCCGCCTCGTTCGTCCCGGCCGCGCCCGCGCGCTCGATCGCGCGCGAAATGATCGCGGCCGCGCGCGCGACGAATTCAACGCCGCGCCTTTGGTTGACCCGTCGCAACAGCGCGCGTTCGTTGGCAAGGCGCCCGATCACGATGATCTTCGCCAGCTCAAGCCGTCGCCCGGGCTCCAGCGCGCAACGCGCCTGCGCGAGATGGCGCCCGGCGTTCTGGCCGATCGCGCGCGCGAGATGGCCGGTCGCGCGGCCGTGGCCATCGATGAAGGCGACCGGGATGTCGCAGGCGAGCGCGTGACGCAGCGTTTCGAGATCGGCGGTGACATGCGGTCCGAGCTCGATCCGGTCGACGCGCGTATGGTGGATGGCGACGAGCTCGCTTCCGGCAAGATCGCCTTCCGCGTCCGGCGATTCATGGACCGCGAACGACTGGTTGCGCAGGCCGACCTTGCGCCCGCGCGTCCTGACATGAAGCACGCGCAGGCCGCGATCATAGCCGGCGCGCGCGAGCTTGTTCTCGGCGTCTTCCGCTTGCCTTGCGGCTTCCTCGGCGCGGCGATCCTCCTCGGCAAGGCGCGCCAGCGCCCGGGCGCTTTCGTCCCGCGCCTCGTCCTCTCCCTCGTCCCGCCGCTCGCGCATCGCCCATCCGCGCACGAAGACGTGCCCGAGGAAACGAAGCGAATCGTCATAGGAGGCGACGCGGCTCTTGTGCGGATCGAGCTTCAGCCCGTGCGCGTCGAGGATTTTCTTGACCTTGTCATAGCCGGCCTCGGCCGCGGGGCGATCCTTGGCGAGCACCAGGAAATCGTCGGCGTAGCGCACGATGCGCAGCCCGCCGCGCGAGAGACTTTCATCGAGCGTGTCGAGATAGAGATTGGCCAGAAGCGGCGAAAGCGGCGAGCCTTGCGCGATGCCGCGTCCGAGCGTCGCGGCCTGTTCGAGCCAAAGCATGATCAGATCGCTTAGCGGGCTCACCGTAACGGAGCGCGCGAACCGCGCCATCAGCGCGTCGATCGGGATGGTATCGAAGAAATCATCGATATCGGCGTCGATCGTCCAGACAAAGCCCTGGCGCCGCAGCGCCTCGACGCGCGCGATCGCGCCGGCGACCGAGCGGCCGGGTCGATAGGCGAAGCTACCCTCTTCCATCTCGGCGTCGAGAAGCGGCGTCAGGATTTGCGCGACGGAGGATTGCGCGACGCGATCGCGCACGCATGGAATTGTGAGCTTGCGCTGGCCGCCGCTGTCCTTGTCGATGAACGCGACGCGCAACGGCCCGGGCCGGTAGCCGCCGTCGCGCAAGGCGGTCGACAGACGCGCGATCCGCTCGGCCGCGTCGCGCGCGAAATCGGCGACGGTCACGGCGTCGCCGCCGGCCGCGCCCGCGTTGGCGCAAACGCGCAGCCAACCCTGCGTCAGTCCGTTGAGCGAGACGGCCTTGTCGAAAACCGCGCGCCCATCGAGGGGTTCCGCAAGGCGTCGTGGCCGGACCATCGAAGCCTCCGCCTCTCTATGCGAAGCCCCGCACGCGCGGGGGCGACTCGCGGCGGCGGGCGCCAGGCCGGGTCGAAATCGGCAAAAAGCCTTTGATCGTCAATGGCATATAAAGGAAGCCAAGCTATATAACCATGCTGGATTTTATTGAATAATATGATATTATTGGACAAATTGGAATAGAAGACGGCCATGTTCGCGAAATGTACCAAAACCGCAAACACATCATGCGGGCCATGCTGGAAATCTGTCTGGAAACCTCTGTTGACAAAGCGTTTCTCAAGGCAGAGGCTAACGACCCTCCGCGACATGCAGCGGATTGAGACTGTCGCGTTCGGAAAGATGTCGAAATCGCTGAGGCTAACGACCCTCCGCGACATGCAGCGGATTGAGACTCGTTTCATCCTCTCAATGGTATGTGCCGGTAGGCTAACGACCCTCCGCGACATGCAGCGGATTGAGACGTCGGGATGAGCACGGACGGCCCTTCCACCCAGGCTAACGACCCTCCGCGACATGCAGCGGATTGAGACGAAGAAGGCCTCCCGCTCCGCTTCTCCGTTTGGGCTAACGACCCTCCGCGACATGCAGCGGATTGAGACTAGCGCCGTTCCGAATGTCACCAGGATGGTGGGGCTAACGACCCTCCGCGACATGCAGCGGATTGAGACCCTCGAACTCCTGTCCCTCGATCAGAGGAAATAGGCTAACGACCCTCCGCGACATGCAGCGGATTGAGACCCGGCAAAGAACAGAGCAACGGCCGCCATGTCCGGCTAACGACCCTCCGCGACATGCAGCGGATTGAGACATGCCCTTCTGCCTCATCGTCTCCATCGCCTTGGGCTAACGACCCTCCGCGACATGCAGCGGATTGAGACTGCGACTCATCAGAGAAATCGGCGCCGGCTTCTGGCTAACGACCCTCCGCGACATGCAGCGGATTGAGACTCCCATCGGACTTCCACAAATAATCCCCACGCGGCTAACGACCCTCCGCGACATGCAGCGGATTGAGACGCCAGCCGATCA
>WBZS01000041.1_pt1 | contig 271381 bp, 261 predicted proteins | sample 5204201 | NCBI WGS metagenome assembly WBZS01 (sample SAMN12344357, study PRJNA552823) | activated sludge metagenome | biome: Activated sludge suspended growth; feature: Nitrification reactor; material: Wastewater; isolation source: activated sludge from nitrification reactor of wastewater... | reverse complement strand
CGCTTGACGTCGTCGGGGTTGTTCACGGCGAACTCGTCGGGGCTGAAGTTCTGCGTGTAGCTGTACAGCCCGGCCTTGCGCCCGTGGTCCTCGCACCGGGCGATGAATTGGTCGGGATTGTCGACGGACGAGGAGAGCGCGGCGGCGCGGCTGGTACCGCGCCGCCGGTGCTCTTCCTTCTGCTGGCCGCTGTCGCCGTACAGGGCGTAGTCAACACTGGACTGTGCCGAGTGTGACGACCGGACGTTGACAGTGCTCACAGTCGGGTCCGATCCCCGGCATCAGCCCGCAACGCTTCGACGGCAGTGATCACCGGAGCGAGAACCTTGCCCCGGTCGGGATCGGCGAGTACCGCCAGAGCATCGTCGAGAGCGGCTGCCCGCTTCTCGTCGAGCTGACCACCATCGCGGAACAGATCGCGAACCTCGGTAAGGAGTTTGACCGCCAGCTCATCCCGCCGACGCTCACGCCAGAGCACCGAGCCAGCGCGCCGGAGCTGCTCCACCAGCGCGGCCCGCACCGGGTCCGGACGCCGCGCAGCGGCGCGATGAAGCCTCTCGACTTCATCGCGCCGAGCGTCGAGACCATCGCGCGCCAAGGCGCGCAACCACGCGCCGGGCTTGACGCCCAGTGCCGCCCCGCGCGCGTCGATGGCCGCCCGCTCCGGAGCGCTGAAGCGCACCGTCACGCGGGCGGACAGCCGGTCCGACGCGCACGCGGCTTCTGCGGCACTTCCCCCACGGCCAGCAGGGTAATTGTCGGACAACGCTTCGCGCCGCCCTCCAATTACCACGCCCCCGTCCTCCCTCGCTTCGCTCAGTCCGGGCGGGGTCTCTGCTTCTTCGCCCGCCATGCGGGCAGCGGCACTACTGGACATGATCACCACCGCCCCAAGCTGTTTCGCCGGCCCCGGCCGACGCCGTGGCAGGCGGCTCCTGCGTCGCCACCGGCCCATAGGCCGGAGCGTCATCGTCGCCGAACAACTCATCGCGGATGAGCTTGAACTCTGCGGTGAAGACAGCGCGGCCGTCACCGATCTTGGAGTGCAGGCGCTTACCGAGCTTGGCCGCTTCGCGGGCGTCCTTCTGCTTCTGCTTCGCCTTCAGATCAGCGACCCGGGCCTCAGCCTCGGCGAGCAGTTCGTCGAGGTTCTTGCGGGTGTTCTTGTTGTCGGTCATAGAGTTTCCTCTCGTTGGTTGCCGGGTGCTTCCCGGTGGGAATTGGTTGTCGAGCGCGAGGACTTCAGGCGGCGCGTTGGGCACGGTCATTACCCCGATCACCAGTCGGGGAGGCAGTCGACGACCTCAGCGAGCGCGTTCAGATCGGCGTCGGCCAACACCCGAGCCCGACGGTCGCGCTTACTCATGTGCTCCCACTGAGCGCGTGTGAGATCACCGAGCCCGAGCGACGACAGGTAGGCGATCTTCTGAGCCACCGGGACGCGCGATGCCAGCACCGGAACGGCGACCAGACCTTCCTTGTGCGCGGCCACCAGCTCAGTAAGAAGCGCGGACTCGACCGTTCGGATACGCCGGCCGACGGTGCTGTCGTAGCGGCGCTTCCACGTCTTCATGTCGGAGACCGTGCGCAGGGTTCCGGTCGGCCGGTCCTCGCCCGTAGTGCCGGGGCGCATAGCCGCGATATGGCGGGCGATGTCTCGTCCACGCGAGTAATCAACGACCGTCCCCCACGCGGCGGTGTCGTAGCCGGCCACCTCATGCCCACGGACCTCGTCGGCCCGCAGTTTGTCCAGCCTCGGCTGACGCTTCATGTCGAAGTCGAGAGACACAGCGGGGGCCCGGTGGACCGGTCCGAAGTCGAGACGGTCGGCGGTGCGCGACAGTTCCCGGAAGGACGGGAAGGAGGTATAGGCGTTCAGTATCTTCCCGTCACGGGAGACCGCCGTGTCGACGAACCACTCGCGCTCGGCCACGGACCCACCGCGCTCGATGCCGTCCGGTGTTTTCAGACCGGCTTTGGCGAGCACCCCGCCCGGCGACATGCTCACGTTCCCGCGAGTCGTGAGATTGGTCAGATCGTCCTGCTGGTGCTTCACCTCCCAGACCGACGGGTCACCGACCAACGCTTCGCGGGACGCACGGAATACTTCAGCCAATCCGAAGGCGTCACAGCGCTCGACGTCGGCTTCGGGAGTGATGAACCCGTCGGTCGTCACGCTCAGCAGATCGATCTGGTTGGCCATGCCGAGCAGGAATGCCCGGACCAGGCTGGTGATCATCGCGGCGTGGAACGGCGATGTCACGGCAGACCCACCGATGGACTCCATTTCCTCGGCCCAGGAGTTCCAACCACGACGCTCAGCGACGTCCTGCGCAAGCTTGCCGTAGCAGGAGTTGGTGGCGACCTTGATCATCAGCTCGACGAGCGAGCCCTTGCCCCAGATCCGTTTGGCCGCAGCACGATCAGCGACCATCTGCTGTACTGCAGAGCGCATGGACCGGGAGGGCTCGCCGCCATGCTCCAGCACGCGCAGCCGATACCCGATCTGGACATCGACGCGAGCGCCGAGCTTGAGAGCCAACATCAGTTCAGGGCCACAGCACCACGCCCCCTCGAACGAGTCGAACTCGACAGCGGCCATTCCCTCTCCCTGAGGGGCACCAATGCCGTACGAGGTCCGCGGGTAGATGATCGACTGGCCGACCTGAACCGGCAAGCACGGTTCGACGCCTTCAGGGAACTCCCAACTGGCGTAGGCGACCAACGGAGTGGCAAACCCCAGCGGGAAGTCGTCGACGGACAGCGCCCGGTCCTTGATGACTTCCTCGATACACCCGCGCTCGAAGTCGACGTCGACAACGGCGGCCATCGCAGATGGATACGCCGACTGGATGTCGTGGTCGTACGTCGTCGTCGGGAAGTAGCCGACTTTCAAGCAACTGTTCCAACCACCGTGGAAGGCCTTCTTGAAAGCGGAGTGAACCTGGTTGGCATCACCGTCGACCGGCGTCTGTGAACGCACCGCGTAGTAGCTCAGCCCATCGTCGGAGACTTCCTGCCCCTCGTCGACGGACACTAGGCCCTGGAAGCGAGCCGAGAACTCAGCGTTGGTCGAGATGTTCAAGTAGTCCTTGATCCCAGCCCGCAGAGCATGAGCACCGCCGCCCGAGAGCGTCACCGGGGGCACGGCGTTGACTCCCCAGAGTGCCGTCGAGTACTCCAGAACGATCGCGGCGTCGTTGACGCCGTACTCCAGGAAGTCCACGAGGTTGTCGTGGCGAAAGCCGGTCATGTCCTCGATGGCGTCACCGACATCGAGCTTCGGCACCCCGCACACTTCACCGAGCGACTTGAGGCTGTTGGAGCCGGCGGCGGCCTGACCCATCGTGTCCCGGACGGTGATGGACAGCGGCAGGTACCGCTGGCTCGAACCGCGAGGACCGGAGATAGCCGCCATACGGATCGGCTTCAGCGACACCAGCCCACCGGACGCTGACGTCACCCGGCGCATGATGTCGTCGAAGCGACCATCGCCCCGACGTCGACGCGGCCGAGCGAACGCCGTCAGATCGGCCGGCAGGTAGTGGCCAACGAGCACCACACCGACACCGTGACGCGCGTAGAGAGCGCTCATGCTCGCGACGTAGTCACCGCCGACCCAGAAGTCGCGCCGGGCCACTCCGCGAGGATCAGGAAGACCGGCCGAACGCCACAGGCCGCTCTCACGGATCACGACCGCCAGGCAGTCGGCGATAACCAGCGGACCGCCGTAGCTCCCGCCACCGTCGGTATGACGGACCGCTCCGTCGGCCAGCGGCAGCAGCACGATGTCGAAGCGATAGCCGCTGTCCAGGGGATCGAAGACCGAGAACTGGTAGCTATCGATCGTCCGCCGACCGCCGGTGTCGTAGGTGAACTCGGTGTCGAAGCCGATGACCGGGGCGGTCTGGTCGGTGCCCATCGCGCGCACCGTCGCGAGGTCGCCAAACGAGGCCGGATCAGGCCCCGGCGACGGCACGCTGGCCTGGCCGGAACGGCCAGGCCAGTCTGCCGTTCCCATAGGGGATTTTGGCCTGAAAACATCGCCGCAGTTCAGGGTCTGTTTTCCGACGTTCTCGCTGACAACGTCCCCGGGAACGTTGTCAGAACCGACCCTCGCAGCGGGCTCTTCCGACTCGCTCGGAGGCCGCTCAAGGCGACGGACGAGGACAGCAGTACCGACGCCACTGACGAGCTCGTGATCGACCGTCCAGGGTGTACCGGCGACACCTTCCCGGACTCGCTGGTACTCGACATCGCTGTCGTCCCAGGCAACGCGGCGCGCGCCCATCAGACGCTCCCCAGCAGAGAAGACAGACGACGCACCTGGGCGTCGGTCAGCGGTGGAGCGGTGGCCACCACGCGTTGAATCGCGGACTCGACGTCCTCGAACGTGGTGGCGCGCTTCGGGACAGCGAGAGCGTCGAGGTCAGCGCGGAGGACCTTGACGCGCCCGCCGATCTTGACCGCTGGCAGCTTCCCATCGGCGATGTACTTGCGAAGGGTCTGGTACGCGCCATAGCCCAGCGCGACGGCCTCGGTGAGGTTGAGATAGTGAGATTGATCGGACGCAGGAGGCGGGGTGTACCCCATCAGAAACTCCAGACAGCTGTAACTGTCCGGAGGGGGTTGCGTTTACCGGCTTACTACTTGGGCGGCCTGCAGGTACCGTGCTCCGTTGACGTCTACGACGCCAGTTGCTTTACGGGAGCGCTAACTCCCTACCCAATCCCTATTCGGCACCTCGCCTGCCATGCGAGGCCATTACCCGTTTCACGTCCTGTCGGAGGATTTACCCGCTGCTCGCGGTTCGGTGCGCTACACCGTGGGGCGATGCCTTGGTTCGCCTCCACCCTCGGGGTGATCCCTCCCCGAGGATCTTGCGGTCGCGATCTTCAGAGACTTGTCGCGATCCTACCACTCTTGTCAAGCAGGGGTCAGGCGGAGCACCCATAACGCAAGTCATGTTCTGAAAGCGGTGGAGTTCCGGTTTAACGTCTAGCGTTATTGACGCGTCTCGTTATATTATGTCCGGGTGATCAGGTCCTTCGGCGACAAAAGCACCGAGCGGATCTGGCAAGGGCAGTACGTCAGGGGTATGGATCGGACGGTTCAACGCGCAACGCTGCGGAAGCTCGAGATCATCCACGCGGCCAGTGATGTGGAGGATCTTCGGATTCCGCCGGGTAATCGGCTGGAACGACTCATCGGTGACCGGCGCGGTCAGCACAGCATTTGTGTCAACTCGCGGTGGCGTATCTGCTTCGTCTGGCGAGAAGGAGGTGCGGAAGATGTCGAACTCGTCGACTATCACTGACGGCGATCTGATCGAGCCGATCCATCCGGGAGAGGTTCTGATGGAAGACTTCATCGAGGGTTTCGGGATCACCCAGAATAGGCTGGCCGTGTCGATCGGTGTTCCGCCGCGGCGGATCAACGAGATCGTGCACGGCAAACGCAGGATCACCGCCGACACTGCGATCCGTCTGGCTCGGTACTTCGGTACCTCCGAGGAGTTTTGGATGAATCTGCAGTCGCACTACGATTTGCGCGTTGAGCGACGAGCACTTACGAAACAGGTCGATGCCATCACCCCGTTGCAGGGGGTATGACCGTGCCGCACGCCCAGATCGAGGTTCGTCGGCAGTGGGCCGTCGAGGAGGAAGTCGCGATCATCAACGCTGTTCATGACTCGTTGGTCGCCGCCTTCCGGATTCCGCAGGGCGACAAGCACATACGACTGGTGGTTCACGAGCCGCACCGGTTCGCGCATCCGCCGAACTTGCAGCAACCGGAGTATCTGACGCTGATCCACATCGACTGCTTCGAAGGTCGTTCGGTGGACGCCAAGCGGCAGCTGTACCGGGAGATCATCGATCGTCTCGAGCCCTTCGGGATCCCCGCTGACTATGTCTCGATCACCGTGCGCGACATCCCGACGTCGAACTGGGGGATCCGTGGCGGCGAGGCCGCCTGCGACGTCGACCTCGGGTTCGATGTCGGAGTGTGATCAGCCGGACGGGCAGACGTTCGTCGGTGCCGTCATCCGGTCGAATTCAAGCTGTTCGGGTCCGTGGCCCGTGGCACGCACGCCCGGGATCTGCTTTTGCGTTAGTCGACGCGGTCGAGCGCAACCTCCAGATCATCGGCGAAGCGGTGAACCATCACCTCGCCGACGGCTGATCCCCTAGCGCGATTGGCGCCGCCGGTCATCGCGATGTCACGAACGCCTCGTGGTGAACGGGAAAGTTCACTGAGTTCGCGATGAAGCACCATTCATGGGCCTGGTGATGTGCTGCGGCTGCCGCTTCGTGCATGGACGCATCAGCAACGACGACGCGCGGCCGTAACGTCACCTCACGGAAGGCGCCACCGCCGAGGCCGTCTTCGACCATCACGCCGGTCGCTTCGTCTTCATAGTCCACGACGACGACGCCGGCCTGTACGCACGCGTGTAGGTACGAGAGCAGGTGGCACTCACTCAGCGCCGCCAGCAGGAGATCTTCGGGATTCCACTTGGTGCTGTCGCCGCGAAACGGCTTGTCGCTGGATGCGGTGATGTCGGGCTTTCCGGCAATTGTCAACGTGACGGTGCGGTCATAATCGCGATAGCCACTCGTGCCACTGCCGCGGTTTCCCGTCCAGCTGCTATGTACCTGATACCGATGTTCACCGAGCATGGGCACAGTCTGTCACCTGGTGACGTGAGCTATTGTTCTTGCGCAGCTCAGACCGAAAGCGGCGGTGGGGTTCCGCTTCAACATCTGGCGCGAGGTGAAGACAGGGATGCCGGGGCGATTGCCCTGATGGTGACCTAGGCCGACAGCGCTTCAGCCGCCGAGGTCGACGGCCGACCGATCAGATCCTGCAGGTCGGTGCTCTGCGAGTAGAGCGCGCCCTGCGCGATGATGGGGTCCATCGCCGCGTACATGCTGGCTGCCTCTGCCGGCATCCCGAAGCCTTCGAGGGTTTGCTGGTATTCCGCCACCGACTGGTCGGTGTAAACGACCGGACTGCCGATGATAGTGGAGACTGCATCGGCGATGTCCTGGTAGGAGAGTGCGGGGGAACCCGCGAGCTCGTAGACCTTGCCGGTGTGGCCCTCGCCGGTCACGACGACCGCTGCGGCCTCCGCGTAGTCGCGGCGCGCGGCACCGGAGACCTTCGCTGATCCGGCTGCGCCGTAGAACTTCCCGACAGCCTTGCCCGAGTCGATCGCCGAGGCATAGTTCTCCCAATACCAACCATTGCGCAGCAGGGTGTGGTCGATTCCTGACTTCGCGAGCAGCTCTTCGGTACCCCGGTGTTCGGCGGCCAGGCCGAGCTCGGAGGTGTCGAGATTGAGCAGGCTGGTGTAGACGATGAACTGCACACCAGCCGTCTTAGCGGCATTGATGATGTTGGCGTGCTGTGCCAGGCGCTTACCCACCTCGCTGCCCGAGATGAGCACGAGGCGGTCGACGCCTTTCAGGGCGGAGGCCAGGGCGGGCTCGTCGTCGTATGACGCGACACCCAAGTGGACGCCCATCTCGGCAAGGCTCGCGCCCTTGGCCTGACTGCGGATGATCGCGGTGATGTCGTCGGCGGCGACGCCGTGGGCGAGGAGGGACTCGACGACGTGACTGCCGAGGTGGCCGGTTGCTCCGGTGACTGCGATGCGCATGAGGGTTCTTCCTGTGGGGTGCTCTTTGTCGTAATCCATCATGGCACTAACTAATCAGAAGCGCAATTGATTGGGAAGTGCTTCCTTCTGCAGTATTCTTGGAGGGGTGACTGACCTCGATAGCGATCCGGGACGCTCGTTCGACGCGGATGTCTTCTCGCGCATGTGTGCCTCGCGGGGGGTGCTTCAGCACGTGACCGGCCGCTGGAGTGCGCTCATCGTGGTTGCGCTGCTGGAGAACAACGCCCCGATGCGATTCGCGGCGATCCGTCGTCGTGTCGACGGCATCAGCGATCGGATGTTGTCGCAGACCCTGGGGCAGATCGAGCGGGAAGGAATCGTGGTGCGCACCGTGCATAGCACCATCCCGCCGCACGTCGAGTACGGGCTCACGGCGCTGGGGCAGAAGATCGCAGAGCCGTTGACGGCACTGATCGGGATCATCGAGTCCGAGTTGCCACACGTGCTCGCAGCGCAGAAGGCATTCGATGATGCCGACGAGAGGCGAAGCTGAGGGCTCCAGAGCACGCTCGCGGTATCGATCGGTGTACCGGGCGCGGGGGTTCTCTTGACCAGACCGCGCCGGTAAATCCCTGGAGGAATCGGGTGACGATCAACTGCCCGATCACCGAGTATTACGGATATGTACACAATCGACGGTAACTGTGTAATATCCGCGATGTGCAGAATGTTGCCCCCGAGGACGAAGCGATCACGCCCGGACCGCTCAGTGCGCGGTCGGTGGCGCTGAATCTGCTGCTGGGTGCCCCGCCCGCCGGATTGGCTGGCCGCGATTTGATCCGGCTCGGTGAACGATTTGGGGTGGCGGGATCCACCATGCGGGTGGCGCTGTCGCGGATGACCGCTGCCGGCGAACTCGAATCCGCCGACGCGATCTATCGACTCTCCGAACGCCACCGGGACCGGCAGGCGCGCCAGGACGCACAGATCAACCCGCACCTCCGGGACTACAGCGGACGATGGGTCCAGGTGGTCGTCGTCGGTACGGGGCGCCGCGCCGCTGACCGCGACGAACTGCGACGCGCCATGCGTGGTGCGCGATTCGGCGAATTGCGCGAAGGGGTCTGGATGCGGCCAGACAACCTTGCGGATCTGGTCCGGCCGGACTATCCGGGACTGGAGTACTTCCGGGCCACCGCCGAGGACCCCCAGAAACTCTGCGCACAACTGTGGGACCTGGATCGCTGGGCGGCGCGGGCGCAATCGCTGATCGGCGCGCTGCGTACCCCCGACTCCGAGCCCGTCGTGCTGCTGTCGGCGGCGGCCGCTGCCGTGCGGCACCTGCGCGAAGACCCGGTGCTGCCGCCCGAGTTGGCCCCGGCCGACTGGCCGGCCAACCACCTCCGTGCGGCCTACGAGTCCTTCCGCGACGACCTGACACGCAGTCTGCTGGAGGCCGACCCGCCGCTGCCCACCAGTGCGCCCGCACTGGGCAACCGCGCCGTAACGAACGCGCGCCATACCGAACGATCACTGACGTCCCGTCCGGGTCGTCAATCGAGAGGGAAGTGAACATACGATGCAGACGCATACAGTTTTCAACCAAGCGCCGCCGCTGGTGGACTTCAACACCGCCGACTATCCGCCGCTGCGCGAAGCGTTGGCCCGGGTCGGTGCTCCGTTGGATGAGCTCGATCAGGTCGGCGCCGCGGCCGGCAGTGCGGCGGTAATCGAGCTCGGCGACCGCGTCGAGGCGCATCCGCCGATCCTCAAGACGCACGACCGGTTCGGCAACCGCATCGACGAGGTCCACTACGACCCGGCCTACCACGAACTGCTGACCAAGGCATTCGAGTTCGGGCTGCATGGTGCTCCGTGGGTGTCCAACGATCCAAATGCGCATCTGCTGCGTGCGGCCAAGTTCTCCGCGTGGCAGGTGGTCGACGCCGGGCACGGCTGTCCGATATCGATGACCTATTCGGCGGTCCCGGCCCTTCAGGTCGATGCCGAGTTGGCGGACCGCTACGTGCCTCTGCTGGCCAGCAGCATCTACGACCCGCAGCTCCGGATCATCTCCGATAAGCAGGGCATATCGGCGGGAATGTCGATGACGGAGAAGCAGGGCGGCTCCGATGTTCGGGCCAACACCACCACCGCCACTGAACTCGCCGACGGCACCTACCGCATCGTGGGCCACAAATGGTTCACCTCGGCGCCGATGTCGGACATCCTGTTGACGCTCGCGCAGGCGCCGGGCGGGCTCACCTGCTTCGTCCTGCCCCGGGTGCTACCGGACGGTTCGCGCAATGCCATCGGCGTGCAACGGCTGAAAGACAAACTCGGCAACAAGTCCAACGCCAGCAGCGAAGTGGAATACCAGAACGCGATCGGTTGGCGGCTCGGCGACGAAGGCAAAGGGGTGCGCACCATCATCGAAATGGTGAACGGCACCCGGCTCGACTGCACGCTGGGCACCGCCACCCTGATGAAGCACGGCGTTTCCCTGGCCGCACACCACGTCAACCACCGAGCAGCCTTCGGGCAGACGCTGATCGATCAGCCGCTCATGCGCAATGTGATCGCCGACCTGGCGATCGAGGCCGAGGCCTCCATGACGGTCGCGCTGTGGTTGGCCGGGCTCACCGATCAGGCCCGCGCCGGCGATGAGCGGGCGGCGGCGCTGCGCCGAATCGGTCTGGCAGTGTCGAAATACTACGTGTGCAAACGCGGCCCGGCCCACGCCGCCGAAGCGCTCGAATGCCTCGGCGGCAATGGCTTCGTCGAAGAGTCGCGGATGCCGCGCCTGTTCCGGGAATCCCCGCTGGGATCGATCTGGGAAGGCAGCGGAAATGTCGCCGCCCTCGATACCTTGCGGGCCATCGGCCGCCAGCCCGAGACGCTGGGCATCTTGTTCGAGGAACTGGAACAGGCCCGCGGCGCGGACCGGCGGTACGACGAGTTCCTCACGGCGCTGCAAAACCAGTTCACCGATCTGAATAACCTGGAATATCGCGCCCGCACCATCGTCGGCGATCTGGCGGTGGCGATCCAAGCATCGCTGCTGCTGCGCTTCGGCAATCCCGCCGTGGCCGACGGCTTCACCGGCTCCCGGCTCGCCGGGTCATGGGGCAATGTCTTCGGAACCTTGGACTCCTCAATCGACACGGCCGCCATCATTGCGCGCGCCACCCCGAAGTCATGACCGGCCACACCGTTGCGCCGCAGGCGCAGACCCGACGCCAGGAGCCCACTCCGGCGCAGATCCTCGATGACCGGGCACGGACGGCGCCGACGGCGCCGGCCTACGTTGACGGCGAAGCGCGATTCTCCTTCGGGCAGGCGGCCTCGCGCGCCCGCGTACTCGCCGGCTGGCTTTCTGCGCGGGGAGTCGGCTCGGGTGACCGGATCCTCCTGATGGCCAAGAATGGTGAGTTCTCGGCGACCACCGTATTCGCGGCCTCGCATCTGGGTGCCGCGGTCGTCATGGCGAACTGGCGGTTGTCGCCAGCCGAGATCGCCTACGTCTTCGATGATTCGACGCCGGTCGCGGTGCTGTACGAGAGTGTTTTCGAGGAGGCGCTCAGCCAGGTGACGCAGATCCGCGGCGAGTTCAGCGGTCCGCTGCTGCGCCACGGTCTGGGGGCGGCCGACGTCGCCGAGTACGACTCGGTGCAAGAGGCGGAAGCTGCGGGGGAGAGTACGGCGACCGGCGATGCGAACGCGACCGCAGTGGTCATGTACACCTCGGGAACCACCGGGCGACCCAAGGGGGCCGAGCTCACCGGCGCCAACCTGTTCTGGTCGGCGCACGGCATGTCGAGCAGTATCGAGTGGGAAGCCGCCCACCGCTTCTTATTGGCCGCGCCGATGTTCCACATCGGCGGTCTGGCCCCACTTTTCGCTAACGTGCTTCGCGGATCGACTACGGTCTTCGTCGCTGATTTTGACCCCGTCGCGGTGTGGGAGCTGATTGGCACCGAGCGGATCACCACGATGATGACCGTCCCGGTCATGCTCGCTGCCATGGCGCAGGTGGCCGCCGCGAAGACGGTGGACACCAGCAGTCTGGTCAACGTGACCTGCGGCGGATCGGCGGTGCCGACGAGCCTGATCGACACCTTCGCGCACTGGGGCGTGGAGGTGCAGGTGGTCTACGGAATGACTGAATTCTCCGGCGGCCTTACCTACTATCTGCCCTCGACAATGCCGAGCCACCGGGGCAGCCAGGGGCGGCCGGTGTTCTACTCCGATATCGCCGTCATCGACCCGGACACCGAACATCGGTTGCCAGCGGGAGAAGTCGGGGAGATCGTCGGCGACGGGCCGCAGCGTTTCGCGGGCTATCTGGGCAATGCGCAAGCTACCCGCGACGCGCTCACCGCTGACGGGTGGTACCGCACAGGGGATGTCGGATTCATTGACGACGCCGGGATACTCACCGTCGTCGACCGGATCAAAGACATGATCATCAGCGGCGGTGAGAACATCTACCCGGCCGAAATCGAGGCGGTGCTGCTCAGCCATCCAGCCGTCGTCGACGCGGCGGTGGTCGGGCTGGCAGACGAGAAGTGGGGGGAGGTTCCGGTGGCGTTCGTCGTCGCCGACCCCGCGGTGGTCGACGCCGCACAGCTGCTGGCGCTCACCGGCGGCAGGCTGGCTCGCTACAAGCAACCCAAACAGGTGGAATTCGTTGACACGTTGCCGCGCAATGCGGTCGGTAAGATTCAGAAAGGGCAGCTACGTGAGCACTGAGTACCCACACCGGATACCGGAAACACCGCAGGCATCGGTGGAGCTTCTCGAACGGGTGGTGCCACCGCCAAACCGGCCGCCGCTGCTGTATCTGGCGATGGCGGCTAACCCGGAGGTGCTGCGGGCCTACGTCCAGGGTCCGATCTTGGGGTTGCATGGACTGCTCCATACCGGGCAGTTGGCGCCAGCCGAGCGTGAACTGTGCATTCTGCGGGTCACCGCCCGCAGCGGTGCCGAACACGAGTGGGGCGTGCACGTCGCCTACTTCGGGAAGACCTCGGGTCTGCCGCCGGCGCAGGTCGCTGCCACCGTCACCGGCGAGGACGCCGCAGAACCGTGGACGCCGCGCCAGCGGGCCATCGTGGCGGTGGCCGATGCGATGGTGGACATGCGTGAACTCACCGACGCCGAACTCGCCGAGATCGATGGGGTCCTGACCGTGGCGACCCGGACGGAGATCGTCGCCATCAGCGCGCAATATCTGGGGATCTCGGCCACCTGCCGGGCCCTGGGCATCCCGCCCGAGCCGGGTGCTCCGCGTTTCCCGGAGCCGCCGGCATCCTGATCGTCCGGCTTCCCGATCGGCTGGGTGTGCCGATCGGGAGCAGGGGTCAGTTGCCAGTGGCGTCCGGTGCGGCCAGCAACGGCGTCATCGCGGCCAGCGTGAGCGCCAGCGGGCGGGGCGAGCTGGTGACGCGAGCCATCATGATGGCGCCCTCCAGCGACGAGACGCATAGCAGTGCGATATCGCCGGCCTCGTCGGGCCGGTGACCGGCGCGCACGAGGGCCTCGGTCAGCAGCGACACCCATTCGCCGACGATCTCGGCTACGACCGGGCCGAGGTCGTCGTCGGCATACGCCTCTTGCGCCGCGGCGCCGATCGGGCAGCCGGCCGTGTACTCGGTGTCGGCCAACTGATCCCGGTACTGCTCGCAGATAGCGCGGTACAAATCGGTGGGCGCCACACCCTGCTCGACGCCCTCGCGGAGGCGGGCGCTGACCAGCCCGCCGACCCAGCGCAGTGCATCCGAGAGGAGTTCGGCGCGACCTCCGGGGAAGTGGAAGCCGACCGATCCGCGAGGGCTGCGGCTTTGTTCGAGCACCCCGGCGATCGATGTGCCGGCCACACCGCGCTCACCGATGAGTAGCGCGGCGCCGGTCACCATCCGCTGGCGTGTATCGGTTCTGGCTCCCACCTGCGCCTCCTGATGGTCGTAGAGGTATGCTATGTTGCATAGCATACCTAAGGAGATGTCATGCGTGAGCTTACCTACGTCCGAAGCGGCACCCTGGAGTGGCGCGAACGGCCCGCGCCTACCCTGATTGAGGCGACCGATGCGCTGGTGCGGCCGTTCGTGGCCAGCCGGTGCGACGGTGACACGCTTCCGCTGCACAAGAACGTCACCCGCCCGATGCAGGCCGCCGTCAAGGTAGGGATGATCGATCCCGTCGTCACCTCGATCGTCGGCGACGTGCCCTTCCACGGGCCGTTCGGCATCGGGCACGAGGCGATCGCCCAGGTCGTCGAGGTGGGCGCACAGCTCACGAACCTATCGGTCGGCGACATCGTCGTCGTACCGTGGGCCGTTGCCTGCGGAACCTGCTACGAATGCAGTCTCGGATTGACCGCCAAGTGCTCGACGATGGCCGCGCAAAGTCCCGGAAAAACCTTGGCCGCCTTCGGCTTTGGGCCCTCTTGCGGCCAATGGGGCGGCATGGTCGCCGATACGCTTCGGGTTCCGTTCGCCGACTTCAACCTGGTTCGGCTCCCCGCCGGGCTCGACCCCCTGCGGGTGGCGTCGGCGAGTGACAATCTCTCCGATGCGTGGCGCTCGATCGTGCCCCCGCTCGGATTGCGCCCGGGCGGCAAGGTGCTGGTGATCGGCGGCGGCGGGCAGAGCATCGGTCTGTACGCCGCGGGCCTGGCCGTGGCCCACGGGGCCGCTGTCGTGGACTACCTCGACGACCGCGATGCCCGCTTGGAGATCGCCGACTCGCTGGGCGCCACCGCCCACAAGATCGACAAGAAGCGCGGCAAATCGATCCTCGCCTCGGTCCCCGACCGCTACGACGTCGTCGTCGAGGCTTCCTCGCAGGCTCAGGGTCTGCGGGATGCGATTCGCGCGCTGCGCCCGGGCGGCATCTGCACCGGCACCGGCTACTACCTCAACACCGGAACCAAGCTTCCGGTGATGGACATGTACGCCACCAGCGCCACCCTCCACGTCGGTGTCTCCCACACGCGACCGGCCATGCCCGAGCTTCTCGACTTTGTGGCCACCACCGGCTTCCCCGCCGAGAAGGTGACCACCTTGCTGGCTGACTGGGATGACGCACCCGAGGCCTACGCCGCGCACACCACCAAGGTTGTGCTGCACCGGCCCACGCTCGACCTGACCTGACCTGACCTGACCTGACCTGGGCCTGACCTGACCTGGGCCTGACCTGGGTCTTCGTCGGCGGAGCGTGGTGGAGCGTCTCGGTGGCCCGAGATGAGCGGGTGGTCGATCTGCTCGACGACGGCGAGCAGAAACTGCTGACCGAGGCTTCGCGGTTGGCCGGAGTCGGAATGACCGAAGGTGTGAATGCGCGCTGCTGACCACACTCGACTCGCCACTGGACGCAGTGGGAGCTTTCATTGCGGTGACGTGCGATGGGCTCGTTGCCGGTGACTTCGCCGACGGATGCTCGGTCGTCGCTTCAGCGCTTGCGCTCGAGAAGGTCCGTCCACGCTGCGTAGCATGGGTGCTACGATGGCCGTTATGAGCACGCCCCAGGAGGAGAGTCTTTCGCAGCGCGAGTTGCGCAATGAGTCTGGACGGGTGCTCCGGGCTGTCGCCGAGGGGTATTCCTTCGTGCTTACCAATCGCGGGGTGCCGGTCGGTCGCATCGTTCCGCTCGATGCTCCGGCTCCGACGTTGCCTATCGTGCGGCCGGCGAAGCGTCTCGGTGGCTGGGCGGCGTTGAAGCCGGAACGGACGGAGAGCGATCGTACGATGACGCAGATCCTCGGGGAGTTGCGTGAGGATCGCGTGTGAGTGACGCTTCGCTCGTGTACGCGGACACGTCGGCGCTCGGGGCGTTGCTCGTTGCGCAGTCGGAGACTGAGGCGCTGGCGGCCTGGCTCGACGAGGCGAAGGTCCGGCTTGTTTCGAGCGATCTGCTCGAGACCGAGTTGCGGCGCATGGCCATGCGGGAGGGGCGGGATCAAGAGAAGGTCAGCGCGATCCTCGACGGAGTGTCGATTGCTGCGCTCGACAGGGCCACGTACCGCTCGGCAGGGTTTTTACCGATGCGCTATCTGCGTACCCTTGACGCCTTGCACCTGGAGGCTGCGATACGCCTTGACGTCGAGGCCATCCTCACGTACGACGTGGGGCTTGGTGACGCGGCGAGCGCGGCAGGGCTAGATGTCATTGCTCCGGGCTTCGGACTCTAATACCAGCCTCGCGCGTGCTGGTCATCGTGATGTCACCAAAGCCTCGTGGCAGACTCTCAGCTACGCGACGCTGGCTTCTCGGCTCGACGAGGCCCTTCCTTGCGATGAAACCTACAATGTCGCAACAGTTGGAAGTGCATCGAGCTCATTTCGAACCTCGACCGATTGGTGGCGGCGGTCGACATCCGATCGGTAAGCGAACCGGTCTGGGTCGACGGAACTCGCCTCGCGCCCCGGGTTGACATCACCTGGCCGACACAACCGGTGGAATACGACGGCACTCTCGACGTGAACAAGATCGCCGACGACGTCGTCGCTCGCATTCACGGCGACCCCGTCTTCGCCGCTCGCGTCGCCGCTTCGCTGGGCGCCTCCGACGCGAGCGGCGAAGAAGCTCCACCGCGGCATCCCTGAGCCAGGCCGGACCGTTCCGGCGGTGGGCTGATGCCGGGACCGACTACTCGGCGTCGCCGGGCGTGCGACGGGCCTTCTTGACCTCGGCGCGCCGGGTCTTGGCCTCGAGGCGGCGGCGCCGGGAACCGGCGGTCGGACGGGTGGGTCGTCGCGGAACCGCCGGAGCGACCGACTCCCGCAATACATCGGCGAGCCGTTCGCGGGCCGCGACCCGATTGCGTCGCTGAGCGCGGTCCTCCGAGGCCGTGATCGTCAGGACTGTGCCGTCGAGCCGCGGCGCCAGCTCGGTCAGTGCTCGGCGGCGCTGCGCGTCGGTGAACGCGGTCGTCGTCGCCAGATCGACGCTGAGCTGGACGCGCGAATCGGTGGTGTTCACGCCCTGCCCGCCGGGGCCGGATGAGCGCGAGAACTGCTCGGTCAGCTCCCCCGCGGGGATGCGCAGTCCCTGCGGCGCGCCGGGTCCCGGCGCGATGAGCAGATCGTCCATGAATGCCATTCTCCCCGGCCACGCCGGTCGTAGTCTGGGTGGCATGACCGACGACCGGCAGCTCGGCTCTGACATGCGCGGGACCACTGAGCCTGAACTCACCGCACCGGTGTCCCTCACCGGGCCGGACGGGAGGCTGAACCGGGCGGCGGTCGGCTTCGCCCGCTCACCGCTGGTCGACACCGACGGCATCGGTCGGGGCGTGCGCGGCCGCGGCCGCAACAAACGCTGGGAGTACTGGAATGTCATCACGCCCGCACACATCGTGGGCATAACGGTCTCGTCAATCGACTATGCGGCCGTGCACGAGGTGTGGATCTACGATCGCGCAACCGGCGAGGAGGTCGGGAAGGCCGCGGCCGTTGTTCCGCCGCGCGGTGTCGAACTCCCCGGTTCACTTGCCGCCGGCCTGACCCGGGCGCGAGCCAGGAACCTTCGGATCGACCTGACTCCGCTGACCGGGGCGGGACCCGATTGCAGGCGACGATCCCCGGCGCCGCCGTCGACGTCGTCGTGCAGTGTCCCGACGGTCACGACTGCCTCGCGGTCGTCGTGCCGTGGAGCGACACCCGGTTCCAGTACACGGTGAAAGATGTCGCGCTGCCGGCGACGGGATCGCTGACGATCGGCGACGTGGTGCACCGGCTGCCCGCTGGCCGATCGTGGGCCGTTCTCGATCACGGCCGTGGCCGCTGGCCCTACGACGTCACCTGGAACTGGGGTGCCGGATCGGGCTGCAGCAATAATCGGGTTATCGGTCTCCAAGTCGGTGGCAAATGGACGGTCGGCACCGGCATGACAGAGAACGGCATCGTGGTCGACGGCCGACTGCACAAAATCGGTGCGGAATTGTCGTGGCAGTACTCCACGAACGATTTCCGCGCACCGTGGCGCGTCTCCGGCGGCGGGCTCGAGGCGGAGTTGCGACCCTTTCACGACAAGGTGACCCGGACGAATCTGGGGGTCCTGTCCAGTGCCACCGACCAGTGTTTCGGCACCTGGTCGGGCACCTACGACACCGGCGCCGAACAAATCGAATTCAGCGGTCTGACCGGGTTTGCCGAGCACGTCCACAATCGTTGGTGAGCGGTCGGTCGGTCAGCAGCCCGCTACGGCACATAGATAGCCCACAATGGGTTTGAATTCGGCACTCTCTGCTGGAGACGCTGGAAATCCTGGGTGATCGAGAAGCGGTGGACGCTATCGGTGAGGCGGATGCCGATATTGCTGCTGGTCGGGTCTATTCACTGGACGAGGTGGAGGCCGAGCTCCGCGCGAAAGGCGAAGGATTACTGCCCGAGGTAGAACGCGGCGGCGTTGCCCCAGAACACCGCCGCGGCCTGCTCGGGAGTCAGTACCTGCGCGATGCTTGTGAAGTCTTCGTCGCGGAAGGGGCGGCGGGCCCGCGTGGAGGGCAGGTCGGTGCCGACCATGAGCGCTGTTGGGTCGACCTCGGTGATCGCCCGGATGACCGCTGCGGGGTCGAGTTCGACGCGGCCGAAGCCGGTGGCCTTGACTTTCACGCCCTGTTCAACGAGGCGCAGCAGGTTCGGCAGGCCGTCTTCGTGCATGCCGAGGTGGTCGATACTGGCGGCCGGCAGCGCCGCGATTCGGCGCGCAAGGTCCTCGTCGATGGTGCGGGCATCGAGGTATAGCTCGGCGTGCCAGCCGGCCAGGTCGTGTACGCGACGGGCCAGGCGCTCGAGATCGTCCAGGTCGGCCGAGCCGCCCCGTGCGACGTTGAAGCGCACAGCGCGAACGCCAGCCGCGTGGAGTCCGCGAATGCGTTGGTCGCTGGTGTCGCCGGGGATCTGGGTGACGCCGACATAGGCGGGGCCGAGCGCCTGCAGCGCGTCGACGAGGTATCCCTGGTCGAAGGCCTGAAAGGATCCAGAGACGACCGCGCCCCCGGTGATGCCCAGTCCGGCGATGCGCTCCCGATAGTCGGTGACGGTGAACGGATCCGGAATGAATCCGTTGTTCGCGACCAACGGGTAGCGGGGATCGATGATGTGCAGGTGGGAGTCGAAGACGGGCTGCGTCACCGGTGGGTTCCCCGGGCATGCAGCAGGTCGCGGGTGATTTCCATGTGACCGACGTGCTGGGCGAGGTCCTGAAGGATATGGAGCAGTGCCCATTCGGGCGTCGCGGTGGCGAGGACCTCGACGCGGGTGGTGCCGCCTTGCACGCCGTCGGCGAGATCACGATCCCGGATGCCTTCGGTGGCGGCGATATCCACCCAGGCGGGTAGGCGCAGCTGGAGTGCCGCGAGTCGATCGACCATGTCGGCGACGGTGCCCGTGGCGGTGAACTCCGCACTGCGGTTGCGCGGAATGCGTTGTCCGGCAATGAAAGATCCGGCCCAATAGTCGACGACACCGATGCAGTGATTGGCGATGGCGTAACAGCTGTTCGCGCCCGGCAGGTCGGGGCGGATATTGGCCAGGTCATCGCCGAGGGTAGTCAGGATGGCCACCATCGAGCCGATGCATTCCGCGGTCTTGCTGAGAAACGCCGTCGCCAGCTCGGTGCGCGGGGTGATGGTGCGTCCGGCGAACGCCAGCAGCTGCTCGTTGGGACCGGCCCCGGCGGGCGGCTGCACCGCGGGGTCGAACATCCCGAGCTCGCGCAGTTCGTTGATGACCGGTCTCACCTCGGCCAGCAGGAAGTCGACAACCCGCGGCGAGGGATTCCACGGCTGTGCGGTCGCGGTGCACAGGTCATGGGCGTGCAACGCCAATTCCATGACCCGCATCGCTGCCAGAGTGGTCCCAGTCCTCGGTCCCGCACGGTGATCGACAAGTGTGTTGAGGTCAGCGGCCTCGGCGGCGGTCCGAAAGGCTTTCTCCTGCTGCCGGAATCGGGCGATCGGGTCGTCGCCGAGATAGTCGTTGCCGCGGGTGGCCGCAGTCTGTTCGGCGGAAGCGCCAGTCAGCAGCATCGCATAACGCTCGCCGCCGCCCGCCACATGGTTGATCAGCTCTGCGATCGTCCAAGCGCCGCAGCCGCTCGGCTGCGAATACGTCTGGGGGCCAACATTATTCAGCGCGGCAATCCACAGTGCCGCAGCGTCGTCCAGGGCGGTCGCGGTGGTGTCGGACAGTGTCATGAGGCTCCTTGCGCCGATATCCTGCGATCTGATCGTACGACTCGCCGTGTTCGTCCCATATATCCACTCTGTGGATATATGGGAAGATCGAGGTGTGGAAGCAGTGCCGAGTGCCCGTCGTGGCCGCCCCCCCAGAGGACAAGCAACGCTCTCGAAGGAACTGATCGTCGAGGCCACCCTTCAGGTCATCGATTCGGCCGGCATCGGCGGGGTGAGTATGCGAGCCGTCGCGGGTGGGTTGGGTGTTGATGCGAAGAGCCTCTACAACCACGTCGACGGCAAGGACGGACTGCTGGACGCGGTCGCTGAGGCGCTACTCGGGGCGGTCGACCTCCCGTCGCCGACGGGGGATCTGCGCGCCGACCTCATGGGAGTGGCCCAGGCTTTTCGGCGGCGGGCACTGGCGCACCCGGAGGCGGCGTCGCTGGTGCTTACCCGTCAGTTGTCGTCTTTCGACGGCCTTGCCCCGGTCGAGGCGGTCCTGCGTGCCCTTGGCGATGCAGGCTTTCTGGCCGAGGAGTCGGTACACCTGCTCCGAGCGGTGTTGGCGACGGTGATCGGGACGCTCCTACGAGAGGTCAATGCTGGACCGACCTACGGGACCGTCGACACGACCGGTATCGAGCAGCGGACAGCGGCGTTGCAGAGCAGCGGCCTGCCGGCGGTCGCCTCGGCTGCTTCATCTCTCGCGATATTCGATGCCGACAAGGAGTTCGAGTATGCGATGGAATTCTCTGTCGGCGCCGTACTACAACGCGCTCCCAGGGTGGCCGGGGACCGATAGGCAGCCAATTGAGGCTCGAGACTCCGGTCAGTCGTCGAGATTGGGTGTAGCGGTGTCGAGAAGCCGGGGGTCGGGTTCGGTGCCCGCCATGGCCAGCGCACCCTTGAGGGCACCGGCCAGCTTGGCTAGATCCTTGGGCTTCTTCTTGTCTAGGCCGCCGATGAGCTGCTTGAGAATGGTGAGCTGGTCGAAGTAGATCCGTTCGGTGACCAGATTCTCGTTCTCGTCGAAGATGAAGTACGCCGTCATTCGGGTGCGATGGGTGCCGCCCGTCGGTGGGATCTTGCCTAGCGGACCGAGGTGGGTGCCCGTCAGCCAAAACTCCACGATGACCGCATCGACGCTGTGCCGGAAGGCGATGATCTCGTGGTCCTGATCAGGGAAGGCAACCCGGGTGTCATGGTAATACTCACGCACCTCGCCGTCGCCGTCGTGGACGAGCATTTGGGCGATCAACTCGTAGTGCGGGTGCGGGAAGGTCGACAGGGTCGCATCCCAGTCCTGCGTCACCTCGTCGTGGAAATGGTCGAGGACGAGCTTCTCGCGAGCGCGCAGAACTTCTTCGGACGGCAGGGTGAATCGTGACATTCGAGATCTCCTTGGCCTACATATCCACAATGTGGGTATATCGAGGGACGATATATCCACGGTGTGGATTTCACAAGTGGTGGGAGTCGGTCACGGGCGCGCCAGGGTGCTGCGTATCCACCGAAACACCTTCGGCATCGCCCACCCGGCCGCGATCATGTGCTCACCCGGAACCGGCAGGTAGTCGACGGTCGCCCCCCAGGCGCGCCAGCGGTCGACCAGGTCGGTCACGCCCTGTTCCGGAATGAACTGATCGCCGAGGAAGCGTGCCTGCGAACCGTGGTACAGCAGCATAGGCGTGGCAGGCGGCGTGGCACCCGGCCTGTTTGCCTCGATCACCGCCTGCGCGACGTCGGATTCGAACGGCTCCGGGACGGTGGCCAAGACGCTCAGGTCGATGCGGGCCAGCCCCGATGCGGCCAACGGCATTTGTGGCAAGTCTTTGATGCGGGTGGCGAGGTAGAAGGCGAAGTCGCCGAACAGCTCCGTCATATCCGGGTACTCGCGGGCCTGCCCGATGGTCGCCGCCGCGAACAGGCCCGAGCCGAGGGCGCCGTTCATACTGCGGAACAGCAGGCCGTAGTCGGTCGGTGTTCCGCCGGCGACGGCACCGTTGAAGCGGAGCTCCGGCGCATAAATCGGCTGCTCCTGTGCCGCCCACACGGTTGCGATGGCACCGCCGCTGTACCCGTCCAGCACCATCGGCGACTCGGCGAGATCGGGCCGAATGCGGTGCAGGCCGCGCACCGAATCGAGGACGGCATGGGCAGCCATCACCCCGGCCGAGTACGCCATTCGCGGGCCCTCGTGATCGGGGATGAGGACCGCGTAGTTGCTGGCCAGAAGCAGGGGGAGTAGCGGAGGGGTGTCGACGTAGGTGCCCCGCGCGATCCGATAGGACGGTGCGGACTTGAGTCCGAGTGAGTTGATCGGCTGATTACGAATAACCACGGGCCGCGGGCCGCTGCCCCGCCACCGGCGGCGGGGTTCGATGAGGGTGGCGGTGACCGGCACGGCGCGGCCCGCGGTGTCGGTGGAGCGGACCATGAACCGGCGTACGGTCGCTACCGGTGGCGGGATCGTCAGCGGCATCACGCGCTCGGAGCGCACAACCTCCCCGTTGGGCAGCGCCGTGAGGTCGCCGGGATCGCGGTAGAAGGACGTGCCCGACAACGGGGTGGGCAGGATGGCCGCATGACGATCGGCGCGCTGCTCGTCGGTCAGCCGGCGGGCGGCCCACTCATTCAAGCGCCGCATCGACGCGGGGGTCTGCAACCGGGTGGATGTCACAACCACCATTGAACGGCACCGGACGCCGCCTCCGTCGCGATTTCCGAGGGTCGAAATGAGTCACCGATTGGTCACTGGGTTGCGATCACAAGTCCACCTGGTCGAGCTGCCAGTCGATCGACTCGAAATGCGGCATCTCGCGGCCGTCGTCGACGCCGATCTCCCGCTTGATGCCGGCTTCGAGTTTGGCGCTCGACGCCAGCACCACGGCGTCATTCTGCCCCTTGGCGGCCCCGATGTTGTGCATCTCGCCGGGATCGGACTCCAGATCGTAGAGCTCGACGTCGTTGTACCGGTAGATCTCGTCGAGGTTGCGCGGCAGGTTGCGCTGGGTCGGCGCGAAATAGCGGGTGAACTTGTAACGACCGTCGAACATGGTTCGCAGGCTGCCGCGCTTGGTCAAATCCGGCTTGTGCCCGGCGGCTCCCAACGCGTCCTTGGGATCCTTGCCCGCGGCTTTCGCCTGGGCGATGAGGCGAATGGTTTCGGCATCGTTGGTGGCGATACCGCTGTAGGTGTACAGGATCGAGTCCCGGACGCTGTGCAACCCGGCCTTGTTCGGCTGCTGCATCGCCGCCGTGAAGTCCCGGCCGGGGAGTTCGCGGCCCGCATACTGCGCGGCGTTGGTCGAGGAGATTCCCGCCATCGAAAGGATGCTGGGCACAAGATCGATGTGACTTGTGAGCGCGCCAAAGTCCTGTCCTCCCTTGATGTCTGGGTGACGGACGTGCATAGGCAGATGAATGCACTCCTCGTAGGCGAACGGGCCCTTGCCGCGCAATCCGTGGGCGCCACCCATCTCACCGTGATCCGACGTGAACACGATGATGGTGTTCTCGCTCAAGCCCAGATTGTCGAGCTCGGACTGAATCGCTTCGAGTTGGAGGTCGACGCTGCGGATGCTGTTGAGATAAAAGTCCGAAAATCGTTGCCATCGGGCCTCTTCCGGCGGGATGCGGCCGAGTGTGTAGGCCCATGCGCGATCGAATTCGCCATGCGCCGATGGGCGGCCGCTCTCGTCGAACGGCTGAGTCAGGTTGGCCGGCAGGGCCGCGGCCCAGGTCGTGTCGTAGACGGCGTTTTCCGGTGCCGGCGCGGCGTGCATCAGTAGCTTGCCGTTGTCCTGGACGTGTTCGCCGGGAGCGTCGGTGTTGAAGTACATGATGTCGTGCGGATTCACCAGCGAAACGAACAGCGCCCACGGCTGCTTCTCGTCGGCGAGGGGGCGTCCCTTGTTTCGCAGCCACGACACCGCGGTGCCGCCGATGACGTTGTCGTAGCGGTAGCCGCCGAGGGTGTGGCCGACGACGTCGCCAGGCCAGTAGAAGTCCGAGAACCCGTATTCGTTCATCTCCTTGGTGAACAGGCGGTCGGGGTTCTCGACGTCAAAGGCCGGATTCAGGTGCCACTTCCCCTTGTACGCCGTGTAGTAGCCGCCTTTGCGCAGCATGTCCCCGACGGTGGGGATGTCGAAACTCATCGGGGCGACATACGACATGTCGACGTTGTCGAACATCTTGGTGTCAGGGGTCTGGAGTCCGGTCAGCATCACTGAACGCGAACTCGTGCACATGACGGCAGGGCCGTAATGCTTGTGAAAACTGACCCCGTCGGACTGCAGGCGTTCGCGCCCCGGCAACGACATTCCGGATGGCCACTTGTCGAAGTAGCGCTCCTGGTCGGTGAACACAAACAGGATGTTGTGCTTGTCCGACGCCGGCGGCATCGACCGTGGACGGGCGGCAGGGCGCGTTGAACTCGCGCCCCCGCCGGACGTATCGCAGGCGGCAAGCGCAGCGCCGCTCGCCATCGCCCCGGCTCCGATTCCCGCTGCCGCGAGGAACTTTCGTCGGGACACGGTCCACCGCGAGTTCGAGGCGGCGTCGCCGTCGTGGTGCCCGCCGGCTGGAGACGCCGGGGAAGAGTCGCTCATCTCATTGCCCTTCACGATCACTGATGTCAGCGCTGGTGACGCCGTTCTGTAGTGAAGAGTACAGAAACAGTAGTGTCTGGTCTATGGCATGCAGTGATGAGTTAGGGTCGTGGCGTGGATGTGCCACGGCGCTGGGTAGGCTCGCGATAGTGCCCGAGTCAGCGAACGGAAGCCGAGGTCGAATCCGATGTCCAGCCCTCGCTCGACAGAAGGCCGGCCGCGGCGACGGCGAGGAGTGGAACGAAGCCCTCGCGAGCGCATCCTCGACGCCGCCACCGAGGTGGCGTCTGAGCGCGGTTACGACGGAACCACCATTGCCGAGGTGGGGAAACGCGCACAGCTGTCCGCTACGTCGATCTACTGGCAATTCGCGGACAAGGATGATCTGATCGCCGCAGTGATCGGACGCAGCTACGACCGGTGGGCCGCGACCGTCGATCTGCCATCGTCGGGGGCCCGAGAGCGGGCCCTCGAAATTGGGCGACATGTGGCCAGCGCGTTGACGCGCAGCCCCGACTTCCTGCGCCTCGGGCTAAAGCTGGCGCTGCAGCACCAAGAGACGCAGCCGTTGGGACACGAGATCTACCTGCGCGGCAGACAAGGGGCATTCGAACAATTCGCGACGTTGGTGCGGGATGCTGATCCGGCGCTGAGCGAGCGCGGCGTCGCGTTGGTGACGACCTACGCCATCGCGGGTGCGGACGGATTGTTCATCGCCCGAGAGATCGGCGGTGACGACATCGACTTCGTCGCTTTGTTCGAACTCCACGCCCGACTGGTCTTCGGGGCGGCAATCGACATCATCGCAAACGATGAATCGGCCGGCCGGCCGACGTCGGTCGGCGACCCCTAGCATTGAGTGCGTGGGACGCGACATCGACATTCGGGAGACCCACGGCGCCATGGAGTATCCGCAGCTGGTGAGGGTGTGGCGCAGTGCTGTCGACGCCACGCACGACTTTCTCGCCGACGACCACAAAGCGGAGATCGAGCGGAGAATTGCGGCCGACTATCTTCCGAATGTGGCGGTGGTGGTCGCCGAACGCGGCGGCGTGGTGGTCGGCTTCGCGGGCACCGCCGCGGGAAAACTGGAGATGCTGTTCGTCGATGCGCACTTACACGCTGGCTTCTCGATCACCGGCCGGAGTTCGATGGACGATCAGGGCTGGCCGTATCCGTTGTTGCACATGGCGTTGGGCGAGGATGGCGGGCCGCCGCCGGTAAGAAAGGTCTAGTGCATGCCGATCAAGTTGGAGAACGTCGGGATCGCCGTCGCTGATCTTGACGCGACCATCGCCTTCTTCGTCGACCTCGGCCTCACGGTCATCGGTCGAGACACGGTCAGCGGCGAATGGACTGACACCGCCGTTGGCCTCGACGGCAACCATGCGAAGATCGCGATGCTGCAGACGCCCGACGGGCAAGGTCGCCTGGAGCTCTTCGAGTACCTCCACCCCGCCGCGATCGAGACGAGCCCGACCCTGCCCAACGAGATCGGCATGCACCGCGTCGCCTTCTCCGTCGACGACCTCGACGCCACCCTCGAGGTGGCCGCGGCACACGGATGCTATCCGCTGCGCGGTGTGGCGAACTATCAAGACATCTACCGGCTCACCTATCTGCGAGGCCCCAGCGGCATCATCGTGATGCTCGCCCAGGAATTGCCGCGCTGACGGGTGCGGTGCCGACCAACGGAAGTCCGTCGATCATTTCCTGCAGCTGCAACACCGAGCGCGGCACAAACTCGGCAAGTGTGAGTCCGACGATCTCTGCCTGCTCGCCGATGTCGGCGATGACGCGGTGAACTTGTGCGCGGGTCAGCCCGCCGGGCACTTCACCCAGTCCCAGTACGGCTTCGTTGCTGTCCACCACATCGACGTCGAGGTGAATGGCCGCCTTCGTGGCGCCCGAGGCGGCCAGCCAGGATAGGAGGGGTTCGGACGTCGTCCGCAGGTCGTCGGGACCGAAGACTGGCAGGCCCCACTCGGTCAAGTGGACCAGCGCGTCCGGCTCGCCGTCGTGCATGCCCGCGTAGGCCACGCGCGTCGTGGGCACGATCGCCGGCAGCATGGCGGTGATCGTCGAGTCGCCGTGGCCCAGGAGCGTTGACACGGCCATTGCGTGATAGCCGTCGTAGTCGGTATCGGCGGTGTCGGTGTCCGGGTGGGAGTCGATCCAGATGAACGCGAAGTCGTCGCCGTATCTCTTCTGCAGAAAGGAGAAGGGGGCGACGCTCACCGAGCACTCGCCGCCGATCGTCAGCACCTGCGTCGGGTTCTGGTCGGCGAGGATGTCCAACGCTGCTTGGAGAGAGCCGATGATCGTGGCCCGCGATTCGATCCCCGCAGTCGAACCCTCGTCCCGGTCACCGGTGGGGACGTCGACGACAGCGGTGGGGCCGTCGTGCGCCGGCAAGACCGCCTGTAGAACCTGGGCACCCACCGCGTATCCGCGTCGGGCGCGCTCCGCGGCCACCTCGGGAACAAGGGCGGTGGCATTTGCTGCGGTCGCGCCTTGCCACTGCGGCCAGATGAGGCGCAGTGCGCCGGGCAGACTGCTCGCGGAGGGGGTGGAGGCGATGGTCATGTGACCATTATGACGACGTTCCCATCGGCGGCCGGGCATGTTGACCGCCAATCGGGGCGACCGCGTGACAGAGTCTGCGCTGTGAACCTTCGCGCGCAGGAACCGGTTGCGGCAGCAACCAAGTGGCGCGATGCCGGGTGCGGTGTCGCGGGCGGACTCCTCGGCGGAGTCGTGGCGGCGGTGTTCGTGGTCGGTGTGACGACACTGATCAAGGCGAACCTCGACTGGATCATGCGTCAGGGCGGCGGGGTGATGGTGGCCGCGCCGTTCGTGGGCATCCTCGTGGCCGTCGTCGTGCTCCACCTGGTCGCGCACGGTCGGGCGGTGCAACAGCTGAGCGGTGATCCGGCGCCGCCACGCTCGTTCACGGCGTGGCTTCGGTTTCCGGCCAACGCCGTCCGGGCCGATCTGACCGCGGATGTGGTCAACACGGCGGGCGCCGAGGAGAGGTTTCCGTGGCGGCTGGCCCCGATCCGCGCGGTCGCGATCATGGCGACTGTCGGCATGGGTGCGCCGATGGGTACGGAGTCGCCGGCGGCGCACCTGGGCGTGGCCGCCGGATCGGCACTCGGGGAGAGATGGCGGAGCCTCGCGCGCAGCGCCGGCATCGGTGGGGGTGCGGCCGGCGTCGCGGCGCTCATGGGCCTGCCGCTGGTGGGCGCCGCGTTCATCCTGGAACTCGGCCGGCGCAACGGCGCGCCGCTGAGCCTGCCCCGGATCGTGGCGGCGAGCAGTGGGGCGCTGGTCGGCTGGGGCGTCAACGCGGCGCTCGATCTGAATCTGATCCGGCTGATCGTGCCGCACATCGCCGCCGGTGACCTCCCGCGGGCCCTGGCGACCGCCGCGTTGGTGGGCGCGCTCTCCGGCGCGATCGGCTCGGTGACCGGCACGGCGATCTATCGGGCCCGCGGCTGGTCGGCCGGACCGGTGGTCAAGTTCCTGGTCGGCGCGGTGACGCTGGGCTTGTGTTTGGTCGCGATCAGCAAGCTCGCGTCGCTGGCGGCCGCAATCGGCCCGGGAGCCACTGCGGTGAGCTGGGCGGAAGTCGCATCGGCGTCGTCGTGGACCCTGCTGGCGGTGGTCGGCCTGCGTGCGGTGGCGACGACCGCCGCCGTGCTGGCGGGCGGCTGTGGCGGACTTTTCGTGCCGCTCCTGGCGATCGGCGACCTGACTGGGCGGGCCCTCGCCCCGGTCTTGGGCGTGCCGAGCGATCTGGCGGCCGCAGCGGGTGCCGCAGGCAGTATCGCCGGCGGCTACCGCCTGCCGTTGACGGCGATCGCGATGGTGCTGACCATCGGCGGACCGGTGCCCGCGCGGCTGACGTGTGTGACCGCGGTGCTCTTCGCCACCGGTTCGGGGATCCTCGCGGCCTACCTGCTCGACCGGTACGTGTTGCACCGCCGGACCGCGAGTCCGGCGGTTAGCTGAGCGGCCGGCCACCGCCACCGGGCGAACGGCGTCCGGTGCGCTAGAGGTACGCGGCGGTCACGTCATTGTGGAGCATTCCCGGCCACCGCCGGACCTCGGCGGCGTTGTGGGCGAGCGTCAGGGTTGCGCGGGGGTACAGGGCCGTCAGGGTTTGCGCCGTCGACAGCGGGTGCGACGGGTCGTCAACCCAGGCGAGGACCCGGATGGGCACGTCAATACCCATCAGCTGCTTCGGCGCCGGCAGATCGCTGCCCGCCGCCCCGCGAAACACCGACGGGAGCAGCGCCGCCACCACCTCCGGCACAGTCTCGGGGTGACCGACGGTGGCCGGCGGCGGCGGAAAGTCCTGGCCGCGGGCCAGGAATGCCGCCACGCCCTGCTGCTCGATCACGGCGGCGCTCAGCCGATACCGGCGGGCCTGGGCAACCCGGGTCTCCCAGGCCGTCGGGGGGAGCAACAGCGTCAGCCCGGCGAACCGTCGTGGATCGGCGAGCGCCGCGTGCATCAGCGTCCCCGATCCCATCGAGGTGCCGACGCCGTACACCCGTTCGCCGGGGAACCAGGCATCGAGGAGGCGGAGCAGGTCATCGGCCAGGTTGGGCCACAGGTAGTCGCCGGTCACCGGACGCCCGGTCGAACGACCGTGACCGCGGGCGTCATACCGCAGCAGCCGGGTCCCCGACAGTCCGCGCCCGAGGTCGAGGTCGAGGACGCGGTCGCGCGCACGGCTGGAGGTGAGTCCGTGCAACTGGACGACCGGGTGTCCACCCTCATCGCTCAGTTCGACGTCGAGCATCGCTCCCGGCACCTCGAACGTCGCCATGGCGTCTCCTCTCATCAGGCGGCTATCGTACGAAGCGCGATAGGGTACCCGCCATGCGGCTCACCAATGTCGCCCATCTGCGCCTCCCGTTCGGCCGGCTGATGGGCTACGACGTCTCCATCTCCGAGCCCGGCACGCGATTGCCCCTGTCCTTCGATCAGCGACGCCACGTCGCGGCCGGTGACCGCGGCGGATCGTGGATGGCACTGTCGTTCCGGCTGCCCGGCGCGGTCTCACTCGACGCCCTCGCCCAGGCCTGGCTGGCGGTGATCGCCCGACACGGCACCCTGCGCACCGTGATCGTCCGCGGGGAAGCGGGCGAGCCGGAGTTGGCGGAGGTCGAGATCGGCGCGGGCAGTTGGGTAGAGCATCCAGTCGGTGCTGGTCAGGCGGTGAACGACGCAATGCGCGAGGTGCTTGACCGCACCTGCTCGTCGTATTCGCGCCCCGCCCATCGACTCTGCGTGCTGGCTACCGCGGCCGGGCCGACGATCGTCGTCGCGGCCGACCATTCGCACGTCGACATGTGGTCGATGCTGGTGATTCTGCGCGACCTCCGCACCGCACTCGGGCAGATCGAGGCAGGTGGACCGGCGACGCTGGCGCAGGTGCCGGCCTTCGTCGAGCACACCCGGGCGCTGCGCGAGCGGCCGCCCGCCCCGGCGGACGTGAAGCACCGGTGGGCCGAGATCCTCGCCGACAGCGGCGGGGTGATGCCCCTCTTCCCGCTGCCGCTCGGAACCGCGGTGCCGCATGCCGAGCGGGTGGAGGTGCGCGACGTCTTTGACGTCGACGACAGTGCCGCCTTCTCGGCGCAGGCTCGGGCGGAGGGCACGTCGACGCTGGCGCTGGTGGTGACGGCGATGACCGCGGTAACCCGGGAGATGGCCGAGGTGCCGTTGCGCGCGGTGTTCCCGGTGCACAGCCGGTACGACGAGACGTGGCACGATTCGGTCGGCTGGTTCATCACGAACTCGGTACTCGAGTCGGATGTCGCGCACCCGGGTGCGGCATCGGCCGCGGTACGCGAAGCCGTGCGATTGGGATCATGGCCGCTCGAGGACGTGCTCGCCCCGTGGGGCGGCATGCCCGAGGAGCCCGGGATGTTCGCGATCTCCTGGCTGGACCTGCGCCGACTGCCGGTGCGCGTCGACGCCGCAGGTCTCGGTGCACAATATGTCGGTGCGACGATCACCACCGACGGTGTGATGCTGTGGTTCATCCTCGACGGCTCCGGGCTGCACCTGCGCTGCCGGTACCCGGACACCCCCGAGGCCCGGACGAACGTGGGCGGTTGGCTGGACCGGTTGGTCGCGACCCTGCAGGCCGGCGCCCGCTCATCGGTCGGCGGAATAGTGCGCGACCGCGACGGCGCGCCCCTCCGCGTGCAGCGCGCCACGCGGGTCGACGTCCCGGACATCGTCGCGCTGTTGCGCGACGACACGATCGGCGGTTCCCGCGAGGTGCAGGACTATGCGCCGTACGAGGCGGCCTACGACGTCGTTGCCCGCGACCGGACGCATTATCTGGCCGTTGTCCGCGCCGATGACGACGAGATCGTCGGAACGATGCAACTCACCGTGCTGCCCGGACTGTCCCGCGGGGGCACGACCCGCCTGCAGATCGAGGGTCTGCGCGTGGCGCGGGCCCATCGGTCGCGTGGGGTGGGCACGGCCATGCTTGCCTGGGCGCACGAACATGGCCGGTCGCACGGTGCGACGCTGGCTCAGGTCACCACCGACGAGGTCCGTGAGCGGGCCCGCGACTTCTACGCACGGCTCGGATACACCGCCAACCACGTCGGCCTCAAGCGCACCCTGTAGGCGTCGACCGTGACACCGCCGCGCCGGCGCGGCAGACTGGCAGACATGCATCCCGGTGACACCGCCCCCGACTTCGCCCTGCTAGACCAGAACGGCACGAGACGACGGCTCGCCGTCTTTCTCGCGGACGGCCCGGTCGCCCTGTTCTTCTATCCGGCCGCATTCACCCCCGGCTGCACGAAAGAGGCGTGCCACTTTCGCGATCTCGCCGCCGAGTTCGCCGCCGCCGGCGTGCAGCGCGTGGGGATCAGCCGTGATGACGTCGAAAAGCAGCAGCGGTGGACCGGGGAGCACCACCTCGACTACCCGTTGCTCGCCGATGTCGACGGGCGGGTCGCACAGGCCTACGGGGTGCGCCGCGGACTGCTGGGATTGGTGGGCCTGCCCACCAAGCGCACCACTTTCGCGATTCGCGCCGACGGCACGGTGGCCGATGTCATCGCCTCCGAGTTCGACATGTCGGTGCACGCCGACCGCGCCCTGGCGGCATTGACGGGCTAGCGTTGTCCGTCGTTACAGACGGCGGACCACGAAACTCGCCGCCAGCGCGGGCGTCCCGTTGAACGGGTAGTACGCGTGCGGGGCACTCGGTGCGCCGATGGGTGCGCCGTCGCAGATCGAGTCGCCCGGGGCGCAGTAGCTTGCGGTCATGGGCCGAAAGCGCGCGCCGATCGTGATCGGCGGGGCCCCGGCATCGCGGATGAACCGCTTCGACGGTGCGCCGAACATCACCGCCGCCACGAGGTGGCGGGTGACGTCCGCGGGCAGCGGTGCCGGCGCGTAGCGCGCGTACTGCTGATATTGCGATGGGATGGCCAGCTTGTCGACCAGCGCGTATCCGGCGACGACCGCGCCCTGGGAGAAGCCGCCGAGGACTATTCGGCTGCGGGGGCAGCGCGCCGCGGTTGTCGTGATGTCCTTCTGGGCGGTCTTCACGCCGTCGTTCACCGTCTCGGCGATTACTGCCCGATTGCGGAAGTCGTCGCTCGCGGCATAGCGAACGCCGCGAGCACGCAAGGAGCGTCCGGGCGTTTGGGCGCGCAGCGCCTCCACAAACGCGAGGCCGGTGTAGCCGATGGGGGCGCCGGGCTCGGCGGTGCCGCGAGCCCAGAAGACCTCGATGTCGGCGCACCCGGCCGCCGCCGCCGGTGCGGCGGCGATGACGCCGCCGGACAGCACGGTGAGGGTGCAGATGAGGGCGGTTGACCAACGTCGAATCATCGGCCCAGTGTAACGCTGCGACGCGGATGGTTTCCCGGCTAACTTTGGACCATGGCCTCGAAACCCGCGGATCACCGTGCCCGTGCCAGCCAGATCGTCGCTGCGTTGACGGTTGAGCAGAAGGCCGCGATCACCTCTGGCGCGAGCTTCTGGGAGACGGTGGCGATAGCGGACGCCGGAATCGCAGCACTCACCCTCACCGATGGGCCGCACGGGATCCGCAAGCAGGTACAGGGCGCCGATGCGTTGGGGCTCAACGACTCGGTCGTCGCCGTCTGCTTTCCGCCGGCGGTGGCCCTGGCCGCAGCCTTCGACCCGGCGCTGGCCGGGGAGGTCGGAGACGCGCTGGGCCGGGCCTGCCTGGCGGAGAAGGTCGGTGTCCTGCTGGGGCGGGGAATCAATATGAAGCGCTCGGCCCTGGGCGGGCGCAACTTCGAGTACTACGCGGAGGACCCGTTCTTGGCGGGCCGGATGGCCGCGGCGTACGTGCGGGGTGTGCAACAGCACGGCGTCGGCACGTCGGTCAAGCATTTCGCCGCCAACAATCAGGAGACCGAACGCTTCCGCGTCTCGGCGGATATCGACCCGCGGCCACTGCACGAGATCTACCTGCGCGCCTTCGAGTATGTCGTGCGCAGCGCCCAGCCGTGGTCGGTGATGGCGGCCTACAACAAGCTCAACGGCACCTACGCGACCGAGGACCATTGGTTGCTGACCGACACACTGCGGCGCCGGTGGGGGTTCGAGGGAATCGTGGTCTCGGATTGGGGGGCGGTCGACGACCGGGTCGCCGCCGTGGCCGCGGGCCTCGATTTGGAGATGCCCAGCAGCAACGGGCTGGGCCCGGCCGCGATCGTCGCCGCCGTCGACGACGGCGTGCTGTCCGAGGCCGCGCTGGACGAGTGTGCCGGGCGGGTCGTCGCCCTCGCGCTAGCGGCCGGCGCCAACGCCGTTGACACGTCCTACGATCGGGATGCACAGCACGAGCTGGCCGTAACGATCGCGCGTCGATGCATCGTGCTGTTGCAGAACCAGCCGATCGACGGGCGGCCCGTGCTCCCGCTGACCCCGAGTGGCCGGCTCGCGGTCATCGGCGAATTCGCGCGCACTCCGCGCTATCAGGGGGGCGGTAGTTCCAAGGTCAATCCCACCCAGGTCGACGCGGCGTTGGACGCCATCGCGGCCCGCGCCGCGCACGAGGTCGTCTTCGAGCCCGGGTTCACCCTCGATGGATCCGGCGAGCCGGACCTTGCGGCCAGGGCCGTGCATGCGGCGCGGACCGCCGAAGTCGTACTGGTCTTTCTCGGCGTGCCGGCCGGCGACGAGTCGGAGGGCTTCGATCGCACCGATTGGCAGTTGCCGCCGGCGCAATTGCGCCTGCTCGAGCAGGTGCTCGCCGTCAATCCGCGGACCGTCGTCGTGCTGTCGCACGGCTCGGTCGTCGACTTGGCCCAGATTGTCGCCGCGCCGGCCGTGGTCGACGGTCTCCTGTTGGGGGAGGGTGGCGGCACCGCGCTCGCCGACATTCTCTTCGGATTCGACGATCCGTCTGGGCGGTTGGCCGAGACCATTCCGCTGCGCTTGGCCGACGGCCCCGCATACCTCGACTTCCCCGGCGAGTTGCTCCACGTCCGCTACGGCGAAGGAGTGTTTGTCGGCTATCGGTGGTACGACGCGCGCGAGATCCCCGTGCAGTTCCCCTTCGGACATGGGTTGTCCTATACGACAACGACTTTCACCGAAATCACGGCAACCCCGTCGGACGTCGGCGTCGACGTCGGGGTAACGGTCACCAACACCGGGGAGCGTGCCGGGCGGGTGGTGGTGCAGGTCTACGCCGGACTGGAAAGGTCGGTCGTGGCCCGCCCGCCGCGCGAACTGAAGGGGATGGCGGCTCTTGCCGTGGCCGCGGGTGAGCGCCGGCGAGTGACCGTGACCGTTCCGCGCGCCGAACTGGCGTACTGGGATCGGCGCGCCGGCGGGCCGGCCGCCGGCGGGGCGATGGCCGGTGGGTGGGTCGTCGAGGGCGGCGACTACCGGATCGACGTCGGCCACAGTAGTCGTGACATCGATGCCAGTGTCACCGTCACCGTCGTTGGCGACTCCGCGGCCCAGCCGTTGAGTCTCGACTCGACGTTGTCCGAACTGCTCGCCGTCCCGGCCGGCCGAGCGGCGATTCTGGGGCAGATGCGGAAGTCGTTGGGGCTGACCGAGATTGATCCGGCCCTTGAGCAGCTGATCGGATCCATCCCGCTGCGGCGGGTGGTACCGATGATGGGCATCGACCCCGCCGAGCTCGAAGCACTGCTGGCCCGGGGGTGACGCGGCTGCACCCCGTCGACGCCCGAACGCTGTGGGCGGTCCCGGCGGCACGGAGCGACCAGTTCCTCCTGTTCGCCTTCGACGACACCCCGGCCTCGGCAGCCGCGGTGGCCGCCGAAGTACTCGCCGCGGCGTTGACGATCGAGCGGCTGAACCTGGTGGTACGAGAGGTACCCGCCCACCTCGACTACCCGCGTTGGGTGTCCTCGGCGGCAACCGCCGGTCAGGTCCGCGGTCACCGCCTGGTCGATACGTCTTGGCCGGCGATGCTCACTGGTCTCGTCGCCCTGATGGGCGATCAGGTCGACCCGGGTGTCCACCCCTGGCGCGTGCACCTATTCGGTCCGGTGGATGATCCGAGCGGTGGCGGCGCGCGGCTTCGGGTGGCGGTGTTGCAGATCTCGCACGCGCTGACCGACGGTCGCGGTGCCAGCGAGACGGCCCGAGCGCTGTTTGGCGGGCAGCGCGCCGGCCCGCCATCGGCCGGCTTCGCCGAGCCGTCGATCCCGCCAATGGCCCAGGCGGCAGGCGGGGTACTACGCCTCCCGGGGCAGGTGTGCGGGCTCATCGGCGGCGGGCTGAACTCTTACCGGCTGTCGCGGGCGCCGCGGGCGGTCGGCCCGCCGCCGGTCGCCGCGGCAAAGATCAACCGGCGGCCCGGGCCGCGTCGCGCCCTGCGGACCCTCACCGTGGCCAAAGACGACATCGACGGGCGGATCACCCCGGCGGTCATCGCTGCGATCGGCGACACCATGGCCGCCGCCTGGGTCGATGGCGACCCCGTCGTCGAACTGACGCTGGCGCGCGCCCCGCGGCCGGGACGGGCGAACAACTTTCAGATGGCTGGAATCGCCAGTCGGACCGACCTGGTCGGGGTGAGGCGAACGACTGCCATCACGGCGGCGATCGACGCGGCTCGAGCCCGCGACCGCGAGCGGGCCCGGGTGGTCGCGCGCGCGGCCGAGGCGGCGACTCCGGCCGCGTTGATGCACTGGGCCACCACCGCATTCGAACCGGGCGGGCCTGATTCAGATCCGCCCGGCGCCGTCACCGGGCATACCGTCGTGTCATCGGTGAACCGTGGCGGCGACGATCTGTTCCTCGCCGGGGGCCGGGTCCGGTTCACCGCCGGATTTCCGGCGTTGTCCGCGGTTCACTGCTTGACCCACGGCATCCACGGGATTGGCCGGTCCGTGACGATATCGGTGGTCGCCGACCCCGACGTCATCGACATCGACAACTATGCGGCGGAGTTGCGCGAGCGGCTGTGACGCGAATCGGGCGGGCTACTGCTCGATGCTGTTGATCTGCCTTCCGCGCGTCAGCCGTTTGGGTAGCCGCTCGGCCAACCCGCCCAGCGGCGCGACGGAGGCGTTGAGCAGTTCGACGGTGGCGCGCAGGTCGCTGACCGCCTCCTGCATCGCGACGAGGCTGGGCGTGAGTTCATTCATGTTCTCGGCGAGTTCGGCGACCCGGTCGAGTGGACCGCCCGGCGCAATGGTCCGCTCCACCGCGCCGTTCTCCCCGAGGAGCTGGTCGAGTAGACCGTTGTCGTCGGCCAGGCGATCGATGATGCCGCCGGGTTCGGCAACCTTGTCGAGCACTCCGCCCGGCGCGGTGAGCTTGTCGATGACACCGCCCTCCGAGGTCAATCGCTCGAGGATGCCCTCGCTCTCGGTGATCTGATCGATCACCCCGCCCTGGCGAGTCAGCCGGTCGAGCGGGCCGCCTTTGGCGGTGAGGCGCACGAGAATCCCGCCGTCCTCGGTCATCTGGTCGAGGAGCCCGCCCTGGGCGGTGAGCTTCTCGAGAATTCCGTTGGAATCGGTCAACCGGTCGACCACGCCGCCGCGCCGCAGGAGACGGTCGACCGGACCGCCCGGTGCGAGAGCCCGCCCGATGGGCCGGTCCGGCCCCAGCAGCTTGGCCACATGACTGAGAATCTCCAGCGGCGAGCGTGTGTCGGCGAGGAGGTCGGAATCGATGCCGAGGGCATGGTTGACCTCGTGTTGGACACCCTCGGTGGTGACGCGGGCAACCGAGACCGCCGACTCGACGGCCCCGAGCGCGGCACCGGCGATCGCGAATCCGAGGCGGATCGGCAAGCCGATCACCAGCTGCGGACTCAGGGTGGGTGAACTGGCCATGTCGTGAGCCTAGGCCACCCAGTCGGGACTACCGGGCAGATTCGGGTCGTCGCCGGGCGGTGTCAGCCCCTGGTCACCTCTGCCGCGCTGTCCGTCTGGTGTCGTTTCGCCACACCGGCTGCCATGAGGCCTTCGGCCGCGACGACCTCGGGGGACTCCTCGGGCGACAGACCCGCCATCGCCTCTGCCGCCTGCTGCTGCTCCTCGAGCGGCGTGAGGGTCTTGAGACCGACTTCCTTGATGAACGCGATCGCGACGAGCGCCAGTGCGCTCATGACGGCGGCGATCAGGAAGATGGTGGGCACTCCGTCGCCGAAAGCGGTCTGCTGGACGGCCGCACAATCCGATGGCAGGTCGCCGGCGATTCCCGCCGACAGTAGTTTTCCGCAGGCGGCGACCTTCGCCATCGCTCCCGGTGCCCCCAGGGACGGCACCAGCGCGTGGCCCATGGCTGTCAACCCTGACACCGTAAGGTCCTTGACGTGCGTGGCTAGCACGGCGCCGAGAACCGAGACGCCTGCCGCGCCGCCGAGAGACCGGAAGAATGTCACCGTCGAGGTCGCGACCCCCAGGCTTTCGGCCGGTGCGGCGTTCTGGACCGGCAGGATCAGGTTCTGCATCGTCATTCCCATGCCCGCGCCCAGGATGAACAAGAAGAGGCCGACCAGCAGCATGTTGGTGTGCCCGTTGATGGTGGCGAGCAAGGCGAACCCGATGGTCATGAGGATGCCGCCGGTGACCAGGAAGATCTTCCACCGGCCGAACTTGGTGATGAGTCCGCCGGAGACGGTAGCGAAAATCAGCGAACCGCCCACCATCGGCAGCGTCAACAGCCCAGCGATCGTCGGCGAATAGCCACGACCGAGCTGGAAGTACTGGCCGAGGAACACGGCGGACCCGAACAGGGCGACGCCGACGGCGACGCTCGCGAGGGTGGCCAGCGTCGTCGTCCGGTCACGGAACAGATGCAGCGGAATGAGCGGATCGTGCACCTTCAGAAAATTGGGCAGAAACCGGTTCAGGAGTTTGCCCTCGGCGAGCACTGCCAGGATGAGCAGAATCGCGCCGAGACCCGCCAGCAGTACCGATGTCCCCGAGGCCCACGCGAACGACTTGCCGGCCAGGGTCACCCAGATCAGCAGGACGACGACGCCGCCGGCGATCAGGGTGGCGCCCAGGTAGTCGATGCTCACGCCGGGCTTGCGGATCGTCGGAACGTTGAGGGTGCGCTGGATGACGACGAGGGCGATGATCGCCAGCGGGACGCAGACATAGAAGGTCCAGCGCCAGCCGAGCCAGCTGGTGTCGGTGATGATCCCGCCGAGCAGGGGGCCGCCCACCGTGGCGATCGACATGACCGCGGCAATGGGGCCCTGGTAGCGGCCACGTTCGCGGGGGCTGAACATCGAGGCGATGACGATGATGACCAGGGCCTGCAGACCGCCCAGGCCGATGCCCTGCACCGCCCGAAAGGCGATCAGCATCCCCGCCGACTGTGACATGCCGGCCAGAACCGAGCCCAGGGTGAACACGGTCAGCGAAATCTGGACGAGGAGCTTCTTGCTCATCAGATCCGAGAACTTGCCCCAGATCGGGGTCGTTGCGGTCGATGCGAGGAGCGTGGCGGTGACGATCCAGGTGTACTGATCGGTGGTGCCGTGCAGCCCCTTGATGATCTCCGGCAGGGCGATCGAGACGACGGTCGACGACAGGAACGCGACGAACATCCCCAGCAGCAGGCCGACGAGGGCCTCGATCTTCTGACGGTGGGTCATCTGCGCGGAATCGTGTTCCGCGATTGCGTCACTCATAGGGGAAGCCTCTCGGGTCAAACTGGAATACGGGTACCGCCGGGGTACGCCGCAATAGTGGGGGTGTGCGGGGAAGGCCGCGCAGAGCCATCACAGTAGCGGACGATAGTTGCAACGCGCAACTATCTGATATCTATTCCCGGTGCCCCAGGCCCACGCCCAGGCGGTGAAGGAGGTCGATCAGCGTGCGAATGTCGGCCGGGTCCCACTGGGCCAGCTGGCTGCGCCACCGCGGAATCTCGGTGGCGTAGACGGCGTCGATCCGGGAGCGGCCCTGGTCGGTGAGTTCGATGACACGAGCACGTGCGTCGCCGGGGTCGGGGCGCCGGACGACGAGTCCGAGGCGCTCGACGGCATCGACCTGCCGGGTGACCGTCGATTTGTCCACGCCCAAGGCGCCCACCAACTGCGACATCGCCACCGGTGCATAACGGGCCACCGACATGAGTAGCGGGTAGCACGACGGATCGAGGTCTGGGTCGATCTGATGGGATCGGTCGCGCGCACGGATCCGTCCGCGGCGCCAGAAATCGGTCAACTCCTCCTCGAGCTCGGCGATCAGCCTGTCGGTCGGCAGGCCGGTAGCCGATTCCGCGTTCACGCCCGAGCCGTTGCTCACGCCCGGGCCTTCGCGGTGGCCTTGGCCGCCTTTTTGAAGTCGCGGACCTGTTGGAGAGAATCGGCGTCGACGACGTCGGCCACCGAGCGGTGCCCGGGCTTCGCGTAGTCGCCGGCGGCCTCGGCCCACCCCGGCGGCGCGACGCCGAGTTGTTTGGCCAAGAGGGCCAGGAAGATCTTTGCCTTCTGCTCGCCGAATCCGGGGAGTGAGTGCAGCCGGGTCAGCAGCTCGCCGCCGGAGGATGCGCTGGACCAGATGGCCGCGGCGTCACCAGCGTAGTGGTCGACGACCACCTGTGCGAGCGCCTGAATCCGGCCGGCCATCGAGCGGCCGTAACGGTGCACCGCCGGCGGCGTCGCGCAGAGGTCGGCGAAGGCCGTCGGGTCGGCGGCGGCGATGGTCGCCGGGTCCAGCGAACCGAAGCGCTGCACGACCTTCAACGGTCCGGCGAAGGCGCGCTCCATCGGGAACTGCTGGTCGAGCAACATGCCCATGAGCAAGGCAAACGGGTCGCGCGACAGCAAATCGTCGGCCGCCCGATCTTGGGCGATCGTCAGGTGTGCAGATTTCGGCGAGTTGGCCATGCGCCGAGTCTATCGACCGATAGGGTGGGCGCATGTTCAGCGGAGTGAAGTGCGCATTTGGGCTGCTCGGCGCCGGATTGATCGTGAGCGGCACGGTCATAGCGCCCGTTCACGCGGCGCCCGGGGACGATCCGTACGCCGGGGGGCGCAGCTACGTGAAGACCGTGCAATGCCCGGTGCCCGATCCGTGGCCAGGCCCGGAACTGCGGACCTGGGTCGACGTCTGGAACAAGATCTCATCTCCGTCGGATGGGTTGCCGGCGCCGGCCATCGCGCTGATCGCCAGCACGCGCCGGATGCAGGTCACAATGACCCCGATCACCGAATACACGATGTGGGTCCGGGTGTACTGGCGCAACGTCGACACCGGCCGAACGGGGGTGGTGCGGGTGCGGTCGCGGGCCCCGCGGAACACGTGGCAGGTCGTGCTGCATCCCGGTCAGGGCCTGATCAGGTTCGAGATTCACCAGTCGGTGGAGGCGGTGTTCGTGGTGCCCGGGGTGAACCCGCAGAACTCGGTGTGCTCGGGCTCGGCGCAGGCGGTCTGACGGGACCGGCCTAGCCCGCCTTGATCACTCCGGTCGATGCCGCCGGTGTCGACAAGGCATCGACGAGAAGGGTCTGGGCGGCGAAGTAGCTGCCCAAGACCCACGCCTCGAGGGCGCGGCGCGCGACCGGCGAATTCGCGAGGTGCCGGCGATTGATGATCGCGATGTCGGATGCCTGGAACAGCAGCCCGCCCACGGCTGATCGCCGGCCGGCGTCGCCCGCCAGCGCCGACATGCCCGCGAGCAGCGCGCCGTAGGGGCCGAGCACCGGGAGGACCCGTGGTGCATTCGCGGCGAGAACGATGGCGGGCTCGCCCATCGCGGCCATGCGGGGGGCGAGCGAGCGCAGCCGGTAGCGGGCGCCACGCCGGGCAAACGCCACCTGGTAGCAGATCTGCGCGCCGGAGAAGAACGCTGCTCCCCGTCGCAGACTGGCGTCTTTGGCTGCGGACCCACGCGGTTCGAACTCTTCGCGGAGCATCCAGTAGTCGCCGGCCATGGCGAACCCGATCGCGCCGAGGGTAAGTGCCCGATCGACCGGCGCAGTATCGCGCTGGGCCAATGTCCGTAGCGCCAGGAGTGTCATCGGGAGTGGTTTGGTTAGCGCCGCCGCCCGCCGGTTTGACGCCGCCCCAGCGACGGTCGCGGCGATTCCGGCCACCGCGGTGGCGCCGGTCCAGGCGGTCCGGCTAGGAATTGATCACTCCGACCGAGGGCAGGAAGAAGCATTCGCGGTGGCCGGCGACTCCGGCGGTGCCGTACACGGCGGCGAGAATGGTTCCCTTGCCGGTGTCGACGGGAACCAGACGCACACCAGACAGTCCGGGCAGCACTTTGAGCATCGGATTGGATTCGGCCAGCGGGGTGAGGTCGGTGAGACCGCCGCGCATGGTGGTGCTGTTGAACCAGGCGACCCGCATCGTGCCGTGCTCGCCGGCGGGCCGCACATCGGCGGGCACGAACGCGAAGGCGGTGTGCTCGTCCTTGACGATACCGGGATCGGGCATGCTCACGCCGGGGAGCGCGAACGGCAGCAGGGTGAGCGGATGGGCGGTCTTCAGCGGCCACGGACCCGGTATTGCGGCAGCTCCGGCGGTGACCAGGCCCAGCGGATTCTGGGGAGTCGGCGCCGCGCACAGTGGGGCGACCGTTGGGGACAGGGGTTGAACGCCGGCCTGGCGCAGCAGGCCCATCGGATCGGCGGTCGCGGCGACCTGCTTGATTCCGGGGGCGGGTGCGCTCCCGGCAGTGGCCAGCGGCGACATCTGGCCGGCCGCGCCGATGATGGCCTGCAGCACCTCGACGAGGATTTTGTCGCCGCCGACCTGCTTGGCGAACTTCAGTACGGCGGCCAGTTCGTTGTCGAAGGGCACCTCGATGGGTAGCGTGTTGCCACCGGGTTTCGGTCGCGGCAGCTCGGGTGCGGCCGGCGGCGCGGGCGGTGGCGCGCTGTGGGCTGCGGGTGCCCCGGCTGCCAGCGCGGCTGCGGTGGCCAAGCTGATTGCCGCGGTGACTACCGGTCGTGCGAACTTGCCGAGCATGGTCACTCCAAGATGCTGTTACTAGTGGGGTTCTAGTGACAGAACAACATGGATGTGACTAGTGGGGCAATTGATGAGTCCAAGCTGTGACGCGGCCGCAATCGGCCGTAGACCGTCGGGGGCAAGGCAACCGCTGAGCGGCGCCGGCCGGCAGCCTAGACGTACGCGATGCCGATGACCGGAACGATCCCGCAGGAGGCGATCTTCTTGGTCTTGGTCTTGGTTGTCACATCACCCGAGATCACGGTCAGCACCCGCCCGCGTCCGGTACTCGCGATGGCCGTGAAGGTGCCGGGGCCGTCGGTGGCGTTGATCTTCGGATTGCTGCGCAGGTTGATGCTGCCGGTGCGGCCGGTATCAAGATTGAGCCACTGGGCGACGAGCGGGCGGGCGCTATTGTTCACCGCGGGCCCGGTACCGAGGCTGGTGTAGACGTAGCCGACCTGACCGGCCTTCGGGCCGGGAGCCGGCGCCTGCTGCGGTCCGGCGGTGACCAGGGCGCGCCCGAGGGAGTTACCGCCCCCCGCCGAACCGAGCGGTCCGGTGGCCGACTCGGGCATACAGCCGATGCCGATCGTGGGGTAGAGGAATTCCTGGATGCGCGGGGCGTGGGGGCCGCGCGGAATCTCCGGGTCGCCCGGCTTGGTCGCCTTCGCGGCGGGGAGGGTGTGGGATCGGTGGTAGGCCGCGAGACTCCGCTTGCCGGGCGCACCGAGGAAGTCGATGACCTGTTGCCAGACCGCGCGCACATTCGGGGGTAGTGCCGGGTCGGAGCCGAGCGTGTTCGCGTCGGCGAACAACGCCGGGTTGACCTTGCCGTCCGGGCCGGGGGTGGCCATCGATCCGACGATAGCGGGGGCGAAGGCCCCCAACGAGTCCAGGACCTGGCGGTCGACTCGGGTGGGGATGGCGCTCAGGGCTGTGGTCACGGCGTCGGGCTGTGCTGCCGGTGCGGCGATCGCCGGTGCCGCGGCGGCGGCGAGTCCGGCGGAGACGGCGACGGTGGCCGCGGCGAGCGAAAGAGTCAGTCGCACGGGGGTGGGTCCTTACAGTCGGCGAAGGCGATCGCGCGTCAGTCTATGTGGCCTTCTAGATGGGGGTTCGAATGCACCCGCAACCAGCACCATAACCCCAGGACCCTGGGGCCAGTGATGCTGGTGATTCAATTGTTACTGTCTTGTTTCACGCGTTGTCGACCCGCGGGACGGTAGTTCGATCATCGAACGGCGTCGGCGCGCCGCACTGGTGGTTAGATCGGTCCATGCGCAGCCGATACTCCCCGACGTCCCCGATGAACCGGGTCGGCGGTGTGCTTCTCGCGTCGGTGCTGGCGCTGGGACTCGCCGCCTGCGGCAGTCCCGACGACGGCCGGACGGTCACGATGCTGACCCACGACTCATTCGACCTCCCCGCGTCGGTCATCGCCGAGTTTCATGCGACCACCGGCATGACACTGAAAATCGCCAAGTCCGGCGATGCCGGAAAACTTGCGTCGCAGATCGCACTGACGCCGGGTTCCCCCAAGGGGGATCTGGTCTACGGCATCGACAACACTTTCGCCTCCCGTCCGGTCGAAGCCGGTGCGCTGCTCGAGTATGTCTCCCCGGCGGCGTCGAACGGCGCATCCGACTACGCGCTGCCCTCGGCGCCGGGTTTGCTCACCGCGGTCAATCGCGGCGACGTCTGCCTCAACGTCGATTCTGCGTGGTATGACCGCCGCGACGTCCTGCCACCCGCCTCCCTTGACGACCTGCTGAAGCCGGAATACCGCGGCCAGGCCGCCCTGCTCGACCCGGGCACCTCGTCCCCGGGGATCTCGTTCCTCCTGACGACGGTCGGTCAGAAGCGCGGCGGCTGGCAGAACTATTGGCGCGGCCTCGTGGCCAACGGCGCCACGATCGTCTCCGGTTGGGAAGTCGCCTACAACCAGCTGTTCAGCGCGGGTGCCGGCCACGGCACCAAGCCGATCGTCATCTCCTACGCGTCGTCGCCGGCCGCGACACCGGGCACTGCGGCGCTGCTGGAGACGTGCTTCCGCCAGGTTGAATACGCGGGCATCCTCAAGGGGGCGGCCAATGTCGACGGCGCGCGCAAGGCCATCGACTTCCTGCTCGGGCCGACGGTGCAGAAGGCGCTGCCGTCGTCGATGTACGTCTATCCGGTCACCCGCAATATCCGGCTACCGGATGGCTGGGCCACCCGCGCCCCGATGCCGGAGTGGACGGTGAACATGCCGCCGGACTACATCGCCAAGAACCGGGAGCAGTGGTTGCAGCAGTGGCGCGCCGCCGTCGGCCGGTGAGTCGGCGCCGGGTCGGCGACACGCGAAGCCCGCGCGCCGGCACGGTCCTGCTCGGCGTGATCGGGCTCGCCTTTCTGGTGATCTTCTTCGGCTGGCCGCTGCTCGCCCTGGTCGGCCGCGCCGTTGCCGTCAACGACGGCGCCGGCATCGTTGAGCTGTGGCGCCGCGCGGACGCCGGTCCGCTGCTGGCCTTCACCTTGGCCCAGGCAGCGGCATCGACCGTGTTGACGTTCGTAGTCGCCGCGCCGATCACCTGGCTGGTCGCCCGGGTGCGGTTCACCGGTTCGCGCCTGCTGCTGGTGATGGTGACGCTGCCGTTCGTGCTGCCCAGCGTCGTCGTCGGGATGGCCTTTCGCGCCGTGTTCACCGGGCCGCTCGCCTTCCTGCCCGCGAGTCTGGGCGGCGCGCTCGACGACGCCGGACCCAGTCTTGTCCCGGTGCTGTGTGCCCACGTGTTCCTCAATACCGCCGTCGTCGTGCGGGTGGTCGGGGCGGCCTGGTCGGGCCTTGACCCACGGCTCGCCCAGGCCGCCCAGGTGTCCGGGGCGGCGCCGCTACGCGCCTTCACCACCGTCACCCTGCCGCGCCTGCTGCCGGCGATCGCGGCCGCTGCCGCGCTGGTCTTCCTGTTCTGCACCACCAGCTACGGCGTGATCATGGTGCTGGGCAATGGTCAGCTCCGCACCGTTGAGACTGCGATCTACACCGAGGGCGTTGGCTACTTCCGCCTGCCCGAGGCCGCCGCCCTCTCGGTCCTGCAGATCATCGTCGTCGCGGTGACCCTGGCCGCTGCCCGCGTGTTGTCGAGGCGGGCGACCGGCGACCGGCCGAGTGACGAACAACCGCCTGCGCCGCGCGGCCCGACCCGCGCCGCCATGGCCCTCACCGTTGCCTGGGCGGCGCTGTGGCTGGCGCTCCCGCTCGCAGTCTTGGCACTGTGGTCGGTGCGACCGGCCGGGCCGGGCAGCTGGACGCTGGCCGGCTATCGAGCCCTTGGCCGGGAGGTCAACGGAATCACACCGCTGGAGTCGGCCGTCGTATCGCTGACCACCGCGGTGGCGGCCGCCGCGCTCGCCGTGGCGCTGGGCCTGACGACCGCCGTCGTCGTGACCCGCCTGCGGGGCCCACTCCGCGAGGTCGGCGAGATCATCGCGGCCATCCCGCTCGGCGTGAGCGCGGTGACGCTCGGCTTCGGGTACACGCTCGTCCTCGCCCATTGGCCGGCCCGACTGGCGAATTCGTGGCTGGTGATTGCCGGGGTGCAGGCCCTGGTCGTCATGCCGTTGGTGATCCGGGTCGCGGTGCCCGCGTTGGAGCGGGTGCCGACGGGATTGACCGCGGCGGCCGCGTCGCTGGGCGCGCGCCCTATCCGGGTCTTCGGCACCGTCGACCTGCCCATCGTCGGCCGTTCACTGGCCGCGGCGGCCGGTTTCGCCTTCGTCATGTCCCTCGGCGAGTTCGGTGCGACCAGCTTCCTCGCCCGGGTGGACACGACGACGCTGCCGGTGATGATCGGTACGGCGCTCAATCGCCCCGGCGAAGCGAGCCTGGCCACCGCGATGGCCTGCTCGGTGGTCCTCGTCGTCGTGACGGCCATTGCCGTCGCGATCGTGGAAGCCATCCGTCCGAACGCGGGGTCACTGCTGTGACGCTGGTGCTGAGCGGCGTCGGCGTCGACTACGGCGACCGGCGGGTCGTCGACGATGTGTCGTTGACCGTGTCCGCAGATTCGGGGTCCGCGGATTCGGGGTCCGGCCCGGTGACCGTGATCCTCGGACCGTCGGGTTGCGGGAAGTCGACGCTGCTGCGGGCCGTGGCCGGCCTGGAGCCGCTCGCGGCCGGCGCGATCACCTTCGACGGGGCTGATCTGGCCGCCGTGCCGCCGTACCGCCGCGACTTCGGCATGGTGTTTCAGGATGGGCAGTTGTTTCCGGGGCGCACCGTCGCGGCGAACATTGCCTACGGGCTGCGGGCCCGGCGGTGGGCGCGGCCGCAGATCGCCGAGCGGGTCGCCGAGATGCTCGAGCTGGTCGGTCTGCCGGAGCTGGCGAACCGCCGCGTGGACGATTTGTCCGGTGGGCAGGCCCAACGCGTTGCGCTGGCCCGGGCGCTGGCGCCGCGTCCACGGCTGCTGCTGCTCGACGAGCCGCTCGCCGCGCTCGACGCCAACCTGCGGGGCCGGCTGGCCGACGACATCGGCGACATCGTCCGGGCCACCGCCACCCCGGCGATCATGGTGACCCATGACCACGACGAGGCGGCGACGATGGGCGACACCATCGTCGTCATGCGTGCGGGTGCGGTGGTCGCGCGGGACAGTGCGGCCCGGGTGTGGCGCCACCCGCGCGACGAGTGGACCGCGAGATTCCTCGGCTGGGAGCACTTCCTCGCCGCCGCGCACGCGGGCGACGTGGTGCGCACGGAATTGGGCGACATTCCCGCGGCGCAGCTGCACGTCGATCATGGCGAGCGCGTTACGGCAGTCGCGATCCGAGCCGAATCATTGCGCGCCCGCCGGCCCGACGACGCCGCAACCACGCTGCTGCCGGTGCTTCGGGTACGGGACCTGCCCGAGCGGATGCACGTGATCCTGGACGGCTCGGCGCTCGCCGTCCCGATCGCCGAACTCGGCGCACTCGTCGACGATGAGCGGGCCGGTCGCCCCCGGGTGGGCGAGATGATGGCGGTGACCCTCGTCGGCGCCCGCGTCGGCCTGCTGGGTGGGCGGGGGCGATAGTGGGCCGACAACTGGTGGTGGCGGGGGCGGTGATCCGCGGCGGGGCCGAAGGATCGAGTCTGCTGCTGGCGCAGCGGGACTATCCGCGTGAGCTCGCCGGGTTGTGGGAGCTGCCCGGCGGCAAGGTGGAGCCGGGGGAGACGGCGGCGCAGGCCCTCCGGCGCGAACTCCGTGAGGAACTGGGAATCGAGGTTGTCGTCGGCGGAGCCATCGGCGATCCGGTGGCGCTGCGCGAAGACCTGGAACTGCGGGCATATCGCGCCGAGTGGACTCGGGGGGAGCCGGCAGCGCTCGAGCACCGCGCGGTGGCGTGGTTCGGTCCGGCGGACCTGGCGGACCTCGCCCGGCGTGGGGAGATGGTGCCGGCCGATGTCGGGTGGGTTCCGGAGCTGGCGGGCCTGCTCAGGCGACCCGGGCCTTCTTGATCGCCTTTTCGAGCTTCTTGCGGTTCATGCCGTCGACGTCGAGTTTGCGGAGGCGGTGGACGACGACGGGGCAGCGAATGCACCGGACATCTTTGCGGCAGCACTTCTTCTTTGGTTTGAGGTCGCGCACCTTCGCCGTTGCATTCTTGCTGCCCATACCGACGATATTAGCGTAGGTATACCTAATTTGTGAACCGGTGCCCGACGTGAGCGGGGTCTCACCCCGGGCCTTCGATTCTGGTTGTGGGCGATTGCGCAGGTAGAATTGCACAGTTGGCGGTTCCCGCCCGGCGCCGCGAGCGGTTGCGAGCGGGACGAACGCACGACCACTATGCCCATCACCAGAAAGTTCCGCCTGTGAGCGCTGCTCAAAACTTCCGCAATGTCGCCATCGTCGCACACGTCGACCACGGGAAGACCACCCTCGTCGACGCGATGCTCCGCCAGTCCGGCGCGTTCGCCGAACGCGCCGAGCCCGTCGACCGCGTCATGGACTCCGGTGACCTCGAGCGCGAGAAGGGCATCACGATCCTCGCCAAGAACACCGCCGTGCACCGTCGCCAGCCCGACGGGACCGAGGTCGTCATCAACGTGATCGACACCCCCGGCCACGCCGACTTCGGCGGCGAGGTGGAGCGCGGCCTGTCGATGGTCGACGGCGTCGTCCTGTTGGTCGATGCATCCGAGGGCCCGCTACCGCAGACCCGGTTCGTCATGCGCAAGGCCCTCGCGGCCGCACTGCCGGTGATCCTGGTCGTGAACAAGACCGATCGTCCCGACGCCCGCATCGACGAGGTCGTGAACGAGGCGCAAGATCTGCTGCTCGACCTGGCCGGAGATCTCGAGGACGAAGAGGCGAGCCAGGCCGCCGAACTCGCACTCGATCTGCCGGTGCTCTACGCGTCGGGTCGCGCCGGCGTGGCGTCGATGAACAAGCCGGCCGACGGTTCGGTGCCCGACGGCGACAACCTCGACCCGTTCTTCGACGTCCTGATGGAACACGTGCCCGCACCCAAGGGCGATCCCGACGCGCCGCTGCAGGCACACGTCACCAACCTCGACGCCTCGGCCTTCCTCGGCCGCCTGGCGCTGGTGCGTATTCACAACGGAACGCTGCGCAAGGGGCAGCAGGTGTCCTGGTGTCGCGAGGTTGACGGTGAACCCGTCATCGAGAAGGCCAAGATCACCGAGCTGCTCGCCACCGTCGGTGTCGACCGGCAGCCCGCCGAACAGGCGGTTGCCGGCGATATCGTCGCGGTCGCCGGCATGCCGACGATCATGATCGGCGACACCCTCGCCGACCCCGAGAACCCGCAGCCGCTGCCGCGGATCACCGTTGACGAACCGGCGATCTCGGTGACCATCGGCACGAACTCGTCACCGTTGGCCGGCCGGGTCTCCGGGCACAAGCTGACGGCGCGCATGGTCAAGACGCGCCTCGATACCGAGCTCATCGGCAACGTGTCGCTGCGCGTCGTCGACATCGGCCGTCCCGACGCCTGGGAGGTGCAGGGCCGTGGCGAATTGGCCCTGGCGATCCTCGTCGAGCAGATGCGCCGCGAGGGCTTCGAGCTCACCGTCGGCAAGCCGCAGGTCGTGACCCGGCAGGTCGACGGCAAGCTGCACGAGCCGTTCGAGCACCTCACCATCGACGTGCCCGAGGAGTTCTTGGGCGCGGTGACGCAGCTGCTCGCCGCCCGTAAGGGCCGGATGGACCATATGGCCACCAATGCCCACGGATGGGTGCGGATGGAGTTCATCGTTCCCAGCCGCGGGCTGATCGGTTTCCGGACTGATTTCCTGACCGAAACGCGCGGCACCGGCATCGCGAACGCGGTGTTCGACGGGTACGCGCCATGGGCCGGCGAGATCCGTGCCCGCCACAGCGGCTCGCTGGTCAGCGACCGCCAGGGGACGGTGACGCCGTACGCGATGATCCAGCTCGCCGATCGCGGCACCTTCTTCGTCGATCCCGGCGATGACACCTACGAGGGCCATGTGGTCGGCATCAACCCGCGCCTGGAGGACCTCGACATCAACGTGACCCGCGAAAAGAAGCTGACCAACATGCGTCAGTCCTCGGCGGACGTGATGGAGACGCTCGCCAAGCCGATGCAACTCGACCTCGAGGGTGCGATGGAGTTCTGCGCGGTGGACGAGTGCGTCGAGGTCACTCCGGAGATCGTGCGGGTGCGTAAGGTTCATCTCGACGCGACGACCCGGGCCCGCGAACGGTCGCGGGCCAAGGCGCGCGACGCGAACGTGTAGCACCCTCGGCGGGTGGACGAGCAGTGGGCCGGGGGACCGGAGAGGGAGGCCGCGGTGCGCAAGGGGTTGTTGGTGCTGGTGTCGGCCGCGGTGCTGTTCGTCGCGGGATGCACGGCCTCGCCGCCCCCGCCCGTGCAACCGAGCGCGCCGGCGCCGGTGCAGGCGGAGTATCCGACCGAGAAGACCATCCATGTCGCCACCGATGCGATCGGTGCCGGGTTCAATCCGCACCTGGCCGCCGATCAATCGCCGGTGACCACGGCCATCGGGACGCTCACCCTGCCGAGCGCGTTCGACCCCGGGCCGGGCCCCGACGGCGAACAGATATGGCGCATGTCGGATTCGCTGCTGACCTCGGCCCAGGTCACCTCCGTCGCTCCCTTCACGGTGACCTACCGGATCCAGACCAACGCGCAGTGGTCTGACGGTTTGCCGATCACCGGCGATGACTTCGCCTACCTCTGGCAGCAGATGTCGCATCAACCGAATGCCGTGTCGCCGGCCGGGTATCGGCTGATCGAATCCGTGCAGACCGGCGGCGGGGGCAAGACCGTCACGGTCACCTTCGCCCAGGAGTACCCGCAGTGGCGCGAGCTGTTCCGGTCCCTGCTGCCCAGCCATGTGCTGCGGGCGCTGCCGACCGGATTCCAAACCGGGATGGACTCGGGAAAGCCGGTTTCGGGTGGTCCGTTCGCAATAGTGGGCATCGATTTGGCGCGCGACGAGGTGCGCCTGGTGCGCAACGACCGGTTCTGGCGTGAGCCGGCCAAGCTCGACCAGATTGTCTTCCGCCGGCCGGGCACCCAGTCGCAGACCGTCGAGTCGATCCGGACCGGTGATTCGGCGCTGGGGATCCTCAGTGCCGGCCCGGCGCAGGAGCAGCTGTTGGGGGCCATCCCAGGAACCGTGGTGCGACGCAACCTCGAGTCGCGCGTACTCGCCATCCACGTGAACACCCGCGCGGCGGCGATGCGCGGGCAGGCGGCGCGAGCGGCGATCCTCGGCATGCTCGACGCGCGGATCGTCCGTTACGCCGCGACCGGCGATGACGATGTGGCACCGTTCGCCAACACCGTCTACGTCCCGTCGGATCCGGGCTATTTCAGCCCGGAGCGGCCACGGCCCAATGCTGACGCCGTCGAGTCGCTGCTCGCGACGGCGGGATACCGTCGGGCCGCACCGCCGCCGCGGCCGCGCAGCGTGCCCAGTGGGCAGGTACCGGGCTCAGCGACCGCCGAATCGTCGAGACCGGCGCCGACACCGCGGGTCGAGGCGATCCCGGCCGGCGTCGAGCCGGTGGTCAAGGACGGCCTCCCGCTCGAGGTCCGCGTCGGGGCGGTGGCAACCGATCCGCGCACCGTGGCCGCCGCGTCGTCGATCACCGACCAGCTGCGCGCCCACGGGGTGGCTGCCTCGGTGGTCAAGCTGGCCAACAGTGAGCTCTACTCCTCGGCGTTGACCGGTGCCCGGGTCGATGTGGTGGTCGGCTGGTCCGACGGCAGCATCGCGCCGGCCACCGCGTTTGCCTCACTGGTTGATTGCGACCAGCCCAAGAAGAACGGTGCTGGGTCCGGGGAGAGCACACGGCCGGGAGAGCCCGCCGCGCCGGCGGACTTCATCAGCAATATCTCCGGTCTGTGTGACGCGCCGTTGATCGACCTCGCCCGCCAGGCGGTCTCGGCCGCCGATCCCGCCCCACTGCTCGACGAGGCCGAAGGCCAGTTGGCGCAGGCGGCGATCTACCTGCCGATCTACCAGGACGCCGGCCTCGTTGTCGTCACCGACGAGGTCCTCGGCGTGCCGCTGACCGGGCCGGTGCAGACATCGATCTTTGCCGGGGCGCCGCGCTGGGCACTGCCGCAATGACCGGTGGCCCACCGTCGCGTCGACTCCTGCTGGTGCACGCGCACCCCGACGACGAAACCCTCATGACCGGGGGCACGATCGCCCACTACCTGGCAGCCGGGGTCGATGTGGCAGTCGTGACGTTCACCCTCGGCGAGGAGGGTGAGGTCATCGGCCCACAGTGGGCCGGCCTGGCCGCCGACGGCGGCGCCGATCAGCTCGGCGGATTCCGGATCGGGGAGCTGGCCGCGGCGCTCGCCGCACTCAGCCCCGATGGCTCCGAACCGCTCGCCCCGCGCTTCCTCGGCGGCGCCGGCCGGTGGCGCGACTCGGGGATGGCGGGCTCGCCTGCGTCGCGCAATCCGCGCGCCCTGGTGCAGGCGCCACTCACCGACGTCGTCGAAGCGCTGATCGGCGAACTGCGGGCCTTCGATCCGCACGTCGTCATCACCTACGACGCCGCGGGCACCTACGGACATCCCGACCACCGGCGGGTGCACGAGGCGTGTGCCGCGGCGCTCGCACGCTACACCGGTGAGACCGGCCGGGCGGTCAAAGTCTACGAGTCGATCACGGCGGCCACCGCGCTGCGCGCCGGCCTGGCGGCGGCGGCCGATCGTGTCCCGGCGGGCTGGCGCTTGCCCGGTCCCGGGGAACTGCCCAGCTATCCCGACGACGAGATCACCGCGCAGATCGATGTCAGCGCGGTACGTGGCCGCAAGGTCGCGGCACTTGCCGCACACGCCACCCAGGTCACCGTTGCGCCGTCGGCAACCGAATACGCCCTGTCCAACAATATCGTGCAACCAATCGGCACCGTCGAGTACTACCGGCGCGTCGACGCGCCCGGGTCGGGGCGAGAGACCGATCTGTTCGAGGGAGTCCGATGAATCGCGCCCGTGGTGATATCGGGCTGCTGGTGCTGCTCTCCGTCGACGGTCTGGTGGTCGGGATCATGTCGGTCGCCTTCCTCAACCCCTACATCGGCATGGTTGCCGCGCCGGCCGGAATCCTGATCGCCGCCGTCGGGAACGCCACCCTCGTCTGGCTGGCATCGGCCTACGCCGGCCCACCGATGAACTGGTTGCCCGTCTTCGGTTGGGGACTGGTCGTCGTCCTGGGCCTGGGCGGTGGTCCGGGTGGCGATGTGCTCTTCCTGTCGGACTGGCGGGTGGCGGGCCTGGTCCTCGCCGGAATCGGCGCGCCGGCCGCGGTCGCGTGGTTCACCGGTACCCGTCGGCGGATCGACGCCGCCGCACGCCGCGGGATTGGTCCGGCCGACGGCGGTCGGTAGCGGCGGAGGCGCTTGGCGGGCCGCGTCTACTATCGGGAAGGTGAGTGACGAAATCCCTTCTGCGGCGGCGATGCGCCGGGCGCTGCGGCGCGCCCGTGACGGTGCGACCCTCAACGCCGACGAGGCCGCGGTCCTCCTGGCCGCCACCGGCGACGACTTGGCCGATCTGGCCGCTTCGGCGGCGCGGGTGCGCGACGCCGGGCTGGCCGCGGCCGGTCGTGATCGACAGATCGCCTACTCGCGCAAGGTGTTCATCCCGCTGACGCACCTGTGTCGGGACCGCTGCCACTACTGCACGTTCGTCACCGTGCCCGGCCGGCTCGAGGCGGCGGGCACGGGCATGTTCGCCGAGATCGACGAGGTGCTCGAGATCGCCCGGGCCGGGGCCGCGCTCGGCTGCAAAGAGGCGCTCTTCACCCTTGGGGACCGACCCGAGCAGCGATGGCCACAGGCCGCCGAATGGCTCGATGCGCGTGGCTACGATTCGACTCTGCAATACGTGCGAGCTGCGGCGATCCGCGTGCTGGAGGACACCGGCCTCCTGCCGCACCTGAACCCCGGCGTCATGTCTTGGGAGGAAATCGCACGCCTCAAACCCGTCGCACCGTCGATGGGCATGATGCTGGAAACCACCTCGCGCCGGCTCTTCACCGAGAAGGGGCAGCCGCACTACGGCAGCCCCGATAAGGATCCGGCGGTGCGCCTGGCGGTCCTGACCGACGCGGGACGGCTGTCGGTGCCGTTCACCACTGGGATTCTTGTCGGAATCGGTGAGACCCGCCTAGAACGCGCCGAATCCATCCTGGCGATTCGCGCCAGCCACAAGGCCTTTGGGCACATCCAGGAAGTCATCGTGCAGAACTTCCGGGCCAAGCCCGACACGGCGATGCGCGCGGTGCCCGACGCGGACCTGGCGCAGTATCGCGCCGCCATCGCCGTCACGCGTCTGATCATGGGCCCGGCCATGCGAGTGCAGGCACCGCCGAACCTGGTCAGCGCCGCCGAGTGTGCCGATTTGATCGCTGCCGGTATCGATGACTGGGGCGGGGTGTCTCCGCTGACCCCCGACCACGTCAACCCGGAACGACCGTGGCCCAACCTCGATGCCCTCGCCGATATCACCGCGGCGAGCGGCTTCACCCTGGTCGAGCGGCTCACCGCGCAACCGCCGTATGTCCTCGCCGGTTCGCCGTGGATCGACCCGCGGGTGGCCGGGCATGTGCGCGCGCTGGCCGATCCGGCGACCGGGTTGGCGGCGGCGGGCGCGATGCCCACGGGCCTGCCGTGGCAGGAACCCGACGAGGAATGGGCGTCGACCGGCCGCGTCGACCTGAACACCGAGATCGACGTTGGGGGCCGGCGCACGCAGACGCGCAGTGATCTGGGGTCGGCATTCGGCGATTGGGACACGGTACGCGGGCAGGTGCGCGCACTGGCCGACGCCGAGTCCGGTGCGCCGAGCCGGTTGTCTTCGGAGGTTGCGACTGCGCTGCGCCACGCCGAGTCCGACCCGGCGCGGTGCAGCGACGGCGACTACCTGGCGCTGGCGACTGCCGAGGGCGACGATCTGGAAGCGCTGGTGGCGCTGGCCGACTCAATCCGGGCCGATGTCGTCGGACCCGAGGTGACCTACGTGGTCAACCGGAACATCAACTTCACCAATATCTGCTACACCGGCTGCCGGTTCTGTGCGTTCGCCCAGCGCAAGGGGGACGCCGACGCGTTCACCCTGTCGGCACAGGAGGTGGCCGACCGTGCGTGGGAAGCACATGTCGCCGGCGCCACCGAGGTGTGCATGCAGGGCGGGATCGACCCAGAACTGCCGGTCACCGGCTACGCCGACCTCGTGCGCGCGGTCAAGGCGCGCGTGCCGTCGATGCACGTCCATGCTTTCAGTCCGATGGAAGTCGTCAACGGAGCGTCGCGCGGGGGCCAAACGGTGCGCGACTGGCTCGTCGCGTTGCGCGAGGCCGGCCTGGACACGATCCCCGGCACGGCGGCGGAAATCCTCGACGACGAGGTTCGCTGGGTCCTGACGAAGGGCAAGCTCCCGACCGCCACCTGGATTGACGTGATCACCACGGCGCACCAGGTAGGGCTGCGGTCCAGTTCGACGATGATGTACGGCCACGTCGATGCGCCGCGCCACTGGGTGGGCCACCTCAACATCCTGCGGTCAATCCAGGACGATACCGGAGGATTCACCGAGTTCGTGCCGCTGCCGTTTGTCCACCAGAGTTCGCCGCTATATCTGGCCGGCGCGTCGCGGCCGGGACCGACCCAGCGGGACAATCGGGCCGTGCACGCGCTGGCCCGCGTGATGCTGTACGGCCGGATCGACAACATCCAGACGAGCTGGGTCAAACTCGGCGTCGACGGTACGCGCGCAATGCTGAGCGGCGGGGCCAACGATCTCGGCGGCACATTGATGGAGGAGACCATCTCCCGGATGGCCGGCTCGATGCACGGTTCGGAGAAGACGGTCGCCGAACTGCACGACATCGCCTCGGGCATCGGCCGGACGGCCCGGCAGCGAACCACGGTCTACGGCCGGATCGACGCGGGAGAGGGTGACCTGCACCATCGGGGTGGCGCCCCGATTTCGCTGGCCATCGCCCATGACCGATAATCGGGGGGTCGAAGACTTCAGCCAATCCAGGCGCCGCGGCCCAGCCCTTGCCGTGTGCGCCGATGACCGTTTCCGGCCTCGTTGCCGGCGTTAAGGAGACTGTGGTGACCTACATCATCGCCGAGCCCTGTGTGGACGTCCTGGACCGGGCGTGTGTCGAGGAATGCCCGGTGGACTGTATCTACGAGGGTGGCCGGATGCTCTACATCCAGCCCGACGAATGCGTCGACTGTGGTGCGTGCGAGCCGGTGTGCCCGGTCGAGGCCATCTTCTACGAGGACGACGTCCCTGACGAGTGGGTGCCGTACACCGCGGCCAACGTCGACTTCTTCGACGACCTCGGGTCGCCCGGGGGGGCGAGCAAGGTCGGCAAAGTCGACTACGACCCGCCGTTCATCAAGGCGCTGCCGCCCATGGGCGAAGAAGCGTAGCTCTGGTGATCAGCCGCCGGGACCGGGTCAGTGCGTCGTTGCCGGACTTTCCCTGGGACACGATCGCGGGTGCCCGCGCCACCGCGGCGGCCCATCCGGACGGGCTGGTGGACCTATCGGTCGGAACGCCCGTCGACCAGGTCGACCCGCTGATCCGCGCCGCCCTCGATGCGGCCGCCGGGTTTCCCGGCTACCCGACGACTGCGGGCACCCCCGAGTTGCGTGCGGCCGCGGCGGCGGCCCTGGTCCGGAGGTACGGCGCCGTCGGTCTCGGCGACGATCAGGTCTTGCCGGTCATCGGGACGAAGGAGGCCATCGCCGGGCTCTGCACGCAACTCGGGCTGGGGGGCGGCGACGCGGTCGTCATCCCGAAGGTCGCCTATCCGACCTACGAGGTGAGTGCGATCCTCGCCGGTGCCGCTGTTGTGCGCGCCGATGATTCGGGTACCGCTGATCGACCCGACGCGGCGGTGGTGTTCCTCAACTCGCCGTCGAACCCGACCGGTGCGGTCATGGGCGTCGAGCAGATGCGCGCGGTGCTGGCATGGGCCCGCGACCGGGGTGCCGTCGTCGTCTCCGACGAGTGCTATCTCGGCTTGGGGTGGGAGGTGGAACCCGTCTCGGTTCTCGACCCCCGAGTCTGCGATGGCGACGTCACCGGGCTCATCGCGGTTCACTCCCTGTCCAAGATCTCCAATCTCGCCTCGTATCGCGCGGGGTTCTTCGCCGGTGACGCCGGTCTGATCGCGGAATTGCTCGCCGTGCGCAAGCATTCCGGTCTGATGGTCCCGTTCCCGATCCAGGCCGCGATGACCGCGGCGCTGAACGATGATCGGCATGTCGGCGAACAAGCGGACCGGTACCGGGCGCGCCGCGCGGTCCTCAAGCCGGCGGTGATCGAGGCGGGCCTGCGGGTCGACGATTCCGCGGCGGGCCTGTACCTGTGGGCGACGCGGGACGAGGATGCGCGGGTCACCCACCATTGGCTGGCGCAGCGCGGCATCCTGGCCGCGCCCGGCGACTTCTACGGGCCCGCGGGTGCGACGCATGTGCGGATCGCCCTGACCGCCTCCGACGAGCAGATCGCGCAGGCTGCGCGCCGCTTACGCGGATAGGTCTCCAGGATCTGCCGGAGGCGGGGGAGACGGCGATCTGGCGGGCGCCCTCAGTTGTGTTTGTGCAGCGCCTCGTTGAGGGCGATGCCGTCGCCCTTCCACGGCACCACCTCCACGACACCGGTGGTGCTGTTGCGGCGAAACAGGATGTTCGAGGCCCCGGCAAGGTCGCGTGCCTTGACCTCGGTGCCGTCCGGGCCGACGACCTTGGTGCCGGCGGTGATGTACAGGCCCGCCTCGATCACACAGTCGTCGCCGAGCGGGATACCGCAGCCCGAGTTCGCGCCGAGCAGGCAGCGCTTGCCCAGCGCGATGATTTCTTTGCCGCCACCGGACAGGGTGCCCATCGTCGAGGCTCCGCCGCCGATGTCGGATCCCTCGCCGACCACGACGCCGGCGGAGATCCGGCCCTCGACCATCGAGTTGCCGAGCGTGCCGGCGTTGAAGTTGACGAAGCCCTCATGCATCACGGTCGTGCCCTCGGCGAGATGGGCGCCGAGGCGGACGCGGGCGGCATCACCGATGCGCACCCCGGCGGGAATGACGTAATCGACCATGCGCGGGAACTTGTCGATGGAGTAGACGGTGACCGCGCCGCGTGCGCGGAGCCGGGCGCGGACCTGTTCGAACCCATCGACCCGGCAGGGGCCGAAATTGGTCCACACGACATTGCTCAGAATGCCGAACTGTCCGTCGAGGTTGAGCCCGTGTGGCGCGACCAGGCGGTGGCTCAGCAGGTGCAGGCGCAAGTAGACGTCGTAGGCGTCGACCGGGGGTGACGAGAGGTCGGCGATGGCGGTTCGGACCGCGATTGTCCGGACGCCGCGGTCGGCGTCGGAACCGATGAGTCGGGCAAGGTCGGCGGGAGTGTCCGCGTCGGCGAGCAGGGCGGTTCCCGAGGCCGGGGCGACGCCGATCTCGGGCTCGGGGAACCACGCGTCTAGGACGGTGTCGTCGTCGGTGAGGGTGGCGATTCCGGTTGCGAAAGCTCCGTGGTTGGTCACGGCCGGAATCCTACCCGCGGGCCGCTCGGTTGTGATTGGCTGCTACCGGTAGGAGGTAGGAAAATGACCACACCCGATCATCAGCCGAAAGCACCCGCGCCGACCGGTGCCGAGTTCCTTTTGGCAGCCGCCAGTCCCGAGTTCAACGCCCTGCGAACCACGCTGTATCGATTCATCTTTCCGATGACCGCATTCTTCGTCATCTGGTATGCGACCTATGCCCTGCTTGGCGCATTTGCGCACGACTTCATGGCCAAGCAGGTGTGGGGGAACATCAACGTCGGCCTCGTGCTGGGGCTCTTGCAGTTCGTCACCACGTTCGCCATCACCGGGCTCTACGTCCGCTTCGCCGATCGCAAGCTCGACCCGGCCGCCGAGATCGTCCGAAAGAACTTCGCCGACGGCGTCTACGACCACTCAGGAGACGTGCAGTGACCACCGACTTCGTCGCCGCTTCGGGCGTCGGCAACCCAATCGTCAACATCTCGATCTTCGTTGCCTTCGTGGCGATCACGCTCTTCGTGGTGATCCGCGTCAGCGGTAACAACAAGTCCGCATCGCAGTTCTTCACCGGTGGCAGCTCGTTCTCCGGACCGCAGAACGGCATCGCCATCGCCGGCGACTATCTTTCTGCGGCAAGCTTTCTCGGCATCGCGGGCGCCATCGCCCTGTACGGGTACGACGGCTTCCTATACTCGATCGGCTTCCTCGTCGCCTGGCTCGTGGCCCTGCTGCTGGTCGCCGAACTCTTGCGCAACACCGGCCGCTTCACCATGGCCGACGTCCTGAGCTTCCGGCTCCAGCAGCGTCCCGTCCGCACCGCCGCGGCGATCTCGACGCTCACCGTCTCGCTGTTCTATCTGCTCGCGCAGATGGCCGGGGCCGGTGGGCTCGTGGCGCTGCTCCTCGACATCTCATCGCGGACCGGCCAGTCGATCGTGATCGCGGTGGTCGGCGTGCTGATGATCATCTACGTCCTCATCGGCGGCATGAAGGGCACCACCTGGGTGCAGATCATCAAAGCCGTTCTCCTGATCACCGGCGCGGCCGTCATGACGATCATCGTGCTCGCCAAGGTGGGTCTGAACGTCTCGGACCTGATCGGCCAGGCGCAGTCCGCTATCGCCGGGTCGGCCGACAAGACAGTCGCCGCCCGCGACGTGATGGCACCCGGCGCCAAGTACGGCGCCACGATGATGACCAAGGTCGACTTCCTCTCGCTGGCGATCGCGCTCGTTCTCGGCACCGCGGGCCTGCCGCACGTGCTGATGCGCTTCTATACCGTCCCGACCGCCAAAGAGGCTCGCCGCTCCGTCGTGTGGGCCATCGTCCTGATCGGCGCCTTCTATGTGTTCACGCTGATCCTGGGCTACGGTGCGGCCGCTCTCGTCGGCCCGGACAAGATCCTCGCCGCCGCCGGCAAGGAGAATGCGGCGGCGCCGCTGCTGGCGCTGGAACTCGGCGGCACCGTGCTACTCGGCGTCATTTCCGCCGTCGCGTTTGCGACCATCCTGGCCGTGGTGGCCGGACTCGCGATCACGGCGTCGGCGTCGTTTGCGCATGATATCTACGCCAGCGTCATCAAGCGCGGGTACTGCAGCGGCGAGGAACAGGTCCGTGTCTCGCGCATCACCGTCGTCGTCCTCGGCATCCTCGGCATCATCCTGGGGATCCTGGCCAACGGCCAGAACATCGCGTTCTTGGTTGCGCTGGCCTTCGCCGTCGCGGCGTCGGCGAACCTGCCCACGATCCTGTACTCGTTGTACTGGCGCCGGTTCAACACCCGGGGCGCACTGTGGAGCATGTACGGCGGACTGGCGTCGTCGATCATCCTGATCGTGTTCTCCCCGGCGGTATCGGGAAGCAAGACCTCGATGATTCCCGGGGCGGATTTCCACTGGTTCCCGTTGCAGAATCCCGGTCTGGTGTCGATTCCGCTGGCGTTCCTGCTGGGGATCGTCGGCACGCTCACCTCGGCGGAGCGCGGCGATCCGGCACTCAACGCCGAAATGCAGGTCCGCTCGCTCACCGGGGTCGGTGCCGACGGCGCCATCGCGCACTAGCGGCCGCCGGAGCCTGCCGGCCCCGGTACGGTGAGCACTATGGTTCTGGACCTTCGCGCCGATCCCGCGGTGCTCACCGCAGCGCTCATCGACATTCCCAGCGAGTCGCACGACGAGTCGGCGATCGCCGACGCGGTGGAGGCGGCACTGCGCGAGCAGACCGCCGGATTCGAGGTCCGGCGGCACGGCAACCGGGTACTCGCCCGCACCGCGCTGGGGCGCGATCGGCGCGTGCTGCTGGCCGGTCACCTCGATACGGTGCCGATCGCCGGCAACGTGCCGCACCGGTGGGACTCCGGTGCGGGCGTCATCCACGGCTGCGGCAGCGTGGACATGAAATCGGGCGATGCGGTGTTCCTGCATCTCGCCGCCACGCTGACCGACCTGCGGCACGACGTGACCCTGGTCTTCTACGACTGTGAGGAGATCGCGGCGGAGTACAACGGGCTCGGCGTGATCGAGGCGGAGTTGCCGGACTGGCTGGACGCCGACGTCGCGATCTTGGGGGAGCCCACCGGCGGACTCATCGAAGCGGGCTGCCAGGGGACGCTGCGCGTCCGGGTGAGCGTCCACGGCGCGCGCGCACACACTGCGCGGTCCTGGATGGGGGACAATGCGATTCATCGGCTCGCCGGCCTGCTCGGCACCCTCGATGGGTACGTGCCGCGTCGTGTCGACATCGACGGGTGCGAATACCGCGAAGGGCTGCAGGCCGTCGCGGTGACCGGTGGTGTCGCCGGAAATGTCGTGCCCGATCGGGCGAGCGTCGACATCAACTTCCGCTTTGCTCCCGACCGCAGCACCGCGCAGGCGCTGGCCCATGTGCGCGAGGTGATCGACGGTGCGCCGGGCAGTACGGAGTTCGACGTCGAACTCACGGATTCGGCGGGCGGCGCACTACCGGGTCTGTCGCATCCGGCGGCGGCCGAACTCGTCGCCGCCGCCGACCACAAGTTCCGGGCCAAGTACGGCTGGACCGACGTGTCCCGGTTCGCGGCGCGCGGGACTCCGGCGGTCAACTTCGGACCCGGCGATCCCAGCCTCGCCCACCGTCGCGACGAGCATGTTCCCGTCGAACAGATCCACGCGGTGCACCGGGTGTTGCGTGGGTACCTGTCCGGAGCATCGGATGCGGGGGAATCGTTGTGACCGGCCGGGATTCAGGTGGGGAAGTGGCAGCGGGCAGATACATCGGCCCCACCTGGGTCTGTGCGGACCCGGCCGATCTGGCGCTCACCTCGGATCGCCGGCTGCTGAACCGGCGACCGCCCCGCACCACGGCGGAATTGAGCCAGCTCAAGATCGACGATTCCTGGCGCGTCCTGCGGATTCAATCGGAGTTCGTGTCCGGGTTCGATGCGCTCCTACACGTCGAGGACGCAGTGACCGTATTCGGGTCCGCCCGGACGCCGCTGGGCAGTGATGCGTACGAACTCGGCGTCGCGCTGGGCCGTGCTATCGGGGCGGCCGGCTACGCGGTTGTCACCGGTGGCGGTCCGGGCAGCATGGAATCGGTCAACCGCGGTGCCCGGCAAGCCGGTGCGCGCTCCATCGGGCTCGGCATCGAGCTGCCGTTCGAGCAGTCGCTCAACCCATTCATCGACATCGGCATCAACTTCCGCTACTTCTTCGTCCGAAAGACCATGTTCGTCAAGTATGCGCAGGCCTTCGTCTGTCTGCCCGGCGGATTCGGCACGCTGGACGAGTTGTTCGAGGCCCTGACCCTGGTGCAGACGCACAAAGTGACCCAGTTTCCGATCGTGCTGGTCGGCACCGACTTCTGGGGCGGGCTGGTGGAGTGGATCAGCACCAGGCTGGTCGGCGAAGGCATGATCGCCGCCACCGATGTCGGCCTGATCAGCGTCGTCGACACCCCGGATCAGGTGGTCGCCGTACTCGAGGCGTCACGAGCAGCGCGGGCCGACCCGTAGTGGCGGCGATCTGTGTCTATTGCGCGTCCGGGCCGGTGCCCCGCCGATTCCTTGACCTCGCGGCAGAACTGGGGTCGGCACTCGCCGCGGCCGGACACACGGTGGTCAGCGGCGGCGGCAACGTGTCGATGATGGGCTCGCTGGCCACGGCCGCCCGCGCCGCCGGCGGCACGACGGTGGGAATCATCCCCGGCCACCTCGTCGCCCGCGAGGCCGCCGACACCGACAGCGATGAGCTTGTCATCACCGATACCATGCGCGAGCGCAAACGCCTGATGGAGGCGCGGGCCGATGGCTTCATCACCCTGCCCGGCGGAATCGGGACACTTGAGGAGCTGTTCGAGACATGGACCGGCGGGTTCCTCGGCGAGCATGACAAGCCGGTGGTCTTGCTCGACGCGGATGGCTTCTACCAGCCGCTGTTGCGCTGGTTCGACAGTCTGCGCGACGACGGGTTCGTCGCCGCGGCGGCCATGGACCGGCTCCAGGTGACCGGATCGGTGGCCGATGCTGTGACACTCGTTACCCAACAGTAGGATCTTCCGGTAACTATCGACGAGGGAGGGGCGGCAATGGCGAACAGTGCTGCGTTCAAGAAGGTCAGGCTCTTCGATCTGGCCAAGGGGGTGGCGGACATGGTTCCGTCAGCACCGCTGATGCTGCGGCACGCGCCGGGACTGATCCACCGGCCGGCCGATGCCCGCAGGACCATCGGGAGTGTGTTCGCGCACCACGCCGGCAAACATCCGGAGCGGCCGTTCGTCCGCTTCGAGGGCGCCACCACCACCTACGGCCAGGCGAATGCCATCGTCAATCGCTACGCGAACCAGCTTGCCGCCGACGGGGTCGGAGTCGGCGATGTCGTGGGCATCCTCGGCAAGAATTCGCCGACACTGCTGTATCTGACGCTGGCGACGGTCAAGATCGGTGCGATCGCCGGGATGTTGAACTACAACCAGCACGGTGCGATCGCCGATCACTCGGTGAAGCTCCTCGGGGCGAAAGCCCTCGTCTACGATCCCGAGGTCACCGAGACCTTCGAGTCGATCTCCCCCGAACTGCTGCCCCCGCACACTTACGACTACGCCGCCTTCGACGCCGCCTGTGCGACCCGGCCGGCGACCAACCCGGCGGTCACCGAGACGTTGCCGGCGTCGACCAATGCCTTCTACATCTTCACCTCCGGCACCACCGGCCTGCCCAAGGCGAGTGTGATGAGCCACAACCGGTGGCTGGCCAACATGTCGGGCATCGGTGGCATGGCCGTGCGACTGCGCAGCTCGGACACGATGTACATTCCGCTGCCGCTCTACCACAACAACGCCTTGTCGGTATCGCTCGGCGCTGTGCTCGCCGCGGGCGCGTCGGTGGCGATCGCCAAGCAGTTCTCGGCGTCGCGCTTCTGGGACGACATCGTCCTGAACCGTGCGACGGCCTTCTGCTACATCGGCGAATTGTGTCGCTACCTGCTCGCCCAGCCGCCCAAGCCGACCGACCGCAGCCATGGCGTCCGCTTGGCCGTCGGCAACGGCATGCGCCCGGAGATCTGGGATGAATTCTCGTCGCGATTCGGCATCAAGCGCATCGTCGAGTTCTACGGCGCGAGCGAGCTGAACCTCGCATTCGTGAACGCGTTCACGGTCTCGAAGACGGCGGGCTTCTGTCCGCTGCCGTTCAAGGTCGTGGACTACGACCAGGAGACCGGCGAGCCGAAGCGCGATGCCGCCGGGCGGCTGCGGGCGAAGCGCAAAGGGGAGCCGGGACTGCTGATCGCCGAGATCAGCGACCGGGTGCCCCTGGATGGCTACACTGACCCCTCGGCGACCGAGAAGAAGATCATCCGCGACGGCTTCAAGAACGGCGACGCCTGGTTCAACTCCGGTGACTTGGTCCGCGAAGTGGGGTGGGGCCACATCGCGTTCGTCGACCGGCTCGGCGACACCTTCCGCTGGAAGGGCGAGAATGTGGCCACCACCGAGGTTGAGGGTGCCCTCGACGCCGATCCGAGCGTCGAACAGTCGGTCGTCTACGGTGTCGCGGTGTCCGGCTGCGACGGAAAGGCCGGGATGGCGGCCGTCACCCTGGCGGACGGCCGACAGTTCGACGGGCAGGCCCTGGCGGAGCGTCTCTACGAGACGCTGCCGCCCTACGCGGTGCCGCTGTTCGTGCGCATCGTCGGCGCGGTCGAGGCCACGTCGACTTTCAAGAACCGCAAGGTCGACCTGCGCGACGAGGCCTTCACCGAGATCGGGAATGACCCGCTGTATGTGCTGCGTGGGCGCGCCGAGGGGTTCGTCGCGGCCTACGACGGCTATGTGGCCGACGTCGCCGCAGCACGAGCCCCCCGCGGCTGAGCGGCGCGTGGCAGCGCACCCGGTAGCGTGGGTGCGGTGACAACGACCCCGACGACGCTGTGCGGGCGGCCGGTCGCGCATGATCGGGCGCTGGTCATGGCGATTGTCAACCGCACCCCGGACTCCTTCTACGATCGAGGCGCCAGTTTCGCCGACGACGCCGCCCGCCGCCGGGTCGAGCAGGTGGTCGCTGAAGGCGCCGACATCATCGACATCGGCGGGGTGAAGGCGGGGCCGGGTGAACTCGTCGATGCCGGTGCCGAGGCCGACCGGGTCGTGCCGTTCACCGCGTGGGTGCGCGCGGAATTCCCCGACATCGTGATCAGCATCGACACGTGGCGCGCCGCAGTCGCCGACGAGGCGTGCGAGGCGGGCGCCGACCTCATCAACGACACCTGGGCCGGAGCCGACCCGGAACTGATGGCGGTTGCGGCGCGCCGCGGCGCGGGACTGGTGTGCTCGCACACCGGTGGCGCGGCCCCGCGCACCCGGCCGCATCGGGTCCGCTACGGCGACGACCCAGACGCGGTCGTCGACGCCGTCGTCGAGGAGTTGTCGTCGGCGGCAGCGCGGGCCGCCGTGCACGGCGTCCGCGCCGACGGGATCATTATCGACCCGACGCATGACTTCGGAAAGAATACCCACCATGGTCTGGCCTTGCTGCGCCATCTCGACCGGCTCGTCGCGACCGGCCATCCGGTGCTGATGGCGTTGAGCAACAAGGACTTCATCGGCGAAACGCTGGGCGTGGACCTCGGCGATCGGCTCGACGGCACGCTGGCCGCCACCGCGCTGGCCGCCGAGCACGGCGCAGCGATCTTCCGTGCCCACGAGGTGGCGGCAACCAGGCGAGTCGTGGAGATGGTCGCCGCGATCACCGGTCGGCGAGCGCCGGTGCGCACGATCCGGGGTCTGGCGTGACCGGGGCGCTGCCCGCCGCCGTGCCGGGTCGGCCCATCGCCACCTGGGACCGGCCGGCCTGGACCGTCGCGGAGTTGGTCGCGGCCAAGGGTGGGCGCACCGTTGCGGTGGTGCTGCCCGCGCTCAACGAGGCCGACACCGTCGCCGGCGTCATCGAATCGATCATGCCGCTGGTCGGCGGTCTGGTCGACGATCTGGTCGTTCTCGATTCCGGGTCCACCGACGACACCGCCGGGGTGGCGCAGGCGGCCGGGGCCCGCGTGGTCAGCCGCGAGCAGGCACTGCCCCAGGTGCCGCCGGTCGACGGCAAGGGCGAGGTGCTCTGGCGGTCGATCGCCGCCACCACCGCCGACATCATCGTCTTCATCGATGCCGACCTGGTCTCGCCCGATCCCATGTTCGTGCCGAAGCTCGTCGGACCGATCCTGACCTGCGCCGGAGTTGAGCTGGTGAAGGGCTACTACCGGCGGCCGTGGCGCACCGCGGCACAGCACCTGGAGGATGGTGGCGGGCGCGTCACCGAACTGGTTGCGCGGCCCCTCCTCGCGGCGCTGCGGCCAGAGCTGTCGCACGTCGTCCAACCGCTGGGCGGCGAGTACGCCGGGACCCGGGCATTGTTGTCGTCGCTCCCGTTCGCACCCGGGTACGGCGTCGAAGTCGGGTTACTCATCGACACCCACGAGACGCGCGGCCCGGCGGCCATCGGGCAGGTCAACCTGGGGGTGCGGATGCACCGGCACCGACCACTCACCGAGTTGGGGGTGATGAGTCGCCAGATCGTCGGGACACTTCTGCGGCGCTGTGGAATCGATGACTCGTTGGCGCCGCTGGTGCAATTCGCGGCGGCCACAGACGGGTCGTTCGCCACCCAGGTCACCGAGGTCGTGCTCGCCGACCGGCCGCCGATGGCCTCGATTCGACGGGAGGACTGATCGACTGTGTGGATGATCGTGAGCTATGCGGCCGGCCTGATGCTGGTGGCCGGACTGCTGTTCGTCGTGGTGTGGTTCGTCTTCGGCCGGGGCGAGGATCTCACCGCCGCGGGCGACGACCTGACCGTCACCGAGTTGCCGCGCGCCGGGATCGCCGGGGACGATGTCCGCGGGGTGCGCTTCGCCCTCGTCTTCCGCGGATACAAGCAGTCCGAAGTCGATTGGACGCTGGAAAAGCTGGCTCGTGAGATCGACGAATTGCGGTCGGTTGCCGCCGCACTGCGCGAGCGGTCCGACTCGGGGGAGAGCGGTCCGGCGCCCAGGTCGGACGGCTGAGGGCCTGTGCAGTCACCGCCGGTGACCAGGTATGATGAAGCGGATCGAAAACTTGGAGGGAGTTGCACGATGGCGGCGATGAAGCCACGTACCGGAGATGGCCCGATGGAAGCAGCCAAGGAGGGCCGGGGGATCGTAGTGCGCATCCCGATCGAAGGTGGCGGACGCCTCGTGGTCGAGTTGACGCCCGATGAGGCGGCCGCGCTCGGCGAAGAGTTGCGCGGAGTGGCCGGCTGACGCCACCCCAGAAGCTCGTGGGTCCGGGCGCCGCACTCGACCAGGTGATGAGTGCGTTGCACTGTCCGGTGTGTGCGGCGTCGCTGGGCCGAATCGGGCCGCAGGCGCCCATTCTCGGTTGTGCGGCCGGGCACCGTTTCGATATCGCGCGGCAGGGCTATGTCTCCCTGCTCAGCGGACGGTCGACCGGCCGTTCATCCGATACCGCCGAGATGATCGCCGCGCGCCGTGCCGCGCTTGCGACCGCGCCATACCGGGCGCTGCGGACCGCCGTCGCCGAGGCCGTCGCGCAGGTGCTGCGAGGCAGTGCCGCGCCACTGATCGTCGACGCCGGCTGCGGCACCGGCGACTACCTGGCGACCTGTCTGGACGTCTATCCCGATGCCCGCGGGATCGGTCTGGACCTGTCGAAGTACGCGGCCCGGGCCACGGCGACGAGTCATCCGCGCGCGGGTGCGGTGGTGGCCGATCTGTGGCAGCCGTGGCCGCTGGCCGATGGCTGCGCCGATGTTGTCCTGGCGGTGTTCGCACCGCGTGGCTTCGAGGAGGCGCGACGTATCCTGCTACCCGGCGGACTGCTTGTCGCGGTGACTCCGCAGGCCGACCATCTGCGCGAACTGATCGAGCCGATGGGGATGCTGGGCGTGGCGCCGGGCAAGCGCGAACGACTAGCGGCCGAACTGGGGGAGGTGGGGTTCTCCACGATATCCACCAGCAGCGTGCAGCGCCGCGACGAGTGGGGTCGCGACGACCTTGTGAATGTGGTGGCCATGGGGCCGAGTGCGTTTCACACCGACGCCGCCCGGTTGCGCGATCGCGCCGAGAAGCTGTGTGACGCCGACGCCACCTGCGCGGTGACGCTGGCGGTGGACATCACTGTCGCGCTCTCCTAAGCGGCTGGCGGCCGCCTGCGTTAGGTTTAAGAGGTGAGAGCAGCGCCACACATCCTGGGAATCGTGCTCGCCGGCGGCGAGGGCAAGCGCCTGTTCCCCCTCACCGCGGATCGTGCGAAGCCCGCGGTTCCGTTCGGCGGGACGTACCGCCTGATCGACTTCGTGCTGTCCAACCTGGTCAACGGCGGCTGCGAACGGATCTGCGTGCTGACGCAGTACAAGTCGCATTCGCTCGACCGGCACATCGCCCAGACCTGGTGGTCGAGCGGCTTTCACGGCGAATACATCACCTCGGTGCCCGCGCAGCAGCGATTGGGCAAGCGCTGGTTTACCGGCAGCGCCGATGCGATCTTGCAGTCGCTGAACCTCGTTTACGATGAGGACCCCGACTACCTGGTCGTGTTCGGTGCCGATCACGTATATCGCATGGACCCGGCGCAGATGGTGGCGGCTCACATCGAGTCCGGCGCCGGGGCCACCGTCGCGGCGATCCGGGTACCGCGTGGCGAGGCATCGTCGCTGGGCTGCATCGACGCCGACGAATCGGGGCAGATCACCCGGTTTGTGGAGAAGCCCGCCGATCCGCCCGCCGTCGCCGACGACCCGGCGGTGACCCTGGCGTCGATGGGCAACTACGTGTTCACGACCGAGGCGCTCATCGAGGCGTTGCGGCGCGATTCCGCCGACGAGGACTCCCAGCACGATATGGGCGGCAATATCATCCCGGCGTTCGTCGAGCGGGGCGATGCGGCCGTCTACGACTTCCGCGACAACGACGTGCCCGGGGCGACCGACCGCGACCGCGGCTATTGGCGAGACGTCGGGACGATTGACGCCTTCTTCGACGCCCACATGGACCTGGTGTCCCCGAACCCGGTGTTCACCCTGTACAACCGCCGGTGGCCGATCCGGGGTGAGACGTCCAACCTGCCGCCGGCGAAGTTCATCGGCGGTGGTTCGGTGCAGAACTCAGTGGTCGGCGCCGGCTCCATCGTCAAGGCGACGGCGGTCAGTGGATCGGTGATCTCCACCGACGTGGTGATCGAGGCCGGCGCCGTCGTGCAGAACTGTGTGGTGATGCCGGGTGCACGAATCAATTCTGGTGCCGTGGTTCGCAATGCGATTCTCGATAAGAACGTGGTCGTCTCGGCGGAGGCGCAACTCGGCGTCGACCTCACGCGCGACCGGGAGCGCTACTCGGTGAGCGAAGGCGGCGTCGTCACGATCGGCAAGGGTGTCGTCGTCGGCTGAGACGGCGACAGGGCTGGCGACCGACTGCCGGATCGAAACGGGTTACGGCGACGTTTGCCACGACGGCGCAGCGATTGCGCGAATCCGGCGGATGGCGACGTCGACGAGGGCCGCCAATTCACTGTTGGGTAGCCGGTCCAGCGGCCACCACCGCAAGTCCAACGACTCGTCGCTGCACACGATGGTGGGCAACGAACCATCCGGTGTCGGTGGTGCCACTGCGGCGAAACGGACGTCGAGGTGGCGGGTGGGCACCCCGAGTGAACAGGTGATCGGGTGCGTGTGCAGGTGGACCGGCCCGGGTACCAGCTGCAGTGCGTCGATACCGGACTCCTCGACGGCCTCGCGCAGCGCGGCCGCCTCGATAGACGGATCGTCGGGCTCACAGTGGCCGCCCAGCTGCACCCATTTGCCGACCCGGGGATGCAGGGTGAGCAGCACATGCGAAACGGCGGCGTCGACGACGAGCGCCGAGGCGGTGATGTGCCCGGGCGCGTGGGCGCGCAAGCACCCGTCGGCGGCCGAGTCGAGGAACGCGAGGTAGGTGTGGCGCAGCCCGTCCTGCTCGGGATCGTCGAGGGCCCACGCGATCAATGCCGCCCGGGTCGTGGCATGCACGCTCACAGCTCCACCACCAGCCCGGCCGGCTCCGGCGGGGTTCGGGGCGGTGTGTTCGAACCGTCGTCGGGGCGGTCGGGCAGATAGCCGATGGCGATGGCGCCCAGCGGCTCCCAGTGCTCGGCGAGGCCCAGTTGTGCGCGTACGACGCCGGCCGCGAAAATCGTCGAACCGATCCAGCAGCTGCCGATGTCCCGCGCCGACAGCGCTACCAGCAGCAGCCCGACCGCCGCGCCGGATGCGACGGTGAACATGGTGTGCTCGGCGGCGTTGCGGCGCTCGTCGGGGTAGGTGTGGGCGCCGTCGGGAACCAGGAACGGGATCACGACTTCCGGTGCGTCATAGAGGATTTGGCCGCGACGGACACGGCTGTCGATGGATTCGGCGGTTTTGTCGTCCCCACGCAGGTCGGTGCGCCACGCCTGGGCCATGGCGTCGAGGAGAGCGACGCGGCGCGCCGGGTCGCGCAACCAGACAAACCGTACCGGGTGGGTGTGGTGTGGTGCGGGGGCGGTGAGGGCCTCGGCCAGGGCGGCCCGCATCAGGGTGGGCTCGACCGGCTCGGTGTCGAATGCGCGCACCGACCGGCGGGTCAGCACGGCCTCCCGGCGCCCCTGCGCGACGGCGAGATCGGTACCGAGCCGGAACAGGTCCTCCGTCGCCGGCCGGACCAGGTCGGCGGCGCAACTGCCGTCGTCGACCCCGGCCAGCCCGCGCACGAGGGCAGCGGCCACCCCGTCGAGTTTGCCCTTTACCAGGTCGGCGGCGGCGGCGATCTCGTCCGCCACGGCGATCTCGGTAACGATCAGCTCGTTGCCGTGCGCGTCGCGCCTGCCTTCGTAACTATGGCTGACCGGCCGGCCGGCCGACCCGATCGCCACATCGGTCTGTCCGATGCGCCACGCGCGGCCCATCGTGTCGGTGATGATGACTGCGACGTCGAACCCGGCCGCGGCGAATGCGGCTCGTGCCGTTGCGGCACTGCGGTCCGGGTCGCGCGGCAGCAGGGCCAGTTCGTCGGCGGCCACGTTTGATCCGTCCACGCCGGCGGCGGCCTGAATCAGGCCATAGGCGTTCTCGGTGATCAGGGTGCGGTTCTTGCGCGCCACGATGCGCACCGACTCCTCGTCGACGAGTCGTCGGCGCAGGGCGTCGCGCGCGGCCGGGTCGGCGGGCGCGGGCACCATCCGGCCCTCCGACTTGGAGAAGACCTTTGAGGTGATGACGACGACGTCGCCATCGCGCAGTTCGGCTGCGTCGAGGATGGCCGCGGCAACGTCCATCTCGGGCCCAAACTCCGGCAGCCCGGTGATCGGAATGATCTCGACCCGGCCGGGGGCGCGGTGGTCCATCACGCCGGTCCGGCGAGCGCAGGGGTGTCGACACCGACCAGGGCGCACGCGGCCCGGACCATTCGCGCGGTGGCCCGCGGGTCGCTCATCAGCAGCGGCGCGGTGCCGACGGCGATGCCGTCGATCGACGCGGAGTCACCGTCGGCGATGAGCCACCCATCGAGAAGGCCGGCGTTGCTGCGTGCCCCGTAGTGCTCGGCGATCGCCTCGGCAGTGGTCGCCACGCCGATTACCGATAGGCACTCGTCGGCCATCCCGCGTAGCGGCTTGTTGTCGATGACGGGGCTGATTCCCACGATCGGCGCCCGTGCCGTGCGCAGTGCGGCACGCATTCCATTGACTGACAGGATTGCCCCGATGCTGACGACCGGGTTGCTGGGTGCGAACAGGATCACGTCGGCGTCGGACACGGCTTGGGCGGCCTGCGCGGTCAGCGTCGCGTTGTTGCTTCCCACCTGGGCGAAGCCGGTTGTCGCTATCTGGGCGCGGTAGCGCACCCACCACTCCTGGAAATGGATGGCGCGCTGCGCGCCGTCGGGCGGGTCGACGACCACGTGGGTCTCGTGCCGTTCATCGGTGACGGGCAACAGCCGCACCCCCGGGTTCCACCGCCGACACAGTGCCGCCGTGACATCGGTCAACCGGTAGCCGGCCTCGAGCATCTGCGTGCGGATCAGGTGGGTGGCCAGATCGCGGTCGCCGAGGCCGAACCAGTCGGGGTCGGCGCCGTAGGCGGCGAGCTCTTCCTTCGCATGCCACGTCTCGTTCCGCCGCCCCCAGGCGCGTTCTTCGTCGATGCCGCCGCCGAGCGTATACATGCAGGTGTCGAGATCGGGGCAGATCCGAACGCCATGCATCCAGGCATCGTCGCCGACGTTGACGACGGCGCTGACGGTATGCTGCGGATCGTTATCCCGCGGTTCGTCGCGGGGTGGGGAAGTGGCATCGGGGAACGGGGAGCGGCCGAGCAACTCGCGCACTCCGAGTAGCAGGCGCGCGCCGCCGACGCCGCCGACGAGGACAGTGACCTTCACGAGGGTCCACTGTAGTGGGCACCGAATCGGGTGTGACCAATGCCAATCCCTTAACCCCGTGTCGAGGCGGTGGATCTCGAATCGAAAGTGATATAGGCGCGTTTTTGTGGTTCGGCTTGACCTGGACGATGGTCCGAGTGTCTAATCACATCAGTGTCATTTGCGGATTTGAATTATGGCATCAGCGGACGTGAATTGCCTTGAGGCACAGCACTTTCGACCATATGTTCGAATTCGACGGTTGGGATCGGCTACCGGAGGGCGGCGCCGAGCCGAACGGGACGCGACGACAAGCACATTCGGGCACGCGGCGGCCAGCGGTGGTGTGGCCGCCGGACCACAACGCTGAGGCGACAACGAGAAGGAGACGCAGAGATGGGAATTGAGAACCCGCTGGGCGACGACTCGTCTGTATACGGCATTCCGACGAGCACTGCCGGCACCGTTCGATCGGGTGCTCGAATGCACCTGTCGGTGGTGCCGGACGATTTCGACGCGCTGTTCGATGAACTGGAAGAGACTTGGCAGGAGCGGGCACTGTGTGCCCAGACCGACCCGGAGGCATTCTTTCCCGAGAAGGGCGGCTCCACCCGCGAGGCAAAGCGCATCTGCTCGGGCTGTGAAGTCAAGCCGGAATGCCTCGAGTACGCCCTGCACAAGGACGAGCGATTCGGGATCTGGGGCGGACTTTCTGAGCGCGAGCGCCGCCGTCTCAAACGCGGCATCATCTGACTACGGCCGGAACCCGGTTCCGCAGATCACAACGGTCCGTTCTCGACCGTTTCTTCATCGAGGCCGAGATAGGTCGCGATCTGTTCGATGAGGACCTCGCGCACCAGATCAGCGAGATCGTAGCGATCATTCGAGCGGATCTCCAGCGGGCGCCGGAAGATCACGATTTGAGCACGAGTCCAGTTGCCCGCGTTGTCGACTGCCGCCGGAATGAGTCGTGCCAGCGGGACCGCGCGATCGGCGGACACCTCCGCCGGCCACTGCACCGAGGTGGGATCGATCGGGAGCATGCGCGGAACGTCGTCGACGGCGATATTGAGGTCGCGCAATTGGTCGTGCCACTTTGCGTCGATCTCCGCGAGCGCGTCGATCACGACGTTGTCGAATTCATCGGCGCGCGACGTCCACGCCGGCACCGACTGTGGCAGCAACGGAGAACGCAGGCCGCGAGAGCGTCGGTCCCGGGCCCGCCGGGCACGCATGGATTCCGGTCGCACACCGATGAGTGTAGGTCGGGGGCGAAGCGGGCGCCCGCGCCCCGGTTCGGTGTGTCGTGCGCCCGGTCGCACACGGGGCGGCTAATCTGACACCGTGACCAATCACCGTCAGTGTTCGCGCCCGGCGTGTTCGCGCCCGTCCGTGGCGACGCTGACCTACGACTACGGCGGGTCGACAGCTGTGATCGGTCCGCTGGCGCGCGCCGCCGAACCCCACTCGTGGGACTTGTGCGCCCTGCACGCCGACCGGATCACGGTTCCGCGCGGCTGGGAGATTATGCGGAGTTCGAGCGGGTTCAGCGTGCCCAGCGAAGAGCAAGAGCTCACCGCGCTCGCCGAGGCGGTCCGCGAATCAGTGGCCGTCGGATCCGAACCGCTCGACGCGTTCGACGATCTTCCACCGCGCCGCCGCGGATCGGGCTCACTGGCCGTTCCCGGATCAGCGGGCGAATCCGCCTCGTCGGTGCGCCCGCGCCCGGGTCGGCGCGGGCACCTGCGGGTCCTTCCCGACGTCGACTGAGCCGCCCCGGTCCGCCGCCGAACGCGGATGGATACCCTAGAGGCATGCGCACCACAGGGGTGGACCTCGACGACCCGAGTAGTCTGCTCGACGCCGACGTCGACGGACTGCTTCATCTCGCCGCCCGTGCCGGCGCGCAGGTCCGTGCCACGGCCGAGACCGTTCGCGAGGGGGTCGCCGAGCCCCTCGCCACGCTGCGCCCGCGAAGCGTGATCATCGTGACCGGTGGATCGGTCGCCGCGGCCCAGTCCGCGCGATTCGTCATCGCCCATGCCGCGGCGCGGTTGGATGTGCCGCTGGTCGCGGCGTCGGCGTTGCCGGGCTGGATCGGTCCACTCGACGTGGTCGTCCTGGTCGGCGACGATGCCGGTGACCGTGCACTGGCCGATGCTGCGTCGCGTGCGACGCGACGCCACGCCGAGGTCGTCGTCGTAGCGCCGATCGAGGGTCCGCTGGCCAGCGCGCTGGCAGGGCGGGGCATCGACCTGTCGCCGCGGGTGGTCGTGCCCGAACAGTTCCGCTTCGCCGGGCACGTCGCCGCTTTGATCGCCGTGTGCCAGGGACTCGCGCAGGTTCGCTACGTCGCCGGCGATCTCGATCTGGACCTGCTCGCCGATGCGCTCGACGCTGAGGCTGCGCGTAACCATCCGTCGCACGACACCTATGGCGCGCCGGCCAAGGCGCTGGCCGAGAAGTTCGGTGGTGCGGCGCCGGTGTTCAGCGGCGACAGCCCGGCCGGTGACGCGCTTGCCGCGCGCACCGCGAGCACGCTGTTCGCCGTCGGCGGGGTGGTCAGCAGTGCCGTAGACCTGGCGTCGGCGCTGACGCGACTGCTGCGCGATCGTGGCGGCGCGCCGGTGGACACGGTCTTTCACGACCCGCAGATCGACGGTCCGTTGTCGCCGCGCGCCCAATTGTTCGTAGTCAGCACCCCCGCTCATCAGTGGCTGGCCCGTCGTCGCGTGGCGGCATTGCCCGGTGCCGAGGTGCTCGTCGGATCGGCTCCCAATGGACCGGTCGATCGGCAGGACGAACCGGCCGGGCCGCCCCCCGGGGACGAGGGCGCCGCCGGTCTGGTCTCGTACCTGGTCCTCGCCGCCCGGCTGGAAATGGCAGCGGTGTACGCCAACCTGTTGGGAGCGCGGTAGCAGTGCGCCTACTGGAAGGACTGGTGCGCCCATACGCCTGGGGGTCACGCACGGCCATCGCCACCATTCGCGGGCGGCGCACACCATCGGCGCACCCCGAGGCGGAACTGTGGTTCGGGGCTCACCCGGCCGGGCAGTCGCAGTGTCTGGCCGATGCCGATCACCCGGCGCGCAGTCTGCTGGCCGAGATCGAGGCCGATCCGCCAGCCGCACTCGGGCCGGCGGTGATCGACGAGTTCGGCGTTCGATTGCCCTACCTGCTGAAGGTGCTCGCTGCCGACGAGCCGCTCTCGCTGCAAGCACATCCGAGTGCCGAGCAGGCGGCCGAGGGCTTCACGCGGGAGAACGCGGCGGGCATCCGGATCGACTCGCCCGAACGGAACTACCGGGACCGGTGGCACAAACCCGAAGTGGTGCTCGCGATGACGCCGTTCGATGCGCTCGCCGGATTTCGTGATCCGGCGCGCACTGTTGACCTGCTGCGCGAACTGTCGTTGCCCGCGCTGGATCCGTACCTGGGCATGATCGCCGGGCAACCGGACTGTGACGGGTTGCGTGCTCTATTCACCACCTGGATCACCCTGCCCGAAGCCGTTCTCGCCAGCCTGGTGCCGGCCGTCATCGATGCGGCGGTGGCGGTGGCCGCCGGCGGAGAGTCGGAATTCGGCGCCGAACTGCGCACTCTGCTCGAACTCGGCGAGGCGTATCCGCGCGACCCCGGGGTCCTGGCCTCGCTGCTGCTCAACCGCATCCACCTGAACCCCGGCGAGGCGCTGTACCTCGCCGCCGGGAACCTGCACGCCTATCTGCGGGGCACGGCCGTCGAGGTCATGGCGAATTCCGACAACGTCTTGCGCGGCGGGCTGACACCGAAGCACATCGACGTTCCGGAATTGCTGCGCGTTCTGGACTTCACTCCCGTGTCGCCCGCGCAATTGTCGCCGACTGAGTCGGTCCTGGGGGCCGAACGAATCTACACCACGCCGGCCCCCGAGTTCCGGCTGTCGCGAGTCGACCTGGACGGCACCGGTATGCACCTTCCGGCGACCATCTCCTTCGACATGCCGGGGCCGCAAATATTGGCGGTGACTGCCGGCCGCATCGACGTGCGCGGCGGCGGCACGGTGGTCACCGCTGATTCCGGGCAGGCGGTGTGGCTGGCCGATGCCGACCCGGACGTGATCGTCGCGGCCGCATCGTCCAAGGCCACCTTCTACCGGGCCCGCGTACCGGGGTAGCCGGGCGCGAGCACCTCGACCAGCGTGCGCTCGGAGTCGGACGCGACGCCGACGAGTTCGAAGTGTGCGGTGCCGATCTGGACGTCGATCCGCGCCGGATCGGTGTGCGACCCGCAGATGCGGGCCCAGGGGGCCGCTGCGGGAGGAACCTCGGTCCGCGCCGCTGCCCGCAGCTGAACGCGCAGCGACTCGTCGTCGGATGACTCGTCGACGAGGTCGATGTCGACGAGGGCGGTCGGTGCCCCGGGATGGACGGCATCGAGCGCGAGAACACCCGGATCGTCGACGATGTCGAGCAGGCGGGCCCACCGCTGGGGTGCGCCGGTGTGCACGCTGATCGCGGCACCGCCGGCGATGCACCGCTGGATTAGCAGCCCGATGAGCTGGACGTCGCCGTCGATCGCGGTGGGCCGGTGGCCGACGGACGCAAGCGGCACGGTCACGGCGCGACCGGCCGCATCGGCGCCGACGAGCACACCGTCGTCACCGAGGGGAAAACGCCAGTCGCGCAATGCTTTCGGGTGGGCGGGCAGGCCCGGCAGCTGGGTGAGCCCGACCCCCCCGGCCGGGAGTCGGTCCCGCAATGCAGTGCCTTGACGGCCCTCGAGTGGGTCGATCGCGGCCGGTGCCGACCGCAGCGTGCGCCCGGCATCGGGGACTTCGGTCACCCCGAACAGGCCGTGGAGGACCGGGGCGGCGGCCGGCCCCGATAGCCGCAACAGTGTCGTCGTGGACACGGCGTGATCGGCGGCGGCGGTGCGCAGGGTCGCCGCGGTCGCCGCCGGGCGGAGCGCGAAGGTCCGCCACGTGGTGGGGCCGGCCGATACCCGGGAGGGCGACACCTCGGCGACCAGCCGGGCGCCGGACCCCAGCCGGGCGCCGGACCCCGACCGGTCGGCGGACAGGAGGCGGGGGCCGAGGACGTGGTCGGTGTACTCGGCGATGCCAGCGGCGGTCAGGATGGTCGGGCGGAGTCGGCGCGCGGCGAGTAGCGCAGCGAGGCGTCGGGTCAGGGTCGCCGCCGTGCGCAGCACCCCCACCGCGGCATCGCCACCGTCCGGCGGCCGCGGGTGCGATGCGGGTAGGCGCAGGATGACGACGACCCGCCTGGTGCTGGCGATCGGCAATGCGCCCAAGGTCGACCGATACGCGGCGGCCACGGGTCCGGCCCCGCAGTAGCGGTGCTCGGTGACCGCGAGGTCGACAATCGCCGGTAGGGGACACGACTGCCGAAACCCTTGCAGCACAGTGAGATCCACTACCGAATCTTCACCGATCACCGCGATCGGCCCGGTGGGTCCGTGGCGACGGGCCACGGGTCGAGCCGGTTCGAGTTGCACCGCGGTGACCGTGGTGTCGCCGGCCCAGCGGACGCCGACCGGCTGGGCGCCGGTCAGGTTTGGGTCCGCCCATCCGGGGATGTCGAAGGACCCCGGCGGAGTCAGGTCGGCGGCGACTCGATCGGTGTTGGTGCGAGTGGTGTTGGCTCGATTGGCGACAAATGAGAAGGGCACAGCGATTCCCCCGATTCGGTGCGTGTGCGCGATGAGGCCCCCCGGCCACGCGCAGGTGCGACGCTAACGCACGATTCCGGCGGGGGCGGCGCGTTCTGTCCAATTGGCCCCACCGACTGGGTGGTGCATGCGAAGGTGTGGTCGGTGCCGGTGTGTCACGCGGCCGATCCGGGGGGATCGGGCCGCGCCGGTGCCAGTCGGAGGGTGGGGACCGATGGTCAGACAGTTGACGACGCGCGCCCAGGTGAGCGGCTATCGCTTCCTGTTGCAGCGCGCCGAGCACGCCCTGGTGCGCCGGGACGCACGAATGCTGCATGATCCGATGCGGCTGCAACGCCAGTCGATCATGGTCGGCCTCGTCGTGGCGATTCTGGTCGCCGCGGGCGCCGGGGTGTACGGGCTGATCCGGCCGGTCGGCTCGGTCGCGGACGCGCCGATCGTCCTGAACCGCTCCGACGGTGGGCTCTACGTCGTCGTCGACCACACCGCGCACCCGGTGCTCAATCTTGCGTCGGCGCGGCTGATAGCGCAGACCCCGGCGGTACCGAAGGAGGTGTCGGCCGCGGCCCTGCGCGACCTGCCGAGGGGGCCGACCCTGGGGATCATCGGTGCACCCAACGCGCTGGGTGGGGGATCGTCGGCGACCTGGCGGGTGTGCGACGTCGCCACGGCCGACGGCGACGCGCCGGGCCGGACGGCGGTCATCATCGGGGATGACGGCGGCGCGGCGGAGTCCGGGGCGGGTGACCACGGCGGGCTCTTCGCCGTCGTCGACGGCCGGCAGTACTTGGTGTACCGGCTCGGTACGGGCAGCGAGGCCCGCACGGTGCGGGCTCGCGTCGACGCCGGCGACGCACCTGTTCGGCGTGCGCTACGGCTGGAGGGCGCCGTGCCCCGTCAACTGTCGGCGGGGCTGGTCAACGCCATCGAAGAGGTTGCGCCGCTGGCGATCCCCGTCATTCCCGCGGCCGGGCGGCCCGGAGCGCTGGGCTTGCCGGTGGGGGCGGTGTTCGCGGTGCGCGCGCTCGATGGCCGCGCCGAACACTACGTCGCCCTTGCCGACGGCGTACAGCCGGTCTCCGCGGTTGCCGCGGAAATACTGCGCCTGGCGGGTGATCCGTCGTCGACGAGTGTGCCGACGGTGTCACCCGCCCGTGCGGCGGCGGTGCCAATCGTGGCCGCGCTTGCCACCGCACACTTTCCGGCACGCATTCCGCGGCTGCTCACCGTTGCCGACGCCCCGGTGATCTGCCAGCGCTGGTATCGGCCGGCGGGCGCGCCGGCCGCCACCGTCGTGCTCCTGGGCGGTCACCGGATTCCGGGTGGGCGGCCGATCGTTCCGGTTGGCGCCGACGGTTCGGGGCCCGCCGTCGACGAGATCGTCATCGCGCCGGGAACCACCTATGACGTACGGGTCACCGGCATCGACCCACGGAGCCCGCGCCGTCATTCGCGGTTCATCGTCGGCGACACCGGGATCCGCTATTCGGTGGCCGACGATGTGACGGCGACCACCCTCGGACTGGGGGAGCCGGGGCTCGCGCCGTGGCCGATCCTGGGTCTTTTGCCCGCGGGCCCGGATTTGTCTCGTGCCCGGGCGCTCGTCGCGCACGGCGGATTCGAGCAGTAGTCCACCGTGCTGTCAGTCGTCGGCTCCCAGCAATGAGATAACCATCTGCTCCCACTGCTGCACGATTTCGTCACCGGTGAGTCCCTCGGCCTCGGTGAGGAAGCGGGCGGCATCGGCCTGCAGTGGTGCCTCGATCGCCAGGGCGGTGACCTCTGGGCGCGCGACGCCCAGTTCGGTGAGCAGCATGCGCACGTGGATGGTCGAGGTCATCATCACCGGCATGGTGAAGCGCTGGATCACATCGGGGGCGATCGCCTCGGCGAGAATGTCGCGGTGGGCGAGGGTGTGCTCGAGTCGAGCCCGGCCATAGGCGAGTAGGCGGGTGAGCGGCGGTCCCCCCGGACCCAATGGGGGTGGGCCGAAGAGGAACCCCTGCTGCAGGATTCGTTCATCGTGGTCGACCAGTGCCCGCATCAGCCCGGTGCGGCTGCCGAATCTCCGAAAGACGGTGCCCTTGCCCACCCCGGCCGCCCGGGCCACCTCGTCCATCGTGACCGCGGCCGCGCCATGCAGGGCGACCAGGCGGGCTGCCGCATCGAGCAGCTTGGCCCGGTTCTGGGCTGCGTCGGCGCGTTCATCGCGCTGCGCCAGCAGGTCGTTACCCACCAGCGGAAGCCCGCCGAATTCGCCACTGTCCACGTGATGAGGGTAGCCGGTGGGGCGGGCCGCCCGGACGACACGCCGAACAGGCCGGGACACGCCGATGGCTGGCGCTCCGGAAAGGCCGCGACCAGCGAGTTTCATGAATGTAATTCACAACTTCTAGTGTTGGCTGGCAATGTCAGACACAAGGTGTAGTGTTCAGGACACCTAAACGACATCGATGAGATTCGGAGCTGCTGATGGCTATCACCGTCTACACCAAGCCGGCTTGCGTGCAGTGCAATGCGACCTACAAGGCGCTCGACAAGGCCGGTGTGGAGTACGAAGTCATCGACATCGCCGACGACTCCGAGGCCCGCGACTACGTGATGGCGCTCGGCTACCTGCAGGCTCCCGTCGTCGTTGCTGGGGACGAGCACTGGTCGGGCTTTCGCCCCGACCGCATCAAGGCCCTGGTGGCCGCCGCCGCCACCGCCTGATCGAGTACGGAGCGGGTCGTGTCGCTGTCGATCGTCTACTTCTCATCGGTGTCGGAGAACACGCACCGATTTGTGGAGAAGTTGCGAGTGCCGGCGCCGGGAGCGTTGGCGAGCGGGCCGAATCTGGTGCCGGCGCGACGGATCCCGGTCCACCGTGAGTCGTCCCTGACTGTCGACGAGCCGTATGTGTTGATCACCCCGACCTACGGCGGAGGACGGAGCGAGACCGCGGTGGGCGGGGGCTACGTGCCCAAACAGGTTATTCGCTTCCTCAACGATCCGCATAACCGCTCACTGATCCGCGGGGTGATCGCCGCTGGCAACACCAACTTCGGCGAGGAGTACGGCATGGCAGGGGAGATCATCGCCGCGAAGTGCCGGGTGCCTTACCTCTATCGATTCGAACTCAGGGGTACCGCCGATGATGTGGAGCGCGTCCGCGTCGGCTTGGCCGAGTTCGCGTGTTCTACCGAGCGGACGCTCCCGTGTTCTACCGAGCAGCTGCTGGCGACCTAGTCGCCGGGCCAACTGCAATCCTCTATCCAGATCGCACCACCAGGAGTGTCTATCGTGTCGACCACTACCTCAGAAACCGCATCGGCCAGCCAGTCGGGTATCCACCCGGGTCCGGCGGGGCACGATCCGGGCGAGCTGGATTACCACGCGCTCAACGCGATGCTCAATCTGTACGACGCCGACGGGAAGATTCAGTTCGAGAAGGACCGGGAGGCCGCGAACCAGTACTTTCTGCAGCACGTCAACCAGAACACCGTCTTCTTCCACGACCTCGACGAGAAGCTGGACTACCTGGTCGCGGAGAACTACTACGAGCCCGAGGTGCTCGAACGCTACGGTCGCGATTTCGTGAAGGAGCTCTTTGGTTACGCGTACTCCAAGAAGTTCCGGTTCCCGACTTTCCTCGGGGCGTTCAAGTACTACACGAGCTATACGCTGAAGACTTTCGACGGAAAGCGCTACCTCGAGCGCTTCGAGGACCGCGTCTGCATGGTGGCGATGACGCTGGCCGCCGGCGATGAGGGTTTGGCGCGCGAGCTTGTCGACGAGATCATCTCGGGTCGGTTCCAGCCGGCGACACCGACCTTCCTCAACTCGGGCAAGAAGCAGCGCGGCGAGCCGGTTTCGTGCTTCCTCTTGCGGATCGAGGACAACATGGAGTCGATCGGGCGTTCTATCAACTCGGCACTGCAGCTGTCCAAGCGGGGCGGTGGCGTGGCGCTGCTGTTGAGCAATGTCCGTGAGCACGGCGCACCGATCAAGAAGATCGAGAACCAGAGCAGCGGCGTCATCCCCATCATGAAGCTGTTGGAGGATTCGTTCTCCTACGCCAATCAGCTCGGCGCACGGCAGGGAGCAGGTGCGGTGTACCTGCATGCCCACCACCCCGATATCTATCGCTTCCTCGACACGAAGCGGGAGAACGCCGACGAGAAGATCCGTATTAAGACTCTCTCGCTGGGCGTGGTGATTCCCGACATCACCTTCGAGCTGGCCAAGCGCAACGACGACATGTACCTGTTCAGCCCGTACGACGTGGAGCGAGTGTACGGCAAGCCGTTCGCCGACGTCGATGTGACCGCCAACTATCACGACATGGTGGGGGACAAGCGGATCCGCAAGACGAAGATCAAGGCGCGCGAGTTCTTCCAGACCCTGGCCGAGTTGCAGTTCGAGTCGGGCTACCCGTACATCATGTTCGAGGACACGGTTAACCGGGCCAACCCGGTCGAGGGCAAGATCACCCACTCCAACCTGTGTTCGGAGATCCTGCAGGTGTCGACGCCGTCGACGTTCAACGACGACCTGTCCTACCGTCACGTCGGCAAGGACATCTCCTGCAACCTGGGCTCGCTCAACATCGCCAAAACGATGGATTCACCCGATTTTGGGCAGACCATCGAGGTCGCGATCCGCGGGCTCACCGCGGTTGCCGATCAGACGTCGATCGATTCGGTTCCGTCGATCAAGCTGGCCAATGATCGCGGGCACGCCATCGGCCTCGGACAGATGAACCTGCATGGCTACTTGGCGCGCGAGCGAATCTTCTACGGCAGCGACGAGGGCATCGACTTCACGAATATCTACTTCTACACGGTGCTCTACCATGCGCTGCGCGCGTCGAACCGCATTGCGCGCGAGCGGGGGAGTGCCTTCGAAGGCTTCACGCGCAGCAAGTATGCGTCGGGTGAGTTCTTCGACAAGTACACCGACCGTGCGTGGGAGCCGGCGACGCAGAAGGTGCGCGACCTGTTCGGCCAGGCCGGTATCCACATTCCCACGCAGCAGGACTGGCGCGAACTCAAAGATGCGGTGGCGCGTGACGGGATCTACAACCAGAACCTGCAGGCCGTGCCGCCCACCGGATCGATCAGCTACATCAACCACTCAACGAGTTCGATTCACCCGGTGGCCGCGAAAGTCGAGATTCGCAAGGAAGGCAAGATCGGCCGCGTCTACTATCCGGCGCCGTACATGACCAACGACAACTTGGACTACTACCAGGACGCGTACGAGATCGGGTACGAGAAGATCATCGACACCTATGCGGCGGCCACCCAGCACGTCGATCAGGGGCTGAGTTTGACCCTGTTCTTCAAGGACACGGCTACGACGCGCGACGTGAACCGGGCGCAAATCTACGCGTGGCGCAAGGGCATCAAGACGCTCTACTACATCCGCCTGCGGCAGATGGCCCTCGAGGGCACCGAGGTGGAGGGTTGCGTCTCGTGCATGCTGTGACGGCACCCGCCGTAGTCGAATCCACCCGTCGGCCAGAGCGCACAATCGAGGAAGAACTATGACATCCACGCACAGCCACAGCCCTGCCGAAGGCGCACCGATCAAACTGGTCAGCCGGGTCAGCGCCATCAACTGGAACCGGGTTCCCGACGAGAAGGACGCCGAGGTCTGGGACCGGCTGACCGGCAACTTCTGGTTGCCAGAGAAGGTGCCGGTGTCCAACGACATCCCGTCGTGGAACACCCTCACCGAATACGAGAAGCAACTCACGATGCGGGTGTTCACCGGTCTCACGTTGCTCGACACGATCCAGGGCACGGTGGGCGCGGTCTCGCTCATCCCGGATGCGGTGACGCCGCACGAAGAGGCCGTCCTCACCAATATCGCCTTCATGGAATCGGTGCACGCCAAGAGTTACAGCTCGATTTTTTCGACACTGTGCTCCACCAAGGAGATTGACGAGGCGTTCCGCTGGTCGGAGGAGAACGACAATCTTCAGCGCAAGGCCAACATCGTCATGGACTACTACCGGGGTGACGACCCACTCAAGCGCAAAGTCGCCTCGACACTGCTGGAGTCCTTCCTCTTCTACTCGGGCTTCTACTTGCCGATGTATTGGAGCAGCCGCGCGAAGCTGACAAACACCGCGGATCTGATCCGACTCATCATCCGCGACGAGGCCGTGCACGGCTACTACATCGGCTACAAATACCAGCGTGCGCTGGAAACCGAGTCCCCAACGCGACGAGCCGAACTCAAGGACTACACGTTCGAGTTGCTGTTCGACCTTTACGACAATGAATCGGATTACACCGAGTCGCTCTACGACGAGGTCGGGCTCACCGAGGACGTGAAGAAGTTCCTCCGGTACAACGCCAACAAGGCGCTGATGAACCTCGGCTACGAGGCGATGTTCCCGCGCGACGAGACCGACGTGAACCCGGCGATCCTCTCGGCACTCTCGCCGAACGCCGATGAGAACCATGACTTCTTCTCCGGTTCAGGCAGTAGCTATGTCATCGGCAAGGCCGTGAACACCGAGGATGAGGACTGGGATTTCTAGTGTCGTCGATACCGGGAGTCGCCTCGTTGAGTGTGCCCGGAGCCGTCGACGGGAGGGCTCAGCGCAAGGTCGTGCCGCGCAGCTCCCTAGGTGGGTGGGATGTCCGCTATCGGGCGCAGGATCCGATTGCGACCATCCTCGGCCAGGAGGACATTCGCGATCCGGCGCTGCTCGGGCTCCGGCACGGGCGGATGGGGGCATCACCGTGGACCTACTACCGCGGTGCGGCAGCAGTCATGGCGGCGGATCTGGCGCAGCGACCGCACAGTGGTATCCCGGTGCAGCTGTGTGGCGACGCCCATGTGCTGAATTTTGGGCTGTGGAATACCCCCGAGCGGAGTCTGGCCTTCGATCTGCGCGACTTCGACGAGACCCTGCCTGGCCCATTCGAGTGGGATGTGAAGCGCTTCCTGACGAGCCTGGTGGTGCTCGCACGCGAGAACGGGTTGCGGAACTCGGCGACGCGGAAAGCGGTGCGGGCCGGATACCAGGGATACCGGCAGTGGATCGGCAAATATGCGACCTGGCCCGAACTCGACATCTGGTACGACTTGGTCCGATCTGAGCGGTTCGCCACGTATGCGAAGCAGGCCGATGACACGGAGCGGATTCTGGAGCGCCGCGCCGCCAAGCGGACCAGCCGGGCCGCCTTCGACAAAATGACATGGGTGGTCGACGGCCGTCGGCAAATTGTTGAGAAGCCGCCGTATCGGACCCACGCGCTGACCGATTACGCCGGCCAACTCACCAAGATCATCCGGCAGTACCAGGCGTCGGTGCGCGACGACCTCCGGGAACTGTTGGGCCACTTCGATGTTGTCGACCTCGCCCAGCAGGTTGTCGGTGTCGGGAGCGTGGGGATGCGCGTCTTTCTGATGCTGGCCGAAGAACGGCGGACCGGCGACCCGCTGTTCCTGCAGATCAAGCAGGCCGGCCCCTCGGTCTACGAGCCCTATCTGGGGGTCAGTGCCTACGCCCAGCACGGCGAGCGCGTCGTCAACGGCCAGCGGCTCATCCAGAGTGCCACCGACTCGTTCGTCGGGTGGACGGCCGTCGGGACGGGCGAGGAGCACCACGAATACTATGTTCGCCAGTTTCGTGACGGGAAGGTCATTCCGGACACCACGGAGATCACGCCGCAGCTTGCCCGGTACGCGCATGCCTGCGGCCACGTCCTCGCCCGCGCGCACGCACGCAGCGGCGACGTCGCCGCGATCGACGACTACCTCGGCAACGGCGACCAGGTGGCCGATGCCCTCACCGAGTTCGCGTTCGCCTACGACGAGCAGAACGCGCACGACCACGGCCAACTGGCGCAGGCCATCGAGGATGGCCGAGTAGACGCAGTGCCGGGCTGGCCGTGACCGAGCGTCACCCGTCAGGCGGCGTGGAGTAGTCGGTCGAGCGCCGCTCCCGCTGGCGACGATGCCGGCGGACCGGAATCGGTTGTGGCGGCGTTCCCGCCAATCGTGGCCAGACGCTACCGGCGCCCGGTAATCCGGTCATACAGGTCGGCCAGCTCATCGGTCGCCTCGGCGACGTCGAGCGCAGCGATCCCGGTGGCCCGCAGTGCGCGGCGCAGCAGCGGTGCCTCGAACTCGGTGAACACGTGGAAGTCGGTCAGTGTGGGCGGCGGGGGATAAGCCGTGTGGTCGCCGTAGAAGTCGTCGATGACCGGTGCCGCCGGCTCCGGCCCACCGTCGCCGGCATCGGGCAATGGTGCCGCATTGGCCACGGCGAGCAGATCACCGAGCGGGGCGCCCATCACCGACAGCAAGACCCCCGGCTCGCGGTCAATCATGGCCGCCACCTCGAAAGCGGTGGCGAGAACGTGGATGCACACGTCGTCGACGGGGCAGGTGCAGGCGATTGTCACATCGCCGGAATCGGTCGGCGCGACAAACTCGAGCAGACCGGAGGGCTGTCCACCGCGTGCGGCCTCGGTCAGGTCCGCGAGGCGATCGGCGCGACGCAACAAACCGGCCACCGTCTCAGCGTCGACGGTGCGCAGCTCAATCGTCACGGCGAACGGGTCGAGCTGGCTACCGGTCACCGACGAGGTGATCCGGCCGGGCCCGACCGCCAGGGCGTGCACATGCCGGTCACGAAAGTAGCTGCGAGCCTTGCTGATTCGACGCGAATCGGCTGGCTTGACATTCGGCCCGCTCGCCGGCACAAACCCGCGGAGGAACGCGGCGCCCCACCCGGTGATGCCATACGACCGGGCCGGGGCACCGCCCCGCCGGGTCTGCGAGGCCCGCGCCATCATTCGCTCACCGCGTCGTCGCGCAGCGCGAGCAGATCAAGGACTTCGGCGTCACCGAGATCGGCGAGCCAACCCTCGCCGGCCTGCACGGTCAGCGCTGACAGTTCCCGTTTCGCCGCGATCATCTCGTCGATGCGCTCCTCGAGGGTGCCGACGCACACGAACTTGCGCACCTGGACGTGCCGGTCCTGGCCGATCCGATAGGCGCGGTCGGTCGCCTGATCCTCGACCGCCGGATTCCACCAGCGGTCGGCATGCACGACCTGGTTTGCGGCGGTGAGGTTGAGCCCGGTCCCGCCGGCCTTGAGGGTCGCCACCAACAGCGGCGGTCCGGCGTCGGACTGAAAATCGGCGACCAGACGGTCTCGCTCGCTCCGGGGGAGCCCGCCGTGCAAAACCGGGATCGACGCGCCGAGGTGTTCGGCGAGAAACGGGGCCAGCAGATGCGCGAACGCCGCGAACTGGGAGAACACCAGCACGCGGTCGCCCTCGTCGACTGCGGTCGACGCGAGATCGGTGATGAGCTCGAGCTTTCCGGATCGATGTGCGCCCCGGGTGAGTAGTGGTGAACCGTCGGCGAGATAGTGCGCGGGATGGTTGCAGACCTGCTTGAGGCGGGTGAGAGCGGCCAGTACCGTGCGGCGCCGCAGGGTGCGCTGCTGCCGGTCGGCGAGAGCGGTCATCAGCTCGTCGACGATTGCGCGGTAGAGCGACGCCTGTTCGAGGGTGAGGTTGGCCCGCACCACGAGTTCGGTCTTGGCCGGCAGTCCGGGGGCGATGTCGGGGTCGGTCTTGGCGCGGCGCAGGATGAACGGGCGGGTCAGCGAGCGCAGCCGCTTCGCCGTCGGCACGTCGCGGTCGCGCTCGATGGGCTCGGCAAAGCGAGCTTTGAACACCGATGCCGAACCCAGCAGGCCCGGGTTCACCAGATCGATAACCGCCCGCAGGTCCTCAAGACGGTTCTCCACCGGCGTGCCGGTCAAGGCCAGTCGATGATCGGCGTGGATCGCGCGCAGCGCTTTGGCCGCAGCCGTCGACACGTTCTTCACGTGCTGGGCCTCGTCGACGACGAGCCGGCCCCACCGATGGTTCCCGGCCGGTCCCGGCGCCAGCAGGTCGCGATCGCGCGACGCGATGGCAAAGGTCGTGAGCACCACGTCGGAACCGGCGACCGCTCGCTGGAAGTCTTGGTCGCGCAGGCGATCAGCGCCATGATGAACCGACACCCGCAGGTGTGGGGCGAAACGGGTCAATTCGCGTGCCCAGTTGCCGACCAAAGACATCGGGCACACGATCAGGGTCGGGTTCGGCGGGTGGTCGACGGTCTGCTCGTGACACAGCAGAGCGATGATCTGGACCGTCTTTCCCAGGCCCATGTCGTCGGCGAGCACCCCGCCGATCCGCTGCCGCGACAGGTGGGCGAGCCATTCCAGTCCGCGCTGCTGGTAGGGGCGCAGGGTGGTCCGCAGCGTCGCCGGCGGTGGCAGCGGCGGTGGCCGCAGACCGCGGCCGGCGGCGACATCGTCGAGCCAGCCCAATCCCGGGGCCGCCACGACCGGAACCGGCGGCACGACGTCGGCGACGCCCGTGATCACCGCGAGCAGTTCGCGTGCGGCCTGGGCCGGGTCCGGTGGCGGGGCCGCGTGCTGCTCGACGACGAACCGGGCGGCGCGGGTCAGTGCCGCGTTCTCCGCCAGAACCCACTGCCCGCGGATATGGACCAGATCGCCCTGTTGGCGGGCGAGCGCATCGAGGTCGGCCGGGGACAGCAGCGGCGCGCCGGGTGCATCGCCGAGCGCGAGGCGCCACTCGAAATCGGCGAGCTCCTCGAGCCCGAGGATCGCTGCCCGTCCGGTGCTCTGGGCGACCGGCAACGCCTGTGCGCGCAGCGTCGGGCGAACCGTTGCGATGCTGCGCGGCAGCAGCACGGTGTAGCCGCCCTCCCGCAGAGCGACGGCACCGGTGGTCAAGAACTCTTCGGCATCGGCGGTGCTCAGGAGGAAGTCCAGCGACTGCGGGTCGGCGCCGGCGCCGCGCAGGACCGGGCACACACCGAGCGCGGCGGCGAGCGCGGAGGTGACGTCGTCGAGGTCGACACTCGCCAGCCGGTGCGGCTCGACTGCGACGACGGCTCCCGCGAGGTCGCGTCGGCACACCTGTAGACGCCAGTTCGGCACCGGTGCCGCGGCACCACCGGGCGATGGTTCGTCGGGCAGGTGGAGCCGGAAGACGACGGCGGCCTCGTCGGCGGCCGCGCTCGTCGACCACTGCGCCCAAGCGGTCGAGGCGGTCGGCCCCCGGTCCCCGCTCAGGGGGTGGGGGTCGGTGACGAGGTCCGGCAGGAGCGGGGGGCCCGATCGTGCCGGTGGCGCGCCGCGCAGTCTCGCGCGGCACAGCGCGTCAGCCATTTCCGCGATGAAGTCGGCCGTGGTAGCGCCGGCGTTGCGGGAGTCGCCACCGGTCAACGATTCGGGGGCACAATCGACCATGGCGGCCAGCCAACTCCGCCACGGCCGGGTGGCGACGAGCTCCCAGCGCAGGTGGTACTCCTCGTCGGCGCGCGCGACGGCGGGAGCCACCGCTCCCGACGCACACGCGGCCTCGACGCCCTCGAGTAGTCGTCGGTAGTAGCGCAGGTCGCCACCGACCTCGGCGGCAACCTGCTCGTCGACGGCCGAGAGTAGCGCCACCGTGGTGGTCCGGCCCAGCACCACGCAGGGCTCCAGCACCCGAGTTCCGTCGGCACCGATCCTGGGTATGGTTCGGCGAAACGCGCGGTCGATCAGAAACTCCGCCAGGGCGGCCGGAACCTGCTCGGCCGACAATGGTGCCGGGCGCTCGCCGGACCCGTCGGAGCGCCACAACGCCAAGCCCAGACCGGGCCGCCACCACGCGCGCAACTCGACCGCGGCCGAGGATGCGACGACATTAGCGGCAGGCATGCCCACACTTTATCGGCGGCCTCTGACGCCGCGAACGCGACGATCGCTGGTTGAGCCCGCGATCAACCTGGATCGGTGAACATCGATCGCGAAGCCGCCGGGGCCCGGTGACGACCTAAGGTGGTGTGGTGGCCACCGACAACAAAGACTGGAGCGTCTACGCGGCGCACCGCTGCGGACAGTGTGGGCTGGACGCCTCGGCGCCCGGCCGCGCCGAGGTGGTGCCGATGACACTGGACACGGTGTCGCGCTGGGCGATGTTGCTGCGCGAAGGTTCCATCAACGACCTGCGCGTTCGGCCCGCACCGCACGTGTGGTCGACCCTGGAGTACGGCGCGCACGTCCGCGACATGATCCGGTTGTTCACCGACCGAATCGCGCGGATCCTGGTCGCCGACTCCCCGGCGTTCCCCGCCTGGGACCAGGAGGCGGCGGCGATCGCCGCGCGTTACAACGAGCAGGAGCCGGCGATCGTCGCCGAAGAGGCGTCGGCCGACGCTGATCGGCTCGCCCGCATCGTCGGTGGCATGGACACCGGCGGTTGGGAGCGCTCCGGGACGCGCGACGGCCGTGAATTCACCGTCGAATACCTGCTTCGCTACCTGCTCCACGACATCGCCCACCACTGGCACGACGTCACCGAGCCGCGATTCGCGGACCGGACCAGCGCTGGTCTCGTCTAGTACAGCGCCGAGTTCCCGTTGAGCGACTTCTTCAGGTCGCCGAGCACCAGCCGTGCGGCGGCCAGTCCGGACGACCGGTACCAGATCTCGTCGTCGACGCCGAGCACGCGCTTCCACGTCGGGGCGCCCATGTCGAGCCACCGGTCGGACAGGAGTACCGACTTGCCGTGATCGAGCCCCCCGGGTTCGAAGCTCACATAGATAAGGTCGCCGTCGGCACTGGTGAAGTTCTCCTGGTTGACCGGGATCGGTGCCGACTGGCGCTGCCGTTCGGGCCGCTGCACCCCGACGATGCCCAGGATCTGCCCGGCAAAGCTATCGGTGCCGGCGATGGTCTCCGAGTCGGGTCCGAAGCGGACCAGTGAGACCTGCGATTGCGCCGCGTCCATCCGCTTCCCGGTGGCGGCGGCTTCGGCGCGGAACTCGCGCAGCAGGCGCTCGGCGGCGCCTGAGCGGTGCAGTGCGGTGCCCACCGCACGGAACTGCGCCTCCCAGCCGGCGGGGTCGATCGTGGTCGCGGCGGCCCCGGCGAAGGCGGCGGCGGTATGTGCCGTTGCGGGCGTGGTCAGCACGATGTCGGCCTTAGCCGTCGCGACGGCGGCGGCGTCCGGGGCGGTGCCGATGGCCGGCACCTGCTGCAGCTGCGGTCCGAGGTAGGCCGGCACCGCGCCCGGGGCGGCGGCCACCGCGGTGACCTTGGCCTCGATGCCGAGCGCGCACACCGCGTCCAGCAGGGCCGGATCGGTGACGACGATGCGCGCAATGTCAGATCGACCGGCGTCGGGTGCGGTGGGCGCCGAGCAGGTCTTGGTGAAATCCCGGTCGGGGTTGACCAGGTTGACCGCGGCGATGCGCGTCGTCGACGTGGAGATCGGCTGCCCATCGGGCTTGCGGAGCACGGTGTCGGAGCTGCCGCAGGCGGACAGGACGGCCATTCCCGTCACGGCGGCGAGGAGACCCGCACCGGTGTGGCGAACGATTCGATGCACCCCCAAACGCTAACACTGCGGGGTCGGCCACCTGCGGCGACGTCGAGAAATCCGATCAATTACGACACTTCGTAGGACCCGGGTCCCCGAGGGTGCCGCAAGGGTTTAGGATTGGGCCTTAACGCCCGCCTCGAGGAGGAACTGTGACCGCGGTTGATCAGCCCACCACGCAAGTGGCACCAGTGCGCCCGTACCCCGAGCGGTACCAGCCCAAGGGTTCGTTTATCTACAAGATGTTGACGACGACCGATCACAAGCTGATCGGCATGATGTATATCGTCGCCTGCTTTGTGTTCTTCCTCATCGGCGGCCTGATGGCACTGCTGATGCGGGCCGAGTTGACGCACCCGGGCCTGCAGTTCCTCTCGAATGAGCAGTTCAACCAGCTGTTCACCATGCACGGCACAGTCATGCTGCTGATGTACGCGACCCCGATCGTCATCGGCTTCGCCAACTTCGTGCTGCCACTGCAGATCGGCGCGCCCGACGTCGCCTTCCCACGACTGAACGCCTTCGGCTTCTGGCTCTTCGTCTTCGGGTCGAGTGTGGCGTTGGCCGGCTTCCTGACCCCGGGTGGTGCCGCCGACTTCGGCTGGACCGCATACGTGCCGCTGACCAGTGACATCCACTCGCCCGGCATCGGTGCAGACCTGTGGATCATGGGCCTGGGCGTCGGTGGTCTGGGCACGATCCTCGGCGCGGTCAACATGGTCACCACCGTGGTGTGTCTGCGTGCCCCCGGCATGACGATGTTCCGGATGCCGATCTTCACGTGGAACATCACCGTGACCAGCATTTTGATCCTGCTGATCTTCCCGTTGCTGACCGCCGCCCTGCTCGGTGTCGAGGTCGATCGCGCGTTCGGCGCACATCTCTTCGATCCCGCCAACGGTGGCGTGATCCTCTGGCAGCATCTGTTCTGGTTCTTCGGTCACCCAGAGGTGTACGTGATCGCTTTGCCGTTCTTCGGCATTGTCACCGAGGTGTTCCCGGTCTTCGCGCGCAAGCCGATCTTTGGTTACACCGGCCTGGTGTATGCGACGCTTTCGATCGCGGCGTTGTCGATGGCCGTGTGGGCACACCACATGTTCGTCACCGGCGCGGTCCTGCTGCCGTTCTTCTCGTTCATGACCTTCCTCATCGCGGTTCCGACCGGTCTGAAGTTCTTCAACTGGATCGGAACCATGTGGAAGGGGAAGATGACGTTCGAGACGCCGATGCTCTTCGCGGTCGGCTTCGCCGTGACCTTCCTCTTCGGTGGTCTGACCGGCGTGCTGCTCGCCAGCCCGCCGATCGACTTCCACGTGTCCGACACCTACTTCGTGGTGGCGCACTTCCACTACGTCTTGTTCGGCACGATCGTGTTCGCCACCTACTCGGGCATCTATTTCTGGTTCCCGAAGATGACCGGCCGCATGCTCGACGAGCGCCTGGGCAAGCTTCACTTCTGGCTCACCTTCATCGGCTTCCACCTGACCTTCCTGGTTCAGCACTGGTTGGGCAACCAGGGTATGCCGCGCCGCTACGCCGACTACCTGCCGTCGGACGGCTTCACGACGCTGAACATGGTGTCAACTGCCGGTGCGCTCGTGCTGGGCTTGTCGACGCTGCCGTTCCTGTGGAACGTCTTCCGCAGCTATCGCTACGGCGAAGTGGTCACCGTCGACGACCCGTGGGGCTTCGGCAACTCGCTGGAGTGGGCCACCTCGTGCCCGCCGCCGCGCCACAACTTCACCGAGCTGCCGCGTATCCGGTCCGAGCGCCCCGCGTTCGAATTGCACTACCCGCACATGATCGAGCGGTTGCGAGCCGAGGCCCACGCGGGCTCCGGCGGCCACTGAGAGGTGGCGCGACCGGCCACCCCCTCGGTTCTCATTACGGTCAGCGGTCCCGATCGCCCTGGCGTGACCTCGGTATTGATGGGCGTGCTCGCCCAGCTGGGGGTCGAGCTGCTCGACGTCGAGCAGGTTGTGATCCGCGGCCGACTGACGCTCGGTGTACTCGTCGCCGCGGTGCCCGATGTTGAGGACCTGACCGACTGCGTCGATGAGGCCATGGCCGCGGCCGGGTTGATTGCCGGCGGGTTTGCGGTTCACGTCGAGGCGGGCGACAACACTGTCGCGCAGCCACCGTCGACGCACGCCGTGGTCGTCCTGGGGAGTCCGGTCACCGCCCGGGCCTTCCGCTCGCTGGCTGCCGCGCTGGCGGCACAGGGCGCGAACATCGATTCGATCCGCGGCGTCGCCGACTATCCGGTGACCGGGCTGGAGTTGATGGTCAGCGCCCCCAGTGAGTCGCCGTTCGCCGATTCGGCGCTGCGCGAGGCGCTCGCCGCGGTGGCGGGGCGTCACGAGATCGATGTCGCCGTCGAGCGGGCCGGGCTGTCGCGGCGGGCCAAGCGGCTGATCGTGTTCGATGTCGACTCGACCCTGATTCAGGGCGAGGTGATCGAGATGCTTGCCGCCAAGGCTGGGCGGGAGGCCGAAGTCGCCGCCGTCACCGAGGCCGCGATGCGCGGGGACATCGACTTCGAGGAGTCGCTGCACCGGCGGGTGCAGGCGCTGGCCGGGCTCGACGCCGGGGTGATCGACGAGGTCGCCGATTCGGTGGAGCTCACCCCGGGTGCGCGCACGACGATCCGCACCCTGCGCCGGCTCGGCTACAGTTGCGGCGTCGTCTCCGGCGGATTCCGTCAGGTCATCGATTCGCTGGCCCACGACTTGAGCCTGGACTTCGTCCGCGCCAACACCTTGGAGATCATCGACGGCAAGCTGACCGGGCGCGTTGTGGGTGAGATCGTCGACCGCCCGGGCAAGGCGCGTGCGCTGCGGGCGTTCGCCGCCGAGGCCGGGGTGCCGATGGAGCAGACGGTCGCGGTGGGCGATGGTGCCAACGACATCGACATGCTGGGCGCGGCGGGCCTGGGAATCGCATTCAACGCGAAGCCGGCGTTGCGTGAGGTGGCAGATACGGCGCTGAGTCACCCATTCCTCGATGCGGTCCTGTTCATCCTCGGGGTGACGCGGGACGAGATCGAAGCGGCCGACGCCATCGACGGCACCCTGCGTCGCGTTCCCCTGAACTAGCCAGGCGCCGAGCGTGCCCGATTCCTCGTCGGCTGTGCCCGAGATTTCGTCGACTGTGCCTTCCCGCACGGCGATGGCCGCCAATCATGCACGCCTCGTCAACTATCTGACCGCACCGCATGCCGCCGATCCGGAATGTCGCGCTCAAGTATGGGCGATGCAGATGGCGCTGCGGGTGGAGAAGGCCAGCCCGTCGGACCGAGCCGAACTCCTCGTGGCCGCCGCGCGATCAGTCGTGCTTCTGTGCCTCGACGAACGATCCGCGCCGGGTGGGCCGTGGGCATCGGCGATGGATGCGTGGTGCGGGGCGCGAATCCGCAAGATTGCTCGTCGAGCGCGGGGCACGCAATGGGAGACGGCCCAGCAGGTCTGGGGAGTGACAGCAGAGTCGGCGGGTGAACAGGGACGGGCCTTTGTGCCGACGATGGTCGCCGACGTCGATCCGCGCGTGCGAAAGCTTCAGATCGAAGGCACCGATGTCCCCGGGGAGCTACCGATGACGTGTACCGGCGACTCCGCACTGACTCTTTGGATCAATCCGCACCTGGAGATGACGGTCGGAAAGACCGCTGCACAGGTTGGCCATGCGGCGATGCTCGGCGTCGCACTGCTCAGCGTTGATGAGACATTGAGCTGGTACTCGGCAGGTTGTCCGCTGTCGGTCTGCGCCACCGCGCCCACGCGGTGGCAAGGGTTGCTCGACGATGAAGAGAATTGGACCCGTTCACTTCGTTCTGGGCGCCCTGCGGCCGGCGGGACGGCTATCGCTGTGCGTGACGCGGGCTATACCGAAATTGCGCCCGGATCGATCACCGTTATGACGACCCGGTCCCGGCCCACTGGCCGTAGCGCGCTTTGAGGATTGTGTTGACGTCGACTTCGACGCCGCCGACGCGGCGCTGCCCCGGAATCTGGTGCAGATGCGCGGCCGGGTGCAGATAGCCGCGCGGCGTGCCCCAATCGTGCTGCCAGAACCATGACGCCAGGCCGGCGTCGACGGCCCACTCGATGGTCGGCGCGTTGGCATAGATGCCGGTACGCGGTGCGCCGATGACCGACTCCCAGCCTTTGAGGTAGGGCGCGATGCGTTCGGTGAACTGCGCGCGGGAAGGCTTGTCGTCGATTGAGGCATAGATCGGTGCGTCGCGCGGTCCGCCGGCGAGGGTGTGCAGTTCGACTGCTCGGCGTGCGTGCCCGACTCCGGCGTCGTATCCGCCGAGCCAGTCGGCCGTCTTGCCCTTGCCGTACTGGTAGTTGGAGACGACGGTCAGCCCCGTCGCGCGCATGGCGAGTGACTCGGGGAGAGTCAGGGGTTTGGCCAGCATGTTCTCGGCGCCGGGACGGCGGTCGGAGACGTACCGGATGACGCCGACGTGGCCGGCGGCGCGGATCGCCAGCGGTGAGGGAACGCGAGCGGAGTAGTCGAGAATCGTCCCCAGATTGGTTCCGGCCGGAAGCGATGGTGGCAGGTTGGCGTCGGCGACGGAGGTGCCGGTGCTCAATGTCGTTGTGGCGCCGGAAAGTCCGGCGACCGCGGCGACCGAGAGGAACTGGCGACGGGTGAGCGGCATGCCACAACCGTAACTTCCGCCACAATCGCCTGGTAGGGGCCGTAACAATATCGGAATCGGTTGGATACCGCGGCAGGTGATATCCGCCGCGGTCGATATTCACCGCATGGTGCGTGACTCGACGGTCAGGCGGGATCCGACGAGGAGCGAGCCGGCGCGAGATTGACCAGCGTGTCGAACCACACGTCACGATCGGGAGCCAGCGAGGCGACGACAAGTTCGTCGGCGTCCGCGTGGCCGGCGAACGCGTTCAGTTTGACCTTGACTTCGTCGGGAGTGCCGATCGCGGCGTAGCGCATCATCTCGCTGACCTGGTGGCCGACCGGTGAGTCGAAGAGCAGGTCGGCTTCATCGTCGGTGATTGGTCGGTGGTGAGCCAACAGATGTTTGATCCGCTGGCGTTTTGCAGCGTTGAACTGGTCGGCCGCCAGTTCGGCGTCGGCGATGGCAATGGCAGTGACACCGGCAATGACGTACGGGCTGCTCTGGCGGCCGCTGGGCAGCGGTGCGGGCTGGAACTCGTTGCGGTACAGGGCAACCGCCTCGCCCAGAGCGTGGGGCGCGAAGTGCGAGGCGAAGGCGTACGGCAGCCCAAGTGCGGCGGCGAGCTGCGCGCCGAACAGTGACGACCCCAGGATGTAGAGGTCGATGTTCGTCCCGGCGCCGGGCGTCGCGCGGACCCCGGGCACGCGCGACGCGTCGCGCAGGTAGCCCTGGAGTTCGAGGACGTCGCGCGGAAAGTCGTCGGCCGCTTGGTGTGTGCGGCGCAAGGCGGCAAAAGTCGCCTGGTCGCCGCCCGGCGCCCGGCCCAATCCGAGGTCGATCCGCCCGGGGTGCAGCTCGGCGAGAGTGCCGTACTGTTCGGCGATGGTCAACGGCGAGTGATTGGGCAGCATGACCCCGCCCGCCCCGAGCCGGATCCGCGAGGTATGCGCCGCCATATGTGCGATCAGCACGGCCGGTGCGGCGGACGCGATCGCCGCCATATTGTGGTGTTCGGCATACCAGATGCGCCGGTAGGCGGTGGTATCGGCGAACTCGGCGAGCCGTGTCGAGTGGGCGAGACTTGCGCGGACCGTTTCGTCCGGGCCGACGTGGGCGAGGTCGAGAATGGACAACGGAACGCCGGCTGTCGGAGCGGAATGATCGGTGGACACGACGATTCCAGCGATCTGGCGCGCCAGGGTATTCCCGGGCCGGGGTGATCCGGCACCATAGGGGGGTGACCCTCGAAACACCCGATCCCGATCTCCTCATCGACTTCCGCGGCGTTTCCCTGGTGCGCGACGGCAACACGCTGGTCGGACCCGTTGACTGGCAGGTCGAACTCGACGAGCGCTGGGTGGTGCTCGGCCCGAACGGGGCCGGCAAAACCTCCTTGCTGTCGCTCGCAGCAGCACGGGCGCACCCGACGTCGGGTGTGGCGTTTGTGCTCGGCGAACGGCTCGGCCGCGTCGAACTGCGGGAACTGACCACCCGGGTCGGGATGACCGGCGGACGCGAGGTCGAACGGATCCCACCGGATGAGATCGTCGAGGACCTCGTGGTCTCGGCCGGATACGGGGTACTCGGGCGGTGGCGCGAGAGCTATGACGCGATGGACCGCGAGCAGGCGGTGAACATGCTGGAGGCGCTCGGGGCGGAGCACCTGGCGAAGCGGACGTACGGCACGCTGTCGGAGGGGGAGCGCAAACGAGTGCAGATCGGGCGGGCCCTGATGACTGATCCGGAACTCCTACTGCTCGACGAGCCGGCAGCCGGTCTGGACCTCGGCGGGCGCGAGGAGTTGGTCGATCGACTGGGCCGACTGGCCGCCGACCCCGACGCTCCCGCCCTGGTCCTGATAACCCATCATCCGGAGGAGATCCCGCCGGGATTCAGTCATGCGATGCTGCTGTCGGATGGCGGGGTGGTCGCGGCCGGTCTGCTCGCCGACGTAATGACCGCAGAGAACCTGTCGGCGGCCTTCCAGCAGCAGATTGCCCTCGACGTCATTGACGGCCGTTTCTTTGCGCGTCGCGCGCGGCGGGCCGGTGGGCATCGGAGAGGGGAGTAGCTGCGTAGGTGGGGGTAGCGTACGAGTAATGAGTGAGGTTGCACCGTTGCGCGATGCGTCCACAGTTGTTCTGGTTCGTGACGGCGCGGACGGTATTGACGTGTTCCTGCAGCGGCGGGTCCAGCAGATGGCCTTCGCCGGTGGCATGACGGTGTTTCCAGGCGGTGGCGTCGACGATCGTGACGCCGACGCCGACTTGGCCTGGGTTGGTCCGGGTAGCGAGTGGTGGGCGCAGCATTTTTCAACGTCGGCGACCGGGGCCCAGCAACTGGTGTGCGCGGCGGTTAGGGAGACTTTCGAGGAGTGCGGCGTGCTCTTGGTGACGCACGTCGACGGGTCATCGCCCGATGTTGCAGCGCTGATGCCGGCGCGTGCTGCCCTGGAGAGTCGGGAACTGTCCTTTGCGGAGTTTCTCCGTGAGCACGACTTGGCGTTGCGGGCCGATCTCTTGCGGCCGCTCGCGCATTGGATCACCCCGAAGAGCGAGCAGCGTCGGTACGACACCAGGTTCTTCCTCGCCGAGCTACCTGCGGGACAGGATGCCGACGCCGAGACTTCGGAGGTCGAAGAGGCGCAGTGGTATTCGGCATCGCGGGCGCTGTCGGACTGGACTGCGGGCAAGCACTTCCTTCTCCCGCCGACCTGGACCCAACTGCGTGACTTGGCCGCCTACGAGACCGTCGGCGAGCTGTTCGCCGCTAAGCGGGAGATAAAGCCGATCGAGCCGGGCACTCCCAACGACGACTTCGAGGGGCTGCGCTTCACCGACGCTGACGAGTACTTCGAGTCGATGAATCCGCGGGCCCGCGAGATCTTCTTCCGCGGCGCGGGCCGCGACTAGCACCACTCGGGCCGACACCTGTTGCGTGCGGCCTAGTCACCTGGAGTCACCCCAACGTTAGCGGTTCTGATCCGGCGTCTGCCGGGTTGGACAAGAACTCGTGGGTGGGTTGTCCAACGTGTGCACTTTCTTGCAGTGTTCTCCGTCACATACTGGGAGCACGTGAGATCGAAACCACCGACAGCCAAACAGATATCGAATGACGAAGATCGAGGAGGCGATTGGGCGCGATCTTGACGATGCCACCGTGCGGGCAGAGCTATGGCTCGCGCTGCGGATGAGCTCGATGGTCTGAGTCCGCTATCGGGCGGAGGAAGACGCTGTTTCGTCGATGTAACTCGGCAGCGCGGCGACGGCTTCCTCGATCGCGGCGTGAAAGGCCTCGGCCATTTCTGCCGGCTCAATCTCGGTGCTGTAGGCGACCAACGAGCGACGGTCGTCGATCGCGAACACATCGACCGTACCTAGGTGGTCCTCGATCGGCAGGTCGCCGCCACCTGCCCGGTACTGTATCCGCCGCAGGCCATCGTCGAGCGTGACGATGTCCTCGATGATTTTACTGCCGTCGGTCAGCACCACGGTGCGACGATGATCGTCGCCGGACGATGACAGCATCCCAGGAAACCAGCGACCGATGTTCGGCACGTCGCGGATGACATTCCAAACAGTCGCAGCGTCATGCGGTCTCCGCAGTTCGGCTAAGTGCTGGGTGCTGCATGTACAGCCTGGATATGTCTCTGGTGTAGACCGCTCCGAATTAGTTGGCCGAGTTTCGAATTTTGGTGTTGCTCGTGCGCCGATCACGTCGATGAGACAGCTGCACGTCTACGCAGCGGGTGCCGGTGGTGGCACTGGTTGAATCCGCGGTGGGTATCGAGAATTTGAGTTCTATCGCCCGTCGGCCGAGTACGGCGCGCCTGGCATTCGGAAGCGGGGATTTCCGGAAGGACACCGGTATCGGCGACGATCCATTCGCACTGTCCTACGCCCGTAGCCGACTGACAATCGCCAGCCGCGCGGCACGGCTTCCCGGTCCAATCGACGGGCCGAGCCGCTCGACTGACCCAGGTGTGGTCAAGCGCGAGACATGCGATGCGAAGCTGGTCGGGATGACCGGGCGACTGTGCCTTCGCGGCGATCAGACAGCGGTGGTCAACGAGGTTCTGCAACCCAGCCGAGGCGAGGTTGCCGAGGCGCGGGCAATCCTTGGTCGCGAGCCGATACCCGGGGATCCATCAGAAGTTCCTCGCCGAGCCCAGGCCGAAAAAATCCTCGAACTTGCCAACGCCCTGGGTGGCGGTCGGGGGCAATGATTCTCGATTCTGCGAGGCTATCTCGATGGCGGTAGGGCGATGTACTTCGTATTCAGGTACTCGGAGATGCCTTCTGACCCGCCCTCAAGCCCAATACCCGACTGCTTGATGCCACCAAAGGGGGCGGCCGGGTCGGAGACGATGCCGCGGTTCACGCCGACCATGCCAGCCTCCAAAGCGCGCGCTACACGCTGTACGCGCGCCAGGTCCGTAGCGTAAAAATACGAGGCCAGCCCGTACTGGGTGCTGTTCGCGAGCGCTATGCCCTCTTCCTCGGTATCGAAGCCCCTGATGGCGGCGACCGGTCCGAATATTTCCTCGTCGAGAATCCGGCAGCCCGACGGGATATCGTCGATCACCGTCGGCTCGTAGAACCACCCCGGTGCGGCGACCCTGGCTCCGCCGGTCAGGACTCGTGCTCCGTGCTCCTGAGCATCATCGACGAGGACGGCGATGCGATCTAGCTGAGTCTTGTTGATGATCGGCCCGACCGCTGTGGTGTCCGACCAACCTGGGCCGACCTTCATGTGCGCCACCCGGGTAGCCAGCCGCGCAGTGAACTCCGCGCGAACGGAATTTTGCACCAGAATGCGATTTGCCGCCGTGCACGCTTCTCCGCCGTTACGCATCTTCGCGGCGAGCGCGCCTTCGATTGCCGCATCGAGATCGGCGTCGTCGAACACCAGAAATGGTGCGTTGCCACCTAGCTCCATCGAGGTGCGAAGGACTTGGTCGGCCGACTGGGCGATTAGTTTGCTGCCGACCTGGGTCGAGCCGGTAAACGACACCTTGCGCAGGACGGGGCTGCGCATGAGGTCGGCGACCACCTCGACGGGTTGTGTCGTCGGTAAGACCGACAGCACACCCGAAGGCAGGCCGGCCTCGGCGAACGTAGCTGCCAAGAGGAGCATCGTCAGCGGTGTGTCCTCGGCGGGTTTGACGATCATTGTGCAGCCAGCGGCCAGGGCGGGCCCGATTTTGCGAGTTCCCATGGCGAGCGGAAAGTTCCACGGTGTGACGGCGAGGCACAAGCCAACCGGCTCCTTGGTGACCACGATCTCGCCGGTGCCGGCTGGCGCGGAGGTAATGCGACCGTTGATCCGTACGGCTTCCTCGGAGAACCACCTAAGAAATTCGGCTCCGTAGGCTACTTCGCCGGCACTCTCCGGCAACGGTTTCCCCATCTCAAGGGTAATAAGCAGCGCGAACTGGTCCTTGCGCGCGACGACCAGATCGAACGCTCGCCGCAGAATGTCGGCCCGTGTCCGAGGCGCAGTGGCGGCCCAGTCCGCCGCAACCTTCGATGACGCCGCAATCGCTGCGCGCGCGTCGTCGACAGTTGCGTCGGCGACGCGGGCGAGGACCTCGTCGTTCGCGGGGTTTCTGATCTCGAAGGTCGCACCCGTGGACGACGGGCGCGACTCGCCTCCGATCCACGCACCGTGGGGGACGGAGGACAGTAGCTCGTCGAATTCAGACATGGTTCCTTCTGCGGTTCAGGCGGTCATTGGTGGCGTCTATTCCATTGTCGGCTCGGCCAGCTGGCGCGCGAGTGCCAGTTTGGCTAATGCGTGCCCGGTGGGTATCCGTGGTGGCCAGTCCCTCCGGGGTCGGGTAGCTCCTGATCGCGTCGGCCATCGGAGCCGGTAGTAGGAGTCGGAATCCCATCGCGGTCAGCCCACTCCAGCAGCGGATCGATGCGATAGGCGACGTCGTCGATCTGCCTGTGGAGGTCACCGATCTCGGCGAAACGGGCGGGCACGGTGGCGATCGTGAGGTCGTCGGGCACAACGGTGTCGATCTCGGACCAGGTCACCGGGGCGGACACGGTGGCGCTTGGATTGCCCCGCACCGAATACGCGGCCGCCATCGTGTGGTCGCGCGCATTTTGGTTGTAATCAAGGAACACCGACGAGGGGTCGCGGTCCTTGCGCCACCACGTCGTCGTCGCCTCGTCGGGCAGGCGTCGTTCGACTTCCCGGGCGAACGCCAGCGCCCCGCGCCGCACGTCGGCGAAGCCCCAGTCCGGGGCGATCCGCACGTAGACGTGCAGCCCGTGGCCCCCGGAGGTCTTTGGGAAGCCGCGAATGCCGAGTTCGTCAAGAACCTCGTGTACGACGGCGGCGACAGAACGAACACGGTCAAATCGGCACTCGGGCATCGGATCGAGGTCGATGCGCCACTCATCGGGCTTCTCCACGTCGAACCGTCGGGAGTTCCACGGATGGAACTCGACGGTCGACATCTGCACGGCCCAAAGTACGTCCGCTGCGCTCGTCACGCACAGTTCGTCAGCGGTTCGCCCGTAACGGGGGAAGTAGATTTCGGTGGTCTCGAGCCAGGCTGGGGCGCCAGCGGGGAGACGCTTCTGGTGAACCTTGGGACCGTCGATGCCCGTGGGGAAGCGGTGCAGCATCGTCGGCCGGTCACGCAAGGCACGCACAATGCCGTCGGCGACGCTGAGGTAGTAGTGGGCGAGATCCAGCTTGGTTTCACCCCGAGCCGGGAAATAGACCCGGTTGGGGCTGGACAGTTCAACTGTCCGGCCGTCGATCTCGATCGGCACCCGGTTGCCGCGATCAGCCACATCGCCCAGCGTATAGGGTGATGGACATGGCTGAGTTCGTCACTTTGGAAACCTCGCAAGACCACCCCGGCGTCGGCACGATCCTGCTCAACCGCCCGCCGATGAATGCGCTGAGCCGCCAGGTTCAGACCGAACTCGTCGCGGCCGCCGAAGAGGCATCAGTGCGCGACGACATCAAGGCCGTCGTCGTCTACGGCGGACCGAAGGTGCTCGCCGCCGGTGCGGACATCAAAGAGATGAACGACATGACCTTCGCCGAGATGAGCAAGGTTGCGGGCCGGCTGCAGAGCGGACTCGGGGCGATTGCCGCCATTCCGAAGCCGACGGTCGCAGCGGTGACCGGCTATGCGCTCGGCGGTGGTCTTGAGGTGGCGCTCGGTGCCGACCGCCGAATCGCCGGTGACAACGCGAAGCTCGGTGTTCCCGAAATCCTCCTCGGGGTGATCCCCGGCGGCGGTGGCACGCAGCGCCTCGCCCGACTCGTCGGGCCGGCCAAGGCCAAGGACATGATCTTCAGCGGCCGCTTCGTGGGTGCCGAGGAGGCGCTGGCCATCGGGCTGGTCGACGAAGTCGTCGCCCCGGACGAGGTCTACAACGCGGCGCTCGCCTGGGCGGGGCAGTTCCGCAACGCGGCGTCGGTGGCGCTCGCCGCGGCCAAGACGGCCGTCGACCGCGGTCTCGACGTGGACCTGTCAACCGGGCTCGCGATCGAGGCGCAACTGTTCGCCGCGCTGTTCGCCACCGAGGACCGTGCGATCGGCATGGCGTCCTTCATCGAGAACGGTCCGGGTAAGGCGAAATTCACCGGCCGGTAGGATTGTCGGGTCTTACGTTCCAACCACGGAGTCAAGCATGACCACGAACACGTCGGGATCTGATCCTGCACCCAATCCGCACGCCACCGAAGAGCAGGTGAAGGCCGCACTGCAGGACACCAAGCTCGCCCAGGTGCTCTACCACGACTGGGAGGCCGAGACCTACGACGACAAGTGGTCGATCTCCTACGACGAGCGCTGTATCGATTACGCGCGCGGGCGATTCGACGCGATTGTCCCGCACGCGTCGCTGCCCTACGAGCGAGCGATGGAACTGGGATGTGGCACCGGCTTCTTCCTGCTCAACCTGATGCAGTCGGGGGTGGCGAAACAGGGGTCCGTCACCGACCTCTCACCCGGCATGGTCAGAGTCGCGCTGCGCAACGCCGAGCACCTCGGGCTCGATGTGGACGGCCGCGTCGCCGACGCCGAGAAGATTCCGTACGACGACAACACCTTCGACCTCGTCGTCGGTCATGCGGTGCTCCACCACATCCCGGACGTCGAACTCTCGCTGCGCGAGGTGCTGCGCGTACTCAAGCCGGGTGGCCGATTCGTCTTCGCCGGCGAACCGTCGACGATCGGCGACTTCTACGCGCGCTGGCTGTCCCGTGCCACCTGGTATGTGACGACCAACGTGACGCGGATTCCGGCGCTCGCCGGCTGGCGCCGCCCGCAGGCAGAGCTCGACGAGTCCTCGCGCGCCGCCGCGCTCGAGGCAGTGGTGGATATCCACACCTTTGATCCTGATGACCTGGCCGGCATTGCGCGCAAGGCCGGTGCTGCGAAGGTTGACACGGCCACCGAAGAGTTCGCCGCCGCGATGCTCGGCTGGCCGGTGCGGACCGTCGAGGCCGCGGTCCCGCCGGATAAACTCAGCTGGGGCTGGGCGCGGTTCGCGTTTGGTGGCTGGCGGGGCCTGAGCTGGCTCGACGAGAAGGTTCTGCGCAAGATTGTGCCGCCGAAATTCTTCTACAACGTGATCGTGACCGGCACGAAGCCGGCCGCTTGACTCTCGAGTTGCGCCGACGCCCGTGATCACCGTCGATGACGTCGCATTCTTGCGCTCGCGCCATGGACTGAAAGCACTGGAGAACGCATCGGCGCTGGCGTTGACGTCGGACAGCTTGATCGCCGACGTCGCCGACCTGCGCCGGCGTTATGGCGACCGGGCGTCGGCGCTGGCCGAGGTCGTCCGTTCTCGTAGGCGGGCTGTGGGCCGACTGCGCGAGCCGGAACGCTGGCTGCTCACCGATCTTTCGCTGCAGCAGGCGACCACCGCTGTCGTCGCCGCCCACCGGGCCGCGGAGATCGCGCGGCGCTTCGGCGGTGCCGTGGTGCACGATGTGACCTGCTCGGTCGGCGCGGAACTGGTCGAGTTGGCCGATACGGGCGGTATCGGCGCGGTCATCGGTTCCGATCTCGATCCCGTTCGCCTGGCGATGGCCGCGCACAACGTCACCGGGGTGACGTTGCTGCGGGCCGATGCACTGACCCCCACGTCGACGGCAGACGTGCTGATTGCCGACCCGGCGCGGCGCAGCAGCGGCGGGAGCCGCACGTTCCGGCCCGATGACTTCTCGCCGCCGCTGTTGGACGTCTTGACCACCTACGCCGGGCGGCCAATCGTGGTGAAGTCCGCGCCGGGCCTGGACTACCAGACGTTGCGGGCGAGGTTCGGGTTCGACGGTCAGGTGCAACTCACCTCGCTCGACGGTGGGGTTCGCGAAGCCTGCCTGTGGACCGAACTCGACGACGGGGTGAGTCAGCGTGCCACGGTGCTCCGCGTGGTCGATGGAAGGCTGCGCGTCGAGGAGGTCACCGACCTCGAGTCCGACGATGTGCCGGTCGGTCCGGCAGGTCAGTGGATCATCGATCCCGATGGGGCGATCGTGCGCGCGGGACTGGTCCGGCACTGGGCGGCGCGGCACGGCCTTTGGCAGCTCGATCCGAAGATCGCCTACCTGACCGGCGGTACCGTCCCACCCGGCGAGCGGGGCTTCGCCGTCCTGGCGCAATTGCCGCTCAAGGAGAAGGTGCTGCGCAGGGAGTTGGCCGCCCGCGATTGCGGCAGCCTGGAGATTCTGGTGCGCGGCGTCGACGTCGACCCAGACCAACTACGAAAGCGGTTGCGTCTCAAGGGTTCTGCCCCCTTTGCGCTGGTGTTGACGCGCATCGGCGCGCGGGGGGTGGCGTTCCTCTGCGAGCCCGGTTGGCGACGGCCGGCCTGACCGGATCAGCGGCCGATCTGCTCCTTCGAGTCGAAGAAGTACACCTTGCCGATGTTGGTTGCCACGGCGATCTGGCCTTTTGGTGACACCGCAATCCCGGTGGTGAACCCTCTGGCGTCGGGCAGTGGCAGGGTGCGCAGCGTCTTTCCCTCGGCGGCGGAGATCTCGGTCAACGCGAGTCCGTCGCCGGCACGGACCACGGCCCAGGCGGTGCCGGCCGCGGTGAGGGTCGACAGGCCGGCCGTTTTGAGGTCGTCGCGCGACCAGACCTGCTCGGCGCGGTCCCCGCGGTCGACGAGCATCCGCAGTGGCCCGCCCAGCGGCCCGGCGGGGATGAGGTGGCCGTCGGGCGTCGCGGTGAGTGTCGCGAAGCCGGGATCGCCATAGTCGTAGGTCCACTTCGGCCGGCCGGTGTCGGCATACAGCGCAACGAGCCTGCCGATGCGGCTGAACGCGTAAACCGTCTTGCCGTCGGCTGACACGGCCGCCGGACCGATGACGCCACCGGGAATCTCGGCGTGCCATGCTTCGCGGACCTGACGCTTCCCGTCGGCCTCGCGGTAGTCCAGGGCCCGGAGCTGTGATGCGATGGCGCCTTGCGGCCAGAAGTTGAGGTACGCGCGCTGCGCCTCGACGTCGACGGCGGGTGGGGCGGGGATCCCGCAGCGCGGACCGCTGGTGACGCAGTCGCCGAAACCGGCGAGCGCGTTGTCCGGATCGGCGTCCGGGCGCAGCCGCACTTCGGGCGCGGCGAACGTGGCGTCCTGGGTGTTGAGCAGCAGGACCTGTCCCTGGGTGGTGGCGACGAGGACCACCGACGGGGCCGCGAACTTCGCCGACGTCGGAACCCCGATGACCGGCATGCGCCAGCGGATGGTGCCCCCGGCGGTCCAGCCGAGGAACGTTGTCTCCTCGCCGACGTACGGCTGGTCGAACTGGTCGATGAGCGGTGACTGGACTTCGATGCCGGGGCGCATCCGCTTGCAGAAGTTCAGTCGGCCCGCGCGTTGGTCGAGCACCATCCAATTGCAGCCGCTCGCCGTGCTGGCGGTGACGCTGACATTCGACTGGTTGGAGATGGTGAGCGGCGAGGTGATCGGGCCGCCGGTGGGACGGGACCAACTCAACGCCAGGTCGCCGGGCACCTCGGGGTACGCGAAGTTGGTGTTCCCGGCGTTGCCACCGAAGCTCGACCAGCCCGGGCTCGCTAGGGACCGCACGTTCACCTGGCCGTCGGAACAGGAGACCAGCAGGGCGGTGGCGACGATCGTGGTCGTCGCGATCAGTGCCGCGCGGGCTGCTGCGGCGAACGGGCGGGCTGCTCGCGACATCAAAGGGCTCCTTCGCGGGGGAGGGGGAATCGGCGTTGCCCAGTGAGCCTATCGTGTCCGATTTCGTGCTCAACTAGTGTTTGTGCCATGACCACGATGTGGAACGCCTCGTACCGGGATCGGTGGCGGGCCGGGCGCCGCCGCGACCCCGACCAGGTCCGGTTTCTGACCCTGGCGTCGTTGCGGTGGGTACTGGCGAACCGGGCGTATTCGCCGTGGTACCTGGTGCGCTATCTGCGGCTGGCCCGATTTCGGCTGGCCAATCCCCACGTCGTCCTGCGCGGCATGGTCTTTCTGGGGCGCAACGTGGAGATTCATGCGACACCAGAATTGGCGCGGATGGAAATCGGGCGCTGGGTCCACATCGGCGACGGCAATTCGATTCGGGCTCACGAGGGGAGTCTGCGGATCGGGGACAAGGTGGTCTTCGGCTGTAACAACGTCGTCAACGCATACCTCGATCTGGAGGTCGGGGCGTCGACGCTCATCGCCGACTGGTGCTACATCTGCGACTTCGACCACAAGATGGACAGCCTCGAGCTGCCGATCAAGGATCAGGGAATCGTCAAGGGACCCGTCCGGATCGGCCCGGACACCTGGGTGGCCACCAAGGTGTCGATTCTGCGCAATACCGTCGTCGGGCGCGGCTGTGTGCTCGGCGCACACGCCGTTGTCAAGGGCGTGATCCCCGACTATGCGATTGCGGTCGGTGCGCCCGCGCGCGTGGTGCGGAACCGCAAAGCCGACTGGGACGCCAACGCCGCGGCCCGAGCGGAACACGAACGGGCGCTGGCCGACATCGAGCGTAAGAAGAGCGCCGCGGGCCCAGCCCAAGCCCCGCCGAGTGGGCACTAGATTCCCGCCGAGTGGGCACTCGATTTCCGCCGAGTGGGCACTCGATTTCCGCCGAGTGGGCCCACCACGGGCAACACTCGGCGGAAATCTGGGCGCAGTCGGGGCAGGGGACTAGAGCGGCTGGCTCGGATCCCGTTCGGGAAGTGGCCGTACGACGATGTTCGGCCGGCCAATCGGGTGACGCACACGCCGTTTGGCGGCGAGATATGTTCCCGAAGTCCGCTCGGCGACCGTCCGCCACGAGAACTCCTCGGTCAGTCGTGCGTAAGCGCGCTGCGCTCGCGCCGCAGCCGCGGCTGGATCGTCGAGCGTCGCGCGCACGGCGGCGGCGAGCGCCGTCACGTCCGCCGGCGGGAACGTCATGCCCGTCACCGAGTCGGTGACGGCCTCACCGAGTCCGCCGGCGGCGGACACGACCAGCGGGATGCCGGTGGCGGCCGCCTCGAGCGCAACGATCCCGAACGGCTCGTAGCGGCTGGGCAGCACGATTGCCGCGCACCGGTGCATCAGTTCGATGAGTTCGGACCGTTCGACCGAGCCAAGGAAGTCGACCGCCCCGACGATCCGGTGCTTGCGGGTCAGTTCCTCGAGCCACTCCTGCTGGGTCCCCGACCCGGCGATCGTCAGCGTGGTACCCGGGTGGGTGCGCCGAATGCGCGGCAGCGCCGCGAGCAGGTCCTGCACACCCTTCTCGTACTCGAGGCGGCCGGCGAACAACAGTTCGGCCGGTCCACTGTTAGTCGGAGCGACGAGTGACCCCGGACCCGAACCGGTCAGCCGCCGGTGCGGCCACGCGTCGACGGCGATCCCGTTGTGAATCACCTGGATCTCGGCCAGGTCTGGTCCGAAGAGACGACTGACCTCGTCGCGCATCGATGTTGAACAGGTGATCAGGGCATCGGCTTCCCGTGCCAGCCACCATTCGACCGAGTGGACCTGCCGGTTGGTCTTCGCGGCGACCCAACCGCTGTGCCGGCCGGCTTCGGTGGCGTGGATCGTCGCGACCAGTGGAACGTCGAAAAATTCGGCCAGCGCAATCGCCGGGTGGGCGACGAGCCAGTCGTGGGCGTGGACGACATCGGGCAGCCAGGCTTGCCCGGTGCCATCGTCGCGCAGCAGACGCAGGCCGGCGCGGATCATCGTGTGGCCCATGGCCAGAGTCCACGGCATCATATCGGTGCCGAAGTCGAACTCGGGCGGGTCCTCGGCGGCGGCGATGACCCGCACGCCCTCGGTGGTGGTGAAGGTGGTCGGGTGGCTCGTCGCGTCTGAGCCGGTTGGGCGGCGCGTGAGGACGACCACGTCGTGGCCGATTGACGCCAGTTCGACGGCCAGGCTGTGCACGTGGCGGCCGAGTCCGCCGACGACGACGGGGGGGTATTCCCAGGAGACCAGGAGTAGCTTCACCGACTGCCGCCCTTCGGGTATGCGCCCGGCCCGGGCAGGCGGCGCGCGTCGAGATCAGCGAAGAGGTTGTCGGGGGCGAACCACCCGTCCGCCAGGGCGCGGGCCGACGGTTCCCGGCCACGGGCCGCGGCGTCGGCGATCTCGCGGGTGGCGTGCGCGTGCTTGTGGGCCCGGTCGGTCGCATAGCCGCCGGCGGTGTCCTTGGAAACCATGAAGGGCCAGTCCGAGGCGACGGTCAGCAGGGTCTCGCGCAGAATCTGGTCGTTGACGCGGTCGCGGACGGTGGCCCGATCGCGCCGCTTGTCGAGGGTGGTGAGGGCGGTGTCGACGACTTCGGAGTTGAGGTCGACGAAATGCTGGACCTGGGGCCCGGCCCACACCCGCCAGTCCTTGCCCGACCCCCACGACGACGGGGGCAGATCAACCGGGTCGCCGACAAAACCGCGCTCCCGGGCAGTCGCCAGGGAGCCGACGGTGACGCCGGCCGCAGGAAGCCGGCGCACGACGCGATCGAGCCAAACCGGGCCCTCGTGCCACCAGTGCCCGAACAGTTCGGTGTCGAAGGCCGCCACGACGTGGGCGGGGCGCCCGGCCCGAGCGGACTCCTCTTGCAGGCGTGCGCGGACGGTTGCGATGAAGTCGTCGACGTGCTCGTCGATGACGGCGTCGGCGCGGTCCGGGTCGTAGGGCGCCTTGTCGGGCCCCGCGACACTGCGCCCGGTGACCCGCGCAAGTTTGAGCCCTGAATCGTGGTCGTAGGTGTGGAAGTCCCGGTAGGCGGCGTGGCCTGGATAGCCAGACTTCGGCGACCACACGCGGTAGCTGACCGTCAGGTCGCGGCCGAAGGCGACCACCCCGCTACCGCCGACGGGGCGGCCGGTGGCGGTGTCGCCGTGCAGTGTTGGTCCGTCGACCATGAAGTGGCTGACTCCGGCGCTCGCATATTCGTCCTCCATGCCGGGGCTGAAGGCGCATTCGGGGGCCCAGATCCCGGTGGGGGTGTGGCCCCACCGGCGGTGGGCGTCGGCGAGCCCCTCGGTCAGGGAGAACTGGCGCACCCGCGCGTCGAGCAGCGGTGCGAACGGGTGCGCGAGCGGGCCGCCGAGCAGTTCGACGATCCCCGACGACTGCAGTGCACGAATCGCCGGTGACGCACCGTGGCGCCAGTGCTGCTCGAAGTCCGCGAGGGCTTCGCCGGCGGCGCGAAAGTGGGCGGTACCGGCCGCGGCGCGCTCGCGGTCGCGGTCGGTGGCGAGTTCCATTGCGCGCAACTGCCAATTGGCCAGCCATTCGTACATCGACGATGTGCAGTGCGGGTCGTCGAGTTGTGCTGCGAGGACAGGGGTGATGCCCAGTGACAGCACATCGGTGAATCCGTCGTCGGCCAGGCCGCGCAGGACTGCGAAGACGGGCTGATAGCTCGCGGCCCACGACTGGTATAGCCACTCTTCGCCGACCGGCCACCGTCCATGGTTGGCCAGCCAGGGGAGATGTGAATGCAGGACCAGGGTGAACTGCCCCGGTACCGCGTCGCGAGGCGTGCTCATCTGCGCGTCGCGATCGCGAGCAGGTCCAGGCTCGCGTCGACGTCGCCGGGACGGATGTCGAAGTCGGCGGTGGTGACCGCTGCGACGTCGGCGGCCAGCGCCGCCGGCCATGGCTCATCGGCGAGCGCGCGCTGGATTTGTGCGTCGATGATCGAGCCATCCCATTTCGCGTCGAGTTCGAGCAGGCGCGGGCCGTGGTGAACGCCGAGCATGTGTTCGACATCGAAGCCGAGCGCCTGGTCGGCGTCGCCGACCAGCAGGTCGGTCAATTCCATCGCGTTGAGCTCGCGGGTGTGGAATGGGTTGATCGGGATGTCGCTGTTCGGGGTAAAGGTGATGCGGTTGGGCGTCGACATCAGGAGTTGCCCGCCCGGCCGCAGCACTCGGTGGCACTCGGCGACGAAGGCGGGCTGATCCCAGAGATGCTCGATGACCTGGAAGTTGACGATGACGTCAACCGATGAGTCGGGCAGCGGCAGGTCGATCAGGTTGCCCCGGTGGACCGTCAGCCGCGGGTAGCGGGCCCGGGTGTGTTCGACGGCGGACTCGTCGTAATCGACGCACACGACGCTGCGCGCCCCTCGCGAGAGCAGGTCGGCACCATAGCCCTCGCCCGAACCGGCCTCGAGGACGTCGCGGTCCGCCACGAGGCCGGTGATGTACTCGTAGGCCACTTCGTGGCGCCGGAACCAGTAGTTCTCCTCGGGGATTCCCGGCACGGTGCGCTCGCCGGTCAGGGCGAGGGTGTCGGCTTCGTCGGGCGCGTCGCCGTCGGGGTGCGGTGATTGACTCATCACCTGATGAGAGTAGTCGCAGCGAGCCGGCCCAGGCCCCCCCGTCGGCTGGGCGCCCTGTCGGCGCCCGTTTAGTGGGGGCTGGAAACGCAGAACTGATTGCCGTCGGGATCGGCGAGGGTCGTCCAGTGGAGGCCGGGCATCTCGCGGTGCGCCACCAGAGTCGCGCCGTCGGCGAGCAGGCGTGCGACACCCTCCTCTCGATCGGCGGCCACCAAGTCCAGATGGATCCGGTTCTTGCCCGGCGTCGGGTCGTCGACCTTCTGGAACGCGAGCATCGGCCCGCCCGGCCCAGTGGAGACCAGCACGAACCACCCGTCGTTGTCCTCGGTGATCGTGCCGCCGGTCTGCCTGGCCCACCACTGTCCGAGCGCCAGTGCGTCGGTGGTGTCGAAGGTGATCATCGCTACGGAAATCGTCATGGGTCGACGATAGGCGCGCGGTCTGACATTCCGGTGTCGGCGGAGTGACCGCAAAGCGTCCTGCAGCGAGGGGCGCGGCACCGCGGCCCATCTGATCGATTGTGAGGCACACCGCGTTCGCGACACCGATGCGGCACGTTAGAGTATTGGGCGACCCTCATGGCCTTACCCGCTGGTAAGACGCCTCACCCGATGCAGGAGGTCGATGAAGACCCATGACAAACATTGTCGTACTCATCAAGCAGGTGCCCGACTCTGGCTCGGAGCGCAAGCTCAACGACAGCGATTTCACCCTCGATCGCGAGATCGACCCGGTGATCGATGAGATCAACGAGAAGGCCGTGGAGGCCGCTCTGCAGATCAAGGAGGCCAACGGCGGCGAGGTCACCGTCCTCACGGCCGGCCCGGCGAAGGCGACCGAGACCATCCGCAAGGCGTTGTCCATGGGCGCCGACAAGGCGATTCACATCCAAGACGATGCGCTGCACGGCTCGGACGCCGTGCAGACCGCGTACGTCTTGGCACGTGCGCTCGGCACCGTCGACGGCGTCGAGCTGGTCATCGCCGGCAACCAGGCCACCGACGGAGGCGTGGGCGCCGTCCCGGCCATGATCGCCGAGTACCTGGAATTGCCACACCTCACCTCGCTGCGCACGCTCACCGTCGACGGCGAGAGCCTCAAGGGCGAGCGGGAGACCGATGAGGGCATCTTCACCGTCGAAGGCTCGCTGCCGGCGATCGTCAGTGTCAACGAGAAGATCAACGAGCCGCGCTTCCCGTCCTTCAAGGGCATCATGGCGGCGAAGAAGAAGGAGATCAACGTGGTCTCCCTCGCTGAGATCGAGGTCGAGGCGGGTGAGGTCGGGCTGGCGAACGCCGCGACGACGGTGACCTCGGTGACTCCCAAGCCCGCCAAGCAAGCCGGTGAGCGGATCACCGACGAGGGCGACGGCGGCATCAAGGTCGCCGAGTTCCTGGTCGCGCAGAAGATCGTCTAACCCCGCCCAGCGTCCAATCGACATTTGAACTCAGGAGAAAAGAAACATGGCTGAAGTACTCGTTCTCGTCGAGCGGGATACCGAGGGTGGACTGAAGAAGGTCACCTCCGAGCTGATCACCGCCGCGCGCGCGATCGGCACCCCGTCCGCGGTCATCGTGGGCGCCCCGGGCAAGGCCGACGCGATCCTCGGCGAACTGGCCGCGGCCGGTGCGGAGAAGATCTACGTCGCCGAGTCCGAGGACGCCGCCAGCGTCCTCATCTCGCCGGTCGTCGACGTGGTGGCGTCGATTGCCGAGTCGGCATCGCCGGCCGCGATCATCGTCGCCTCCACCACCGACGGCAAAGAGGTCGCCGGCCGACTCGCGGTACGCCTCGGCTCAGGCGTCCTCGCCGACGTCATCGAGGTCAAGGAGGGCGGCAACGCCGTCCACTCGATCTTCGGCGGCTCCTTCACCGTCGATGCGCAGGCCAAGGGCGACACGCCGATCTTCTCGGTGCGCCCGGGTGCGGTCGAGGCCGCTCCGGCGGCCGGCGCCGGTGAGCGCGTCGACGTCGAGGTCCCCGCGCAGGCGGAGAACGCGGTCAAGATCACCAACGTCGAGCCGAATGTGGGCGGCGATCGCCCCGAGCTCACCGAGGCGTCGATCGTCGTCTCCGGCGGCCGCGGTGTCGGCAGTGCCGAGAAGTTCTCGGTCGTCGAAGATCTCGCCGATTCGCTCGGCGCCGCCGTTGGTGCGTCGCGCGCCGCGGTCGACTCGGGCTACTACCCGGGCCAGTTCCAGGTCGGTCAGACTGGCAAGACGGTCTCGCCCCAGCTGTACATCGCCCTGGGCATCTCCGGCGCCATTCAGCACCGGGCCGGCATGCAGACGTCGAAGACGATTGTCGCGGTCAACAAGGACGAGGAGGCGCCAATCTTCGAGATCAGCGACTTCGGCGTCGTCGGCGACCTCTTCAACGTGGCGCCGCAGCTCACCGAGGAGATCAATAAGCGCAAGTAGTACGCGCTGTTCACCCGCCGAGCCCCCGGTCGACCGCCACGGTTGGCCGGGGGTTTGCGTTGGGACCGCAATTCACCGGCACGCTACCGACACGACATGCGGTATCGGCCGTCGCGTCGGCCGGCACCGATTCCATGGGCGTTATGACGACAGTGAACAACGAGCCCCCAGCCGGTCGGGGGTACTCCGGCCTCGCGACCCTACCGTCGAGTGCCCGTCCATCGAGCCGCCGCCTCTTCTCCGGCGGCGGCTTTTCTGTTTGGCTCTCCACCGACCCCGCCGACGTCCATGCGGCCCAGCGGCTGCGCTACGACGTGTTCGGGTCCGAGCCCGGCTTCTCCAGCGAGATCGGTGATCCGGTCAGCCGGCTCGACGCCGATCGATTCGACGAGTTCTGTGATCACCTGCTGGTGCGCGATGAGGCGACCGGCCTGCTCGTCGGCTGTGCGCGCCTCCTCTTGCCGGTGCGCGCCATCGCCGCCGGTGGTTGGTACAGCGCAGGCGAATTCGATCTCGACGAGCTGAGTTCGATCGCGTCGCAGACCATTGAGATGGGCCGCGCGGCGGTTGCCGTCGGGCAGCGCAACGGGTCGGTCACCGCGCTGATGTGGGCCGCCGTCCTGGCCTACCTAGAGGAATCCGGCAACAGCTACCTGATGGGGTGCGTCTCGGTGCCGCTGTCGACACCCGGTGCACCGCGCGGCAGCGCCCTGCGGGGGATTCGCGACGAGTTGCGCAACCGGCACAGTGCCATGTGGCAGGCGTTTCCGCACGGGGGGTCGGTGATCGACGGGGTGCGCCTCGACGACATCGAGCCGCCGGCGCGGCTGGTGGTGCCGCCTCTGATGCGCGGCTATCTGCGGCTCGGTGCCCGCGTCTGCGGTGAGCCGGCAATCGACCCGATTTTCGACTGCGGCGACTTCCTGACGGTGCTCGGTGCCGACGACGCGGACACGCGGTACCGCCAGCGGCTGACCGAGACGGTGCGACGGCTCAGCGAGCAGGGCGCCTGAGATGGCGCTGCACGCGTGGTTCCCCCTCGGGGAGTGCGGCGCTGACTGTGTTCGCCCGCCCCGCAGCCGGGCGGGGGGATTGCGTGCCGCCGTGCGCGTCACAAGACTGCTGCTGGTCGTCTCGATGCTCGGCGTGGCGGCGCCGGCCGTGTGGCGGGTCGCGCCCGATCGTCGACACCGGTTCGCGCGCTGGTCGTCGCGTCGCGTGTTGGTCGCGCTGGGGATCACCCTCGTCGTGAATGACCGGCGGCTCATCGACGCCGACCCACGGGTGCCCATCGGCGGACTGGTCGTCGCCAACCACGTCTCCTTTCTGGACACCCTCGCCATCTCGGCGATCACCCCGGCCCGGTTCGTCGCCAAGTCCGAGGTGCTCGAGATGCCGGGCTTCGGGCTGCTGGCGCGGCGGCTCGGGGTGATCGGCGTCGTGCGGTCGTCACTGCGCGAACTTCCCGGCACCGTGGAGCGGGTGGCGCAGGCGCTGCGCGACGGGGGCGCGGTCGCGGTGTTCCCCGAGGGCACCACGTGGTGTGGCGCTGCCGCGGGGTGGTTCCGGCCGGCGTTCTTCGCCGCCGCTCATGCGGCCGGTGCGCCGATCATGCCGATGACGGTGGAGTACCACGAGGACGACGGCCGGCACTGTTCGGCGGCGGCCTTCATCGGCGAGGATTCGCCGCTGGACACGCTGCGCCGGGTACTGGCGGTGCGTGCGATGACGATTACCGTCACCGCGCACCGGGTCGAGTTGCCGACCCCGGACCGTCGCGCCGATGCACGGCTCGCCCAGGCCGCCGTCTTGGGCTACGGCGGCGGGTCGCCGCGCAGTGGTGGCAAGCGGGCTTTGGCCGGATCGTCGAGTTCGAAGAACTCGGCGCCGTCGAATCCGGTGCGCCGACCGATCGCCGAGACGGGAAACGATCGCAGCCTCGCGTTGTAGCGCGACACGTTGCCGTTGTAGAGCCGCCTGGCCGCGGCGATCCGATCGTCGGTGGCGGCCAGCTCCGATAGCACCGCCGAATAGTGGTCAGAGGCGCGCAGCTCGGGATAGCCCTCCGCGGTCGCGCGCAATCGCCGGATCGCACGGTCCAGGGCGAGGTCCTGGCTCGCGGTCGCCGCGAGGACGCCGTCGTTGAGCTGGGCGAGGGCCGCGGTGGGATCCTCCGACAGCCCGCCCGGGCTGCGGACACGGGCGAGTTCGATCAATGTCGCCGCCTCATGCTTGGCGAATGCGCGTGCGACGTCGACGAGGCGGGGGATCAGATCCCAGCGCCGCGCCAGCTCGATATCGATCCCGCGCCAGGATTCGATGACGACGGTCTGCATGCGGACCAGTGCGTTGTGGGCGCGGATGGGCCAGGTGGCCGCCAACGCGACGGCGACCACGACGACGAGCAGCACCAGCCACGTCACCGGCCGTACTCCTGCCAGACGTGGCGGGGGATCCCGTCGGCGATGATGCGCAGCGCCTCGTACAGGCGGCTGATGTCGGCGCCGCGCACCCCGCCGAGGCTGATGGCCAGCAGATTGCGGCCCATCAGCACGATGCGGGTGTTGGCGGTGACCGGGAGGTCCATCGACAACAGGCCATCGAGGGTGGTCGGGGGCAGTGCCCCCTTGGCGAACCGCTCGTCGGGACAGGTCACCAGCCATTGTTCGTTGAAGGTGATCGACTCGAACTCGACTGTGTGGCCGGCTTCTGGGCTGATGGTCGGACCGATACTCAGCGGGGGGAGGGCCTGCGGCAGGGTCAGGCCGAAGACGTTGCGGTAGTGGGTGCTGATGTTGATCCGGTTGTTGTTGAGCCAGGTGTAATGCACATACCACGCCGGATACGCCCCGACGGTGCCGTTCATCGCCGTCCGCACCCGCTTGCGCCGCGCCCGTGCGATGTTGAAGGGCGCCACGTCATAGGCCGGGGGTGGCCACGACGGCTGCTCGTCGAGGTGAAAGCCGGTCGCCGCCGACCATCGCCGCAACTCGGGTCGGCGCAACACTTTGAAGACGACGCCGGCCGGCAAAACCGCCCACAGCGGCGTCGTGGCCGCGATCATCAGGCTGGACGCCAACCGGCCCGTGATCGGCCAGTACGCCACCTGGGCGGCAATCACCGCGACGAGGGTGAGCAGAGTCAGCGCTAGTGATAGGCGCGGTGACGGCACGATCGACCGCATCGGGGCCTGGTGTTCGAAAGTCGGTGCGGGCGAGACGGTCATCGGGGCCAACCGTAGTCCCCGTCGGCGGGCGAGCCGCGTGCCGGGGCTGGGGCCGGGGTGGTGGTCGGTAGACAGCGGTTGCCGCGCCGACGCTAGTCTCGTTCTGGGGCGCCAGTCTCGGTTTGGCGCGCCACCATCGTTCGGTGACGGACATTCCAATGAATCCCAATCCCCTTGGAGGAGAACCAACGTGCACAATCGCAAGCTCGGCGCTGCGCTGCTGTCCGCCGCTGCCGCCTCGATCGTCCTGGCCGCACCCGTCGCGGCCGCACCGCAGCCGGCGCCGCCGATCGATTTCGGCAGCCTGACCGGCCCGCAGAGTCCGCAGGACAACCCCGGCGCCCCGAACTCGCGCAACGGCGTCAACTCGATCCAGCTGACGGTCGGCAAGTGGTTCGGCTCCCAGCACGGTCCCAACCTCTACGACACCAAGTTCGCCCCGAATGTGAAGTGGTCGGCTCGCGACCGGGCCAATGCCGAGGTCAAGGGGTCGGACTGCCAGATCGAGATTTCGTTCCCGGGCACGTCGTACGCCACCAAGAAGACGGCGAACTGTCAGGGCAGCATCGGTTTCAACTCCAACCGATACAAGACGCCGGGCTCGTACCGCATCAACATTGTCGACCGCGTGTCCGGGGCGAGTGCGTCGCAGGCGTTCCGGATCGAGTGACCAGTGGTGATCGGTCGCGATTCGGCCGCTGCTAGCCTCGAGCAATGATGCGGATCATCGGCTCGATGCTTGTCGCGTTGTCGCTTGCGGCGACCCTCACCCCAGCGGCGGCGCAGGCGAAGTCCGCGTCGCCGCTGGGGGACTGGGGCAGTGCAGCACCTCCGCCGGGCAAACTCTATAACCGCAACGGCGTCGACCAGCTCGACGTGGCCGTGGCCAACATCGGCGGCCGTGGATTCGCGCCGGCGGTGCAGTGGTCGGCGCGAACCGCGGCGGGGAGTCCGGTCGCCGGGCGAGCCTGCCGCATCGAGGTGACCTTCCCAGGACAGCGCTGGGCGATGTACCCGTCGACTCGGTGTCAAGGATCGGCGAGCTTTCCCACTCGCGTCTACCAGTCACCGGGCCGATACGCGATCACGGTGCTTGACCGCGTCTCCGGCCGCTTCCGGACCGTGCCGTTCGTCGTGGGCGACTAGCACCCCGCGCCCGCAGGTTCCGACCGGGGCGCCAAGGCGTCGCCAAGGGCGCTCCAAGGCACCACCGCAAGTCTTCTCGTCGTACGAATCATCGTCGACGAGGAGCCCCTTCCATGCTGTCTGTTCCCAACCGGTTCACCCGGTCCCAACGCATCACCCTGGCGGTCGTCTGCGCTGCCACTGCGATGCTGATGCTCGATATCGCGGTGGTGAACACGGCGCTGCCAGCGATGGCGCGCGAGTTCACCGCTGACCTGAACTCCCTCAAATGGGTGGTCGACGGCTATACCCTCGCGTTGGCGACGGTCGTCCTCACCGCGGGCGCCTGGGCCGACCGGGCTGGCCGTCGCCGGGTGTTTGTGCTCGGCGCGGTGGTGTTCACCGTCGCCTCGGCGGCGTGTGCGATGGCTCCCGGCATGTTCGCGCTGAACATCGCGCGGGTGGTCCAAGGCCTGGGCGGCGCCCTCCTGTTCGCCACCTCGCTTGCGCTGCTCGCCCATGCCTTCCCCGGATCGGCCGCGCGCACCAAATCCCTCGCGGTCTACGGCGCGACGATCGGCGCCTCCTTTGCGGTTGGTCCACTGCTCGGCGGGGTCCTCACCGACCTGCTCGACTGGCGGACGATCTTTCTCGCCAATATCCCGGTAGGCGCGGCGATGCTCATCGGAGTGCGGTGGGTCGATGAATCCCGCAGTGCCCTCCCACGCGGCGGCGACTGGGCCGGGCAGGCCACGGTGATGGTCGGGCTGGCGTCGCTGACCTACGGTCTCTTCGAGGCGAGTTCGCGGGGCTGGACCGACCCGGTCACGGTGGCGGCGCTGGGCGTCGCGGGTGTTGCGCTCGTCGCTTTCCTCGTCGTCGAGGACCGTGTCGCTGAACCGATGATGCCGTTGACGATGTTCGCCAACCGTGGCTTCGCGGGCGCACAGATCGCCACTTTCGCAATCTCGGCATCGATGTTCGCCGTGTTCGTCTACGTGACGATTTATCTGCAGGGAGTGTTGGGTCTGTCGCCGATCGCCGCGGGCCTGGTCTATCTGCCCGGCACGATGATGATGTTCGTCGCCGCCGGGGTGACCGACCGGATCCTCGGCCGGGTGGCGCCGTGGATCCTCATCGCCGTCGGCCTGGCGGCGGTGGCCGGGGGTATGGCATGGATGACCGTCGGCGGCGTCGACAGCGGCCCGTGGGATCTGGTCGGCGGATTCATGCTCGCCGCGGTGGGCGCCGGGGTATTCAACCCGGTGCTGAGCGGCGTGGTCCTGGCCGAGAGCGAGAGCGACGACGCGGGGCTGGCCGCTGGGATCAACGATGCCTTCCGCCAGGCGGGGATCGCGATCGGAGTTGCCGGGCTCGGCGCGTTCTTCCCCGCACAGTCGGTACTGCACGGCGGATCGCCGCACGGGTTCGTCGACGGGTTGCACACCGCCCTGTGGTGCAGTGCCGCGATTGCCGGCGTGGGCGTGGTGGTGGTCGCGGCCACGATGCGCCGGGCCCGTGCGACGGAGCCGGCGTCGGCGGCCGATGCCAGCGATCCGGTCGTAGCGGGCCGGGTCTACGGCAGCCGCAATGCGTCGCACGAGATCTTTGCCCCCGCATACACTTTGACGGTGGATCCAAGCAACGCCCCCGCCCCCCGTCCCGCGCGGCGATCGGTGCGGTGAGGAGCACGGTGACGCGAGACTATCTGGTGTTGGGGCCGCTGGAGGTTCGGCGCGACGGAATGCGGGTCGAGCTCGGACCACCCAAGCAGCGCGCCGTGCTCGGCGCGCTGCTCGTCGCGCGCGGGACAGTGGTCTCGGTGGACCGGCTGGTCGACACCGTGTGGCCCGACGATCCGCCGGAGGCGGCGACGACGAGCCTGCAGGCCTACATCTCGAATCTGCGACGGTTGTTGCGCGGCGAGGCGGGTGACCGGTCGCCGATCGAGCGGGTGGCCGGGGGCTATCGGGTCGACGTTGGAGCGGACCGGCTGGACCTGGCCGAGTTTCTTGAGACGGCTCGGGCCGCACGGACGGCCCGCGAGGGTGGCCGATGGGACGAGGCGCTGGCGACCGCCGAGGCCGCGACAGCACTGTGGCGCGGCGAACTCCTCGGCGGCGACGTCGACGGCACCGGTTGGCTCGCCGCGGAAGCGTTGTCGTTGCGCGAGATGGCGGCGGCGGTCGCTGAGATTCATGTCAGCTCCCTGCTCGCCGACGGGAACACCGGCGAGGCGCTGGCCGAGATTGTTTCGGCTCGTGCCGCCGACCCGTTTCGCGAACGCGGCGTCTGGCTGCACATGGTCGCGCTCTACCGCGCGGGGCGGGCGGCCGAGGCGCTCGAGGTCTTTACCGCCCACCAGCGGCGCCTCGTCGACGAGCTGGGTCTGGACCCGGGAACCGAGCTCGTCGAACTGCACGGCGCGATTCTGCGTCAGGACCCGGCGATCGCGGCCTGGCCCCGATCGCCGCACTGGTCGGGCGCAGTCACCGTCGAGTCGCCGGTGGACATCGGCCCAGCGGCCGACGACGCCGGGAACACGGTCCCGGCGGCCGCGGGGACCGTGCCGCTGGTGGGGCGGGCCGAGCAGGTGGCCCGATTGAGCGAGGCAGTGGCCAATCCGGCCACCAGGTGGGTCCTGCTGACCGGGCCCGCGGGAATCGGCAAGACCCGACTGGCGCAGGAGGCGGCGACGTTGGCGCGCGAAGCCGGACAGACGGTGGTGTGGGTCCGCTGCCCCGATACCGAGGGCACCCCCGCGTGGTGGCCGCTTCGTCAGTTGTGCCGAGAACTGGGCGCCGATCCCGATGATGTACTCGCCGTGCCTGACGGCGCCAGCGCCGACACCGCACGGTTCGACGTCTATGAACGGGTACAGCGGCTCATCGAGGAGCGGGCGGCAGACCGGCCGCTCACCCTGATCGTCGACGATGTGCAGTGGGCCGACGTGATGACGCTGGGACTCCTGTCGTATCTGGTCACCGTCCTGCGCGAGGTCGCGGTCTGCGTCGTGGCGACGATCCGGGACGGTGAGGGAGACGGGGAAGTCGACCGGTTCCGTGGTGCGGTTGCCCGGTCGGGTGGCGTGAGCGTTGCCGTTCCCCGGCTCGACCGAGCCGGGGTTGCCCGGTTGGTCCGGGAGGTCGCCGATACCGAACTGGACCCCGTCGCCCTCGATGCCCTCGTCCGCCGTACCGACGGCAATCCGCTGTTCGTCTCGGAATTCGCCCGCCTGCCCATCGATCAACAGCGCGTCGAGATGGTCCCCGATGCGGTGCGGTCGGTCCTCGACCGCCGCCTGGGTTCATTGGACCCGGCGGTGCTGGAGGTGATCGGCCACGCGGCGGTGCTGGGCGAAGAAGTTGACGTCGGTCTGCTCTCGGTCGTGTGCGGCCGCGACCTTGACGACGTCGCGGACTGTCTCGATGAGGCCGTCGACGAGCGGATCCTGGTTGCCGACCCGGCAAGCGGGCGGACACGCTTCGCCCATGCGCTGCTGCGCGACCAGGCGCTCGCGACGATCCGTCCGCTGCGGCGCTGCCGGATCCACTTGCGGGTGGCGCAGGTCCTGGCGGGCGCGACTGCATCCGACGCGAAGGCCCGCCGCGCCGCGCACCTCCTCGATGCGCTGCCGGTGGCAGAGGTCCGCGATGTCGTCGAGGCGTGCCGCGCCGCGGCCGACGACGCGATCGCCCACTGGGACTCCGAGAGCGCGGCGCACTGGTTTGCTGCCGCATTGCGCACCCAGGAGGACGCCGATCCGGGCTCGGCCGACATCGACGACCTGCTGGTCGACCTGCTCGCCGCGCAGGCCCGCGCGGGTCATCTGCAAGAGGTGCTCCACACCGTGGAGGACCGGTTGAACCGGGCGATTCGATCGGGTGCGACGGCGACCGCCGGCCGGCTGGCCACGGCTCTCATCCGGGCCGCCGGGGCTTGGCCGTGGATCGGTCCGCATGTCGAGAACGAGAACCTCCGTGCCGTCCTCGCCGACACCGCACTCTTCGTCGCCGACGATCCGAGGAGCCTGGCGCGCGTGCTCGCCGCGGCGGCCATCGGGGAGAGTTACGCGCGCAATGCCGGGGTGCCCGCCCGGTTGCTGGAACAGGCCGAGGCCATCGCGGTGCAGGTGGCCGACGACGCGATCACCGCCGATGTCACCCTCGCGCGGTTGATCACGTACTCCGGGGTGGCGCCGTACGCGCAGGCGTCACTCGAGTGGGCCGACCGGATGCGGGGCCTGCGCCATCCCGACCGCGAAGTCGACAACGTCATCGTCGACACGGTGCTGACAATGGCAACCATGCTGCGCGGCGACATTCCGGCGACGGAGGAGCTGACACGACGGGCGATTGCGGGCAGCGAGCGGCTGAGGCTGCCGATCCTGCGGGCACAGCTGCGCTGGATGCAGGCTTCCCTGGCGGTGTGGCACGGGGGATTCGACCTCGCCAAGGAACACTTCCGTACCGCGGTCGCCGTCCACGAGGACACTCAGCTCTATGTGGCCGGTAGCGGTGCGCTGGCCATGATGGCGCTGGCCACCGAGCAGGGCGTGCTGGGCGAGTTCATCGACACCGGTGGGCGCACACCGCTCGAGTGGGCGCGGGCCATCGTTGAACAGTTCACCGACAACCAGGTCATGGTCATGCTGGCGGCCGGGGTGGCCGCCATCGCCGGTTCCCAGGGGGACCGGGCGCTGGCCGAGTCCATGGTCGTTTCCTGGCTCGACGACGAGCGGGCGATGGTATGGACGTCGCTGGGCAACACCGTGCTCCTCGCCGGTGTCGTCGCCAACCTCGGCCTGGTCGAGTATGCCCCCGCGCTGCGCGACTACCTCTACGAGTTCCGCGACTGCATCGCCATCACCGGACACGTCGGCTGCGTGGGCCCGGTTGCGCTACCGCTCGCCGAACTCGCCTTCCTACTCGGCGACACCGCGCAGGCCGATGAAATGCTCGCCCAGGCGATGGATATCGCGCAGCGCGGCGACGGCCGGCCCTCGATGCTGCGCTGCCGGCTACTTGCCGCCCGCATGCACCCGGGTACGCCCGGGTATCGGCAGACGCTCGCCGAGATCGAGTCACAGGCCCGTGGCCTCGGCGTAGAATCGGTCGTCGGAGCCGCCCGCGGTCTCCTCGCCGGCTGACGGGGCATCGGCACCCGTCTGCGCGGACCGGGACTCCAAGTGGGCGCCAAGCGCACCACAAGCACGCGCCGGAACCCTTGGGTTGCGGCCCGAACCCGGGCTGTCGGCAGCCCGCAGCGGGCGCCGACCCACTCCGACAGGGGACCACCATGACCACCGATTTCGACCCCGCCGGCCTTGCCGCCACCGACCTCGACCCCGTCGACCCTGCCTCCGTCGATCTTGCCGGCCTGCGCCGCGCCGTCCGCGGAGCCGTGCACGCTCCGGGTGACCCCGGCTATCCGACAGTCGGCTTCAACGTCACCGTGGTGCGCCGCCCCGCTGCGGTCGTCGACGCGACGAGCGCCGATGACGTCGCGGCCACCGTGGCGTTCGCCACCGCCCGGGGACTGACCGTTGGCATCTTCACGACCGGACACGGCGGCACCGGAGTGGACGGCGGCTCGATCCTGGTCCGCACTGCCGCGATGGACACCTGTGTCGTCGACCCGGCGACGCGCACGGCACGGATTGGTGCCGGCGTCCGCTGGCAAACGGTCCTCGACGCCGCCGTACCGCACGGTCTCGCCCCGCTATGCGGTTCGGCCCCCGGCGTCGGCGTTGTCGGCTTTCTGTCCGGCGGTGGTATCGGGCCACTGGTCCGCACCGTGGGCAGCTCAGCCGACTACGTGCGATCGATCACCGTCGTCACCGGTGATGGTGTAGTGCGGACCGCAACCGCGCAGGACAATCCGGAGCTCTTCTGGGGACTGCGCGGCGGCAAGTCGACGCTCGGCCTGATCACCGAGGTGGTCATCGAACTGCCGCAGATTACCGAGATCTACGGCGGCGCAGTCTTCTTCGACGGGGCCGAGGCCGCCGCCGTCTTGCGCGCCTGGCGGGATTGGGCGGCCGATCTCCCCACCGAGGCGTCGACGTCGGTGGCCTTGGTCAACCTTCCGCCGCTGCCCGAGGTCCCGCCGATGCTTGCCGGCAGGCTCACCGTTTCGGTCCGCTACGCCAGCGTCGCCGATCCGGCGACGGCAGCGGCGGCCTTCGCGCCGATGCGGGCGGCCGCTCCGGCCCTGCTCGACGCCGTGGGGCCGATGCCCTATGCGGCGATCGGCGCCATTCACGCCGATCCGGCCGAGCCGATGCCCGTCGTCGAAAGTAGTGGCCTGCTCGCCGCGCTGCCCGACGAGGCACTCGACCACCTCGTCGCCACGGTGAACTCGCCGGTCGGACCCCTGCTGCCCGGTGTCGAGCTGCGACAGCTCGGCGGCGCCTACGCCCAAGACCCGCCGGTCCGATCCGCCCTGTGCCATCGCGACGCGGCATTCAACCTCCACCTGGTGGGCATGGTGCCCGACGAGCAGGCGGTCCCCGCGGTAGCCGGCGCCATCGCAGCTGCGCTGGCGGGGGTCGCGCCATGGTCGACGGGCGCGACGCTGCCCAACTTCGTCGCCTCCGACGATCCCGCGCGCATCCGCCGATGCTACGACGATGACACCGCCGCATGGCTCGCCGCCCTGGCCGACCAGTTTGACCCGAAGGGCGTGCTGCGGGTGGGCCCGGTCATGCGCAGCTGACCGCGGCCGGTGACCGGGGCCCGTGCGGAATTGGAGGGCTTCGGTGGCGCGTCTATCCTGGTGAGCACTATGCCCACCCTGCCCGCCGAGTCGATCTACCTCGACAACGCCGCCTCCATGGCCATGCGCCCGGAGGCGGTTTCGGCAATGGTTCCGCTGTTGTCGCAGGCGGGGAACCCGTCGTCGCTGCATGCGGCGGGCCGCGCCGCTCGCCGCCACCTCGAGGAGGCGCGCGAGTCGATCGCCGCAGATCTGGGTGCGCGGCCGTCGGAAATCGTCTTCACCTCCGGCGGGACCGAGGCGGACAACCTGGCACTCGCCGGGATTGCCGCTGCGCGCCGGGCCATCGATCCGGGCCGTCGCCGCATCGTCATCTCCGCCGTCGAGCACCACGCCGTACTCGACCCCGCACAGGCCATCGCCGCAGCCGGCGACGGTTGTGAACTCGTCATCATCGGCGTCGACGACCACGGCGCCGTCGACGTGGACGCGCTGCGTGCCGAGGTGGCGGCCCACGCCGAGGAGATCGCGGTCGTCTCGGTGATGTGGGCCAACAACGAGATCGGGACGGTCCAGCCCATCGAGGAGATCGCCTCGATCGGGCGCGAGTACGGCATTCCGGTGCACTCCGACGCCATCGCGGCCGCCGGTCACCTCGCCATCGATTTCACCGCGAGCGGCTTGGCCGCGCTGTCGATCGCCGGGCACAAGTTCGGCGGACCACAGGGCGTCGGTGCACTGGTCCTCGGTCGCGACGTCGCCTGTGCACCGCTGCTGCGCGGCGGCGGCCACGAGCGGGACCTTCGTTCGGGTACACAGAACGTCGCAGGCGCGGTGGGCATGGCGGCCGGGCTCGCCGTCGCCACGGCCAATCTCGACGCCGAGGGTCGTTCGGTCGGCTGGCTGCGCGATCGACTGCTGGACCACCTGCTCGCCGTCGGCGCTGCGCGCGTGAATGGTGCGCGCGAGGCGCGGCTGCCGGGCAACGCGCATGTTTCCTTCGATGGCTGCGAAGGTGATTCCCTGCTGATGCTCCTCGACGCCCAGCGCATTGGGTGCTCGACTGGCTCGGCCTGCACCGCGGGGGTCGCACAGGCCAGCCACGTACTGCTCGCCATGGGGCTGCCGATGACGACCGCGCGCGGATCGTTGCGGTTCAGCCTGTCGCAGACGACCACCGTCGATGAGATCGATCGCGTCGGCGCGGTGATCGGCGATGTCGTCGAGCGGGCCCGCGCCGCCGGCCTGGTGGCCTCAGGAGGACGACGATGAGGGTGTTGGCCGCGATGAGCGGTGGCGTCGACTCGGCAGTGGCCGCGGCACGGGCAGTCGATGCCGGACACGATGTGGTCGGCGTGCACCTGGCGTTGTCGGAGACGCCAGATGCGTTGCGCAGCGGGTCGCGCGGGTGCTGCTCGCGCGAGGATGCCGACGACGCGCGTCGCGCCGCCGACGTCCTGGGCATCCCGTTCTACATCTGGGACTTCGCCGAACGTTTCCGGGAGGACGTCATCGATGACTTCGTCGCCGCGTATGCGGCCGGCGAGACCCCGAACCCCTGCCTGTCCTGTAACGAGAAGATCAAGTTCGCCGCGCTCGCCGAGAAGGCCGGGGCGCTCGGCTTCGACGCGCTGGCCACCGGGCACTATGCGCGACTGGTCGACGGTGAGTTGCGCCGGGCGGTCGATGATGACAAGGACCAGTCCTACGTGCTGGCGGTGCTCACCGCCGAACAATTGGGACGCGCGATATTCCCGGTGGGCGACACCCCCAAGCCGCAGATCCGGGCGGAGGCGGCCCGGCGCGGGCTCCTCGTCGCCGACAAGCCTGATTCGCACGACATCTGTTTCATCCCCACCGGGGATACCCGTGCGTTTTTGGGGGCCAAGATCGGTATCCGCCCCGGTGCGGTCGTCGATGCCGAGACCGGGGCCCGGCTGGCCGGCCACGACGGGGTGTACGGGTTCACCATCGGGCAGCGCAAAGGGCTGGGCATCGACGCGCCCGCGTCCGACGGACAGCCGAGGTATGTCACTGCGATCGATGCGGCCACGGCGACCGTCATGGTCGGGCCGGCCGCGGCGCTGGGGGTCGCCCGCATCGGTGCGCGGCACGCGATCTGGACGTCGGGCACCGCACCGGCGGGGCCGTTCGACTGTGTGGTGCAGGTGCGCGCTCATGGCGGAATGGCGCCGGCGGTCGCGACCCCCGTCGATCACGACGGCGAGCCGGGCATCGAGATCGTGGTGCGGGAGCCGCTGACCGGGGTCGCCCGGGGGCAGGCTGCGGTGCTCTATGCGCCCGACCCGGTCCGCGGCGACTTGGTTGTTGGATCCGGTCGCATCGTCGACACCGAATGAGCGCGGACTGGCCGGGGCCGGTGGCGACCGGCATCGGATCGATGCCCGGCGTCGATCCGCTCGCGGCCGCCCGACTCGCCTTCGGCGAGGTCGCACTGCCATTCGTCCCCGAGTTGCCCGGCCGCGGCGCGGGAGCCGACATGGTGGGCCGGGCCGCGGGCCTGCTCATCGATATCCCGATGGACACCCACCTCGGCGGCTACCGGCTCGGATCTGGGCGGACGCGGCTGATGAGTCGGGCCGATGGATTCTTGTGCGCCGACTTCGACGCCGTCGAAGAGGTGATCGAGCGCAGCGGATCGATCGGCACTCGGCCCGCTCGCTTCGCACCCGGCGCCAAAGCGGCGCCGGTGAAGCTGGCCTCAATCGGGCCGTTCACCTTCGCCGCTTGCGTCGAGCTCCCGTCAGGACACAAGGTGCTGCACGACAGGGGGGCCTGGCGCGATGTCGTCGGGTCGCTTGGCGAGGGTTTGGCGCGGCGGGCCGACGACCTGGCGAATCGGACGGGCGCCGACGTTGTTGTCGAGCTGGACGAGCCGATGATCGGGTCGGTGATCGACGGCCAGATCCCACCGCTTACGAGGTTGGACGTGAATCGGGCGATTCCGGTGTCCGAGGTCGCCGAAGCACTCCTGGCGATCAGCAGCCGGGTGGGCCGTCCACTGGTGCTACACAGCTGCGGCGCGCCGCGCTGGGATCTGATCACCCGACTGTCGGGGTACGCGGTGTCGATGGATGTCGCCGGCGTCGGCCCCGGGGACTATGACGCGTTGGGTGGGTTCCTCGATGGCGGCGGACGGTTGATCGCCGGGGTAGTGCCGACGATGATGCCGGCGACAGCATTGTCGGCCGACGAGCTCGCTGCCCGGCTGGTGGCGGTGGTGGATCGAATCGGGCTCTCGCGCAAGGTGTTTCGGGAGCAGGTGATCGTGTCGCCGACGTGTGGTCTGGCAGGCGCCGGGGATTGGGCGGGCCGGGCCCTGGCCCTGGCGACGCGCGTCGCCGATCAGTTGCGCCACGTCGACTGACTCCGGGTGCCCACTGGGCGGTGGTGAGGTGCCCACTGGGCGGTGGTGAGGTGCCCACTCGGCGGGTCTACTTCGCGTCGAGTTCGGCGACGGCCCGCTTCGGGGCGACCTGCCGAAACCCGGCATCGAGTAGCTCGCCGACCTCGTCCCAATCCGTGGCGTCGTCGAGGCACAGTCCCACCCACCCGTAGGGGCCGACGTAGGCAGGCAGAAAAAAGCGGGTATCGGCGAGCAGCGCTTCGCGCTCAGCCGGATCGGCGACGACGATCAGCGACTGGTCGTGGCGAACCCCGCCCTTCACCCCGCCGCCATACATCCCGAACATCTTCGGGCATCGAAACGTCGGGCGCCCGTGCGCGATGGCCTCGGTGGCGCCCGGAAGGGCGAGTGCGGTCCGGCGAACCCGCGCCAGCACGGGGTCGTCGTCGGAAAACATGATCGGGTGGGGCACACTGCCCATTCTGCGCGGGCCGGGGGCTCAGGACGGCTGATACACCCCGAGTCCGTTGCCGCTGGGGTCGGCGAAATGAAAGCGGCGCCCGCCGGGGTAGTCGTAGGGTCCCGCGGTGATGGTGCCGCCGGCCCCGGCGACCGCCGCGACACTGGCGTCGAGGTCGTCGGAGCACAACAAGACCAGCGGGCTGCCCCCGACGGCGGCCTCCGCGGCACCGTTCAGGCCGCCGACCTCGCCAGTCCCGTCGGGCGAAACAATGCCGGCGTACGCCGGGCCATAGTCGTTGAACGCCCAGCCGAACGCTGCGGAGTAGAAGGCCTTGGCTGCCGTCAGGTCGGCAGCGGCCAGTTCGATGTATCCGATGGTGTGGTGCCGTGGAGGTGTGCCCATGAGCGTGACCGTAGTCGCGCGCCGACGGTCTCGCCACGATTCTCCCCGGTCGTCGCCCGGGCCGCGCTGTCGCACCGCTCGACTACGCTGCACAGCGTGGACAACGCCGAACTGCAGCGGGAATGGACCGATCTGGCCGAGCAGGTCCGCGACCATCAGTTCCGCTACTACGTGCGCGATTCGCCGATCGTCTCCGATGCCGAGTTCGACGAGCTGTTCCGTCGGCTGCAAGAGTTGGAGGCCGACCACCCCGAGCTCGCGGTGCCCGATTCCCCGACGAAACTCGTCGGCGGCGGGTTTGCCACCGACTTTACCGCCGTCGACCATCTGGAACGGATGCTGTCGCTGGACAACGTCTTCGACGACGCGGAGATGCGGACGTGGATCGAGCGGACCGACACCGCCGCCGGAGCGGCGGTCGCCTTTCTGTGCGAACTCAAGATCGACGGGGTGGCACTCAACCTCGTCTACGAGCAGGGCAGGCTCGTGCGCGCGGCGACGCGCGGCGACGGGCGCACCGGCGAGGATGTCACGCTCAACGCGCGCACCATCGCCGACATCCCCGACGAGCTGACCGCGACTGCGCGATATCCGATTCCCGAGGTGCTCGAAGTGCGCGGCGAGGTGTTCTTCCGGCTGGTCGACTTCGAAGCGCTCAACGCCAGTCTGGTCGAGGCGGGCAGGGCGCCGTTCGCCAACCCGCGTAACAGTGCCGCGGGCTCCCTGCGCCAGAAGAACCCGGCGATCACCGCGCAACGCCGACTCGGGATGATCTGCCACGGCGTCGGATACACGCAAGGGTGGCGGCCCGAAAGTCTGCACGACGCCTACCTTGCGCTCGGTGCGTGGGGCCTGCCGGTCTCCTCGCACACCAGCCGTGTCGACACCGCAGCCGAAGTACTCGAGCGCATCGCCTACTGGGGCGAGCACCGCCACGACGTCGAGCATGAGATCGACGGCATCGTCGTGAAAGTGGACGACGTGGGGGTGCAGCGCCGGCTGGGTTCGACGTCGCGGGCCCCGCGGTGGGCAATTGCCTACAAGTATCCGCCCGAGGAGGTCACCACCAAGCTCCTGGACATCCGGGTCGGGGTCGGGCGTACCGGTCGCGTCACGCCGTACGCGTTCATGGCGCCGGTGCTGGTCGCGGGGTCGACGGTGGCCCGCGCGACCCTGCACAACGAGTCCGAGGTGCGCCGCAAGGGGGTGCTGATCGGGGATACGGTCACCATCCGCAAAGCGGGCGATGTCATCCCCGAGGTGCTGGGCCCGGTGGTCGACCTGCGGGACGGCACCGAGCGGGCGTTCGTCATGCCCACCTGTTGTCCCGAATGCGGCGCGCCGCTGCGCCCCGAGAAGGACTCCGACGCCGACATCCGCTGCCCGAACGCGCAGAGTTGTCCGGCACAGCTGCGCGAACGATTGTTCCATCTGGCGTCGCGCGGTTCCTTCGACATCGAAGCCCTCGGTTACGAGGCGGCGGCGGCCTTGCTGACTGCCGGGATTATCGCCAACGAGGGCGACCTGTTCGCGTTGACCGCGCCGGACCTGGTGAAGGCCGAGCTGTTCGTCACCAAGGCGGGAAGCCTGTCGGCCAATGGCAAGAGACTCTTGGAGAACCTGGATAAGGCCAAGCACGTGCCCCTGTGGCGGGTGCTCGTCGGCCTGTCGATCCGCCATGTCGGGCCGACGGCGGCGCGGGCCCTGGCCACCGAGTTCGGCTCGCTCGACGCGATCGAGGCCGCCGACGAGGAACAGCTCGCCGCCACCGGCGGAGTCGGCGCCATCCTCGCGAAGTCCATCCGCGATTGGTTCGCGCTCGACTGGCACCGTGAGATCGTCGAGAAGTGGCGTGCCGCAGGTGTTTCCATGGTTGATGCGCGGGATGATTCCGTTCCGCGAACCCTGACGGGATTGACCATCGTGGTCACCGGCTCACTGGTCGACTTCTCCCGCGACGGTGCCAAAGAGGCGATTCTGGCGCGCGGCGGAAAGGCCTCGGGGTCGGTGTCGAAGAAGACCGACTTCGTCGTCGTCGGCGAAGCGCCGGGGACCAAGGCGGACAAGGCCGAGCAACTGGGCGTGCCCATTCTCGACGAGGACGGGTTCAAACGGCTGTTGGCGACCGGTCAGTCCTGACCCGGGGCGTCGGGATCAGCCGGACCCCTCCCCGATGGAACCGATGATGCCGATCAGGTAGCCGAGCCGGGCCACCTCCGACGGGCGGAAGTCGGGGCCGCCGACGCGCCCGAGCAGCACCGCGCGATTGGTGCCGTCAAGCGGTGCCGCGACCAGCCGGGTGTCGGCGTCACGCCATGCCTGGGGGATTCCGGCATCGTGCGGGTCGATGGTGCGGGCGGCTGACAGGGGAAGCCAGTCCGCCGCCACCAGCGGCGTCTCGGGGGTGCCCGAACTGCCGCAAACGGTGATCGCCGCACCCGAATCCGCCCGGCTGACCACGGTCGCCCACGATGCGCGCAGGACGGCCGGTGCGTCGTTCACCAGCGTCTGCAGGCGGTCGCCGCGCGACGTCGCCACGTGGTCGACGAGTTCCAGCTCGCGATGGGTGTCGAGAACGCCCGCGTAGGGGCGAACCGAATCGACGTGGGCGCCGGCCTGGGTCGCCGCGGTGATCAGCGTGTCGGGGAGTGCGCCGATCGGGAGGGTGACGACGATGTCGTCCACGGCCCAGTCGCTGCCGCGCTCGATCACCTCCAAGGAGAGGATGTCGGCCCGGACGGCGCCGAGGGCCACGGCGAGCTGGCCGAGGCTGCCGGGGCGGTCGTCGATCGTCACGCGTAGCAGGTAGGACACCCGTCTCATTGTTCCACCAGTGCCCGACGAGCGCGCGGGCACAGCCGTCCGGAGTGACGTGCGCCGCCCGGCTAGGGAGGGCCGCGAGCCGCCCAATAGGCTGTAGCCAACGTCTCCCGGCTCGAAAGGACGAGGAATTGGCTGCCATTTCGCGTGACGAGGTCGCCCACTTGGCGCGATTGTCGCGGCTCGCGCTGACCGACGATGAGCTCGATCACTACGCGACCCAGCTGGATTCGATTCTGACCCACGTCGCCGCCATCACCGAGGTGGCGGCCGACGAGGTGCCGCCGACGGCGCACCCGGCGCGGCTGGACAACGTGCTGCGCGCCGACCAGGTGGCCCCCGGTCTCACCCGGGACCAGGCGCTGTCCGGTGCGCCGGCTGTCGAGCAGGACCGATTCGCTGTCCCGCAGATCCTCGGGGAGGAATAGTGACGCAGAACTACACCGCCGTCGACGGCGGCATCTTGGACGCGACCGCTGCCCGGCTCGGCGAGCAGATCGCCGCGCGCGAGATCTCCTCGGTCGAGGTGACCCGGGCCTTCCTCGACCGCATTGCGCAGGTCGACGATGCGATCGGTGCCTATCTGCACGTGGGGGCCGATGCGGCACTGGCTGCGGCGCAGCGGGCCGACGCGGCAATCGCCGCCGGTGAGGCGACGTCGCCGTTGACCGGTGTGCCGATCGCACTCAAAGACGTGTTCACCACCGTTGATGCGCCGACGACCTGCGGTTCGAAGATTCTCGAGGGCTGGGTTCCGCCCTATGACGCGACGGTGACCGCCAAGCTGCGCGCGGCGGGCCTGCCGATTCTCGGTAAAACCAACATGGACGAGTTTGCGATGGGCAGCTCGACGGAGAACTCCGCCTACCAGGTGACGCGCAACCCGTGGGACACCGAGCGTATTCCCGGTGGTTCCGGCGGCGGTAGCGCCGCGGCACTCGCGTCCCACTCGGCGCCGCTGGCCATCGGTACCGACACTGGCGGCTCCATCCGGCAGCCCGCTGCGGTAACCGCCACGGTCGGTGTCAAGCCGACGTACGGCACGGTGTCGCGCTACGGACTGGTCGCCTGCGCCTCGTCGCTCGATCAGGGTGGACCGTGTGGCCGCACGGTGCTGGACACCGCGTTGCTGCACGAGGTCATCGCCGGGCACGATCCGCGTGACTCGACGTCGATCGACGCTCCCGTCGGCGACCTGGCCGGCGCCGCGCGACTCGGCGCCGCGGGCGATTTGACCGGCGTGCGCGTCGGGGTGGTGACGGAATTGGGCGGCGACGGCTATCAGCCCGGCGTCCTCGCCTCGTTCGAGGCCGCGGTCTCGACGCTGACCGACCGGGGCGCCGAAGTCGTCGAGGTGAGTTGCCCGCACTTCACCTACGCGCTGGGCGCGTACTACCTGATCCTGCCGTCGGAGGTGTCGAGCAATCTCGCCCGCTTCGACGCGATGCGCTACGGGTTGCGCGTCGGCGACGACGGCGCGCACAGTGCCGACGAGGTGATGGCGCTGACCCGGGAGGCCGGGTTCGGTCCAGAGGTCAAGCGCCGCATCATGATCGGCACGTACGCGTTGTCGGCGGGCTACTACGACGCCTACTACGGACAGGCGCAGAAGGTGCGCACCCTGATCGCGCGGGACTTTGCGACGGCCTTCGCATCGGTCGATGTGCTCGTCTCGCCGGTGACCCCGACAACGGCGTTCAAGCTGGGGGAGAAGGTTGACGATCCGCTGGCGATGTACCTGTTCGACCTGTGCACCCTGCCGGTGAACCTTGCCGGCGTCGCCGCGATGTCGGTGCCGTCCGGATTGTCCGAGGGACTGCCGGTGGGTCTGCAGATCATGGCACCAGCGCTGGCCGACGACCGGTTGTACCGCGTCGGCGCCGCTTACGAGGCGGCGCGCGGATCCATCGGGTAGCGGTTAGATTGGGTGCCAGCACGTTTGCCACCCATACCTTTCCCGAGGGGGGATCTGCGCATGGCCCGCTACGGCATCTTGACATCCGGTGGCGATTGCCCCGGCTTGAACGCGGTCATCCGCGGCATCGTCCTCGACAGTGATACCGGTCTCAACGACTTCACCTACGTCGGTTTCAAGGACGGATTCTGGGGCCTGGTCTACGGCGAGACGATCAACCTGGATCGTTCTGCGGTCCGGGGCATCTCCAAAGAGGGCGGCACGATCCTGGGGACCAGCCGTTTCGGGCCGTATACCGAACCCGACGGCGGGCCGGACAACATCAAGAAGGCGCTCGAGCGCATCGGTGTCGACGGTGTGATCGCCATCGGCGGTGATGGCACGATGGCCGCGGCGAACCGGCTCTACGAGGACGGCATCCCCACCGTCGGCGTGCCCAAGACCATCGACAACGATCTCGAGGCGACCGACTACACCTTCGGGTTCAACACCGCAGTGGAGATCGCTACCGAAGCCGTCGATCGGTTGCGCACCACGGGCAACTCGCACAAGCGCTGCATGGTGTTGGAGGTGATGGGCCGCCACGCCGGCTGGATCGCCATGTACTCGGGACTGGCCGGTGGCGCGCACGCCATCCTGATCCCCGAGTCGCCAGAATCGGTCGACCAAATATGTGCGTGGGTGACCAGCGTCCGCGACCGTGGCCGCGCGCCGATGGTCGTCGTCGCCGAAGGATTCACCTTCCCGGGGATGGAAGAGGCCCACTCGCACAAGGGACTCGACGGGTTCAACCGCCCGCGCCTCGGCGGGATCGGTGAGATCCTCGCCCCGATCATCGAGGAGCGGACGGGAATCGAAACGCGCGCAACGGTTCTGGGCCACATCCAGCGGGGCGGTGTGCCCAGTGCGTGGGACCGGGTGCTGGGCACCCGGTTCGGGTTCGCCGTGCCCGAACTCATCGCCGACGGCGGCTGGGGTCAGATGCTGGCCCTGCGGGGCACCGACATCGTGCGCGTGCCCTTCGCCGACGCGGTCGGCCACACGAAGACTGTTCCGCTGGACTTCTACGGGGAGGCCCGAGCGGTCTTCGGCTGATCGAACTTTGTCAGTGCGCGTTTGCATACTTGGGATATCGCGAATGACTTTGGGGCATCGCGACATCACAAGGAGGCAATAGTGAAGGTCAACGCACTGCTCGACGTCAACATCGTCGCCCACGAATCCAGCGACGAGGTCGCCATCCTGCTCGAGCTCGAAGCGCCCGCTATCGCGGTGGACGCTGAGCGGCCACCGGCCGCGCTGCAGGTCGTGTTGGACCGTAGCGGCTCGATGAACGGAGCTCCCCTCGACGGCGCCAAGGAGGCGCTCATCGCGCTGGTGCGGCGTCTGCGTCCGAGTGACAATGTTGGGCTCGTTACCTTTGATGACTCGGCGCAGGTCGTGCTGCCAGCCGGGCCGCTAACCGATCCGGACGCCGCCATTGCCGCGATCGACGCGGTTGAATCTGGGGGAATGACCGACCTGTCGGCCGGCTACCTGCGGGGGATTCGCGAGATTCGCCGGGTCGCGCGTGCTGGTGGCACGATGCTGGTCATCTCCGACGGACACGTCAACGAGGGCATCCGGAAGGTCGATGAGTTCGGCGCGGTTGCCGCTAAGGCGTATTCCGACGGCATTGTCACCTCGACCCTCGGCTACGGCGTCGGCTACGACGAGACATTGTTGTCTGCGCTATCCAAGTCTGGATCGGGCAATCACGTCTTTGCTGCCGACCCCGATCAAGCGGGCGCGGCAATTACCCAGGAAGTCGATGGACTGCTCAGCAAGGCGGTGCAAGCGATCTCGCTGACTGTGCGCCTCGATCCGTCGGTGGAGGTACTCAAGCTGTACAACGATGTTCCCGCGCAGCAGGTCGGCGACACCACGATCATGATTGAACTGGGCGACCTGTATGCGGAGGAACAACGCAAGATCCTGCTGAAGTTGGGGGTGCCCGCGCTGAGCGGATTGGGGCTGGCCACCATCGCGACCTTGGAGGTCGCCTATGTGGAACTACCCGGACTCGTCGAGCAGGTCGTCACCCTGCCGATCAGTGTCAATGTCGTCCCCGGCGACGAGGCGGCCGGTCGCGTGCCCAATCCCACCGTCCATTCCGAAGTTCTGTTCCAAGAAGCACAAGACGTGAAGCGACGTGCGTCGGAGGCCTTCGAACGTGGAGATTTCGACGAGGGGCAAGCACTCTTGGGTGACGCGGCAACTCGACTGTCCGAATCGATGGGTGCGGCACCTGACGACGACGGCATTGTGGCCGGTATCCGTGCTGATCTTGCCGAGGTTGAGCGAATGAATGAGCTATCGATCGTTTGCGGGATCGAGGCCGGCTCTGAGGTATCGAAATTGAGCCGCGATTCTCACCACCGTATGAACCGGCAGCGTGGGCGCGGGCCCCGAGCACCTCAGCGATAGGATTGGACGCATGAGTGTGGCTACCGACGAACTGATGGATTTCGACGACGTCATCGCACGTTTCGACCCGGTGTTGGGGATGGAGGTGCACGTCGAATTGGGGACCGCGACCAAGATGTTCTGCGGCTGCCCGACAGCGTTTGGTGCCGAGCCGAACACCCAGGTGTGCCCGGTTTGTATCGGCCTACCCGGATCGTTACCAGTGGTCAATGCCGCGGCCATCGAGTCGGCCATCCGCATTGGCTTGGCGCTGAACTGCTCGATCCGCCCGTCGAGTGTCTTCGCGCGGAAGAACTACTTCTACCCCGACCAGCCGAAGAACTACCAGATCAGCCAATACGATGAGCCGATCGCCTTCGACGGCTATCTCGACGTCGTCTTGGCTGACGGGACACCATGGCGGGTGGAGATCGAGCGTGCCCATATGGAGGAGGACACCGGTAAGTCGCTGCACATCGGCGGCACCGGACGCATTCACGGCGCCAGCCACTCGTTGCTCGACTACAACCGCGCCGGGGTGCCGCTGGTGGAGATCGTCACCCGGCCCATCACCGGCGCCGGCGAGCGCGCGCCGGAGGTGGCCCGCGCCTACGTCACCGCGCTGCGCGACCTACTCAAAGCCCTCGGCGTCTCCGATGTGCGTATGGACCAGGGCTCATTGCGGTGTGATGCCAACGTGTCGCTGATGGCCAAGGATGCCGATGAGTTCGGCACCCGCACCGAGACTAAGAACGTGAACTCACTCAAGAGTGTCGAGATCGCGGTGGGCTACGAAATGCGCCGCCAGGGCGCGATTCTGGCCGCCGGCGGTGAAATCGTACAGGAGACGCGTCACTTCCACGAGGGTGACGGGTCGACGTCGGCGGGCCGCCGCAAGGAGACTGCCGAGGACTACCGCTACTTTCCCGAGCCCGATCTGCCGCCGGTGAGTCCTGCGGCCGCGTGGATCGACAAACTGCGGCAGACGTTGCCGGAGCTGCCGTGGATCCGGCGCGCCCGCATCCAGCAGGAGTGGGGGGTGTCCGACGAGGTCATGCGCGATCTGGTCAACGTCGGCGCCGTCGAGCTCATTATCGCCACCGCCGACGCGGGTGCCTCGCCGGCGGCGGCGCGCAGCTGGTGGGTGTCCTTCCTCGCCCAACAGGCGAACAGCCGCGAGGCCGAGCTCGCTGACCTCCCGATCACTCCGGCACAGGTCGCGCGGGTCGTCGCACTGGTCGACGAGGGCAAGCTGACCAACAAACTCGCCCAGCAAGTCGTCATCGGCATTCTCGACGGCGAGGGCGAGCCGGACGAAATCGTGACCGCCCGGGGTCTTGAGGTGGTGCGCGACGATTCTGCGCTGCAACAGGCCATCGACGAGGCATTGGCCGCCAACCCCGATATTGTCGAGAAGATCCGTGGCGGCAAGGTCGCTGCGGCGGGCAAGATCGTCGGCGATGTCATGAAGGCCACCCGTGGCCAGGCCGATCCCGCCCGCGTCAAAGAACTGGTACTCGCGGCCTGCGGGTAGGCGACGCTACATATTGCTTTCGCCGCCGGCCCCGGAGGGGACCAGGAATCGCACGACACGATCGTCGGTGGAAACGACTTTGGGTCCGTACTGCTTGTTGACGGTCGCGAACTGAATGAGTCCGTTGCCAACCGGGCGCATCCGGCCGATCGCCCCGTAGCGCTTCTCCAGCACCGCCACGGGTTTGTCTACCGACGGTTTTTCCGGTGTCGGCTCTTGCAGCGTCTCGATCCGCTGCGTGCGGATCGTGGAGACGGCGATTGTTCCGGCAGTGACCGCGCAACCGCCGAGGCCCGGTTTTTCGGGCCAAGACCACACCGTGCGCAGCGAGTTGCCGGACACCTGGGAGAGACGGTCGGCATTGTCGGTGCCGTCGGCGACGAAGATGGTGCCGTTGGACGGGCACAGGGCCGGATTGGAGCCCACCCCAGAGGCCAAGACCTTCGGCGGCGGATTGGCCCCCGACGAGAACCCGGTCACCACGAGGATCTTGCCCGCCAGCGATGCGGGGTCGGCCGCCGCAGCCGGGTTGCCGGCATCGCCGGTGGCGACGATCAACTCACCGGGCGACCGGAAGAACATGGAGCCGAGGTTGCCCGTGCGCCCCTTGGGAATGCCGGTCAGGATCGGCTTGGCGACGTCACCCTGGGCGATTCGGACGATCCGGTTGTCGGTGGCGGTGGTGATGTAGGCATACATGAGCCGATCCTGGCGATACGTCGGCGACGGGGTGAAGTCGACGAGCCCGCCGTCGCCGGACCCGTCGACGCCCGGCACGGTCACGACGACCTTGTGCTTGGAGAAGCGCTTGGCGGTAATGATCCGGCCGGTGGTGCGCTCGGCGACAATCGTGCTGGTGCCGTCGGCGTCGCCGGGCAACAGGCCGGCCGTGGATTCCAGGCACGTCGTGATCACATTGGGGTCGGGGTCCACGCACGGGCCGGGCGGCGGTGACGGCAGCCCCTGCGGGGGCGGCGGCGGAGTCTTCGGCGGTCGTTTGACCTCGAAGGACTCGTTGTTCTTGGAGAATGGCCCGGCGTTGCGCTCGCTGTCCTGCTTGCTGAAGTCGGCGCAGCCGCCCAGGGCACCGGTGGCCAGCACCGCGAGTGCAGCGCTCAGCGCCAACGCGGAGCGGAAGCGGCGCGGTGCGCGCAGTGGGCGCGCGGCGTCGACGGCGGATTCGGCGGGCATGGAGACCAGCCTAGCGATTGCGGCCCGGTCGTCGCCGATGACACCGCCGTGGTCGTCGGACAATCGGGTGACTGCGGTCTCGACGGCCGCCGTCGCGTCTGCCCGCGAGTGGTCGGCGTTCACGATAGCGTGGAGCAATGGGTTCAACTGGCAGTGCCGAATCGGGTGGCGACGACGGCGAGCGTGACGACAAGTACCGTGTCGAGCAGTCCCGTGTTCCCGCTCCGCCCAGCGGTTTCTCCCGCATCGACAGCCTCGACGACCTCGACGACTACTACCCGCCGAGGACGGGCGGGACCGGTCCCGGTGACCAGGTGGTCGCCGCCGGTGACGAGTCGGCGCCGCCGGCGGACGACCCGGCCCCCGCGACACCCGTCGCCGACGAGCCGACCGCCGACGACCCGACCGACGACGAGCCGACCGACGTCACGCCCACGGCCACCGAGCGCCGCTCACACCGCTGGAACCGCAAGCCGTCGATTTCTGCCGAGACCCCGATGACCCTCGACGACGCGTCGGGGGCGGAGGCCGCCGGCCCCGACGAGTACCCGCCGCTCCCTCTCGCGGCCCTGAACGAGCCACCGCTGCCCGAAACCGTTCCCACCGAGGCCGTGCAGCCGGCCACTCCGGTCACACCGCCCGCCACGGTCGCCGGGGCGCGTTCATCCGCGCCGGATGAGGACACTGCCCCGGCGCGCACCGGGGAACCGTACGAGGAGCAGGGTGAGTCGCTGCGCAGTCGCCGCATCACCGAACTCGAGGACGATGTCGCTGAGCTGCGCCGATTGAGCCGGCGGGGAACGCTGGACCTGGGGCTGTTGCTGCTGAGGCTGTCCGTGGGAGCCTATCTGGCCGTCGACGGGGCGCGGAAGCTCTTCGGATGGCTCGACGGACCCTCGCTCAACGGGTTCGAGACGACATTGTTGAATACGCCGAACCGGGCGATCGGTTTTGACGAGCAGTCCGCGGGCGTCGTCGCGATGGGCTGGTCCGTCACGCAGCTCGTCGTCGGCATCCTCCTGATCGCGGGCTTCCTCACCCCCCTCGCCGGGGCGTTCGGGCTGGCGGTCGCCTCCCTCGACCTGGCGCTGGGGGTGACCGTCGCCGGCGGAGTGCACCTGTTCGCCGATCAGAAGGGGTCGGTGGCCGTCCCGGCCGCACTCGTGGTGCTGCTCGTCACGATCATGCTGTGCGGGCCCGGCCGGTATTCGCTCGACGGCCCGCGCCGGTGGGCACGACGCCCGAGCCACGGTTCGGTGGCGCTGGTGCTGATCGGTGTCGGGATCGCGGTCCTCGTCTGGATGCTGTTCAACGGGACCAATCCACTGGCCTCGCCCGGAAATCCGGGCTAGCCGCACCGAATCAGTCGACCTGACGCACCGCGCCTCGGTCGGCCGAGCTGGCCAGCTTCGCGTAAGCGCGCAGCGCTTTGGAGACCGAGCGCTGCCGGTCCTTGGGTTGCCAGGGATTCTCGGCGGCTTCCATCTTGGCGCGGCGCTCGGCGAGGGTGTCGTCGTCGACCAGCACCTTCAGGGTGCGGCCGTGCACGTCGATCAGGATCTCGTCGCCGTCCTCGATCAGGCCGATAGCGCCACCGGCCGCGGCTTCGGGGGAGGCGTGGCCGATCACCAGGCCCGACGAACCGCCGGAGAAGCGGCCGTCGGTGACCAGGCCGCAGAACTTGCCCATCCCGGTGCCCTTCATGAACGCGGTCGGGTGCAGCATTTCCTGCATGCCGGGACCGCCCGCCGGGCCCTCGTAGCGGATGACTAGGACTTCACCCTTCTGCAGTTCCTTGGCGAGGATTGCGTGCACGGCGTCCTCCTGGCTTTCCACCACACGAGCCGGACCCTGGAAGTGCCATAGCGATTCGTCGACGCCGGCGGTCTTGAGGACCGCGCCGTCCTCGGCAATGTTGCCGTGCAGGACGCAGAGGCCGCCTTCGACGGTGTATGCGTGTTCCTTGTCGCGGATGCAGCCGCCGGCGGAGTCGGTGTCCAGCGACTCCCAGCGGTTCGACGTAGAGAACGGCTCGGTGGTCCGGACGCCGCCGGGAGCGGCGTGGAACAGATCGATCGCCTCGTCAGTGGCGGTGCCGCTCCGGATGTCCCAAGCGGCGAGGTAGGCCTCGAGCGAGGGTGCGTGCACCGGGTGGACGTTGGTCTTGAGCAGACCGGCCCGGTTCAGCTCACCGAGGATCGCGGGGATGCCGCCGGCCCGGTGGACGTGCTCCATGTAGTAGTCCGGCGAGTTCGGTGCGACCTTTGCCAGGCACGGCACGTTTCGCGAAATGCGGTCGATATCGTGCAGATTGAAATCGATTTCGGCTTCTTGGGCCGCCGCCAAGATGTGGAGCACAGTGTTGGTAGAGCCGCCCATGGCCACGTCGAGCGTCATCGCGTTCTCGAATGCGTCGCGGTTCGCGACGTTGCGGGGGAGCACCGACTCGTCGTCGTCCCGGTAGTACCTCTGGCTCAACTCGACGATCAGCTCACCGGCCTTGGTGAACAGGCCGCGTCGGGCGGTTTGGGTCGCCAGCGTCGAGCCGTTGCCCGGCAGCGACAGTCCCAGCGCCTCGGTGAGGCAGTTCATCGAGTTCGCGGTGAACATTCCCGAGCACGAGCCGCAGGTAGGGCAGGCCGACCGCTCGACGTCGAGCAGTTCCTCGTCGTTGACGTTGCTGTCGGCCGAGGCGATGATGGCATCGACCAGGTCGGAGCCGGGATGAACGACGCCGTTGATGACGACGGAGGTGCCCGCCTCCATTGGACCGCCCGAGACGAAGACCGTCGGGATGTTCAGCCGCATCGCGGCGTTGAGCATCCCCGGGGTGATCTTGTCGCAGTTGGAGATACACACCAGCGCGTCGGCGGTGTGCGCGTTGACCATGTATTCGACCGAGTCGGCGATGATCTCGCGGCTGGGCAGCGAGTACAGCATGCCGCCGTGACCCATCGCGATCCCGTCGTCGACGGCGATGGTGTGGAACTCGCGCGGCACCCCGCCCGCGGCCCGCACCGCGTCGGCGACGATCTCGCCGACGTCCTTCAAATGCACGTGGCCCGGCACGAACTGCGTGTAGGAGTTGGCGATGGCGACGATCGGCTTGCCGAAGTCGTCGTCGGTCATCCCGGTCGCGCGCCAGAGGGCGCGCGCGCCGGCGGCTTCCCGGCCGACGGTGGTGGTACGAGACCTCAAGGCAGGCATGGAGAGTCCTTTGCGGCGAGCGGGCGGTGGAACCAGTCCAGTCTACGCGCCCGCGGCAAGGTCATTCGCCGGCATTGTTCGGCGGTCGCGGGCGATGTCGGTCGGGGCCGGAACACGTCAGATCCCGAGTACCGCCTTGGCGATCGAGAAGTAAATGAGCAGGCCGGTGGCGTCGCAGAAGGTGCTGATGAATGGGGTGGAGAAGACGGCGGGGTCGACCTTGATCGCGCGCGCCGCCAGCGGCATGAGACCGCCGACGGTGGCCGCGACGGTACACACCGACACGATGGTCAGGCCGATCACGGTGCCGATTCCCCAGCCGTAGATCGCCCCGGCCACCACGAATCCCACCAGGCCGAGCGACGCACCCATGGTAAGCCCCACCCGTACCTCCTTAAAGGCCACGCGGGGGGCGTCGGAGCCCTCGACCTCGTCGGTGGCCAGGGCGCGGGTGACGGTGGTCGCCGCCTGTGAACCGGTGTTGCCGCCGATGCCGGTCAGCAGTGGGATGAACAGCGCCAGCGCCACCTTCTGCTCCAGGGTCCCCTCGAAGATCTCCAGCACGTTGACAGTGAGGATCGCCGAGACCGCCAGCACGAACAGCCACACCACACGGGCCCGGGTGATCGCAAGAGTCGACGATTGCAGGTACGGCGTCTTCAGCGGCTCGCGCGCACCCGCGCGCGCCTCGTCCTCATCGCGGGCGGCGTCGACGACCTCGGCGGCATCGTCGAGGGTCAGGACGCCGATCAGTCGGTCCTCGCTGTCGACGACCGGCAGCGCGAGGACGCCGCGGTCCACGCACCGCCACGCGGCGGACTCGGCGCTCTCGCCGGCCTGCGCGAAGATCGGCGCGTTCGCGTACGCGGCGACCGGGTCGGCCGGATCGGCCAGCAGGATGTCGCGCAGGCCGACGACCCCGACCAGGCGGCGCTCATGATCGACCACGGGGATCGAGTAGATGGTCTCCGCCTCGCGGCCGCGGAGTTTGATCCGCTCGATCGCCGATCCGGCGGTGTCGTCGTTGAAGACGTGCATGTACTCCGGGCTCATCCGCCGGCCCACCGACCCGCGGGGGAATCCGAGCACCACCGCGGTGGCCTCGCGCTGCGCCGGTGACAGGTCGCGGATCAACTGCTTGGCGATTGTTGCCGGCAACTCGTCGAGGAGTTCGGCACGATCGTCCGGCTCGAGGTGGTCGAACGCCTCGGCGACGTCGGCGGTGCCCAGGGTGGCGACGAGTTCGGCCTGCACGTCGGGATCAAGGTGGTCGAAGACGCGGACGGCGCGGTCCTTCGGAAGCAGCCGGAATGCGATGGTTCGCGATTTGCGCTCCATGGCCTCGAGAACGGCGGCGGCGTCCTGCGCGGGCAATCCGGCCAGTGTGTCGGCCGCCGGCGCGAGTGCGCCGCCGTCGATCGCCTGTTGCAGGTGCTTGGCGCGGACCGCGGTCTGCATCGGGCGTCCTAGTCCTCGTCGGTGAACCGGGCATCGCGCTCGGCGGCGAACGGATCGGGCACGCGGCCCCCGCTGCGCTCGGCGATCGCCGGCAAGTCGTGGAATCCGACGGCCGGCAGCGGGATCCGGTCGCCGAGCGTGGTCACCGCACGTGCTGCCGACCACTTGGGGAACTGCAGCCCGGCGAGGTCCGCCCAGCCGACTCTGTCGCTGCGGAAGGTGCGGACCGCCGTCAGGCCGTCGTCGTCGACGACGGTGCGCAGGCGGCGGATCCAGAAGATCAGCGCCACCGGGGTGAGCAGGGTCCACCACAGGTAGGCGAAATTGACCCCGGCGAAGATCAGGGCGATGACCAGCACGCCGATGGCGGCCAGATGGGCGACCCCCGAAAGGCGGATGACCAGGGGCGCGGCGGTGCCGTCGTCGTCGGTGGATTCGGCGGCCGGGGAGTCGTCTGGATGATCGGCGGGGGAGTCGGGGTCTGCCACGCGCTCATTGTGGCATCCGCCGCGCTTCGCGGCCGCGGCAGGCGACCGCGTCGCAGTGCCCGGTTTGACTAGCGGTGGCACGCGGACCTAGGGTTGTCCTCGTGATCAGCAATGGGATTCTCGTAGTACTCGGTCGGCGCGTCGCCTGACCGGTCACTTTGTAGACCCCCGTCACGATCGACGCGCCCCTCGCACAGCCACGGCTGTCGAGGGTTTTTTATTGCCCACATACGCCCAAGAAGTACATCCGGCCAAGAAGAAGGAAGCACGCTCGTGAGCGCTCCGATAGCAGACGCCATCGGCGCCGACTCTGCGCAGACGTTTGAGACGCTGCGCACGAAGTCGCCCGCCGGCGGCACGTTGCGAACCTCCCACTCGAGAACAGTGGCCCCCGAGCGGGTCAGCGGCGCCCAGTCGGTCGTCCGCTCGCTCGAGGAACTCGGCGTCGACGTGGTCTTCGGTATCCCTGGCGGTGCCATCCTGCCCGCCTACGACCCGCTGCTGGACTCGCAGAAGGTGCGCCACATCCTGGTGCGCCACGAGCAGGGTGCCGGCCACGCCGCTACCGGCTACGCGCAGATCGCGGGCCGGGCCGGGGTGATGATGGCCACGTCCGGTCCGGGAGCGACCAACCTGGTGACTCCGCTGGCCGACGCGCAGATGGACTCGGTCCCGGTGGTGGCCATCACCGGACAGGTCGGTCGCGCCCTGATCGGCACCGACGCCTTCCAAGAGGCCGACATCTCCGGCATTACGATGCCGATCACCAAGCACAACTTTCTGATCAGCAACGCCGCCGATATCCCCAGGGTCATGGCGGAGGCGTTCTACCTGGCCGAAAGCGGGCGCCCCGGCGCCGTGCTCGTCGACATCCCGAAGGACATCCTGCAGGCACAGACGACATTCTCGTGGCCGCCGCAGATGGATCTGCCGGGGTACCGGCCCGTCACCAAACCGCACGGCAAGCAGGTCCGCGAGGCCGCGCGAATGATCCTCGCGTCGATGACACCGGTGCTCTACGTCGGCGGCGGTGTCCTCAAAGCCAACGCGGCGCCGCAGCTCAAAGAGCTGGCGGAGCTGACCGGCATTCCGGTCGTCACCACCCTGATGGCGCGGGGCGCATTCCCCGACAGTCACCCGTTGCACATCGGCATGCCCGGCATGCATGGTGCCGTGGCGGCCGTCGCCGGTTTGCAGCGCAGCGACCTGCTGATCACGCTGGGTGCTCGTTTCGACGACCGCGTCACCGGCCAGCTGGATTCGTTCGCGCCGGATGCGAAGGTCATCCACGCCGATATCGATCCTGCTGAGATCGGGAAGAACCGACACGCGGACGTCCCGATCGTGGGCGATTGCCAGGCGGTCATCATCGAGTTGATCGAGGCGCTGCGCGCAGAACTTGCCACCGGAGGCAAACTGCCTGATCTGACGCGGTGGTGGGCCTATCTCGACGACCTGCGCACGACCTTTCCGCTCAGCTACGACAAACAGTCCGACGGCTCGCTGTCGCCGGAGTTCGTCATCGAGCAGTTGGGCAAGGCGGCCGGACCCGATGCCGCCTATGTCGCCGGCGTCGGGCAGCACCAGATGTGGGCGGCGCAGTTCATCTCGTACGAGAATCCGCGCACCTGGCTGAACTCGGGTGGTCTGGGCACCATGGGGTACTCGATCCCCGCGGCGATGGGCGCAAAGATGGCCGACCCCGATCTTGAGGTGTGGGCCATCGACGGCGACGGCTGTTTCCAGATGACCAATCAGGAATTGGCCACCTGCGCGATCGAAGGCATTCCGATCAAGGTGGCGTTGATCAACAACGGCAACCTCGGCATGGTGCGCCAGTGGCAGACCCTGTTCTACGAGGAGCGGTACTCCAGTACCGATCTCGCGACCCATTCGCGCCGCATCCCCGACTTCGTGAAGCTCGCCGAGGCACTCGGTTGCGTCGCGTTCCGTGTCGAGCGCGAGGAGGAGGTCGCCGAGACGATCGCCAAGGCGCGCGAGATCAACGATCGGCCCGTCCTCATCGACTTCATCGTGGGCGCCGATGCCCAGGTGTGGCCGATGGTGGCCGCAGGGACCGGGAACGACGAGATCATGGCGGCCCGCGGTATCCGGCCGCTGTTCGACGACGATGAGGCGGCCGCCGAGCCGGCCGCGATCCACGAGGCAATGGTCCTCGGCGAAGAAGCCGGGGAGCGCACGCTGGAGGAGGACAAGTGACCACTACCCATACGCTGTCGGTTCTGGTCGAGGACCGTCCGGGCGTGCTCGCGCGCGTGTCCGCCCTGTTCTCCCGGCGTGGGTTCAACATCGCCTCACTGGCGGTCGGCCCGACCGAGATCAAGGGGATGTCGCGCATGACGATCATCGTGGAGGTGGCCGACTTCCCCCTCGAACAGGTCACCAAGCAGCTCAACAAGCTGATCAACGTGATCAAGATCGTCGAGCAGGACCCGGAGCACTCGGTCAGCCGCGAGTTGGTGATGATCAAGGTGCGCGCCGACGCCCCCCAGCGTGCCGAAGTGCTTCAGATCGTTGACTTGTTCCGCGCGCACATCATCGACGTGGCGCCGGAATCGCTGACGATCGAGGCCACCGGTACGAGTGAGAAGCTCGACGCACTGCTGCGGATGCTCGACCCGTACGGGATCCGCGAGATCGCCCAGTCCGGCGCCGTCACGCTGGGGCGCGGTCCGCGGAGCATGTCCACCAACCGGTAGCGTTCGCGCACCTGAGACAATCAGAAACAACCAATCGGTCGACGCCGTCGGCCATCACATCTGAAGGGAACCAACTGTGGCAGTCGAGATGTTTTACGACGACGACGCCGACCTGTCGATCATCCAAGGCCGCAAGGTCGCGGTGATCGGCTATGGCAGCCAGGGGCACGCGCATTCGTTGTCGCTCCGCGACTCGGGCGTCGACGTCGCCATCGGGTTGCGCGAGGACTCGCCGTCGCGGGCAAAGGCGCAAGAGCAGGGCCTGAAGGTCATGACCGCGGCCGAGGCCGCCGCCTGGGCCGACGTGATCATGGTCCTGGCCCCGGACACGAGCCAGGCCGCAATCTTCACCGAGGACATTGAGCCGAACCTGAAGGACGGCGACGCACTGTTCTTCGGCCACGGTCTCAACATCCATTTCGGTCTGATCAAGCCGCCGGCCAACGTGACCGTGGCGATGGTCGCGCCGAAGGGACCGGGTCACCTCGTCCGCCGTCAGTTCGTCGACGGCAAAGGGGTGCCGGCCCTGATCGCCGTGCACCAGGACCCGAAAGGGGAGGGGCAGGCCCTCGCGCTGTCCTATGCCAAGGGCATCGGCGGCACCCGTGCGGGTGTCATCAAGACCGACTTCAAGGAAGAGACCGAGACTGACCTGTTCGGTGAGCAGGCCGTGCTGTGCGGTGGCACCGAGGAACTCGTCAAGACCGGTTTCGAGGTTCTGATCGAGGCCGGCTATGCGCCGGAGATGGCCTACTTCGAGTGCTTGCACGAGCTCAAGCTGATTGTCGACCTCATGTATGAGGGCGGTATCGCCCGGATGAACTACTCGGTGTCCGACACCGCCGAGTTCGGCGGCTATCTCTCGGGTCCGCGCGTCATCGACGCCGACACCAAACAGCGCATGCGCGACATCTTGACCGACATCCAGGATGGTTCGTTCGTCAAGCGCCTCGTCGCCAACGTCGAGGGCGGCAACAAGGAGCTCGAGGCGCTGCGCAAGGAGAACGCCGAGCACCCGATCGAGGTCACCGGCCAGAAGCTGCGCGACCTGATGAGCTGGGTCGACCGGCCGATCACCGAGACCGCATAGATCTTCGGCGACGCCAGAAACGAACCCCGCGCCTTCCACGGCGCGGGGTTCGTCTTTCGCTATTGGGCCGCCGCTCGATGAGGCTGGGCCCCACCTCGTCAGACCAGGCGGTCAGATCAGGTGGAAGCCGCCGTACTCGGTGCGCGCGATACGCGACATGATCGGGCCGATGTTGGTGCCGGTCTCCGGTCCGATGCATGCGGTGAAGTAGTAGGCATTCACCATGCCGACGAGGCGGGTGCCGACGGTCACAGGGGCGCCCGAGTCACCTTCGATGACGCACATCTGGGAGAAGTGGGTCTCGTTGTCAGAGGCCCAGGCCACGCCGCAGGTCTGGCCGGTCGTGCGGCCGGTCTTGCACATGATGGTCGGGAACTGCACCGGGCGCGTGTCGATGCTGGCGATGGTGGTGCCGCGGACGGTGCGCCGGGGTGCGACTTTGCTGTTGAACTCGATGATCGCCATGTCGAGGTCGGGGGTGGAGAAGGTGATCGTGCCGATCTGCCCGCGGTCCTGGTACACCTCGGAGAAGACGCGCTGGCCGGGCGTGCCGCAATGGCCGGCGGTAATGCCGATCAGGCGATTGCCGTTGCGGGAGCGGCCGATAGCGGTGAGCGTGCACGCCGACGCCGATGTGCCGCCCTTCAGCACGAGGATGCCCGAGCCGCCGCCCACCGGAATCGAGGGAGCGGCCGCGGCGGGACCAGAACCCACCCCGCCGAGCGTGAGTGCCGCCATAACCGCGAAGATGGCGGTCAGCTTCCGTGTCATCAACAAACTCCACTTCGTTGGTCTCGAGAGTCGTGCCCCCGGACTATTTTTTGCGCGCAATGCGCAAGCACGCCCACACTACCCAGGTGGGCCAGGTGCTGGCAGCTTCGGGCAGACCCCGAGATACTACCGTGATCGCCCCGTTCACGCCGACTCGATTCACTTTGCCCCTTGGCGAGTGGGCACGCTCACATCGCGTCGGCGCACCCCCGGCCGCCTGTGACGAGCAGTTCGGCGACAACTAAACTCTGGGTGAGTACCGGTGCGATCTGCCCGGATATTGACTATCGCAACGCCGTCAGGAGACACCCGTGACCGCAGCTGGCCGTCCAGTTGTCCTAATCGCCGACAAACTGGCCCCTTCCACCGTCGAGGCGCTCGGCGACGACGTCGAGGTGCAGTGGGTCGACGGGCCCGACCGCCCGAAGCTGCTCGAGGCGGTCGCGGCCGCCGACGCTCTGCTGGTGCGCTCGGCGACCACCGTCGACGCCGAAGTGCTCGCGGCCGCACCCAAGCTGAAGATCGTCGCGCGGGCCGGTGTCGGTCTGGACAATGTCGATGTCCCGGCGGCCACCGAGCGCGGCGTGATGGTGGTCAATGCCCCCACCTCGAACATCCACTCGGCGGCCGAGCACGCGATTGCGCTGCTGATGGCCACCGCGCGGCAGGTGCCCGCCGCTGATGTGACGCTGAAAGAGCACACCTGGAAGCGGTCGTCGTTCTCCGGTGTCGAACTCTTCGACAAGACTGTCGGTGTGGTGGGCCTCGGGCGCATCGGCCAGCTCGTCGCCGCTCGGCTGGGTGCATTCGAGACCACGCTGATCGCCTATGACCCGTACGTCTCGGCCGCCCGCGCCGCGCAGCTGGGCATCGAGCTGGTGACGCTCGAGGAGTTGCTCGAGCGGGCCGACTTCATCACCGTCCATCTGCCGAAGACGCCGGAGACCGCGGGCCTCATCGGCGCCGAGCAGCTCGCCACGACCCGCAAGGGCGTCATCATCGTGAATGCCGCCCGCGGTGGGTTGATCGACGAGCAGGCGCTGGCCGACGCCATCGTGTCCGGGCAGGTCCGCGGTGCGGGACTCGACGTTTTCAACTCCGAGCCGTGCACCGACTCACCGCTCTTCGAGCTCGATCAGGTCGTGGTCACCCCGCACCTGGGCGCCTCGACCGCGGAGGCCCAGGATCGGGCCGGTACCGATGTTGCCAAGAGTGTGCGCCTGGCGCTGGCCGGCCACTTCGTGCCCGACGCGGTGAACATCACCGGCGGGGCCGTCGACGATGAGGTGGCTCCGTGGTTGGAGCTCGCGCGCAAGCTCGGTGTCATGGTGGGTGCGATCAGCGCCGACGTGCCCGCCTCGGTCACCGTGGACGTCCGCGGCGAGCTGGCCGCCAGCAATGTCGATGTGCTGGGACTGTCGGCGTTGCGCGGCGTGTTCTCGGCCACGACCGACGAGCCGATCACCTTCGTCAACGCGCCCAGCGTTGCGCAGACGCGCGGGGTGAGTAGTGAGGTCACCCGGGCGACGGAGAGCCCCAACCACCGCAGCGTCGTCGATGTGCGCGCGGTGTTCCCCGATGGGTCGTCGCACAATGTGGCCGGCACACTTTCGGGTCCGCACGAGGTGGAGAAGATCGTCAACATCAACGGCCGCAGCTTCGACCTGCGTGCAGAGGGCCACAATCTGGTGGCCAGTTACGTCGACAAGCCGGGCTCGCTGGGCAAGATCGCCACCGCTCTTGGTGCCGAGGGAGTGGACATCCAGGCCGCGGCGCTGTCTCAGGATGTTGAGGGCGACGGTGCAACGGTCATGCTGCGCATCGACCGCGAACTGTCCGACGAGCTGGTCGCGACGATCGGTGACTCGGTCGCGGCGAGCCTGATCAAGCAGGTGGACCTGTCATGAAGCTGGCTGTCATCCCCGGTGACGGGATCGGTCCCGAGGTCGTCGCCCAGGCACTGCGGGTGTTGGCGAAGGTCGACCCCGATTTGACCACCACCGAGTACGACTTCGGCGCGCGCCGCTACCACGCGACTGGTGAGCTGCTCACCGATGCGGATGTGGCCTCCTTGCGCGAGCACGACGCGATCCTGCTGGGCGCCATCGGCGATCCGAGTGTCCCCTCGGGCGTGCTGGAACGGGGTTTCTTGCTGAAGCTGCGCTTCGTGATGGACCATCACGTCAATTTGCGTCCGTCGATTTTGCTCGACGGGGTGTCATCGCCGCTGGCGGGCGATCCGAAGATCGACTTCGTTGTCGTGCGCGAGGGCACCGAGGGGCCGTACACCGGCAACGGGGGCGCGATCCGGGTGGGCACGCCGCACGAGGTGGCCACCGAGGTGAGCGTCAACACGCGCTACGGCATCGAGCGGGTGGTGCGCGACGCTTTTGCGCGCGCCCAGGCGCGGAGCAAGCGGCTGACGCTGGTGCACAAGACCAATGTGCTGACGTTTGCCGGCTCGATGTGGCAACGCACCGTTGACGAGGTCGGTCGGGAATTCCCCGATGTCGCCACTGACTACTGCCACGTCGACGCGGCCACGATCTACCTGGTGACCGATCCTGGCCGGTTTGATGTCGTCGTCACCGACAACCTCTTCGGTGACATCATCACCGACATCGCGGCAGCGGTATCGGGTGGCATCGGCCTGGCCGCATCGGGAAATATCGATGCCACCGGCACGAATCCCTCGATGTTCGAGCCGGTGCACGGCAGCGCGCCCGACATCGCGGGACAGGGGAAGGCCGATCCGACCGCGGCCATCCTGTCGGCGGCCCTGCTGCTGCGCCACCTCGGCCGTACCGAGGATGCCGAGCGCGTCGAGAAGGCGGTGGCCGCCGACGTCGCCGAGCGCGGTGACGGTCCGCTCAGCACCGTCGCAACCGGGGATCGGATCCTCGCGCGCGTTTAGGCCACTGCGGCCCGCACAGTTTCGTCTATCCCACTTCGATCGGAGTGGGATAGACGAGACCATGGGGTCTAGCTGACTCCGTGGCGTGCAAGCCACGGGCGGAGCAACGTAACTAGTCGTCCACTCCGGAGGGTTGCCCACGTCCAGCGGATCATCACGAAGCCCATGGCTCGCAAGTCGTCCTCACGCCGCTTCTCGCGGATCGTGACATCGGCGGCATCTTCTCCGGGCCGCGCCAGCCGACCGTACTTGGCGAGCCCGTCGAACTCGCCGAGCAGGTTCTCGCCCCACCCGAAGTCACACCGGTAGAGCTGTCCGCTGATCCCGGCCGCCGGGCGCTGGACGAGCGGACCGGGGAGGCCGGCGTCGATGATCTGAGCGCGACTCCAGGACTCGCCGACGCTTTCCGATCCCGGATCGGCGACAGCCAGCGCCCGGCGTGCCGGGCGGACTCCCGGACGGGGACCGTGCAGCGTGCGCGCCATCAGTTCACGGTCGGCGCCGCGGCGAAGCGCGCCGTCGAAGACGGTCAGCGCTTGCGCGAAGTCGCCCATCGTCGCCACATCGACGGCAGTGCGCTCGATGGTGGTCGCGCACACGCCGCCGATGTCGACCGTGTCGGCCGCGCAGAGATCGGCCGGATGTACGTGGCGGCCCGATCGGATGCCCCCGCCGCGGTTCTCGCCGGTGGTGACGTGCACGTGTGTCAGCGTGGGGTGGAGGAGGGGGAGGCCGTGAACGACGGCTGCCGACGTGTGGCTCAGCGGATGTCGTTGGGGCGTCGACGTCGTGGCAACGGCGATCGACCGGAGGCGGAACAGTTGTTCGGCACCCGCGGGCGTGGCGTAGTGCTCGCTGCCGTCCACATACACGCCCGGGGTCAACCGGAGGAGGTCGCCGGACCGGACGGCAGCGGCCAGTTCATCGTCGGAGAAGTCGGCGGCGAGTGCGTTTCCCCGGCGAACCAGGCCATACGCATCGAGGGGAAACCGTGTCATGTGTGGTTAGACGCTCGGGTGACTCGGACGGTTCCCGGTGCGATGTCGCCCGGTGGCCGTGCTGCCGATCTCGAGTCGCGCTGATCCCCCTCGATTTCGGCGGTGCAGCCTCGATCGAGGTGGGATTGCCGAAACGGGGTGGGGCTAGCACGGGTCGCGGGGGACCAGGGCAAGGGCAACGATGGGCGGCAGCGCGCACAGTGCGTACGCCCACGCATACCCCCAGTCTTCGATCGCGCCGGCAACGAGTGGCACGACGGCCGCGCTGACGACATATTGGCCGGTGTTCTGCACGGCTAGTCCGCGGCCACTCCAGGCGGGACCCGCGTACTCGGCGATGGCTGTGAACGCCAGGCCGTTGTCGGCGACGACGACGATCGACGCCGCGATCATGACCAGGACAGCGGCGGGGCTGCCGATCGCGTCGGTGGCGGCCAACGCGATCATGAGCAGTGCGGCCGCCGCCGCGATGACCCGGATCGGGCGCATCCGGGAGCCCCAGGTGTCCGACCAGCGGCCCGCGGCGATGCGGCCCAGCGCGGCCACGACCTGCGTGGCGGTGACCACTGCCCCGGCCTGCAGGGGCGGCCACTGGCGGGCGATCATCAACCAGGCGGGCACAAATGTCCACAGCGCCATCTGCGGCACGACCAGCAGCACGCTGACCACGTGTACGCGGGCCAGAAAGGTACTGCGTCGGTACGGGTTCGCGCTGGTGGTCGCCGCGGTATCCGCGGGTGGCGGGTCGGCGATCCACCGCCACGTTGCGGCCAGGGCCACCGCGGCCACCACGGCGAACACGGCGAAGCCGGCCGGCGCGCCGAAGCGGTGCGCCAGGACGGGGACCGTCAGTGCGGTAACCCCGACACCGAGGGGCTGGGCCATTTGCCGGATGCCCATTGCCGTACCGCGCTGTTCGACGGGGAACCAGCCGACCACGATTCGTCCGCTCGCGCCGTTCGTCGACGCGGCCACCGCCCCGCCGAGGACCAATCCCAACCAGAGTGCCCACGCGGCGGCGCCGGCGACGGCCGCGACGGCGGTCGCCGCCGTCGCCGCCACCGTCAGGGCCAGTGAGAGGAGCAGGATCCGGCGTTCCCCAACGCGATCGAGTGCCCAGCCCCACAGCACCGTCGTCGCCACCATCCCGACCATCGGCGCCGACGCTAGTATCGCTGCTGCCTGCAGGCTCATCCCGTCGCTGTGCAGCCGTGGGATCAAGAAGGCGACTCCGCTGGCCAGGCAGGTCGTCGCCATCGCGGCTAGCAGGGAACTCGCCAGGATCGCCCAGCGCCGGGGTTGGGGGACGGGCTCTGGCGAGGGCGGTCGCACGGGGCTCCTTCGGGGCAGAATCTCATTTAGTGGGAATTGCTGTTCCATATTGTAGAACCTCAGGGGGTGGTGTCCGCCTCGGCGTCCCGGCACGTGGGATAGGCTGGCGGCCATGCGAATAGGACGAGTGGCCACCCGTGACGGGATGGCATTTGCCGCGATCGACGGTCCAGCGGGCAACGAGACGGCCCGCGAAATCGCCGGTGACCCGTTCAGTAGCCAGAAGTTGACCGGGCGTAGCTGGCCGCTGACCGAGGTACGGCTGCAGGCGCCGATCATGGCGCCGATACTGGGGACCAAAATCGTCTGCGTGGGCAAGAACTATGCGGCGCACGCCGCGGAGATGGGTGGGGAGGCCCCGGCCGAGCCGGTGATCTTCCTTAAACCCACCTCGTCCATTATCGGCCCGGAGGCGCCGATCGTGCGCCCGCCGTCGTCATCGCGGGTGGACTATGAAGGTGAATTGGCCGTGGTCATCGGGCGGCTATGCAAAGACATCGTCGCGGCCGACGCGGCGAAGGTGATTCTGGGCTACACGATTGCCAACGATGTCACCGCGCGAGATCAGCAGAAGGCCGACGGTCAGTGGACGCGGGCCAAGGGCTACGACACATTCTGTCCACTCGGACCGTGGATCGACACCGATTTCGACCCCGCCGACGTCGAGATCCGCACTGAGCTGACCGGAGCCGGCGGGCAGGCCGCACTCAAACAGCAGTCGCGGACTTCGCTGATGCTGCACAGTGTCGGGAAGATCGTCGAGTGGGTGTCGACGGTGATGACTCTGCTGCCCGGCGATGTGATCCTCACCGGCACCCCGGAGGGCGTCGGCCCGATGGCGGCCGGGGAGCGGGTGTCGGTCAGTGTCGAAGGACTGGGCACCCTGAGCAACCCGGTAGTCGACAAATGAGCAGGCACGCAGCGTCGACGCTGGCGGAACTCAACGGCATCACCCTGGCGTACGACGATTCCGGTGGTGCTGGCGACCTCGTTGTCATGGTGATGGGCACCGGCAGCCCCGGCCGAGTCTGGAAGGCGAATCAGACGCCGGCGCTCATTGGCGCCGGCTACCGCACCGTCACTTTCGACAACCGGGGGATCGCGCCGTCTTCGGAGTGTGCGGAAGGCTTCACCCTCGACGACATGGTGGCCGACACGGCCGCCTTGATCGAACATCTCAACGCCGGTCCCGCCCACGTCATCGGGACTTCGCTCGGCGGCCGCATCACCCAGGAGTTGGCGCTGGCCCGGCCCGAACTGGTGCGCTCGGCGTCGCTGCTAGCGACCTACGGACGGCCGACGCCGCTGCTGGCCGCGCATGGGGCAGGTGAGCGTGCGCTCTACGATCAGGGGATCGAACTGCCGTCCGAATTCGCTGCGTCCATCACCGCGCATATGAACCTCTCGCCGCACACCTTGGCCGAGGACCGTGCTGCGCGCGACTGGCTCGACATCATCAAGTTCTCACCGCAGACCGTGACACCTGGTGTCCGTGCTCAGTTTGGGCTGCACGACGGCGAGACCGACCGGCTCGACGCCTACCGTCAGATCACCCGCCCGACGCTGGTCGTCGGGTTTGCCGACGACCGCACCCTGCCGGAGTTCCTAGCCCGTGAGGTGGCCGACGCGATTCCAGGCGCCGAGTACGCAGTCGTGCAGAAGGCCGGACACTTCGGATATCTGGAGCAGCCCGATCGGGTCAACGAACTCCTGCTCGAGTTCCTCGCCCGGCACTGAAGTTGGACTGATCAGCCCGCTCGCCAGCGCTCCCGGCGCTGGAGCGACGGGGCCGATGCGCGTTAGTCGCCGTTCGCTACCGTTGACTCCATGACCAGCCCCGTTCGCGTCCGATTCTGCCCGTCGCCCACCGGAACCCCCCATGTCGGGCTCATTCGCACCGCGCTGTTCAACTATGCGTACGCGCGGCACAACGGCGGCGACTTCGTGTTCCGGATCGAAGACACCGATGCCGCCCGCGACAGCGAGGAGAGTTACGCCGCGATTCTCGACGCGCTGCGCTGGCTCGGCCTGCACTGGGATGAGGGCCCGGAGGTCGGCGGACCGTACGGCCCGTACCGGCAATCGCAGCGGCGCGACATCCACCGCGATGTCGTCGCCGGACTACTCGCGGCCGGCGAGGCGTATGAGGCATTCGCCACGCCGGAGGAGGTGGAGGCGCGCCACCTCGCCGCCGGCCGGGATCCGAAACTCGGCTACGACAATTTCGACCGTGATCTGAGCGACGACCAGCGCGCTGCCTATCGGGCCGAGGGTCGCAGCCCGGTGGTTCGCCTGCGGATGCCCGATGAGGACATCACCTGGACTGACCTGGTGCGCGGGGAGACCACGATCAAGGCGGGGACGATGCCCGACTTCGCCCTCACCCGGGCCAACGGCATCCCGCTCTACACGCTGGTCAACCCTGTCGACGACGCGATGATGAAGATCAGCCATGTGTTGCGCGGCGAGGACCTGCTCTCGTCGACGCCGCGCCAGATCGCGCTGTATCGCGCGCTGGAGCGCATCGGGATCGCCGATGGGGTCCCGCAGTTCGGCCACCTTCCGTTTGTCACGGGCGAGGGCAATCGCAAGCTGTCCAAGCGGGACCCGGAGTCGAGCCTGTTCCACCACCGCGACCGCGGCTTCTTGCCCGAGGGGCTGCTCAACTATCTCGCGTTGCTCGGCTGGGGCTACCGTGGCGATACCGACGTGTTCACCCTGGCGCAGATGGTCGACGCCTTCGACATCGCCGACGTGAACTCCAACCCGGCCCGCTTCGACGAGCGCAAGGCCGAAGCGATCAATGCCGAACACATCCGGATGCTGGAGCCCGCGGAGTTCGCCGCCCGGCTTGGCGACTACCTCGTTGCGCGGGACCGGTTCGCCCAGTCGCCGGCTGATGATCGGGTATTCGCGGCGCTGGCGGAACTGATTCAGACGCGCATCCAGGTCCTCGGCGACGCGTGGGACCTGATCAAGTTCTACTACGTCGACGATGCCGACTTCGAGATCGACGAGAAGTCGGCCGCGAAGAATCTCGGCGCAGACGCCGGGCCGGTGCTCGACGCCGCGATCACGGCGCTGGACGGCTTGTCGCCCTGGGACACGCCGACGATTGAGGGCGCACTCAAGTCGGCTCTCATCGACGGGCTCGATCTCAAACCCCGCAAGGCGTTCGGCCCGGTCCGCGTCGCGGTCACCGGTGCCGCGGTCAGCCCACCGCTGTACGAGTCGATGGAACTGCTGGGGGCCGAAAAGTCACTCGCGCGACTGCGGGCCGCTGCCGCGCCACATCAGCAATAGGGGTCGTGGCCTGCGCGTTTGTGCTATCGGGCCGCCATCCTGCTAACCTACTTCTCGGTCCTTTCGCCGGGTGGTAGCACCGGGGGATGGCGACCCATTGGGGTATGGTGTAATTGGCAACACAGCGGTTTCTGGTACCGCCATTCTAGGTTCGAGTCCTGGTACCCCAGCGGACTTCACGGTTTGCTGACCCCGTTCGCGGGATCCAGATTGAGCCGAGGAGTTGTTCAGGCCCCCTTCGTCTAGCGGCCTAGGACGCCGCCCTCTCAAGGCGGTAGCGCGGGTTCAAATCCCGTAGGGGGTACAAATCGAAGGCGCCTCCACCTCAGGGTGGAGGCGCCTTCGTCGTTCGTGGTGTGGCGCTAGTCGTTGGGCGCGTTCAGAAACGGCACGGTAGACCCCGCCAGCGGCATCGCAGGGAGTCCGAGTTTGCGGTGATCCCAACTGCGGATGCGGTTGGCGGAGATGTGGATGGCGACGCGGTTGTGCATCATCTGGTCGACCAGTGGGCGCATCTCGGCCGTGAAGGGTCCGTGGTAGCGCTCCCAGACGCTGATACCGGTCGCCAGCGTGTGGTCTTCGTCGTCGTGGATCTCCGCCGTTCCCTCAATGGCGATACCGCGCAACCGGTCATAGGTCTGGCCGTCTTCGATCATGAGCGAGCACCGTGGATTGCGGCGCAGGTTGACCGCCTTCTGGGACTTGGCCTTCGTCTCGAACCACACCTCGCCGTTGAGCACGCCGTACCACATCGCGACGAGGTGGATCGCCCCGTCCGGACCGGTGGTGGCGAGGGTGGCAGTCCGCTGTTGCGCGATGAATGTCGCGATCTCCGCGTCGGACATGACGATCGCGGCGCGCTGATTGATACCCATGAGACAGACACTATCGGTCGGTGGGGAGCTCAGTCCGGCGTATGTGCCAGGCGTTCCTGGAGCGCGGTCGCGGCGGCGAGGAGATCGGCGGCCCAGCGCGCGCCCGGGCGACGGCCGATGCGTTCGATCGGTCCGGAAACCGAGATTGCGGCAACAACCTCGCCGTCGGCGTCGCGGACCGGCACGGAAACGCTTGCCACCCCGGCGGCGCGCTCGGCGACGCTTTGCGCCCATCCCTTCTTTCGGACATCGGCGAGGGTGCGCTCGGCGAAGACACTGTTGTCGAGGAGGGGGGCCCGGACGCCGTCGGGGGCCCAGGCCAACAGCACCTTCGCCGCCGATCCGGCTGTCATCGGCAGGCGGCTGCCCACGGGAACGGTGTCGCGCAGCCCGCTCGGCGGCTCGACGGCGGCGACGCAGATGCGTTCGGCACCGTCGCGCCGGTAGATCTGCACCGACTCCCCGGTGATCTCGTGCAGTCGCGGCAGAATGGCGAGCGCGGCGTCGGGTATCTCGTCGGCGTGCGGGCCCGCCAGTTCGCGAAGCGCCGGCCCGGGCAGCCAGCGTCCGGCTGTGTCGCGCGCGATCAGGTGATGGCATTCCAGTCCGACGGCGAGGCGGTGCGCGGTAGCGCGGGGCAGTCCGGTGGCCGCGCACAGTTCGGCGAGGTTGCACGGCTGGGCCGCGACTGCCTGCAGGACGGTCACCGCTTTGTCGAGGACTCCGATACCGCTGATCCCGTCCGATGCGGTAGCCTTTCTCATAAGCCGATACTATCTGTCCAGATAGTGAGATTCCAGCAGTCGTCGCCCGATTGTTGGCCGAACCCAGCGAGGAGCTATGAGCCTCAGCCCAGCCAAGCCCCGCACGCTCGCCGAGAAGGTGTGGGACGACCATGTCGTCATGCGCGGCGAGGTCGACGAATCGGGACAGCGCAATCCCGACCTCATCTACATCGATCTCCATCTTGTGCACGAGGTGACCTCGCCGCAAGCCTTCGACGGGCTGCGGGTGGCGGGTCGTCCGGTGCGCCGAACGGACCTCACGATTGCCACCGAGGATCACAATGTGCCAACGGTGGACATCGACAAGCCGATTGCCGACCCCGTCTCGCGCACCCAGGTCGAGACGCTGCGGCGCAACTGTGAGGAGTTCGGCGTCCGTCTCTACCCGATGGGCGACGCAGAGCAGGGGATCGTCCACGTCGTCGGCCCTCAGCTGGGCCTGACGCAGCCGGGTATGACGGTCGTGTGCGGCGACAGCCACACGTCGACACACGGCGCGTTCGGGGCCCTGGCGATGGGCATCGGCACCTCGGAGGTCGAGCATGTCCTGGCTACTCAGACGCTGTCGCTGCGGCCGTTCAAGACCATGGCGATCACCGTCGACGGCGAGCTGCCGTCCGGGGTGACGAGCAAGGACCTGATCCTCGCGGTCATCGCCAAGATCGGCACCGGCGGCGGTCAGGGCTATGTCCTGGAGTACCGCGGCCCCGCGATCGAGAAGCTGTCGATGGAAGCGCGGATGACCATTTGCAACATGTCGATCGAAGCGGGCGCCCGCGCCGGAATGATTGCCCCGGATGCGGTCACCTACGAGTTCCTCAAGGGGCGTCCGCATGCGCCGGTCGGTGCGCAATGGGATGCCGCGATCGCGTACTGGGAAGGTTTGCGCACCGACGAGGACGCCGAGTTCGACGCCGAGGTCCACCTCAACGCCGCCGAGCTGACCCCGTTCGTCACCTGGGGCACCAACCCCGGGCAGGGACTGCCGCTGGGGGCGCTAGTGCCGAACCCGGCCGACATCGTCGACGAGAACGAGGCACTCGCCGCCGAGCGCGCACTGGCGTACATGGACCTGACGCCCGGCACGCCGCTGCGCGAGGTCGCGGTCGACGCCGTATTTGTCGGATCGTGTACCAACGGGCGGATCGAAGACTTGCGCGCGGTGGCCGACGTGCTGCGCGGGCGGACTATCGCCGACGGTGTCCGGATGCTTGTCGTGCCCGGATCGATGAAGGTGCGCGCGCAGGCCGAGGACGAAGGCCTCGGTGAGATCTTCACCGCGGCCGGTGCGGAGTGGCGGCAGGCCGGCTGCTCGATGTGCCTGGGGATGAATCCTGACCAGTTGGCGCCCGGTGAGCGCTGCGCGTCGACGTCGAACCGCAACTTCGAGGGACGCCAGGGCAAGGGGGGCCGAACTCATCTCGTGTCGCCGGCCGTCGCCGCCGCAACCGCTGTCCGCGGCACTCTCTCGGCCCCGGCAGACTTGTAGCCGCACAACGCTTTTCGAGGAGTCCTCAACTATGGAACCGCTGACCGCACACACTGGCGTCGGAGTGCCGTTTCGGCGCAGCAACGTCGACACCGACCAGATCATCCCCGCCGTATACCTCAAACGGGTCACGCGCACCGGGTTCGAGGACGGCCTGTTCTCGTCGTGGCGCACCGACCCGGACTTCATTCTCAACGCCGAGCCGTACAACCATGGGTCGGTCCTGGTCGCCGGTCCCGACTTCGGCACCGGCTCCTCGCGCGAGCATGCGGTATGGGCATTGATGGACTTCGGCTTCCGGGTCGTACTCAGCTCCCGGTTCGCCGATATCTTTCGGGGCAACTCCGGAAAGGCCGGATTGCTTGCCGGGCAGGTGGATCAGAGCGACATCGAACTGCTGTGGAAGCGACTGGAAAGCGAGCCGGGACTCGAGCTCGCCGTCGATCTTGCACAGCGAACGGTGACCGCCGGTGATCTTGTGGTGCCGTTTCAGATTGACGATTACACGCGGTGGCGCCTGATGGAGGGCCTCGACGACATCGGCCTGACGCTGCGCGAGGCCGAGGCTATCGATGTGTTCGAGCGTGTGCGCCCGGCGTTCAAGCCGACCACGCTCTAACCGACCACGCTCGAACCAACCCGCAGTGCTTGGGCGTCAAGAGGATTGGCGGTCCCTCTCGACGGGCGCAGATGCGCGTCGTTGATGGACCTTTTTGAACTCGGCGTTTACCGTGTTGTGTTAGCTACGCCACACCCTGGGTGTGAACTGGTTGATCACAAGTCCGAGGATCCAAGCTTGCGGAGGTCGAAATGAACAAGGCGGAACTCATTGACGAGTTGACCAAGCGGCTCAAGGCGGATCGTCAGACCGCCACCGAGGCCGTCGAACAATTCATCGACACGGTGGTCCGCGCGGTGAATCGCGGCGAAAAGGTCACCATCACCGGATTTGGTGTCTTCGAAAAGCGCAGGCGCGCACCGCGCGTCGCCCGAAACCCGCGAACCGGTGAGACGGTGAAGGTACGTGCGGTCAATGTGCCGTCCTTCCGCCCCGGTGCCCAGTTCAAATCTGTGATCGCCGGAAAGCTGCGACTGCCGGTAGGCGTCACCGCCGCCAAGAGGGGGGCGGTGGACGCTGCCCCGGCGAAGAAGACCGCGGCCAAGAAGGCGACTCCGGCGAAGAAGACTGCGACAGCCGCCAAGGCCGCTCCGGCGAAGAAGACGACACCCGCGAAATCAGCGGCGGCCAAGCAGGCGGCACCGGCGAAGAAGGCGGCACCGGCGAAGAAGGCCCCGGCCACGAAGGCCCCGGCCACGAAGGCCACGGCCACGAAGGCCACGGCGACGAAGGCCACGGCGACGAAGGCCACGGCGACGAAAGCCGCTGCCAAGAAGGTCACCGCGGCCAAGCAGGCGGCACCGGTGAAATCAGCGGCGGCCAAGCGGGCGGCACCGGCCACGAAGGCAGCACCGGCGAAGAAGGCCCCGGCGAAGAAGGCCCCGGCGGCCAAGGCGACGGCGGCCAAGGCCACGGCCACGGCGGCCAAGGCCACCACGGCCACTACTGCTCCAAAGGCCGCTGCCACGAAGGCGGCACCGGCGAAGAAGGCGACCGCAACGAAGAAGGCACCGGCTACGGTGGCGCCTCGAACGGCTGCCTCGACACCCACCAAGGCGGCGGCCAAGAAGACAGCGGCCAAGAAGACTGCGGCCCCCAAGACTGCGGCCACCAAGACTGTGGCCAAGAAGTAGTCTGCGTCAGCCGAAGTCGGGCAACGGGTCGTCGACGTGGTCGGCCACCACAACCCGACCGTCGGCATCGACGGAAAGAACCCAGAAGCTGCCTTTGCGGTTCCGGTTGGGCGGCAAGGTGAATCCGTCGTGCTGCGACCACCATTGCATCAGCGGTGCGATGGCCTTGCCCTGACTGCAGACGACGTGAACGGACTTCTGCTTCGTCGCGAGTTCGACCATTCGCCGCTGCGCCGCCGCAGGATCGCGGGAATACGCCTCCTCGGTCAGGGTCGGCTCGATCTGGATCTTCTTGCCGCCGAGCGCGTGGGCCAGCGGCTCGAGCGTCTGGACGCAGCGCGCGCGATCAGCAGCGTGTAGCCGCTCGGCGCCGAACAAGGGCAACAGGTCGGCGAGCGCCTCGGCCTGAAGGCGACCGTAGCGTTCCAGTGGTCGCGCCGGATCAGGTCCGGAGTATCGGGCGCGACGACCGGCCTTGGCGTGGCGCACCAGCAGGAGAGTATGCAGACCGGCGGGTTTGGCGAGGAAGTCGTTGACGACCGCCCGGTCCAGCGAGTAGGTCAGCAGCTTCTTCGCCGCGCCCGGCGACGTCCAGACGAGGTCGTCGACCTCCTTGTTCGGAACGAAGTCACCGCCAGTCATCCGGGCAGCCCAGTAACGGACGATTTTCCGCTTGGTGCCGTTGACGGGGTAGCTGACCTGGCGCAGAAAGCGACCGAGGACGGCGGAATACCCGGTTTCCTCAGCGATCTCCCGGACGGCCGACGCGATGACGGTCTCGCGGCGCTCGGTCTTCCCCTTGGGTAATGTCCAGTCGTCATACCGCGGCCGGTGGATCACCGCGATCTCCGGCTCGCCCGTCCCGGCCGGCGCGGGCCGCCACAGCACGCCGCCACCGGCCCAGACTGCGCGTACGTTCATTGGCGCCTGACCTCGGAATCAGGCCGAGCCGGCCGCGGCACGACGGAAGCGGTCCATCAGTTCGGACTGGTGGTCGCGCACCTCGAGGCCGGGCCCCGGCGATGCGACCCAATTCCCATCGGCGCCGAGTATCCAGCATCGGGTTCGGGGATCGAGGGCGGAATCAAAGATCTCGTCGAGCTGCTTGGCCAGCCGCACGTCGCGGACCTGGGTCATCACCTCGATGCGCCGGTCGAGGTTCCGGTGCATCATGTCCGCGCTGCCGATCCAGAATTCGCCCTGTGCACCGAAGTGGAAGATGCGGGAGTGCTCGAGGAACCGTCCGAGGATCGAGCGCACGTCGATGTTGTCGCTGACACCGGGGATGCCGGGGCGAAGGGCGCAGATGCCGCGCACCACGATCTCTACCGGCAGCCCGGCTTGGGATGCGCGGTAGAGCGCGTCGATGATCTGCTCGTCGACCAGCGCGTTGGCCTTCAAGCGCACACGTGCGGACGGGTCGCCCGCACGGTGCCGGTCGACCTCGGTGCGGATTCGATCGACGATTCCGGACCGGATGCCATCCGGGGCGACGAGAAGATTGCGGTAACTGCGCTTGCGCGAGTACCCGGTCAACGTGTTGAACAGGTCGGTAAGATCGGCGCCGATCTCGGGTGCCGCCGTGAACAGGCCGACGTCTTCGTAGAGCCGGGCCGTTTTCGGGTTGTAGTTACCGGTGCCGATGTGACAGTAGCGGCGGATCGTCGATCCCTCACGGCGCACGACCAGGCAGGTCTTGCAGTGGGTTTTGAGGCCGACGAGGCCGTAGACGACGTGCACGCCGGCCTGCTCGAGTTTGCGCGCCCATTTGATGTTTGCGCGTTCGTCGAAGCGGGCCTTGATCTCGACGAGGGCGACCACCTGCTTCCCGGCCTCGGCTGCGGTGATCAGTGCGTCGACGATGGGCGAGTCGCCGGAGGTGCGGTACAGCGTCTGCTTGATCGCGAGCACGTGTGGGTCGGCGGCGGCCTGCTCGATGAAGCGCTGAACGCTCGTTGAGAAGGACTCGTACGGATGGTGCACCAGTACATCGCCCTCACGCAGCGTCGAAAAGACACTCTTGGGCGTCTCGCGCTCGCCGAAGGCGGGATTGGTGACCGGTACGTACGGCGGGTACTTGAGTGTTGGGCGGTCGACCTCGTAGATCTGGAACAGGGACGAAAGGTCGAGGGGGCCGGGTGCGGCGATCACATCGGCGGGGTCGACATCGAGTTCGCGCAGGAGGAGTTCGAGCATGTGCTCGCTCATATCCTCTTCGATCTCCAGTCGCACTGGCGTTCCGAAGCGTCGCCGGGCCAACTCCCGTTCCAGTGCTTGCAGCAGGTCTTCGTCGCGGTCCTCGTCCACCTCGAAGTCGGCGTTGCGGGTGATGCGGAAGGCATGATGTTCCACGACGTCCATGCCGGGGAACAGTTGGCCCAGATTGGCCGCGATCAGCTCCTCAAGTGGAAGGAATACCACGTCGGGGGAGAGGACCTCCGACGTGGGACGCACGTCGGGGGAGACGAGGTGGTCGACGCGCAGGAAGCGGGCGACGTTGTCGGGCACCTTGACGCGGGCGAAGTGTTCGGCGCCGTTGCTGGTGTCGCGCACCGTGACGGCCAGGTTCAGGCTCAGCCCGCTGATGTAGGGGAACGGGTGCGCGGGATCGACGGCCAGGGGGGTCAGGACGGGGAAGACCTGGTCGTTGAAGTAGGAGACGAGCCGGTCGCGCTCGGCGACGTCGAGATCGGCCCACGTGACGATGTGGATTCCCTCGGCGTCGAGTGCCGGTTTAACCGAATCGTTGAAGACGCGGGCCTGGCGTGTCGCGATCGACTGGGTGCGCTGGGCGATCCGGAGGAGTTGTTCGCGCGGGGACAGCCCGTCGGCCGAGCGCACGGACAGCCCGGTCTCGTCGCGGCGTTTGAGCCCCGCGACGCGGACCATGAAGAACTCGTCGAGGTTCGACGTGAAGATGGCAAGGAATTTGGCACGCTCCAGGAGTGGCAGCGAGGTGTCCTCGGCCAGTGCCAGGACACGCGCGTTGAAGTCCAGCCACGACAGCTCGCGGTTCAGATAGCGGTCGGTGGGAAGGTCGGCGGACTCGTCTGGGTGGGCGGTCGCCGCTGGGGGCGCCCCGGGGATCGGGTCGTCGGCGATGGGTTCGGCCACCCGGGCCTCGAGGGCGCCAGGAGTCGTCAGGGCTTCGGGGGCGTCGGCGCTCACCGCATCATCATGCACCATGGCAGAAGTGCGTGCAGAAGTTGCCGGTGACCGGGAGTGTAGCCATTCGGAGGTGGCCCGGCCGATCCCGATCTCGGCCGCCGCGGACAGGTCGGCAAGCGTGTCGACATCTCGACGCAGCCCGGCCCAGACGTCGTCGGAACCGGTGATGTCGACGAGGCCGGCGGCGCGGTGCGCAGCTGCCGAATCCGGCCCGAACCGGGGCATCGAGTCGACGTTGGCGGGCCGCAGGAGTGCTGCGGTGCCAGAACCCGCGCTGTCGGCGATGAACGACTGCCGGAGCCCGGAGGCGGAGGATTGTTCATGCCCGGCGATGGCCCTGCGCAGCGCACCCGCGGTGAGCGCGGGAAGGTCGGCTGCAAGAAGGAAGACGGCCTCGACACCTGGCTCGCGGGCAACGAGTTCGCGTTGCCCGTGGACAAAGGCGGCGTTCAGGCCGGCCCCGCCGTCGGGCTCGGCCGCGATCAGCGCCCCGGCATCGTGGGCCAGCGCGGCGACGCGCGGATCAGGGGTGACGACGAGCGGCGTCAGGCCCGCCTGCACCACGGCGGCCAGGACGTCGACGAGCATCGCGACCACGAGTTCGGCCCGATCGTCAGCGGTGCCGCCCAGGCGCGACTTCGCCTCCGGCAACCGTTTGACCGCCAACACCACACCCCACGCCACCGGTCAATCATGGCAGGCAGCCGGTACCGCGGGACTAGCCTGGGGGTGGTGTGCGAGGAGAAGGGCAGGGAACCGGGATGGCGAAAGCCGCGAGCCAGGTGATCGAGTTCACCGGGTCGGTGGTGCGGGTGGCCGGCCGGCTGATCATCCGGCTGCCGCAGGAGGCGAGTGTCGGGCTGCCCTCGCGGGGACAAGTCGCGGCGGCGGTCACGGTCGGTGGCCAGACGGCCGTCACCGTCGTCGAGCCGGATGGCCGTCGCGGCCACTGGCTGGCGCTCGATGGATCCTCGTTGACCGAGGGGGCCGCGGTGGCCGTGCGCATCGAGCCGGGCACATCCTGGCCCGAGCCGATTCAGCCGGACGACTTCGCCGTCGCTCTCACCGCGGCACCCGATATCGGCGGACTCTGGGATGCGATCACCCCGATGGCTCGGTGGGAGTGGGTGCGGTGGATCGGCGCCACCAAGAATCCCGATACGCGGCAGCGTCGCATCGAGGTGGCGATCGACAAATTGCGCGCGGGCAAGCGGCGCCCGTGCTGCTTCGATCTGTCCTCGTGCACGGATCCAGAATTGGCCCGCAGCGGGAAGCTCATCGAGGCATGAGCGCCCGCCGAACCGGCTACGCTGGGCGGAAGACATAGCCGGGCAGCCCCAGAGGCTGGGGCGAAAGGGGACGGGCGTGCAAGCCGTTGTTATGGGAGCGGGTTCGTGGGGTACGACGGTGGCGAAAGTGCTCGTCGATGCGGGCACGCCGACGCGGATCTGGGCCCGGCGCCCGGCGCTGGCCGAGGCCATCAATACCGCGCACGAGAACCCCGACTACCTTGCCGGGATCATTCTGCCGGCGGCCCTGCACGCGGTGAGCGATGTGGCCGAGGCGCTCGATGGAGCTGACGTCGTCGTCCTCGGAGTGCCGTCCCAATCGCTGCGCGCGAACCTGGAGGCGTGGAAGCCGCATCTCACCGATGACATGACTTTCGTGTCGCTGGCCAAAGGGGTCGAGACCTCGACGGTGATGCGCATGTCGGAGGTGATCGCCGATGTCACCGGCGCCCCGCCGGAGCGGATCGCGGTGCTGTCGGGTCCGAACCTGGCCAAAGAGGTCGCCGTCGGCCAACCGGCCGCCACCGTCATCGGGTGCGCCGACGAGCGGCGGGCCGTCGACTTGCAGGAAGCGTTCTCCACGAACTATTTCCGGCCGTATACGAACACCGATGTGATCGGTTGCGAGCTCGGCGGAGCCGTCAAGAACGTGATCGCCCTCGCCTGCGGCATGGCTGCGGGCGTCGGGCTCGGGCAGAACACCCTGGCCACCATCATCACCAGGGGACTTGCCGAGACCATCCGATTGGGCGTCGCGGCCGGTGCCGACGCCCAGACGCTAGCGGGCCTGGCCGGTGTCGGCGACCTCGTCGCGACCTGTGCGTCGCCGCTGTCGCGCAACCGCACCTTCGGGTTCGCCCTCGGGGAGGGGAAGACTCTTGAGGAGGCGCAGGCGGCGACCAACGGCCAAGTCGCCGAGGGCGTGAAGTCGTGTTCCTCGGTGCGCGCGCTGGCCGAGCAGTATGGCGTCGACGTGCCGCTGACCGACGCCGTCCACCAGGTGTGCCACGACGGGCTGAGCGTGCCGGAGGCGATAGCAATGCTGCTGGGCCGATCCCGCAAACCTGAGATCCGCTAGATCCCGCACGGTTTCGTCTTACCAGCGTCGATCGGCGCTGGTAAGACGAAACGGTGCTGCACTTAGCGCAGCTCTAGTGGTGCCCGCTCGAGGTGCTTGTCGATCAGCGCGGTAACCGTGCCGATCGGTGCCGAACCGGAGTTCAGCGGCAGCCACAGGGCGACGTAGGGCCGATGGTCGACGGCGACATAGGCGACGCCGGCATCGCGCTCATCGGTGATGAACCACTGCGCCGAGTCGACGACCTGCAAGCGCGACGAAGGTGCGAGGCCGGGCGGCCGTTCGACACCGCAGCGAAGTGCCACCGAGTCGCCGTTGCCCGCCCGCCATCGCGCCGCCGTGCCCGACACCGACTTGTGGCCGTAGTTGCCGAGTTGCTCGGGCAGTGCCGCCATGAACGGCGCGCAGGCCGCTTCGGTGCCCGGTTGCGCTGACATGGAGTCCAGGGGCGTCGTCGTCCCGTCGCGCAGCATGGCGAACGTGATGAAGCCGGCGATGATCATCACCGGCACGGCGATCAGGGTGGCGAGGAAGGCAGGCGACAGGTATCCGCGCTCGTCCCGGAACAGGGAGGCGCGCGAGGTGCTGCGGTCGGAGGATTCGTCTTCGGCGGACACGCGACCAGCGTAGCGGGCGGCGCGCGCCCGGGCGCATGACAGACTGGCGACCGTGGCACCATTCCGAACCGTTGGCGACATCGGCGAGCGGACGCTGCTGGCCGGGTTTGCCCGCGCCGCGGCCGCGAGCGGACCCGGGGTGCTGATCGGGCCGGGCGACGATGCCGCCGTCATCGAACCCGGGGCGACGGTACTCAGTGTGGACACCGCCGTGCAGGGACGGCACTTTCGCCTCGACTGGTCGGCACCCGAGCAGATCGGTGCGCGCGCCGTGATCGCCGCCGCCGCCGACATCGCCGCGATGGGTGGCACCACGACCGGGGTCCTGGTGTCGCTGGCGGCGCCGGCCGACTCCTCGGCCGAGGTCCTCATCGGGATCAATGCCGGAGTCGTGAACCGGGCGGCGGCGATCGGTGCGGCGGTGCTCGGCGGGGACCTCGTGGAAGCGTCCGAGATATCGGTGTCGATCACCGCGGTCGGCGTCCTTGACGCCGGTGGTCCGATACGGCTCGGCGGCGCGCGCGCCGGGGACGTGCTCGCGGTGAGTGGGCCGTTGGGCGCGTCCGCGGCCGGTCACGCTCTCCTGGCCGCCGGCGGTGTGGCGCCCGACGGTGATCCGCAGGGTCGGGCGGTTGTCGACGCGTTCCGCTGCCCGGCACCGGATTTGCAGCAGGGACCGGCCGCCGCGCGCGGGGGGGCCCACGGATTGACCGATATCTCCGATGGCCTGGTCGAGGAACTGGCGCTCATGGCCGCTGCGTCGGGGGTGGCCCTCGACGTCGATTCCGCGGCGATCCCCGTCACTGATGCGGTCGCCGCGGTCGCGCAGCGCCTCGGCGTCGATGTCCGCCGGTGGTCGCTCGGCGGTGGGGAGGACCACGAGTTGCTCGGGGCCTTCGGTGCTGCCGCGCAGGTGCCGCCAGGCTGGTGGGTGATCGGCGCCGTCGTCGGCAGCCGCGAAGAGGCGGTACACATCGATGGGGCACCGACCCGCCTCCACGGTTGGCGCAGCGTCTAGATTGCTCCCATGGCCATTTACGCACTGGGTGATCGTGAGCCGGCGCTTGCCGCCGACGCCTACGTTCACCCCGACGCGGTTGTCATCGGGAACGTCACTCTGGCCGGGGGAGTATCAGTCTGGCCGGGGGCGGTGCTGCGCGGCGACTACGGGAGCATCACCGTCGGGGAGATGACCAACATCCAGGACGGCACGATCATCCACTGCACCATGATTCACCCGACCGTGATCGGCGCGCGGTGCGTCGTCGGGCACAAGGCGCACATCGAGGGCGCGACAATCGGCGACGACGTCCTGGTCGCGTCGGGATCGGTGGTGCTCAACGGTGCGACGGTCCGATCCGGTGCGATCGTCGGCGCCGGTGCGGTGGTGCCGTTCGACTTCGAGGTCCCCGCCCGCCGGATGGCGCTGGGGGTACCGGCCCGGATCCGCGACGGGTACGAGGTGCCCACCGGGCACACCGAGGTCAACACGGCAATGTACTTCGAGAACAGCAAGTACTACCGCGACAATCTGCGGCGCGTCGACTGGGCCGATGACCGCTGACGCCAGGTCCGCCAAGCCGCTGTCCGAGCTACTCGCCCCCGACTGGGCGCAGGCCCTCGCGCCGGTCGCGCCTGTCATCGCCCAACTCGGCGACTTCCTGCGCGCCGAGGTCGCCGCGGGGCGCCGGTACCTGCCCGCCGGGGCACACGTGCTGCGCGCATTCACCCGGCCGATGGCCGACGTGCGCGTCCTCGTCGTCGGACAAGACCCGTATCCGACGCCCGGCCACGCGATGGGGTTGAGCTTTTCAGTCGCCCCCGACGTGGCCCCGATCCCGCGGTCGCTGGCCAACATCTACACCGAGTACTGCGATGACCTCGACTATCCTCGCCCCAGCACCGGCGACCTCACGCCCTGGGCCGATGCCGGGGTGCTGCTGCTCAACCGGGTGCTGACCGTCGGGGCGCAAGACAGTGGGTCGCATCGGGGCCGGGGCTGGGAGGCGGTCACCGAATGCGCCATCAAGGCGCTCGCCGGCCGTGCCGAGCCGCTCGTCGCGATCCTGTGGGGCCGGGACGCGCAGAAACTGCAGCAGTGGCTGCCGGGCATCCCGGTGATCGCCTCGGCGCACCCGTCGCCGCTGTCGGCCTCGCGCGGGTTCTTCGGTTCCCGGCCGTTCAGCCGGGCCAACGCCGCGCTGGCCGAACTGGGCGCCGCCCCGGTGGACTGGCGGCTCCCGTGAAGTCGATCTGGTCCTAACGCCAGTTCGGCGCGCGCTTCTGGACAAAGGCGTCGACACCCTCGATGCCCTCAGGCTGACCGGATAGTCGTGCGATGGAAGCCGCCTCAGCGGCCAGTTGGTCGGCCAGTGAGGCCGTCGGTGCGGCGCGGAGGAGGGCGGCCGTCGCCTGCAACGCACCCGACGGCCCAGCAGCCAGCTCGGCGGCGATCTCGCGGGCCCGGGCATCGACCTGCTCGTCGTCGACCAGTTCGGACACCAGCCCGAGTTCAAGGGCGTTCTGGGCCGAGAGGATCCGGTTGGTGAGGATGATCGCGCGTGCTCGGGCGGGTCCGACGACCCGTGGCAGGCTCCACGTCATCCCGCCGTCGGGGCTGAGCCCGATCCCGCTGTAGGCCGGACGCATCTTTGTCGACGGCCCGCCCACGACGACGTCGCCGATCAGGGTCAGGCTCATCCCGGCGCCGGCCGCCCAGCCCTTCGCCGCGATGACGACCGGGCGTCCGGCGGTATCGATCAGCGTGATCAGCCGGTGCAGCCGTTCGGCGAGGCCGCCGAGGTAGGCCGGCCGGTCGGCGGCGGCGGCGAAGGCGGCGACGTTGCCGCCGGCACAGAAGTTCTTCCCGGCCCCGACAAGCAGGATCACCCGCTCGTCGCGCGCACCCGAGTGCAGCTCGGTCAGCGCGACGATAGCCTCGTCGACGGCGTCGCCGTTCAGCGAGGTCCCGTTGGCGGGACTGGATATCGCAATGGTCAGCACACCGTCGGCGGCGGACACGTGGGGGGAGTCGGTCATGCCGATCAGGCTACCGGGCGACGACCACCCGACACCCGCCGATAGCGGCGACCCCCGCCGGGCCAGGCCCGGCGGGGGTCGCGCAACGCGTGGTGCAGCGGGATCAGACGGTGGTCTTACCGGCCTTCAGGCACGAGGTGCACACGTTCTTGCGCTTGCGGTTACCCGGCGCAACCTCGACTCGCACAGACTGGATGTTGGGGTTCCAGCGGCGGTTGGTGCGCCGGTGCGAGTGCGAAACCGACTTGCCGAAGCCGGGGCCCTTGCCGCAGATGTCGCAGACGGCAGCCATATCGAACACTCCCTCAATAGTTGGTATCACTTGCGTGGTCGGTAGATGCGTGATCTCCTCGGCCCGGTCATGGGCGCAGAACACAACCTGACAAGACTAGCCGCAGCATCGGGCGGCGGCCAAATCCGGTCCTGGGCTAGTCTCGTTCCAATGTCGGATACAGTGCCCACCACAGCGCAGCGCGGTGACCGTTCCCCACGGGTCAACCCGCAGCTGTTGCGCGACTGGGCACGGGCGTCGGCCGACGGACTCGTGGCCGTGCGCACCGAGATCAACGACCTCAACGTTTTCCCGATTCCCGACTCGGATACCGGCTCGAATATGGCGTTCACCATGGGCGCCGCCGCCGATGCCGCCGAGCAGGCCGAGCCGGGTGCCGATGTGGCCGCGGTGACCCGGGCGATGGCTGACGCCGCGGTCGGCAGTGCCCGCGGCAACTCCGGGATCATCCTGTCGCAGGTGCTCGTCGGAGTCGCCGACGCCGCGGTGGTCGCCGAGACGGAAAACGACCAATCCTTCGCGCAACTGTTCGCCGGCGGCCTCGCGCTGGGTTCGCTGGCCGCGGTCCGAGCCGTCAGCGATCCCCGGGAGGGGACGGTGCTCACGGTGCTGCGCCAGGCCGCCGCCGCCGCTCACGACAACTCCGAGGCCGCCCCGGCCGACCTGGCGCGCGCCGCCGCCGAAGCGGCCGCCGATGCCCTCGAGCACACCCCTGAGCAGCTCGCTGAGCTGGCGTATGCCGGGGTCGTCGACGCCGGTGGTCGGGGCATGCTGGTGCTGCTCGACGCGATGGTGCTGGTTTTGACCGGAGTCGCCAATCGGCGCCGCAACTACCGGGGGCTCCTGATCGAGGGGGCACTCCCGGCCCAGCGCGCCGACGAGGCGTGTGACGGCAGCAGCGACATGGACTTCGAGGTCATGTACCTGCTCGACGGGACCGCCGATGAGCGGATCGGCCGGCTGCGCGACTACCTGGCCGAGATCGGCGACGCCGTCGTCATCGTCGGTGACAGCAGTGAGGCCGGCGAACGCTTCTCCGTGCACGTGCACACCAACGATCCGGGGAAAGCGGTGGAGGCCGGCGCCGTGTGCGGGGCGATCAGCGATGTGCGGATCTCCTGCTTCGCGCTCGATGCGCTCCGCCTGGCGGGTCCTGACGAGCCGCTGCCAAGGCACAAGCGCGCCGTCGTCGTCATCGCGAAGGGACACGGGGCCCGGGACTTGTTTGCCGAGGCGGGGGCCGCGGTGGTCAGCGCCGACGACGGACTGTCGGCCGAGGCGGTGGCGCAGGCGATCCGCGACACCGATGCCGCGCACGTGGTGGTGATGGCCAACGGCGAATTGGCGTCGCAGGAACTCGTGTCGGTGGCGGCGGGTGCGCGCTCGACCCAGCGAACCGTCGTATTCATCCCGACCCTCTCGATGGTCCAGTGCCTGTCCGCGCTGGCGGTGCACGATCCCGGCGAAGAGGCCGACGTGGACGCCTACGCCATGGCGGAGGCGGCGGCCGGCACCCGGTGGGGTTCGGTGCGCCGGGTCACCGGTCAGTTGATGACGCTGGCCGGCACGAGTGAGCCCGGCGACATGCTCGGCTATATCGGTTCCGACGCACTGGTCATCGGGCATGATCCGTTGGCTGCGACGACTGCGCTGCTCGACCTGATGCTGGCCACCGGCGGCGAGTTGATCACCATTCTGGGCGGGGCGTTGCTCGACGATCAGCCCGAGGTCATCGTCGGCGTGCAGGACCACGTCCGGCGCGTGTACCCGGGAATCGAGTTGACCGTGTACCCGTGCGGACAGGCAGACTCGGTGCTGCAGGTGGGCGTTGAGTGATCCGGTGAACCCGGCACCCGTGGTCCCGGCATCGGCGCTGGCCGACGTCGTCGACGCGGACACCGCCGCCAAGCTCGCCGGTCTGGGCCTGACCACGGTCGGGCAGTTGCTCTTCTACACGCCGCGCCGTTACGCCCAAGCCGGGGTCGTCGCCACCGACGAGCTTCCCGAGGCCGGTGACTGGATCACCATCGTCGGGCGGATCACCAAGGCCGACCTGATCCGTATGAAGCGGCGCAACGGACAGTTCCTCAAAGTCCACGTCGACGACGACGTGCGCGTCTATGAGGCGAGCTTCTTCAACCCGCGCTTCATCAAGTCCAAATTGCGCCCGGGGGCGCGGGTCATGATGGCCGGAAAAGTGGGCCTCTACCAGGGGCGGGTGCAGTTGTCGCACCCGGAGTGGGCGGTGTTGCCCGACGGCACCGATCCTGATGTCGCGGCGGTCGGCAACGCGATGATGAGCGAGCTCTACGCCGTCGAGCATGAGTCACGGGAGGCCAATGGCGACGAGCCCGGTCTGGACGATGCGTTCGAGCGGGCGATCCTGCCCATCTATCCGGCGACGAAGGATGTGCAGACCTGGGTGATCTGGCGCGTGATCCGCAACGTCCTGGGCCGGCTTGCTCCGTCGGCCGACGCGTTGACGTCGGAGCAGCGCTCCCAGCGCGGGTTGCGCACCACCGAGGAATCGTTGCGGGCGATCCATCTGCCCGACGACCTCGGCGAGATTGACGCCGCGCGCGAACGGCTGCGCTTCGACGAGGCGTACGCGATGCAGCTCATCCTCGCGCAGCGGGCCCGCCTCGGCCGTGCCGAGACTGCACGTCCCTGCCCGCGGGTGCCCGGCGGGTTGGAGGATGCGCTGCGTGCGCGGCTGCCGTTCACGCTGACCGCGGGGCAGGAGTCGGTCCTCGCCGAGATCGACGGCGAGCTCGACCGCACCGTCCCGATGAGCCGGCTGCTGCAGGGCGAGGTGGGATCGGGCAAGACGTTGGTCGCCCTGCTGGCGATGCTGAGGGTCGTCGACAACGGGCAGCAGTGCGCGCTGCTCGCGCCGACCGAGGTCCTTGCCGCACAGCACAACCGAACGATCCGGACCATGCTCGGCGATCTCGGCATCGGTGGGGAACTGGGGGCGGCGGAGAACGCGACGACGATCACTCTCGTCACCGGTTCGCAGCGCACCGCAGAGAAGCGCCAGAGCCTGCTCGACGTGGTCACCGGGACATCGGGCATCGTCATCGGCACCCATGCCCTGCTACAGGAGAAAGTCGAGTTCTTCGATCTGGGGTTCATCGTCGTCGACGAGCAGCACCGCTTCGGCGTCGAACAGCGCGATGTGCTGCGGGCCAAGGCGGCCGGCGGACGGGTGCCGCATCATCTGGTGATGACCGCGACCCCCATTCCGCGCACGGTCGCCATGACGGTGTTCGGCGACCTGGAGACCTCGGTGCTTGCCGAGTTGCCGAAAGGCAGACAGCAGATCAGCACGTCGGTCGTGCCGATAGGCCGGCCCGCATGGGTGGACCGGGTGTGGGCGCGGGCGGGTGAGGAAGCCGCCAACGGGCGGCAGGTCTACGTCGTTTGTTCCCGCATTGGTGCTGAATTCAGTGAGAAGGAGCCGGCGATGGAGGCACCCGGCAACCGGCGCGAGGCGATCGCGCTGGTCGACCTCGCCGATGACGTGGCCGCGCGGCTGCCGCAGTGCCGTGTCGACATGTTGCACGGCCGGATGCCTTCGGACGAGAAGGCGGCGGTGATGGACGCATTCACCGCCGGTGAACTCGACGTTCTGGTGTCGACGACGGTCATCGAGGTCGGCGTCGATGTGCCCAATGCGACGGTGATGATCATTGTGGACGCCGACCGGTTCGGCATCTCCCAGTTGCACCAGTTGCGCGGGCGGGTGGGTCGGGGCGGGCTGCCCGGCCTGTGTCTTCTGGTCACGGCCGTACCGGAGGGCTCCGCGGCGTTCCGCCGGTTGTCGGCGGTGGCCGCCACGACCGATGGGTTCGAGTTGGCCCGCCTCGACCTGGCCGAGCGCCGGGAGGGCGATGTCCTGGGTGCACTGCAGTCGGGGGGATCGTCGTCGCTGCGCTTCCTCTCGTTATTGTCCGATGCCGACGTCATCGCCGATGCCCGTGGCCTCGCTCGGTCGGTCGTCGACGACGACTTCGTCCTCGGCGACCACCCGGGCGCCGCGACGATCATCGATGCGGTCGTCGGCTCCCGTGCGGACTTCCTCGACAAGTCCTGATACCCGCCCGTGGGTTGTCGGGGAACCGGGCGCCGCCCGCGCGCGTCTAAGTCCACATGGGGGAGATGTTCTCGCGACGCGTCTGGGCGCTGCTGATCGGCGCCACCGCGCTCGCCGTGTTCGCGGCCGGGTCGATGGCGATGGACCAGCGGCGCGATCCGCCGGCCTCGGCGCGCGGGTGGCTGGCCGAGTTGCAGCGCATTCCACGGGTGGCGGCGCGGCTCCCGCACCGGCCGGACTACCGGCGCTCCGCATTCGGCGCGGCCTGGGCCGACGCGACGGATGTGTTCGGCGGCAACAATGCCTGCGACACCCGGAACGACATCCTGCGGCGCGACCTGGACGAGGCGGTGACCGCACCCGGCCCGCGGTGTGCCGCGACGGTGACGGCCGGCCGATTGCGCAGTCCGTACAGCGGTCGGGTGCTGGTGTTCCGGCGCAGCCGTGCCACCGCGGTGCAGATCGATCACATCGTGCCGCTGTCTTACGCCTGGGACATGGGAGCGCACGGGTGGTCGTCGACGGCCCGGCTGCGCCTTGCCAATGACCCGGCCAACCTGGTTGCGGTCGACGAGAAGTCGAATCAGGACAAGAGCGACCTCGAGCCGGCCCGCTGGATGCCCCCGGCCCGCCAGTTTCACTGCCAATACGCCAAGCAGTTTGTGGCGGTGCTCGCGTCCTATCCGATACTGCTCGACGAACCGTCGGCGCGCGTGCTGGACGGCGCGTTGCGCGGCTGCCGGTAGCCGCCGAGTGGGCACCTCAACCCCGCCGTGTGGGCACCTCAACCCCGCCGTGTGGGCACCTCAACCCCGCCGAGTGGGCACCTCAACCCCGCCGAGTGGGCACCTCAACCCCGTCGAGTGGGCACCTCAACCACGCCGGAGAAAGCCGTCGGCCACACCGGCGCTAACCTGGATCAAAGACATGTCTGGTTCAACGACATGTGGAGTCCAAACCCGAGCGAAGGAACGTGATGAGCGCACCCACCCGCGACCCCGGTACCGCGGCGCCGGCAGACGCGGTGGCCGTCGAGGTCACTGCGCTGGCCACTACCGCGAAGGCGGCGTCGCGGACCCTGGCCGCGCTGTCGACCGCCGAGAAGAACACGGTCCTGAACGCCGCGGCCGCGGCGATAGAGGCCGCCACCGAGACAATCGTCGCCGCCAACGGCTCGGATATCGCCCGCGCCGAAGCCGCGGGGACCGAGACCAGTCTGCTCGATCGCCTGCGTCTCACCCCGACGCGCGTCGCCGGCATCGCCGATGGGCTGCGGCAGGTCGCGGCGCTGCCTGACCCCATCGGAGAGGTGCTGGCGGGGAAGACCCTGCCCAACGGGTTGACGCTGCGTCAGATCCGGGTGCCGCTGGGCGTCGTCGGCATCGTGTACGAGGCGCGACCCAACGTCACCGTGGATGCGTTCGGGATCGGATTCAAGTCGGGCAACGCGGTCCTGCTCCGCGGATCGAGTTCCGCCGCCGATTCCAACGCTGCGCTGGTCGCGGTGCTGCGCGAGGTGCTCGGGGCGCACGGGATCAGTCCGGGCGCAGTTGCGCTTCTGCCCGCCCACGACCGGGCCAGTGTCACGGCACTGATCCAGGCACGTGGCCTCGTCGACGTGGTCATCCCGCGCGGCGGTGCCGGTTTGATCAGTGCGGTGGTCGCCAACGCGACCGTTCCGACGATCGAGACTGGGACGGGTAACTGTCACGTCTACGTCCACCGGGCGGCCGACCTGGACATGGCCCAGGCGGTCGTCATCAACGCCAAGACCAGGCGGCCGAGCGTCTGCAACACCGCGGAGACGGTGCTGATTGACGACGCGATCGCCGACGTCGCGCTTCCGCGCCTCGTGGCGGCGTTGCAGGAATCCGGTGTCACCATCCACGGCGACGAGGAGGGGATGGAAGCGGCCACCGAGAAGGACTGGAGTGAGGAGTACCTGTCGCTGGACATCGCGGTGCGCCGCGTTGCGGGGCTTGATGAGGCGATCGAACACATCGGGCGCTACGGCACCGGACACACCGAGGCCATCATCACCGCCGACCTTGCTGCCGCCAACGAATTCGCCAGGCGGGTCGACGCCGCGGCGGTCATCGTCAACGCTTCCACCGCGTTCACCGACGGTGAGCAGTTCGGCTTCGGCGCCGAGATCGGGATTTCGACCCAGAAGTTGCATGCCCGCGGCCCGATGGGCCTGCCGGAACTGACCTCGTCCAAGTGGGTCGTCTGGGGCGACGGCCAGATTCGGCCCGTCTGATGACGCGTGACACCAGGCCGGCGGCGTCCGCGGAGTCGACGATCGTGCCCGCATTCGGCTCCGTCGACGACGTTGCGCAGCGGCTGACCGCCACCGGATACCTCCCCGACGCGGCGACCACGACGGCGACCTATCTCGCCGACCGACTCGGAAAGCCGCTGCTCGTCGAAGGTCCCGCCGGCGTTGGCAAGACTGAGTTGGCCAAGGCGATCGCCGCGGCCACCGGGGCCGATCTGGTCCGGCTCCAATGCTACGAGGGTCTTGACGAGGCCCGCGCGCTGTACGAGTGGAACCACGCGAAGCAGATCCTGCACATCCAGTCGACCGGTGCCCGCGACTGGGCCGATACCAAGACCGACATCTTCTCTGCCGAGTTCCTGCTCCCACGGCCGTTGCTGAAGGCGATCTCGCGGACCGAGCCGACCGTGCTGCTCATCGACGAGGTGGACAAGGCCGAAGTCGACATGGAGGGGCTGTTGTTGGAGGTGCTGTCCGATTTCGCCGTGTCGATCCCGGAGATGGGCACCGTTCGCGCGGCGCAGCGACCGATCGTGATCCTCACCTCCAACGCGGCCCGCGAACTGTCCGAAGCGCTCAAACGCCGCTGCCTGTACCTGTACATCGACTTTCCCGACGCCGCGCGGGAAAAGGAGATCCTCGCCAGCCGGGTGCCGGACCTGCCCGAAGTGCTCGCCGCCGAGGTGGTCCGGATCATCGGGGCGCTGCGCGGGCTCGATATCCGTAAGAAGCCGTCGGTCTCGGAAACCATCGACTGGGGCAACACCCTGCTCGCCCTGGCCGCCGGCGCCCCCGCGGGCAGCCCGGAGGCAAAGCTCGCCAACGGCCGGATCGACGACTCGCTGATCGCGCGAACCCTCGGCGTGGTTCTCAAGCACCGGCCCGACCTGGCGACCGCGCGTAAAGAACTCAAGCTGAACCAAGACTGATGTCGGGGCGAGCGGAGTTCGCGGAGCGACCGGAGGTGTCGCCGGTGCCCCTCCTCGACCACCTGGTGGCGTTCATCGATGAGTTGCGGCGACGTGGTATCGACATCGGCCCGGCCGCTCTACTCGATGCGGGCCAGGCGGTGGGCGTCCTCGACCTGCTGGACCGCGCGTCGCTCCGCGAAGGCCTGGCTGCCACTCTGCTGTCCACCCACATGCACCGCGACATGTTCGACCGCGCCTTCGACCTGTGGTTCCCGTTGGGCACCGGGGCGCGCACCACGGCGACCGAGATTCCGCGCGACGCCGACGGAAACGTCGACATCGAGGCATTTCGGGATATGGTCGCCGAGGTGATGGCCGACGATGCGGCGGGTACCGACGGCCGTCAGGGCGAGTTGATCGCCATGATCGTCGACGAGTTCGGTCGCTATGAGGGGGCGCGGGGCGAGGCGTTCTCGGCCTACCAGGCGACGTCGACGATCAACCCGCAAACGTTGATCGCCGCCATCGCGGCCGCGATGGCGCGCGGTGCGGTTGATGACGAGTCGGGTGCACGGGCGGGGACCCAGCCCCGCTACCGGCGGGCAGCGGCGGACCGCGCGGCGCAGTTGCGCGCGGGAATCGAGGCCGAGACACAACGGCGGATGGCCGGCCGGCACGGGCGGGACCGCGTCGCCGAGTACGCGGTGCCCAAGTTGCCCGAGCAGATGAGCTTCCTGCATTCGGGCCCGCGCGATCTGGCGCAGATCCGGCGCACCGTGCAACCGCTGGCCCGGTTGCTCGCGGCCCGGTTGGAGATTCGTCGCCGGCGGGCGCGGCACGGCCCAGTCGACGTGCGGCGCACGTTGCGGGCCTCGATGTCGACCGGGGGCGTCCCGATCAAGCTGACCCACCGGCGCCCGCGCCCCGGCCGTCCCGAACTGGTGGTCGTCTGCGACGTCTCCGGCTCGGTATCGGGCTTCTCGCAGTTCACGCTCCAACTCGTCTACGCCCTGCGTCAACAGTTCTCGAAGGTGCGGGTGTTCGCCTTCGTCGACACCGTCGACGAGGTGACCGACTTCTTCGATCGCGGCCAGGCCGACGAGACTTTCGGGGAGGTCATGCACGAGATGATCACCACGGCCCGGATCGCGACCCGCGACGGCCACTCCGACTACGGGCACATGCTCAACGGGTTCGCCCGCGACTATCTCGACTCGCTGACCCACCGGGGTGCGCTGCTGATCCTTGGCGATGCGCGCAACAACTACCACTGGACGGAGACCGAATCGCTGCTCGCCTTGACCGAGCGGGTGCGGCACGCCTATTGGCTCAATCCGGAGCGACGCGAGGATTGGGGCAGCGGCGACTCGGACGCCGACGTTTATGCCGAGGTGATCGACATGTACGAATGCCGCAATGCCGAACAGTTGGCCAAGGTTATCGGCGATCTATTGCCGGTGTGAGCGTAAGCTTTGGCGCCATGTCGACAGATGCCCGGGCCATGACGCGCCGCCGCCGGGTGGGGGTCATGGGCGGGACCTTCGATCCGATCCACAACGGGCACCTCGTCGCCGGTAGTGAGGTGGCCCACCGGTTTGGGCTCGACGAGGTGATCTTCGTTCCGACCGGCCGGCCGTGGCAGAAGACCGGCGGTGGGCAGCTGGGGGCGGGACAGGTCTCGGCGCGCGACGTGAGTCCGGCGGAGGACCGTTACCTGATGACCGTCATCGCCACCGCGTCGAACCCGCAGTTCTCCGTCAGTCGCGTCGACATCGACCGCGAGGGCAACACCTTCACGGTGGACACCTTGCGCGACCTGCGCCGCCTGCTTCCCGACGCGGAGTTGTACTTCATCACCGGTGCCGATGCGCTGGAGTCGATCCTGTCCTGGCAGGACTTCGACGAGATGCTCGCTCTGGCCCGCTTCGTCGGTGTCAGCCGCCCCGGCTATGAACTGTCTGCCACCCATCTCGCCAAGCATCTGCGCGAATTGCCGCCGGACACGCTGCAGATGCTGGAAATTCCGGCACTGGCGATTTCGTCGACGGAGTGCCGTGCTCGTGCGGCGGCGGCCCGGCCGGTGTGGTACCTGGTCCCCGACGGGGTGGTGCAATACATCGCCAAGCGAGGGCTGTACCGTCGGTGGCCGCATCCGGGGCCCAGTGTTTCGGCGCCGGGATAACGCTCGAACGCGGGCGAATTATTGTCGCGCCGCACCACCGCGCGACGCGGTCGCTAAAGTGTTCCGCAGTCTGCCGGACCCGTCGTATCTCCGACCCCACCGGCACCGAGTCGAAGGATTGCCCCTGTGACTACGACCGCTCCCGTACCGACCGGCCCGCACGCCGTGACCGTCGACACTGACGAGGGGTACCAGCGCGGACTCACCACGCGCACCGTCCAGATGATCGCCATCGGCGGTGCCATCGGTACCGGACTCTTCTACGGGTCGGGTGCCGCCATCGAAATGGCCGGCCCGGCACTCCTGGTCGCCTACGGGGTGGCCGGTCTCGCAGTGTTCTTCATGATGCGCGCGCTCGGCGAGCTGCTGCTGTACCGGCCGGTCGCCGGCGGCATCTCGGAGTACGCCGACGAGTTCCTCGGCCGTTTTGCCGGGTTCAGTCAGGGCTGGACCTACTGGGCGGTGTGGGTGACCACGTGTATGGCTGAGATCACCGTCGCCGGCAAGTACGTCAACTACTGGTGGCCGGTGATCCCGGTCTGGTTGACGGCGCTGGTCTCGCTGGGCGTCCTGTTCTGCGCCAATCTGATTTCCGTCGGCGTGTTCGGTCGCGCCGAATTCTGGTTCTCCAGCATCAAGATCGTGACCATCTTCGGCATGATCATCATCGGCCTGGGCATTCTCCTGCCGATCGCCGGGTTCGGGCCCGAGCACGGCCCCTCGGTGGCCAACCTGTGGAACGACGGGGGATTCTTCCCGACGGGGCACTGGAACGCGTTGCTCGTGCTGCAGATCGTCATGTTCGCCTACGTGGGCGTGGAACTGGTCGGCGTCACCGCCGGGGAGGCGCAGAACCCCAGGGTCACGCTGCGCAGGGCGATCAATTCGGTGCCGTTCCGGATCGGGATCTTCTATCTCGGCGCGCTGATGGTCATCCTGTGCGTGAAGGGGTGGCGCAACTTTCACGAGGGGACCAGTCCGTTCGTGCAGGTTTTCGAAGATGTCGGGATGCCGGGTGCGGCCGGGATCATCAACTTCGTCCTGTTGACCGCGGCACTGTCATCGTGCAACTCCGGCATCTACTCGACGGGGCGCATGCTGCGGTCGCTGTCGATGCGCGGTGACGCCCCGCACCAGTTATCGGGCCTGTCTTCGCGCCACGTGCCGATCACCGGGATCGTGTTGTCGGCGGCGGTGATGATCATCGGCGTGGTGATCAACGTGATCGACACCAGCCGCGCCTTCCTCTGGATCACCTCCGTGTCGACCGTCGGCATCCTCGTCGTGTGGTCGACGATCATCGTCTGCCACCTCGTCTACCGAAACCGCATCAAGCAGGGGTTGCTGCCGCCCACCGACTACACGGTGCCCGGCGCACCCGTCACGTCCTATCTCACGCTGGCCTTCTTTGTCGGGGTGCTGATCCTGCTCGGGTTCACCAGTTCGGGTCGCACCGCACTGGCGGTTGGCGCGGTCTGGTTCCTGCTCGTCATCCTCGGGTACCAGCTGTGGCGCGCGCTGCAGAAGTCGACTGGCGACGGGGACCCGGCCGGTGGTGACCCCCTTAGTGATGCAGATGCCGGCATCACGGTGGGGACTGCGGTCACGGTGGGGACTGCGGTCGCGGTGGGGACGGGTGCGGTGAACGTCACGCGCTCGCCATCGCCGTCGTCGGCGATCACCGAGCAGATCCCGGTGGTCGACGCGGCGTCGTCGGCGGTCACCGAGCAGATCCCGGTGGTCGACGTGGCGCGGGTGGCGCCCGTCGCACCCGCGCCGACGGAACCGCGCCTCACCCGCGAAGAAGCGGGTCCCGCCCCCAAGGATGTTTTCGGCTGGGCCATCCTGTCCTGTGCCCTGTTCCTGCCGATCGGTTTGTTCGCCGTCGTCAAGGCGGCATCGGTGAGGCCGCAGTGGGCGTCGGGGGAGTATTCGCTGGCGCGCCGGTCGGCGGCGACGGCCCAGACTGCGGCGATCGCCGCCTGCGTCGCCGGGGTCGTGGTGATCGCCGCAGTGCTGGGCTGGCTCGTCATCAGTACCCGGTAGCCGTGACCATCGCTTCGGCGTGAGACGCTGTACCACATGACCGCTGCACCCGAATCGGTGGAAGTGGCGCGCATCGCCGGCGCCGCCGCCGCCGACAAACTCGCCACCGACGTCGTCGCCATCGACGTTTCCGAGCAACTAGTCATCACCGATGTCTTTGTGATCGCCTCGGCCGACAACGAGCGGCAGGTGAACGCAATCGTCGACGAGGTCGAGGATGCGATGCGCGCGGCGGGCCACAAGCCCGCGAGACGCGAGGGGGCTCGTGAAGGGCGGTGGGCGCTACTCGACTACACCGATGTCGTGGTCCACATCCTCCATGCCGACGAGCGTGAGTTCTACGCGCTCGAACGGTTGTGGAAGGACTGTCCGGTTATCGACCTCGAACTCGGCGACACCGCACCGGAGGCGCATACCCCGTGATCACGGGTCCCGACTCCCGCGACACCAGCGTTGAACGCCTCACCCCGGTCGTCCGCCGGCTACTGCTCTGGCGCCACGGTGAGACGTACTACAACGCGGCCAGCCGGATGCAGGGTCAGCTCGACACCGACCTGTCTGAGCGGGGGGAGCGCCAAGCGGTGGCCGCCGCGGCCGCGCTCGCTCAGCGCGACCCGCTGGCAATCCGGTCGTCCGATCTTCGGCGCGCCGCGCAGACCGCCGATCAGCTCGGACTCCGCACGGGACTGACGGTCACGCGTGATTCCCGCCTGCGTGAGACCGACCTCGGACAGTGGCAGGGGATGACCCACACCGAAGTCGACGACCGGGCGCCGAACGCCCGGCGCATCTGGCGCGACGACGCGACGTGGTCGCCGCCGGAGGGGGAGTCGCGCGTGCAGGTCGCCGCCCGGATCACCCCCGTCGTCGACGACCTGCTGGCCGCGTTGCCGGAGTGGGGCAGCGGCAGCCGGCCGGAGGCGCCGGTCGTGCTGGTCGCCCACGGCGGCTGCATCGCGGCGCTGACGGCCGCGCTGCTCGGGTTGCCCGTCGCGAACTGGCCGGTGTTGGGCGGGCTCGCCAATGCCTGCTGGGTGCAGTTGTCCGGGCACCAATTGGGGCCGGTGGGCAGTGCCCCCACGTGGCGGCTCGATGTCTGGAACAGCGGAGTCGACGAATCGTGACCGAGGCGGACGGGGCCCCGTCGATCCTGGTGCTCTCCGATTCGCTCGCCTACTACGGCCCCCGGGGCGGTCTGGCGGCCGACGACGAGCGCATCTGGCCCAACATCGTTGGACAGCAGGTGGGCCGGCGCGTCGAGCTCTTCGGCCGGATCGGCTGGACCAGTCGCGATGTCTGGTGGGCGATCACCCAGGATCCGCGGATCTGGGCGGCGCTGCCGCATGCCGACGTCGTCGTTCTCGCGTACGGCGGGATGGACAGCCTGCCGTCGCCGTTGCCGACGGCGCTGCGCGAACAGATCCGCTATCTGCGGCCCGCCAGGCTGCGGGCGGTGGTCCGCGAGGCGTACGCGTGGGTGCAGCCGCGGGCGGCACTGCTGGGGTGGCCGCTGGCACTGCCGCCGCGCATCACCGTCGAGTACGTGGCGAAGGTGCGCGACGCGCTGGTCCAGCTGCGCCCTGATCTGCCGATTGTGGCGTGCCTGCCGCCCACCCATGCCAGTCCGTACTACGGCAAGGTGCACCGCGGCCGGATTCCGGCGACGACGGCGATGCGCGACTGGGCCGCGGCGCACGGCGTGGCCACGGTGGACTTCTATCCGGCGACCCTCGATGAGTTCACCAACCATTCGCAGGACATGAACCCCGACGGAATCCACTGGGGGTTCCGCTGCCACGCCAGAATCGCCGAGGTGGTGGTCCCTGCTGTGCGAACCGCGCTCGACCGCGGGGCAACAGAACGCCACGGCACCGGCTAACGTAGACCCGTGCCCGTTGTCGTCGTCACCGATTCGTCGTGCTGCCTGCCGTCCGAGATCGTCGAGCACTATGGGATCGGACAGGTGCCGCTGCACGTCGCGTTCGACGGGACCGACTTTCGGGAGAACATCGACGAGATCCCGCCGAGCCTCGTCGCGACGCCGGGTGTGACGACTGCGGGGGCCACGCCGGCCGACTTGGAGGCGGCATTCGCCAAGGCGCTCACCGAGTCCAAGGGCGACGGGGTGGTCGCGGTGCACATGTCGCGCAAGCTCTCGAGCACCTGGAGTGCGGCCCGGGTCGTCGCCGACAGGTATGACGGCGCGGTCCGGGTCGTGGATTCCCGCTCGGTCGGCCTTGCTGTGGGATTCACGGTGCTCGCCGCGGCGCAGGCGGCGGCCAGGGGTGCGGACCGGGATGGCGTGTACGAGGCCGCAGTCCGCGAGGCGGCGACCATCGAGGCGATGATCTGCGTCTCGGACCTCGACCACCTGCGGGCCAGCGGCCGGATCAGCGCGGCGAGCCGGATGCTGGGTTCGGCGCTGTCGATCAAACCGATCCTGCATCTTGTCGACGGTTCGCTCGCGCTGCGTGAGCGGCACCGCACCTTTTCCAAGTCGATCGCGAAGATGGTCGACGCCGCTTGTGAGATCGCCGGTGCGCGGCCGGTGTCGATCGGGGTCCAGCACAGCGACGCCCCGGAAGCCGCCGAGCAGGTGATGGCGGAGTTGCTGTCGCGCATCCCCGACGTGGTTACGGCGATGACGACTCCGCTGAGCCCGGTGCTGACCGTGCACGTGGGCACCGGCGCGGTGGGGGTGACGGTCGGTTCGACCCTCACCCCGATCGACTAGCTCCTGCCGAGCGCCGCTTTTCGCTGCTGGCAGCGATTCGACGTCGAGTGGCCGGGCGTCCGACTGAATGGGGACGGCGCTATCCACAGTTCTGCGCGTTCCACAGTGGACCGCTGACCCGGTGTTCGCGACGGACAGTGGCTCAACGCTCCGGCCTACCGTTTTCGCATGGGGAGAGTGCGATCAATGGAGCCGGCGGTGGTGCGGCAGCGGCTGGCGCGGTTGGCCGCCGGCCCGGCGCCGGTGGACGAGCGATCGGCCGCGCCCATCGAGCCCCCCGGCATGGCGACGCCGCGCTGGTTGGACCCCACCGGCTGGGACACCGGCCGCCCGGGCGCGGACGAGGATCTCGCGCCTGCGGCAGGGTTCTCCCTGGCCGATCTCGCTGCCGACGACTTCGCTGCCGACGACGAACGACAAAACGATAGGGCAGGGCACTGGCTGCGTCCGTTGCCCCCTGCCGCGGTCGCACTGGTGGCGGTCGGCGTCCTCGCGACGCTGATCGCCGCCTACCTGGCGCTGCGTGCCCCGGCGACGACGGTCCCCGTCGTCGACTTCCCGGCCTCGGCGGGGCCGACGGCGTCGCGAGCGCCCGGTCCGCCGGGCTCGCCGGTGCCATCGAGTGTGGCCACCGCTGCGCCCGCCCGGATTGTCATCAGCGTCGTCGGCCTCGTGCGGCGGCCGGGCCTGGTCCGGCTGGCGCCGCAGTCGAGGGTGGCCGATGCCCTGGCCGCCGCGGGTGGAGCCAAACCGGGTGCCGACCTGTTGTCGCTGAACCTCGCCCGGCCGTTGCGCGACGGCGACCAGGTCGTCGTCGGCCTCGCGGATGCGCCCGGCCGCGCCGGACTGCGCAGCACCGTGATCGGGATTGACGGCAACTCCTCGGGTCCTCCGCCGGTCGCCGGCCCGGGGTCGCCCACCGATGGCGGCCCGGGGTCGGGCGGCAAGGTGGACCTGAACACGGCGACGCTCGAGCAACTCGATGCGCTCCCCGGGGTCGGTCCGGTGACCGCGACGGCGATAGTCGAGTGGCGTTCGACGCATGGCGCGTTCGCGTCGGTGGACCAACTCGCCGAAGTCGATGGGATCGGCCCGGCACGGCTGCAGCGGTTGCGCGCGCTGGTGACCGTCGCCGGAGGGTGACCGATGCCCGCCCTGGATCTGCGCCTGGCGATTCCGGCCCTGGGGTGCTGGTCGATCACCGGTGTCGGGCTGCTGTGCCCACGCGGCGTGCTGGTTGCCGTCGTCCTGACGATGATGGTCCTGTCCCTGGCCGGTGCCCTGGCCGGTGCCATGGTCGGCGGTGTCGCCGGGATAGGTGCACCCGTGGTGCTGGCGACCACCGGCCTCACTTTCGGGGTCGGTGTGGCACTGCTCATCCGTGCCGATCGGGTCGACGCCCACCCGCTGCGGCAACTCGACGGCGGGACCGCAGCCGTCGTGCTCAGGGCGACGGAGGATCCGCGGGTGAGTACGGCCAATCCCGATGTGGTCTGGCTCCGGGCACAGGTGCACTCCGTCGACGACCGGCCGGTGCCCGCGGCGAGTGTGATTGTGTTTGCGCCCCGCCAAGGCGGCGACCAGGCCCGGTGGCTCGACCTGGGCGTCGGACAGCCGGTGCGCGCACTCGTTGTCGTGCGCGTTCCCGACGGCCGTGGGCTGGTGGTGGCCCGGCTGACTGCGCGCGGCCCACCGGCCGTCGTCGGTGCCGCGCCGGCCTACCTGCGCGTGTCCGAGTCGGTGCGCGTGCGGTTCCGCGAGGTGTGCGCGCACACTGTCGGCCACCGTGAGGCGGGCCTCTTGCCAGGGCTCGTTGTCGGCGATACCAGCATGGGCGAGGCCACCGTCGACGAGCAGTTCCGCCGGGCCGGGCTCACGCATCTACTGGCCGTCTCCGGCGCGAACTTCGCGCTGATCGTTGGCGCGGCCGTGCTGCTGATCGGCGTGGCCGGAGGCTCGATCCCACTCACGGTGGGGGCCGGGCTGGCCGCGACGATCAGTTTCGCGGTACTCGTACAGCTGTCGCCAAGTGTGATCCGGGCGGCCATCATGGGAGGTGTCGGCTTGCTCGCCATGGCGGCGTCGCGCGGCCGCAGCGCCCTGCCCGCCCTCGCCGCCGCGGTCGTCCTCGGGTTGTTGGTGTGGCCCGAGTTGGCGGTCGACCTGGGATTCGCGATGTCGGTGGTGGCGACTGCGGCGCTCATCGTTTGGTCACCGCCGGTGCGGGATCGGCTGATCGGGCTCGGCCTGCCCCGGGGGCCGGCCGATGCCGTCGCGATGGCGACGGTGGCCTACGTTGTCACTGCTCCGCTGGTGGCCGCAATCTCCGGCCAGGTGAGCCTGTCGGCGATCCTGGCGAATCTGGCCGTCGCGCCGGCGGTGCCGGTCGCCACGCTGCTCGGCGCCGCGGCGATGCTTCTCGCCGCGCCCGATGTGCGGGCGTTGACGGCGCTGGCGCGCGTGCTGGTCACCGCGTGCGAACCGGCGCTGCGGTGGATCCTGGTCGTCGCGCGGGTCCTCGGCGGCGGGTGGGCGGCGATCCCCACCGCGCCGGGGTGGCTGCTCGGCATCGGCGTGGCGGTGCTCGTCGGCCGGACCCTGCGGCGGCGGAGACGAGTCGGGTCTCGTCGGCCCGATGGCGGTCTGGCACGATTGGAACCGTGACCGAACCCCTCTACCTGCTCCTCGGGGACAACGCCTTCCTCATCGAGCGCGCGGTCGGCCAGGTTCTTGCCGCCGCCGGTCGCGACAGCGGCGAACCGGTCGCCCTCACCCGGGTGCGGGCCGGTGAGGTGACCGCCGCAGAGCTGGCCGAGTTGTTGAGCCCCTCATTGTTCGCCGACTCGCGGGTGATCCTCGTCGAGGCGGCGGGGGAGGCGGGCAAGGAACCCGCTGCGATCATCACGTCGACACTGAGCGAGATTCCCGACGGGATCGTCCTCCTCGTCGCACACTCCGGCGGCGGCCGTGCCAAGTCGATGGTCGGAGCGCTGCAACGGGCGGGAGCCGTTGAGATCGACTGCGCGACGCCACGGTGGCCCTCGGACCGGGCCGACTTCGTCCGCCGTGAGTTCCAGGCCACCGGCGTGCGAGTATCGCGCGACGTCGTCGAACTGATGCTCGCCAACGTCGGCTCCGATCTGCGGGAATTGGCGGCGGCGGTCAGTCAGCTCGTCGCCGATACCGGCGGAAAGGTCACCGAAGCCGCGGTTGAGACGTACTACTCGGGCCGGGCCGAGGTGCGGGGCTTCGAGATCGCGGACAAGGCGGTGACGGGGGATCTGGCCGGCGCCCGCGAATCGTTGGCGTGGGCGATGCATCACGGTGTGCCGCGCGTAGTCCTCGCGGATGCGCTGGCCGAAGCGGTGCATGGCATCGCACGGGTGCGGGGCCTTGGCTCGGTCAACCCGCAGTCCGCAGCGGCCGACCTGGGGATGCCGCCGAGTCGGGTGAAGAAGCTGCAGGCCCAGGGGGCGGCGTGGGATGCCGAGAGGATCGGGGCCGCCGCGGTGGTGGTGGCAAAACTCAACGGTGACGTCAAGGGGCAGGCGGCCGATGCCGACTTCAGCCTCGAACAGGCAGTCTCGGCGGTGGCGAACCTGCGACCGCGACGCGGCCGGGCCTGACGTGGTGGGACGCGCCGGACGCCACCGCCAACGCGAGTCACCCCGGTGACCGCGTGGTCGCCACCGGGGTGCAAGGAGCCGGGCGTGCCGCGATGCGGCGCGTCAGGGCTGCGTCAGAGCTTGTTGACGGCCAGTGCCATGGCCGACTTCTTGTTGGCGGCCTGGTTGGCGTGGATGACGCCCTTGCCGGCAGCCTTGTCGAGATCGCGGCCGGTCACAACCAGCAGTTCGCCGGCCTTGTCCTTGTCGCCGGAGTCGACGGCCGCACGGAAGTTGCGGATCGAGGTGCGAAGGGCGGAGCGAACCGACTGGTTGCGTCGACGCGCCTTCTCATTGGTCTTGATGCGTTTGACCTGGGATTTAATGTTTGCCACGCGGGTTTGTCCTCTTCATAGATCTGGGATGACAACGACGGCCGACTTTACCAGTCGTGCACCCGGCCACCCAAATCGTGGTGGGCGGTAGCTGCGCAGCGGAATTGGAAATTAGGGTGGACATCATGTCAGTCGTCTTCGTCCACGTCGGTCTGCCGAAGACCGGGACCACGTACGTGCAAGATCGACTGTGGCGCAATCGGGACCGCGCGATGCGGGTCGGGCTCTGCTATCCGGGCGACGTGATCGACGACCACTTTCACGCCGCGGCGCACCTGCAGCCGCAGCGATACCTGGACTGGGTCGATCCCGAACATGCGCGGGCCTGGTCGACGATGGTCGCGCAGATGCGTGCCTGGCCCGGCACGAGCCTGGTCTCCCACGAGTTGTTCGCCACCGCCACCGCCGAGCAGATCACCATGTTGGTCGGGGACCTCGACTTCGCCGACGAGGTGCACGTCATCGCCACGGTGCGCGACCTGGCGCGGCAGCTGCCGTCGGCCTGGCAGGAGAATGTGAAGAATCAGCGCCGGGGCACGTTCGACGAGTTCGTCGCCGCGGTTGCGGCACGGGCGGACTGCGCCGACCTCGGTCACGGCGAGGAGGGGCCGTTCTGGGAGTTCCAGGATGTCGTCACCATCCTCGACCGCTGGTCGATGGCGGTACCGGAGGACCGGATTCACCTGGTCACCGTGCCGCCGCGGGGCCGTGCCGGAGACGGGTTGTGGGAGCGCTTCGTCGGGGTGCTCGGAGTCGACCCGGCCGCGCTGTCGGCGCCGATCGAGACTGCCAATTCGTCGCTGTCGGCCGCACAGGCGGAGTTTCTGCGCCAACTCAACGACCGCCTGCAGCCAGTCGATGTCGGCTGGGAGCGGTATGAGCGGATTGTCAAGGGCGAGCTCATCGGCGAGGTACTGTTCGCCGGCGAGCGCGGCGCGCCGCAAGGACTGTCGGCGGGGCAGCGACGCTGGGCCGCCGGGCAGGCCGAGCAAATGATCACCGCACTGGCGGCGCGCGAATACGACATCGTCGGGTCGCTGGACGAGCTCGCGGTCAGCCTGGCGGCGGGCGCCGACGCGCAGCCGCCGTCACAGCAGGAGGTCCTCGAGGCCGCGCTGGATGCGCTGGCGGGCTGGGTGAAGGTCGCCCCGGTACCCGCGGGGCCCTCGCGATGGGTGTCCGCTGCACGCAACGCGGTGCGCAAGGCCCGCCGACGCGCCGTTGGCCTGCGCAATCAGGCCCAGCGCAATCAGGCCCAGCGCAATCAGGCCCAGCGCAATCAGGCCCAGCGCAATCAGGCCCGGGCGGCGGCCGACGATACCGGTCAGCGCCAGCCGTAATGACTGCGGAGTTCGGCAGCGACGGTGTCGAAGCGCGCCCGGTCCAGGATTGCGCCTTCGCGCCGGATGTGGTCGGCGGCGACAACCAGGACGCGGTCCAATCGGACGAAGCTCATGCGGTGGTCCTCATCCCAGACGCCGGCACCCAGTGCCCGCCAGTCCGGATCGCCGGCGTGGTAGTCCTGGCTTGAGAGCATCAGGCCCAGGACGTGATCGGGTTCGGTGTCGTGATGATCGCGCCCCACGATGAGCACCGGCCGGTCCTTGCCGCGCGCCGGGTCTTCTTCGAACGGGACCCACGTCCAGACGACTTCTCCAGGATCGGCGTCACCATCGAGATCGGGGTGATAGTCAATCGTGCGCGCGAGCGTTGCCGTCGGCGTGACCCGCGGATGCGGTGGCACGGTGCGTGCTAGCGCGGGCGGGTGGTGCAGGCCCAACCGCGGACCTGTGAGCCCCAGCCGGCCTCGGCCCGGGCGGCCCGCTCGGCCCCGGCGCGCGTCGGGTAGCCGTGAGCGCGGCCGACCCGGGTCTGGCCGTAACCGAACTGGTAGGCCACGGCGCCGCACGAGTTGAAGAAGGTGAAGTAGCCGCAGTCGCCGCCACAGCGGGCCTTCGCGGCGTTCGCTGCGGCGCCGGCGCTCGGATAGTCCACGGCGTAGCTGACCCGGCCGCTGTAGCTGTAGGAGATGGCGCCGTAGTTGTACGTGTAGGCGTGGGCGCTGGGGGTGGCGGACGGAAGGGCGCCGGCGGTCGCGGCGATGGCGGCAGCGATTCCGAAGGCGGCAAGGTTCTTGCGAGCGATCATGGGGACAAACCTAACCCAGATGCGGCTATCGGTGCACTCGGTGTAGGGCGAACGACCTACCGATTGGGCTGGTTGAGGAGTAGTGCCATCACGGCGTCGGCCGCCAGCGCGGCAACCCCGCTGCGGGCCGGGTTGAGCGCGTGCGGGGCGGCGACGGTGACGATCGTCGTCGCGGCGTCGATAAGTGCGACGGCATCAGCGAGTTCCCCGGAGGTGGCGAAGGGATCGGAGCGCCCGTGCACGAGGATCGTTGGAATCTGGATCTGTGACAGATGTTCGGTGCGCATCAGCTCGGGTTTTCCCGGCGGATGCAGAGGATAGGAGCTGAGGAACAGCCCGTCGGCCAGTTCGGGGTTCTCGGCGACGAGCATCGATGCCTGGCGGCCGCCGTACGAGTGCCCGCCGACGATCAGTGGTGTGCCGGTGACCGCGCTGATCGCGGCGCAGGCGGCGGCGATGCCGTCCCGGTCGCGCTGCGCGTCGGCGCGCCCGGGTGGGCCGGTGGGCCGGCGCTGCCGGTACGGCAGGTCGATGCGCGCGACGAGCAGTCCGCGCCGACAGAATTCATCGGCATAGGCGTGCAGGATCACGGCATCCCGATTGCCGCCGGCGCCGTGGGCCAGGATGGCTGCGCCGAGTGGCTCCGAATCGGGTTCGTGCAGGTCGGCGACGACGCCGGGGGCGGTGAGAGTGCGCACGTCACTACCGTAGGCCGGACGCGCCCGATCGACGCAGGCATGACAGACTGAAGGTTGACCTTTTGACGAGGAGCGGTTCTCATTTCCAGCTTTGCCGATATCACGTTCACCGACCCGGCGCGCATCCGGAACTTCTGCATCATCGCCCACATCGACCACGGCAAGTCCACCCTGGCCGACCGTATGCTGCAGCTGACCGGCGTCGTCGAGGAACGGCAGATGCGTGCCCAATACCTCGACCGGATGGATATCGAGCGCGAGCGCGGCATCACCATCAAGGCGCAGAATGTGCGCCTGCCGTGGCAGGTGACCGCCGACGACGGCACCACGACCGACTACGTCATCCATCTCATCGACACCCCGGGCCACGTCGACTTCACCTACGAGGTCAGCCGTGCGCTGGAGGCCTGCGAGGGGGCAGTGCTGCTGGTCGACGCGGCGCAGGGCATTGAGGCGCAGACCCTGGCCAACCTGTACCTGGCCATGGAGAACGAGCTGGAGATCATCCCGGTCCTCAATAAGATCGACCTGCCCGCGGCCGACCCGGACCGCTACGCCGCCGAGATCGCACACATCGTCGGGTGCGACCCCGACGATGTGTTGCGCGTCTCCGGTAAGACGGGAGTCGGGGTTTCCGAATTGCTCGATCGGGTGATCGAGCGGGTACCGGCCCCGGTCGGCGATCCCGACGCCCCCGCGCGCGCCATGATCTTCGACTCGGTCTACGACACCTATCGCGGCGTGGTCACCTACGTCCGCGTCGTCGACGGCAGGATCGTGCCCCGCGAGAAGATCGCGATGATGTCGACCGGCGCCACACACGAGTTGCTCGAAGTCGGCATCGTCTCGCCGGAACCGAAACCCACGCAGGGCCTCGGCGTCGGCGAGGTCGGATATCTCATCACCGGGGTGAAGGATGTCCGCCAGTCAAAGGTGGGCGATACCGTGACCAGTGCCCGCAAGAGCGCGCAGCAGGCCCTCACCGGCTATCGCGAGCCGGTGCCGATGGTCTACTCCGGGCTCTACCCGATCGACGGGTCGGATTATCCGGTGCTGCGCGAGGCACTGGAGAAGTTGCAACTCAACGATGCCGCCCTCACTTTCGAGCCGGAGACGTCGGTGGCCCTGGGCTTCGGGTTCCGGTGTGGATTCCTCGGCCTGCTGCACATGGAGATCACCCGCGAACGGCTGGAGCGCGAGTTCGGCCTGAATCTCATCTCCACCGCGCCCAACGTCGTCTACCGAGTGGTGATGGACGACGGCACCGAGCACATCGTCACCAATCCGTCGGATTGGCCGACAGGCAAGACCGGAAAGATCTTCGAACCCATCACCAAGACGACGATCATCGCGCCGAGCGAGTACATCGGCGCGATCATGGAGTTGTGCCAGGCGCGCCGCGGCGAGCTGGGCGGCATGGACTACCTGTCCGACACTCGCGTGGAGATCCGCTACACGCTGCCGATGGCCGAGATCATCTTCGACTTCTTCGACTCGCTGAAGTCGCGGACCCGCGGCTACGCGAGCCTGGACTATGAGGAGTCCGGGGAATCCGACGCCGATCTGGTGAAGGTCGACATTCTGCTGCAGGGCGAGGCCGTTGATGCGTTCAGCGCAATTGTGCACCGGGATGCCGCCTACGCCTACGGCAACAAGATGGCGCTCAAGCTGAAAGAATTGATTCCGCGCCAGCAGTTCGAGGTGCCGATTCAGGCGGCGATCGGCGCGAAGATCATCGCCCGCGAGAATATCCGGGCGATCCGCAAGGATGTGCTCGCCAAATGCTACGGCGGTGACATCAGCCGCAAGCGCAAGCTGCTCGAGAAGCAAAAAGAAGGCAAAAAGCGGATGAAGACGATTGGGCGCGTCGAGGTGCCGCAGGAGGCGTTCGTCGCCGCCCTGTCGTCGGATGCCACCGGGGACAAGCCCAAGGGGAAATAGCCCATGTCGCGTGCCGTGACCAATCCTGTACTCGAATCCAGCGCGCTCCCGTACGGGCTACCGGACTTCGCGGCGATCGCCGACGACGATTTCGAGCCCGCGATTATCGCGGCCATGGCGGCCCAGCGCGCCGAGATCGACGTGATCAGCACGAATCGAGAGTCCCCGACCTTCGTCAACACCGTTGTCGCCCTGGAAAACTCGGGTCAGGCGCTGACCCGGGCGTTGCGCACCTTCTACGGCACACTCGGGCCGGTGGCGACGCCCGGGCGCAACGACATCGCGGCGCGGCTCGCCCCGCAGCTGGCCAATCATCACAGCGCCATCCTTGCCGATCCGGCGCTCTTCGCCCGGGTGACGCAGGTGTGGGAGCAGCGTGCGGACCTGGGCCTGGACTCCGCCGAGTTCCGTTTGCTCGACCGGCGATACCGCGATGCGGTGCGCTCGGGGGCGCGCCTGGACGACTCCGGCCGCGAGGAGATGCGGGTCATCACCGCGCGGCTGGCCGACCTGACCACCGAGTTCGGACGCCTCGTCCTCGACGAGGCGAATGCGTCAGCGGTCCCGTTTGCCACCGAAGCCGAACTCGCAGGCCTGTCGTCGGGGGAACTGGGCGCGGCGCGCGCCCGGGCCGCCGAGGCCGGCGTCGACGGCTACCTCGTCGCGCTGGAACTTCCGACGAGCCAGGCGGCGGTCGCCGAACTTAACGCCCCGTCGGCCCGTAAGGCGGTGTTCGAGGCCTCTCTTGCGCGCGGTTCGCGCGGCAACGCGTTCGACACCCGTGCGCTGATCGCCGCGATCGTCGAACTTCGGGCGCGGCGCGCACAGCTCCTCGGCTACCCCGATCACGCCGCTTTCGTCATCGACGAGGAGACGGCACCGGATGTCGCAGCGGTCGACGAACTGCTGACGCGGCTGGTGGGGGCCGTGCAGCCGGCGGCCGCCGCCGAAGAGCAGGCGCTGCGCGCGCGGGCCGGTGGCGACCTCGCCGCGTCGGACTACACGTACTGGCTCGCCCGTGTGCAGCAGGAGCGGGCCGACGTGGACATCGAGGCGTTCGCACAGTACTGCGAACTGGACCGCGTTCTGCGGGACGGAGTGTTCTTCGCCGCTGAGAAGCTGTACGGACTGACCTTCGTGGCGCGCCCCGATCTCGCCGGATACCACCCCGACGTGCGGGTCTTCGAAGTTTTCGACGACGCCGGCGACGGGGTGGGCCTGTTCCTGGCGGACATGTATGCGCGGTCGACCAAACGTGGCGGCGCATGGATGACCTCGTTCGTCGATCAGTCGCGCGAGCTCGCCCTCAGGCCGGTCGTCGTCAACGTACTCAACATCCCGCAACCCGCGGAGGGGCAGCCGACACTGCTGAGTATCGACCAGGTGATGACGCTGTTCCACGAGTTCGGACACGCGTTGCACGGCCTGCTCTCCGACGTCCGGTTCGTCTCGCAGTCGGGCACCGCGGTACCGCGCGACTTCGTCGAGTTCCCTTCGCAGGTCAACGAGCACTGGGCGCTGCACCCAGCGGTCGTCGCCAACTACGCGCGCCACTTCGAGACCGGTGAGTCGGCACCGGAGGCTCTTGTCGAACAGGTCCGGGCCACCTCGGGGACCGAGACCGCGCACGCCACGGTCGAGTATCTCGGGGCGGCGATTGTCGACCTGCGCTGGCACCGGCTGAGCCCGGCGGAACTGGCCGACCTCGACCTGACGGCCCGGCCGGAGGGGTGGTCGTCGGTCGAGGCGGCGGCGCTCGCCGACGCAGGAGCCGCGACTGCGCTGATTCCGCCGCGCTACCGGGGGCCGTACTTCAACCACATCTTCGCCGGCGGATATTCGGCGGCGTACTACGCCTACATCTGGTCGGAGGTCCTCGACGCGGCGACCCGCGAATGGTTCGAGGCCAACGGCGGACTGCGGCGCGAGTCCGGGCAACGGTTCGTCGACGCGGTCTTGTCCAAGGGGGACAGCGTCGACCCGCTGGCCGCACACCGGGAACTGATCGGCGGCAGCGCCGCCGTCGAGCCGTTGTTGCGCCGACGGGGCCTGGCCTGAGCGGTCGCCGTTCGCGACTATGCTCGGGTGGGCGCGCCGAGCGCATTTCAATCACACTGATTCGGAAACGGAGGGGACGCGGTGTCAGGGTTTCTCTCCTGGTGGGATGGTGTGGAGGAGTGGCTGATCCGGCTGCCCTTCGTGCCACAACTGTTGGTGACCCTGATCGTCGTGGTGCCGCTGGCGATCATCGCCGCAATGGTGCTCTCCGAGGTTGTCGAGGTGGTCACCGGGCTCGCCGCGCGGCTGGGTGAGTTCACCGCCAAGACCTGGAAGGCGCAGTTCAGCGCCCGCTTCTCGGCCGATTTGGAGCCGCCCGACGACGGCGCGGCAGCATCGAACGCGTCGGGTCGTCCGACGGTGGGAGGGGAATCGTGAAGCGTTCGCCGGTCACCTGGGCCCTTCTGGGGCTCCTTGTCCTGGTCATCCTCGCCTGGCTGATCATCGGCTAGCACAGCTCCCGTGCACCCGCATCCCCGGCGGTGCCCGTCGTCGAGCCGACCACGGCACGCCGTACGGCCTTGTTACGTTGTGCCGGTCCCGGTGAACGACGACAAGTGAGGAGACCCCGTGACGACCAACTCGTTTCGGCGCCCGTGGGGGAGCCGCGCGGCACGTGCGGCGACCGTGGTGGTGGCGTGCAGCGTCACGGTCGGGGTTACCGCCTGCGGTGGCGGGTCCACCGATGAGCCCGGGGGCCAGAACATCTCGTCGGGCAACCGGCATATCAACCTGGTGGCGTACGCGGTCCCCAAGCCTGGGTTCGACCAAGTCATACCGGCTTTTCGGGCCACCCCGCAGGGCGATGGCATCGGCTTCTCGCAGAGCTACGGCGCCTCCGGCGACCAGTCGCGCAAGGTCGCCCGGCGGGTACCGGCCGACGTCGTGAACTTCTCGGTGGAACCCGACATCACCCGTCTGGTCAAGGAGGGGATTATCGACGTCGACTGGAAGTCGCGGGCGCCGAACAACAGCACCCCGTTCGGGTCGGTCGTCGTGCTGGTCGTGCGCAAGGGCAACCCCAAGAATGTTCGCGACTGGGATGACCTGCTCAAGCCCGGCGTCCAGGTGGTCACGCCGAATCCGGGAAGCTCGGGATCGGCGAAGTGGAACCTGTTGGCGCCGTTTGCCACGAAGAGCGACGGCGGCCGCAACGTGCGGGCCGGACTCGACTACGTCGCCGAGCTGGTGCGCGATCACATCACCGTGCAGCCCAAGTCGGGCCGGGAAGCGACGACGGCCTTCGAGCAGGGGCAGGGGGACGTCTTGATCAGCTACGAGAACGAGGCCATCATGCTCGACCGTGCGAACGCGACCACCAGCCGCGCCCACCAGGTCGAGTACGTGGTCCCGCCGCAGACTTTCAAGATCGAGAACCCGGTCGCCGTGGTCAACACCAGCACCGACAAGGTCGCCGCGAAATCGTTCGTCGACTTCCTCTTCACGCCACGCGCGCAGCGACTGTGGGCGCAGACCGGATTCCGGCCCGTCGTACCCGAGGTGGTCGCCGAAACCGCGCACTCCTTCCCCGGCCGGATCGACCGGCTGTGGACCATCGCCGAACTCGGCAAGGTTCTCGGCGCCGGTACCGCGGCGAAGAACGACGGCACGGATCTGGCCGGCTGGCAGGCGGTGGACGCCAAGCTCTTCGGAGCGAAGGGCGCCATCACCAAGATTTACAACTCCACCGGGGGCCACTCATGACCGCGGCAGTCGCCGCGGACTCGTCGGCGCCCAACGGATTCCTCGGCCGGTCGCGGACGTTCAACGGTGTCTCACCGGCGGGAGTCGGGGTCGCCTGGCTCTGGCTGAGCATCATCGTGCTGCTGCCGCTGGCCGCGATCACCGTCCAATCGTTCGGCGACGGATGGAGCGGCTTCTGGGAGGCGGTCACCGCGCGCAACGCGATCGACGCCCTGCTGATCACCGTCGGGGTGTCGGTCGTCGTCGCCCTCGTCAACGTCGTTTTCGGCACGCTGATCGCCTGGGTGCTGGTGCGCGACGACTTTCCGGGCAAGAGCGTCGTCAACGCGATCATCGACTTGCCCTTCGCGCTGCCGACGATCGTCGCCAGCCTCGTGCTGCTGTCGCTTTACGGGCCGAGTTCACCGATCGACATCGTGCTGAACGCTACCCGGCCGGCCCTGGTGATCGCGCTGACGTTCGTCACCCTGCCGTTCGTCGTGCGCCAGGTGCAGCCGGTGTTGCTCGAACTCGACACCGACGTCGAAGAGGCGGCCGCGGTGCTCGGCGCGAGCAATCGCCTCACCTTCACCAAGGTCGTGCTGCCCGCGCTGCTTCCGGCGATCCTCACCGGCGCCGGTCTCGCATTCACCCGGGCCATCGGCGAGTTCGGATCGGTTGTGCTGATCGGCGGAAACATCCCGGGAAAGACCCAGGTCGCCTCGCAGTACATCCAGCAGCAAATCGAGACTGACGAGCCGGTCAATGCGGCAGCCGTGTCGGTGGTGCTCCTCCTGATCGCCTTCGTCGTGTTGTTCGCGCTGCGGCTCGTCGGGCGACGACAGTCGGTGCGAGAGGACGATGACCGATGAAAGTTTCGCCATTCACCCGCTACGCGCTGCGAACCGTCGCGTTGCTCTACTTGTTCGTACTGCTCGTCGTCCCGGTCGGGCTGATCTTCTGGCGCTCCTTCGAACACGGATTGGGCCAATTCTGGGAGTGGATCACCACGCCCGCCGCCCTATCGGCGCTGCAGCTGAGCCTGCTGATCGTGGTCATCGTGGTCCCGCTGAACGTCGTATTCGGGGTGGCGACGGCCCTGGCGCTGGCGCGTGGCAACTTCCCCGGCAAAGGCCTGCTGCAATCGGTCGTCGACCTGCCCTTCGCGGTGTCGCCGGTGGTCGCCGGCGTCGCCCTGATCCTGTTGTGGGGACACGGCGGGTGGTTCGGTGGCGTCGAGAGCCTCGGCTTCCGGGTGATCTTCGGATTCCCCGGCCTGGTGCTGGCGACGTTGTTCGTGACCCTGCCGTTCGTCGTCCGCGAGGTCGAACCGGTGCTGCGGGAGATCGGAACCGAACAGGAGCAGGCGGCCGTCACGCTCGGCGCCAGCGGGTGGCAGACGTTCAGCCGCGTCACGCTCCCGGCCATCCGGTGGGGGTTGACCTACGGCGTCGTGTTGACGATCGCCCGTTCGCTCGGCGAGTACGGCGCGGTGACGATGGTGTCGTCGAACTTTCCCGGTGTGTCCCAGACCCTGACGCTGCTCGTGCACTCGCGCTACACCGACGACTACAACGAGTTCGGCGCCTATGCCGCGGCCACGCTGCTGATGGGCGTCGCCGTCCTGGTCCTGGTGGCGATGACACTCATCGAGCGGCGCGTCCGCAACCGCTACGCGCAGGCGAGCGGGTCGGCGGCACTGACCGAGAATGTGCCCGGTGCGCCCGCCCGGCCGCACGGCCTCGACCCCCAACTCCTCACGGAAGGCGTGTGACATGTCCATCTCGGTAATCGGGGCCAACAAGCGCTATGGCGACTTTGCGGCGCTGCACGATGTGTCGATCGACATCCCGGAGGGGTCGCTGACCTCGCTGCTCGGACCGTCCGGGTCGGGGAAGTCCACCCTGCTGCGAGCGATCGCCGGACTCGACAGCCTGGACTCGGGCACCGTCATCATCAACGGCAATGACGTCTCGGCGGCCTCCCCGCAAAAGCGGGACATCGGGTTCGTGTTCCAGCACTATGCCGCGTTCAAACACCTCACGGTGCGCGACAACATCGCTTTCGGGCTCAAGATCCGCAAACGGCCCAAGCGGGAGATCGACAAGAAGGTCGACGAGTTGCTCGACATCGTCGGTCTGACCGTGTTCCAGAAGCGCTTTCCCGCCCAGCTCTCCGGCGGCCAGCGGCAGCGGATGGCCCTGGCCCGTGCGTTGGCCGTCGATCCGCAGGTGCTGCTTCTCGACGAGCCGTTCGGCGCGCTCGACGCGAAGGTCCGCGAGGATCTGCGGAAGTGGCTGCGCCGCCTGCACGACGAGGTACATGTGACGACGGTGCTGGTGACCCACGATCAGGCGGAGGCGCTCGACGTGTCCGACCGCATCGCGGTCCTGAACCAGGGCCGCATCGAGCAGGTCGGTGCCCCGGACGACCTCTATGACCGGCCGGCCAATCCGTTCGTGGCCTCCTTCCTCGGCTCGACCGTTCGGGTCAACGGCGAACTGGTGCGCCCGCACGACATCCGGATCGGGCGCAATCCGGAGATCGCCCTGCCCGGTGGCGACGCGGCCCTGGACACCGGGGTGGTCAAAGCCACCGTCGCGCGCGTGGTCAATCTGGGATTCGAGACGCGCGTCGAGTTGCTCGCCGCCGCCACCGGCGACGAGTTCGCCGCGCAGATCACCAGAGGGGACCAGAACGCGCTGCATTTGCAGCCCGGGGAAACGGTCTACGCGCGCGCCACCAAGATTGCCGCCTTCGATCGGTAGAGGGTTGCAGCGGCGTTGCAACGGGAGGGGAATTCGGCGGCGCGTAGCGAGGATCACACCGGCGTGGAGTAGGACTGTCAGGAGACACTGACGAATTGAGGATCCATGACCAGCGTTGCCCGCGCCGCTTCGGGGCTCGATACCCCGTTGACCCCGCTGCATTTCTTGGTGCGGTCTGCCGACGTTCATCCGACCAAACTCGCGGTGATCGACGGCGGTCGCCGGCTGACCTATGCCGAACTGGCCGCCGACGTCCGGCGGCTGGCGAGCGCGCTGACGGCATCGGGAGTCAGGGCGGGGGACAAGGTCGCCTATCTGGCGAGCAATTCGCTGGAGTTGTTGAGCGCGCATTTCGCGGTGCCGCTCATCGGCGGTGTCCTGGTCGCCGTCAACACGCGGCTCGCGCCCGCCGAGGTGCGCTACATCTGCAACCATTCGAGGGCGGTCCTGCTGGTCGGTGATGCCGGCCTGTTGGCGGCGCTCGACGGGATCGAGTTCGACTCGGTCCGGGAGGTGGTGGAGACGCCGAGCCAGGACGGGGAGTACGACGGCGTCGCGCTGCGCTACGACGAGCTGATGGCGCGCGGCAATGCCGATGCGGTGTTCGACTGGGACGTCGACGACGAGAACGCGGTCATCTCCATCAACTACACCTCGGGCACCACCGGGCAGCCCAAGGGGGTCATGTACACCCATCGGGGCGCGTACCTGGCTTCGCTGGGCACCGCGATCACCCAGGGATTCTCAATCGACACCCGCTATCTGTGGACGTTGCCGATGTTCCACTGCAACGGCTGGTGTGGACCGTGGGCGGTGACCGCGTTCGCGGCGACCCATGTGTGCTTGCGCGCGGTGCGCGGCGACGACATGTGGCGCCTGATCGACGCGGAGGAGGTCAACCGGATGTCCGGTGCCCCGACGGTGCTCACGAGTCTGGCCACCGCCCCCGAGGCGCACCCGATGACCACTGAGATGGCGATCGCAACCGCGGGGGCCCCACCGAGCCCGACGATCATCAAGGCGATCCGCCACCTCGGGATCGAGATCATTCACGTCTACGGTCTCACCGAGACGTACGGGCCGTACTCGGTCTGCGAGCCGGACCCGAGCTGGTCCGAACTCTCCGGTGAGGAGCTGTCGGTGTTGTTGGCGCGACAGGGCGTCGGCATGCTCACCGCGGACCGCCTGCGCGTCGTCCGCACCGATGAGAGCAGCGGCCGACTGGTCGATGTCAAGGCCGACGGCGTCGAGATGGGCGAGATCGTCATGCGCGGCAATATGGTGATGAAGGGCTACCTCGACGACGAGGAGAAGACGGCGGAGGCGTTCGCCGGCGGCTGGTTCCACTCGGGCGACCTCGGCGTCATGCACCCCGACGGCTATGTGCAGCTACTCGACCGGGCCAAGGACGTCGTCATCTCCGGCGGCGAGAACATCTCCACCGTCGAGGTCGAGCAGGCGGTGGTGAGTCATCCCGCAGTTCTCGACGTCGCGGTGATCGGGGTGCCCGACGAGAAGTGGGGCGAGCGGCCCAAGGCCCTGGTGGTCCTCAAAACGGGGCAACAGGTGACAGCGGCGGAGATTATCGCGCATGTGAAAGGCCGGATCGCCTCCTACAAGGCCCCGCGCGACGTCGATTTCATCGACGAACTGCCCAAGACGTCCACCGGCAAGATCCGCAAGAACGAGTTGCGCGACGCCGAATGGGGCGCGGGCCGCACCCGCATCCAGGGCTGACGGTCGGTTCGGCCCGACCCGATCGTCAGTGCCCGACGCGTTCGCGTCGGATGGTGCGGATCGGTGCGGGTGCCGCGAATGCGGCAATCGCGTCGACGACGGTGCGATGATTGCCCAGCGGTGCCGCAACCGGGGAGCCCGGCGCCAGTTCGTCGAGCAGTGCCTCGACGCGTTCGGTGAGCAAACCGGGGGACAGGAAGTAGGGGAGCCCGACAATCCGCCGGCGGCCCTGGCGGTGCAGGGCGGCCACGGCGTCGCGCAGCACCTGGGCGTCGGGGCCGAGTTTGGTCGCGAACACGACGTGGACCGGCACTCCGAGCGCAGCGGCAACGTCGCTGCCCCGTCGTCGCGCCGCGTCGTCGGATCGTTCGTCCGACGAGCCGACCGCGTACAGCACTAGCCCGTCGCCGGAGGTCAGTCCGGCCTGATGCGCCCGGTCGCACAAGGCGTCGACCAGCGCAGCACTGCCCAGCACCGGGGTTTGCATCATCGGCACGGCGGGCCGGCGGCGCCGCGCCGCGTCGAGTAGTACCGGCAGGTCGAAGCAGCTGTGGTAGCCGTCGCCGAGCAGCAGCGGCACCACCGAGACCGGGGCGCCGGTCGCCGCCAGCTCGTCGAGGACGGTGGCGACCAGCGGCTGGTTCAGGTCGAGATAGGCGACCTCAACGCGTTCGTCGGGCAGTGCGACGCGCACGGCGCGCAGGATCGTGGTGACCGTCGCGGCGAACCGGGGGTCACGGCTGCCGTGTCCGACGAGGAGGACGCTCACACTGAGACACGACCGGTCAGGTGCAGCTGGTCCAGCGCGTCCCCGACGAGGCCGGCGGCAAGGGTGTTGCCGCCCGCCGGATCGATCAGCAGGAAGCTGCCCGATTCGCGGCTGTGGCTGTAGTCGTCGGCGACGATCGGCTCGGCCGTCTGAACCGAGATTCGGCCGATCTGGTTGAGCTCCAACGACTCCGGCGCATCCACCAAGGCGAGTTCCTGCTCGTCGAACAGCACGTCGAGTGCCCTGACGATCGCCTGTGTGGTGTGGGTCCCGTGCTTGAGCAGCAGGCGGGCCCCCGGGCGCAGCGCGTTGTCGCCGAGCCAGCACACCGTTGCGCTGAACTGCTGGATCGGCGTCGGTGCGTTGCCGGCCGCGGCGATGACGTCACCCCTCGAGACGTCGACGTCGTCGGCCAGCAGCAGCGTGACGCTGCGCCCGGTGTGTGCGGTGGCCAACCGGCCGTCGGGGGTGTCGATCGCCTCGACGGTGGTGCGGGTGCCCGACGGAAGGATGACCACCTCGTCGCCGGCCGACACGGTGCCCGCCGCGATCTGTCCGGCATAGCCACGGTAGTCGGGGAACTCGGCTGTGCGCGGACGGATCACGTACTGCACCGGGAAGCGCAGCCCGACCGGTTCGCCGGTGCGCTCGTGAATATTGGGGACGGTCTCAAGGTGTTCGATCAGCGTCGGGCCGTGGTAGTACGGGGTCTGGTCCGAGGCGATGGCGACGTTGTCGCCGCGCAGGGCCGACACCGGGATGGCGAGCACCTGGTCATCGGACCAGCCCAGTGAGCGGGTCAGCTCGGCGAAGTCGGCGGTGATCGTGCTGAAGACTTCGGCCGCATCGTCGACCAGGTCGATCTTGTTGACTGCGAGCACGAGTTGGGGCACACCGAGCAGTGCCATCACCGCTGCGTGGCGGCGGGTCTGCGCGACGATCCCGTTGCGGGCATCGACCAGCAGGATCACCAGCTGTGCGGTGGACGCGCCGGAGACGGTGTTGCGGGTGTACTGGACGTGGCCGGGGGTATCGGCGAGCACGAAGGAGCGCTCGCCGGTCGCGAAGTACCGGTAGGCGACGTCGATGGTGATGCCCTGTTCACGCTCGGCGCGCAGTCCGTCGACGAGCAGCGACAAGTCGGGGCCGTCGAGGCCACGGGCCTCCGACGCACGGTGAACCGCATCGATCTGGTCGGCGAGCACCGACTTCGTGTCGTAGAGCAGGCGGCCGACCAGCGTCGACTTCCCGTCGTCGACGCTGCCGGCGGTCGCGATGCGCAACAGGTCGGGGGAGTGCTTCATCAGAAATATCCTTCGCGCTTGCGGTCTTCCATGGCGGCCTCGGAGACGCGGTCGTCGCCGCGCGTGGCGCCGCGCTCGGTGAGTCGGGACGTGGCGACCTCGGCCAAGACGGCTTCGTTGTCGGCCGCCTCGGACAGAATGGCCCCGGTGGTGGAGCCGTCACCGACGGTGCGGTAGCGCACCGAACGAGCCTGAACGGTCTCCCCCTCGCGCGGCCCGCCCCACGGCCCGGCGGTCATCCACATGCCGTCGCGCGAGTAGACCTCGCGCTCGTGGGCATAGTAGAGCGGGGCGAGGAGTACCTGTTCGCGGGCAATGTAGCGCCACACGTCGAGTTCGGTCCAGTTACTCAACGGGAACACCCGGACGTGCTCGCCCGGCGCGTGGCGACCGTTGTACAGGTTCCACAGCTCGGGGCGCTGACGCTTGGGATCCCACTGGCCGAAGGCGTTGCGCAGCGAGAAGATGCGTTCCTTGGCCCGGGCCCGCTCCTCATCGCGGCGGGCGCCGCCGAAGACCGCGTCGAACCGGTTCTCGGAAATGCCGTCGAGCAGCGGAATCGTCTGCAGCGGGTTCCGGATGCCGTCCGGGCGCTCGGTGAGCCGCCCGTCGGCGAGGTACTCCTCCACACTGGCCACATGTAGGCGCAGGTTGTAGCGCGCCACGATCTCGTCGCGGAACGCGAGGATCTCGGGCAGGTTGTGCCCGGTGTCGACGTGCAGCAATGCGAACGGCAGCGGGGCCGGCCAGAAGGCCTTGATCGCCAGGTGCAGCAGCAGGGTCGAGTCCTTCCCGCCGGAGAACAGGATCACCGGGCGCTCGAACTCCCCGGCCACCTCGCGGAAGATGTGGATGGACTCCGACTCGAGGGCGTCGAGGGTGTCGAACTCGTCGTCGTCGCGGAGGAAGGGTGTGGTCTGGGTATCGATACTCATGAGACGTGCAACCCGCATTCTGTTTTGGCGCGCCCGGCCCATCGGCCACTGCGCGGATCGGCTCCGATAGCTGGTTTCGCGGTGCACGGCGCGCACCCGATTGAGGGGTACCCGTCATCGACCAGGGGGTTGACGAGGACTGAGTGGTCGGCGATGTACTGCTCGAACTCCTCGTCGGTCCAGGCGGCCAGCGGGTTGATCTTCACCAGCCCGAAACCCTCGTCGAAGGAGATCAGCGGCGAGTCGGCACGGGTCGGCGATTCGGTGCGGCGGATCCCGGTCACCCAGGCGGAGTACCCGGCGAGCGCGGCGCGCAGCGGCACGACCTTGCGCAGCCGGCAGCATTCGCCCGGATCGCGGGAGAAGAGGTCGCGGCCGAGGAGGTCGTCTTGCTGCGGAACGGTTGTTTCCGGGGTGACGTTCACCAGGTCGAGGTCGTAGACCTGGCTGACCGCATCGCGGGTGCCGATCGTTTCGGGGAAGTGGTATCCGGTGTCGAGGAACAACACCCTCAACCGGCCCCCGACGGCAGCGCGGTCGACAGCCTTGTCGGCGACGTCGATGAGGACCGCGTCCTGCATGTTGGCGGCGATGATGAAGTCGGTGCCGAAGGTCCGGGCAGTCCAGGCCAACAGTTCGTGCGCGGTGGCATCGGGGCCCAGGTCGGCAGCACCGGTAGCGGCGATGTCGCGCAGCCGGTCGGTGTCGAGCGTGGTGGTCATCGGTTTCCCCTCACTGCAGTTCGGCGTCGTCGGCGCGGGCGGCCCATTGCGCGAAGCGCTCGCCCTCGGCGCGTCCGGCGATGAAGTTGCGGACCAGGCGCTCGATGTAGTCGATCGAGTCGTCGGCATAGATCTTGTGCTGGCGCAGCTTCCGGCCGAACCCGCTGTCAAAGCCGAGCGCCCCGCCGAGATGGACCTGGAAGCCCTCCACCGGGTGGCCCTCGCCGTTGTCGATGAGCTGGCCTTTGAGACCAATATCGGCGACCTGCACCCGGGCGCAGGAGTTGGGGCATCCGTTGAAGTTGATCGTGATGGGCACGTCGAGCTGATCGTTGAGCTCGGCGAGGCGCCGCTCCATCTCCGGCACCAGCGCCTGGCTGCGGCTGCGGGTCTCGGTGAAGGAGAGCTTGCAGTATTCCAGTCCGGTGCAGGCGATGAGATTTCGCCGCCACCGCGATGGCCGCGACGTCAAGCCGACGGCTTCGAGCGCGGTGTCGAGGCCGGCGACCTTGTCGTCGGGGACGTTCACGACGACCAGCTTCTGGTACGGCGTTAGCCGGACGCTATCGGAGCCGGCCTCCTGCGCGCCGTCGGCGACCGCGTCGAGAATGTCGGCCGAGAGGCGCCCGGACACCGCGGAGTAGCCGATGGCGTTGAGGCCGTCGACCTGCCTGGTGAGCCCAACATGGTCGATCGGGTGCGTGGGCGGTACCGGTGCGGGTCCGTCGGCGAGCTCGCGCTTGAGGTACTCATCCTGCAGCACCTGACGGAACTTCGCCACGCCCCAATCCTTGATGAGGAACTTCAGGCGGGCCTTGGAACGCAGCCGGCGATACCCGTAGTCGCGGAAGATCGAGACGACGCCCTCCCAAACGTCGGGAACCTCGTCGAGCGGCACCCAGGCGCCGAGGCGCTGCGCGAGCATCGGGTTGGTCGAGAGGCCGCCACCGACCCACAGGTCGAAGCCGGGACCGTGCTGCGGGTGCTCGACGCCGACGAACGACACGTCGTTGATCTCGTGCACGACGTCCTGTTGGCCGGAGATCGCGGTCTTGAACTTACGCGGCAGGTTCGAGAAGTCGGGGTTGCCGATGTATCGGCGGGTGATCTCCTCGATGGCGGGGGTGCCGTCGACGACCTCGTCGGCCGACAGTCCGGCCAATGGGGAGCCGAGCATGCCGCGGGGGCAATCGCCGCAGGCCTCGATGGTCTGGAGGCCGACCTCGTCGAGCCGACGCCAGATCTCCGGAACGTTCTCGATCTCGATCCAGTGGTACTGGATGTTCTGCCGGTCGCTGATGTCGGCGGTGCCGCGCGCGAAATCGCGGGAGATCCCGGCAAGTGCGCGCAGCTGGGCGACGTTGAGGCGACCGCCGTCGGTGCGGACCCGCATCATGAAATAGGGCGCTTCGAGGTAGTCGACGTTGTCATCGTGGGTGTGGGTGCCGTCGTAGCCCTCGGCGCGCTGCGTGTAGAGGCCCATCCAGCGGAACCGGCCGCGCAGATCGGCCTTGTCGATGCCGTCGAAGCCGACTTTCGCGTAGGTGTTCTCGATCCGCGCGCGGACGTTGAGCGGGTTGTCGTCCTTCTTGGACTGCTCGTTGGGGTTCAGCGGCTCGCGGTAGCCGAGGGCCCACTGGCCTTCGGCGCGACGCTTGGCGGGCCGCGCGCGGCGGGCGGGTTGGTCGCCGGCCGGCCGGGCGGGCGGACTGTCGACGTCGTCGCCGACGGTCGCGGGGGTGGTGAGCGTCATGGATTCTCCTTGCGCACAGCACAGTTGCGCAGCGTTCATGGGGCTGGTCATGAAAAGGTGACGCGGATTCGGCATCCGGGAACGGTGCGCGGTTAGGCGCAACCGGAAGGGACTACTCGCTGGCCGAATCCGGCTAGCGCATACAGGATGCGCTGTCGCAGCGCATGAGGTCGATGTGGCGCCGCTGGATCAGGCGCAGCCCTCGTGTAGTCACCCGGCCATAGTGCCATGCCGGACCGCACCGCGTCTACTTGGGAAGACTTTCGATCACCGTGAGAGAAAGAGCGATATGCGGTCGCAGCAGGTGGTGCGGGATGATGGAGCGATGTCCCTTCCCGCGACGCCGCGCTGGCGCGACCTGCCCGAGCCGGTCGCGCACCGGCTGCGCGCTCAGCGCGGCGGTGAGGCGATCGGCCTCTATCTGCACGTCCCGTTCTGTGCGTCGCGGTGCGGCTACTGTGATTTCAACACGTATACCGCTGGCGAACTCGGCTCCTCGTCGTCGCCGCAGTCGTGGTCGGAGGCGGTCCGGCGCGAACTCGACGGTGCCGCGGACCTCCTCGGTTCGCGCCCGGTGTCGACGGTGTTCGTCGGCGGCGGCACCCCGTCGCTACTCGGGGCCGCGGGGCTGGCCGACCTCCTCGCCGCGGTGCGCAACAGTTTCCGCCTCGCACCCGGCGCGGAGGTCACCACGGAGTCGAATCCCGAGTCGACGTCGCCGGAGTTCTTCGACGCGATCCGCGCGGCCGGCTACACGCGGGTGTCGTTGGGGATGCAGTCGGCATCGTCGCACGTCCTGGCGATCCTGGACCGCACGCACACCCCGGGGCGGCCTGCCGCGGCGGCGCGGGAGGCGGCCGCGGCCGGGTTTGACCACATCAACCTCGACGTCATCTACGGCACGCCGGGGGAGACCGACACCGATCTCGATGTCACCCTCGACGCGGTGCTCGCCGCGCCGGTCGATCATGTTTCGGCCTACGCGCTGATCGTCGAGGACGGCACCGCCTTTGCGCGCAAGGTGCGGCGCGGCGAAATCGCCGCCCCCGACGACGATGTCCTCGCCACCCGCTACGAGCGGGTCAACGAGCGGTTGTGCGCGGCCGGATTCGACTGGTACGAGGTGTCGAACTGGGGGCGCGGGACGGACTCGGCATGTCGCCACAACGAGGCGTACTGGCGCAGCGAGGATTGGTGGGGCATCGGCCCGGGCGCGCATTCGCATGTCGGCGGCGCCCGCTGGTGGAATCGCAAGCATCCGGCGTCCTACGCGTCGGCCCTGTCAGAAGCTCGCTGGCCCGGTGACGGATTCGAAGTGTTGACCGAGCGCGACGTGCACGTCGAGGCCCTGATGCTGCGCCTCCGGATGCGCTCGGGGCTGCCCGCTTCGCTCCTCGCCGACGACGAGCGGACGCGCGCCGAGGAAGCGGTGCGCAGCGACTTGCTGCGGTTCGCCGGCGGGGCATATGTGCTCACCGACCGCGGTCGTCTGCTCGCCGACGGCGTGGTGCGCCAGCTCCTGGTCGATTGACCGGGCGGTGCGCCGGTCAGGTGGCGCGGTGCCGGGCGACCGACGGCCGCATCGCCGGATCGTCGAGCTGCTCCTCCAGGGGCGGCGCGCCGGGGGAGAAGTCGACTGCGTCGAGGTCGAGCAGCCGCGCGTGGATGATCGGCCGGTTGCGCAGCGCACTGCGCACCGCCCGGTGCAAACCGTCCTCGAGGTAGATCTCGCCGCGCCACTTCACGACGTGGGAGAACAGGTCGCCGTAGAAGGTCGAGTCCTCGCTGAGCAACTTGTCCAGCGCGAGAACCGTCGTCACCGTCGTCAGCTGGTCGAGCCGGAATTGCCGGGGCGGGATCTTCGCCCAGGTGCGGGGCGACAGCGTGTGCTCGGGATAGGGTTTTCCGTCCTGTACCGCCTTGAAGATCATCACCCCGCCGTTCCCGACTAATATGGTCGTACTCACCATATTGCACACTCGGCTTGCCCACTCGGCGTGTCGTGGGGTGACGGACCGCAGGGAGGAGGCGCCTCGATGACATCGACGGACGAACGGCGTTTCGACGTCCTTCGCGCCATCGTTACCGACTATGTCAACACGCAGGAGCCGATCGGGTCCAAAGCACTTGTCGAGCGCCACCAACTGGGTGTTTCCAGTGCCACCGTTCGCAACGACATGGCCGTGCTCGAGGCCGAGGGGTACATCGCCCAACCGCACACCAGTTCGGGTCGCGTTCCCACCGATAAGGGCTATCGACTCTTCGTCGACCGCATCAGTGAGATCAAGCCGTTGTCGCAGGCTGAGCGGCGGGCCATCTTGTCGGTCCTCGATTCCAGCGTCGACCTCGACGACGTGCTGCGGCGCTCGGTCAAACTGCTCGCCGAGCTGACCCGGCACGTAGCGGTGATCCAGTACCCGGTGTTGTCGACGGCAACGGTGCGCCATCTTGAAGTCGTCGCGCTGACATCGGCAAGGCTGTTGCTCGTGGTCATCACCGACAGCGGGCGGGTCGAGCAGCGCATGGTGGCGCTGAGCCGGGACATCACCGACGACGAGGTTGTGCTCCTGCGCGACGCCTTCGCCGGCGCCCTGCACGGCAAACGCCTTACCGAGGCCTCGGCGGCAGTCGCCGAGGTCGCGAACTCGGCTCCCCGCGACATCGCCGACCTGGTCATCGCGGTCGCCGCGGTACTCGTCGAGACGCTGGTCGAGCGGGAGGAGGACCGGTTGGTACTGGGCGGGACGTCCAACCTCGCTCGGGCGGCATCGGACTTCTCGGCAGACCTGGGCGGGATGGATGCGGTACTCGAGGCACTCGAGGAGCAGGTCGTGGTGCTCAAACTGTTGGCGCGCACGTCGCGCACCGACCGGGTGACGGTGCAGATCGGGCGCGAGACGCGCAACGACAACCTGCGCGGTGCGTCGGTGGTGTCCACCGCGTACGGTGCCAGCGGCACCGTACTCGGCAGCGTCGGCGTGCTGGGGCCGACGCGGATGGACTACCCGAACACCATTGCATCGGTTGCTGCGGTGGCCAAGTACGTTGGAGAGGTGCTGGGCGAGCGCTGACCGTGCATTGATCGCACGGATTCGCGGCGCCCGGCGCACCCGGAATCGATTTTGAGGATAGAAGCAGCAAGTGGCACGTGATTACTACGGAATCCTGGGCGTTCAGCCAGGCGCGGACGACCAGGAGATCAAGCGCGCCTACCGCCGCTTGGCGCGGGAACTTCACCCGGACCTGAACCCCGACGAAGAGGAGCGGTTCAAAGAGGTCACCACCGCCTACGAGGTGCTCAGCGACTCGGAGAAGCGGCGGATTGTCGACGCCGGCGGCGACCCGCTGGCCGGCCCGGGGGCCGGTGGCTTCGGCGCCGGTGGCCTCGGCGACATCTTTGAGCAGTTCTTCGGTGGCGGCAATTTTGGCGGATCAGGGTTCGGTGGCGGCCGCGGGCCGCGCAGCCGGGTCCAGCCCGGTGAGCCCGCACTGGTCAACGTGACGCTCGACCTGCACGAGTGTGCGGCCGGGGTCAACAAGGAGATCACCGTCGACACGGCGATCCTCTGCGACCAGTGTGTGGGCGCCGGCACCAACGGCGACTCGGTGCCGGTCGCGTGCGACACCTGTCATGGCGCAGGCGAGATACAAGCCGTCCAGCGCTCATTCCTGGGCCAGGTGATGACCGTGCGGCCCTGCCCCACCTGCGGGGGTACCGGCGAGGTCATCCCCGACCCGTGCCGCAAGTGTGGCGGCGATGGGCGGGTACGCACGCGGCGCACGGTGACGGTGAAGATCCCGCCGGGCGTGGAGGCCGGGATGCGCGTGCGCTTGTCGGGTCAGGGCGAGGTCGGGCCCGGCGGTGGTGCAGCGGGTGATCTCTACGTCGAAATCCACGAGCGGCGCAACGAGATCTTCGTGCGCGACAAGGATGACCTGCACGTGACGGTCAACGTGCCGTTCGCCGATGCGGCGCTCGGCGGTGAGTTGACGATCGACGGCATTCTCGACGGTGAGCACATCGACATCGCCATCCCGTCCGGCACCCAGCCCGGGCAGATCGTCACCATTCGCGGTCGGGGCATTCCGCACGTCAACAGCGGGGTCCGCGGCAGTCTGCACGCGCACCTGGAGGTCAGCGTGCCGACGAAACTGGACTCGAGGGCCGTTGAATTGCTCAAGGAATACCGCGAGCACATCGGGGACACGATCGAATTGGCGTCGGCGACGTCGACCGGCACCAGCAGCGGATTGTTCTCGCGGTTGCGCAGCGCTTTCGCCGGACGCTGAGCTGATGAGCCCGCCGCTGTTCTGGATTGACGAGGCGCCGGCCGCGGGCAGTGAGGTGGAACTGACCGGACCGGAGGGCCGTCACGCGGTCACCGTCACCCGCATCGGCGCCGGCGAGACCATCGTCCTGGGCGACGGAGCCGGTGCGTCGGCCACGTGCGAGGTGCTCGCCACCAAGGGCAAGGACGCCTTGCTGGTCCGGGCGCTGGAATATCGCTACGTCGACCGTCCGCGCCCGCTGGTCACCGTGGTGCAGGCACTGCCCAAGTCGGAGCGGTCCGAACTCGTCGTGGAACTGGCCACCGAGGCCGGCGCCGACGTGATCGTGCCCTGGCAGAGTTCGCGCAGCGTCGCGCGCTGGGTGGGATCGAAGGCGGACAAGGGGGTTGCCAAATGGCGCGGTGCCGCGGCGACCGCGGCCAAACAGAGTCGTCGGGCATGGATTCCCGAGGTGTCGGGACTGGCGTCGACGACGATGGTGCGGGCTCGGTGTGCGCAGGTGATCGGCGCCGGCGGGATCGTCGTCTCCTTGCACGAGAGTGGTAGTGAGTCTTTTGGCCGCATCGGGTTTCGCGGCGTGCCACAGGTATTGCTCGTCGTCGGCCCAGAGGGCGGGTTGTCCGAGGAGGAACTGACCGACCTGGCGGCGCTGGGCGGGCACACCGCGGTGCTCGGCCCGCAGGTGCTGCGGACGTCGACGACGGCTGCGGTCGCGCTGGGTGCGTTGGGGGTCCTCACCGATCGGTGGGATCGGGGTCAGTCCTGAAGCGCCACAAGATCTTCTACGGTTCACACGAGTCGCAGTTCGGGCATCTGTACGAGCCGGTCGACGCGCAGGAGCGGGTACCGCTGGTCGTCCTCGTTCACGGTGGCTATTTCTCGACGCGCTACGCGCTGACCATCCAAACGGCCATCGCACGATTGATGGCCCAGCGCGGTACGGCGGTGTGGAACATCGAGTACCGCCGCACCGAAGAGGACGGCGGCATCTGGCCGGGGCCCGGCCGGGACACGATCGCTGCCCTGCGTGCCCTTGACGACGTGGTGCCGGCGGCGCTGCCCGACGACCTCGCTGCGCGGATCGCCGTCGACGACGTCGCCGTCGTGGGCCATTCGGCTGGTGGGATGCTCGCCGTCTGGGCGTCGGCGCAGCTCGGGGCCGCAACGGCGCGCGCCCGCATCACCCGGGTAGTCGCCCAGTCGGCGCTGCTGGATCTGTCGCCGGCCCAGGTCCACGATCGGCCCACGCCGCGGGCCGTGATGGGTCAGCCCTACGATGAGATTCCCGACCGTTACGCCCAGGCATCGCCGATCTTCGCCCCGACAATGGATGCACATGTGATCGTGGTCCACGCCGGTGACGATGCGGCCGTTCCCGTCGACTGCAGCCGTCACTATGTGAACGCGGTCTCGGCGCGAGGGCAGTCCGCCGAACTGGTCGTCGTCCCCGGTGAGGGTCACGACGCCTTCGTCGACCCGCGCAGTGCCGGCACGCGGGCGACCCTGCGCTCCCTGGGTATTTGAGTGGCCGGCGCGGATACACTGGGCGGAAACAAATGTGAAGGAGTGGTGTCGCACGTGACGCACGCCGATCAACCGCATGCCGATCAACCGCATGCCGAAACGGTGGTGGAGGTCGCGCCCGAGCGGATCATCGGTCTGCTCGGCGCCGGCGATGTCAACCTCAGGGTGCTCGAGGAACTCCTCGATGCCGACATCCACGTCCGGAGTAATCGGATCACCCTGTCCGGTACCGCCGCCGAGGTTGCGACGGCTGATCGCGTCGTCGCCGAACTGCTCGATGTCGTGGGACGCGGTGCGCCGCTGACCCCGGACGCGGTCCGCCGGTCGGTGACCATGCTGGCCGACCCGACCGCCGAGTCGCCGGCCCAGGTGCTGAGCCTGGACATCATTTCCCGGCGTGGCAAGACCATTCGGCCCAAGACGCTGAACCAGAAGCGCTACGTCGACGCGATCGACGACAACACCATCGTATTCGGTGTCGGGCCGGCTGGTACCGGAAAAACCTACCTCGCGATGGCGAAGGCGGTGGCGGCGTTGCAGGCCAAGGAGGTCACCCGCATCATTCTGACCCGCCCGGCCGTCGAAGCGGGGGAACGCCTCGGCTTCCTGCCCGGCACTCTGAGTGAGAAGATCGACCCCTACCTGCGGCCGCTCTACGACGCACTGCACGACATGATGGACCCCGAGGCGATCCCGAAGCTCATGGCGGCGGGGGTCATCGAGGTCGCGCCGCTTGCGTACATGCGGGGCCGCACCCTGAATGACTCGTTCATCATCCTCGACGAGGCGCAGAACACGACCGGTGAGCAGATGAAGATGTTCCTCACCCGTCTCGGATTCGGTTCGAAGGTCGTCGTGACCGGCGATGTCACGCAGGTCGACCTGCCTGGTGGGGCGGAGAGCGGTCTCAACGCCGCCGCGCGCATCCTCGAGGGGATCGACGATATCCATTTCTCCCGGCTCACCAGTGCAGATGTGGTGCGACACCGCCTGGTCGCGAACATCGTCGACGCCTACGACCGCGACGAGAACGGCGGCGGCAACCGGGCTGTGCGCCGGGGCGGACGGGAGCGCCGGCCATGAGCATCGAACTTGCCAACGAGTCGGGGGTCGACGTTCCGGTTGAACTCATCCTCGACGCCGCCCGCTTCGCCCTCGCCCGCATGGACGTGCATCCCGGCGCGGAGCTGTCGGTGCTGTGTGTCGATCTCGACACCATGGCCGGCCTGCACGTGAAGTGGCTGGACCTGCCCGGCCCCACCGACGTCATGAGCTTCCCGATGGACGAGCTGACGCCCGGCTCGGGACGCTCGGACGACGAACCCGGGCCGGCCACCCTGGGCGACATCGTGCTCTGCCCGGAGTTCGCCGCGGAGCAGGCCAAGCAAGCGCGGCATTCGTTCGACCACGAGTTGGCCGTTCTCACGGTGCACGGCGTGCTGCACCTGCTCGGCTATGACCACGCCGAACCGGAGGAGGAGCGCGAGATGTTCGGCTTGCAGGGCACAATTCTCGACGAGTGGTACGAGGACCGGCGGCACCGCGACCGGTCCGCCCGGCAGTCCCGGCGCGACGACGACTTGCTGCGCAAGATCGGGTTCGCCGAAACGGACGAGGGCTGAACCGGTGCCCCTGGAGCTCGCCTTCCTGCTCGCCGCCGCGGCGTTCACTCCCTTCGGAGGGCTGTTTGCCGCGGTGGATGCCGCACTCACCACGGCGTCACAGGCCCGGGTCGCCGATCTGATCAGTCAGGGCCGCGCCGGTGCCCGCCGCCTGGACCGGGTGCTGCGACAGCGCCCGACCTACGTTGGACTCGTCGTCTTCCTGCGCGTCATCTGCGAGACCGCCGCCACCGCCTTCGCCGCGGTGGCCCTGGTGCGGCTGTGGGGCGCCGGCTGGGGGCTGCTTGCTGCGATCGCCATTATGGCGGTGGTCTCTTTTGTGGCCGTCGGAGTCGGGCCCCGTACGCTTGGCCGCCAGCACGCCTACACGATCGGCATCATCAGTGCACCCGTGCTGCAAGGGGTCGGTGTCCTGCTGACACCCCTGACGCGCCTGCTCATTCTGATCGGCAACGCCGTCACCCCGGGTAAGGGCTTCCGAAACGGACCGTTCTCCACCGAGATCGAGCTGCGCGAGGTCGTCGACCTGGCGACCGCGCGCGGCGTCGTCGAGGACGACGAGCGCCGCATGATCCAGTCCGTCATCGACCTCGCCGACACCCACGCGCGCGAGGCGATGGTGCCGCGGCCGGAGATGGTGTGGATCGAGCAGGACAAGACCGCCGCCCAAGCGGCCAGCCTGGCAATTCGCTCGGGGCACTCGCGACTGCCGGTTATCGGGGAGAACCCCGACGACATCCGTGGCGTCGTCTATCTCAAAGACGTCACCGGGCGTGCTATCGCCGGGCTCGCCGGGTCGGTCGAGATCGCCGATGTGATGCGTCCGGCAGAGTTCATTCCGGACTCCAAAACTCTCGACAAGGTACTCGCCGACATGCAGCGCACGCGCAACCACATGGCGATGCTCGTCGACGAGTACGGCGGGATCGCCGGCCTGCTGACCATCGAGGACGTGCTTGAGGAGATCGTCGGCGAGATCACCGACGAATACGACAGCGGCGAGGTCGCGCCGGTCGCCGAACTCGGCCCCGGCACCTTTCGGGTGTCGTCGCGGCTGCCGGTGGAAGACCTCGGTGAACTGTTCGGCGTCGACATCGACGACGATGAGGTCGAGACCGTCGGCGGTCTCGTTGCGCTCGTCCTCGGGCGTGTGCCGCTGCCCGGCGCGAAGGTGCGGTGTCACGGGCTTAGTCTGGTCGCCGAGGGCGGCCCCAACCGGCAGGGCCGTCAGCGGATCACCTCGGTACTGGTGTCACGGGTCGAATCAGATCAACCGTCGGCGGCCGATGAGGCGCACGGCAGGTCAGAGGTCGGCCATGGCGCCGCTTGAGGCCGACGATGCGAAGCTGGTGACGCTGGCGCGCGGGGCGATGGCCCGTGCGGAGGCGTTGTCGGGAGCGGCGGTGCGCGACCGCGATGGTCGTACGTACGCCGGTGCCCCGGTGGGTCTGCGGTCGTTGCGGCTCAGCGCGCTGCAGGTCGCGGTGGCCGGTGCCCTCGCCAGTGGGGCCGGCGAATTCGAGACGGCCGTCCTCGTCGGCGGCGCCGACGATGATCCAGGTCTGGCCGCGCTGGCCGAGGCGAGTCCATCGGCGGCCGTCATCCGAACCGATCGTCGTGGGGAGCCACTTGATGCTTGAACTGCCACCGGACGGGTTCCGTTCTGGTTTCGTGTGCTTTGTCGGCCGACCCAACACCGGCAAGTCGACCCTGACCAACGCGTTGGTCGGGGAGAAGATCGCGATCACCTCGAATCGTCCACAGACGACGCGCCACACGATCCGAGGCATCGTGAACCGGCCGGATGCCCAGCTGATCCTGGTCGACACCCCGGGACTGCACCGCCCCCGGACACTGCTGGGGCAGCGGCTCAACGACTTGGTGCGGGACACCTATTCCGAGGTCGACGTGGTGTGCGTGTGTATTCCCGCCGACGAGGCGATCGGGCCCGGTGACCGCTGGATCGTCGAGCAGGTGCGCAAGATGGCGCCCACGACGACGGTCGTCGGCATCGTCACCAAGATCGACCGTGTGACGCCTGACAAGGTGGCCCGGCAGCTGATCGCCCTGTCCGGGCTATTGGGCGAGACGAGTGAGGTCGTGCCGGTCTCGGCCAAGAAGAACCAGCAACTCGACGTTCTCGTCGACCTGCTCGTGTCGCAGATGGAGCCCGGGCCGGCGTTCTACCCCGACGGTGAGCTGACCGACGAGCCCGAACAGGTCCTGATGGCGGAGTTCATCCGCGAGGCCGCACTCGAAGGTGTGCACGACGAATTACCGCACTCGCTGGCGGTGGTGATCGACGAGGTGATTCCGCGCGAGGACTCCGAGATCGTCGATGTGTACGCGATCCTTTACGTCGAGCGCGACAGTCAGAAGGGAATCATCATCGGCCACCGCGGGTCACGTCTCAAAGCCGTTGGGACGCAGTCGCGGCAACAGATCGAACGGCTGCTCGGCACTCGCGTCTATCTCGACCTGCGTGTCAAGGTCGCCAAAGACTGGCAGCGCGACCCGAAGCAGTTGCGGCGGATGGGGTTCTAGCGTCTCGTGCGTACCGGTCATCGCGCAATGCGAGAATGGCCCGATGAGCGCGAGGGGTGGCGTCGAGACAGACGCGCGGCACGACGAGCAGGCACGGTCGGCGATTGGCGACGTCGTCGGGCATCCACGGTTCTGGATTGCGCCGGTGGCGGTGGTCATCGCGCTCATGAGCCTGATGGCGGCGGTGTATCTCGGGGCCGTGGTCAACACCCGGGAGAACCTGCACGATTTCCATGTCGCGCTGGTCAACGAGGACTCCGGTGGGCGCGCGACGCCGGACAGTCCGACGATGAATGTCGGCCGCCAGATCGTCGAGCAGTTGGTGCCCACCACCGCCAAACAGGGCATCACGCTGCAGCAGATGAGCCGCGCCGACGCGATGCACAAGCTCTACACGGGCAAGGTCTACGGCGTTATCGCGATCGACCCGAACTTCACCAACCTCATGTTGGGCCTGGCTCGGTCGGCGGTCCTGCCGAACCAGCCCTCGCGGCCCGCGATCGACGTCCTCATCCACCGGGGCTCGGGAACCTTCGCATCGTCGATCACGACGATGATGGCCCAAGAGATGGATCGAGAGGTCAATAAGCAGGCGGGTCAGCAGCTGATCGAGAACGTCCGAAAGGAGCTCGGGAACAGCGTCCAGCTCGCCGGTGCGACGCAGCTGGCCCTGTCCCAGCCGATCAGCATTGTGGTCTCCGAGCCGCAACCGCTGCCCGACGGTGCGGCCAATGGGCTGAGCGCCTTCTACTTCACGCTGCTCTTGGTCCTCGCCGGCTTCTCCGGCGCCATGGTGGTGTCGATCATCGTCGACGGGCAGCTCGGGCAGCTGCCGATCGAATTCGGGCCATTGTTCCTGCTGCGCAAGCGATTGGCGATCTCGCGCTGGGGAACCCTGGCGGCCAAGTGGATGATCATGCTGATCATCGCGGCGGTGCAGGCCGGGTTGTTCCTGCTCGTGTGTGCGATGGTGGGCACATCGTTGCCCAATTCCTTTGTCCTCTGGGCATTTTCGGTGCTGGTCATCACCGCGGTGGGGGTGACGGCCAGCTCCATGATGGCGGTGTTCGGCAATCCCGGCTTGCTGATCAACCTGGTCTTCTTCGTGATTCTTGGGTTGCCGTCGTCGGGCGGCACGGTACCACTGGAGGCGAGTCCACGGGTGTTCAGCTGGATCGCCGCGGTGGAACCGATGCACCTCGTCTACTACGGGGTGCGGTCGATCCTCTATTTCGACGCCGACCCCGCGTCGGGCCTCATGCGGTCGGTGGTCATGACTGTCGCCGGTCTCGTCTTCGGCCTGCTGCTGGGCGTCTTGGGCACCAGGTACTACGATCGCAAGGGCTGGTTCCGGCGGCCGAACGCGCTGTCCGTGCCGCCGCGCCTGGCCAAGCTCGTGGACGCCGATGCCGACCAATCGGTGACCGTGACCGAGATCCCCGCCCGGGCGGCCGTGTCAGAATCGAAGTGACCCGACATCGGTGACAGAATGACTCGGTGAGGTTCTACCGCGACGAGGCCGTCGTCCTGCGCCAGCACAAGCTGGGTGAGGCCGATCGAATCATCACCCTGCTGACCCGTCAGCACGGGCTGGTGCGCGCGGTGGCCAAAGGCGTGCGGCGTACCCGGTCTAAGTTCGGTGCCCGGTTGGAGCCGTTCGCCTACATCGACATCTGCCTCTATCCGGGGCGGAACCTGGACACGATCACGCAGGTGCAGAGCATCGATGCGCTGGCCGATGTCATCGCCGCCGACTACGGCCGGTACACGACTGCATGCGCGGTGCTCGAAACCGCGGAGCGGCTGGCCGGGGAGGAGCGCGCCCCGGCGCCCGATCTGCATCGGCTGACCGTCGGGGCATTGCGGGCTTTGGCGTCGCAGACCCGGGAGAACCAGCTGATCCTCGACGCTTATCTGTTGCGGGCGATGCACTGCGCCGGCTGGATGCCGGCGCTCGAGGTGTGTGCCCGGTGCGCCACCCCCGGTCCGCACCGGGCGTTTCACGTCGCTGCCGGTGGTGCGGTGTGCGTGCATTGCCGCCCGGCCGGCGCCGCGCTGCCGTCGCCGGGGGTGCTCGACCTGATGGAGGCGATGTTTCGTGGGCAGTGGGAGGTCACCGGCGATGCGACCGAGTCGTTGCGGCGCCAGGCGAGCGGGTTGATCGCCGCGCATCTGCAGTGGCACCTGGAGCGGCAGCTGCGGACCCTTCCACTCATCGAGCGCGGCGATCCCCATAGGGTGGCCATGTGAACGTCCGACCGCCCGACCCGCATCCATCTGGGGCGCGTCCGCCCGCGATTCCACCCGAGTTCGTGCCGAAGCACGTGGCACTGGTGATGGACGGCAACGGTCGGTGGGCCACCGACCGTGGGCTGCCGCGTACCGAGGGGCACAAGCGCGGCGAGGCCGTACTCATGGACACGGTCTGCGGCTGTATCGAACTGGGCGTGACCTGGCTGTCGGCATATGCGTTCTCGACCGAGAACTGGGCGCGCAGCCCCGAGGAGGTCCGCTTCCTCATGGGCTTCAACCGTGACGTGATTCGTCGTCGGCGCGACGAGATGAACGAGATGGGCGTGCGGATCCGCTGGGCCGGGCGCCGTCCGCGCCTGTGGCGCAGCGTGATCAAGGAACTTGAAGTCGCCGAGGAACTCACCAAGAACAACACACTGATGACGCTGACCATGTGCGTCAACTACGGCGGCCGCGCCGAGATCGCCGACGCCGCGCAGAAGATTGCGATGCGCGTCGCCCGGGGCGAACTCGATCCCAAACGCATCAACGAGTCCATGTTTGCCCGCTATCTCGACGAGCCCGACATGCCCGACGTCGACTTGTTCCTGCGGCCGTCGGGGGAGCAGCGGCTCTCGAACTTCCTGCTGTGGCAATCCGCGTACGCCGAGATGGTGTACCAGGAGAAGTTGTTCCCCGACTTCGACCGCCGTGACCTCTGGGCCGCCTGCCTGGAGTACGCGCAGCGCGACCGGCGGTTCGGCGGGGTCAAATGAGCGATATCGCCCGGATCGCGGGGCTGCTGGCCGCCCTGGGTACCGTCGAGGAGACCGACGCGGAGTCGGTGCTGGTGCATGTCGGCACGACGCGGGCGTCGGTTCGGGTGCTCGAACTGGCCGAGGATCTACAGGTGGTGTCGGTGACGCAACTCGTCGCCCGGGCCGTGACCAACGACGACCGGCTGCGCGATCTGCTGGAGGAGCGCGGCACCATGTTGAGCTTCGGGTCGCTGCGTCGGACCACACCCGGTGAACGGCATACCGACGTGTTGCTGTCGTACGCGTTCCCGCTCGGTGAGCTGGACGACGTACCGCTGATTACCGTGTTGCACCTGGTGCTTTCGGGTGGGTCGGCGCTGGCGGAGGATCTGGGCTAGATCGCGCCGATCGCGTGACTAGTGGTCGGCGCGGCAGTCGGCGCAGACGCCGAAGATCTCGACGGTGTGGCTGATGTCGCCGAAGTCATGGGCCGCAGCGACTTTCGACGCCCAGGCCTCTACCTCGTCGGCGCGGATCTCAACGGTACGGCCGCACATCCGGCAAACCAGATGATGGTGATGTGTGGTCGAACAGTGCCGGTAGCGCATCTCGCCCGAACCGTCCCACAGAACGTCGACGATGCCGGAGTCGGCGAGAGTCTGCAGGTTGCGGTACACCGTGGTCAGTCCGATGGATTCGCCGTGGGCGACGAGTTCGTCGTGGATCTGTTGTGCCGATCGGAAGTCGGCGGTGCCACTGAGGGCCGTTGCGATCGCCTCGCGCTGACGCGTGTTGCGCTGACCGGTGACCGGCGGTTTGGGCCGGCCCGTCACGAGGCGGTTGGCCGGATCGGTCGGTGCTGCCCGGTTGGGGTGGCCGGCGCGGCGGGTCCGTCGATGCGTTCGCAGGCGTGGACGATGGCGTCGATGGCGATGTGGGCGACGTGGTCGTCGACGAGGGCGTATTCGACTTCGCGACCGCGGCGGCGCCCGTCGACGAGCCCGAGGTCGCGCAGGACGCGCAGGTGCTGACTGACTTGCGGCTGGTTCAGGCCCAGATCGTTGACGAGCTGGTGGACACAGCGCGGGGCGTCGGCGAGCAGCATGACAATGGCGATGCGTGTCGGCGCGGCGAGGGCGCGCAGCAGATCGCTGGCGGCATCGAGGGCCGCCGGGTCGGTCCGGACATCGGCACGGGGTTGCGGAAGGCTGGTCACGCGGGGCTCCTTAGTGGGAATCCAACGTACTAGTGGGAATCCAACGTACCAAGCTTATCGGAACTAGTTTTCATTTGGCCGTGGGCATCGGCAGCAATGCGGGTTGCCGTGCAATGCGGTGGGGCGTTTCATGGAGCCAACGACCAAGGAAGGACCGTCGACGTGGCTCGGATTCCAGGAACGCCGTTGGCGCACTCGGCCGCCGATTTGGTAGCCGGCGCGAACGTGTTGGTCCCACCGTTGGCACTCGATGCGGCACGAGAGCTACTCGGCGCCGCGTCGGTACGGTTCGTCGACATCCGAGAGGTGCGCGAATGGGAACGGACTGGCACGATTCCCGGCGCGTACCGCGCCTCGCGCGGAATGCTGGAGTTCTGGGTGGATCCGGCGAGTCCCTACTATCGGCCGTCCCTGGATGACGGTCGGCGGCTCGTGCTGTACTGCGCATCGGCGTGGCGCTCGGCGCTGGCGGCGGCGACCCTCTTCCAGATGGGCCTCACCGACGTGACCCATATCGACGGCGGATTCACCGCGTGGCGCAGCGCGGGATATCCGGTTGAGCGGATCGGGCACTGACGGGCGCCGGGTCCCGGGCCGGGTGCCAAACAGGTCACGGCGTCGTCGATCCGCAGAATGCTTGGATCGCACATCAGCAGGTCGGACATCGCGTTGGCCAGGTGCGCCTCCGCCGATAGTTCGCCGGCCCGGGCCGCCGGCCACTCGCTACAGGCGCAGAGCGCGCCGCGCGAAGGGTCGACCACAACTGCAGGTTATCCGCCGATTGCTGACCGGTGAACCTGCCCCACCTACTTAATGCTGCTGGTCACGTGCTCGTGCAGCGTGAATATACGGCGAAATCGGTAGTAGCGGCGAACAGGTGGCAGGTGAGGCGGGGGCGACGGGCCGTGCCCACCTGCAGCGACTAGGCTGGGATATCAATCTCGATCCGCCTGTTTAGCCATCCGAGTGGGAGAACCGAAACCTGTGGCCGTGCCGTCCAAAGTCGATGCTGTCGTCAACCTCGCCAAGCGGCGCGGTCTGGTATTCCCCTGCGGTGAGATTTACGGCGGTACCCGCTCAGCCTGGGACTATGGGCCGCTAGGCGTCGAGTTGAAGGAGAACATCAAGCGTCAGTGGTGGCGCTCGATGGTCACCAGCCGCGACGATGTCGTCGGCTTGGACTCGTCGGTCATCCTTCCGCGCCAAGTGTGGGTGGCGTCGGGTCACGTGTCGGTGTTCAACGACCCCCTCGTCGAATGCCTCAACTGTCACAAGCGTCATCGCCAGGACCATCTGCAGGAGGCATACGCGGAGAAGAAGGGCCTCGACGACCCCGACGCCGTCCCGATGACTGAGATCGTCTGCCCGGACTGCGGCACCAGGGGGCAGTGGACCGAGCCGCGCGACTTCAACATGATGCTCAAGACCTTCCTCGGGCCGATCGAGTCCGAAGAGGGGCTGCACTACCTGCGCCCGGAAACCGCCCAGGGCATCTTCGTCAACTTCAAGAACGTGCTGACCACCTCGCGCAAGAAGCCGCCCTTCGGCATTGCCCAGATCGGCAAGAGTTTCCGCAACGAGATCACGCCGGGCAACTTCATCTTCCGCACGCGTGAGTTCGAGCAGATGGAGATGGAGTTCTTCGTCAAGCCCGGTGAGGATGACCAGTGGCACCGCTATTGGATCGATGAGCGGTTGAATTGGTATGTCGACCTGGGCATCGACCGGGACAACCTGCGCCTGTTCGAGCACCCCTTAGAGAAGTTGTCGCACTACTCCAAGGGCACAACCGACGTGGAGTACAAGTTCGGCTTTGCCGGCAGCGAGTGGGGCGAGTTGGAGGGCGTCGCCAACCGCACCGACTTCGACCTGTCGACCCACTCGGAGCACTCCGGTGAGAAACTCGAGTACTTCGAGCAGGCCACCGGCGAGCGGTACACCCCGTACGTGATCGAGCCGGCCGCCGGATTGGGCCGCAGCCTGATGGCCTTCCTCTGCGACGCCTACACCGACGAAGAGGTGCCCAACGCCAAGGGTGGTACCGACACTCGTGCCGTACTCAAGCTTGATCGGCGGTTGGCGCCGGTGAAGGCCGCGGTCCTGCCGCTCTCGCGCAACGAGGCACTCTCGCCGAAGGCCCGCGACCTGGCCGCGCAGTTGCGCCAGTACTGGAACATCGAGTTCGACGACGCTCAGGGGATCGGTAAGCGCTATCGCCGCCAGGACGAGATCGGTACACCGTTCTGCATCACCGTTGACTTTGACACCCTTGACGACCAAGCCGTGACGATCCGCGAGCGCGACACCATGGCCCAGGAGCGCGTCGCCCTGGACAAGGTCGTCGAGTACCTCGGCGGGAAGTTGATCGGATCGTAGGTCCGCCGGGTTGGCCGGGGTCGTTCGCGCGGCTGTGCGTGGAGGACCAACCCCGACCGGGCGCTGATCTCTATCCGGTCCTCAACCAACGGGCACGGTCCGGGGACCGTGGTGCGACATCAACCTCCCTTGGGAGCTCTGAACCACGGGTGCCCATCGGATCCGATCATCGCTTACCAGTCGGGTTACCTCGGGTCTGGCGATGCTCGGACCTGCACCTGCAGTCGCCCTGGGGGTACTTCCCCCGTGAAGTTGTGAACGCGGGCTGAAGAGGGCAGCCCACGACGGCCTGCATGATGTCAGTCCGAGTTGCCAGAATGGGTTCATGCCCGAACCGAGGGTCATCCATGACGACATCACCCGCGTCGACGCCGACGCCATCGTGAACGCGGCAAACACGCGGATGCGGGGTGGCGGGGGAGTGGACGGCGCGATCCACCGTGCGGGAGGAATGGCGATCCTTGAGGATTGCGTGCGCCGCTTCCCCAATGGGCTTGTTGTCGGCGATGCGGGATGGACGACGGCGGGCAACCTCCCGGCGCGGTGGGTGATCCACACGGTCGGGCCGAACTATATTGCCGGTCAACAGGATCGGTCGCTGCTCGTCGCGTGCTATCGGCGGTCGCTGGAGGTTGCCGACGAGCTGGGTGCGCAGCGGATCGCCTTCCCACTGGTCAGTGCCGGGATCTTCGGTTGGCCGCTTGACGATGCGATCGCCGTGGCTGCGGACACGATCCGTGGGGCCGATACCGACGTTGCCGAGGTGCTCATCGTCGCGTTCGGTAGTGATGTGCGCGATCAGGTTGTGCGGTACCTCGAATCCTGAGGTTGCGGTCGTGGGCGACGCGCGGCCGGCGCGGCCCCCGCGGTTCACGAGCACGACCGGATCGGCGGGCGGTTCACCTAGAGTGGCAGCCATGACAACGCCAACGGTCGGCGAGATCGCCGATGCCAAGTACGTAATGCTCACGACCTTTCGGAAGGACGGGACCGCCGTGCCCGCGCCGATCTGGGCTGTCCGCGACGGCGACGCGCTGGTGGTGTGGACCGAGACGGAGTCGTGGAAGGTCAAGCGGCTGCGTCGAAACTCCAGAGTGCTCGTGCAGAAGTGCGACGCACTCGGGAAGCGGACGGTCGGCCCCGAGGCCGTCGGGGTGGGACGGATTCTGGATGCGGCGGGAACCGAGCGGGCTCGCGGCCTGATCGGGCGCAAGTACGGGCTGGCCGGCAAAGCACTGGTGTGGGGCAGCAAGCTGCGCCGAGGTGCAGGCGGAACCATCGGCATCGAGGTCGTCGACGCTTGAGACCGACGCAGCGCCGGATTCCGGGCAAAGGCGCAACCACAACCCGTGACGTGCGAAGATTGAGCCGTCGGGCGATGGGCTCGGCGTTTCGAGTTGAGTGTGGAAGAGGGTAGTTGTGGCTGTCAGTGGAAAGATCGTGCATTTCGACACGAACAAGGGTTTCGGGTTCCTCGCGCCGGATGAAGGCGGCGACGACGTGTTCATCCACATCAACGACCTCGACGTCGACGAGTCTCAGTTGAAGGCGGGTGCGCTGGTCGAATTCGACGTCGAAGACACCGACCGCGGCGCGAAGGCCACCAACCTGGTCATCACCCAGGAAGCCCCGGCCGGGGCGTTCGAGGAGTCGCGCGGACGTCGTGACGACCACCGCCCGGATCGTCGGGGCGGCTTTGACCGCGACCGCGGCGACCGAAACTCCGATCGCCGCGACCGCCCCCGGCGCCCGCGCGGCGGGCACGGGTCGATGGACGCCGCGGCGTTCACCGAGGAGATCACCGAATTGCTCCTCGACGCGTCGGGCGCCTTGACGGCGGCGCAGATCGTCGCGATCCGTCAGCGCGTCACCGACTTCGCCGTCGACCGGGGTTGGGTGCTTGACTGATTCGGTCGCCGTCGCGATCTATACCGACGCCGATCTCCGGCGTGCGGTTCCCGAAGGGGAGAAGGCCGCCGGCCTGCCAGGCAGTACCATCGAGCACCGAAGTGCGTTCTCGAGGGACCGGGCACGGGTGTTGCACTGTGCAGCGCTGCGCCGATTGGCCGACAAGACGCAGGTCGTCGGGCCGCGCGAGGGTGATACTCCGCGCACCCGGCTGACTCATTCGCTGGAGGTCGGGCAGATTGGGCGCGGGATCGCCGTCGGATTGGGTTGTGATCCCGACCTGGTCGAGCTGGCCGGGCTCGCCCACGATATCGGGCATCCGCCCTACGGGCACAACGGGGAGCGGGCACTCGACGAGGTGGCCGCCGACATCGGCGGCTTCGAGGGAAACGCGCAGAATCTGCGCATCCTGACCCGGCTGGAACCGAAAGTCCTTGATACACAAGGCAACAGCGCGGGGCTCAATCTGACGCGGGCGTCGCTCGACGCGACGCTGAAGTATCCGTGGACCCGGGAGCGGCCGGGCAGCAAGTTCGGCGCGTACGACGACGATGAGCCAGCGCTGGCGTGGATTCGCGCCGGTGCCCCGGGTGTGCGGCAGAGCCTGGAGTCGCAGGTCATGGATTGGGCTGATGACATCGCCTATTCGGTGCACGACGTGGAGGATGGCGTCATCTCCGATCGGCTGGATCTGCGCGCACTGTCTGATCCGGCCGAACGTCGGACTCTCGCCGACCTGGCCGTCGCGCATTTCCAGGGTCTCGACGCCGGGGAACTGGTAGAGGCGGCGGATCGGCTGTCGCAGATGAACGTCGTCATGGCGGCCGGGGCTTACGACGGCACCCTGGGTGCTGCGGTCGCGCTCAAGCGGATGACGTCGGAACTGATCGGGCGGTTCGCGACGGCGGCGGTGATGGCAACGCGTGAGCAGCTCGACGAGCGTCCCGTTATTCGCTACGACGCCAATCTGGAAGTACCGCCACTCGTCGCCGCCGAGGTGGCGGTACTCAAGACGATGGCACTGCAGTTCATCTTCTCGGACCAGCACCACCTCACGGTCCAGGATCGTCAGCGCGAGCGCATCCACCGCGTCGCGAGTTGGATGGTGCAGGCGGGCCCCGGCGGGCTTGATCCCCTGTTCGTCCCGGCCTGGGAGAACGCCGCTGACGATGGGGAGCGACTACGGGTCATCGTCGATCAGATTGCGTCGATGACCGAGGGGCGCCTCGAGCGCACCGATCGGCGCAACTCCGACATCCAAGCGCATCTGGGGTAGCAGGTGTCCGCACCCGGCAGTCGCGTCCTGAGGCTTCCCCGGCCCGCCTAGAATGAACGGCGTGCCCGGCAGAGTCCCCGATCGCACTCGGCCGTCGTGCCTGGAAGTGCGCGGCGCCCGGGTACACAACCTGCGTGGCATCGACGTGGACATTCCCCTCGGGCAACTCGTCGGGGTCGCCGGAGTCTCCGGGTCGGGCAAGTCCTCTCTGGCGATGGGCGTGGTCTACGCCGAAGGCTCACGCCGCTACCTCGAAGCGCTCTCCACCTACACCCGACGCCGCATCGGCCAGGCTCCGCGCGCCGACGTCGACCGCGTCTCGCATGTCCCGGCGGCGCTCGCGCTACGCCAGCGCCCGGCAGTCCCCGGCCCGCGTTCGACCTTCGGCACCTCCACCGAACTGCTCAATGTACTGCGCCTGATGTTCTCGAGGCTCGCCTCCCACGTGTGCCCCAACGGGCATCGTCAGGCCCCCACCTTGCGTGTGGCCGCTGAGGAGCCGATCGTTTGTCCTGAATGCGGGGCCGGCTTTGTCGGCCCCGGTGCCGAGGCCCTCGCCTTCAACTCGGCCGGTGCGTGCCCCGCGTGCGACGGGCTCGGCACGGTCCGGGACGTTGACGACGCCGCACTCATTCGGGACGAGAATCTGTCGATCGACGAGGGCACCGTCATCCCGTGGCAGATGTTCGGCTTCAACGTTCAGCCGCAGATCGCCCGTGAATTCGGCGTCCGCACCCACATCCCGTGGCGTGACCTCACCGAGGCCGAGAAGCAGATCGTGTTGGACGGCCCGGAGGAGAGGAAGCACATTACGGTGACCTCGGTCAAGGGCGTGCACGACCTCGACTTCACCTTCCGTAACGCCCGGCTGACCGTCACCGAAGAACTCAAACGCGCCGAAACCGAGAAACGATTGGCCCGGGTCAGTCGTTTCTTGCGGGAACGCACCTGCCCCGACTGTCAGGGCACCCGGCTCTCGCCGGCCGCCCGTGCCCCGCGGATCGGCGATCAGAACCTCGCCGACGTCACCGCGCTGCCGTTGCACGACCTGATCGACTGGGCGCCCACCGTCGGTGCGACCCTGCCGGACGAGCTCGCGCCGATGACCGACGCACTGATCAGCACCCTGTTCGGGATGAGCCGGCGTCTGATCGACCTCGGTCTGGGCTACCTGAGTTTGGACCGGGCGGGCGCGACGCTGTCGACCGGTGAGCGCCAGCGCGTGCAATTGGCTCGCGCCGTCCGCAACGAGACGACCGGCGTGCTCTATGTTCTAGACGAGCCGTCGATCGGATTGCACCCGGCGAATCTCATCGGCCTGCAAGGGGTGCTCGGGGACCTGGTGGCCGGGGGCAATTCGGTGCTCATGGTCGACCATGACCCGCAGGTGTTGCGCGGTGCCGATCACCTCATCGAGATCGGTCCCGGCGCCGGCAATGACGGCGGACGAGTCATCGCGCAGGGGAGCGTTGCCGACGTCGGCGCCGACCCGCAGTCGCGGATCGGGCCCTTCCTGTCCGGTGCGGAGAAGGTCGCCGTTCGGGAACGACCGTCGCCGGCTCAGGTTTTCGACGGCGGGAGTCTGCGGCTGTCCACTGCCGCCGTGCACACCGTGCATCCGCTCGAGGTGGCGATCCCGCGGGGACGGCTGACCGCGGTCACCGGGGTGTCCGGGTCGGGCAAGACCACCCTGGTACTCGAATCGCTGGTGCCGGCGCTGCGCGGTGAGGCCCCGTTGCACGTGAAAGCCGTCGACGCCGCCGGCATCGAGAAGGTCGACGTGGTCGATGCCACTCCGATCGGGATCAATGTGCGCTCGACGGTCGGGACCTATTCGGGGGCGCTCGACGAGCTGCGCCGCGTGTATGGGCGGCTGCCGTCGGCGCAGGCGGCGGGGATTGCCGCGTCGGACTTCTCCTACAACACCGGATCGCTACGCTGTCCGCGCTGCGACGGCACCGGTCGAATCTCGCTGGATGTGCAATTTTTGCCCGACGTCGACATCGACTGCCCGGACTGCCACGGTCGCCGCTACGCGCCCGCCGCCTGGGATCATGTCCGCGACACCGGGGCAGGCGGACCGATCGCCCTGCCGGACCTGCTGGCGATCCCCGTCGACCATGCTCTGCCGTACGTCGACGACCTGCCCGCCGTGCGCCGCAAACTGGCCGGACTGATCGACGTGGGGCTCGGCTATCTTGCGCTCGGCGAGGCGACGCCGGCGTTGTCCGGCGGGGAGGCGCAACGACTGAAACTGGTCGCCGAGCTACGGCGGCGGCAGGATTCGGCGCTGTTCGTTTTCGACGAACCCACCGTCGGGCTGCACCCCCTCGACGTGCGGGTACTGCTGACGGTGCTGCAGGGCCTGCTCGACCGCGGCGGCACCGTGATGGTGATCGAACATGATCTGGATCTGATCGCCAACGCGGACTACGTGATCGATCTGGGTCCGTCCGGGGGTGCCGAAGGTGGTCGGATCGTCGCCACCGGCACTCCTGAGGAGGTCGCCGGCGACCCGGCCAGTGTGACCGGCCGGTATCTGGCCGAGCACCTCGACGATGGCGATCCCCGTGGGGAGAGGGCCGGCCAGTGAGCGACGGGTATACCTGGGCCACTGCCGAGGGGCGGCGGCACGCTCACCGGACCGATCGGCGGCTTTTCGGCGATGATATTGCTGACGGGGACCGCCCTTGCGGGGCTGCGCGCCGCCGTCTCGTCGTGAGGGACCCACGCTCCCACCTAGACTGAACGGTGTGCCAGGAAGAATCCCCGATCGCGACATCACGGCCATCCGTGAACAGGTCCGGATCGAGGATGTCGTCGGCGACTACGTCGCCCTGCGCCGGGCCGGCGCGGATCGGTTGACCGGGCTGTGCCCCTTCCACGATGAGAAGACGCCGTCGTTCCATGTTCGACCCAACCACGGCCATTTCCACTGCTTCGGCTGCGGCGAGGGCGGCGACGTATACACCTTCCTGCAGAAGCAGGAACACATCAGCTTCGTCGAGGCCGTCGAGCAGATGGCCGACAAGATCGGCTACCGCATCAATTACGAGGGCGGCGGAACCAGTGTGCAGCGCGACCGCGGCACGCGCGCACGGCTCGTTGCGGCGAACGCCGCCGCCCAGAAGTTCTACGCCGAACAACTGCGCACCCCCGAAGCGCAACCGGCGCGCGACTATTTGACCGAGCGGGACTTCGACGGCCAGGCGGCACTGGCCTTCGGGTGCGGTTACGCCCCGGCCGGCTGGGACACAATGACCAAAGCGCTCTTGTCGCAAGGGTTTGAGTTCAAGGAACTCGAGGCGGCGGGGCTGTCGAAGCAGGGTCGGCAGGGTCCGATCGACCGCTTCCACCGTCGTCTGCTGTGGCCGATCCGCAACCTGGGCGGCGACATCATCGGCTTCGGCGCGCGAAAGCTCTACGACGACGACAACATGGGCAAGTACATGAATACGCCCGAGACGATGCTGTACAAGAAGTCGCAGGTGTTGTTCGGTCTCGACCATGCGAAGAAGAACATCGCCAAGGGTCACCAGGTCGTCATCGTCGAGGGCTACACCGATGTCATGGCCATGCAGCTGGCCGGCGTCACCACCGCCGTCGCCAGCTGTGGTACGGCCTTCGGCGACGACCACCTCGCCCTGATCCGTCGGCTGATGATGGACGACTCGTACTACCGGGGTGAGGTGATTTACACCTTCGACGGTGACGCGGCCGGTCAAGCGGCGGCGATGAAGGCGTTCGAGGGCGAGCAGGCGATCGCGGGGCAAACCTTCGTGGCGATTGCCCCAGATGGAATGGATCCCTGCGAACTGCGCCAGCAGCACGGGGAGGCCGCCGTCCGCGACCTCGTCGCCCGACGCATCCCGATGTTCGAATTCGCCATTAAGACGCTACTCAAACAGCATGACCTCGACACCGCCGAAGGGCGGGTGAACGCACTGCGGGAAGCCGTTCCGGTGGTGGCGCGCATCAAGGACGTCGCACTGCGTGACGAATACGCGCGCCAGCTCGCCGGCTGGGTCGGCTGGGACGAGGTGGCCCAGGTGTTGCGGCGGGTGCGCGAAGAGGCGGCGCGAAACGCCAAGCGTCGAGGCCGTCCGCAACAGCCCGGCCCGCGGCCGCGAGTACGGCCCGAAGCATCGTCGACGCCGCCGCCCACCGCCAAGCCGTTGCCAACGGATCCACGGTTGTGGCCGCAGCGCGAGGCACTCAAGGCCGCCCTGCAGTATCCGGCGATCGCCGGGACCGTATTTGACTCGCTGCCGCTGGAGTGTTTCAGCGAGCCCGCCTACGCGTCGATCCGCGCGGCGATGCGGTCGGTCGGTGATACCGCCTCAGGGAAGGGCGGCGCGCAATGGGTTGGTGAGGTGCACCAAGCCGTCGACGACCCGGTGATCGGGCCACTGGTGACCGAACTCGCCGTCGAGCCGATGCGCGTTGACGACGACGCTGTCCCGCGCTACATCGGCTCGGTGCTGGCACGCCTTCAGGAGGTCTGGGTCGGTCAGCAGATCGCCGATATCAAGTCGAAACTGCGCCGCATGTCGCCGACGGAGGACGCCGACTCCTACAACGGGGTGTTCGGCGACCTGGTCGCCCTCGAGGCCTACCGCCGCAGCCTGCTGGAGCAGGCGGTCGATCCGGTCGTCGAGGTGCCCTGAACCTGTTCGGTTCGGGCCTCGGTGCGGCCGTGTCATGTGATGCAATGACGGTATGCGCCGATGGTCCGGGATTGTGCCGATGGTGGTGTGCGCCGTGATGGTCGTGACCGGGTGCGGTGCCCGCGACCGTGCGGAGCGCAGGGCGACCGCCCCACCGCCGGCGAGGAGTTCGACTGCACCCGCCACCACGAACCGGCCCGCCGCCGCCCCGATCGTGGTGAACACCGACGGCCTGCAGGCGGAGATCACCCCGGGGGCCATGGCGAAGTGGGCTGCGGACGTCTCACACGGCCAGGAGGCGGCGGTAGTGGCCAAGTGCTGGACGATCGCACCTCAATACATCGCCGAACGGTACTTCGCCGAACCGGCCACGGTGGCGACGATCTTCGCGCAGCGGCCGGTGAGCGGTCAGGCCGGAGTGGCGTGGGGGCGCTACGAGTCCGCCTACGCGCACGTCCCGTGGTCGGAGGCGAAATCGGGCTATCCGTGCCCGCGCATCCGGTTGAACGCGGCGCAGCAGATCTATCCCGACGACTTCGTCGCCCATATCGCGCGGCGATTCATCCTGCGTGCCCAAGGTCGGCCGATCAACCCCGCCGACACTGCGGCGTCCTATCCGCTGGAATGCACCGTGGTGCGCGGCCCGATCGCGAACGTCGAGCGCGGTGACGTCCAACTGATCACGGTGACCAGGGAAGACCTTCCGCATGGTGATATCCGCTGGATTGTGCAAGCCGGGCTGCTGACGATGCGGATGGCGCTCGAGCCGGGGGTTGTGTGCGTGCAGGCGGCGGCGTAGTAGCGGCGATGTCAGGGTTATCGGCAACACTGGTGCGATGAGAACGACAACGAACTGGCACCTGGGTCTCGGCGCAGCGGTGACATGGTCGGTGCTGACGGCCTGTGCGGCGGCTCCGATGCCGGGAAACTCAGCAGCCGCCAACGAGTCGTCGGTACCACCGGTGTCGTCGCCCGGCCCAGCGTCGCTCGCCGACTCCGTGCCGGTGGGCCGGCCGGCGCCGAATGTTTCGGCGATGGCGGCGGCAGCACTCGCCGAACTCGGCCGCCTGCCGGTGAAAGGCAGCGCTCCGATGACGGGCTATCGCCGGTCGGCTTTTGGGCGGGCATGGTCCGACGATGTGTCGGTCGACAAGGGGCGCAACGGATGCCGGACGAGGGACGACGTGTTGCAGCGCGACCTCACCGATATTGAGATGCGGGGCCGATGCACGGTACTGAGTGGGTGGCTCGATGACCCGTACACCGCGCAGCGCCTGCGCTTCGAGCGGGGGGTGGACGTGAAACGGATCCAGATCGATCACGTCGTGGCCCTTGCCGATGCGTGGCGCACCGGCGCGCAGCAGCACTCGCCGCAGCGGCGCGTCGAATTCGCCAACGACTTGCGCAACCTGCAGGCCACCGCCGGGTGGGCGAATCAGCAGAAGGGATCGTCCAACGCCGCGTCGTGGCTCCCGCCCAACCGGTCCTTCCGGTGCACCTACGTTGCGCGCCAGATTCAGGTGAAGCGGGCCTATGACCTGTGGGTGGTCCCGCCCGAGCGTGACGCGATGCGGCGCGTGCTGACGAAGTGCGTGGGGTGAGGGCCGACGCCGTCGGCTAGGCCCCGAAGCACGCCGATCCGGTGTTGAATCCCGACGTGACCGGGAACGGCGCAGTCTGCTTCGTGACGCCGTTCTGGATGGCGACGGCGCGCATCGTGCCGACGCGGGTCGCGAGCCACTCGCCTTCGACGACGCGCTTCTGGTCGGCGCGCCGCTCGTTTCGGGTAGCGAGACGACTGACCACCTGGCCGTGCTCATCGACGATCAGGAGCTGTACCGGGGCAGTGTGGTCGGTCACGACCACGGACACGTTGTACGTGCAGCCGGTGCCGCGATTGCCGGTGAACATTGTCGGCGAGACGTTCGGGCCCACCGACGGGACCGCTTGGGCTGGTTGAGCAGCGATAGTCGTACCGATGCCGATGGCGGTACACGCGAGTGAGACCGCGACGACGGCTGGCAGGGCTCGGCGTTGCCGAAGTGACGCATTCATGGCTATGAGGATGCCATGAGCGGGGATGGCCGAGGCCAGAACCCGGGTGTCCGGATCCTGGCCTCGTAGCCGCGAGATGTTGTGCCGCTTCTGGTGTTCGCGGGCCCTGAGGCGGGGGCGGAGGTGGGGCGACCGGGGCTCGAACCCGGGACCAGCGGATTATGAGTCCGCGGCTCTAACCAACTGAGCTATCGCCCCGCGGGCGAAACGCCCAGTGGCAAAGCCTACCGGCAGCGGATCAGTCGTTGTCGGCGAGGACCTCGTCGACGAACGTGCGGATCCGCCGACGCAGGGCGGCGACCCGGTCCGCGCGGACGGCATCGAGATCGGTTCCGCGGTGGTAGGCCGGCGGCAACTGGCGGGCGTGACGGGAGCAACCGAACCGCTCGCAGATCAGGATGCCCAGCGTCGACCCACGCCGGCCGGCCGCTCCCGCGCGGCGCACCGTGTAGAGCACCGCGGCCTCGGTGAGATTGACGTCGGTGCACCAGGAACACATGGCCCGCCCGCGTGGCGTCGCGGTCGCACGGGTGAGGAGCAGGGCCACGACTCCGTCGGTCTGCTCGACGACCAGGTAGGCGCGCCGGGGGATCTTGGGGTCGCGCCAGCCGAGGAAGTCGAGGCCGGCGAAGTTGATTGAGCCCAGATCGGGATAGGTGACCCGGGCGACCTCGCTGCGCGTGGCGCCGCGAAATGCGGACCGGATCATTGCTGACGAGAGTTCTTGCATGACGTGGACCAGACTGTGAGGCCGACGCGAGGAGTCGGCTACCGATTGAGGGCAGCTGTGGCCGGCCGATCAGCGTGATCGGCGCGGGGCGCGGTCAACTGTTTCGGGCGCAGTGCGCGCCGAACTCCTCGAAACGGGGGATGCTCACGATGCCAGGGTAGCGCACGCGGGGGACTGCTTCAGCAGGCGCAGGATTGCTAGGGCTTCGGCTCGCAGGCGATGCCGTCGCCGTCACGGTCGAGTTTCGAACTGTAGCCGTCGTCACCCTTGCGGATCGGTGCATTCCCGTCGGCGCGCGCCTCGTCGCAGTTCTTGTATGTCTTGACCTGGGTCGCGCCGGGTAGCGGGGCGGCGTGCGCGGTGGCGGTGAGGACGATCGGGGCGAAACCGGCTGCCGCGACGGCCAAGGTGCTGAGGGCTTTCGCCAGGTGAGTGGTCATCCGGCCAGCATAACCTGACCGGTTTGTCGTATTACGTGCGTCGTCGATATCGGGTGATGCCCCTGGGCAGGTGGGGCTGGCGCAGCGTACGGGCGATGAACTCCCCGAGCGTGACGCCAGCGGCGAGGGCGCAGCCGATGAGAACGGCGGTAGCCATCTCGCGACCGCCACCGGTGCCGGTCATCAGGCCGTACATCCCGCGGTAGATCGCGCTACCGGGCAGCAGCGGGGTGATACCTGCGACGGCGATAACCAGCGGGGGGGTCAATGCTCGACGTGCGGCGAGGCCACCGAGCAGACCGACGATGATCGCCGCAATGGCGTAACTGAAGACCGGCCCGAGGCTGGTCAGGTACAAGGCGCCGGTGACACCGGCGCCGATCGCGCCGGCGAAGAACGCGGCGGAGAGCGCGCGGCGCTCGGCATAGCTGGCCAGGGCGAATGCCACCGCAGCAATGGCGCCACCGATGATGCGGGCCGGGACGTCGGCCGCACCGAACGGCGCCACCGTCGTCAGCGACGGCAGATTCACGTCGAATACCCCGACAAAGCGGACCGAGAGTGCCACACCCACGAGGATTCCGCCGGTCATCACCAGTACCTCGGTTACCCGGGCCGTCCCGGTGATCGGTGCGCCGGTGATGGCATCCTGGACGGCTCCCACCAGCGTGAGGCCCGAGAGCAGGACGATGATCCCCGCGGCGATGATCTGTGCGGGCCGAAAGCCCAGCCCGCTGCCCTGCAGCGCCGGATAGAGGAGGGCGGCCGGCAACACCGCGAGAAAGCCGCCGGTCAGCTGCTGGAAAAAGGGTGGCGTGCCGATGCGGTTGAGCCGCCGATTCACCGCGACGATCACGATCGTGGTGGCGAAGGCGGTCAGCCACACGACCCACGTGCCGCCCAGGTAGATGCCGACACCGAGGGCCATGAGCCCCCACGCGAAGGTGGAGACCCAGTGCGGATAGGGGTGCGGTGCGGCGGAGATATCGTCGACGATCGCGTGGGCGGTTGCCGGGGTGATCGACAGCCGCCGGATCTTGCGCACCAGGCGGTCCACCTGGGCCAGTCGGGTGAAGTCCAATGAACGGTAGTACACCGATCGTGAGGCGGTGATCGGCGGCAACGTGGGGCCGCGGCGGGCGCAGATCAAAATGGTGTTGAAGGTGACGTCCACATCGACGTCGTCGAGGCCGTAGATGGCGGCGACGAACTCCACTTGGTGCCTGGTGTCGATGGCGCCGGTCCCCGCGTCGAGGAGCACCGCCCCGATCCGGGCTGCGAGGTCGATAACCTCGGTGATGGCGGCTTCGTCGCGCAGGTCGATCGGGCGGCGCGGCGCGATGACGATACGGCCGGGTTCGATGGTGTCGATGGTGGCCGGGCGGGGGCCGGCCAGACGATGCAGGCCGCGGCGGAGATAGTCGAGCATGTGGCCGCCTTCCCGGGCGTTGCGCGTCTGTGTCGAGTTCAGCCTCCACCGTAGACGTGGACGGGTTCGATTTTGCCCTTGATGCGGTGGGTGCCGCGGTCGAGGAGGTTCGGCGATGGATCGTGCAGTGCGCTGCGGCAGGCCTGGGTCAGCAGAATGGAGTCGCCGGTGGTTTTGGTGAGTTGTTCGACGCGGGCCGCGACATTGACGCTGTCGCCGATGAGGGTGAATTCGAGCTTCCCGCCACCGCCGATGGTCCCGGCGATGACGGGACCGGTGTTGATGCCGATGCCGATGTGCAGGTCGTTGCCGAAGTGGTGGGTGACTTGTTGGTGGATGTGGCGGGCCGCGGCGAGTGCAGCGTCGGCGTGGTTGTCGAGGTTGGTGGGGGCGCCGAAGACGGCGAGGGCGCCGTCGCCCAGGAACTTGTTGACGTGGCCACCCGTGGTGACCACGGTGGGTACGACTATCTCGAACAGTTCGTTGAGGCGCCCGACGACGGTTTCGGCGGTGTGGGTTTCGGTGTAGGGGGTGAAGTTGCGGATGTCGAGGAACATGATGGTGACGGTGCGGCGTTCGCCGGTGAAGATGTTGTCGCCCTGCTCGAGGAGTCGTGCGGCCAGCGCTGGGTCGACGTAGGTGCCGAAGGCGCTGTGCAGATGTTTGCGTTCGAGGAGTCCGGTTTGCATGCGGTTGAAGGAACCGGCGAGGGTACCCAAGTCGTCGTCTTGGACGACGGGAAGCCGGTGCGTGTAGTCGCCGGCGGCGACCCGGTCGGCGGCGTCGTCGAGGTCGCGCAGCGCGGTCAGCGACGGGGCGAATGCCGCGCCAACAGTGATGGGCGCGGCGATCCAGATCGTGACTGCGGCGGCGATCGCCACATACACGAGGGGAGCCGGCCGGGTATTGCCGGCCGCGGCGCCGAGCATGGCGCCCAGCAGGCTGAAGGTGAATGCCGCGGTCAATGCCGCGGTGTTCGACCAGACGGCGAACGACGGCCGGGCGCGGGGCATGGTGTCGCCGATGTCGGAGTCGCGGGTGAGCGCCAGGCGGGCCGGCCGCATGGCCGCTTCGACAATGCCGTGTGCGGCGGTGAGGTTGGCCGCAAAGCCGGTGACGGCGCCAACGGCACCGAACTGGATCACGTGCGCGGTGCTGGCCCCGCCGATCACCGCCGAGAGTGCGAAGAGTGCAGCAAAGACCGGGATACCGGCGGCGGTGGAAACGGGTACCGCCTGGCGGGAGTACATGTAGGTGCCGACCAGTGCGGCGTGCCGGTCGCCCCCCGGCCCCGCCGCCCACCGATCGACCGGCCGGAGGCAGCGGTGGGCGATCGGCGTGAGCACCGCCGCCAGCGCGATGGTGCAGGCCGCGGCAGCAGCGATGGCGAGCGGCACCGCACGGGCCCAGTTGTTGGGACGCTCGATTCCGAGTACCACGGCTGCGAAGGTGAGGTTGACGGGAAACAGGAGGACGACACCGAGCGCAAGGATGGCCCACACGGTGAACTGCGCACCATGACGGTCCCAAACCCATTGCCACAGCCGGTACATCTGCCAAGAATAGGCGCGTAGCGCGGGCAGCCCGGGAAGAACGAAAACAAAAAACCGCCTGTGAACAGGCGGTTTAGTTGCTCCCCCAACTGGACTCGAACCAGTAACCGTTCGATTAACAGTCGAATGCTCTGCCAATTGAGCTATGGGGGAATGGCGTTCGGCTCAGGTGAGCCGGATGTTGACTCTAGCGCATGGCCTGACCGGGGACAAAACCGCTGTTCAGCGGCTTGGCTCCGCATCCCAAATACCGGTGGCCGTTAGCCGGGCGGCCAAGCGCCGTGCCCCGTCGTCGAACTGTCGGCGGACCTGATCGGTGATGGCCGTGCGATCGCCGGCCCGGTAGCCCTCGATCAGTTTGGCGTGGCTGTCGACGGCGACGGAGCCCCAAGCGGGGTCGGCGGCATAGAGGCGGTGCGGTGTGTAGTGGGTCGCGTTCAGCAGGAACCAGGCAAGCTTCCCGCTGCCCGCGATCCGATTGTGGGTCCGGTGGAAGTCGAACTCCGCGTCGACGATCTCGTCCACGTCGCCGGCCGCGACGGCCCGCCGGAGTCGTTCGTTGCACGCAGCAAGGGCGGCGAGGTCCTCGTCGGTGATCGCTGCGGCGATGCGCAGGGAGATCTTGACCGCGATCTGACTCTGGAGCCAGAAGATGTCCTCGACGTCGGTCCGACTGAGGTCGGCGACGACGTACCCGCGGTGCGGGGCGAGGTTCACCATTCCCTCGCCCCGCAGCGTCAACAGCGCTTCGCGCACCGGGGTTACGCTGACGCCGAGCTCGGCGGCAGTCTCATCCATCCGGATGAAGTCGCCCGGGCGGAAGTCGCCGGTCATGATCCGGTGTCGGATCGCAGAAGCGACCTCCTCGGACAGTTGGGGCCGCCGGCGGAGCCGGCTCGGAGTCGACATGGCTACAGACCGTAGGTCTTCCCGATGATGTCCCGCTGGATTTCATTGGTGCCGCCGTAGACGGTGGAGATGATTGCGCTGCGCATCAGCATCTCGGCGTCAAACTCCTTGGTGTAGCCGTAGCCGCCCATCATCTGCATGCCGTCGATGGTCATCGCCTTGGAGACCTCGGTGGACTTCAGCTTCACCATCGACGCTTCGCGCGGGAACATCTGGGTCGGGTTGGCGTCGGCCTTTGCCGCCAAGCTGTACACGAGTAGTTTGGTGCATTCGATTTCCGTGGCATGGTCGGCCATGCGGTGGCGCAGTGCCTGGAACGTGCCGACCGGACGGCCGAACTGTTTGCGCTCGGTGATGAACTTGAGCGTGTCGTCGAACGAGCGCTCGGCCAGGCCGAGTTGCATCGCACCAAGGATCAGGCGCTCGGTGTTCAGGCCGGCCATCAGCTGCCACCAGCCCTGGTTGACCTGGCCGACGACGTATTCGTCGGGGATGAAGCAGTCGGTGAAGTACAGGTCGTTCTGTTCCCGCCCGCCCAGCGTCTCGATCGGCACGATCTTCAGGCCGCTGGTGCCGGCCGGGACGTGGAACTGGGTAATGCCCTCGTGCTTCTTATCGGTCCGCTCGGTTCGGGCGATCAGCAGGATCGACGAGGCGATCGCCGCGTTCGAGATCCAGGTCTTCTGACCGTTGATCAGCCAGCCGCCGTCGACCTTCTCGGCCTTGCACGACACGTTGGCCACGTCGGAGCCGGCTTCGGGCTCACTCATCGCGATCGCCAGCGAGTCGCCGGCGACGACGTTGGCGAGGACCTCTTTCTTGAGTTCCTCGGAGGCGAACTTCTCGTAGGCGGCCGCGGTGATGAAGGTCGGGCCGACGCCGCCCACCGGGGCCATGCCGCGCAGTGCCTCTTCGAGGAGGATGCACAGTTCGACGTTGCCCGCGCCGGCACCGCCGTACTCTTCGCCGACGATGATCCCGGCCCAGCCGAGCTCGGCCATCTTCCGGTACAGCTCCTCGCTGTGCGGCCCGTCGGCGGTGTGTTTGGCGCGTTGCTCGCGGGTGCCGACTTCACGGGCACAGAAGTCGCGCACCGCCTGCGCGAAGGCGTGCTGTTCGGGGGTGAATTCCAGCATAGGGAGGACCTTTCGTCGTGAACCTTGCTTCTTTCTATCACATATATGTGATACTTAGGGAGGTGGTTGGGCGTCGCCTACCCTGGGGAGCCATGAAACGCACCACCGGAGCCACGCCATCGGCCGACAACGCCGACGAACCATTGGTGGGCGACGTTGACGGCGACGATCACGAGTCGCCGCTCGCGGGCAAGTCGTTCTTGGACGCGAACCGCAAGAATCGTGAGCGGGCAAAGACGCAGGCCGCGCAGGAAGCCCAGCGCAAGGCCGGCCGCACGCCCGGCAAGGTCGCGACTGCGCCGCGTTCCATCGCCGGCCCGCTGACTCGGCGATGGGGGGCCGGGCGGGTGATCGCGGTGCTGATCGCCCTGTGTGCGGTACTGGCCGCGAGCACTGCCGGGCTGGCCGTCAGAGACGCGATGTCGTCGCGTGCGGCCGCGCAATCGGACCCGCAATCCGGCCACGGGCAGGACGCCATGACCACCGCGCGCAAGTATGTCGCGTCGGTGATGACCTACAACGTCAACGACTACGCCGACCTCGACCGGCGGATCCGTGACGTGTCGACCACGGACTTCGCCGAGAGGTTCATCGAGTCGTCGGCAGCCGCACGCAAGGGAAACGCCGCCGCCGATGCGTCGTCGAAGGCGACCGCCCCGAATGCCGGGATCATCTCGTTGACGGCCGATCGGGCCCAAGTCCTGGTGACGCTGGACCAGACGATCACCGCGCCGGAGATCGCCGCCGAACTCCCCGATGGCCACCTGTACCAGTCACGGGTGCAGGTCACAATGGTGCGCGACGGGGATCGATGGCTGCTCGACGACCTCCAGGTCGTCTGACGCCACCGGCCGACGAGCAGAGTGACCGATGAGCAGAGTGGCCGAGACGGCGCTGTGCTAGAAACGGGAGCGTGACCGACTCCGATGCGCTGCTCGCGACCGTCGACGGCCCCGTCGCCCGACTGACGATCAACCGTCCAGAGCGGATGAACGCGCTCAACGGCGACGTCTCGCTGGCGATACGTGCCGTCCTCGATGATTGGGCGCACCGCGACGACCTGCGAGTTGTCGTGCTGACCGGAGCCGGCGGCAGCTTCTCGACGGGCGCCGACATCACTGACATCGCGACGCACGCTGGTGGAGGCGAATCAGCGGTCGACGAGGCGGACGCGATCAGCATCATCTCCAACGGCTCGGATCTGGCGCGCTCCGTGCGCGCGATCCCGGTGCCGGTCATCGCGGCCGTCGACGGCGCGGCCGTCGGTGTCGGTGCCTCTTTGGCCCTCGGCGCCGACCTCGTCTATGCCACGAGTCGCGCCTACTTCCTGTTTCCGTTTGTGACCATCGGCCTCATGCCCGACGGTGGGGCGAGCATGCTGGTCGCCGCATCGATCGGGCGCGCGCGGGCCAATGCGCTGCTGATGCTGGGTGAGAAGTTCCGGGCCTCAACGGCTTTCGACGCCGGCCTGATCACCGAGGTGCTCGACGATGAGCCGGCGTTGCGCGCCCGCGTCGACGAGGTGGTCGCGCAACTGGTCGCCAAGTCGTCGGCGGCGCTGCGCACGACCAAGGCGGCGTCGGATGCGATCACCATGGCGGCGTTCGAAACCGCGCTCGCCGAGGAAATGGCCGGGCAGACCCGATTGCTGCAGTCGCCGGAGTTCCAGCAGACCCTGGCCGCGTTCACCAAGCACCACCGCTAGTCGTCGTATCGAGGCATTGCCCACGCGTAGTCAGGAGCCCCCGATGTCCAGTGTCCCGCCCACGACCGATCCGGCGACCGAGCCGCTGAGGTCCCGCCGCAACCACTGGAACAACCAGGTTCGGCGGCACGCGCTGATGAAGCCCGGCGCGCCTGCCCTGAGATTCCAGGGCGCCGAGACGTCGTGGCGCGGCCTCGAGGAACGGACGCGCGCGTTTGCCGCCGCGCTACACCGACGGGGAGTGCGCTTCGGCGACCGCGTGATGGTGCTCATGCTCAACCGGACCGAGTACGTCGAAGTGGTCCTCGGGGCCAACCTCATCGGCGCGATCGCCGTGCCGGTCAACTTCCGGATGGCGCCGGCCGAAGTGGGGTTCCTCGTCGCCGACAGCGGGTGCCGATGGGTCGTTACCGAAACGGCGTTGGCCCCACTCGCCGATGCCGTGGCCGCGGCTACGGGCTCGATCGAGCAGATCGTCACCGTCGGCGAAGCGGGTCAGGGGCACCTGGCCTACGAGGACCTGATGGTTGAGGACTCATCGGATCTGCCGGCGATCGATGTGCCCGAAGAGGCCGTGGCCCTCATCATGTACACCTCGGGCACCACGGGGAAGCCCAAGGGGGCGATGCTGACGCACCAGAACCTGCAGGCGCAGGCGATGACCTGTCTGGATGCGCTCGGGACCCGCCCCGACGACGTGGGCTCATGCGTGGCCCCGATGTTCCACATCGCCGCCCTGGGCGCCATGACGCCGTTGCTGTACGTCGGCGCCCTGTCGGTGATCCATCCGCTCGGAGCGTTCGACCCGAACGAGCTGCTCGACACGCTGGCGGCCGAGGGCACCACCTCGATCTTCCTGGTGCCGGCACAGTGGCAGGCCGTGTGCGCGGCGCAGGCGGCCGAGCCGCGCGACCTCAACCTCCGGGTGATCAGCTGGGGGGCCGCACCGGCATCGGACACGGTGCTCACCGCGATGGGCGCGACCTTCCCCGATGCGCTCAACGTCGCCGTGTTCGGGCAGACGGAGATGTCGCCGATCACGTGCGTCTTGGAAGGCGAATACGCGCTGCGCAAGCTGGGGTCGGTCGGACGGGTCGTGCCGTCGGTGACGGCGCGGATTGTCGACCCGCTCGGCGAGGACGTCCCCGACGGGGAGGTCGGCGAAATCGTCTATCGCGGGCCGCAGCTAATGGCCGGCTACTGGCAGAACCCGAGGGGAACCGCCGACGCCTTCGCGGGCGGCTGGTTCCACTCCGGTGACCTGGTGCGGCGCGACGAGGACGGGTTCATCTACGTCGTCGACCGGGCCAAGGACATGATCATCTCGGGCGGCGAGAACATCTACTGCGCCGAAGTCGAGAACGTCCTGTTCGCCCACCCCCGTATCGCGGAGGCGGCCATCATCGGGCGCGCCGACGACAAGTGGGGCGAGGTACCGGTCGCTGTCGTCGTCGTCGTCGATGGTGGTGACCTGACACTGGCCGAACTCGAGCCGTACCTGAATGAGAACCTTGCGCGATACAAGCATCCGAAGGACCTTGTCATCGTCGGCGAACTGCCGCGAAACGCGGGCGGCAAAGTCGTGAAACCGTCGTTGCGCAGCGAATACGGAAGTAAGGATGTGGGGCTGCGCGACTGAGCGCGGAGGCGCGACCCAGGACGAAACTGGAACGTGTTTCAATTTCCGTGTCAGGTGACTACGCTCACAACCAGAGCGGGAGACCGCTGACACGGGTAAGACAACGTCGCGAGTGAGGATGGACTGTGAAGACTAAGGGTGCGCTGCTTCGGGAGCTGAATTCACCGTGGAAGATCGAAGAGATCGAATTGGGCGACCCCAAGGCCCACGAGGTCAAGATCAAGATGCACGCGGCCGGGATGTGCCACTCGGACCATCACCTCATGACCGGTGGCATCCCGATGGGCGGCTTCCCGATTCTTGGTGGCCACGAGGGTGCGGGCGAGGTCGTCGAGGTCGGGGAGGGCGTGACCGACTTCGGGGTGGGCGACCACGTGGTGCTCTCGTTCATCCCGTCGTGCGGGAAGTGTCGCTCCTGTGAGGCCGGCCGGGCCAACCTGTGTGACTTCGGTGCCATGCTGTTGCAGGGAGAGGCCGTCTCCGACCACACCTTCCGGATCCACACCGCCGCCGGCGAGAACGTCTACCCGATGACACTGCTGGGCACTTTCAGCCCTTACATGGTGGTACACGAAGCCTCCGTGGTGAAGATCGACAAGGACATCCCCTTCGAGATTGCCGCGCTGTGCGGCTGCGGCATCCCGACCGGCTACGGGTCGTCGACGCGCAGCGGTGACGTCCGCCCCGGTGAGGATGTCGCCATTATCGGCGTCGGCGGTGTCGGCACCGCCGCGTTGCAGGGTGCGGTAATCGCCGGCGCGCGCAACGTTTTCGCGATCGACCCGGTGGAGTGGAAGCGCGAACAGGCGATGAAGTTCGGGGCAACGCAGGCATTCGCCTCGGTCGAGGAGGCGATGAACGAGATCGGCAACGCGACCGAGTGGGGAATGTGCCAGAAGGTCGTCGTCACCGTCGGCGAGGTCCACGGCGCCGACGTCGACACCTGGATGAGCCTGACCGCCAAGGGCGGCACCTGTGTGCTGACCGGCATGGGCAACATGATGGACACGCAGGTGACGCTGAACCTCGCGATGCTGACGCTGCTGCAGAAGAACCTGCAGGGCACGATCTTCGGCGGTGCCAACCCCAAACTCGACATTCCGCTGCTGCTGACGATGTACAAGGCGGGCAAGCTCAACATCGCCGACATGATCACCCGCGAGTACCGCCTCGACCAGATCAACGACGGCTATACCGACATGCTCGAGGGCCGCAACATCCGTGGCGTGATTCGCTATACCGAAGAAGACTGGTGACCCGGGTGCACTAGAGTTCACTCCGTCGCGATTCACTGTCGCGCCGGAACCGACCTTGTGAAGGGCAGTTGCAATGGCAGGTAAGAAGTACGATCGCGAGAAGGCGAACGCCGTCGCGGAGGGCAACTGGGTGCCGAGCCCCGAGGCCAAGTCGAAGTCACTGTGGTTCCGCATCGGTGCCATCGTCCTCTGGGCGGTTGCCATCGGGCTCGAGATCTTTGTGATCGTAAAGTACCTGCTGCCCAGCAAGCCGGTGAACACGTGGTTGATCATCGGTCTCATCGTCGCGATCGGTGTGGCGGCATTGGCCGGCTCCTTCCTGTGGAAGAAGGCCAACCACATCAGCCCGGCGTCGGAGAAGAACAAGGTCGCCTTCTGGGTGCAGAACCAGCTCGGCGTGATCATCACGGTGATCGCATTCCTGCCGCTGATCGTGCTGATCTTCCTAGACAAGGATATGGACGGCAAGCAGAAGGGCATCCTTGGCGGCGTCGCGATCGCCGTCGCGGTCGCCGTCGGCCTGTTGAGTGCGGATTACCACCCGGTGTCGCAGGAGCAGATCACCCGCGAGCGCAACGTCGTCCAGGAACTCACCGGCCAGAACGAGGTCTGGTGGTCCAAGAGTGGCGAAAAGTTCCATGTGTGCAAGAACGTCGGTGCGCTGCGCAACACGAAGCCGGAGAACCTGCGTAGCGGGACTGTCGAGAAGGCGCATGAGGACGGCATCAACGAACTCACCAAGCAGTGGGTCTCTGAGGCGCGCAGCCCCAAGCAGTGCAACATTCCGAACGCCGACGCCAAGATTGAGGCGATCCTCAATGGTGCGGTGCCCGGGCTGAGCGCCGATGAGGCGAAGAAGACGGTTGACGAGGGTGAGGCCGCCGAGGTGACGCAGGCACCGGCCTCGGTTCCGGCGACCAACGCACCGGCGACATCGCCGGCCAAGAAGGCCCCCACTCACACCCGGACTCCTGTTCCGGTCGGCTGAGTGGCCGGTCTCGCTGAACTGGCGCATTGGCCGGTCGACCATGTCGCCGGGGCGCTGATCGGCCCGGGCGGTGTCACCGAGACATTCGGTGACACCGCCCGGGCTTTTGCGTTGGCGTCGGTGACCAAGCCGCTGGTCGCCTCGGCGGTGCTCGTCGCCGTGGAGGAAGGGGCGATCGATCTCGACACTCCGGCAGGCCCGCCGGGTTCGACGGTCGCGCACCTGTTGGCACACGCGTCGGGCCTTGCGTTCGATACCCGCGAGCAGATCGCACCCGTTGCGTCGCAACGCATCTATTCGTCGGCCGGATTCGAGGTCTTGGCCGAAGTCGTGGCCGAGGCGACCGGCATCGCCTTTTCCGACTACCTTGCCGAAGCCGTCGCCGAACCGTTGAGGATGGCGACGACCACGCTCGACGGTCCGGCCGGGCACGGCGCGACATCGTGCGTCGACGACCTGGCCCGCTTCGCGCACGACCTGCTCGTTCCGGCACTCCTCGCGCCCGATACCGCGTTGGCCGCGCGGTCGGTGTGGTTCCCCGGGCTGGCCGGCTTCGTGCCCGGCTATGGGCGGCACCGGCCGTGCGATTGGGGGCTGGGGGTGGAGATCCGCGGACACAAGGCACCGCACTGGACGGCACCGGGCGCGTCGCCGAACACCTTCGGTCACTTCGGTCAATCGGGCACCTTCCTGTGGGTCGACCCAGTCCGGGAGACGGCCTGCGTCGTACTGACCGACCGTGCGTTCGGGGGGTGGGCCAAACCGCTCTGGAGTGACTTCAACCAGGGCATTTGTGCTCAGCTGGATAGTCGTCGCGCAGAGTGACACCACGGTAACGTGGGAGGTGGCCGACGAGGCCGGTCGCGAGGACAATCCCGCGACCATCTGCAAGGAGGCAGAATTTCTGTGGCTCGCTATGAATTTCCGACGACCGCTGAGTTGCTCGAGCTGGGTGCTCCCCGAGAAAATGCGGTGACCGTCTACGCACCGGCCACGGCCGCCGAGTTCGAGTTGGCGCGAACCACCGTCAAGAGTTCATTCGACGAGGCGATCCGCATCCTGCGCGAGAATGGCGCGAACCATGCGCTCGAGACGGCCTTCCACGAGCGGATCGCGCAGGTTATGGCAGACGAGTGCTGGCACAAGCTGTCGCGGTCGCTCGCGATCTTCGCCACGCCGGAGACCGTTGAGGTATTCGTCCTGCCGAACAACCTGGAGAGCCAGTTGCAGGTCGGCAAGTACTTCGACTTGGGTCAGTTCGTCCGTGCCGTGGCCACGCCGCAGGATGCGTACGCGTTGACCCTTTCGGGCAACCAGTGGAATCTGTGGCGGGCGTCGGCTTCGGCGCGGGCCCATGAGTTCGAGGCGGACAAGGAAGGCCACGACTCGGTGACTCATCGTGAAGAGGACATGCCAGATGTCCTCGATGAGTACGCCAAGCACGTTGCCGTCATCACCGAGCGAGAGCTGAACCGCGAGGATCCGAGCGGGCAGCGCCCGCTGTTCTTGTTCGCCGCTGACCCGCTCGAGGGCATCTTCCGCCAAATCGGCGTCGGCCCCCGTGAGATCGTTCGCAACGTCGGTAGCCCTGACGAACTCAAGCCGGACGAGGTCGACGCAGCGATCCGGGGTGGCTTGGACCAGATCAACGCCGAGCGGGCGAGCACGACCGTCAATATCCTGGCCGACGGTGTCAGCAAGGGGCTGGTCGCCACCGATATCGTTGATATCGCGCGCGCCGCAGTCGGTGGCGCCGTCGATACCCTCGTCTACGAGTTCACCGTCGACATTCTGGGTCGTCTGGACAATGAGACCGGCGCGATCACGTACCTCGACGATGGGTACGACCTGCTGTCGCGGATCGCGATCGTCGTTCTCCAGAACGGCGGCACGGTGGTTCCGGTCCGCGATGCCGATGTCACCTCCGATATTTGGAACGGCATCGCCGTCGCACGTCTGCGCTATCCGCTGGCGCAGTGATCGGCTGACACGCACCCTGTCGGGCCCCACAACCGCACGGTTGTGGGGCCCGACGGCTAACCTCGGCGTATGCGCGACCTGACACCGGATGACTTGGGCCTGTTGCTGTCACTCTTCGCCGTACTGCTACTGGCGTTCGCGGCGAACTTCCACTACTCGCCCCGGATGGTCCGCCGGCATAGTCGGGCGGCGATGGTCTTCGCGGTCGTCAACTTTGTGGGGGAGGCGTCGACGGTGATCGCGCTGATGCTCACGTGGGTTGCGCTGTGGAGTCCGCGGGCTTGGGAGCGGATCGACGACCTGCTGGTCTTCATCCCGGGGTCGATCGCGATCGCGTGCGCGGTATTTCTGACTTTCGAATCGGTGTGGGCGCGGATCAGACGGATCGCCGAGGTCGGATTTGTTGCACAGAAACACCAGGAAGAACTGGCGCAACACACGTCTCATAAGGCACACTAGATAACAACGGTGTGATAAGCAGTACCGCCGGGCGCGACGAGGTGTGTTGGGGAAGACGTTCCTCGTCGAACCGGAGGTGATCAAGGTGCGCAATCTGCAACAGTTTGCGGACTACGCGACTGGCGTGGTGTACATCCATGCTGCGCCCGTCGCGTTGTGCCCACATGTTGAGTGGGCGCTATCGTCGACCCTGAATGTGCGCGCGCAACTCAAGTGGTCGCCGCAAGACGCCGAGCCCGGCATGCAGCGGGCCACGGCCGATTGGGTGGGGCCCGTGGGCACTGCGGCCCGACTCGTCACCGCGCTGCGCGAATGGTCCTCACTGCGCTTCGAGTTGACCGAGGATCCCAGCGACGGTGTCGACGGCCAGCGGTTCAGCTATGTTCCCGGCCTCGGATTGTGGCACGGTTCAACCGCGGCCAACGGCGACGTGATCCTGGGGGAGATGCAGGTCCGCGCCCTGATGGATGCCCAGCCCGACGGTCGCGGCCTCGCCGGCGAACTGAACGCGGCATTGGGCACGGCGTGGGACAGCGAACTGGAGAACTATCGACTCGGCTCGGTGGGGGCCGAGGCGACCTGGCTTGCCCAGCGGGTGGGGTAGCGACCGCATCGGCTGGATGACACGATCCCCGCATCAAAGGATGCGGGGATCGTTGTGTCTCGGGCCGTCTACAGCGGGATGTTCTTGTGCCGGCCGCGCCGGGCCGGTGCGGCCGCGATCGCCGCGGCCAGAGTACTGCGGGTCGCCGCGGGGTCAATGATCTCGTCCACGACGCCGATTGACTGGGCGCGGCCCACGCCGCCGGCAATGGCCTCGTGCTCGGCGGCAAGCCGCTCGTGCAGGGCTTCGCGCTCGTCGTCGCACGCCGCGGCGAGGGCCTTCTTGTGGAGGATCCCCACGGCGGCCTTGGCGCCCATAACGGCGACCTCGGCGCCCGGCCACGCGAAGACCGCGGTGGCGCCCAGTGCGCGCGAGTTCATCGCGATATACGCGCCGCCATAGATTTTGCGTGTCACCAGGGTGACGCGGGGGACACTGCACTCGGCGAAGGCGTGCAGCAGTTTGGCGCCGCGGCGCACCACGCCGTCCCACTCCTGGCCGACGCCGGGCAGATAACCGGGGACGTCGGTGACGACGACGAGAGGGATGCCGAATGCGTCGCACAGGCGCACGAACCGGGCGGCCTTCTCGGCGCTCAGCGAGTTCAGGCAGCCGCCCATCCGCAGCGGGTTATTGGCGATCACTCCGACGCTACGCCCGGCGAGACGACCAAAGCCGATGACAATGTTGGGCGCCCACTTCGCCTGCAGTTCCTCGAAAGAGGAGATCTCGGTGCCATCGACGTCATACTCGGTGTCGAGCAACTGGCGAAGAATGGGGTGGACGTCGTAGGCGCGGCGGTTGGATTCGGGCAGGAGCGCGCGCAGGTCGGTATCGCCGGCCACCGCCTTGGCCGTGTCGATCGTGCCCTGTTTGGCGAAGGTGGCGACAAGCCGGCGGGCGCGCCAGAGCGCATCGGGCTCGGAATCGGCGGTGATGTGGCAGACGCCGGACTTTTTGCCGTGAGTATGTGGTCCGCCGAGGGATTCCATGTCGACGTCTTCGCCGGTCACGCTGCGCACGACGTCGGGTCCGGTCACGAAGACCCGGCCCTCCGGTGCCATGATGACGATGTCGGTGAGTGCCGGGCCGTAAGCAGCGCCGCCGGCGGCGAAGCCCACGACCACCGAGATCTGGGGAATGTATCCCGAAGCACGGACCATGGCCTCAAAAATCTGGCCGACGGCGTGCAACGCCTCGACGCCTTCGGCGAGCCGGGCACCGCCGGAGTGCCAAATGCCGACCACCGGTACCTGCTCGGCGATCGCGGTGTCAATCGCGTCGACGATGTGTGCACAACCAACCACTCCCATGGCACCGCCCATAACGGTGCCGTCGGTGCAGTACGAGACGGTGCGAACACCGTTGACCTCGCCGACGGCCGCCTGTACCCCCGAGCGGTCCCGGGGGTTCAGCAGACGCATCGTTCCCTCGTCAAAGAAGTTGGTCAAGCGAAGAAGCGGGTCACGCGGATCCGCCGATCCCTCATGGCCGGTGATGGGTGCCAATGTGGTCATCGCTCTCTCCTTTGCGTCGTTGCTGGTGGAGTGGCTGGTTGTGCGTCACATCATCTGTCAGTACCGCCCGATGGCGATGGCCACGTTGTGACCGCCGAAACCGAACGAGTTGTTGAGCGCGTACTCGAAGTCGCCGTGGCGGGGTTCGCCGTGGACAACATCGATGTCGCCGCACTCGGGGTCGAGATTCTCCAAATTGAGGGTCGGCGGAATGACGCCTTCCTCAACTGCCTTCATCGTCAGCACGGACTCCAGCGCGCCCACGGCACCGATCGAGTGACCCAGCGCCGACTTGGGCGCGTAGATCGCCGCGTGACTGCCGACTGCCGCCGCGATGCCGGCCGCCTCGGCGGTGTCGCCGACCGGGGTCGACGTGGCATGTGCGTTGATGTGGCTGATGTCCTTCGGACTCAGCCCGGCCGTCTGGATCGCGCGGGCCATCGCTCGCGAGTTGCCCTGACCGCTGGGGTCGGGGGCAACCAGGTGGAATCCGTCGGAGGTGATGCCGGCACCGAGAACGCGGGCGTGGATGTGCGCCCCACGGGCCTTGGCGTGCTCCTCGCGCTCGAGGATCAGCATGGCGGCGGCCTCGCCGAAGACGAAGCCGTCGCGATCCTTGTCGAACGGACGCGAGGCGGCGGCGGGATCGTCGTTGCGGGTGCTCATCGCACGCATCATGGTGAATGCGGCGATCGGAATCGCATCGATGTAGCCCTCGACGCCACCTGCCACAACCATGTCGGCGTCACCCATGACGATGTGACGCCACGCATGTGCGATCGCCTCGGCACCCGACGAGCATGCCGAAACCGGGGTGATCACACCGGCGCGTGCGCCGACGTTGAGGCCGACGATGCCGGCGGGCCCGTTGGGCATGGACATCTGGACGGCGAGCGGTGACACCTTGCGGTAGTTCAGCGACTCTTCCATTGCCTGCCAGTTGTGGATCATCGCATCGCCACCGCCTTGGCCGGTGCCGATCACGACGGCGAGCCGTTCGGGATCGACCTCGGGCTCACCGGCGTGCGCCCACAGGCGCTTGCTCATGACGTGGGCGACCCGCTCGACGTAGGCCATCCGGCGGGCCTCGACGCGCGAGACTTCCTCAGCGGGGTCCTGTACGAGCTTGCCGCCGATGCGACAGGGGAGTTCGCCGTACTTCGTGACGAAGTCCCCGGTCAGCTCGCGGATACCGGACTGGCCTTTGAGGAGCCCGTCCCAGGTGGAATCGAGATCGACACCGAGCGAGGTGGTGGCGACCATCGACGTCACCACCACGCTGGGAAAGTTACCTCCCAGCGTGGAGTACTCGCGAAGCGATGCGGTCACGCGTCCTTGCCCTCCGCGACACTGGCGGCGATGGCAGCGGCGGCCTCGGGGTTCTCGGTCTCCAGCTTCTGGATGTAGGCGACGGCGTCGCCGACGGTGCGCAGACCGGCGAGGTCCTCGTCGGGGACCTTGACGCCGTACTTGTCCTCGATCTGGACGGCGATCTCGACGAGCGACAGCGAATCGATGTCCAGGTCGTCGACGAAGGACTTGTCGACGGTCACCTCGGACGGCTCGATGCCGGTGACTTCTTCGATGATCTCGGCAATGCCGGCGATGAGTTCTTCTTGAGTGGCGGCCACGATGTGGCTCCCTTCTGTCTACGCAAGCGGTCTACGTAAATGGTGTTCGATTACCTGCCGGGCAACCTGGACGGTTGCTTGGACACTCCTGTGAGTTCCGGCTATCCAAGTTCTTTGAGGGCGGTGAGAGATTCTGGGTTTTTGAGGGCCAGCGTCGGGCAGCCCTTGAGTTCTCGTTTGGCGATGCCGACGAGCGTGCCGGCGGGGGGGAGCTCGACGACGGCGGTGGTGCCCGCGTCGCGCATCGTGACCGAGCACATGTCCCAGCGCACCGGTCGGGTCACCTGGGCGACCAGTTTGGCCAGCGCGTCGGCACCGTTGGCGACCGGCTTGCCGTCGGAGTTGGACAGCAGGGTGAGCGTGGGGTCGGCCGGTGTAATCTTCGCGGCGGCCGCGGCAACAGCCTGCTGGGCGGGCGCCATGAAGGCCGTGTGGAAGGCGCCGGCAACGGCGAGCTTGCGGGTGCGGGCCTTCTCGGGGGGATTGGCGAGGAGTTCGTCGATGGCGTCGACGGCGCCCGCGGCGACGATTTGCCCGACGGCGTTGCGGTTGGCGGGCACAAGCGCGAGCTCGTCAAGGCGCGCGAGGACTTCTTCTTCGTTCCCGCCGAGTACGGCGGCCATCGTCGTGGGCGTCAGTGCACAGGCGCGGGCCATTTCGGCACCGCGAACCGCCGCGAGCACAACGGCCTCATCGGAGGTGATAACACCGGCGATGGCGGCGGCGGCGAGTTCGCCGACGGAGTGGCCGGCGACGATGGTGTCGGCGGGAATCGGTGACTGCTTGGCGATTTCGTCGTAGGCGAGCAACGCGGCCGCGACCACGAGCGGCTGCGTGATCGCGGTATCGGTAATCTCCTCCGCGGTCGCCGTCGTCCCGAGGCGTTCAAGGTCCAGTCCGGTGAGCTTCGACCACGTCGCGAGTTGATCGCGGGCACCGGCCAGCTCGAGCCAGTCGGCAAGCATGCCGGGCGTCTGGGAGCCCTGTCCGGGCGCAAGCAACGTAAACACCCTGTAAGACAACACCCTCAAGGCGGCTAAACGTGGTGTCGACGACAATGAACCTGACTGCCGCTCTTTGTGAGAACCTCACAAAGACGTATCGCTGCGTGGTGCTTCCGACGCCTGCCCGTTATTCGTAGCTGGGCCCGGGTTGAGCTGGCTCAACCTGGTAAAACGCTAAGAATCCCTGTTGTGCATGTGGTTTATGTGACTTGTGAGTGCAATTTGTTTCGGAAGTGAGTCAATCGACCAACGGTTGTTGCCACACGCAGGACATACGCATCACGGGGGTCGGTTGCGTCCCGGCCAGTGATATCAGCGATACGTTTTAGTCGATATCGGACAGTGTTGGGGTGGACGAACAAGGTGCGTGCGCAGGATTCGACCGATCCGCCCGCATCCAAATACGCCTCCAGCGTTGCCGTGAGCGTGGGGCCCGCCTCGCTGAGCGGTCTGGTGAGAGTTTGGATGAGCGTCACAGCAGCCGTGGGGTCACCCGCCAGCGCGCGCTCGGGCAGCAACTCCAGGCTGTTCACCGGGCGCGGTGCACCCGGCCAGCCGATGACGGCCTCGATACCTGCCAGCGCCTCCACCGCACTGGTGTGGGCGCTTTCGAGGTCGGGCATCGTCGGGCCGATGACCACCGGCCCCTCGGCGAAGTTGGCGAGGAGGTCGGCGACGAACGGCTCCGTCGGGGTGACGGGGCCGCTGACAATGGTGACCAGCGTGGGGCCCTGTACCACCGACAGAGCAGCGCGATTGTGTGCAACCGCCGTGTTATGGATCGTCAGCGGCACCGACACATTCTGTTCCGGCGGCGGATTCCCGACGATAACGGTCGCCGCGGCATCGGAGTCCCAATTCAGTGCGGCCGCCCGAGATATCAACTGCGGTCCGGTATCGCCACGCACCACCGCGTCGACGACCAGCGCCTCCAGTCGCGAGTCCCACGCGCCGCGCGACTCGGCGGCCGAGGCATAGATGGATGCCGCGGCGAAGCCGATCTCGCGTCCATACCGCAGCACCGACTCGGTCAAGGCCCGCAGTTGGTCATCGTTGCGGGCCAGCAGCGGGAGCCACTTCTCGAAGAATTCCATCGCCGCGCGCACCATCTCGACCGTCTGCAGCAGCGAGATCCGTCGTGCCAGATCCTGTGGCACCACCTGGAACGCTTCGACGGTGAACTTGACGTTTCCCTCGGGGTCCTGGATCCACTCCACGAAGTTGACGACAGCGGTCTGCACCACCAGTTGCACCGAGGCCCGCTGCGCGGCATCAAGTTCGGCGAAGTACGGCAGCTGGTCCGACATCGCGTGCACCGCCTCGGTCGCCAGGCGCCCGCTGTACTGCTTGACCCGGCGCAGCAGGGTGTCGGGCAGGGCATCGCGGACGTTGGCCGGGGTGGGCACGTGCGCGCCGTGCTCCCCGAACACATCCATGCCGGGCGGCGGCTGGTTCATGAGAGGGTCGGGCATCACCTCAGTCTATGGGCTCGGGTCAGCCCACCCGCCGGTGTTACGCGACGCCCGGATCGCTGGCCTGCTTCGGCGCGGCGCGCACATCATCGATCTGATAGCGCGCGGCAGCCTCCGCAGCGACCGACCGTTCCACTTTGCCGTCGCGCGCCAGCGCGAGCAGGACACCCACGACAATTGACTCCGCGTCGACGTTGAAGACTCGACGGGCGGCGGGGCGGGTATCGGAGAAGCCGAATCCGTCGGTGCCCAGTGTCACGTAGGTGCCGGGCACGTACGCGCGGATCTGCTCCTGCACCGCGCGCTGGAAGTCGCTGACGGCGACCGTCGCGTCGGGGGTGAGCCGGCTCGTCACGAAGGGCACCTCATCGGGGGCCGACGGCGCGAGCAAGGCCGCACGATCGGCTCGGATGCCGTCGCGGGCGAGCTCGGACCACGAGGTCACCGAGTACACCGTGGCCGCGACGTTCCACTCCGCGGCGAGCAACTGCTGGGCCCGCAGCGCATCGGGCATGGTGATGCCCGAAACCAGGATGTTGGCCGCCGCGGCCCCGGCCACCCGCGGCGCCTCGGCATAGCGGTAGATCCCGCGCAAGAGTCCGTCGACGTCGAGTCCCGCCGGTACGGGCGGCTGGTGGAACGGCTCGTTGTAGACAGTGATGTAGAAGAACACGTTCTCCGGGGCGTCGCCGTACATCCGGGTCAGGCCGCTGTCGATGATGTAGGCGAGTTCGTAGGCGAAGGCCGGATCGTAGATCACCGCGGCCGGGTTGCTCGACGCGAGCAACGGTGATTGGCCATCGTTGTGCTGCAAGCCCTCGCCGGTCAGCGTGGTGCGACCGGCGGTGGCGCCGATGACGAAGCCGCGGGCCATCTGGTCGCCGGCGGCCCAGAAGCTGTCACCGGTGCGTTGGAAGCCGAACATCGAGTAGAAGATGTAGAGCGGGATCATCGGCAGGTCATGGGTCGAATACGATGTCCCGACGGCGGTGAAGCTGGCCGTCGAACCGGCTTCGTTGATCCCCTCGTGCAGGATCTGGCCGACGTGGCTCTCCTTATAGGCCAGCATGAGTGCGGCGTCGACGGAGGTGTACAGCTGGCCGTTGCGGTTGTAGATCTTCAACGACGGGAACCACGAGTCCATGCCGAAGGTGCGCGCCTCGTCGGGGATGATCGGCACGATCCGCTGGCCGATCTCCTCGTCGCGCAACAGTTCTTTGAAGATCCGGACCAGGGCCATGGTGGTCGCCACCTGCTGCTTGCCCGACCCCTTCGCCACCGCGGCAATCGCCGGTGCGGTATCGGGGTGCAACGCCGTCGACGCCGAGCGCCGCGTCGGGACGAAGCCGCCCAGTGTGCGGCGGCGGTCGAGCAGGTACGCGATCTCCGGCGAGTCGGCGCCGGGGTGGTAGTAGGGGGGTAGGTAGGGGTCGGCCTCGAGTTGCGCGTCGGTGAACGGCATCCGCAGCGTGTCGCGCAGCGTGATGAGGTCGCCGAGCGCCAGCTTCTTCATCTGGTGGGTCGCGTTGCGGCCCTCGAAATGCTTGCCGAGTGTGTAGCCCTTGATGGTCTTGGCCAGGATCACCGTCGGCTGGCCCTTGTGTGCCATGGCCGCGGCATAGGCGGCATAGACCTTGCGGTAGTCGTGGCCGCCGCGTTTGAGGTTCCAGATCTCCTGGTCGGTGAGATCCTTGACCAGGTCCTTGGTGCGCGGGTCGCGGTTGAAGAAGTGTTCGCGGACGAAGGCCCCGTCGTTGGCGCGGTAGGTCTGATAGTCGCCGTCGGGCGTCGAATTCATCAGGTTCACCAGGGCGCCGTCGCGGTCCGCATGGAGCAGCGCATCCCACTCGCGGCCCCAGACGACCTTGATGACGTTCCAGCCGGCGCCGCGGAAGAACGATTCGAGTTCCTGGATGATCTTGCCGTTGCCGCGCACCGGTCCGTCGAGGCGCTGCAGGTTGCAGTTGATGACGAAGGTGAGGTTGTCGAGCGCTTCGGTCGCCGCGATCTGCAGCAGGCCGCGCGATTCGGGCTCGTCCATCTCGCCGTCGCCGAGAAACGCCCACACGTGCTGGTCACTCGTGTCTTTCAGACCGCGGTCGTGGAGGTAGTGGTTGAACCGCGCCTGCAGAATCGCGTTCATCGGGCCGAGCCCCATCGACACGGTCGGGAACTGCCAGAAGTCCGGCATCAGCCGGGGGTGCGGGTACGAGGGCAATCCGCCGCCGAGTCCGGCATGGCTGTGTTCCTGGCGGAAGCCGTCCAGCTGGTCTTCGGTGAGCCGTCCTTCGAGGAAGGCGCGGGCGTAGATACCGGGCGACGCGTGGCCCTGGATGAAGATCTGGTCGCCGCCGCCCGGGTGGTCCTGACCGCGGAAGAAGTGGTTGAAGCCCACTTCGTAGAGCGACGCCGACGACGCGTAGGTGGAGATGTGCCCGCCGACGCCGATTCCCGGGCGCTGTGCGCGGTGCACCATGATGGCGGCATTCCAGCGGATGAGTCGACGGAAGTTTCGCTCGACTTCTTCATCGCCGGGAAACCACGGCTCATTCTCGGTCGGGATGGTGTTGACGTAGTCGGTGGAGGTCAGCGCGGGGATCGAGATGTGACGCTCGCCGGCGCGCTCGAGTAGGCGCAGCATCAGGTAGCGGGCACGAGCCGGGCCGGCGGCATCGATCAGCCCGTCGAGCGAGTTCATCCATTCGGAGGTTTCCTCCGGATCGATATCAGGCAGATAGGAGGCCACGCCTTCGCGGATAACCCGGACGCGGTGGGGGGCGGTCGACTCGTCAGACACGATGATCGGTTCCTTACGATTCTGTTGTGGCCGCGCGATTGTGGTGCGCGGCGCGAGCGGCGTGCGAACACGAGGGTGACGTGTCTCGCACTATTAGCCTAATAGTGTTCCTGCGCTCTTCGCCCGCCCAATCCACTGGAATGGGCGCAGCGACCGGGTGGGCCGGATGAATGGGCGATCGTGGACGGCGCGTCGATTGCCGATAGTCTCTAGGGTGCGCCGGTGGGAGCTGCGCCGGGTCAATGGCCATCGCCAACCAGTACGGAGATTCATGATCGACACCACTACGAAGACCGGGCCGCGACGCCGGCTGCTCGTCGGCGTGATCGCCGCGGTGGCGACGGTGGGGGTCCTCACCGGATGCACCGTTTCCGGGGAGGCCGGTGCACCGCAGGCCGAGGTCGCCGCGTACCGGGCGCAGCAGGCCGTTAAGCGGCAGAAGGCCAATGCGTTGATGTCCTGCCTGACCATCCCGATGTCGATGCGGCAGAGCGTCGATGTCTACAACGAGATGATCCGTGCGTTCAACGCATCGGGCGGCTTCGACCAGAACCTGGTGAACAAGGCCGTTGAGCGCATCGACGACGATATCGCCGCCTTGCGCACCGCGTCGAACAAGGATCTTCCCGAGGACCTCAAGAAACAGCTGGGCAAGATGATTGTGGCGCGCGAGGCGCAGCGCGGTGCCGTCCTGTCGCGCAACGCCACGGCAATGAATAACGCGGCCCGCGAGATGAACAACGAGCGCGATGGGTTCACGGCCCTGTGCAAGACCTACATCGGCTGAGCGTGGCACTGCTGCTGTCGGCGGCCGTCGTCGCCGGCGCGTCGGGCTGCACGGTGACCGGGCGGGCCCACGCGCCACAGGGGCAGGTCGTGTCGTACGCCGCACAGCAGCAGGCGGTACGCCAGGAGTCCCATGCCGCGTCGTCGTGCGCGGTGGTGCTGACGGGAATGCGGGCCACCGTCGACGCCTACAACGCGATGGTTGCGACGCTGAACGCGACCCAGGACATGGCGGCACTGAAGGGGACCGACCAAACGGCGCTCGTCCAGTTCGACCTGGACGCCCAGAGACTGCGCACGGCGCAGGGCCGAGACCTGCCCGCGGACGTGAAAACCGCGTTGTCGAAGACTGCTCGGGCCTCGAGTGAACTTCGCAAGGCCGTCGCCGGCCAGGAGCGACTCGCACTCAACCCGGCCGCGCGCGAATGGGACCAATCGCGTCGGCAATTGGTCACCGTGTGCCGCAAGTTCCTGCCCCGGTAGCCGATTATCCGGTGTTTCGGGTTGCGCTCAGGCGCACAAGCCTGTGGGATAGCAACACAGGTCGTCGAGAATCCACTCGGCGCCCGCCATATAACGAGGAGGTCGCGCGTGGTCGCCGCCGATGAATCCGGTGCGCAGACGCTGGGGTTGAGCAAGGGGCTTGTCGTTCAGGAGTTGGGTTGGGACGACGACACCGACGACGACCTGCGCGTCGGCATCGAGGACATCATCGATGCGGAGATGCTCGACGAGGACGCCATCGAAGTCATCGACGTGGTCCTGCTCTGGTGGCGCGACGACGACGGGGACCTGACCGATGCGCTCATCGAAGCGATCGGCCCGCTGGCCGATGACGGGTACCTCTGGGTCCTGTCGCCGAAGACGGGGCGCACCGGCCACGTCGAGCCCAGCGAGGTCAGCGAGGCGGCGGAGACGGCTGGCCTCACCCAGACCAGCGTCACGAATCTGGGTGACTGGACGGCTACCAGGCTCGTCCAGCCCCGTTCGCGCAGCGCGCGCTAGCCATGCAGGAATTGATCGCCGTCGGTGATCGGGCCCCCGATTTCACGCTGCCGGACCAGAACAACCGCAAGGTGAATCTCGTTGGGCTCAGTGCCGATCGACGGGTGCTGCTGGTTTTCTTCCCCCTTGCCTTCACGGGAAACTGCGAGGGCGAGTTGGCGTTGATTCGTGATCGCCTTCCCGAGTTCGAGAACGACTCATTGACGACCGTCGCGATCTCGGTCGGGCCGCCGCCGACGCACAAGGTGTGGTCGAGTGCGCAGGGCTTCTTGTTTCCGCTACTGTCCGACTTCTGGCCGCACGGCGCCGTTGCGCAGCAATATGGTGTCTTCAGCGAGCGGCACGGCTACCCGCTGCGCGGTACGGTTCTCGTCGATCGCGACCGCACCGTGTTGTTCGCCGACGTTGCCGAGGCCGGTGCCCCGCGCGATGCAACGGTGTGGGAGCGTGCGCTCCGGCTGGCCTGATGCGGCACGCTGGCCTGATGCGGCACGCCTGTTTGAACCCTGACCGGCGGTCAGGCTAGATTTGCGTGGGCTACCGTCGGCGTCGGCGGTCACGCGCGTATAGCTCAGCGGTAGAGCTCTGGTCTTACACACCAGCGGTCGTAGGTTCAAATCCTACTGCGCGCACCACGGTTACCACCCGGAGAACGTGTATCACGGGATCGGGTCGTCACGCAGGACCCTGACAAGTGGGCCGAGAATGTGTCAACGGCCGGGAAGCAACGCCGATCAGCTGCCGATCAGTCCGGGGCGTTGCAGCTGGAAGAACTGCCAGATCAGCGCGGCCGCATTGATGCGGTTCGACGGACGCCACAGCGCGCCGGACGAGCCGGGCCAGCGGTGGGTGCCGCCATCGATGCGCACATGGCTCACCATGACGCCGAGCGGTTGGCAGGCCGGCCAGTCGATGCGCGTGACATCTGCGGCGATCTTGCGCTCGACGGGGCGCTGGCACCCCGCGCCGGCGGCCCAGCCGCCGACCACGGCAGGAATCGGCGGGAGGGCAAAGCCGAACTTCTCCATTCCCCCGTAGGGGATGATCTGATCAGCGGTGCCGTGGAACTCGATGCGCGATACGGGCCGCGTGCCGGCGCAGCCGGCCTGCGACTGCGGGTAGAAGGCCCCCGACACCATGGCGACGGCCGCGAACTGTCCCGGCAACCGGCAGGCGACCAGATTGGCCAGCCCGCCCCCGTTGGAGCGACCCACAGCAAAAACGCGGCTGTTGTCGACGCACGCCTCGGATCGGACGGTGCGGATGACCGCCCGGGTGAACTCGACGTCATCGGCCCGCGGATTGGCATAGGGCGCAGACTGCCACGATCGTGGACCCTCGGCGCTGCGCAAGCCCTCGGGGTAGACGGCGATGGCAGGGAGGCGGGACAACTGCGTGTAATGCTCAAAAGCATCGGCTTGCTCACCGCGGCCATGGAACGCGACGATCAACGGGCTTGCCTTGCCCCGGTTGTAGCCCGCCGGGAGGTGGACGCGAAAGTGCCGTTCGACGCCGTTGACGGTGACGATGCGGTTGACCGAGGAGTTTGCGATGAGATTGGCCGAACCGGCGCAACCGGCGGCCGGCGTCGCCTCGACCCGCGGCGCGGCCAACACATACTGTGCGGCGCTGCCACCGAGGAGACCCGCAACGGCGAGCACACCGGCGGATAGCGCAAGTCGACGAGAAAGCACGACGACCAGAATAGGGTGAAACGCGGCGGTTGCCTGCATCGTTCGGGGCAACCGGATTGGCTTACCAGCGTATCGCCGCACGAAGCGTGACCATTTCGTCACCTGGGTGTGGTGAAACTCACACTCAGGGATGTGTTGATGGCACTGCTCACCAGGCCGGCGGTGGTGGCAATCGCCATTGCGGCGACGATGACCGCGTTGCCCGCGGCAAGTCATGCGGCGGCGCCCCTGCCGCCGGGGTTTCTGTGGGGCGTCGCCTCGTCGGGATTTCAGTCCGAAGGGTCGCCCGACGGCATTCCGGCCAGCAACTGGACGGTGCCACGCGCCGGGCAAACGCCGATCGGCACCTCGGTGGACTTCCGAAACAGGTATCGATCGGACATTGCGCTCGCCGCGGGACTGGGAGTCAAGGTCTACCGGATCGGCGTCGAATGGGCACGGGTACAGCCCGCGCCCACCCGGTTCGATCAGCATGAGTGGGCCTACTACGACGACATGATCGGCGCGATCGTTGCGGCGGGGATGCGGCCGATGATCACCATCGACCACTGGGTCTATCCGCAGTGGATGATGCGTGCCGGAGGCTGGACCAATCCCGCGTCGGTCCGATTGTGGCTGGCATACGCGCAGCGCGTGGTACACCGATTCGCGAAGTTCAGGCCCATGTGGGTCACGTTCAACGAGCCGATCATGAACATCGCCCAGCAGTTGATGCGGGGGGAGTTGTCGCCCGCAGCGGCTCCGGTCGTGGCCGATCGGATGGTGCAGGTGCATCAGCAGATCTATCGGGTGATCCACCGTGCCCAGCCCGGTGCAATGGTGACGTCGAACTCGGCGTATATGCCCGCCGGTGCCGAGCCGGTGATCGATGTGGCGCTCACCGATCGGTTCATGCGCCACGCCGACTTCGTGGGCGTCGACACCTACTACGGGTTCACGCTGAGCAACCCGCTGGCGGCGGCGGGTGCCGTGCGCGACGGGTTAGCCGGGTTGCCGGTTAGCGCCGAGAGCATCTATTACGCGTTGCGCCACAACGCCCGCCGCTACCCGGGCCGGCCGATCTACATCGTCGAAAGCGGGATGCCGACCGCCGGTGGCGGGCCGCGGGCCGACGGCTACCGGCGCGGCGACCAGCTTGCCGATCTGATCTATTGGGTGCAGCGGGCACGGGCCGACGGAATCCCGGTGATCGGCTACAACTACTGGAGCCTGACCGACAACTACGAGTGGGGCAGCTACACACCGCGCTTCGGGTTGTACACGGTCAATGTGCTGGCCGACCGGACTTTGCGACGCATCCCGACCGACGCGGTGGCGGTCTATCGGCGAATCACCGCGCGCAACGGCGTCGGATCGAACTACCGGCCGACGCGCGCACCGGCGGCGTGCTCGATCGTCGAGGCGGCGGCGAGTTGTCTGGATCCGGTGCGGTGATGATCGAGCCGCAGACCGTGATCGCTGCGCTCACCGTGCAGTGGGCCGCGCTTCGAGATCTCTTCGCCACCCTCTCCGCCGACCAGTTGGCCGCCCCGTCGGTCCTGCCAGGGTGGTCGAACTCAGACATCCTGGGCCACGTGATCGGTACGGAGAGCCTGTTGGCGGGACTTCCCGTGCCGGTACACGACGTTGCGGGGCGCGCCCATGTTCGCAACCCGATTGGAGAGCTGAACGAGCAGTGGCTGGAGGAGTTCCGCGGATTGGGGCCGGCGGCACTGTTGGCGGCATTCGACGCCATCACCGCCGAGCGGACCAGGTCACTGGCCGCCATGTCCGCCGACGACCTCGCCGCCGAAACCATGACCCCGGCCGGACCGGGCAGCTATGCGCGGTTCATGCGGATCCGCGTGTTCGACTGCTGGATCCACGAACTCGATGTGCGCGACGGCGTGGGTCTGGTGCCACCGCACGACTCGGGCCCGGCTGCGGTCGCCGTCGAGGAGGTCGCGGCGGCGCTGCCGTATGTGCTGGCCAAGCGTGCAGGAGTGCCGGTCGGAACGACCGTCGTCGTCGAACTGACCGGACTGGTGCAGCAGACCCTCGCCGTCGAGGTCGCCGACCGGGCGCACCTGGTATCGCCAGCCGCGGTCGGGCCCGACGTGGTGGCGACCGTCGATACGTGTGAGTTCTTCCGGCTCGTCGGCGGACGGCGGGACGCGGCGCCATCGGCGGTGCACATCAGCGGCGATCGCGGCCTAGGCGATCGGATTGTTGCGAACCTCGCCTACACGATCTAGCAGCGGCGCTGCGCCGCCGGCGAAGGCGCGGGCCCGGTCTCGGTCGAGGATCTGGGCCGGCAGGGGATCGGACAGCAGGGCGCGGGTCAACGATGCCGTGGCGACGATGGGCTCGTGAGCGGCTGCGATGACCACGTTGCCGGTGCGGCGTCCCTTGAGCATGGCCGCGTCGGCGATGACTGCGACATGCGCGAAGACGCCGGCGATGGTGGCGACCTCGGCACGCGCCAGTCGCAGTCCCCGGTCGTCGGCGCAATTGACGAGGTACATTCCGCCGGTGTCGAGGAGGGCGGCAACTGCCTCGGTGAACTCGACGGTGGTCAGGTGGGTCGGTGCCCGTTCTCCACGGAACGCATCGCGGACGACGATGTCCCTGGTTCCAGGGGTAAGCCCCTCAGCGACGGCGCGCGCGTCACCGACCCGGATTCGCAATGCCGGGGCGCGCGGCAGATCGAACCATTCGCGCGCATAGGTGGCCAGTGCCGCATCAATCTCGACGGCAACCTGTCGTGCCCCCTCGTAGCGGTGGTCGAGAAAGCGGGGTAGCGCACACGCGGCGGCCCCCAGGTGCAGCACGCGCGGCCCGCGCGAGGCGAAGTCGAAATGCTCGTCGATGACGAGCGCCATCTGGCGCATGTACTCGAAATCGAGTCGGCGCGGGTCGTCGGGGTCGATGTGACTGCTCTCGGCGCCGTTGATGCGGACGAGCCAGCCACCGTCCGACGGCGACAACTCCGCGGTGCCGGTGTCGATCGGGTAGAGGCCCGGGACGGGGCCGGTGCTGCGCGGTGCCACTCGGCCCATTCTATTGCCACCGATACGATCGCGATATGAGGACTGCGGCGGGGATAGCCGTTGGGGCGCTGGCCGACTCGGTCATCGGTGATCCACTCCGGTGGCATCCGGTGGCCGGCTTCGGTCGCCTGGCGGCCGCGCTGGAGCGACGTGCCTATGCGCCGACGCGGGTGCGCGGCGCGGCTTTCACCGCGATCTGCGTGGGAATGGCCGCGCTTGCCGGGGGCGTCCTCGGTCGATTGGGCGCCCTTGGCGTCGCGGTGGCGACGTGGACCGCGCTGGGCGGACGGTCGCTGGCCGACGTGGGTGCGGCGCTGGCCGACGCATTGGATGCCGGCGACATCGAGTCGGCGCGCGCCCTGGTGCCGAGTCTGTGTGGGCGCGATCCCGCGGCGCTCGACGAGGGGGGTATCTGCCGGGCAGCGGTCGAGTCGATCGCGGAGAACACCTCCGATGCCGCGGTCGCGCCGCTGCTCGCGGCCGCGGTTGCCGGTGCACCCGGGGTGTTGGCGTACCGCGCCATCAACACGCTCGACGCGATGGTCGGCTACCGCACCGACCGCTACCGCGAATTCGGCTGGGCCAGTGCTCGTCTGGATGACGTGGCGAACTATCTTCCCGCGCGGCTGACTGGTGGCCTCGCCGTGGTATGCGGTTCCCGGGCCGGGGCAGCGGTGCACACGTGGCGCCGGGACGCCCGCCGGCATCCGAGCCCCAATGCCGGGGTCGTCGAGGCGGCGTTTGCGGGATCTCTCGGCATTGCGCTCGGCGGCGCCACCGCCTATCACGGCTACGTCGAGGATCGGCCGGTGCTCGGCGAGGGACCTGGTCCGGGGGTGGCGGATTTGCGGGCGGCCGTGCGGTTGTCACGGCGTGTTCGGGCCGGTGCAACGGTGATCGCCGTCGTCGTGGCGCTCAGCCGTGTCCGTAGCGGTCGGCGAGCTTGCGCTTGACTTCCCCGTCGGCGGCCTCGACCGCGGGCGCGGAACCGATCTTTTGTCGCTGTTTGGTTCCGGTGGCGAATCCGGCCGCGCGCATCCGGTCCTTGACGCCAGTGGCCGACGTGCCACCGTCGGGCGCGGCCGACGGCTGTGCGGCCGCCTCCCGCTGCCGGCGGCGCTGCCGGATCTCGGTGTACAGGAAGTACGCGACGCCGAGCGGCGCCATGATGCCGAACGCGAGCCACTGCAGGCCGTAGGAGAGGTAGGGGCCGGTCTCGAGCTGCGGGAGGGTGATGGGGTTGAGTGAGCCGGGCTGGTCTGTAGACAGTTGCAGGTAGAACGGCGCCAGCTTGGTGCCCAGCGCGCGGCCGGCGTCGGCGGGGTCGATGGAGTAGGCGGTCATGGTGCCGTCGATGGGTGCGACGCCGCGGGTGGGGCTGGTTCCTTCGCTGGCCCGGATGCGTGCGGTGATCTGTACCGGGCCTGCCGGTGGGGCGGCGACCTCGGGTATCGCGGCCGCCTTCGACGGGCGCACAAATCCACGGTTCACCAGGTAGGTCGCCTCGCCGGTCTGGAATGCGGTGAGCACCTCGACGGCCGGTTGGCCGTCGATGCTGCGCAGCCGCAAGAGGACCTGCTGCTCGGGCCGGTAGCGTCCGGTCAGGGTCACTGCGCGCCATTCGGTCTGCGGATCGAACCCGGCCGAACCGTGAACCACCTGGTCAAGGGGTGTCGGCGGAGTGACCACCGCATGGCGGATGAGTTCGTTGCGATGGGTGGTCGACGAGTTCTTCCCGAGCTGCCAGGGCGCCAGCACGGAGAAGCACAGGGCCGCAAAGGCGACGACGGCGATGCCCAGGGCGATCCAGCCGGGCCGCAGCACGAGGCGCAGCACCGACGGGCGGGCGGCGGAAGTGGTGGGCGCCGACATACTCACCTCGCCACGGATTCGTGCAACTGCCCCCGAACCCAGTCGAGGATGCCCGGGACGGCGGCTTCGATGAGTTGCCGGGTCTGTGCGAAGTCGTCGGCGGTCCCGTAATACGGGTCGGGGACGTCAGCCTCCGGATCCGAGGCGGGGTCGAAGTCGCGGACCAGCCGGACGCGGCCGCCCAGCCGTTTGCGCGCCAGGACGCGAAGGTGTCCGGAATCCATCGCGAGGATCAGGTCGGCGGCGACATGTGTCGGGCCCAGCTGGGCGGCGACGTGGCCGTCCGGATAGCCGTGGGCGAGCAACTCGGTGCGAGCACGGTTGTCGGCCGGCTGACCCACGTGCCAGCCGCTCGTACCGGCACTGACGACGTCGACCGCCTCGGCCAGACCATCGCGTGCCAGGGCATGCCGCAAGATGTTCTGTCCCATGGGCGATCGGCAGATGTTGCCGGTGCACACCACACAGATGAGAAGTTTCGCAGTCATCGCCCCACCAGCCTACGGGTGGCGGAGAGCCGATGCTCGGGTCGGTACGCTCGCGGCATGGATCCGGACCGGCACGGCGACGCCGACGCGCAACCCGGAATGATCGATTTTGCCGTGAACGTGCGACCAGGGCCGCCGGAGTTCGTCGCGCAGGCGCTCGTGGCGGCCGTCGGCAACCTCGCCGCCTATCCGAGCCCCGCCGATGACGAGACCACCCGGGCGGCCCTGGCGCATCTGCACGGCCGAACGTCCGACGAGGTGTTGCTGCTCAACGGGGCCGAGGAGGGGTTCGAGCTGGTGGCCGGTCTCGGTCTGCGGCACGCGGCCGTCCTCGTCCCGTCTTTCACTGAGCCGGTGTCGCTGCTGCGCCGGTCCGGGGCCCGTGTCACCGAGGTCGTGGGTACCGCCCCGTGGCGGCTGGTCGATGTGTGTGCCGACATCCCCGCCGACGCCGATCTCGTCGTAGTCGGCAACCCGACCAATCCGACATCGGTCAGTCATCGCGCCGGCGACGTACTGTCCCTGAGGTCCGGCGGGCGATTGCTCGTCGTCGACGAGGCGTTCGCCGATCTCACCGGCGAATCGGTGGCCGACTATCGCCACGACGACCTCGTGGTGTTGCGCAGCGTGACAAAGACGTTTGGACTGGCCGGGCTGCGCGCCGGATATCTGCTGGCGGCACCGGCGGTGATCACGAAGCTGACGAAGCGGCGGCGCGCGTGGCCGGTGGACTCGCCGACGATGGTCGCGCTTCGCGCCTGTGCGAGCCCGCAGGGGCAGGCTTACGCCGCCGAACAGGCGGCGATCGTGGCCGTCGAGCGCGCCTACCTGTGCGGGTGCCTGCGGGCGGCGGGGTTCACCCTCCCGGTACCGCCGGCCGCGCCGTTCGTCTTGGCCCGGCACGCCGCGGCGAGCGCGATCCGGGCCGGCCTGGCACGGCGCGGATTTGCCGTGCGCAGCGCGGAGAACTTCACTGGGCTCTCGGCGCAGTACCTCCGTTTCGCGGTCCGCGAGCGTTCCGTCGTCGATGATTTGTCCCAGGCGTTGGATTCGGTGATGAAGGAGATCGCATGACCGTCACGCTGGCGCAGATTGTCGCCGACCTGGATGCGGCCTACCCGCCGCGGCTCGCGCAGAACTGGGATTCGGTCGGGTTAGTGTGCGGCGATCCGGCAGCGCCGGTGGTGCGCGCCCTCGTCTGTGTGGATGTGACCCCCGCAGTGGTGGCCCGGGCCGTGGCCGATGGCTGCGAACTCGTCGTCGCACATCACCCGCTCCTGCTGCGGGGGGTGGACAGTGTCGCCACGACGACCCCCAAAGGGGCGCTGATCCACACGCTGATTCGCGCCGGATGCGCCCTGTACACCGCTCACACCAACGCCGACAGTGCCCGCCCCGGCGTTTCCGACGCTCTCGCCGATCTACTGGGACTTCAGAGAACCGTTGCGCTGCAACCCATTCCGTCCGAGCTGGACAAGTGGATCGTGATGGTCCCAGTCGGCGCTGCGGAGTCGGTGCGGGCCGCGCTGTTTGCGGCCGGGGCCGGGGCGATCGGCGACTACCGGCGCTGCTCGTGGTCGGTCGTCGGCACCGGGCAATTCGAGCCGCTGCCCGGCGCGTCGCCGACGATCGGGGCGGTCGGCATCCTGTCGGAGGTGGCCGAGGCGCGCATTGAGGTCGTCGCGCCCCGTGGTGCGCGCGCGGGATTGCTCGCAGCGCTGCGGGCCGCGCATCCGTACGAGGAACCGGCGTTTGACGTGGTGGAACTGGCCGGCTTGCCGAGCGGGGTCGGCCTGGGCCGGGTTGGTGAGCTCGACAAGGAGATGTCGCTGCGCGAGTTCGTCGCATTCGCCCGCCAGCGGCTGCCCGGCGCCGCCTGGGGGATCCGCGCGGCCGGCGACCCCGATCGCCGGCTGCGGCGCATCGCGGTGTGCGGCGGGGCCGGCGACTCGCTCATCGGGGCTGCCGCCGCCGCGGGCGCCGACGCCTTCGTGACCGGCGACCTGCGTCATCATGTGGTCGACGAGGCGCTGCGGGCGGGCGGACCAGCACTGATTGACGCCGGCCATTGGGCCACCGAGTTTCCGTGGTGTGCGCAGGCGGTCGGGTTGCTTGCGGCACTGGGAGTCGATGCGGCCGCGTACCCCGAACCGACCGATCCGTTCGTACTGCACGCCTAGTGCGGCCCAACCCGTCGCCGGGTCCGGCGACAATCAGGTGCAGACCCCGAAGGCGAACGTCGGCGCGGCGGTGATCGCCGAGGGGTAAGCCTGCTGCGGAATCTTCCGCGGGCGCGGCGGGAAGTACACTCGCGCAGATGAAAGTCGACGCGGCGCGGCAGCGCATCATGCTCGAAGTGGCCGAGGTCGACGCCGACCTCGCCAAACTGCGCCACCGGCGCGCGAACCTTCCCGAAGAGCAGGAAGTCGCCGAGATCGACAAGCGGATTGGCGTCGCCCGTGATGACGCGGTCCGCGCCGACATTGCCGCGCAAGACCTCGACCGCGAGTATAAGCGGCTCGAAGCGGAAGTCAGCGGAATGCGTAGCCGTGAGGCACACGACGCCGAACTGCTGAATCAAGCCGGGGTCGCACCCAAAGCCCTCTCGGAACTACAGCACGAACTCGCCGGTCTGGTGCGCCGCCGCAGTGCCGCCGAGGACGACTTGCTCGACCTCATGGAACAGCAGGAGGCGACGTCGGCCGAACACGACCGGGCACAGGCAGTGGTCGTCGCACTGGAGGCCGAAGCGGCCGATGCGGGTGCCCGTCGCGGCGTCGTGGCACTCGAGGCCGATGGACGAATCGCCGATTTGGCGACGCGACGCGCCGCGATCGTTGCCGACGCACCAGCAGAACTGCTGGCGGTCTACGACCGACAACAGGCCCACGGCAAGCCGGGCGCCGGGCTCCTGCGGCAGGGACGGTGCGGGGGGTGCAGGATGGAGTTGGACCGTGGCACGCTGTCGAAGATTGCCGCTGCCGCCGCAGACGAGGTGGTGCGCTGCGAGGAATGTGGCGCGTTGTTGATTCGCACGAATGAGTCGGGTCTCAAGGCCGGTGGCTGAGTCGACCCGGTTGGTGCTGTTGCGCCACGGCCAGACAGCATTGTCGGTCGATCGCCGCTACTCCGGCAGGGATGACGTGGCGCTGACCGAGATCGGGATCGACCAGGCGGCTCGGGCTGCGGGCCGCCTCGCCAACTGGCCGATTGCGGCTATCGTCACGTCGCCGCTGCGGCGGGCCAGACAGTCGGCTGCGCCGCTCGCCGCCGCCACGGGTCTACCGGTCACCGTTGACGAGGGGCTCATAGAAACCGACTTCGGTCAGTGGGAGGGCCTCACCTTCACCGAGGCCTCCCAGCGCGACCCCGAACTGCATCGCGCGTGGCTGCGTGATGCGACGGTGGAGCCGCCCGGAGGCGAGAGCTTTGCCGCCGCCGAACGCCGGATCGCCGATGCCCGTGCGGCCATCGTCGCCGATCATCCTGGACAGGTCGTCGTGCTGGTCACCCATGTCACGCCGATCAAGTCCATGCTCCGGGTGGCGATGCACGTCGGTCCCGAACTGCTGTACGGACTGCACCTGGATCTGGCCTCAGTGTCGGTGGTGGAGTTTTTCGGCGACGGCGGTTCAGTGGGACGGCTCGTCAACGACACCTCTCATCTGCGCAGCTATCCACTCGCCTAGCGGCGTTGGGCGGGGAGATGTGTACCCTGAATGGGCGAACGAGCCGGCTAGGCGGCCGCGTTGCGCGGAACGGCCAGGGCTCTGGTGCGCCGCGCAACGAGGAAAGTCCGGACTCCACAGAGCAGGGTGGTTGTTAACGGCAACCCGAGGTGACTCGCGGGACAGTGCCACAGAAAACAAACCGCCGGCGCACGCCGGTAAGGGTGAAACGGTGCGGTAAGAGCGCACCAGCGGCGCGGGTGACCGCGTCGGCTAGGTAAACCCCACCCGGAGCAAGGTCGAAGCCCGCACCGACTCGGTGCGGGTGCGCGGACGATTGAGGGCTGCTCGCCCGAGTCTGCGGGTGGACTGCTCGAGGCACCCGGCGACGGTGTGTCCAGATGGATGGTCGCCCCCGCTTGCGGGACAGGATCCGGCTTATCGGCCGGCTCGTTCGCCCCTCGTGGCCGATAGTAGGTTCGAGTTGTGCGCTACTTCTCGGCCCCCGACATCGACTTCGCCGGCATTCGTGCGGAATTGGGGATCACCGAAGACTACGGGCCCGGCGCGCTCGCCGAGGCCGCCGCGACGGCAGATTCCTGGCTCTTCGGACCTAAGAGTGCGTAGGTGATGTCCGCGCGGGATGGGAGCGACCACAACATGTAGGCGGGCCCTGGGTGTGAAAATGGAAGTTCCTCAACCACCCAGACCACACCACAGGACCCA